>Ga0326727_10000051_pt1 | contig 486258 bp, 427 predicted proteins | sample MB2enrmetagenome_FD_207643 | JGI IMG/M metagenome (GOLD analysis project Ga0326727, IMG submission 207643) | Lab enriched peat soil microbial communities from McLean, Ithaca, NY, United States - MB29MY | ecosystem: Environmental > Terrestrial > Soil > Wetlands > Peat | place: USA: New York... | reverse complement strand
CCTGCAACCCCATCCCCCAAAACCAACCCCACGGCAGCCTCAGTGAGGCCGTCCCTATGACTCAACCGGACATTTCACTTGCTTCAAAAAGCGGACATTTTAACTTGCTAAGGACAGGACCTGCGTACGACTAAACCTCAGCGGCCTAAAGCCGTCGAGGGGCGTCTCTGTTTCGGCGTGGCTGAAGCCATGCCCTTCCACGGTCGGCGGCCTTGATGATCCGGGCAAAATGCATAGATCCTTCGTCGGGAACCTTCGCGGAGCGAAGGTTCCGCTTCCTCAGGATGACAAATGGGGAATGGTTCCACGTTCCTCTTTCCTCAGGATGACAGGTGGGGAACGGTTCCGCTTTCTCAGGATGCGGCGGGGATGAGGTAGTCGGGGACGGGTTGGGTCCGCTTTGATGGTCCCTCTTTACCCTGCCCTTCTGAGGCCCGCGCTCTTAAGTGGGACGAGGGATCTATGGATTTGTTGACGGCCTTGATGATGCTGGCAAAATGCATAGATCCCTTCGCCATTCGGCTCAGGGCAGGCTCTTCGTCGGGAACCTTCGCGAAGCGAAGGTTCCACTTCCTCAGGATGACAAATGGGGAATGGTTCCACTTTCCTCTTTCCTCAGGATGACAGGTGGGGAACGGTTCCGCTTTCTCAGGATGCGGCGGGGATGAGGTAGTCGGGGACGGGTTGGGTCCGCTTTGATGGGCCCTCTTTACCCTGCCCTTCTGAGGCCCGCGCTCTTAAGTGGGACGAGGGATCTATGGATTTGTTGACGGCCTTGATGACGCTGGCAAAATGCATAGATCCCTTCGCCATTCGGCTCAGGGCAGGCTCTTCGTCGGGAACCTTCGCGAAGCGAAGGTTCCGCTTCCTCAGGATGACAAAAATGGGGAATGGTTCCACTTTTCCTCTTTCCTCAGGATGACAGGTGGGGAACGGTTCCGCTTTCTGAGGATGACAACGGGGAAGTGGGTTTCCGCTTTCCTCAGGGTTCTTCGGTTCATCCGTCACTGACGCGCCGCCTCCCGCTGATGTCATCCTGAGGGCGGTCTTCCAGCTTGCGAAGCAAGGGGAAGACAACCGAGGAGCCTGCCCTGAGCCGGATGGCGAAGGGATCTATGTATTCGCGCGTGAAGGTCTACTACGTGTACATCATGACCAACCGCTCCAGGACGCTGTACACGGGTGTGACCAGCAAGCTGGAAAACCGCGTCTTTGACCACAAGCATCACACGCGGCCGGGGTTTACTTCCCGCTACCGGGTGGATCGCCTGGTGTATTTCGAGCGCTTTGGGGACGTTCACGCTGCCATTGCACGGGAGAAGCAGATCAAAGGGCTGCTGCGAATCAAGAAGATGGCTCTCATTGTGTCGATGAACCCGGAGTGGAGGGACCTGAGCGAAGGCTGGTATGAGCGGCATCGGTATCAACCGGAAAATACATAGATCCCTTCGTCGGGAGGGCCGAGGCTCGCTTCGATGGTCCTCTTTCCCTTACCGTTCTGAGGCCCGCGCTCTTATGTGGGACGAGGGATCTATGGGTTTGTTGGCGGCATTGATGCTGCTGGCAAAATGCATAGATCCTTCGTCGGGAACCTTCGCGAAGCGAAGGTTCCCCTTCCTCAGGATGACAGCGGGGACGCGGGTTCCGCTTTCCTCAGGATGGCAGGGTTCTTCGGTTCATCCGTCACTGACGCGTCGCCGCCTACTGCTTTCGCCCGCGGAGGGCAACCGTGACATTGCACGCCGTCTGGTCGTCAATTCAGCCTGTAGGCATCCACAGCGCAGTCCCTGACTGACTGCGCGTATCGAGCGTCAGTAATCGATACCCCTCCAGTAGTTCGGCGTGTCGACAATCTCGAAGCGATTGGGATCGGCCTTGACCAGCGCGTCGGCGGTGGAGTTCCATACCGTGCCGTGACCGATGGTGCCATTGTTGTACATGTTGTTGTCCTGGACGACGGTCTGGTCAAGCAGATAGTTGCTGAACCCCTGGGAGTTGCGCGCGTTGCTGTCTTGTTGCGCCCAATAACCGGCGTGTTGGGCGTCGTTGGCCGCTTCGGTGGCCTGCATGCGGGCAGTGGCTTGCTGGCCGATCTGGTGAATGCGGTCCACCTGCATCTGGTTCTGCTTGATTAACGCCTGAGTGTTGTCGTTGGATTGCTGAATTGCTGCCGCCGTCTGCTGGCTGACGACCTGCTGGTTAACCTTCCAACTGCCCACGACGGCCTGCACGGTGCTGCGTTCCTGCTCGTCGGGAAAAATGCTGTGGGAGAGCGTAACCAGGTACATGCCGTTGTATTTGGAAGGATCGAAGGCGCACATGTAATCGCTGAAAATCTGCATTCCTTTTCCGTCGGGATCCATGTGCCCGTTGGCGATCACGCAGTGGTTGCCCTGCAAGGCTTGCATCGGCTTGATTTCGTCCACTTGAAGCTTCGCCGGAGGCATGCCGTTGGCGCGCCGCCAAGCCTGAAAAAGATCGGGAAAGGACTTCTCCATGTCGCCGCGGAAGGGATAAACGATCGTACCCTGCATCACCGGCATGCGGCTTCGCCGGAGCTGCATTTGCTGCGGATTGGTCGGGTCGATCGCAGTGCGCGTCATGCTGAGGGCGATCTGTTCGCCGCGCGGGCCGGTCATCACCATGGTTCCATGGCCGCTGCGCTGATCGAATGTCCATCCATCCGGAACGCCGATGGTGGCCGAGTTGTCGGAAGCGGACACAGTATGCAAGGTGGGAACCGGCCCTGGGTTCTTTGCCGCAGCGGAGGTGGAAGCGGGCGCCGCGGAACTCTGGCTCGCCGGGCTGCCGGCTGCGGCCGCCCCGCCGCCCGGATGCCACGCGGTGAACAGTTCCTTCAACATGGGATTCGCCGTCTTGCCAAAGCGCGACGCGTCGTCGGACACCAAGGCCGCTTCCACCTTTGGGCCATTCGTTGCAGCTACCACCAGCCCGGCGACTTTGGCGTTGCCCGCTGAGTGGTTTACCACGGTGAAGAATACTCCAACCATGTCGGTACCGCGGAATTTGAACACACGGCCGACTTGTGGCCGTTCGCCGCAGTTGTTATGTACGGCGCGCAACACCGAGGCCATGCCGTTCGCTTGGGTCGTGGCTCCATCCACCGCGCCGTACATGATTTTGCCGCCCTCGGGTGAGTTGACCGTTTTCAGCGGCGTCTGCGCCGCTGCCCAGCACGCGCTAAGAATGAACAGACCTGACAGCAATCCTGCAAATCTCAGAGAACGTCTTTGGATTGGCATTGCAATACCCTCCTTATTGGTCCTTTCATTTCCTGGCCGCAGAAGCCATTCTTGCCGTGACCGGTCAGCCGCGCTTCTGCGGCGGGATTTCGGAAATCTGGCCGGAAGTTCGGCCCACCGGCGGGCGCGAACGTCCCAGAGAAAACTACAAAGTATACGCCCGAATGCTTGAGCAGGTCGGTGATCCGTGGGATTGTGGCCTGGACGGGCGAGGACGGCCGTCCATCGGGAATCCCGAGGCTCGCGGGCGAGGGCGCCCGCGCCACACCTGCCTCGTGCACGCTCCGTTTCGGGAAGGTTTCCACAAATTGTTGACAGATTCGCCTTTCTTTCGCTTCGTTCGGTGTGTATAATCCGGCAGTGCTTATACCGCAATTAAAAGGAGCCGTCTCTCATGGCTGACGAACGGGCAAAGGCGATTGATCTGGCGTTTGCACAGATCGAAAAGCAGTTTGGCAAGGGATCGATCATGCGTCTGGGATCGAAGGAGGCGATCGTCCCGATCGCGGTGATTCCCACGGGTTCGATTTCCTTCGATGCCGCCCTGGGCGTGGGCGGCTTCCCGCGCGGGCGCGTGGTCGAAGTGTTTGGGCCGGAATCGTCGGGCAAGACGACGATCACGCTGCAGGTGATCGCCGAAGCGCAGAAGATGGGGGGGATGGCGGCGTTTGTCGATGCCGAGCATGCGCTCGATCCGGCATACGCCAAGAGGTTGGGCGTGGATGTGGACAATCTTCTGGTCTCGCAGCCGGACTACGGCGAGCAGGCGCTGGAAATCACGGAGGCGCTGGTGCGCTCAGGCGCGATTGATGTGCTGGTGGTGGATTCGGTGGCGGCGCTGGTACCGAAGGCGGAGCTGGATGGAGAAATGGGCGACAGCCACATGGGCCTGCAGGCACGGCTGATGTCGCAGGCGCTGCGCAAGCTGACAGGGACGGTTTCCAAATCGCGCACGTGCCTGATTTTCATCAACCAGATTCGCGAGAAAATTGGCGTGATGTTTGGCAATCCGGAGACGACCACCGGTGGCCGCGCGCTCAAGTTCTATGCGTCGGTGCGGGTGGATATTCGGCGCATCGCGGCCATTAAAGATGGTGAGCAGGTCACGGGCTCGCGCACCAAGGTGAAAGTGGTGAAGAACAAGGTGGCAGCGCCGTTCCGCGAGGCCGAGTTCGACATCATGTATGGCGAGGGCATTTCGCGCGAGGGCGATCTGATCGACATTGCAGTGAACAACAACATCATCGAAAAGTCCGGGGCGTGGTTCAGCTACAAAGGCGAGCGCATTGGCCAGGGCCGTGAAAATGCGCGCCAGTTCCTGAAAGATAATAAGGACACCTTCACCAAATTGGAAGGAGAAGTGCGCAAGCAGCTGGGATTGACTACGACTGCTCCGCAAGCGGCGGCAAACCCGGCTGCGTCGGCGGGCGGAAAAGTAACTGCCATGCCCGAGCCAGCGAAAATCGCGGTGGGAAGGAAATAGCACGCTTCCGAAACAGACGGTCAGCGTTCCCCTCGACCATGATCGAGCACTTGCAGCGGCTGTTCTTGTACAACCATTGGGCGAACCGCGAAGTACTGGCAGCCCTGGAAACCGTTGGCTCGCCGCCAGCGCAGTCGGTGAGGCTGCTGGCTCACATCTTGTCTGCCGAGCGGCTCTGGCTGGAGCGCCTGCGAATCCAGCCTCAAACGCAGCCGGTTTGGCCGGAGTTCCTCCTGGCTATATGCAGACGGGAGATCGAGGATCTGCACGGACTGTGGAACAGTTATTTGTCTGCCCTTGGCGAATCCGATCTTGCCGCTGCTGTCGAATACAAGAACAGCAAGGGCGAAAACTGGACCAGCCGGAATGATGACGTGCTGCAGCACGTTATTATTCACTCCGCTCATCATCGCGGCCAGATCGTAGCTCTGTTGCGAGCCGCAGGACATACGCCACCGTACGTCGACTTTATTCACGCCGTCCGGCAGGGATTGGTGAAGTGAACCGGAAAGCAACATTGTCTGGTTCCAGCGTTGCAACCGCTAGCCCTCCGGCGTGATACTTTGAATGGACTTCGATTTCCTATGCAATTATTCATGAGAAAGGCTTTTGCCGCCTGCCTGCTGGTGGGCATAGTCTTTGCGGCTTCCGGGCTCAAGGTCGATCCGCTTCCGGCACCGGTGAGTCTCAACGCCGTGACCGGCTTCAGGACACATAGCCAGTTCCTGGTTTTCTCGTTTATGGGGTTGGGAGCCAAGAGGGAGCCGGATGCCATCACCGCTGAGTCTTACGTGTTGGACCTGAATGGGGCAGGCTGGTCTGCGATCAAACCCGTGCCCGGGACCACGGGCCGGATTGCAGCCATGGCCGCGAGCTTGCGCTCGAATCTATTTGTTCTCGGCGGCTACGTAGTGGATAATCACGCTCGCGGCAGCGCCGTACCGGACGTCAGCCTGTATGAACCGCACGCGAACCGCTGGCTGCGCGAGGCGGATATTCCCGTGCCGGTGGGCGATGCCGTGATTGGGACCTACCAGGATCGCTACATTTACTTGGTGGGCGGTCGCGGCAACAGCGGCCCGGTCTCCGACGTGCAGGTGTTCGACGTGGAGAAGAACAAGTGGTCCGCCGCCACGCCGCTTCCTGGCGCAGCGGTATTCGGCCATTCGGGGACGCTGGTGGACAACACCATCGTTTATGTGGGAGGCGCAACCAGGAGCACTGCCGCGGAAGGCTCGCGGTACGTGCTCTCCAGCGAATGCTGGATGGGCAAGATCGACCACCACGATCACAACAAGATCCAGTGGTCGAAGCTGCCCAACCATCCGGGGACGGCGAACTTTCACATCGCCGCCGGCGGGTCGGAGAAGGACCGCATGATTTATTTCGCGGGCGGTGCCGACGCTATCTATGATCTCAAAGGCATAGGAGCCAACAGCAAGCCGGTGGAACCGTCTCCGGTTTTGTTCGCTTTCAACTTGCATACTGGCAAGTGGGAGACCATCAGTGAGAACGCTTCTAACCCCTTGATGGATGAGTCAACTCTCATTGTGACTTCCGAAGGCCTTTTGGTTGTGGGAGGGATGGGAAAGGGGCAGCAGGTTACGGGAGCGGTCACGGTTTTGCCGAAAGTGGCGAAGGGAAAGTAGCCCAAGAAGTCACGGGTGCGGCTGTTTCACAGTTGGTGTAGCCCTTCCAAACAGCAGGTCCCTCGACTTCGCACTGCCGTTCGCGGCGCGAACGGCAGTGTTCCGCTCGGGATGACAGTTGTGATGGAACAGAGTAATCCTCAGAGTGGTCTAGCCGGCTTCCCCGCGCTATCTTGCTCTGGCCAGCACCAGCGTTATGTCGTCGGGCTGCTCGTTGGCGCCGATCCAATCGTCTACCGCAGCGGTGACGATCTCGCTGATTCGCGGCAGCGGCAGCGTCCGGTTCTCGCGGATCAGGTCAATCAGGCGCTGCTCGCCGAATTCGCCAAAGTCGTTCTCCGGCTCGGTGACTCCATCGCTGAATGCCACAAAAAGGTCGCCGGAGCGAAGTTGGATGGAGCCTTCGTCATAATTCTGCTGATCGAAGAGTCCAACGACGGTGCCGCCGGCATCGAGCCGCCGCACCGTTCCATCCTCGCTCATGACCATAGGCGGAAGATGCCCGCCATTGCTGTAAGTGAGTTTGTGGGCTGCGGCGTCGTAGATTCCCAGGAAAAGCGTCGCATACTTTTCCGGCGGAGTGCTCTCGTACAAATGATGATTCAGCATAGCAAGCAACGCTGCCGGGGAAGCATCCCCAGTTGGCAAGCTGGAAGCCAGAACCACGGCTGAGCCGGCCGCCGCACCGACGGTTGCCGGCTCTTGCGTGACGGGAAGGCGGTCAAGACTATAGGCCCGCACGGCCGAGTGGATGGTCGCCATGAGCAAGGCAGCCGAAATTCCCTTGCCGCTGATATCGCCCACCGCCAGTATGAGCTTGCTGGAGCTCAAGGTCAGAAAATCGTAATAATCGCCGCTCACGGTTCGCGCCGGGCGGCAAAAACCGTGCACCTCCAGCGACGCCAGTTGTGAGATCTGATGCGGGAAAAGCTGGGCCTGCACTTCCTGAGCGATGGCCAGCTCGTTTTCCATCCGCTGCTTTTCTTTTTGCTCTTCGATCAGCTTCTCGAGCGACGCGGTCATGGAATTAAACGAATTTGCCAGAGTGGCAATCTGGTCGCTCGATCTCACTGGAATGCGGTGGCTGAAGTCGCCGCGGTTAATATGGATGGTAGCGTCGTAAAGCTGAGCAACGGCTCCGGTCATGGTGCGGGTGAGGCGTGCGCCGATGATCAAAGCAACCGCCTCGATCAAAGCAAACACCACCGCCACAAAGAACAACAGGAATTCGATCGAGGGAGCGAACTCTCCGAAAGCGCTGAACAGGCGGTCATAGAGCTTGGAAACCCTGGTCTGGACGCTGATTCCAGCGAGGCGTTTGGTATCGCCAGTCTCCCAGTCCTCCGCGGGAACGGTTGTGCCGAAGGTGACCGTCCGATCCAGCCGGCGGGTTGGCGGCGGCACGCTGCCAGCGGTAAAAGTCGGTCTCGGTGGCTCTTTGCCGGTGTCGAGCACGAAACTCGTGTCCGCCTTGCGTACGGTGATTCCAGCCGGTTTCTCATTGGTGGTCTGTGCACCGCGCGTCGGGGCCGATGACTGCACCTCTTGCAGGCTGAGGCCAGTGCCGTAGAGAGAAACCTCGCCGAGGTTGGCCGCCAACTCCTGCAGCAAGCGCTGATCGAAGCGTTCGCTGGACACCACGGTCAGAGTTCCGGCGCCGGTGATCACGTGCTCCACGGCACGGAGGTACAGTTCCTCGTGATCGCGAGTCACCGCACGGAATGGTTTGGTTAGCCGGGCCGGCAGGACTGGCGGTTCAGAACTATTCGCGAGAGCCTTATCCACAATGAGCTTGCGATTCAGCCAGACGCTGATCTTGCGATCCGGCCACTTCTTTTCTGATTCCCGCAGAAGCTTGCTGGCAGAAGCCTCGTTCAGCGGTGCGCCTTCCATTTGCGCCGCCAAATGGTGGGCCACAGCGGCGTTGCTGGCTTCCAGGCTCTTTAGCTCTGAGTTCAGTTCGGAGGTCACGATGAAAGTGGCGAACTGCCCGGCAAACAGGTAGAACGATCCCAGGGCCAGCGCCACCAGCAGAACCACCGGGATGACACCGATGAACACGTAGGTGACGATGAGGCGGTTGCGCAAGCGCCAAAGGATTTTTGCCTTGATCCAGCGGAGCGCCAGGAAAAGGAACAGGACAATGACGACCAGGGTGAGGAATCGGACCCAGCCTTCAAGGCTCTCTGCAAAGCGCAGTTTCAGCGCCGAGCCAGCGGTCTGCAGCAGCGCCAGCAGCGCGTCCAGAGCGAGAATGTACCAAGCGCCTACGGCGACTTTACTGGCAGGCCAGAGCCCCGCATGGCTCAACCGGAGGCGCGCATACCGATAGGACGCTTGCATATCGCAAGTAAATTATAGATGGCGAACGTTGGCCGGGATCAAATCTCAGGATACATATCGAAAAACGCATCCAGGCTGGTCTTTAGCTGTTTGACGATTTCTTCCCTGCTGCCCTCGAGTATGTGCATGGCGACGTGGGCTTCGTGGCCGTTCCTCAATTTCAAAGTGGCATCACCGACCTCGGCGAGTTCATCGGAGGGCAGCAGCCGCATTCCGTAAATCAAAGTCAGATTGGCCATAATCTCCATAGTATATTCGCGGTCGCGGCACGCCTGCTGCTCGGTTTTGCCTGCTACAATTTCCCCGTGCTCAGAAAACTTTTCGTGACCATGGCTAGCCTGGGGCTTGCTCAGTTGGGCTTTGCCCAGCAGCCTGCTCAGCCGCAAGTGAAGGTCAACGTGCTGAATGTGTGCGCACCGTCCGCGGAAGAACAACAGCAGATTTCAGGCGCGCTGGCGAAGATTCCGAAGCAACCTACGTTCAGTCCCGATTTCGAGGTCGATCGCGGCCGGTCCACGCTGGATACCTCAGCCGGCCCGCTGCAGATCAGCGAAAGTGCGTCTACGGGGTCCAGTTCGGAAACGGCCACCTGGGTGCGCATCCGCCATGAATTTCCGGCGACCAACATGTTTTCGACGGTGCAGTATTCCTTCAGCGTGGACACTAGAAACATGGTGGAAACTCTGGTGTTTCGGGTGCGCGATCCCAAAGACCTGCTCAGCATTGCCATTGAAGACAGCGCGTCGGCGGTGACCACGCCGTCAGTTATGCTGGCTGCGAACACGCCGGCCAGCCGTATCAAGCTGGAGCGAATGGGGAAATCGTCTGTGGTGCTGGCGCGTTGTGCGGACAGCGAGGGCAGTCCCGCGCCTGACCAGAGCTCCTACCAGCCGCTGTTTCAGAGCGCGTCGAAAGTGTTGGAAGACTATCGGGCTGTGCTGGACGTGCGCGCCACCGTGCCATCTGAGCTGGCCAGGACCGGAGCGCGAAGGCATAAAACTGCGCTGGCCAGCAAGCCTCCGGCCAAAAATTCGTCTGCCGCAGCCGAGCCGAAATAACCAGTCTCGCCCGGCGGCTGGCTGAAACTAAATTGCATATTTACAATCTAAGAACTCATACCCTATGGAAAACCTTCGCAACGTCGTCATCATCGGTTCAGGCTGCTCCGGACACACCGCTGCGCTTTACACCGCCCGCGCCAATCTTAAGCCGCTGGTGCTTGAAGGGCACGAGCCCGGAGGCCAGCTTTCGCTGACCACGCTGGTAGAGAATTTCCCCGGCTTCCCTGACGGAATTCAAGGGCCAGAGTTGATTGACAACATGCGCAAGCAGGCATCGCGTTTCGGCGCGGAATATCAACTTGCTCACCTGACCAGCGCGGACCTGAGCCAGCGCCCGTTCAAGCTGCACCTGGGTCATCAGGTCGTCCACGCGAAGACTTTGATCATCGCCAGTGGCGCGTCGGCGCGCTGGCTTGGGTTGCCGAGTGAGCAAGCCCTGATCGGGCACGGCGTCTCTTCCTGCGCCACGTGCGACGGCTTTTTTTTTACCGGCAAGGAGATTGCCGTGATCGGCGGCGGCGATTCTGCCATGGAAGAAGCGCTGTTTCTCACTCGCTTCGCGACGAAGGTTACTTTGATTCATCGCCGCGATCAGTTCCGCGCTTCGAAAATCATGCTCGAAAGAGCGCAGAAGCACGACAAGATTGCATTCCTGACAGATACTGTCGTGAAGGAAGTCGCCGACGCGGAGAAAAAAGAAGTCACGCACCTGAAGCTGCACAACGTGAAGACCGGCAAGACATGGGACCTCCCGGTCAGCGCCATGTTTCTGGGGATCGGCCACATCCCGAACGCAAAGGTTTTCGAAGGCCAGCTCGACCAGGACCAGGACGGCTACCTGAAGACGACCCACTACGTTCACACCCGCGTGCCCGGCGTTTACGCCTGCGGCGACGTGCAGGACCGCCGCTATCGCCAGGCGATCACCGCCGCCGGCACAGGCTGCATGGCAGCGCTGGAAGCGGAGAGGTTTTTGGAAGAGCACGAGCAGTGACAACAAGGGTCCCAATCGGGATGGGGAGTTGAAGTTGCCTCCTCACGCCCCGATGTGATCTCCGTCCTACCCCACTTCCCCGCCAGTTGTGGTACAACTTTCTTTGGTCGTCATGCACGTTCAATCGATGTACCATTCGGCCTTTATTCTCCTTATGGGTGTGCCGTGTTAAGGGCGCTGTTTATTCGCCTATCCGAGAGCCGTTCTCTACGGCGGATTGCCGAGCATTCCTCCCTGGGACAGAAGTTCTCCAGCCGATTCGTGGCCGGAATGTACGAGGAAGACGCGCTGCGTGTGGCGCAAACACTCAACCAGGCTGGGCTGTTGGTTACAGTTGATAATCTCGGCGAGAACGTTACCAACGCCGAAGAAGCCCGGGCCAGCGCCCAGCTCTACCACAATCTGCTGGATGAGATTGCCGCCCGCAAGCTGAAAGCCAACATCAGCCTCAAACTGACGCACATGGGGCTTGATGTGGACGAGAATCTGGCCCACGAAGTAGTTTCCAGCCTGGTGGCCAAGGCGGCTTTCATGAATCCTCGTGGGTTTGTTCGCGTGGATATGGAAGGCTCTCCATACACCCAGCGCACGCTGGATTTCGTGCACGGGTTGTACCGCGTGCCGGGGAACCAGGGGGCGGTGGGCACCGTCATTCAGTCTTATCTTTACCGCTCGGAAGCGGACGTGCAGAAATTGCTGGATGCCGGAATTCGCATCCGGCTATGCAAAGGCGCGTACAAGGAACCAGCCGAGGTCGCATTTCAGAAGAAATCGGACGTTGATGCCAACTACGTCAAGCTGATGAAGATTCTTATGAAAAGCGGGATTTTCCATGGCTTGGCGACGCACGACGAAAACATCATCAACCAGGCGAAGGAGTTTGCTGTCCGCGAAAAAATTCCGCGCGATGCCTTTGAATTCCAGATGCTGCACGGCATCCGGCGCGACTTGCAGGAGAGCCTGGTGCGCGATGGCTGGGGCGTGCGCGTTTACCTGCCGTTTGGGACGGAGTGGTATCCCTACTTCATGCGCCGCCTGGCGGAGCGTCCGGCCAATGTTTTCTTCATCGCCAAGAACGTATTTCGCAGATAATCACTCAGACTTTTCCGCTCCCTACTGTTGTGTCGCAGAGAGCCCTTATTATCCTGACCGGCCTTCAGGCCGGACGATTCTCGATGTGGATTTGTGATACAGAGATCCTTCGTCGGGAACCTTCGCGATGCGAAGGTTCCACTTCCTCAGGATGACAGCGGCGATGCAGTTCGAGATCGGAGAACAAAGTTAAGTCATCACTGCGGGGCCGTTCCTTTTACGATCAGCGCGACCGGCAACTCGTCTCCGGAAGAAAGTTTCACGGTTGCCGCGAAAATCCAGTGGTCCTCGCCGTCTTTCGAAAGGCTGGGCGTTGCGCGTTGCGCTTGGGTCAGGCTCATAGCTGCGGGATGGCGCGTGCCCGAAGCCTTACGGCTCAATTCGACAAGTTCATCGGGTTTCGGGGTCGCGTCGGGATTGGCGTCGGCCGCGGCAGGCACCAGCAAAACGAAATCACGGTTCGGAGCTACTCCCAGGTGGTTGGCATCGTTGGGCAGAAGCGCGTAGCGCAGCGTGTAAACGCCCGGCTTGACTGGCTGGCCGCGATAGTCGGCTGCCGACTGGGGGTAAGAGATGATCCCAAGCAAAGCTGATTCGCCAAATTGAAGATAGAGCGTTCCGGGGACATCTTTCTTGGCCTGCGCCGGGACCGATTTGCGCCACCAGACTTCGCAACTGAAACCGTCGCTGGTGGTGAGGCGATAGCCGGTCGCCTCCAAAGTGTTCTTGACCGCGTCGGAGATGGCAGAGTCAGACGCGCTGCCGATCTTTTCGACTTTGCCTGCCTGAGCAATGCAGGGCAAGGCGCACAGCAGGATCAACGTGATTGCCGACAGCTGGAACCCTCTAGGACCGCAGATGCGGCGAACATCGTCCTCGCGGGCTTGCGCCCGCTCGGGTGCGTCAGGGGGCAAAGCCTGATCGGCCTGGCTGAAGCCGGGTCCTTCCACACGGTCTCGACGGAGTCGAGTGATAGGCGTCGATGCCAATTCCGCCCGGTCGCCTAGTGGCGGTAGGGATGCTTCGCTTCGCTCAGCATGACAAGCTGATTTCATGAGATAGCTTGGCTCTGTTGACATGCCCGTAGCGCCAGCATCTTGCCGGCTGTTGCGAGGGCCTGCCCTGAGCCTGCCGAAGGGGCACCTTGCCCTCGCAAGTGGGGGCGGGACGCCCCCACCACAGCCGCCGGGACGGCGGCGTTACCGTCCGTGCGAGTCCAAAAACAGCACAGAATATCAGAAGGGCTGTTGGTCCGCGGTGATCCATTAGCGCTCGAATGTGCCGACGAAGGCGCTGCGCTTGCCGTGGGATTCCCAATCGACGCCCAATCCTGGGCCGCGGTACAGATCCGTCGTTGCCACCGCGGGCATGGAGTGGGTCACCTCGGTGAGCGGCGGATAGAACGTGACTTCGTTGCCGCACAAGTGATCACCCGAGTCAATGGGACGGGTTTCAATCATGGCAAGCCGCCCGGCACGCAGCAGAGCGGTGCCGTGATGCTCGGGACTTTTCGCCAATTCCATGGGCACGGAAATCATCTGCTCCACGTCGCCCAGAAGCGGCCCTGCCATCTGGCGAGCGAAAGCCACCAGGGCCTCGCTCTGCTGCGGGCTGGCCTCATCGTCCACCAGCAAAACCGCTTTTGTCGGAAACGGATCGGCATAGGGATCGCCCAGAGTAGCGCGGGCCTTGACCGCTGCTGCGACCGTGAGACCGTCGAGTACAACGCCCTCCCAACTCCCGCTCTGGACGTGCCAGGCGAGGATGGCTTCGTCGCCGACCAGGTTCACTTCGCCGTTGGCGAAACACTGGCCGGTGTACACATCGGCGCTGCGAGTCTCGATGTAGTCACCACGAACTTGCTGGGCAAGAACACACAAGCCGGATGCCACAAGGAAGACGCAAATCAGCGTCAGCGAACGACACTGCATAGAACACCTCACCCCGAATGGAACTGCCAGTATTGTCTACCTTTGGATGCCAGAAGAAAAGGGGGCGTTGCGAGGACACCCCTCCCGCGGTAGTTGGCGGGGCGGGGAAACACGGGGTCCTTCGACTTCGTAAGCGGACTCGCGCTGCGAATCCGCTTACTTCGCTCAAGGTGACGGCAGGACGGCGACGGTCTTTTCGCTATGGAATACGACTTCCATCAGGGGCTGAAGCCCGAGTTGGTTGTGGCGCTTTCCGGCACGACTGAAGTCGTGCCCTTCCACGACGCTGCCCACGGTTTACGGTGACCCGGAAACTAGTCGAACGACCGCCGACCAACCACAACCTACTTCAGCTCCCGCTCGAGGTGGTCTTCGATCGCGTGGTACAGGTGGGCCTGGTCCGCCGGGCCGCCAATCCCGTGGGTCTTGCCCGGATACGCCATCAAGCGGAACTGCTTGCCCGCCTTGATAAGTTCCTCGACCATCTGGATGCTGTTCTGGAAGTGCACATTGTCATCGCTCGTTCCATGCATCAGCAGCAGCGAACCGTGCAGTTTGCTGGCCATGTCAGCCGGCCGGAAATCCTGGTAGGCCCGGCTGTTTTCGCTCGGCAATCCGTAGTAGCGTTCGGTGTAGACGGAATCGTAGTTGCGCCAATCGCTCACCGGGGCGACGGATATTCCGGCCTTGAAGCGGTCGGAATGGGTCATGGAGTACAGAGTCATCGAACCGCCCCCGCTCCAGCCCCAGATGGCCACGCGATCACGATCGAGTTGCGGATAGCGGTCAAAAAGCTGATCGAGCGCAGCCAATTGGTCGCGCAGTTCGATTTCGCCGTATTCGCGGCGGATGGAAGTCTGAAATTTTCGGTCGCGTCCGGGGGTTCCACGATTATCCACCGAGAAAATCGCAAAGCCTTTCTGGGCAAGTAGCTCGTGGAACAGCCCAAGGCCTCCCATCCAAGTGTTCAGCACAGTCTGTCCGGCAGGCCCAGCATAGACATAAACCAGGACGGGAATTTTGCCAGTGGGCTTGGTCTCAGTTGGCATCAGCAACTCGCCGTATAGTCTGGTTCCGTCTTCCGCCTGGAAATCCAGAAAGCGAGGCTCGATCAGGCTGTACTCATCCACCGGATGCGGCTCCCAGATCTCTTTGCAGTCCTTGCCGGGCGTACACGCAGACCAACTGGGTGGAGTAAGGGCAGCGGAGAAATGGTCAAAGTAATGTTTGCCGTCGTCGGAAAATGTGGCGTGATGCCAGCCCTCCTCCTGCGAGACGCGTTGCAGGCCGGAGCCATCCAGCTTCGCCGAATAGAGTTGGCGGTGGCGGGGATCGTCCTTGGTGCAGGTGAAGTAGAGCACGCCGGCTGTCTCGTCCATGCCGTCGAGGCTGAGAACTTCAAAATTGCCTTTGGTGAGCTGGAGTTGCAACTGAGCATCGGAGGCCAGCGGATTGTCCTTGTCGAAGCTGTAGAGATAGAGGTGGGTGTTGCCGTCGCGCCAACTGGACCAGGTAAAGCGGTCGCCCGACTTCAGAACCTTGAAATCGTCATTGACATGGACCCAGGCATTGGGGTCCGATTCGCTGAGCATCTTGTGCGAGCGCCCCGAGCGCGCATCTGCAAAGTAAAGGTCCAGGGTGTCCTGATGGCGGTTGAGCACTTCCGCCCACAGAATGCCGTCGCGCAGCCAGCCGAACCGCGGGATGTAAATGTCCGGGTCGTCGGTGAGCGAAATCCATTTCACTTTGCCGCCCGACGCGCTGACCACGCCGAGGCGCACTGCCGGATTGGGATCGCCGGCCTTGGGATACTTTTCCATCTCCATAGCTGGATGGGTCGGTATCCAGTCAACCAGGGGATACGAAGGCACCGGCTTCTCGTTCATCTGCAGGAAAACGAGGTTGCGTCCGTCCGGTGACCAGAAGTAATTGCTGCGGACATCGAGTTCCTCGGCGTAAACCCAATCCACTTCGCCGTTGAGCAGGTCGTCCTCTTTGTCGCTGGTGAGCTGCTTTTCGTTGTTGCTGGAGATCGAACGCACATAAAGGTTGTGCTTGCGAACGTAAGCGACCCGGTCGCCGTCAGGCGAAAACTTGGGATCGGTGCTGGGATCGGGAGAAGACGTCAGTTGAACGGCCACCGCGTCGAGCGTGTAGTACCAAAGCTGGCCCAACGCGTCGAACAGCAGATGCTGGGAATCCGGCGCCCAATGGTAGCCGGCAACCTGATAGCGCATGACGCGTTCTTTTTCGCGCTCGTTCTTGATCTTCTCGGGAGAGGTCAAAAGACTGGCGAGTTTAGCCTCGTTGAGCAACAGTTTCTTCTCTCCGGTTGCGGCGTCCACCGACCAGAGTTCCGCGTGCTCGCCAGAGTCGTCTCTCTGCACGAAGGAAATGCGCGCGCCGTCCGGACTCCACTCGACGGTTTCCGGACCGCGTCCGGTGATGCCGCCGGGAGCAACCAAGGCTTCGATGGTCAGCGGCTTCTTGGCCGGGGGCGCGGTTTGTGCGAAGACGAGAGCCGTGAAGAGCAGAACAGCAGTCAGAACGATTAGCTTTTTCACAAGAAACTCCAGGGCGAATTGTCAGTGGAACAGAAAGTGTACACCGGTGAGGCGAGCGCGTGCAGGCGGAGTGTTCTAGTCGTGCAGTACCTCTCCGCAACGGTGGGGGCCATCCCAGTTATCATGCTGACGCCGCCGAAGGGAAGCAACAGTTCGCAGAACCAGATGGGCCTGACGATACCAGTTTAAGGTTTCCGGCTCTCCTGACGCAGTATCGGGATAACCACGAAAACGATCATGGACACCGGTAGCGAAGATGCGATCAGCGTGCACCAAAAAAACGGCCGCTGCACGAACCACGCAGTGGCACCGTCAGCCAAACCAGTTATCACCAGCACCAGCGCAGCCCGTATCAGCCACGACTTATGAACTTGAAATGCAGTCAGCTTCATTCCTGCCTTCAGCACTTAGCATCGATTGTCCGGCCAGAATCCCGCAACTCCTCACAGCTATTAACTCAAATTGCTCGTGCATATGCCACGATGATCTCACCATGGGGTTAGCTAGCCTTGAGCGAGAGATCCTCCATTGCGGGACTTGGCAACTTCTCCAGCCCGGCGTTTCGGGCATGCCGGGCGGCGATGGCGCGCAACGACTTGATAACCTCCGGGTCGATTTGCGGCGGCTGGTAGTTTTGCAGGAGTTCGTCCACGCGCTGGCGAGCGCGCGAGAGGATATCAGGCGGGTTGGGATCGCCGCCCCGGTCGATGATGGACGAGGGGAAATGCTGTTCCTTGCGGAATAGCGCACGCGTCTCTTTCAGCTTGAGGAATTCGCCGCGCAGGCCGGTCTGAGCGAACATGCCCAGCGCCAATGGCTCGGTTCGCCCCTCGATTCCAGCGACGAGGCGCTGCGCGCTGGCGATGGCTTCGGCGTCAATCACAAGTTTTTCGATGCTGTGGCACGCCAGAAAGTCCAGCATGCCGGCGCCGGAAATCATGTTGATTCCCGCCAGCGCACCCACAATCGCGGAAGCGCTGCTTTCCATGCCAGCCTGCGCATCAATCTGGCGGCCGTCGGTGGCCACCAGGTATCCGTGGGTCGGCAGGCCGAACCACTTTCCGACTTCGGTGCCGCCTACGTCCAGCATGGCGGTTTCGATGGCGCCCATGGGAGTATTGCCGGTCCGCATGTCAAAAATCGCCGGCGCGCCTCCCCACACGATAGGCGAACCAGCTTTGGCCAATTGGTGAATCGTGATGCCGCTGAGACATTCGGCCGCGTGCTGCACGATTGCTCCCGCCAGCGTAACGGGCGCGGTCGCTCCCGCCAGCGGCATGGAAACGATCTCGGCCGGCACACCGGCGCGTGCCAGTGCAACCAGGTTGTAAGACGCAAATTCCGACCAGTCCAGCGGCGGCGAGGGGCAGACGTCAAAAATCGCCCGCGGTTTTTCGCGCAACGCATCCATTGCGCCGGAATCGGCCGCCAGCAGATCAAACATGATGGACAGCGTTTGAGCGCCGAACGCCCCAGTGACTACAGGCTTCGCCGAGTACAACAGAACCAGCAGCAGACGGTACCAGTCACCCATTTCGCTGGGAACGTCATTGCAAACCATGGCGGTGGATTGCGCCGCGAATTCCGGCAGCATCTCGGAGACCTTTACCATGCGGACCAGATCGGCAGAGAGCGCCGGGCGCGGTTGCTGGGTTTGCGAGTCGAGGATGTTCAGGCACGACGAACCGGGATCGAAGTGAACGTCATCGCCTCCGTAATGGACTGCTCGTTCGCCGGCGCGATTGTAGAGAAAGAATTCCTTCGGCGCGGAGTCCAGCGCGCGCTGTACCAGCGCTTTCGGAATGCGCGCGATTCCCGCTTCCACGCGCGCCCCAGCTAATGCCAGCAGGTCCCGTGCTTCCGGCGACGCGACTTTGGCTCCCAGGGTCGCGATCAACTCGAATGCTTCGTCGCAGATGCGTTTGAGCAGTGCGGGGTCGAGAATCTGGAAACGGGGTTTCATGTGCGTGAAGGTCTCATCGCTGAATCAGGCTGTGCACCAGAGCAACCGCGCTGATGGCGTCCTTGGCGTAGCCATCGGCACCGATCTCCTCCGCCCACTGCCGCGTCACCGGCGCGCCACCCACGATAATCTTGACCTTGGGACGAAGTTGCTCACGCTGCAAAGCCTCCACCACCGTCTTCTGACTGCGCATGGTGGTGGTGAGCAGGGCCGAGACGCCAACTACGTCAGCCGCGGTTTCGCGGGCTTTGGCAGCGAACTGCTCGCTGGGTACGTCCACACCGAGATCGTAGACTTTGAACCCGTGGGCGGTAAGCAAAGTGCCCACCAGCGTTTTGCCGATCTCGTGGATGTCCCCTTTGGTGGTACCCAAAACCACGGTTCCGGCCGTCGGCCGCCGGCTGCCTTGGCGAGTCAGTTCCGGCTCCAGCACGGCCATCGCAGCTTTCATAGCTTCGGCGGAGGCCAGCATATCCGGCAGAAACATCTGATGCTTGGCGTATTGGGCGCCAACTTCGGTCATGCCCGGAACATATCCCTGGTCAATCGCTGCCAGCGGAGCGATGCCCAGTTCCAAAGCCTGGCGGGCCAGAGCGCCGGCGCTTTCCGGAGCGCCATCGATGATGCTTTGCCGCATGGCGGCGAAATGGTCAGAGGGCATAGCTATCCTTCAGCATTTCAGCCGGGATTTGCACTTGTGTCTGTGATGAGAGTCACATCGGGGAGTACGATTGGCCGGCCGCCCGGCCGCAAGGGCGCGTGCTAAAATTGTAGGAGCACTGCCCTTATCCGATGCTCCCAGAAGTACAGAAGCTGATCGAGTTGCAGCAGGCCGACCGCGAAATCCTGCGGCTGAAAGAGGAAATTGCTGCCCTGCCCAAAAAGGTAGCGGTGATCGAGGCCAAACTGGCGGGAACTAAGGCAGTCCTCGAAAACGCCAAAGCGGCCGTAAAGGCGGACGATGCCGCGCGCCGCAAGCACGAACAGGCCATCCTGGACGAGCAGGGAAAAATTTCCAAGTTCCGCGACCAGTCGCTGGCTGTGAAGACCAATGAGCAGTACAAGGCGCTGTTGCACGAGATTCAGTTTGCCGAACAGGACATCCGAGCGCATGAAGACAAGATTCTCGAGCTGATGGTCAACGCCGAGACGCGCGAGAAGGAAGTGAAAGCCGCCGAGGCCGAGCTGAAAGAAGAAACGGCTGACATTGAGAAGGAAAAAGCCGAAGCCCGGCAGCGCACTGCCGAAGATGAAACGCTGCTGGCAGAATGGACGGCCAAGCGTGAGCAGGCGCGGGCAGGAGTAGATGAGGCGCTTCTGCGCCAGTACGACCGGGTCGCCAAGTACCGTGGCAGCGGCTTGTCAGAAGTGCGGGACCACAAATGCCTGGCGTGCCAGGTGATGTTGAGGCCGCAGACTTACAACGAGGTCCGCAGCGGAACCAGCGTCGTGGTTTGCGATTCCTGCCAGCGCGTCCTTTACTACGATCACGCCAATGACGCGCCGGTGGCTGCGCCCACGCCGGTGCTCCACAAACGCCGGCCGCATCCCAAATTCGAAGCCAACCAAGCCTGGTATTACCGGCCCGCCTACGGCGAACTGGGCGAAGTGTTTTTGGTCTTTCAAAACGGCGGCGGAGATTCCAGCCGGCGCATCTATGACGCGCACATCGGCCGCCAGTTGGGCGATATCTTCGTGCGCCAGGGCGAGTACCGGCTGGCGTTTCCGGAGGACCTTACCGAGGATGCGATCCGCCTGAATGGAAGCTGGAGGGAGTCAGAGCTGGATGCGTGGGGCAGCGAGATTCCGATGGTGGTGCTCGACCTCCTGCAGCGCGATCTCGACCTGGCACGCGCCGAGGCCAAGCCGCGCGTTCACACGGAGGACGTTCCCGCCGAACATCCGGCAGCCAGCTAGAAGTGGTTCACAAGGGCTGAGTCCGTAATGCTGTGGAGAGGCCTTGTGTTTCACGGGTAGACTCTCGTGCACCTGATTTCGACAATCATCGATAGCGGCTCAGGCACTGACGTAACTTGGATGCTGCGTTGCGGGGGAGCTAGCATCAAAGTCATGTGTGGCATCTTTGCGGAGGCACGGTTCTGAGGCTCAGTTGTGTTGCAGCGAGTGAATTCTGCTGGAGGATGGCTCGCGGTGCATCATGACTGACCCCTTGGGCGGCGGCCGCTGTTTGTCGAGAAGACCTTGTCTTTCGTCCGGCTGTGGCTGCGCGACCGCGATGCTGATCTTCTTGTTCTTGTGCTCTGGCCTGTCTGCGCAATCATCGCCTGCAATCATCACTTTAGAAGCGCCTGCAGCTTCCCTGGACCAGCAATCGGAAACCGCCGCACAGTCAGGAACCGGCACCAAGCCCAACCCCGAGAACGCCGGATTGCCGCAAGCGGCTTCCGGCGCGGAACCATCCGCTGACGATTCCGAGGGCCAGCAAACCAAGCGCATTCTGGGGATAGCGCCAAACTTCCAGGCGGTGAGCGCCAACACCTATCTTCCCCCGCTGTCTCCCCGGCAAAAATTCTGGCTGGCCACCGAGAGCTCGTTCGATTATTCCTCGTTCATCGCGGTCGGGTTCCAGGCGGCTATCGAGCAGGCGACCAACACCTACCCGGAATTTCATCAAGGAGCGGCAGGCTATGGCCGCTACTATTGGCACACGTTCGCCGACGGGGGAATCGAAAACTATCTGACCGGAGCTATCTTTCCGGCAATTACGCACGAGGACCCACGTTATTACACCTTCTTTCGCGGAGGGTTTTTCCAGCGCACCCGCTATGCCTTCAGCCGCCTGTGGATCACCAAGAATGATGCGGGCAAGGCAACTTTCAATTTTTCGGAGATTCTTGGCAGCGGTGTGGGAGCGGAGGTTTCCAGTCGTTATTACCCGATCCATGAACGCGAAGCGAGCGAAACTCTTGAGAGATGGGGAAGCCAGTTACTGAACGATGGCGTGGGCAATGTCTTCCAGGAGTTTTGGCCAGACATCCACCACAAGCTTCGCCGCCTGCGCCGCGTGCCCCGGCAACCACGCTGACAACTACCCCGCCGCTCGGGGTTGTGAGTGTTAAGGCGGGGGCACCGGCGCTAGGACTCCCGCACAAGCCACTCCAGCGCCTCCTCGCGCGATGAGAATGCGGGAAAATCGCGCTGTGAGAAATGCTTGAAATTCTCATAGAGCACATTGGGCAGGTGTTCCAATCCCACCCATGCCGAACGCTTCACGTAGGGCCGGTCAAAAACGAGGACTTCCTTCATGCGGGTGGCGACAGCCCTGTCGATTTGTGCTCCGTGAAAGTCAGCCAGGGTGAGCACAGATTCGCGCGGCTGTTCCTCGATGGTCGCCTGAATCTCGGCCAAAAGCGCGAGCATCTCCTCGTACGAGCAGCCGCCAAAATCGATCAGCAGAACCTGCTTGCCGGCATGTTCGATGAAGCGAAGGCGTTGGCTCATGATTAGGCGACTATTCTACTCGCACCCAAACCTAATCGGGACAGATTTCATCGAATCTGGCCCTCTGCCGTCAGGGCTTGCATTCGGGATCAACCGAAATACTGTTATCCAGCCAGTGCAGGTAGGTGCACATCGAATGCCAGCACGCCGGACCAGGCTTCACCATTCCCGACGACGAGAACTCATACGCCGTATTCACGTGTTCGTAGTCGAAGATCACCGGGATATGCAGCGGAAGTTTGGGAACCACATCCCAGGAGTTGACGATGCGCCAGGAATTGATCGGCAACAGATTGAAAGTCCGCACGAATTGCATATTCCCCACCCGCGGCGAGGCAAACGTGCACAAAGTAGAGATATCGAACCTGTCCTTTTCTTTATTCTCCATGACAAACAAAGTGCACAGCGCGGACCCCAGGCTGTGCCCGGTCACGATGTATGGCCGCTGCGGCCGGCCCTTCTTTTCGATCATGAGCGCTTTTCTTTCACTGACTTGTTCGAGGCGCCCATGCAGCTTGTCAAGCTGTTCGAGGAAGGAACCTTCCAGTTCGAGAGTTGGCAGGGCCTTCAACAAGGCTCCTGCAGTGCTTGGGTGCTGCACCACTTTCAAGGTGCTGTAGATTCTGTCAAACCCGTGCGCGACCCGGCCCACATGAGGAACTTGCGCGAACGGAACCATGTGGGCGGAGGCGTCGTCCCACCACTCGACTGCGCCTTCGGTGCCGCGAATCGCAAGAATGAAGTCGTTCTGCGTATTTTTGTTTCGTGCCACAAAGCCATAGAACTTCAGTTCGGTGCCGCCCAGACTGAAATCGGACATGTGGATCCAAGCCACGAACTCGTACGGGGCAGGAATGTCGCCCGGTTGGGGTTGCGGGGTGAGGTTATTCGGATCGCGTTTGAACATGGTGTAGGCAGCGACGATGCACTTGCCGTACAAGATGGCAGCAGCTTTGTCGAGTGCTTGGGTCATATATGCCTCCGTGGCCCGGTGCGGAGGGGTGCGGCTTGGAGATCATAGCCCTCGTACCCCGGGGCCGACGACAGTCTACCACCAGATCAGTTTGAGCCCCTTGTAAAGGCGGAATTTTTCGTCGGGCGTTATGACGGGAATCTTTTCCCACAAGGCTTGGGCAACGATCTGTCGATCAAAGGGATCGCCATGGTGCAGTGGCAAGTCGAATAAATGTAAGGCATGGTCGGTGGTGTAAGGCAATATGCGAATATCCAGATCCTGAATTGCCTGACGAGCGAACGCAGCGGAGAAACGTAGCTTGCCCAGCGCTGCCTTGACCGCGATCTCAGACAGGGAAATCGCGCTCAGTTCGAGAACATTGTGCGGATTTCGCAAGGCGGCAGCGGCCCGTTTGGTGAGCCGTTCGGGCGATTCGACCGCGTAGATCAGAGTCGCAGTGTCCAGAAGCAGGCGCACTCAGCCGCGACGAAGTGAAGACCGATGCCCAGGCGATCTACCTGGCGGAAAGCCGGGCGCAGGCGGAAGCCGCCTTTCGCGCCTTCCGCTCCCTCTGGTGCCGGGACTATGGGCCGATGGTGCGGCGACGGGAACGCGACTTGCCGGAACTGCTGTCCTTGTTCGCCTTCCCTCGACACCTGTGGCGCAAACTGCGCACCACCAACGTGATCGAGCGCTGCTTCGTGGAAGTGCGGCGCCGCACCCGGCCTATGGTGTGTTTTGTCAACGTAGAAAGCGTGGACCGAATCATCTACTCCATCTTCCAGAGATTCAACCTGGAATGGAAAACCCGCACCCTCAACCTATTTACACAAGCAGCTTGACGTCACCTCTCAAAGCCAGCTGCCTATCGACCTGGCCGCCTGCGATAGAATAAGGAGGTGAGGTGGTCATGGCAGAGATGACGCCACAGGTTTCCGAGGTGCTGGGGAAGGCGATGACGCTTTCTGCTCAGGAACGTGGCCTGTTGATCGATCGATTGATTGAGAGCCTCGATGAGGGACCCGCCGAAGAAGGGGTCGAGGAGGCTTGGGCAGAAGAGATCAAGCACCGGGTTGACGGCATTCGATCGGGCAAGGTCAAAATGATACCGGGCGAGCAAGTGCTCCGGGAGCTCGCAAAAGAGTTCCCTGATGAGAAGTGAGCGCTTCCGGTTTCACCCTGAGGCGAGGGAAGATTTCAGAAACGCGGTCGCATGGTACCGCAGCCGGAGCCCAAGCGTAGCGGCAGAATTTCGGGTGACGGTGTCCGATGTGATCCGCCACCTTGCGGAGGCGCCTCATCGCTGGCCCAAGTATTTGTACGGCACCCGGCGATTCGTGCTTCGACGCTTTCCGTTTTCGATCATCTACCTGGATGACCCCGAGATATTGAGCATCGTAGCCGTGGCTCACAACAAGCGTAAGCCCGGATACTGGAGGCAGCGGCTTTAAGCCCCCGCACGGGGCCTGTTCGCAGCCCCACTCATTCGCACAGAACGCGAGAAATGGGGTACCCCGCGCCCCGTTCACCCCACTTCCACCAGCCCGTAGGTTTTCTGCCAGCGGGTGCGCATGTAAAAGAGGGCTCGTGAGACTTCTTCCGAAGAAATTTCCGCATTCGGCGCGGCGAGCACCGCGACGGCCTCGCGCTTGGCGGCTTCGAGTAACTGCCGGTCGCGGATCAAGTTGGCGACGCGAAAACTCGGCATCCCGGCTTGTCGCGTGCCGAAAAACTCGCCCGGCCCGCGCAGCTCCAGGTCGAGTTCGGCGATCTGGAAGCCGTCGTTGGTGCGGACCATGGCGTCGAGTCGGCGCTCGCCGTCTTCTGAAATCTTGCCGCCGGTCATCAGAACGCAATAGGACTTCGCCGCCCCTCGGCCAATGCGTCCGCGCAACTGGTGCAACTGCGCCAGGCCAAAGCGCTCGGCATGTTCAATGACCATGACAGTTGCGTTGGACACATCGACGCCGACCTCGATGACCGTAGTCGAAACCAGCACTTGCACCGCGCCAGCCTGGAAGTCGCGCATGACGGCTTCCTTTTCGTCGGCGGCCATGCGTCCGTGAAGCAGCCCGACATGCAAGTCAGGAAATGTCTTCTCCCGAAGCTCGCGGTGCATCTGAATCGCGGCTTTCAGCTCGTTCTCCTCGTTCTCTTCGATCACCGGATACACCACGTATGCCTGATGGCCCGCGGCAATCTGCTTGCGGAGAAAGCGCCAGACCTCGTCGGACTGATCATCGGAAACGCGGCGCGTGACAATCGGAGTGCGGCCTGGCGGCAATTCGTCAATCACGCTCAGGTCGAGGTCCCCGTAGAGCGTGAGCGCGAGGGTGCGCGGAATGGGCGTTGCGGTCATAACCAGCACATCCGGTTCGCGTAGAGCGGGCGAGCTTTGCTCGCCCGGACGGCCGGGGGCGGCCGTCCCCACGTGTGCATTGGGCTTCTTCATCAGTTTGAAACGCTGCAGCACGCCGAAGCGGTGTTGCTCATCTACTATCACCAGGCCCAACTTGTCGAATTCCACCGTCTGCTCGATCAGGGCGTGGGTGCCGATGACCAGCTGCGCGTTGCCTTGCGAAATGTGCCGCCGCACTTCGCGCTTGCGGTCGTGTTCGAGCGACCCGGTCAGCAGCGCGATGCGGTAGCCGGCCTTTTCCAAAATCTTGCGGGCGGAAAAATAATGCTGCTGGGCAAGAATTTCGGTGGGCGCCATGAGCGCGACCTGAAAGCCGTTCTCGATCGCGATGATGGCCGCCTCGAAGGCCACAATCGTCTTGCCGGAGCCAACGTCGCCCTGCAGCAAACGCCGCATGGGACAGGGGTTTCCCATGTCCGAAGCAATCTCTTTGAGGGCGCGCTTCTGGGCCGAGGTGGGATGAAACGGCAGAATTCGCTTGATAGCATTGCGGACCTGGTCATCCAGTCTGAAGGCAATTCCGGTCTGCGCTTTCTGCTCGCGACGCTTGAGTTCCAGGCCCAGTTCCACGAAGAACAGTTCTTCGAAAATCAGCCGGATATGCGCCGGCGTTCGTGCGGTTTGCAAATCCTCCAGGCTTTCGCCGGCCACGGGCCAATGGACTTTTTGCAGAGCCTCGCGCGGGGGAATCAGGCTCAGACGCCGGCGGACTGCGGCCGGAATGGGCTCGGGGAAATCCGGCGTCAGGTTTTCGAGCGAGGTCTGGATGATGCGGCGAAACCAGCGCGAGGTGAGCTTTCCCGCCGCTTCGTAAATGGGCACAATGCGGCCGATCTCCAGCGAGGCGGCAATCTTCTTTTCTGCTGCTCCAGCCTGGCCCTCGTCCGTAGCATCGTCGAGGACCTCAAACTGCGGCTGCACCAGTTGCAACTCGCCGCTGCGGTCGTCTTGCTCCACCTTGCCGTACAGAGCCAGAAGTTGGCCGGGTTTGAAGCGGTCGCGCAGATAGCTGGCATTGAACCAGATGCACTTCAGCCGCGCCCGGCCTTGCCCCGCGGTCAGTTGAAACAGCGGCATGCTGCGCGTGCGAAACAGGCCAGAGGTGCGGACTTCGGCGATCACTGTGGCCATCTCGCCGGGGCGGAGTTCGGCGATGCCCTTCGGGTTCAGGCGATCTTCGTAGCGAAAAGGCAGATAATGCAGAAGGTCATCCACGGTGTGGATGCCCTTGGCAGCTAGGATTTCGCCCAGTCGCGGGCCAACGCCTTTGACGTATTGGACGGAAGTCGCCAGCTCAAGCATCTCAGGGGATGTTAGCAGGAGCGGGCGGGGCTAAGTAAAAGGTCGTAACAGGAGTGGCTGTGCCCAAAGCTGTCAGCAATCTCGTGCAGGCCTTCGCTGCCGTAGTTGTCGGGAACGCTGCGTACTTCTTGCTGATGCCCCACCTTCCGGCTGGAGCCTACCACATTCCCTTTCGACTGGATGCCGGACTGGCGGTGGATTTCGCCCTTTGCGCAGCAGTGTTCGGATTGATCAAGGCGATTGCCCGGTGACTGCGGCCACCGAAGGCTCACTAAACTCGAAGCCCTGAGCATCAACTGTGTAATTAGGTTGCGGTTTGCAGACACTGTGCTTGCGCCGCGGTCCGGGTAGACTAATGTCGGGTCGGAAACAAACGTTGAGTGTCAGCCAAGCTTCCTAACCCTTGACATGAGGGCAAACTCGATGCCTGTGCATGCAGAACTTCTCCGGGAACTTCAGGATTTTGCCATGACCGCTGCCACGGCCAATTCCCTCATGGAGCGCATTGCCCAGCGTCTGCACGAAGAAATGGCGCGCTACAACTGGGTAGGTTTTTATCTGGTCGACCCGCTGGACTCCGGTGTCCTGGTGATCGGGCCATTTGTTGGGAGCTTTACGCCCAATGTTCGCATTCCTCTCAATACCGGACTCTGTGGCGCCGCGGCCAGCAGCGGGCAGATGGTAGTGGTGGATGATGTCTCGAAAGACGCGCGCTATCTGGCGGGATCGTCCATGGTGAGCAGTGAAGTCGTGGTCCCCATTTTTGTGAAGAACAAGCTTGCGGGTGAACTTGATGTCGAGAGCTATTTTGCCGGCACATTCACAAAAACGGAGCAGGACTTTGTCGCAGCCTGCGCGGCCATAGTCGGAAGCTATTTGGGAAAAAGTTGACCGGTTGAAGATAGGCGGTTGCCCGTTCCGGCGTTCTTCTGCGGCTGGCTAGGGTTTGGGTTGCTTCACCAGAAACGACTTCACCACAATGTTGTTCGGCCGGATTCCCACCGGGATCAAGGTGAGCAGGGAATACTCGCCGGGCTCGAACTTCTTCTTGGGCGTGCGCTTCTGAATCACGGTCACGTCCCCGCTCTCGGAGTCCAGCACCAACAAGTAATTTTGACTCTGCGAAAGCGCCAGCCCGTCCGGATGGCTGCCCACGGTCAGCGTGGCCACGATCTTGCCTACATCGATGTCATAAACCGCGACCGTATTCGAGGCGAAATTGCTGACGTAGACACGGGAGTTGTCAGCCGTAACGATGGCGCGGGAAGGCCGGGCGCCAATCAAATAGCTGCCACCCACCTCATTGGTGGTGGTTTCGATTATGGAAACGCTATCAGAATCGAAGTTGGTGACCATCAACTCGCCTCCGTCGGGTTTCAGGGCCAGGTTGACCGGGGTCTTGCCCACATCCAGCAAGGCCAGCAGCTTGTCGGTTTTCAAATCAATGGCAGCCACTTGGGCCGAACCGGTGCAGGCAACGAAAGCCTTGGTGCTGTCGGGGAGGATGGCGACGTCCTCGGGCGCCTGACAGGTGGGAATCGTAGCACGAACTGCCAGGCGCTGCGTATCGATGATGGAAACGGTGCCGTCGCCGCGGTTGCTCACCACGGCGCTCTTGCCATCCGGTGAAACCCGCGCCAGACCGGGCGATGCGCCCACACGGATGTTGCCGATTACGGTTCGCTTATCAAGGTCGATCACCGAGACATTCGCAGAACCTGAGTTGGCCACGTAGGCGCGTTTGCCGTCGGCGGAAACGTCAATGAAATAGGGTTTGCCGTGCACGCCGATGGTGGCGACAACCGCGTTGCGTTCAGCATCGATGAAGGTGATGTTGTTCGATCCCGTATTGACAACGTAAATCTCGTTTTTCTTCTCGTTGGCGGCGACTCCGGTCGGCTCACTGCCAACCTTGAGCGTCTTTGCGATGGCGAATGTGCGCAGGTCGATGACACTGACGGTGTTGCTCTTGCCGTTGGTGACGTAGGCGTATTCGCGGTAGGCGGGACCGTAGTCGACGAGCTGGCGCTCGTGGAAGTACCACCAGCCGAGGCCGGCCAGGATCGGCAGCAGGACGATGATGAGGAGGAGCTTTCTCACAGGGCAATTGCGTCCGTGAAGAAGCAGATTACCAGAGTCGGGGGGGGCGAGTTAGGACAACCCACATCTCAGTCGGCCGGGACGCGTATGTAGCTTGCAATCCCCGTCACCGCTCTTCCGACCACCGGCGCGATCTGCCGCACCTGGGCCATCAGCTCGTCGAACTGATCGGGATAGAGCGATTGCATCCCGTCGGAGAGCGCTTTGTCAGGCTGGTTGTGTACTTCCACCATCAAGCCATCGGCTCCAACGGCGACCGCCGCGCGCGACAGCGGCGTTACCTTGTTGCGTTTGCCGGTGCCGTGGCTGGGATCAACAATAATGGGCAGATGGCTTAGCCGCTGCACCGCCGGCACAATGCTCAAGTCGAGCGTGTTGCGCGTGTGGTCGGCAAAGGTGCGGACACCGCGCTCACAGAGAACCACGTTGTAATTGCCTTCGCTCATCACATACTCGGCTGCCATCAGAAGTTCTTCCAGCGTCGCGGCCAGACCGCGTTTGAGGAGCACGGGTTTGCTGGCTCGTCCGGCGCGCTTGAGCAAGGAAAAGTTCTGCATGTTGCGAGCGCCGATCTGAATCACGTCGGCATATTTCTCCACCAAATCGACGGACTCGTTGTCGATGGCCTCGGTGACGATCAGCAATCCGAATTGGTCGCGGATTTCCGCCATGATCTGCAGACCTTCCTCGCCGAGTCCCTGGAAGGAATAAGGCGAGGTGCGCGGCTTGTAGGCACCGCCGCGGAAAAACTGCGCTCCGGCGCGGCTGACTCGCTCGGCAATGGCGAAGGCCTGCTCGCGGCTTTCAATCGAGCAAGGCCCGGCGATGATGGCCAGCTCGTGCCCGCCAATGGTCGCCCTGCTGCGGGGAAAGCGCAGGATCGTGTTGTTTTCCTTGATGTCGCGGCTGACCAGTTTGTAAGGCTTGGTGACGCGGATGACTTCCTGTACCCCCGGCATTTCCTCCAGCGAACCAGGCTCAACTTCGCCGTGATTGCCGGTAATGCCGATGGCAGTGCGTTCCGCGCCAGGGATGGCGTGGGCGCGATAGCCGAGGCTTTCGATTTTCTGGCAGACCCCACGCACCTGCTCTTCGCTGGCGTGGGCCTGCATGACGACAAGCATGCTACGACCCCAAAGGTCTTAAGTTTACCGTTGATAGCGGCTGGAGGGCAAACCGGTACGGATCAATTCGAGGGCGGCTCCCGCTCGGTCAGAAGGATGCGCTTCACCTGGTTTCGGTCGAAGGTCTGGGTGTTGCCGCCAATTCGGACCTGCACCTGCATGCCCACAACAGAAACCAGGTCGCCGGTAAGGACCGATCCATCCCGCAACTCGATGGTGTCGTGAGCTGCGTTGCCAAGCTCGTAGCTGACACTCCCGCCCGAAGCGTCGCGCGAGGTGATCTCCAAAGGAAACTTCCCCGGATTGAACCCCTCCTTGTTAAATTCCAGGGTATGCTTGCCGATTGCGGCTTCAATAATTTTAGGCGTCGTTCCCGCCTCCTTACCGTCAACCGTCAGCGTTGCCCCTTGAGGAACGGAGTTCACCGTAATGGAAACAGTGCGGGGCGCACCCGCGAAAACCGTAAGCGACGCGGGGGTCCCGGAAGCCGAAAGCGTTATTTGAAACTTCACAGTTTGGCCGGCACTCACGTTCGTGAGATTGATGTACCCCTCGCCGATGCGGGCGCTATTCTTGTCGAATACGTATAAGGAGAAATTTGTGTTGGTTATGGTTTTGTCGGAAAGGTTTTCCGCAACGGTCTCCGTAATGTACGTCCGCTCCTTGCCCATCCCTCCGATCTCCTTAAACCTGGAGAACGTGAAGCGAACGGTCGGTGGGCCGGAATCCGGCCACGTCACCACCTGGAATGGCGTGTCCTTGGCCGTTCCAGAGGAACAAAAGAGAACTGCGACGAGCAAGTAGGCGGAGATTCTTGGAATCGTTGTCATGTTCATGAGGCGGGATCCCAGGCGGGACCTCATTCTTGGTTCTAAAACCGGAAGTATTCTACACCCATCTGCCCGCTCGGCGGTGCTGACCAGCGATTTTTCTGCATCCCGCTTGCCCGCCGAACAATCCTTGTACGGTACAAAACTTTGCAGTCCTAAATTCCCTCAGGAGCGTTCACCTTTATGAAAGCTGCAGTCGTACCGTCAGTTAATGGCAAATGGGAAGTGAAGAACTGGGCCACGCCCAAGGCGGGCCCGAACCAGGTGGTGATCAAGATCCACGCCAGCGGGCTTTGTTATACCGATGTGCACATTACCCACGGCATGATTCCCACTGAATTTCCCCGCGTGCTGGGGCATGAACCGGTAGGCGAGATCGTGGAAGTTGGAGCGGGGGTCACATCGCGCAAGGTGGGCGATCGCGTGGGCGTGGGATGGGTGCAAGCCGGCTGCGGGCGCTGCGAGTGGTGCCTGCGCGGCAAGAAAGAGCTTTGCCGGAACGCGATCAACACCGGCATCGGGCTGCAGGGCAGCCATGCGGAGTACATGCTGGCTTATGCCGATGCCACCATGCTCATCCCGGATGGAGTCAGCTACGAGCAGGCTGCGCCGATTTTCTGCGCTGGCTACACGGTGTGGAGCGGGCTGCGTTTGGCTGATCCCAAGCCCCACGAGCGGATTGCGGTGGTGGGGATCGGCGGTCTCGGACACCTGGCGCTGCAGTATTCCAAGGCTTCGGGCTTTGAGACGATCGCGGTGACCAAATCCAAAGATAAAGAAAAGATGATCCGCGAACTGGGCGCGGATGAAGTGGTGGCGGATGGCGCACAGTTGATGGCTTCGGGTGGCGCTGACGTTTTGCTGGCCACGTCGAACTCCTGGGCCGCTACGGCAGAAGCCGCGCAGGGGATTCGTCCTTATGGCCGCGTGGTGGTGATGGGCGCATCGAACGAAACCCTGGGATTCAACATGGGCATGATGCTGGGTCGCGTGAGTCTGATGGGCTCGAGCCAAAACGGGCCAGAGTATTTATACGAGGCGCTGGATTACGTGGCTAAGGGCAAGGTCAAGGTGGTCGAGGAGACCTACAAACTGGATGACATTGGCAAAGCCTATGATCGAGTGGCCGAAGGCAAAGTCCGATTCCGGGCTGTGATCACAATGAATTGAAGAGTTCGCGTGGGGACAACCGCCCCTTCGGCAGGCCCAGGGCGGGCTCTCGGCTGTCCGGCGGAGCGAAACCCCGTAGCCGAGTTGTGTCTGATAGAAACCGCTCCTTGAAAGAACTGCTGCAGCCCGCGAACAGGGTCCTCAGGCAAGGTTTCGGTACCGTTCGGGAACTCGGCGGCATTCTTTGTAAGCGTCGAATGCGGCTGCGATTAGGGACTCTCTGCCACGAGGACACTCTGGATCGGCTTCCGCTATCGCATCACTTAGTCTCTCATGTTCAGCATCATTACTCTCTACACTCTCTGCAGCACGCATGTTCTCGAAATCCTGTTCGAAGGTTTTCGCCCGGAGCGGATTCAGCCAACGAGCTACCATGAAGGCACCAGTAAGAGTCGCGATCGTCAGACGGCGCAGCATGAGGTAAGTTATGCAAACGTTCAGCGCTAGGAGCGCCAACACAGCGACCTGGAAGAATGTCATCGATTCGACCTCCTAGGGGATGATAGCGCGGGCTATTGGGTTACTTGACTACCAGATCATCGTTTTGATATGTTAAACATGTTTAACAGACATGCTCGGCATACGCCTCGAACCCGAACTGGAACATAAGCTGGAGTCTCTTGCCAAGGAGACGGGCCGGAGCAAAAGTTACTATGCTCGCGAGGCCATCCGGCAATACCTGGAAGACCGCGAGGACTACCTAAAGGGTATTGCCGCGCTGGAACGTCGCGAACCCACCATCACGCTCGAAGAGCTGGAGCGGCGGCTTGGCCTGGACGATTGAAATCACCCGGACCGCAGAAAAGCAGATCAAGAAACTTGACCGAGTCGCCCAGGATCTGATCGTTCGCTTCCTGCGCGAGCGATTGAAACCCGCTGAGAATCCTCGGCAGTGGGGTAAACCACTCCACGGCGAGAAGCGAGGACTCTGGCGATACAGGGTGGGTGACTACCGCCTGATCTGCGACATTCAGGATGAAAGAATCACCGTGTTGGTGCTCGAAGTTGGACACCGCAAGGATGTTTACCGCTGATGCTGCAAGCGTGCGTTGCCCTATCTGCCCTTCGTTGTAGAATCTAGCTTTATTCTCAAACAAACTGACCTTCTCTATGACGCCCGAGGAAAACATACGGACCAACCACGAAGGTCGCGTCGACGGTCGCATCGACGACCGCTACGACGCGCAGCGCATCGAGACTAGATGGTCGCAGCGCTGGGAGAACGATCCCGCGCTTTACGCCGCCGAGCGCGACTCCACCAAGCCGAAATATTACGTGCTGGAGATGCTGCCCTATCCTTCGGGCGTGCTGCACATGGGGCACGTGCGCAACTATGCGATCGGCGACGCGCTGGCGCGCTACATGTGGATGAACGGCTACAATGTGCTTCATCCCATGGGTTGGGATTCGTTCGGCCTTCCTGCGGAAAATGCAGCCATCGCCAACAACACGCCGCCGCGTGCGTGGACGCTCGGCAACATCGCCAACATGAAGCGGCAGATGAAGCGGTTGGGGTTCGCCTACGACTGGTCGCGGGAAGTCACGACCTGCCTGCCGGAATATTACCGCTGGAACCAGTGGTTTTTTCTGAAGCTCTACGAGAAAAGCTTGGCGTACCGCAAGAAGAGCAAGGTCAACTGGTGCCCGAAATGTGCTACGGTCCTGGCGAACGAGCAGGTAGCCGGGGGATTCTGCTGGCGGCACGAAGATACGCCGGTGGAGCAGCGCGATCTTGAGCAATGGTTTTTGCGTATCACGCAATATGCGGAAGAGTTGTTGCGCGATTTGGAGAAGCTGGCCGGCTGGCCGGAAAAAGTGCGCACCATGCAGCGCAACTGGATCGGCCGCAGCGAAGGCACGCTCGTGGACTTCAAGCTCGACGGCCCGGCCGGGCCAGCGGGTTCGACGATTACAGTGTTCACTACCCGCGTCGATACTATTTACGGGGCGACTTCGGTGCAGCTCGCGCCGGAACATGCGCTGGTCAGCGATCTTGCCGCCAACAATTCCGACCTGCGCATCAAAGTTGACCAATTGATCGCCGAGCAGCGCAAGGCCAAAGAGGCTGGCGACATCGGCAACATCGAGAAACATGGCGTGCCCACAGGCCGCTATGCCGTGAATCCATACAACGGCGAGAAGGTGCCCATCTGGGTAGCGAACTACATCCTGACCGATTACGGCACGGGCGCGATCATGAGCGTGCCCGCGCACGATGAGCGCGATTACGAGTTTGCCAACAAGTATCGGTTGCCAATTCGGCTGGTGATCGTTCCCCGGCCGGATGATCCGGAAGAGACGGTGGTGGAACCGCCGCTTCCGTATACCGACATTAAAGGGACGCTGGTGAACTCTGGAGCGTTCAACCGGTTGGACTGCGAAGAAGCAATTCAGAAAATGTCGGAAGAGGCCGAAACCCACGGCTTTGGCAAAGCGGCCGTGACCTACCGGTTGAAAGACTGGGGAATTTCGCGGCAGCGCTATTGGGGCACGCCGATCCCGATGCTGTATTGCGAGAAAGACGGCATTGTGCCGGTGCCGGAGAAAGACCTCCCGGTGATTTTGCCGAATAAAGTGGACATCACATTGAGCGGCGGTTCTCCGCTGGCGCGGGTGCCAGAGTTCGTGAACACCACATGTCCGAAATGCGGTGGGCTGGCGCGGCGTGAGACCGACACCATGGACACGTTTGTCGATTCGTGCTGGTATTTTTACCGCTACACCGACGCGCGCAATGATCAAGCGCCGTTCGAGCCCGCAGCGGCGAATTACTGGTTTCCCATCGATCAGTATATTGGCGGGGTTGAGCACGCCATCTTGCATTTGATTTACTCGCGTTTCTGGACGAAGTTCATGCGCGACATGGGACTGATCAAGAATGATGAACCTGCCGAGCGGCTGTTTACCCAGGGAATGATCATTAAGGGCGGCGCGAAGATGTCCAAGAGCCTGGGCAATGTAGTTTCGCCGGATGAAATGGTGGCCCGCTACGGCGCAGACAGCACCCGGCTCTACACGTTATTCGCCACCGCCCCGGATCGCGAACTGGATTGGCAGGACGATGGGGTTGCAGGCGTGCAACGTTTTCTGGGACGCGTGTACCGCTTTGTGTCAAAAAATGCTCCTGTAGAGACGCAGCTTGCTGCGTCTCCGCCGGCAGACCGAGAGACGTTGCAAGCAACGTCTCTACAGCCAGAGGCTCGTCAAATCCAGCGCAAGCTGCATCAAACGATCAAACGTGTGAGCGTGGATTTCCAGGGCCGCTGGCATTTCAACACTTCTATCGCTGCCATCATGGAGCTGGTGAACGAGCTCTATAATCAGGAACGGGCAATTGCTCAGGGAATCGTTTCGGCAGGGCTGCTTGCCCGGGTTCAACGTGATCTTGTGCTCATGCTGGCGCCTTTCGCGCCCTACCTTGCACACGAACTTTGGGAAATGCTGGGCGAAAAAGGAAGTCTGCTGCATGCCCCGTGGCCGAAGTATGATCCGGAACTGGCGAAGGAAGAGGAAATCCAGATTCCGGTGCAAGTCAACGGCAAGTTGCGAAACGTAGTTGTGGTTCCGGCCGACGCCAGCGAAGAGGAGATCCGCGAAGCCGCTATGGCAGACGAGAAGATTGCCGCCGCGATTGCCGGCAAGCAGATTGTCAAGGTGATCGTGGTGCCGAAGAAGCTGGTGAATGCCGTGGTGCGATAGAACTGTAGAGACGTGGCTTGCTACGTCTCGCGGCCGGCATCGCCCGACTTGCGTTATTCTGGCCTGTGATGGAGCGCCGCTCGCCAACGGTCGAAGGCTTCCGCGTTATGTTTGGCCGCCCGGCCTTTGGGCTGGCGGAAGTTACCTGGCGATGGAGCGTCGGCTTGGCGGCCTGGCTGCTTCTGGCATTCTTTCTTGCCGAATATCTTGATTCGCTCACGGTCTCCCGCACTGACTTGTTCCTGCTGAAAACCAGGCATCCAGCTTTGATTTTGCGGGCGATGCTGCATGTCTTCCAAGGCAGCGGGGCGCGGTTGGTGGAGGGTTTTGTTGTTCTGGCTGTCTGTCTCACGATTCTCTGGATTGTGATTGCTGCGCTGGGGCGCGCGGCCACGGTGAAAGCGCTGGTGGGCCACTTCCGGGACATGGGAGCTTCGAGGCGGGAAGCGAAAGCTACGCCGCAGTGGAGGATGCGAGCGCTGTTGGGGTTGAACTTCTTTCGCGCCGCCGCGTTTCTGGCCGCGATTGTGGGATGCCTGGCGCCCCTTCTTGCCCTGCGCACCTTCCGCGAGCATGTGTCGTCGGGCAATGGCGTGCTGGTCCTGATAGTGGTTGTGGTGCTTGTCGGCTGGGCTTGGAGCACGGTCAACTGGTTTCTTTCGCTGGCAGCGTTACTGGTTGTGAGCCGCGGCCAAGATACGTTTGGAGCGATGGCGGCGGCCGTCGATCTGTGCCGCGATCGCCCCGGCGCGGTATTCGCCGTCGGCACTTGGTTCGGACTCGCGCACCTTGGCGGGTTCACCATCGCCACATTTTTCGCGCTGTTTTCCTTGGGGTTGCTCCGGGCGTTGCACCCGGCGGTCGGTCTGGTTGGTGTGCTGCTGGTAACGCTGGTTTACTTTGGTTTGGCCGATTTCCTCTACATCGGCCGACTGGCAGCGTACCTCGCGATTCTGGAATTCCCGGCACCGCCAGCAACGACGTCGTTACAGCCGAGCGGGCCGGTTGGAGGTTTGCATTCCGCCATCATTCAGCCCGACGGAGCGATTGACCGAGACGAGCTGATTCTAAGCGACCGGCCAGCGCCAGCATGATCCCCTGCAACGGAGGATGTGCATTTTCGGATCGCACCACCTCCTAACTCACGCCGCCGTTGGCGGGTCAGCAGCTAGTATCTAGTACTCAGACCACATGAATAGTAATACGGTTGGATACTTGTTCGATGCCAAGTCCCTGCTTATAGCTGGGGTCTGAAACAGCCATCCCGGATTCGACTGACCAGGCAAGAGCAACAAAAGTTGCGGCGCGTGTTACTTACGTGCGCGTTTACGCATACGGCCGCTTTGTGCAGCGGCAAGGACGAGAGCCCGCCTCCATCGACAGTTCTATGCATCGACCGGCGTTGGCGTTCTTAGGCCCCAGTTGCCTGGCTGCGCTCCAGCAATCCGGCGCAGTTGCGGACCACGACCGTCTGCGAATTCAGGCTAGCGGCGACTTGGCGACCTCCCGAGTTTGAAGGCATCCAAATTCACCTCCACTAAGCCCTCGGGGAGATTGCGGCGAATTGCGTCGGCCCAGGCCTCCTCGGAAAAGCCGAGGTGTCGGCTCAGTGCGCCGAGCAAAGCCACGTTGACACTTTTCTTACTGCGCAGCTTTTCCAAGTCGAATTGGGCGGGCTCCAGCAGCGTTCCCCCGCTTCTTAGAACGTACTCGTTCACCGGCACCTGATCGGAGGAAACGACGACAAGATAATCCGCCTCGCCTTCGGGAACCATGGGACTGTAGACGTGTTCACCAAAACGCACGTCGCTAGCGACTGATCCGCCGCGCTGGCTCATGCCGTGAACTTCGCTCTTCTTCACGTCGAACCCGGCGGCAAAGGCAACGTCCGCCAAAATGTCGGACGCCTTCAGCACACCTTGTCCACCCAGACCGGCGATGACAACGTTAGTGACTTGGTTGCTGCTCATAGCACCTCTCATACTCCTTGATGGTTTTCGCGGCAAGCAGGCACGGGCGCCGGTTGATGATCACCGACAACTCCGGCTGTTCGATGGCCTGTTTGATTAAGCGCTCCAGTCCTTGCGGATCTGTGGTTCCGTCGATGACGTGTACGTTGGGAACGCCGAGGGAACGCACCAAGTCCTCCAGCACGAGCTTGCCAGTGTGCTTGTGGTTGAGCGTGCGCCCGGTCGAGGGATTCTCCTGCATGCCGGTCATAGCCGTGATGCCGTTATCCAGGATCACCACCACATGTCCGGTGGGCGGCGGGTTGTAGACCATCTCGACGATGCCGGGAATTCCGGTATGGACGAACGTGCTGTCGCCGATCACGCTGACTACGCGCTTCGCCTGGTCGGGCGGAAGGATATGCCGCAGACCGAGGGCCATGCTAATCGAAGCGCCCATGCAACTCGAAATGTGCAGGGCCTCGAATGGCGGCAGTACGCCGAGCGTGTAACATCCGATGTCGCCGGAGACAATGGTATCGAGGTCCTTCAGTCCGCTGTATGCGTTGCGATGAGGGCAGCCAGGACAGAGAGCGGGCGGTTTGCCCGGAACCGGTTTCGGTTCGGGCGTGGTGTCGTGGTTCACGATACGCCGCACGCGCGAGACGTTGAGCTCGCCGAAACGGTACATGAAAGGCTTGTCTTCAACGGCGATGCCGACCATGCGGGCATTTTCAACCAGGAAGGAATCGCCTTCTTCGACAACCAGACAACGCTTCACGCCCTGGGCAAACTTTCGCATCATCTCCAGTGGCAGCGGGTACGTCATACCGAGCTTCAACACACTCGCTTGAGGCGCAGCCTCCCGAACATGCTGATAGGAAATTCCTGAGGTGATGATGCCAAGGTCTGAGGAGCCGGGAATGACCTGGTTGGGTCCGTGCTGCTCGTTCCAGTCCGCCATCTGCGCCAGCTTTTCGCGCAGACGATGGTGCGCGGGGCGAGCATACGCCGGAATCATGACCTGCGCCAGCACATCGGGATGGTAGTGCGGCGGCATCGCAGGTGAAATGGAATCCTTCGCCGCGCGCTTGACCAGCGTCTTCGAGTGGCAAACACGCGTGGTCAGGCGCAGAAGAACAGGAGCCCGCCACCGCTCAGAGGTTTCAATTGCCCGCAGCGTGAGATCGTAGGCTTCCTGTGAATCGGAAGGCTCGAACATGGCGACGCCCGCCGCTCGCGCGTAATGCCGGTTGTCCTGCTCGTTTTGGCTCGATGCCATGCCGGGATCGTCGGCCGAAACGATCACCAGTGCGCCTTTCACGTCCATGTAGGCGACGGTGAACAGCGGATCGGCGGCAACATTCAGGCCAACGTGCTTCATGGTGGCCAAAGCTCGACCGCCGCCAATGGCCACACCGATGGCAACCTCGACGGCAACCTTCTCGTTTGGCGCCCACTGCGCCCGCCCCCCCAGTTGGTCGAGGTATTCCAAGATTTCGGTTGAAGGAGTGCCCGGATAGCCGGTTCCCAAAGCGAGCCCGGCGTCGAACGCCGCCGCCGCGACTGCTTCATCTCCACTAAGTAGTTCTTTTGGTCTTTCGGATGACATAGTTCAGTGTCTCTTCGATCGCTCGATCGCTTTCCGGCAATCAGGATCGCCTTTCCATGGACAGTACAGAACATCTTAAGGCCTCGGCAGGCAAAATGTTGAATCGCTTCTCGGCAAGGAGACAGGTGCCGGAATAGTCTCTTTGTTCCTGCTGCAACAAAGCTTGGCGGGGGGCAATCCACGCGATGGTCCCCGTCAGTGTTTCGGGGAGCCTGATATCCTGATGATGTTAAGAACCTACACGAAGGATCTCGACGTGTGGATACACAACTCGCCGCAAAACTCCATCCGGGTGGTCAGAGCGCTTAAGAAGTTTGGAGCTCCCCTCGATCATGACGGGATTACTGCGGAGACATTCGCCGAGAAGCAAGTGGTTTATCAGATTGGAATTGCGCCGGTCAGGATTGACATTCTGATCGAAAACGTCGGGAGCGTGAAGCCTTGGAGCGCAGCTTTCGGAACTTTCAATTCCGGATTAGCGGGAAAACCTGGAGCCGGGTATTTCGGAGCCGTGGTAGCTAATCCGTTCCAGTAAGTCGGAAAAGCCTAGGGATGAAAGAGTCTAGACCAATTCTGTTCATGGCTTACCTGTTTGGGTCCGTGCTGGTCGCCTGGAGTCCCCTGTTACGCACTTTCAGACTGGCTCTGGAGAATGACGCCTACACTCACATCCTGCTGATTCTGCCGCTGAGCATCTCCTTTATTTATATGGATTGGAAATGGCTGCGGAACGATGTTCGTCCCAGCCTCCGTTTCGGGTCGGTCATACTAAGCATTGTTGTTGTGATTGTGCTTTTGTCGCGATGGCACACGGACTGGATGACGACTGATTTGCGGCTGTCCATCAGCATGTTCGCGCTGGTGGCTTGGTGGATCGGGAGTTTCGTGTTTTGCTTCGGCGCACGAGTTGCGCGATCGTTACTGTTCCCGCTGTGTTTCCTTTTCTGGATGGTGCCAATCCCTTCCTTTGCGCTGAATGAAATCGTGGTTTGGCTGCAGCAAGGCTCCGCATTAGCCACACGGCTGCTTTTCGCAGCCGTCGGCGTTCCGGTCATTCAGGACGGACTGGCGCTCTCGATCCCCGGCTTGACACTTGAGGTTGCGCAAGAGTGCAGCAGTATCCGTTCCAGTTTAATGTTGCTGGTAACGACGATGGTGCTTGCGCAACTTCTCCTACGGTCCCCTTGGCGAAGAGCAGTGGTCATCGCGCTGGCAATTCCTCTTTCGGTTGCCAAGAATGGGTTGCGCATTTTCACGATTGCGATGCTGGGAACACGAGTTGATCCGGGTTTCTTGACGGGAAAACTGCATCACCAAGGAGGGGTCGTCTTCTTTTCGATTGCGCTGATTTGTGTATTTTTTCTGCTCTGGATTCTGCGGCGCGCAGAACAACGTGCACTGCCTTCGCCCGCCATGAATCCGCTGAGACCCTAAGGCTGGCGCGAGCCCGCTCTAACTCAGTGTTTCGGCGCTGTAACGGGCGATGAGGCCGGTACGGACGGCGTGTCGATACACGCTGGTAAAGAACCAGCAGGCTAGCAGTATGTAGACCACCGCAAGGCCGAACCCCCAAAGCAGCCCATAGGGTGCAATCGACTTGCCGGACACAATGGTCCGCATACTTTCGAACACCCACGATGGCGGCAGGACGCGGGAGATGTATCGCATCCATCGCGGCAGCGTAGAGACCGGGTAAAACACGCCCACGAACGGCGAGATGATGGCGGGAATAGGCCAGACAAACCACTCCGCCGGTGGTCCGAAGCGAAGCACGACGCCACTGCCGAGTATGCCCAGCGCGATGCCACACATGAACAGCACCAAAAAAAACGGCACGAGCATCAGTCCGTAGACGAAGAAGGAAAGGCCAAAAACCATGGTTGCCAAGGCGACCATTACGATCAGTCCGACCGAACTCGTCGCAATGCTGGAGAGCACCAGTCCGCTAAGGTACTCGGCGACGGAGAGCGGCGTCGCAAAGATGTTCAGGAAATTGCGCGACCACACGTCCTCGAAAAACGTCATGGTCACGCCTTGCATCACGCGGATCAAAAAGTCCCAGAGGAGGACTGCGCCAAGAAGGCTGGGGACAAAGTTGACGCCCGAGGAGGTAATCGCATTGAGGTATCGAGTAATGAATCCCCAGAGCACAATATCGATGCCGGCCCACACAAACAGCGGCAACACACGCGAAATGCTTCCGCGCATGAGATAGAGCTGACGAAGCACAATGGCGGCAATGCGAGCCAAATGCATGAAAATCATCCGACCTCAAGGGTGAGCGGTTCACGGGCCACGCTAATGAAAAGCTCCTCCAGCGTAGCCTTGCCGTGCTCGCGCGGCAAGGTTTTTGGATCGCCTTCCAGCAGGATCCTCCCGTGAGAGAGAAAGAGAACGCGGCCGCAAACCTCTTCCACCTCATACATGTTGTGCGAAGTCCACAGCACGCCGCCTGTGCCCTGTCCGGCAAAGTCTTTGATCTTATCGCGAATGTCGCGGGCGACTGAGGGATCCAGCGACGCCGTCGGTTCGTCTAACAGCAAAAGCTGCGGCGAATTGAGCATTGCTTTGGCAAGGGACACTCGGGTTTGCTCTCCGGAAGAAAGCACGCCGCACTTCACATCCCGAAACTTCTCCAGATCGAACTGCTGGAGCAGAGCTGCAATGCGTTGTGCGAGATTCTCCACTCCGTACAGCATTCCAAATATGCGCAGATTCTGCTGGACCGTCAAGTTTCCCGGCAGGGGAGCGTAGACGGCGGCAAAGTTTGTGCGCTGAAGCCCTTGTGAGCGGTGCGTAGCAATGTCGACGCCCTGGATACTGATTCTGCCCGAGCCCGGCGCGAGCACGCCCAGAATCATGTTGATGGTAGTGGTTTTTCCGGCTCCGTTCGGACCCAGAAGGCCGACGATTTCGTTGCGGTCAACGTCGAACGAAATGCCGTCCACAGCGACGGTCTCGCCATAGGTCTTGTATAGCTGCGCGACTGACAGGACTTTCTCCATCAAGGGTATCTTACCCTGCAGCCGCTCATTCGCTCGCGCCTGCACGTCGGTTTCCTGGGTGGGCGAAGCACTGGCGATTCATATCCTGAAAGCAGAAAATGCATGGAACTATCCCGCGTTCTTTGACTACGTAGATCGTTGGATGACCGAGGACGACACCCAGGCTGTGGCGGAAATCAAAGCGCAAACCGGCTTTGATTACAGCGCAGACTGGGAGCGTCAGGGTCAAACCAAGTACTGGCTGCAAGGAGAATTCCCGCAGTACACGTTCATCGACGACATGTGGAGCGCCTACCGGCATTAGGTAGCAAAAGACGAGCCTTCCGCCTGCGTTGAGCTTCAATCGATGGGTCTACGGAATCACCGCCTGGGCCTCATTCGAGTACGTGCTTTCCTCGTTGTCCGAGTTAACTGCGGTAGTGACGTAATAATAGGTCTGCCCGTCGGAGACGGAGTTATCGATGTATGCGGTATTGGGGTCCAGAACCGGATTGATCTTGGAGTAAGGACCGCCTGACGTCGTGCCGCGATAGATGTTATAGCCCACGACACCCTGTGAGGTGCTGGCTGTCCATGAGAGGCTGACCGGGTATTGCGCTGTGCCTGTGCCCGTCAGAGATTCAACCGTTGGCGAGTTTGAGGCATCGCTGACGAAGGTGAGGGTGCCAGACGCGGGACCGCTGGCCTGGGGCGTGAAGGTCACCGTGAACGATACGCTTACACCAGCCGGAATCGTTACCGGAAACGACAGCCCGCTCAGAGTGAACTCTGAATTGTCAATGGTTCCGGAAGATACTGTCACCGCCGAACCGGTCGCGCCTAGCATTCCAGTTTGAGGTTCGCTCGATCCCACCGTTACATTGCCGAAGTTGACCGTTGCCGGCGAAACAACTAACTGACCGGCATCCGCCTCCCCCGTGCCCGTCAGCGGAATGCTCAGGACCGGGTTCGGAGCATTCGAAACGATGTAAACGGTCCCCGCAACGGGACGGCTCGATTGCGGGGTAAAAGTAACATGAAACGCAAAGCTCGAACCTTTCGGCCGAACCAGCGGCAAATTCAGCCCGCTGATGCTGAATCCGGTGCCGACCACGGTGCTCTGCAGAATTAAAATGCTCGAATTACCGGAGTTGGCGATGGTAACAGTGCTGGTCTTCGCCTGACCAACAGCGACTTTGCCAAATCGCAGCATGCTGGGGACAGAGGTAATCTGCGCTGCGCCCGATGCTGCAGGTTCGTTTGCCCTCACTCCCGCGGCTCGCGGACACGCTATGGCTGCGAGAAAAATTGTTATGGAAATGGTGGATGAAGAGAGAGCTCGAGTTATTGCGCGGGGGAGTCGCATAACATTTTGCATTCTAAGAAGCGTTCAAGGTCCGCAAAAGATATCGGGAGTACGTGCTGAACCACGCTCGGCGCACTGATTACAGGTTCATTTTGTCCTCCTCATGAATGGCCAGGCGGACATAAAAAAGCAGGAGTAAGTGCATAGGACCAACAATCTTCAGCGGGCAAAGCCCTCAACACGTGCCTTATAGCTGCGAAGCCCAGAATCGTTGCTGACATAGACTTTCCCATGGATGTCACAGCCGGCACATTTCAAATTAGGAGGGAGCTTCGACAGAAAAATGACAGTTGCTTGAATCGTGGGTGAAAAAGCCGCTACAAAACGACCACGAGATAACGGTGCAGCGAGGATTCTCCAGAGACTCCGACCCTAGTTCGCCGGAATCACGGCTTGTGCCTGGTTCGAGTACACGCTCTCTTCGTTGCTGGAATTCACCGCGGTGGTCACATAGTAGTAAGTCTGACCGCCGGCGACCGTGCTGTCGGTGTAGTTTGTGTTCGCATCCAGAACAGAGTTGAGCTTCGTGTTGTAAGGGCCACCGGAAACCGTGCCACGATAGATGTTGTAGCCAGAGACATTCTGCGAATTGCTGGCCGTCCAACTCAGAGTGACCGTATACACACCTGTGCCGGTCAACGACGCAACCGTGGGCGAGTTCGCCGCATTGCTGGCGAAGGAGATCGTGCCGGACGCCTGTCCGCTCGCCTGTGGTGTGAATGTCACCGTGAACTGAGCATTTTGGCCTGCAGGAATCGTCACCGGGAATGACAAGCCGCTTAAGGAAAACGCGGAATTGCTGACCGGGCCTGCAGTCACGGTTACGCTCGCCCCGGTTGCGCTGAGGGTTCCGGTTTGGGTTCCATACGAGCCCACCGTGATATTGCCGAAAGGAATTGTGGTAGGGCTCACGGACAACTGGCCCACTGGCGCATTGGTCCCGGTTCCGGTGAGCGGAATCGACAGGTTGGGGTCCGAGGCGTCCGATGTCACGGAAATGGTGCCGCTGTCATTGCCTGCGGAGGGCGGAGTGAAGGTGACGCTGAAAGTGTAGTGTTGTCCTGGCGTGAGGACCACGGGAGGGGTCAACCCGCTCATGCTAAATCCCGTCCCTGTGATGTCGGCCTGCGAGATAGTTACGGTAGATGACCCGCTGGAATTGGTCAGCGTTTCATAGACCGCCTGTTTGTTGCCGACCTGAACACGCCCAAAGCTGAGGCTGGATGGACTTGCGGTCAGGGCTCCCGCGCTCAATCCGTTCCCCGAGAGAGGCACGTTGACCGTGGGGTTTAAACCGCTGCTCGTGAATGCTATATTCCCGTTGCTGCTGCCAACCGACTGCGGAGCAAACGTAACAGTGAATGGCTGGCTCTGACCAGCGGCCAGATTCAGCGGCAAACTGAGCCCACTAATGCTGAAGCCTGTTCCCGTGAGGGTTGCCTGAGTAACCGTGATGGCAGATCCGCCGGAGTTCGTCAGAGTCTCAGTGAGCGGTTGGTTGCTGCCGACCTGAACGCTTCCAAAATCGAGGCTCGAAGGATTCGCGGTAAGAGCACCCTCCGTAGCTGGGTTGCCAGAGAGCGGGACATTAACGGGGGAAGTTGCACTGGTGTTGACGACCGCCAAGTTTCCATTGCTGGCTGCGGTCGATTGCGGCGCGAATGTGATCGTAAAGGACTGGCCTTGACCCGCGGACAGGTCCAACGGCAAGCTCAGTCCGCTGACGCTGAAGCCTGTTCCTGTGACCGTCGCTTTACTGATGGTCACGCTGGAACCACCAGAGTTGGTCATCGTCACCGTTTGGCTCTGGTTGTATCCAACTTTCACTGTTCCGAAACTGACGCTACTCGGTTTGAGTGTGATTTGGCCCGCACTCGGTTGCTGCTGTGTTGGGTTGCTCGTGCTAATGCCTTGACATCCGACCATTGTTGCCAGGGCCAGCAGGGCGACCACGGAGTTCCAGCGAACACGGTGAATAGTCATGAGGGCTGTCCGATTGTACCGTTGCGATGTGAAGAACAAGTCTAAGCCCTGGTCCGTACGCTAGGGCAGGTCGCCGAAGGACATAGTAGAGATGCCAGAAGGCCCATGGTGGGTTGGCCAGATTCCTGCGCAGCGTATTGCACCTTCTGAGCAAATGAGAACCTGTAGTAATCATTACCAGGAGGAACTGCGGGCGTTATCCGCGCGGCAAGTTGGGATCCGACCGTGTGAAGCGTGCACGGTTTCTTGCGGATCTACCGGCCTTAATCGCTGGCGTTCCGGAAATCGCAGTCGGAAAACATTCTAATCTGCGCCCGCCCCTGCTGCCTTTCGTCCCGTCTTCCTCTTCTGCTTGTACATCTCGGCATCGGCCCGTTCAATGAGCGACTTCCCGGTTTCCCCGGGTTGCCACAGTGCGGGTCCGACCGCGGCATCTACCCGCACCTTTACTTCTGCAGAACCCTTGCCAGGGCGGATTGTGTAACTGCCGAAAACCCATTTCTGCAAGCGCTCGGACTGAGCATTCGCTGCGGTCATGTCGCCGTCCATGACGACGAGAAACTCGTCCCCACCCCAACGGCCAACGACGTCGGACGAACGCGAATTTGACCGCAACTCTTGCGCGAACTGCAGGAGAAGATTGTCGCCCGCCAGATGTCCATGCTTGTCGTTGACTTGCTTCAGCCGGTTGACGTCCAGCATCACCACGCAGAAGGGCCGCCCGCGCGTGATCCGCAACTCGATTTCGCTCTCTACTTTGCGGCGGTTCGCCAGCCCGGTGAGAACATCCCGCAGCGCAACCTCCTCAACTTTCTTGAGCCGTGTCTCGTAGGTGGAAACTTGCGTCTGCAGGTTTTCCACCAGCTTGTGGCTGTCTTCTTCCATGTGGTCGACGTAGGTTTTCAACGTAGCGGCCTGCTGCACCAGCGAGGCACGGACTTGAGTCAGATCTTCCAGATTGGAGATGGTTCGAAGCTGATTGGTGAACTGACTCAATTGATCGGCGTATTGATGGTCCCGTTCGCCGACGGATTCAGCAGTTCGAGCCAACACAATTAGAAGCTCTTTGATTTCGGCAGTTCTTGCCTTGGAGTATTCTGCGCTCCGATCGCCCCACTGCTGCAGGTGCTCGCTGGCCTGACTTCCAGTCTCTGCCAGCAAGGCGGCGGTGACGTCGCTGACAAGGCGGTCGGCCAGCGTCATCAGAAGGCACTGCAGATCTGATCCTACGGCCGGGCAGGCACGGGCTGCATTTTCACCCATGGACTGCAATGCGGCGCGATATGACTCCAGAGTTACTGGAAGCAGTTCAGACGGATCTGGACCGGTAGGTTCCAGATGCTCCATATCGAGATATTTTTTGAGCGAAATCAAGGTTCAATTCTCCTCTAACCATGCCCTCAAACTCAGGTGGACGATGAATTGAAGAGTCGCGTGCATCGACAAAAAAGGTCAACTTGGTCGAGACCGGCAATCGGCCCAGTCTGACGCAGACCCGACCACATACGCTCTGAACATATCGGCGCTTTGGGGCCAAGGCTTTAGCGAACCCACAGGCTGGTGCAGTTAAGGTCTGTACTTTGGGCGCGGTAGCAGATGATTAGTGCTTTGTGAGGTGAGTAACGTTGGGAAGTGCGTTACTGGGGTAATCGATTGAGTCCTCGTATCACAGAGACATGTGTGTGCTGCTAGAGACAATGTGACCGATATTAGTTAAGGGCCGTTTTTGTCGTGCCTGTTGAAACTACAACGGTTGGGACTTTGTGGGCCAAGTTAGAGGATCAAGGATGCCAGCTGAACCTGGTTTGAAATTAGAGGAAACAGTGGCGAACATCGCCTTCGGCAATGAGCACTGCTTGCCGTCCGAAGAAGCGAATGGGTTTTCGGCAAGAAGTGCGATGTGGAAGGTTTTGTGGCTGTCATTGATTCTGATAGCGCTGCAAGGAGCTGGATTCCTGGTATGTGGGCTGAGTCACAATGCATGGCTTTGGTCGCAAGGCATGCAGTCCATCGCAAGCATCCTCGCGATCGCTTGCGCCGGTCTGGCCTTCCGGCGTGCGAATGGGTTTGCCAAGCCTTTCTGGCTCTTGTTCTGCTTCGCTCTCGCTTTGTGGGGAGCAGCCAATGGCTTCTTCCTCTGGCGCAGCTACCACGGTTATTCCGGGTGGTTGGCTTCGGCGTTCGATTTCATGTACCGGGCCTATGGCGTACCGTTGCTGTTACTGCTGCTCATCCGGGACGATTACCAGTTTTGGCGCGACGACTGGCTGCCGACGCTGGACATACTGCAAGTCGGGATCGCTATCTGCGCCCTGTATGGGGGATTGTTTTCTGTCGTCATAAAACACGGAGCGGAAGGCACGGTCACGTATCTGGCAAGCCCGAGCTTCAGCAATTGGGAGAACGGTTTTCTGATTGCGGCAGCAGCACTGCGCCTGCTCTGTACGCGTAAAGAAGCCATCCGTGCCCTGCTTAAGCGGCTCCTGGTTTTTCTGACGTCCTACGGGGTGATTGCAGGGGCAGGAAACTATTTGGATGTACATGGCAATGATACCGCGCGAGCGTACTTCGACCTATGTTGGACGGTGCCGTACGCCGTCGCCGCCCTAGCAGCCTGCACCTGGCGCCCCATTAAAGAGAGCGACGCGAACGGAAACAGCGTGGACTCGAGTTTTGGCAGGGTCTTGAATCGCAATCTGGTCTGGGCCCAGGTGATTTGCCTGCCGGTGTTAGCCTCGTATTTCACCAGGCAATGGTATGCCATTGGCACGGGTGCGATTTGTGTCTCGATTGCTCTTTATGCCGTGCGTCTCTCCTTGACGCAATACCGGCAATCCACTACGTTGCGCACTTTGCTCGACAGAGAAGAAAAGTACCGGATCTTCTTCGAGCAAAATCTCGCCGGCAACTACTTCTGCACATCCGAAGATGTGATTCTCGGCTGCAATCCCGCGTTTCTTCACATGTTCGGATTTGCGTCGGAGGAAGAAGTCAAGGGAGCGAACTTTGCATCGCTTTACGCCAGTTCCGAGGAGCGAGGCCGATTTCTGCAGGAACTAAAGCAGCAGGGCCGGCTGGAATGCTACGGGAAGGAATACCGGCGGAGGGACGGGAGCCCGTTGTATGCCACTGAGAATGCAATCGGAATTTTCGACGAATCCGGCGAACTCGGCGAAATTCACGGGTTTCTGATGGACGAAACAAAGCATCGGGAGACAGAGCAACGCCTGCAGCAAGCTCAGAAGATGGAGGCCGTTGGCCAGCTGGCCGGAGGGGTCGCCCACGATTTCAACAATATTCTAAGCATCATCAACGGACATAGTGAGCTTCTGTTGAGCAATCCACAAATCGAAGAGGCGACCCGCCACCGCGTGGAGCAGATTCTGCAATCAGGTCGACGCGCCGCGGGGCTGACTCACCAGCTTCTAGCATTTAGCCGCAAGCAGTTGCTGCAGCCGAGAATTCTCAGCCTGAATACCGTCATCGAAGGCATCGAAAAGATGTTGCGACGTTTGATTGGCGATGACATTGAGATAAAAACTGCTCTATCGCCTGATCTGGCGTTGGTGAAGGCAGACCTGAGCCAGATGGAACAGGTCATCATCAATTTTTGCATCAACGCCCGTGATGCCATGCCCGATGGGGGCAGGATCACGATCGAAACCGCAAATTGGGAAGTCGATGAGATACCAGCCGCCCAGCAATTCATGAGGCCGGGTCACTATGTCAGGCTGGCAGTGAGTGACACGGGCACCGGAATAGATAAGGAAACGTTGGCTCGCATTTTCGAGCCCTTCTTCACAACCAAGGGCTCTGCCAAGGGGACAGGCCTGGGTCTGGCTACGGTCTATGGCATCGTGAAGCAGAGCGGCGGATACGTGTGGGCGAACAGCAATGCCGGGCAAGGGTCAACTTTTGTCGTCTGTCTGCCGTCGATGCCTGGCCAGGAACCGTTGAACGAAAAAGAGGCGAAACTACCGGGAGTCGCGCGGGGATCGGAAACGATCCTCCTGGTGGAAGATGCAAGCCCGGTCAGAGCTGTGATCCGCGAATTCCTCGAGGCCAGCGGCTACACCGTGTTGGAGGCCAAGGACGGAGAGGGTGCTATTGAAATCGCCGGCAACTATCAAGGGAAAATCTCTTTGCTGCTGACCGACATTTCCTTGCCGAAGATCAAGGGACCCGCGCTCGCGCAGCATCTGCTGCAACAACGATCCGCAATGAAGGTACTCTACATGTCAGGCTACGCTGATCGGATGACCATTCCAGACGGCGTGCTGCCAACCAGCATGGCTTTTCTCCAGAAGCCGTTCACCCGGATGGAACTCGCAGTGAAGTTGTGCGAAGTCCTTCAATGCTCTGCGGCGCATGAACCTGAGCGGGTCACAGAGACAGAGCGCACTTCCGATTGACGGTGGACGGCAACCAATCGATGCGCCGGTTTCGCGGCTACCAAATGGTTGTGCGAGGTCGTCTGGCCTTGGAGACGCGGCTTAACGTGCGCGGGTTACATTAAGGTTTCTCATTGCAGACACCATGGGTAGATGCCCACAAGCAAGGTCGCGCACCGACCTGGCGGCAATGTACTCATTCGGCTAGGCGGTCACGGAGATGCTGTTCGAACTCGACGATGACGAGCTCTCAGACGCTTCGCCGCTCTGACCTGATTGCTCGAGGTTCTGCTGCAAGGTGCTGAATAGTTGCTGAGCGGTGGAAAGGTTGCCCGCTTGCAACGCTTGGCCTAATTCGTTCATTAGCTGGCTGATCTGATCCCCGTCACTGTCGCCTCCACCGTGGTGATGGCGGTGATGGCCCTGCGCCTGCGACGCTTGAGCCTGGAAGTCCTGCTGAATCTTGGCGTAATCCTGCTGCGCCGCCGAAATGTTTCCAGCCTGCAGGTCCTTCGAGAGTTGGTTGAAGGCTTGGGAGATGGGATTATTGCTCTGCGCTGTCGAGGCGGTGATGCTCTGTGGCAAGAGCTGCTGCAACGCCGTAAAGGTCTGCTGTGCTGCAGACAAATTCCCCGACTGTAAATCCTCGCCAAGCTGCGCAAACTGTTGCTGGATCTGCTGGAAGTTGTTCTGCGTGTTCTGAGTCCCGTAGTTAGAGAATCCGCTGCTGGAAATGCCGGATACTGACATTCGTTATCTCCCTGCTGGCAAAAGTGCCGTTTCAAAGTCGGCACATTTCTGGATCGCACACCTATACCGCTGACGCTCAATTGATGGAGCAACTCTAGGGCCAAATGATGCCGTGTCGGCCCGGCAACAGACTGCCCTCTTGGTGACACTTATTGTGAGGTTTTGAATGGGCCGCTAGCCTTTGGGTGCGGCATCATGGTTCGGCGCAGCCCATTTATTAGGGTTTCTAATATTCACACAGGGCGGCAGCACTGACCGTCTCAGGCGGCTGGTCGTGAGCGTGCGTTTGTTGTCGCTCGGATAAGAGTGGGTCGCAAGGCTGCGGGATGTAACCGTTCGCTATTCGCGGTGGACGCTACCGTCGAAATCGCGGCGCAGAGTTTGCAGCGTCGCCCCTCCCGGGCCGTGCATACGAAGAAGCAAGGGCATGCTTCCAGGCAGAGAGTGCGTGGCGCACCCGTTGCAGGGATCATAGGCACGGAAGGCCATCTCCACCTTGTTGAGTACGCCTTCGGGAATATCGGAACCGTGGATCAGGGTTTTCGCAGCTTTCTCCACACTCATTGCAATGCGCGCGGCGTTGTTCTGCGTGGCCACAATGAGATTGGCTTTCAACACGAGCCCGTTTTCGTCGGTCTGGTAATGGTGGAACAACGTTCCGCGGGGCGCTTCGACCACCCCGACTCCCTCAGTGGGGCGCTGCTTGGGGATAGTGCGAATGTTGGGGTCAGTCAATTCCGCGTCGCCTGCCAGTTCCTGCATGCGTTCGGTCGCATACAGCAACTCGATGACCCTGGCCCAGTGATTGGCGAGGGTATGGTGTACAGGCTTGCCTCCGAGGGTCGAGACGAATTGTTTATAAGCCGCGTCGGCCAAGGGAGTCGCCATACCGTCGCTTACGTTAAGCCGCGCCAGCGGCGCGACGCTGTAGATTCCGCTCTCCGCGCCATCGACGAAGCCTTTCCATCCGATGGGCTTCAGATAGCAGAACTTCTGGTAGCTCCAGGGTTCAACATGCTCGGCCACGATGTCGGTGTACTGCTCGGCGCGGAACTTCTTCCATTCCTTCCCGTCGGGTGTGACCACGCGGAGCGAGCCGTCGTAGAAATTGACGCGATTGTGATCGTCCACCATACCCATGTAGTACGTGCGATGGGTATAAGCATCGGAGAGAATGAGATTCACATAATCGCTGTTTTTGAGCACAACATCGTCGAAGAGTTTCAGGGTGAACTTCGCAAACTCCACTGCATCTGCGGCCGTGTCCTGAAATTCCTTCTGCATCTCAGGCGTGATCCTCTTGGCTACTCCACCCGGCAGACCGAAGACCGGATGCGCGGCTTTGCCGCCGGCAAGGGCGATGAGGGCGCGCAGCCGGCGGCGCATGGCAATTACTTTCTTGCCGGTTTCAACCCCAACCTTGGCGATCACGCCGAGGACATTTCGCTGGGCAGCCGGAGCTTCCGGGCCCACCACGAAATCAGGCCCGCCGAGAAAATAGAAGTGCAGTGTATGGTCTTCCGCCATGAACGTGCTGTAGATGAGCTCACGGATTTTCTTGGCCGTGGGCGGCGGATCTACGTGATACACGGCATCAAGCGCTTTGGTCGCAGCCATGTGGTGCGCGGTGGGGCACACTCCGCAAATGCGCGAGGTGATCTGGGGCATATCTTCGACTGGACGTCCCTGCGCAAACTTCTCGAAGCCACGAAGTTCCGGAACCTGGAAATAAGCCTTTTCCACTTGTCCAGCATCGTCCATGAAGATCTCGATCTTGCCGTGGCCTTCCAGACGCGTCACGGGATCGATGGTGATGCGACGGCGAACAGAACCGGCGTTGGCAGCAGCGACTCCGGGCGGCGGAGCCACGGGGAGCTTTCTCTCGACCTGATCGGGCATAAGATTACCTCACTTAGGAACCGGCACGACGTGTTTCAGCATGCTTGTCCAGACGCTTTCCGTGCAGCAAGGACGCGGGCAAGCCGTAACGATAAAATGTCCCAACTGGATCCGGAATGGCAGCCAAGGCGCGCTCGATGTCAGCGTCTTCCTTGCTCTCCAGCATAGAGGCGAGCGCGGAAAGCGCTTTGGCTCCCTGGTCGCGGACACGGCTGGTTGGACCGCAACAACCGGTGCATGGCATGTTTCCCGTGATGCAGAGAGCCTCGCAACCGCTGCGGGTCGATGAGCCAAGGCACATCAATCCCTGCGCCAGCAAACATGTCTGTTCATCGATCAACACTTCCTGCGGCCGCTTGAATGCGGTGATGGACAGTTTCTCCGGCTTCGAATCCTTGCGCGGACATTCCTCGCATAAGGCACGGTCCGGGGCAAGAACGCTGCCTCGGGGAGGAAGCTCACCGCTCAACAGGATCTGCACGGCGTTGGCCAGCATTTTGGGCGTCGGCGGGCAGCCGGGCACGTAATAATCGACGGGAACCACCTGATCGAGCGTCCGCACATGTTTGCTGAATTCCGGCAATTCCAGGCTGTGTCCGTTGTTTGTGCAGTGAGTCAAAGGCAGAACACCTTCCGGATTCACGTTGCTTGTGGGATCGCAATACGCCGCCTTGAGGATGTCCTGCGCTTCAAACAGATTGGCCAGGCCCGGGATTCCGCCCAGTTGCGCGCATGATCCGAAGGCGATCAGCAACTTCGACTTGGCCCGAAGCAGGTGCGCCATTTCCTGCTGTTCGGTGCTGCGGATGGCGCCGTTGAGGAAGGTCGCCAGAATGGAGCCATCAGGCATCGCTTCAACGTCGTGGCGCTTGAAATCGAGCGCCACCGGCCAAAAGACGATATCCACAGCGGCTACAACGTCGAGCACGGCTTCCGCCAAGTCCACCACGGCTTCTTCGCAACCGCCGCACGACGCACACCAATAGAACGCTACTTTTGGTTTAGTCGCCATCAGACCGTCACCTCCTCGGGAAGTGTTTCCGGGATAGGGGTTCTTAGATCGAGCGGGCCGAGCGCACGCACCTTCTCGACCATGTCATTGATTACCGTGCGGACTCTGTCGCCTTCGGCAGCGGAGATCCATTCCAGCCGGAAGCGGTCCTCTTCGATTCCCATGTCCATGAGCATGCGTTTTAACAGGTAGTAACGGCGCAGCGCCTTGTAGTTTCCTTCCTGGTAATGGCAGTCCCCAGGGTGACAACCGCCGATCAGCACCCCATCAGCACCATGCGCGAAAGCGTCCAGCACAAATTGCGGATCAATGCGTCCCGAGCACATCACGCGAATTACGCGAGTGTTGGGCGCATACTTCATGCGTGATGTTCCCGCCAGGTCAGCGGCCAGGTAGGTGCACCAGTTGCAGAAGAAAGCGGTGATTCGCGGCTCGAATCTCGAGTTCGCAACCGGTTGATGGTTAGGCATGGCTCCATACCCCCTCTATCTCCTCAAAAATCTCGGCATCGTCGAAAAAGTTCTGCGTGATCGAGCCCGACGGACAGCCCGCGACGCAGGTCCCGCATCCTTTGCACAGCACTTCGTTGACGGCAGCCTTCTTCTTCTCCGCCACAAAGGAGATAGCCCCGTACGGGCAAAGCGGGACACAAGTCTTGCACCCGCAACACTCGTCCTCGTAGATGGAAGCTGTGTAAGGTTCCAATTCCACCGTTTTTGCGTCGATCAGCGCCAGTGCGGCTGCTGCCGCGGCCCCGGCTTGGGCCACTGACTCAGGGATGTCCTTCGGGCCTTGGCAGGCGCCCGCAATATAGACGCCCTCTGTAAACGTGCTGACGGGCGCGAGCTTGGGATGGCGTTCCAGAAACCACCCTTCGGTGGCGCAGCTGATATTGAACAGTCTGCGGACGTCCTGAGCGTCAGCCTGCGGTTCCATGCCGACCGAAAGAATGACCATGTCCACCGGAACGCGGCGCACGAAGCCTCCCAGTGTGTCTTCGACGCGGAGGACCAGCTTGCCCTCTTCCGACGGGTGAGCGGCGAAGTCGCTGATCTCGAAGACCAGGCCACGCACGAAGTGAACTCCTTCATCCAGCAAGCGGTCGTAGAATTCCTCGTAGCCTTTGCCGGGTGTGCGCATGTCGAGGTAGAAGTTAAATACCTCGGCTCCGGTGCGCTCGCGCACCAGGTGGGCGAGCTTCAGGGAGTACATGCAGCATACCTTGGAGCACCATCGGTTGGTGTTGTGGTCGCGCGAACCAACGCAGTGAATGATGGCCGTGGACTGTGGTTTCTTTCCGTTCTTCAGCGTCAGCTCGCCGCCGGTCGGCCCCGAGGCGTTGATCAAGCGTTCGATCTCGAGGGAAGTGTACACTTCCGGGTACCGGCCATAGCCATAATCCGGGTAGCGCTTGGCATCAAAGGTTTTGAAACCGGTAGCCAAGATGATGGTTCCCACCTCGATCTCGTCGAAGGTCTCCTTCTGCTTGAAGTCAATGGCGTGCCGGTCGCCGCAGGCCTCGACACAAGTCTTTTTGCACTTGCCGGACTTGAACTCGATGCAGGCTTCCGGATCAATCACCACCTTCTGCGGGACCGCCTGCGGGAAGGGCAGGTACACCGGCTTGCGCTTACTCAGGCCCTGATTGAATTCGTCCGGGGTTTTCCCATCTTTGTACACACAGGCGGCAATACACTCCTGGCAGCCGATGCACAGATCGTCGATCACATAGCGAGGTTTGTGCTTGACTGTAACCTTGTAGTTGCCAACGTAGCCGTCAACCGAGACCACCTCGGAGTAAGTCCAGAGCTTGATACGAGGGTGCGAACCGACCGAAGTCATCTTCGGGGTCAGAATGCAGGCCGCGCAGTCCAGGGTGGGGAAGGTCTTGTCGAACATGGCCATGTGGCCGCCAATGGTGGGCTCGCGTTCGACCAGGAACACTTCTTTGCCTGCTTCTGCCATGGTCAGCGCCGCGTGGATTCCCGCGATCCCGCCTCCAACCACCAACACGCGCGGATCGATGGGGACCTGCCTTTTCTGCAAGGGCTTGTGCAGGCAGACGCGCCGCACGGCGGCTCGAACCAGGTCCCTGGTCTTTGCCGTCGATGCTTCCTTGTCGGTGTGCACCCAGGAGACGTGTTCCCGAATGTTGACGAACTGCAGGAAAAACGCGTTGATCCCGGCACGGTCAAGGACCCGGCGAAAAGTCGGCTCGTGGAGCAATGGGGAGCACGATGCAACCACGATGCGATTGAGTTTGTGTTCTTTGATGTCCTGCTGAATCAATGCCTGTCCCGGGTCCGAGCACATGTACTTGTACTCGCGCGAGACGACAACGTTGGGCAGACCGGCAGCGTACTCCGCCACGCTTTTTACATCAACGGTTCCGGCAATGTTGGTGCCGCAGTGACACACATAGACACCGACCCGCGCGGCCTCTCGATTCTCAGCCGCCGCAGGATTGGCCGCTTCAGGCATATGCGATCTCCTTGCTGGCCAGCACTTGTTTCACCGGCACAATACTGCGGTCCAGTCCGATCTCCCTGGCAGAAGCTCCGAGCGCCAAGGCGATCAACTGGGTGAAAAAGAGTATGGGCATGGTGATGGGCGGCTGCCCATTGCCGGTTTCCTCCTGGTAACACTCCAGGTTGAACTGGCAAAGCGGGCAAGCGGTAGCGATCACCTGCGCCCCTTGTGCGTGCGCCGAAGTGAGCAGACGGAGAATCCGGTCCAGGCCGACCTCCGACAGGGCGCCTTTCTGACTGGCGCCGCAGCACTCAGTTTTTTCCGGATAATTGACCACCTTAGCCCCACAGGCGGCCAGCAGCTTGTCCATGGATGTCGGCTTGCGCTGGTCATCGAAGGTGGCATAGGGGCGCACGATCTGGCAGCCGTAATATGGGGCGACCTGCAAGCCACGAAGGGGTTTCTTCACTTTCTGGGCAATCGCTTGAATGCCCACCTCATTCAGCAATATGTCCAGCGGGTGCCGCACCTGCGTTTGACCGGTGTAACTCAGCCCGATCTCGCCCAGAGCCCTTTCCACCACATGCCCAATGTGCGGGTAGTCGCTTATGTAGTGCCTGGTTTTGTTGAGCACCAGATAACAGGCAGCGCACGGAGCGACGATGTCTCTGTGGTCGCGCTCGGCCAGGGCCAGGTTTCGCGCTGCCAGAGCGTAGGAAGTCAAATCGTCGACCGATACATAACTGGTAGCGCCGCAGCAATTCCAGTCATCCAGTTCCTCGAATTCCACGCCCAGAACGCCGAACGTAAAACGCAAGGATTGATCGTACCCGCGCCCGTAAGCACCGTTAACGGAACAACCAGGATAATAGGCGTATTTCATACTGAGAACTCCTTCCTGGCAGCTTCGACCGCGTCCATCATTCGAGCAATTTCTCCGCGCCGATGAATCTTTTCCGGCAAAAAACCGATCCGGCGGGAGCGGAAGAGCCGCAACCCGAGCCTGCTCATGCCAAACAGAGACGAAATGGAGGACCGCATCAGGACGCGCATCATGAGCCAGCTCTCCGTGATCCGGCCTGACTGGCGCACCATTCGCGCGAACTGTTTTGCCATCACTGGAACTGAGAAATGTTTCGGATAGTACTTCTCCTCGATGGCGCGCCTTTTTAAGGCATACATCATCTCGGTGGTGTTGATCTGCTTCGGGCAGCCCATCGCGCAGGCGTAGCACGACGTGCAAAGCCAGATGGAGAGACTGCCGAGGACCTCCGCCTTGAAGCCTTCACGCGCCAGGTACATGAGTCGGCGCGGCGTGTAGTCCATGTAAAGGGACAGCGGACAGGTGCCGCTGCATAGTCCGCACTGCAGGCAATGGCGGAGCTTCTCTCCGCCTACCTTACGGGCCATCCAATCAGCAAATTCATGATCCCGTTCCGCCTCGAGCTTTATTTTCCGTTCAAGACTCATACCAAGACCTCGATGCACCTGAAGGTGCCCTGTGTCGTCGGTGTTCCGTTCCCGCTTTTATGTGAAAGCCGCAGCAGCAGAGAAAATCGACCACACCTTGCTGGCACACTGCCGCTCAGCGCCCAAACGCAATGCCCAACATGGGAGTCGTTGGAAAAGGCGTTCGCTTCAGACCTTTCTATGATGGCGCAAATACCACTTGCCGCTTTCCAGTATTTTCTCACCTTGCTATTAAGCGGGAAACGCACAAACGATGAACACCTTGTAGATTCAACTCTTCGCCGACAAATCGTCAACGACAGGCATCACACTCCGATTGTGATGTTTGTCGCCTGCCCCGAGCCAGGTGAGTCACGAGCCGGTCGCCACACGGCAGTAACGCAATTGGCTCAGCGACTTATCGATGCCGTGCCAGGTCACTAGGCAGATTTTGCCCGGTACTAACGTTACCCGGCAGAGCCTATTGACTGTTCTTATGCTAGGATGTTTGGGCAGTACTCTAGCGACCGTATTACCTACCGAACGCACGTGGTACACCGATGACGAAGCAACAAGTCAGTCTGTGCGACAGGCTTAAGCGGCTGGGTTTCAGTAACGAAAACCAGCTCAAACTTTACGGACAGGAGTTTGATCTGGTTAGCGACCCAATTGTGGTGGCGAATGATGTGGTTTTTGTAGACGCGATCGAGAAAAGGTCAAGACAGCGAAGACGTGTCCGCATACCTTTGCCAATCGTGCACATGGCAAACCGGGAGCTTCGCGCCGCATGAGCGCCGAAATGCGGCCAGCGGAATGCTTGTTCTTCGCGTCATAGATGAAGTCGAGTGAAACAAGTCTCCACAGCTACAGATACTAAGGCGTAAGCTTCTGCATAATTGCATCGATGTGGGTACGGGCTCCGTCCAGATGAGGAAAATCAGTATTGTCTGGGGTGAAGACAAACGAGAGATCGGTTCCAGCGAGAAGAATCGCATCCAGTCGTTCCCGTTCGATCAGCCTGTGTGCTAAAGCGCGCAATGTTCCGTGGTCTTCGCTGGAGGCACGCTCGTCCTCCACAATCCGGACGTAGATACTGCTCACCATCTCGGTCTCACTCGCGCTGGGGGCGACAACATCGACGTTCTGCAGTCTGCCAAACAATTTGGTCTCCATAGTGACACGTGCGCCGAAGATTGCAACACGCTGAAGCCTGCGGCGCTCGACCTCGGCGGCGATGACCTCCAGCAGATTGATGAGCGGAAGTGGAGTCATTTCGGCCAGCTCTTGAGCACAAATCTGGGGTGTGAATGCAGGGATGGTGCCGATCTGTGCTCCTCCGTGGGAGAGCTGGCGGAGCAATCCGCTTAAGTAGGCTGCGAGCAGCCGAGTCTCGCGCGCCGCAGCGTGACCCAGAACGCGACGAACGTCGGCGTGAGCCATAAGAATGCTAGGCGACAAGCCACGGGCAAGGTGAGCATTGACCAGGGATCGGTAGTAGAAGATCCCGGCACCTACTCCGAGGCCGGCAACGAGGCCAAAAGTACGAGGCTTGGATTGATCTGACATCGTCCGCTCGTGTTGGCGGTGAACCAGACCTCATCGCCGGACGGCGCACCACGTAACTGCTAATAACCTAAAGATAATGGCGGAGAGAGTGGAATTCTATTTCTGCCGTTACCTGCAAGCCACGTTCATACCTGCACTTGGTTGATAATATTTTTTGTTTATGCGGGTTTCAAGCAATATTCGCATGTAGGCTGGAGTCTCCATAGTCTACGCCACACCCCGTAGTTTTGAGAAAAACGGTATCACTAGTGTCACATGTTTCGCCTTGTTTCGGCCGCCGCACCCTGCATGCCCGTGAGGCGGGATCTCCAACCGCCGGCGTCGGTCGGCACTGTTGTGCCGTCCTGTCAAACCCACGCGGCAGTTCGCTCCGACAGTAGGATGCAAGCACGTCTCGGTAGTATCATGTTTTCGGCTTCCGATGCGCCCCACGCCGATCATCACCGGGATCCAGTTGGTGGCTGCCCTCGTTTTCTTTCTAGGGCTGCTGCTATGGCTGTCGGGCGATTGGCGCTGGGTGGAGGGCTGGATCTTCGGCGTCTGGTGGGTTTCCTTAGGCGCCGCCACTCTCTTGTGGCTTCACTACCGGGACCCTGCGCTGTATGCCGAGCGCTTCCGCCTGCCCGGCAGCGGCGATGAATCGCGCTCCGATTTGGCCATCCTCATCGGGCTAAAAGTGTGCTTTCTCGCGTGGTTCGTTGTGCCGCGGCTGGATGTGCGCTTCGGTTGGACACCCCGTCTACCGCTGTGGAGCGAAGTATGCGGAGGCATCTTGCTCCTCTGGGGTAGTTTCTTCATGTTCCGCGGGCTTACCGATAACACTTTTGCGTCGCAGGAGGTGCGTATTCAGAGCGAGCGCGGCCAGCACGTCATTGATACCGGGGTATACGGCTTTGTTCGCCACCCCATGTATCTTGGGGGAAGTCTCACGTTCGTTGGTGGCGCGTTGCTGCTCGGCTCCATTTCCGGCCTTCTCTTAGGCCTCGCCATGGCCGGGCTGATGGTTGTGCGCATCTTTGGCGAGGAGAAGCTGTTGGCACGCGATCTGGAAGGCTACCAGGAATATCTCCAGAAGGTGCGTTACCGGTTGGTACCATACGTCTGGTGATCACCCCGTCAACGGATTTCCCCCCTCTATCAGGCAGGTGTTGGCAGTATCCGACTCACTGGGCGGATAGGCGGTCAACCTTTGCCTTATCGTGACTCGGGAAGAATCGCCGAGGCGTCGGGAAAGGCAACATCGGTTTGCTTTACCGCGCTCGCGGTCATGGACTCGGCCAGTAACACTGGCGTAAAGTGGTCGGGCTGTGTTTGAATTCGGGGTTGTCCGCACAATTCATTTCAAGACGAGGACTTCATGCATAGGAGATTGTTGTCGCTGTTGTTCTGCTTTCTGCTGCCGGTCATCGCAAGCGCAGGCGCTAAACGCGCCTTCACCATCGAAGATCTTTACCGCATTCACGGAATAGAAGACTTGCACGTATCTCCCGACGGCAAAACCATCCTGTTCACACTGCAAACGAGCGATCTGGCGAAGGCAAAGCGCATCGAGCACGTGTGGCTGATGGACGCCGACGGCCGGAACGCGCGCCAGTTTACCTCCGGCGAAAAGGGCGAATCGTCGCCCATCTTCTCACGCGACGGCAAGTGGATGGCCTTCGTCAGTTCGCGCGATGGCGGCGACAATCTCTACATCATCTCCACCAGCGGTGGCGAAGCCCGGCAGCTTACCAATATTTCCACGGGTGTCTCCGACCCGCTCTGGTCACCGGACGGAAGATGGATCGCGTTTTCGAGCGACGTCTATCCGGAATGCGGCGCCGACGATGCCTGCAACAAGAAGATCAACGAGCGCTGGAGCAAGGGCCCGCTCCACGCCCACATGGCCGATGCGCTGCTGTACCGCCATTGGACGCAATGGAAAGACGGTAAGCGCACCCACGTCCTGCTGGCCGACGTTTCCACCGGTGCGGTGCGTGACCTGACGCCAGGAGACTTCGATTCGCCTCCGTTCCAACTGGGCGGATCCTTGCAATACGATTTCTCGCCGGACAGCACAGAACTTGCCTTCGACTCGAATCACGACCGCGATCTCGCTTCGTCCACAAACAGCGACGTGTGGATCGTCTCGCTCGCTGGCAGTCAGCCTCCGCGCAACATCACCGCTGCCAATCCTGCCTTCGACGGCCATCCGAAATATTCGCCGGACGGAAAATACATCGCCTATCAACTGCAAGAGCAACCCGGCTATGAATCCGACCTCTTTCGTTTGGCCATCTACGATCGCTCCGCGGGCGCATCACGCGTGCTCACCGAGTCCTTCCGCAACTGGGTCGACTCCTTCCAATGGGCCGCAGACTCGAAATCCCTCTACTTCACCGCTCCCGTCGAAGGCGACAATCCCATCTTCCGCGTGACCCTCGACTCCGGCTCCATTCAACAAGTGTTGGTGGACCGGACCATCGACTCCTTCGAGCTTGCAAATGACAACAGCCGCATCCTCTACACCCGCCGGTCCGTCAGTGACGCGGTTGAAATTTTTTCGGCGGACCTGGCTGACCACAAATCCTCGGCGCCGCAACGCCTGTCTCACTTCAACGATGAGGTGGCCAATGAAGTGGATCTCCGTCCGGCCGAGCGCACCTGGGTGAAGGGAGCCGATGGAGCGAAGATTGAAGTCTTCATCGTTAAGCCCCACAATTTCGATCCATCGAAGAAATATCCGCTCATCCTCAACGTGCACGGCGGGCCGCAGTTCCAGTGGCAGGATTCGTTTCGCGGTGACTGGCAGGTTTATCCCGGTGCCGGCTACGTTGTCGCTTTCCCCAATCCGCATGGGTCCACCGGCTATGGCCAGGACTTCACGGCAGAAATTTCCGGCGACCATGGGGGAAAGGTCTTTGAGGACCTGATGAAGGTGACAGACGAACTGAGCAAGCTTCCTTACGTCGACCCCGATCGCATGGGTGCCATGGGCTGGTCCTACGGCGGCTACATGATGGACTGGTTCGAAGGCCACACCGCTCGCTTCAAAGCCATCGCCACGATGATGGGTCTTTTCGATATGCGTTCTTTTTACGGGGAAACCGAAGAGTTGTGGTTTCCCGAGTGGGACTTCAAAGGCCAGCCTTGGAATTCCGACCTGTACGAAAAATTCTCCCCCTCGTACTTCGTGAAAAATTTCAAGACACCGTGCCTTGTCATCTCCGGGGAGCGGGACTACCGCATTCCCTACACGCAGTCGCTGCAGATGTTCACCTCACTGCAAGAGATGAAAGTGCCCTCGAAACTGATCATCTATTCCGACGCCGGCCACTGGCCCAGTTGGTATGAGATGGCTCTGTACTACACGGCGCACCTCGAGTGGTTCCACCAGTATCTTGGAGGAGACGCGCCACCGTGGTCCACTGAACAGTTCCTGCGTAACGGCGTCTTCGACTCCGCGACGGGTCAACGGGTCAAGTAACACTTGGCCGCCTAAGCAACAGCCGTCGCAGAGTTGCGTGACGAAACAAAACTCACAGAGAAACCGAGTTTGCGACTACCCGTCCGGAACGTTCGCAGCGGCAGTATTTCGACCTTTTTTTTGTGAGGTTGACTTTTTTGTTCGACGTCGGTAAACCTTCCTGAAAGTGGGTATCAATGTAGGTATCACCAGCTCGCAAGTGCCAGGGAATTCAAAAACGATTTCGCTGCGGCCGGGAGCAGCCATTAACACAGCAAAGACCGTGGCAGCAGCGGTCAATGCGTCCTCGTTAACCGTGACGCGAAATATCAGCTAAGTGGAATAACTGGCGTTGATTCGGACGTACTCCTCGGTCAGATCGCCAGTCGTAAAAACCACCGAGGCGGATCCTCGTCCAAGTTGCACCCGAACGTTGCAGGTCGGTTGAGACAACGCTCGATGTGCATTTTGAGCGTTAAAATCGCAGCCGGAACCGCGGCGACACACTAACTCATCCCCGATAGAAATACTGATGCGTTGCGGATCGAGAGGCACGCCACATGCCCCGATCGCCGCCAGAATGCGTCCCCAGTTTGGATCGGAGCCTGCCAGCGCGGTCTTCACCAGTAACGAATGTGCAATTGCCCGGCCGATACGCAGCGCTTCGGCTCGGCTGCGGGCCTGGGTAATTTCGAACTGGACAACATGTTTTACGCCTTCACCGTCCGCCACGATCTGCTCCGCAAGAGACTGGCAGACGCGGTGCAACGCCGTTTGGAACCCTTCGCGAGCCCTAGAGGTTTTCAGCGCCGTACCACTTTGCCCGGAAGCGAGCAGCAACACTGTGTCGTTTGTGGATGTGTCGCCATCCACAGAAATGCAATTGAAAGTCTCGTCACAGGCGGCCTTCAGAAGTTGCTTCAATTCAACCGGGCTAGCAACGGCGTCCGTAAAGAGGTAGACGAGCATGGTCGCCAACTGCGGATGGATCATGCCAGCGCCTTTCGCTACTCCGTCAAGGCTGATTTGCTGTGCGCCCGAACCAATACGCTCCGAAGCAACTTTCAGCCTGGTGTCGGTCGTCATGATCGCTTCGGCAAATTCGCGCATGGCCCGAGTGGTGGATTTGCGGTTTGCCAACAATTGCGGAAGTTTTCTCACGATTTTGTCAGTCGGCAACGGAACACCGATGATCCCGGTGGATGATGGGAAGACTTCTTCAGTCGGGATGCGAAGCAGCTGGGCTACGCCGCGGCAAACGCGCAGGCAAGCTCGCTTCCCGGCTTGCCCTGTGGCGCAGTTCGCGTTCCCGGAGTTGACGATGACCGCTCGGATGCGGCCGTGGCTCTTTCGCAGGACGGCACGGCCGATCTCTACAGGTGCAGCGACCACGCGATTTCGTGTAAACATGGCAGCGGCAGAGGTGTTTGGGGCAGCTTCGACCAAGGCCAGGTCAGGCCGGCCACTCGCTTTGATTCCGGCAGCGACCGCCGAAAAGCGAAAACCCCCGGGAAGAGAAATCGCCGGATCTGTCACCTTCATGCCTGTATCTTCACCAGCCGTTCTGCGGGTTGAGGTAGTATGGCGAAGTTGGGCAGTTCTCCGCGCACCATGGCGAACTCGTCGCAATCATGCAAGCGGGGACAAACGCAGCAGTCTTTGTAGATCTTGTCAGGCAAGCTCTCGCGTTGTGCCATCCGGAAGCCCTGGCGGGCGAAGAACTCCGGCTTTCGTGTAAACAGGCAAACGCAGCCAACGCGATGTTTCTTTGCTTCCGCCAGCAGAGCCCGTACCAGCCTGCTTCCGCCACCCCTGCGCTGCTCGCCGGGGGAAACAGTAATGGAACGAACTTCGGCCAGATGCGGACCGTAGAGATGCAGAGCGCCGCAGCCGACGATTTGGTGGCCGTCCTCCAGCACCGTGAAGTCGCGGACATTCTCGCAGATCTCCGCCAGGGTCCGCGGCAGCACGGTTCCGTCGCCGGAGCAGGTGGCGATCAAGTCGTGAATCTGCCGTGCGTCCGGCAAAGTTGCTTTACGCGTGCGCATGGGTCTCTTCGCGGATTGCCTCAACGCTGCGCTTGGCCTGCAAGACAGCCTGGCGGACTCTACCGGGTGCCGTGCCGCCAGCGACATTATGAATGGCGAGGACGGGTTCCAGATTCAAACAAGCATAAAACTCCGTATCGAAGACAGCATTGAGGGAACGCAATTCTTCGAGCGAGAGTCCCTCCAGTCCGCAGCCTTTATCGAGGCACAACTGTACCGCCCTGCCGATCTGTTCATGCGCCAGAGCTGAAGGCACTCCGCGCTTGACCAGGTAGGTCGCGGCGGCCCACGCGTTCATGAACCCGGCCTCCGCCGCCTCACGCATGCGGCCGTAGTTGAATTCCGCAGCCTTCATCCACGCACTCACGAGTGGCAAAAGGCCGGAGATCGTCGTGGCGGCGTCAAAGAGCGGCTCTTGCGTTTCCTGCAGGTCCTTGTTGTAGGCCAGCGGCAACCCCTTCGTAACGATCATCAGGGTATTAGCAGCGCCGATCACGCGAGCGGCCTTGCCACGCGTCAGTTCGAGCAGGTCGGGGTTCTTCTTCTGGGGCATGGCGCTGCTGCCGGTCGAATAAGCTTCGGGCAACTGCACAAAGCCGTACTCCTCGGATGAGAACAGGATCATCTCCTCTGCCCATCGGCTTAAATGCAACGCGATCAGGGACAGCGCGTGCACAAACTCCAGCACAAAATCCCGGTCGCTGGTGGCATCGATGCTGTTCGCGGTCAGGCCGGAAAAGCCGAGTTCGACGGCCATAGCTCGGCGATCGAGTTCGATTGTGGCTCCCGCGACAGCTCCAGAGCCTAGCGGGCAGAAGTTCAGCCGCTTCCGGCAATCGGCCAGCCTTCCGGAATCCCGCAGAAACATCTCGACGTAGGCGAGTAGGTAATGTGCAAACAGCACCGGTTCCGCACGTTGCAGATGGGTGTAGGCGGGCATTGCAGCGTTCTCGGCCTGCTCTGCACATTCCAGAAGAACCTCAAGCCATCCGGCCAAATCGTTCTGCAGTTGATCGATGGCAGCGCGAATGTAGAGGCGAAGATCAGTGGCAATCTGTTCATTACGGCTGCGCCCGGAGTGCAGTTTGTAAGCAGCTTCTCCGCTCAGCGCAGCCAACTGTTTTTGCACGAAATGGTGCACGTCTTCGGCTTCCTCGTCTTCGAGAAAAGTGGACGAACTCGCAGCCTTGGCGGCAATGTGGTCCAGCCCCTGCAAAATGGCAATCAGCTCATCGGAAGACAGAATGTCTGCATTCCTCAGAGCGCGTGCGTGGGCGCTGCTGGCAGCCAGTTCGTAGCTGAGCAGTCGCCGGTCGAACTCGAAAGAACTCTGCCAGCGGTGAAACTCTGCATCTTCCGGCTGCCGGAAACGTCCGCCCCACATTTTCATTTTGCAACCTCCATCCCAACTGCAGCACGGGAGCGTGAAGGCAACCCGAGAATGCGAATAAAGCCTGCCGCATCCTTCTGATCGTAGCTGTCTCCCATGGTGAAGGAAGATAGATCAGTACGGTACATAGAAAATTGAGAATTCCGGCTGGCCACAGCGATGTTTCCGCGATAGAGGGACAGCGTGATGTCGCCGCTCACATGTTTCTGGGTCGACTCCACGAACGCATCCAGCGCTTCGCGTAAGGGAGTGAACCAAAAGCCAGAGTAAGCGACCTCGGCGTACTTCAGCCCGATCTGCTGCTTGAAGTGCAAGAGTTCGCGTTCCAGACACAAGGCTTCGAGCTCCCGATGGGCCGCCATCAGCAGAGTTCCGCCCGGCGTCTCGTAACAGCCGCGTGACTTGATGCCGACGAAGCGGTTTTCCACCAAATCCACCCGGCCAATCGCGTTGCGCGCCCCAATTTCATTCAGCAACTCGACCAGCGACACCGGATCAAGCTCCACACCATTCACCGAAACCGGCACTCCCTTTTCGAAGCCGATGTTTACCTGTTCTTCGAGGTCCGGCGCCTCCTGTGGCGAGCGCGTCCACATCCAGGTGCTCGCCAACGGAGCATTGGCGGCATCCTCCAGTTCACCGCCCTCGTGGCTCACATGCCACAGGTTCTGGTCGCGGCTGTGAATCTTTTCGCGGCTGGCAGCCACTGGAATCCCGTGCTTTTCGGCATAGTCCAGGCAATCCTCGCGCGACCGCAAATCCCATTCCCGCCAGGGCGCGATCACCTTCAGTTCCGGAGCGAAGGCCTGATATGCAAGTTCGAAACGAACCTGATCATTGCCTTTGCCGGTGCAGCCGTGGGCCACGGCCGTGGCGCCTTCTCGTAAGGCAAGCTCCACTTGGTGTTTGGCGATCACCGGCCGTGCCAGCGACGTGCCGAGCAGATACTTGTGCTCATATACAGCGCCAGCTTTCAGGGCGGGGAACACGTACCCGGTGAGAAACTCCTCGCGAAGATCTTCGACCACCACATTGCTCGCTCCCGTGGCGTAGGCTTTCTTGACCACCGCTTCGAGATCGTCCCCCTGGCCGACATCGCCCACCATGGCGATAACTTCGCAGGCGTAGTTCTCCTTCAGCCACGGAATGATGATAGAGGTATCCAACCCCCCGGAGTAGGCAAGCACAACTTTTTCAGACGTGTTCACTTATGACTGTCCTTTCTTGTGGATCTTCGTGCACGGTGTGGCTGCTTCCCGGGCTGCCGTGAACTCGACAACACCTCATCCAGCGCACGAATGACCTGGTCGATGTGTTTCTCCTGAATGATGTACGGAGGCAGAAACCGCAGCGTATTCTCGTTTGTGCGATTGATCAGAATTCCGCGTTGGAGCATCTGCGCGACCGCAGCTTTTGCTCTCTCTGCCGAATCCAGTTCCATGCCCAGCATGAGTCCCAGGCCGCGCACCTCGCGGACACAGTCATGTCTGGCTTTCAATCTATTCAACTGGCTACGGAAATAATCTCCCGACTCGCGCACGTGGCCCATGAGTTCATCCAGAACATGTAAGAACTCGATGGCAACGGCGCAGGCCAGCGGCCCGCCCCCAAAGGTCGAGCCGTGCATGCCAGGGTGAAGAACATTGGCCACCCGGTTCGTGGTCAGGATCGCTCCTAGAGGCAGTCCGGCAGCCAGCGGCTTGGCGACTGTGACGATGTCGGGCTGAACCACGTAGTGCTGATAGGCAAAGTAACGACCGGTACGGCCGAGTCCGCATTGGATCTCGTCAAGGATCAGCAGCGCACCGTTGCGCCTTGCCAGATGGCGCGCGAACTGCAAGAATTCCGAACTGACCGGACGGATGCCACCTTCACCCTGAACCGTCTCCAGGCATATCGCGCAGACGCTGTGGTCGAACTTTTTCTGCAGGTCGGTGACATCATTGAAAGCCACAAACGCGACCCCCGGCACGAGCGGCGCAAAGGGATCACGATATTTTGCCTGACCGGTGGTCGCAAGCGAACCGAAGGTGCGCCCGTGGAATGAATTGTCGAGGGCGAGAATGCGCCACTTGGGTTTGCCGCCGTTATGGTTTTGCGACCGGGCATAAGCACGGGCAAACTTCAGCGCTCCTTCCCATGCCTCCGTGCCACTGTTGCAGAAAAAAGCGCGCTCCAGACCGGAAATCTCTGTCAGCCGCTTGGCCAGCTCAGCCTGGTATTGGTGAAAGAACAGATTGGAAACGTGAATCAGCCGCCCCGCTTGCGTTTTCAGCGTTCGTTGGATTGCAGGATGCCGGTAGCCGAGAGCGTTCACGCCGATCCCGCTCAGAAAATCGAGATACTGTTTTCCCCGGAAATCCCGCAGATATACACCGCGGCCCTCTTCCAGAAGAATCTTGTGCCGATCATAAGTCGGCACCAGAAGGGCTTGTTCGGAACGGATGACGGACGCCAGACTCACGCGCTGATCACCTCCGTTCCGCAATCCAACTTGGTCAGATAGATTTGCGGCAGAACTTCAGCCTGTGCTGCCGGCAGAATGCGGACGCGCTTCACTCCTTTATGGAGAGCCTCTGTGCACGCCGCAAGCTTGGGAAGCATGCCGCCCCGGATGACCGAGTCCGCGATCAGGCCGGCAACTTCCGTTATGTTGAGCCAGCGCATCACGGCGCCTTCTGCGTTTTTCACTCCGGGTACATCCGTCAGAAATATGAGCAGGTCGGCACCGCAGGCAACCGCGCAGGACGCCGCCATTTGGTCGGCGTTGATGTTGTAGTACTCGCCATCAATGCCTAGGGCGACGGATGAAAAAACCGGAATGCCGCCCTCCCGCCAGATGACTTCCAGCCAACGCGGCTCGGTGGCGCAGATCTCACCAACGAAGCCAAGTTTGCCGCCGGCGCGATCTTTCTTGCGGGCGCGGAACGCGCTGCCATCCCCGCCACAAAGCCCGAGCGCAGGGAATCCTGCCACCTGAATGGCGGCGACCAGGTTCTTGTTGACGATCCCCGCCAATACCATGAGAGCGACGTCTCGTGTTTCGGCGTCGGTGACCCGCAAACCATTCACAAAATCGCTTTCTTTTCCCAACAACTTCAGCGTTCGAGTGAGGGCGCTTCCGCCGCCATGCACGACCGCTACAAGATGACCGTCCCGAGCGAGATCCACAACCGCGCGGGCGCACTTGCGTAATGTGGAATTGTCCTCCAGCGCTGCTCCGCCGATTTTGACAACGATCTTCACCGCAAGCCTTCTTCCTCGTCCCATCCGTACATGAGGTTCATGTTCTGAATCGCCTGCCCGGCAGCGCCTTTGAGCAGGTTGTCGACGCACGAGACAATCACCAGGCGCCGGTGGTCATCCGCAAGGCAAAAACCGAGATCGCAGTAGTTGGTGAACAGCGCGAAGCGGATCTGCGGCAAACGGGGTGTTGCAAACACTCGCACCCATCGCTTACCGGCGTAGAACTTCCGATAACACCCATCGATTTCCGTACTCGTCGTTGCGCGGCCCAATCGAACGTAGATCGTCGACAGAATTCCCCGAGGAATCGGAAGCAGATGGGGCGTGAAGACCAGCTCTGCGGATTCCAGTTCCAGTTGCTCAGCAATTTCACCGCAATGCCGGTGATTGAAGACCGAATACGCGGAAAGATTGTCCGCCACCGAAACAAAATGAGTGCGGTCGGTGGGTTCTTTTCCGGCACCGGAAACGCCGGACTTGGAATCGCAAACGATTCCGTGCTCGCGGTCCACCAGCCCGGCCTTCAGAAGAGGCGCCAAGGCAAGGATGATCGAGGTGGCATAGCAGCCCGGATTCGCCACCAAGGTGGCGTCGAGCATGCGGTCGCCGTTCAGTTCAGGGAGCCCATAGACGGCCTTGCGGGTGAGTTCGTAGGCTGTCAACGCATCCTCATCCTGAAATCCATAAATCGTATGATGCCTTGCCTGCTTCAGCCGCCAGGCGCCGCTGAGATCGATCACGCGCAAACCTTCCGCAGCCGCTTCCGGCACGAGCGAGCGCGAGATTTCATGAGGAGTCGCAAGAAACAGCAATTCCACTCCTTGCCGCTTTAAGGCCGGCCAGTCCAGCGGCTGGAAAGAGTAATCGTCATTCTCGGAAAGAGCGGGGAACAAGTCGGCGGGACTCGAATCCGTCCTACTGCCTTCATTGCGCCGGAGCAGGATCGGTTTCTCGACTTGAGGATGGCTGAATAACAGCTTAGTCAGCTCGATGCCAGCGTACCCGGTCGCACCCAGAACTGCGGTTTTGAGCTGGGCATTCATCAGTCGAGCATCCCCTGAATGCGGTGGGCTAGCTTCTTTGCATCCTCTTTATCCGCACAGACAACCAGGACGGTATCGTCGCCGCCGATGGTGCCCATAAGTTCGGACCAGTCTTGCTGGTCCATCGCCGCCGCAACCGGCTGCGCGCTGCCCACAATGGTCTTAAGCACCAGCAGGTTTTGCGCCGCGCGCACTTCAAGCACAAATTCCTTGATCAGGCGCGAGACGGGTGGCAACCCGTGCGCAAGTTCCTCGTCCTGCGGTAGCGTGTAGCCGTGCGCCGTTTTGATGAGGTTCAGATCGCGGATATCTCGAGAGAGAGTCGCCTGACCTACCTTAAAGCCGCGCCGGCGCAAAGCCCTCTGCAGCGCTTCCTGGCTTGGCAGTGACTGCCCGCGAAGCACATCCAGCTCAGCCCTTTGTCGCAAGGTTTTATTCATAGTGAATATGTATTCAGTAATGTGGATATAAATGCATATCACTTGTTTACCGGACCAGGGAGCGGATGTCAATGGTAAAATCGCCAGGCCAGTTCGACGACACGCGCTGCCTGATCGAATGGAAAGCCACTTCGAGCCGCAACCCGGAAGAACCCGACGGGCTGCTGACCCTGGATCCCCAACTCGGCTGCTACTCGGAGCGGCGGTTTGGAATCAAGGCGGAACGCGTACTACCTGATGTCGATTCACGACCACCAACCGCCGCAGGCGAGAAGGGAACTGAAGGAAGTGGGCTGGACGAAGAGGGTGGAACTAGCGAAGCTGGCACGGCGGGACGGGCAGCACTTCGATTGTGCAACCTGGATGCACAAGGCTCGCGAGATGCCCAAGGAGCAGTTTAAACAGGAAGTCGGGAAGGAGTTAACGGGGCGAGGAACGGAGCCGTGGGAGATTGCCTACTTCAAGCTGTACAAGAGTCAGATTCCGGTGATCGAGCAGGCCATCGAGATCGCAGCTCTGATGCTCGGCACGGACAAGTCGAGGGGTTACTGCTTAGAGATGATTTGCGCCGATTTCCTGGCAGGGGCAAACCTGGACAACGGGAGCTCGCAGGTTCTTCTGCAATGGGTGTTGCGGTTTTTCGAGTTCCTTCCGGGAAAAAAGAAGAAGTCGTTCCTGGATTATTTTGCGCAGAAGGCGTCGTGAAGCGGATCGAGACAAAACGCCCGCGGCTGCGGCTTGATCCCCACTCATACGACAAGCTTGGCCAACAGATTCTGTGCCGCGACGGCTGGAGATGCCAGGCCTGCGGCAGAATGTCGGATCTCGAAGTTCACCACATAGAATTCCGCAGCCACTCCGGGGACGATTCCGACCTAAATCTGATCACGCTTTGCAGTGCTTGCCACGCCCGCGTTCAGTCGGGCTGAGAAATTCCGAACGGCCTGAGAAATTCCAAAGCACCAGGTTCAATTCAATTCCCGCATTTCACTTCTCCGAGTTTGGTTGTGTCAATCCACCGAAGAACTGTTTGAGAAATCCTCACTCCATCACTCCATCCACTGACAGCGAGGTTGCACTCAAGAAAAAAGCTGGCATTTTCATGCCAGCTTTTCACATCAGCTTTCGTCCGTAAGCGTCTGACCAACCCACCTGTTCGAGGGGCGCGGTTTTGTGTTGAAGTTCCCGGATGAGCGGAGAACAAAAACGACGTACACGAGCGGAAGTTCAGAAGTTGGTGGCTGAGTTTGTGAACAGCGGTATGCGTCGAAGCGAGTTTTGCCAGAGTCGAGGCTTGAGCTTCAGCACGCTGGATCGCCATCTGAAAAAGCGGCGTTGGAAGAGAAGGCCTAGACCAGCTCCTTCGGCCGGCCGGTTGGTGAAGGTGGAGTTGGCCACCAGAAAATTGCCGCCGAAGCAGCACGAACCGAGTTGCGGGCTGACTGTGGTGCTGTCGGGCGGTTGCCGGATCGAAGTGCAACGTGATTTTGACACGGCCACGTTCGAGCGCCTGGTGACTTTGCTGGAGCGGGCGTAAGCCGTGTTTGGGCTGGGCCCAGCCACACGGATCTATCTGGCCACCGGAGTCACCGACATGCGCAAAGGGTTCGAGGGGCTGTACGGTCTGGTGCGGGATCGATTGTTGTGTGAGCCTCTGAGCGGGCACCTGTTCTTGTTCTGCAACGCCCAGCGCAATCGGTTGAAGGTCCTTGTCTGGGACGGAAGCGGACTCTGGGTCTGTGCCAAGAGGTTGGAGAAAGGGCGTTTCACCTGGCCGAAATCCGGGGATGCGCAGGGCAAGGTCATCCTGAGTCACGAGGAGCTTTCGCTGTTGTTGGGTGGGATCGATCTGACCAAAACCAAGCACAAGCGGTGGTACCGGAAGGCTTCCCCCGAGGGACACGCTGCCGCGTGATTGTTTGGCTGCTTGAAGGTCTCGATCGACTCTGGTAAACCAGTACTCATTGTGAGTGCGCCTCCCATTCCTTCCGCGCCAGCCGATCTGGAACTCATCGCACAACTTCAGAGTCGGCTGCAGTACGCGGAGCTGCGGATTCGGGTGCTGGAAGCGACTGCGGCTGATGCGGATCGAGAAGTATGGAGCAGGCGGAGAAAAACTTTCGCAGGCGCAAATGCAACTGTTCGAGCTTGAGCCTGTCGTCAGTGAAATGATCGAGCAGGCGGAGAGCGAGCACGCGCCAGTGCATCGCTCGACCAATAAGTCGGCCAAGGTTCCGGGCCGCCAGGAGTTGCCGGTGAATCTTCCTCGCGTGGAGCGGATTCTGCCCTGCGCATTAGATCAGTGCGTATGCAAACGCTGCGGAAAAGAAACAGTGGTGATCGGCTACGAGGAGAGTTCCCAACTGGACGTGGAGCCGGCGAAGTACTTCGTACTGGTCACGCAACGAGAGAAGCGGGCTTGCCGATCGTGTGAGGATCTCGGCGTCGTCTCGGCGCCCCTGCCGCCACGGATCATCGAGAAGTGCCTGGCGAGTGACCGAATCGTCATCGAGACGGCCATCAGCCAGTATTGCAATCACACGCCCCTGCATCGGCAGAGCATGATTCTGGAAAGGGACCTGGGCTTGGAAATCAGCCGAGCGACGCTGGACGGCTGGGTTCTGAAAGTGGGCGAGTTGCTGATCCCGATGGTCGCGGCAATGAGGCGAGAGTTGATCAGCGGAAGTTACATTCAGGCGGATGAAACCCCAGTCGATGTGCAGACACGCGAGGGCAGAGGGAAGAACCACCAAGCTTACCTTTGGCAATACAGTCGCCCCGGAGGAACTGTGGTGTTCGACTTCCGTCTAGGCCGTGGACGTGATGGGCCGAAGCGGTTCCTGGGACAGTTCGAAGGTATTCTCCAAACCGACGGCTATGCGGCGTATGACCAAATCGGTGGGCCGAGAATGGTCGGAACGCCCAGGTTAGCGCCCAAAAACCGGGGCGCGAACCTAGGGCACCCGGCAAGGAGCCGACACGGTCATTCTAATCAGCCACAGATCATCCCCAATCATTTCGGCGCGTCCTTAAAATGGACCGCCACCTTTCGCTCAAATCCGCGTTTCCGAATCTTTTGAACCATATCTTGTCTTACCGTTTCGAGGTTATAATTCTTTCCCAAGTCGGACAAAGGATACTCCGATCCCAAAGGGACTGGCTCAAAGGGCAGCGTCAGCATGATTCTCAGTTCCTGAACTATCACGTCGACACCACCTGACCACCTACTGAAATTCCCAATCTGCAGGGTGACTTCTCGGAGATTGCGCGCATTTGGTCCCGCCCTTTTTTCCCAGACAGTGTTGCCGCTGATCGCGTCTACCACGGCTGCCTGGACTAGATCAACCTCCCGTTTTTTCCAATCGTCAAGCGGGCCAAAATCAACCTGTTGAGCTTCAGGAAACTTAGCCGAGAATTCCCACCGGTGCGCTTTAGGGCTTGAGAAATACTCTGAAAAGGCTTGGCGAACCCGGTCCCAATACTGCTCGACGGTGGGTTCTTGGGAGTCCTGGTCTTTACGCATCCTTAGCCAGCCTAAAGATCCATCGAACACGATGGCCCCTTGGCTCAACCGCACGAACTTATATCCATCCCGTAGTTCGGGAATCACAACGACGATATTGAAGGCTGCTTGGTCATACCACACCGGGGGCGCGACAATTATGTCCGGCCTAAATGCACCATATACTTGGAGGGTTTTGCCTGCACATTTCAGCGGCTTCTGTCTTTCTGGCACCCAGAATACTCTTTCAACACAGAAGTTGACTATCTTTTTCTCGATTAGCCCTTGTTCCTCTTCGGTTAGAGACGCCTCTCGACCAGCGTCGACCGCTCCAGCCGCATAGCACCTCTGGACGGAAAACACCAAGCATCCCGCTACCGCTATCGCTAAGATGACCTTCATGTACTCACCTCTCTCAATCGGGTTAACGCGTGATCATTTTTTCTTCTTTTGTTGAGGAGAATACTTATAAAAAAACTGCCCGCTCCCATCGTCGTTGGGGATGTAGTTTCCGCCCATGCCGAGAACATCGGTTTCCATGAGTACGCCACTTACCATACCATTTGCGATATATTTTGGTTCCGGTATGCTGTCATCGTAATAGATGACTGCGTCCGTATTCGTGCTGCCACCGAGAGCGTTCTGAGCAGCGGTTGCTGCATATTGGTACACGATACAGTCGTCAGGTCTTAAGCGTTTCTGACCACGAGACGTTTGTTTCTAGCTCGGCGACCACTCGAAGAGGCATTCCACCACTCCTCTACGCTAGCGGTGTTAGAAAACCTGTCCAGAATCGCTTCCGTGGAAACCCCCTCAACATTCGACTTCTTGAAGAAGCGATGCAATCTTCTAATCCACGGAAGCGGAACGAGAATGCTGCGCCGCGCGAGTCGAGGCCAACTCGGGATGCCGGTGACGAAGTTGCTTGGCGGCATACATTTTGCGGTCGGCTTCAGCCAGGAGTTGCTCGGCGTCTGCCCCATCCTGCGGGTAGAAGGCCGCCCCTATGCTTAGAGACAAGAAATCATAGCCGCATACCTGGCGGCCCGACTGCTGTGCTAAGGCATTCAGGAGCATGGTTTTTTCCCTGACTGCATCCGGTGTCATGTTGGGCGCCAGGATGACAAATTCGTCGCCGCCCATGCGGGCCACGCAATCATACTCGCGGCACACCTCCCGCAGCAGCTTGGCGAAGAGCTTGAGTGTCTTGTCTCCCTCCAAGTGGCCGTACCGATCGTTAATCTGTTTGAATCCATCCATATCACACACCATGACGGCGACGGTCGAGTTTTCCCGCTTGCACCGCGCAAGCTCCCGGTGCAAATGGATGAACAACGCCCGCGCATTCGGCAGCCCCGTCAGGTAGTCGCTGGCGGCGGAACTCTCCGCCTGGCGATACTTCAGGGAATTCTCAATGGAGAGTGCAACCTTGGAAGTGATGACCTGCAAGACGCGCAGGTGGTCGCTGGTAAACGCGTCTGCCTCGGCTCGATAGAGTGCCAGCACGCCTACCAACCCGTTGACGCCCTCCAGAGGCACAGCCAGGGCTGAGCGGAGTTCGGTGTTCTTTCTCGGATCCTGCACATATCCCGGCTCGACCGCAGGATTCCCGTTGATGATGGGTTTCGAGTTCAGCGCGACCCAGCCGCAAAGGCCTTCCCCCACCGGGATTTCCAGCGATGACAGAAGCCGGAAATTGTCTCCGCTGACGAATTCGGGCAACAGAAGATCGCCATTGCGAACGAAAGTGACAATCGAATCGTAGGGTATGAGTTTGCGAAGCCTTACCGACACCAGGGAGAGAGTTTCGTCCAAGCTGAGCGAGTTTCCCAGATCCCGGCTTAGTTCGAAAAGAGTGTGTGCCTCTTGTCGCGCGGATGCGATGGAAGAGAGGAAATCTGTTTCGCTGCCGCGTCGACCGATGGAGCTTCGTTCGAACCCGGCAGCCGGTGCCTGGCCTCGTTCCACTCTGTAGTCAGTGGAAGCCTTTGGTTCCTCGGCTAACCCCGAGTTACTGAACGCAAGTCTTTCCAGTTCAACATAACGGCGCTGAAGAATCTCGACCACCCTAGGATCAAATGAGGTGCCGGCCTCCTCTGCAATCTTCTTCATCGCCTCATCCAGAGGCAGGGCTTTGCGATACTGGCGATCCGAGGCCATGGCGTCCAGGCAATCCACCGCTGTCAGGATGCGGGCGCCGATGGGGATCTCCTCAGCCTTGAGCCCGTCCGGGTAGCCGGTACCATCCCATTTCTCGTGATGCGCGCGCACGATCGGAGCGACAGGATAGGGGAAGGCCACTTTTTCCAGGATCTCCGCGCCCACGATCGGGTGAATCTTCATCTTCTCAAACTCTTCCGGAGTCAGACGGCCGGGTTTGCTAATGATGTGGTCCGGCACCGCTAGCTTACCGATGTCGTGCAGCAGAGCGGCGGCTCGAAGAGCATCGGAATCTTGTTCGTTTAGCCCCATTTCTTTGGCAATCGCGAGCGCATACGTGCGCACGCGGTGCAGATGCGTGTGAGTGGTGTGATCCTTGGCGTCAATGGCGAGGGCCAGGGCTTCAATGGTGCGCAGGTGGAGCGCAGAAACCTGTTCCACATGCCGCTTTTCGGCTTCTACTTGTTGCTTCTCTATCTCGACGCGTTTCTTTTCGTCCTCCAGGCGTCCCAGGTACAAGTGATAGGAACGGTAGATCCAGTACATCACCGGCAGGATCAGAAGCGAACTCTGCCAACCCACATAGCGGTTGGCGAAGCTAACCATCCCCACCAGAGCAGCACCTACCAGGTAGTAGGGAAATGACCAAAAGTACGTGTCGGCCCAGATTCCGCGCAGCGATCTTTTTTCGGAGAGCGAGATCGCGATGGAGACGGGCACGGTATTGCTCAAGAAGTACCCGCAAGCAGCCACTACCAACAACAGAGGCATACTGTTCTTAAGGATCCCCGCCGACAAATGGTAGGCGAAGTAGGTCAAGCAAATGGCGTTGGAGGTCATGCTGAGGTTGAAGACCACCTTCACCGGTTGCAGTTTGAAAATTGGTTTCCACAGGCTCTGCACCAAGGCCGCCGCGCAGCCAATGACGAGCGTCTCCGGTAGTGAGAGTTCCAGAATGCCTAGGAGAACGAACAGGAAGTGCACCGACATGGTGCCCTTTTTGCCCGGCAACACCACTTTCATAGTGGAGGCCAGAACCGCAAGCAACAGGTAGCAGCCGAACCTCAGCAGATCATGGGATTGCCAGTGCAGCAGAGAGGCCGCCAACGTCGCGGCCCCACAGCCCACGGTAGTGGCGATAAACACCTTCGCTCTTATTGGCATGGAAAGAGCCACTCTGTTTTCTAATCGGCCAATGTTGTTGCCCAGGTGCGATTACCTTCGTTCCCGGCTGGTGTCCTGGACTGCGTTTCTGGCAAGCAGCGTCTGTTCTCCGGACGAAAGAGCACAGCAGTCACGACCGGAGCGCTTAGACTTTTGAAAAAACACAGTTTGCTTGGGGCCCAGAACAGACGGGAAAAGCTGTTCCGTGTGGGTCAAAGGCGCACCAATCTCAGAACAGGGTTCGAACAGTTACCGAAGTGATCGGCGAAGCCCGTAATGTTCACAACTGTGGAGTTAGCTGTGCCGATGTTGATGCTGCGCAGGCGTGTCAGGACTGCACCTTAAGAGTTTATGCAAAGGCGGACATCAGTTTCCGCAGCAAGGATCGAATGGCCACGCCCTCACTGACCACTTCCGGCAACCCGGTGCTTGGTACTGAGTTCATTGTAGCCAGCGAGGTCATGCACAAGTTCGTGGGCATGGTGGAGCGGGTGGCGCGCCATGTCGGGACGGTATTGATTGTGGGTGAAACTGGCACCGGCAAGGAGAGAATCGCACACGCCATCCACGAACATTCCCCGCGCTCTAGCAAGCCATTCGTGGACATCAACTGCGCTGCCCTGCCAGAAAACTTGGTAGAAAGCGAATTATTCGGCTACGAAAAAGGGGCTTTCAGCGGCGCCGACACCGGCAAGCCGGGACTTTTCGAACTGGCGCACCTGGGTACTATTTTCCTCGATGAAATCGGAGAACTCGATCTCAAAGTACAGGTGAAACTGCTCCGCGTGCTGGACCGGGCTCCGTACTATCGGCTGGGCGGGCATCGCAAGATTACTACCGACGTGCGCGTGATCGCCGCCACCAATCGCAATCTGAAAGAGGAAGTGCGCGCCGGGCGATTCCGTAAGGACCTTTATCATCGCCTGAGTCACTTTGAGCTCTCTGTGCCGCCGCTTCGCGAGAGGCCGCAAGACGTCGCAGCTCTGGCCGAGCACTTCCTAGCCCAGGGAGGGAACGGCCTCAAGTTTGCTCCGGATGCCCTGCGGCTGCTGCAGTCCTATTCCTGGCCCGGGAATGTTCGCGAACTGCGGAATGTCGTGGACAAGATCATGGTTTCGGTACCGGGACCAGAGATTGGTGCTTCCGAAGTTGGCGAGGAATTGGGCAATGCCAGTCCAGATAGCCCCACGCTGGCAGAAAGCGTGGAGCCTGCCAACGGGCTTGATAACCCCGAAGCGCGAGCCATTAAGACGGCCCTGGAGAGGACCATTGGCCATCGCGGCCAAGCTGCGGCACAGCTCGGTATCTCACGCCGTACTTTGAGCCGAAAACTGCGGGAGTACGGGATCTCTCCTGCCCGGCGGGTGGCGCGCACGGCTCTGGGGACGCTGGATCACGAACAGCAGTTGCGCTTTCGCGCTGGCCTGAAAGTTCCGGTTTGGTTGCGAACCTCAGACGGTCAGGAACTGTCTTGTACTGCGCGTAATCTCAGCGCTGCCGGCATGGGACTCGAAGGCTTGACCTCCGCCCTGAGCTACACGTGCGGATTGCGAGTTCGTTTCCGATTTCCCGGTTCCGATACGACTGTGGAAATGCTGGCCCGGTTGGCCTGGGCTGGTGCCCAAGGTCGTGCGGGAATCACTTTCACGGCGATCAGCCCCGCAGTCCGTCAGGAGATAGGGCGTTGGCTCCATCACAAGATGGCAGAGGAAGGCTGGACAGTCCAGGCAGAGCCGCCAGAATTGCTAGCAGAGTAGTTTAGGCCTCATAATCAATGCCCTGGCGGGTCTAGCCAAGGTAGTAAGAACTCTCAGCGCTGCGAGCATCCTGGCAGCTCCGTGGACCAAGTTGACCCTGCTTTCGAGGTTCAGGGCGGGTTCTGCTACCTCTCCAGTAATCAACTGACAGTTACGACCGGGGGGCACAACTTGTCTCGGTTGGCCCAGCTTGGGACAGCCCTGTCCCAATGGCTGCTGGTTCGCTCCCCTGCGGACCGGGCAATCAATAACTTACCAGCGAGACGGTCTGGAACGGCACTTGCCTCTGTAAATCTGTTGCGGTGTGTTCGAGCTTGTGCAGCTACGAGTCAGATTAGAGAAGGAGGGGGCAATCGGAAATGGAACGCAAACAATGTCAGAGCGCCGCTTGGGGTAGAAGGTGCAGAAGCTACGAAGCAAATATGCGAGTCAGCCAATCCTCGAAATTGGAAATGCAAAACTTGAGAAAGATACTCCTGCTAACCCTGATTCTGGCGCTGGCGATACCAGCCGCTGCCCGTAGTAAGAAAATCGCTCCTGACCTGGCGCAAAGTGGCAATGATCCCATCGATGTGATTGTCCAGTTCACCACTCCGCCGACCCAGGCGCACTATGACAAGGTCAGCAAGCACGGCGGCACGGTCAAGCATGATTTGTCTGTGGTGAATGGACTTCATGTGTCCATGACACCGGCACAGGTCGATGATCTGGCGGCAGACGCCGAAGTAACTCATATCTCGCCCAACCATACGCTAGCGGGCCACCTCAACAACGGCGCTCCAGCAGTCAACGCGCCTTATGCCTGGTCACAAGGCTTGGACGGCAGCGGCATGGCCGTGGCTATCATTGACAGCGGCATTCAGGACAACACAGCCGTAGCCAGCCTGCTTGGGACGTCATCGACGACTGCTTCTACAACCAAATCAGCAGCCAAATCAGCAGCCAAATCAACCAGCAAAACAGCGACCGCGTCAGGAACAAACTCGCTGTCAACCGCGATTGCCAGCGCCGTGGGAAACCCGGACCTGAATCGATGGAATTCCAGCACTTCACGCGTTGTCTACAGTCAGTCATGGGTGAGCGATGGGTATGGGGTCTTGGACACCTACGGACATGGCACCAACGTGGCGGGCATCGTTGCCGGTAACGGCTTCGACTCGACGGGGCCGCAATACACCATGACGTTCAAGGGGATTGCTCCCAACGTTAACCTGGTGAACCTGCGCGTCCTCGACGGCACCGGCATGGGAACGGACAGTTCAGTCATCGCTGCGATACAAACCGCTATTCAACTGAAGAGTACCTACAACATACGGGTGATCAACCTTTCCCTGGGGCGGCCAGTATTCGAAAGCTACACTGTGGATCCGCTCTGCCAGGCGGTGGAGGCAGCTTACCAGGCAGGGATCGTGGTTGTGGTAGCAGCCGGCAATGACGGCAGAGACAACTCGGAAGGAACCGACGGGTACGCCACCATCGACTCTCCCGGAAATGACCCGTATGTCATCACCGTGGGCGCGATGAAATCGATGGGAACTCCCACCCGCGCCGACGACTTGATCGCTACTTACAGCTCCAAAGGACCCACTGCGATCGACCATATCGTGAAGCCCGACATCGTGGCTCCAGGCAATCGTCAAGTGTCGCTGTTCGGATGGGGCGCCACTTTGGGCGGGACGTACCCTGGAAATGTGATCCCGGTTAGCTATTACCACAATGGCAACAACTCAAAAATCTCGCCCTGGTACTACATGATGAGCGGTACCAGCATGGCCGCACCGGTGGTCAGCGGCGCCGTGGCCCTGCTTCTGGAGTCGCAGCCAAGTCTAACGCCAGATCAAGTAAAGGCACGGCTGATGAAGACGGCATGGAAGACTTTCCCGTCCTACAGCAGCTATACCGATCCCACGACGGGCATCACCTACACCAGCCAGTACGACATATTCACCATTGGAGCGGGCTACCTCGACATTCAGGCAGCCTTGACCAGCACTGATCTGAGCACGGGCGTTGCAAAATCGCCGGCGGTGCAATACGACCCGACGACGAACAGCGTTTACTTCGTCAAAGACTCGTCCGCCATGTGGGGCGCTTCGGCCATGTGGGGCGCTTCCGCGGTTTGGGGTTCCAATGTCTTCGTAGGCAGCCAGTCAGCGATGTGGGGCAGTTCCGCCATGTGGGGAGCCAGCGCCATGTGGGGCGCCAGCACTACGCAGGGGTTCAGCGCCATGTGGGGAGCCAGTGCCATGTGGGGTGCCAGCACTTCGGACGACACGGAATCGATTGACATCCTGATCAACGGGGAGAACTAACGGACATCGGGGCGTCCGGGAGACACACATGAAAACCATCCGATTCGATAACGCGAAGGAAATGACGATGAAACGCAAACAATACAGCAACGCTACGTGGGGCGGAAAACTTTTGGTCCTGGGAACACTGATTCTGACGGCGAGCCTGGCTCTTGCCCAAAGCAAGATCTCACCCGACCTGGAAGCCGCCATAAATTCTTCCAGCGCTGCTCCAAGCAGCTCCACGTCGGTATCGAGCTCGACTTCCATCTCCGTTTCAAACTCGACGATGGTATCGAGCTCAACTTCCAGCGGCGCTTCAAGCTCGACGACGACATCAAGTTCGGCTTCCAGCACCTGGGCTTCAGCCAGCCCGTCGGTGAACGTCATTGTGCAGTACACCGCCGCGCCAAGCCAAACCAACTACTCGGCGGCCGCTGCGGCAGGCGCGACCCTGACTGTGCAGTACTCGTCGTTCCCTGGAGCAGCCTACTCGATACCTCTGTCGACCGTAAACCAGCTGGTCGCGAGCGACCCCACGATTTCTTACATCTCTCTGGACCGGCCGCTGGCAAGCGCAACCGACTACGGGGACGGCGCTGAGGCGATCGGCCTCGATATCGCACGCAACCAGGGTTTCGACGGATCCGGGGTCGCTGTAGCTGTGATCGACAGCGGAATCAGCTCGAGCCACAATGACCTCAAGTCGGCAAACAGCATGAGCTCGCGGATCGTCTACAGTCAGAACTTCGTGCCGGGCACTTCGGGCACTTCCGATGCCTACGGGCATGGAACCCATGTCGCGGGGATCATTGGAGGCAATGGGCATAACTCAACCTGTTGGAACTGCGCCGTCACCTTCCGCGGAGTCGCCCCGAATGTGAAACTGATTAACCTCCGGGTGTTGGATCAGAATGGTCAAGGCTCCGACAGCTCCGTGATCGCGGCCATCGACCGCGCGATTGCTCTCAAGCGGGCGTACAACATCCGCGTCATCAACCTGTCACTGGGGCGCGGAATTTATGAAAGCTACACGCTAGACCCGCTGTGCCAGGCGGTGGAAGGGGCCTGGAAGGCCGGGATCGTGGTGGTAGTGGCGGCTGGCAATTACGGTCGCGACAACTCCTTCGGCAATGAAGGGTATGGCACCATCACCGCTCCGGGGAATGACGCTTACGTGGTCACGGTGGGCGCGATGAGGAGTATGTTCACGGACACACCTGCCGACGATCAGATCGCCACCTATAGCTCCAAGGGCCCGTCCGCGGTTGACCACATCGTGAAGCCGGATATCGTCGCTGCTGGCAACGGGCGAGTTTCCCTGTTGGCTTCGACCAGTGCCACACTCTACGCCAACAATCCCAGCACCGCGGTTCCGAAGAATTATTACCAGAATGGAGTCTCGAGTTCCGCCTCGTCTGACTACTTCCGCTTGAGCGGGACGAGCATGGCGACGCCGGAAGTCAGCGGAGCGGTTGCCTTAATGCTGCAGCAGAATCCACGGCTCACACCCGATCAGGTGAAGGCGCGGCTCATGAAGACCGCATCCAAGAACTTTCCGGCGTCCAGTAGTTACACCGATCCGGCCACAGATGTCACCTATGTGGACTACTATGACATCTTCACGGTCGGGGCGGGCTATTTGAACGTTGCCGCGGCTTTGTCCAGCACGGATCTGGCGCCGGCAACGGCAGGCAGCGCCCTGTCGCCGACCGCAGTCTATAACTCCAGCACTGGGACGGTGACATTGGTCAATCAGGGCTCCACTGTGATCTGGGGTGGCTCGGTACTCTGGGGAGCCTCGGTGGTTTGGGGAGCCTCGGTCAGTGGCAATTCGGTGATGTGGGGCGCGTCGGTGGGCGGAAACTCAGTGCTCTGGGGCGCCAGCGCAAGTGCGGAGAGCGTCATCTGGGGCGACAGCGTGCTTTGGGGCGCCAGCATCACGACGAACGGGGATAACTAAGGCTAGCCGAAGTGATACTCCGCAGCCTCTTTGGGGGCATCCCCATGAAGCTGCGGCGGCCTGCGGCCTAGCAGCGCCACAATGCGATAACGCTCGCCCAAGATCTGCCCGGGAACAAACCGACCTTCGTCAAGAGCGCGAGAATCTAGGAAACCTTCGCAAGGGAGATGGGTCATCAAGTGTAGTCGCGTTCCAGACGGATGCTTTCGAATCAGCAGGTGCGCCGCACCTAGGATAGTACTTGGCCGCCGATGACAAGTCAGAACCACAACGGACGCAGCGCAGAGTCTGCACGGAGGATCTCTCCACTACCATTAAACTAATCCACACTGTTAATGTGAAACGCGAACAACAATCCTGTCCGAATGACGAGTTACCCAGAAGTTATACCCCGGAACAAACTTTCAACGACGCGGGCCAAAAGTCACCTTCGGGGTCTGCCGTTCACAATCGCTGAGATTCCTCCCCAGCGACGGGCCAACCGGCAGTGATCCGCCCTAGACGAAGAAACGAAAGACCGGCCGCCGAAGAACTTGCTGATCAAGTAATCAAGTGGCGAAGCCACGCTAGCTGCGGATTCAATCTGTCAACCGTGTGTCTGCTCTGACACTTACTTTTCGTCCTGGATTACGAGCCGCTAGCTCATCGGTGAGTAAGGTCGTACGTTACCGCTGCTGTCGAGGCGCCGATGTTGACCATCGAGGTGAGCCGCTCGAGTTTGTGGTGTCTGGTCTTGTGGAAGCAGTAACTAAGCCCGATGACGCCCGCTGTCTCGCCGGCAAAGTTCACGGCAAGCCCTGCCGTGCTGCGACCGAAAGGCCGCGTCACGGGATCCAGTTCTTTTCCGCCATTCTGTAGGTTGACACGGGTAGTGGCGAAGTCGGCGGTGCTCAAAGCAGCTACCGCTCCAAACAAAGCCAGATTCTCCCCATCCCAGAAACTGTGCTGGCGTGGCACCTCCGGCACGATCGTCTTGGCGACCGGTGATGGCTCAACAGCCACACCAGAGTTGAACGGGCCAGAATCAACCAGGAGTGCTTCTTGGGCAAAGACCGCACAGCACAAAGCCAAGGAAGCGATCAGGCCATTTGCGGCCTGCCGAAACGCAAAGAACCAGGTTGAGCGCATAGGCAGGTCGGGATGCGAGATGCGACACCTCACACGATCGGAGCGCCTGTTCAGTTGGTGAACATTTCAAATTGCAGCATGGGCGACTTAGTTCTTCTGCTGCGCGATAGGGCGTTTACAGGTAACGGCGACCAGAAAGCATGTGCCAGTCTCGGCTGGCCCCAGCCGCACTGCTTCACCCTGGCCTTCGAGACATATAGGACGAACGACCATGCCGCCCTGGAGGGTCATTGTGAAGTTCACCAGGCTATGCGGTGAAATCTCTGAAGCTGTTTCCATCAGCAAGCCCCCAATACTGACATTCGTGCTGACGGCATCGAACTCGGAAACCTTGTTCTCGGAAGAAAACGTGCCGTGAACTGGGTATCGCAGGTTGAAACGGCGATACTTGCGTCGTTCCAGGTGCGGTGGCGTCGTGACGTCGTTACAATCGCCCATGACGTGCTCGTTCTTTTCTCGGCGTGAAGGTCATTCGTCCGGGATCTGAGCGCGGCTGAGACAGGGCCTTCTAGAGTCCTGAGTCACAGCCGTCGTGAATTCGAGTAACCGAAAGAGCGCACGTTTTGGACCCGATCGAAGCAGCACAAGATACACTAGGACGAGTCCCTCGCGCACCCAATCTCATTGAATCGGCTTCCCAGAAGCGACCTCAGTTCCTCCAGATGGGGGGATTGGGGCTACAGCTAGGTTGGAGTCAACACTCTCGACTCCACCCGAATTCACCGCCCTTGCCCAATACTCGTAGGTCTGTCCGTCCTGGACTGAACCGTCAATACAATTGGTGCTCGGAATCGGTGATGAGTTAAGTTGCTGACGGCCACCGGAGCCTCCTTGAATGTAACGGTATATGTTGTAGCCGACGACGTTCTTGGATGTGCTGGCATTCCACGAAAGAGAGACACTATGTTGCGATGGCTGTGAGTCATTCGGTTTGGCTCGTGGTCCAGTTGAGAGAGTCGACGCCTTCGCGGGAGATGCTTTGGCGCCTCCCTGAACGTTGCCTGCAGCACCGAGGAGGTTTGGTAATGGGGTGCGATTGGATCCACCTTGAGGCTGATTACCGCTACAATCCGTTGTCTGACTCCAAATCCCGCTGGTAGTAAGAACGACAAAACTCAGAATGATTAGCGGAACCTTACATACTCCCGACAAGTTGCTCATATTTGTACCTTCCGTGAGCGCAGACTGCAGGCTGACAATCAGCAGCGCACGATTTTCGGGTTTGAATTCCTTTGGTAGCGTTCCGTGTGTCCACCACTAGCGGAGCTTCTTTCACGAGATTCCCGGGCCGGGATTTTGCTTTTTAGTTCGGAGAGTGGGTCAGTTGAAACAGACTGAATGCTCATATATGGTCCTCTTCTGACAATTGCTCAAAGTGCTGTGCCTCGCCTGCACAACTAGGCAGCACTTGTGGGGGGTGGAACTGCGTAATGGTCTGCACAACGTCAAACTTGGAGCCGGTATCACCGTCGGGTTTGTTGTCTGCTGTCGTTCCTGCAGCCCGTGTATTCAAAGACTTCCAAGAGACTTCCCCAACCTTTAGGCACTTATCATACGCATGTAATAGTTTGGGGATAGAGTACTGCCACGCCAGTTCCTCTCGAATCCGACTCTGCCCGCGTTGTCCCAGTTCTGACCTCAGAACCGGATCATCCATCAGTCTCGCTGTTTGAACGGCAAATTCCCTCTCATCGTTGGCACGAACGTAGAGAGCAGAGTCTTGCGCGCTGAACCGTGTCTCTGCAAGATCGAAGCTGACAATCGGTTTACCAACCGCCATGTATTCCATGATCTTCACGAAGGTTGATTGATCGTTGTACTCATTAGACGGTTCGGGGGAGACACAGATGTCGCCTGTATTTAAGTAGCGCAAGTACGTTTCGGAATCATTGATCCACCCTGTAAACCAGACATTCTCTCCGAGTTGCAATTCGTGAGCCAAAGCCTTCACTCGTGGCAAGGCATCGCCATCGCCAATCACAACACAGCAGAAATCTTCGCGGCCCAAATCGTAACGCAGCCGGTGCAAGATACGACACAAGCAGTCAAGTCCGTCCTGGAATCCAATAACACCGGTATAGACGATAATGTTTCTGGACCTGCTGCGAAGTTCGACGTCCACATCCTGCACCGAAAGGCTTTCTAAGTCCGGCCCGTTCCGGACGACCGTGATCTTGGATTTCGGTATGCGGCCGCGTGTGATCGCTATTTGTTTATATCGCTCATTGGCTGTTATTACATGATCAGCCAAGGCGTAGGACTTACGTTCCAGCCATAGCAGCAACCGGGACACTTGCGGGTTGAAATGAGAGAACTTCGCGCTATACAGTTCCGGACACAGATCGTGCTGATCGTAGATGATGCGCTTGCCCAGGAGTTTGTACAAGATGGTCGTCAGGACTAGCGTGTCTGGCGCGTTTGCCACATGGATCACATCGAAATTTTCTCGCACTAAGACGACCAGAGACAGTACTGCAATTGCCAGAGTCGCGTAGATGTACTCAAGGAAATACCCCCACGCGCTGATCCCAGCGTGAAGGGGAGGAAACCCATAAACCGCGACCCCGTCGATGCGTTCGTACCACGGGCGCTGGTTTTCCTGCGGACACACGACCGAAACCCGATGTCCGGCAGAGTGCAATGCTTTGGCTTCCCCGCGAACCCTGGGATCCCTCCTAAAAGTGCAGTTTTCGACGATCAACAAAATCCGCATCGTTTCCTGCCATCTCACGCCCACAATACTTCCATCTTTCTTTAGTTCACACTGTAGAACCTTACAGCCGGGTTCCAGTTCCTCCTGGCTTTGAACATTGCAAGCAACGCTACTCCGCCGCAATTCACGAGTTAAGGCTGGACATTGGAGTGGTTTCCTGACAGCCGCGCAGCCCCTTCGTCACTTGCCAAACCTTCGGTTTGGAATTGGAGACCCTGCAGAATATCGGCGATGCGCTTACCAGCGTGCCCGTCCCACAACGGAGGTATGGTTCCTTTCTTTGCTTTTCCGTCAACGATTCTCAGCAACTCAGAACCGAGTTTGTTTCGGTCTTGCCCCACAATGACATTCGTACCTAGGCTAACCGTAATTGGGCGTTCCGTATTGTGCCGCAGGGTTAAGCATGGCACTCCCAGGTAGGTCGTTTCTTCCTGGATTCCACCCGAATCGGTGATGACCACGACAGCACGGTTCTGCAAAGCCAGGAATTCGATGTACGGCAGCGGTTCCAAGAGATGTAGCTTTTCAACTTTGAGGCCAAACTCTGACACGCGTTGGCGGGTGCGAGGATGCACCGGAAAGATCACGTCTAGGTTCTCGTTTATCTCGAGCAGGGCCTCGAGAATGCTCTTCAGAGTCTTGCTATCGTCAACGTTGGAAGGCCGATGAAGCGTGACCAGAGCGTAGCGATCGGGAAGCCCATTCTTGGCGCACTGCATTGCAGCAGGCAAAAGCCTTACCAGAGAGTCAATCATGACATTCCCGACGCGATGGATTTTTTCGGCCGGAATGCCCTCGTGCTGCAGATTCATGTCGCCATCTTCGGAGGGAGTGAATAGAAAACTAGCGAGTCGGTCGGTCACGACACGGTTGATCTCCTCTGGCATATTCCAGTCAAAAGACCGGAGTCCAGCTTCTACATGGCCGACCTGGACGCCTAATTTCGCACACACTAGGGCAGCCGCAACCGTGGAGTTGACATCTCCATAAACCAGGACGACATCCGGCTTGTGTTGCAGCACGATTGGCTCGAACCGACTCATGATTTCTGCGGTTTGCTGGGCATGGCTCCCGGAACCAACCCCTAGGTTTACATCCGGTGCTGGAATCTCAAGTTGGGAGAAGAAGACATCCGACATGTTAGCGTCGTAATGCTGGCCGGTGTGCACGAGTGTCTGCTCAACTGCTGGGCGCGTTCCGAGGGCGTGCAACACCGGCGCCGCCTTCATGAAATTCGGCCGCGCTCCGACTACGTGGAGAATATGCATATTTTATGCTTCACTCAGTTCTGTGCTTAGGCGAAATTCGGTGCAAGATCAGCAATCCGAAACGCGACAAGTTGGTCGCTTTTATCGGAGAAAACAAGCAAGGCAAGACTTATTCCAGAGCATCTTTTTCAGCAGTTGCCAGAGGGTGCTGCAGACTGGTCTTTCATGAAAAGACTAAGAAAACAACCGCTCTGCAGCAAAAAGAAAGAATCGCAGTCGTGACGAGCGCGAGTTCATTTAAGCTAGCCGTCGATTTCGTACTCGAGACGATCGCCGACAATCTTTGCGAACGCAAGCTTGGCGCGTTCAGCACCATGACCTTCGATTCGCCATCTACCATCGCACTCTACCAACCGCATCTTGCTGCGTGCCCGCCACCAATGATCGATTTCTCCCGCGACAGCAAACCAGATTCTTCTTTCCCCACCCAACTGGCGCAAGAAACCCAACAAATCCCGGTAGACGTCTCGCGCCTTCTTTTCGATGATGTAGTCTGGATGCACAATGAAACTCACTAGACCGTTTTTCTCCACGATCAGCTCTGTCTGAGCCTTCCATAAATCCAAGGAATAATCATTGAGCAGGTGAAACAGCATGTAGTCCTGGGTGGTGGTAAGAGGAATTTCCAAGATATCGCCGACAAAATACGGCATCACTGTGCAGCACCCACCCCGTTGGGGATCGAGATGCCCGACGTTTGGGACAGACATGTCGAAAGAAAACTGAAGCGCATCGTACCACTTGAGGTTTCTATAAAGCACGGCGGCCCGGAAACCTGAGGCACCGTAAATCCGGGCGTATTCATTAATCCGCTGAGCCCGCCGCAAGAATTCTTCCCGATCACGAAAAAGATTGCCGTCATGGTTAAGGTCTTGAATGTTTACCTCAAAGCGCCTGTTCCGGATCTCTTGGAGGAAAGCATCGGAGACCTTATAGCGCCCCTCGGGCACCACCTGGATTGATGCCTTGATGCCAAAAGAGTCATCGATGTCCATTAACTCAGTGCAGAAGGCCTTTCCTCCTTCAGTTTCGAGGTCGTGAGTCATGGCGACACAGCTCTGGGCGCCATCCGGCCAAAACCAAACGAAGGGTGTTCTATCAAGGCCTTTCGCCTTCATGGACAGCAAGAGCAACTTTTGGCATAGATCCTCAACAGTCGTGTCGACTGGCCAGTGCGGGAAGGGAAGATTTCTCCAGCCGTTCAAGTGCGCTCGCTGGACGCGCTTGCGGATGCGCAAATGCATCAGTGGCCGCAGGAAGTAGTACGTTCTTCTTAGCGACTGTTTCCATAGATTGAAGGCATTGTGGCTGTAGTGCTTTGTGTAACGCTCAAGACGCAGGTTATCGATGACATCAGTCGGATCAAATGGCAGAAGCACGCTCGATCCGTCAATTGTGACGTCTCCAAGTGTGTCGTAGAGGTCATTCTCGACCCAACTCGCCCGAAAGCCCGACGCGGAATGCCCATAGCAGATCGTGTTCTGCCCAAATCGAAAGTAACCGGCGTCGTCGGATAACTGGCCTTTCAGTTTGATGTTTGCAAAGTTACCAGGACAACGGTAGTGATCGACCAATGCTGTATTCATCAAATGCCCCGGGTCGGAGTTTGCGCTGTACGGGTGGCTACGCAACGCTTTCAACCACGGCAGCCCACTTTTGGGCACCGTTACTCCGGCCTATGTCGATGTACTCAAAACCAGCCGATCGCACGATCTTGGGATTGAGTAAGTTCCGGCCGTCAATGATCACTGGAACTTCCATGAGCTGATGCAGACGCGCGAGATCCAGTTCTCGGTATTCCTTCCAGTCGGTCAGGATCAGCAGAGCCTGGGTTTCGCGCGCTGCCTCGTAGGCCGACGAACAATATTCGAGCGCTCCCGCCTGAGGTGGCAATTCTCTTTGGGTAGCCTGCATAGCTTGCGGATCGTGCACTCGCAGTCGCGCACCTTCTCCCAGCAGCGCTTTCACTACGTTCAGGGCCGGTGACTCCCGAATGTCATCAGTCCCGCCTTTGAAGGCCAATCCGAGGACGCCGATCGTCTTGCCTTGCAACACCCACACAGCGTCCCGAACCTTCTTGACAAACAACGCGACTCGCTGCAGGTTGATGCTCTCCACTTCCTGCAACAACCCGCAATCCACCCCGTGCTCACGCGCTAAATACATGAACGCTCGAAGATCTTTGGGGAAACAGTAGCCTCCGAAACCAATGCCGGCATTGAGAAAGTCACGCCCGATGCGCGGATCGAGCCCCATGCCCAGCGCCACTTGGGTAACGTCGGCACCGACTTCCTCGCATAGGTCGGCCATCATGTTGATGAAAGAAATCTTGGTGGACAAGAAGACGTTCGCCGCGTGCTTCGTCAGTTCCGCGGTGCTCACGTTGGTAAACAAGATGGGAGCCCCAAGCGGTTGATAGATCTGCCCCAGCAAGGCACGAGATCGTTCCGATTCCACTCCCACCACAATTCGGTCGGGATGAAAGATGTTCTCGATGGCCTTTCCCTCCTGCAGAAACTCAGGATTGGAGGCTACGTCGAACTCTGCGAACTGCCCGCCCGGCACGTCAATAAGCTTCGCAAACCGGGCTACGGTCTTCTTTATCCATTGCGCCGTGATCGCCGGCACGGTGCTCTTCTCCACAATCAGCTTGTATCCATTCAGATTGCGGGCGATCACACGGGCTATGGCTTCCACCTGACTCAGATCGGCTTCACCCGTGTCTTTCTGTGGCGTACCGACGCAGACAAACAGGATCGTGGCAGCGCGCACTGCTTCCTCCACGCGATGGCTGAGGGTCAGGCGGCCGCTGGCTAATCCGCGCGCCAGCAGATCGTCTAAACCGGGCTCGTAAAAGGGAACTTGGCCGGACCGGATATTGTCCACCTTGGACGCGTCTTCATCCGCGCCGATCACCTCCCAGCCTAACTCCACAAAACCAAGAGCCGTGGGAAGACCCACGTGCCCAAGGCCCAGCACGGCAATGCGTGGCTTATCCGAGCCAGAATGAACGTTGCTTGATTGACTGTTCAACTTGACCTCCCTATTTCGTTCTGACAACGCACTCAGGCACACCTGAGTTTTTCACGTTGTGATTCATTTGCTGTGATCGGCGATAGAATTCAACAGTTCTCCCCGCGAGAAACCATGCGGTGAGCCTGCGGCTGAAACGTCGCGGCGGTCCCAGAGTGACCATCCACCGCAGAGTCCCGACGGCAAGCTTACGCAGGAGCAAAAGCGGAACTCCAAAGACTAAGCACCTTGCATCGGTCGCCCCGCCGTTTTCCCGGATGTCCGCACGTCCCCTGTCAAACCACCACTTCAAGAAAAACTTCTTTTGAAGCCGTTTCTGCGGGACAGCGTGATAAACGACCGCCGCTGGTTCGTATCTGATCCGCTCACCAGCAGCCAGCAACCGGCTGCCGAATTCAGTGTCCTCGCTGCGGATCTCGCTGTCCGGCCGAGGGCCCAAATCAGTTCGGAACGTCCCGTATTTTTCGAACATGCTCCGATGGAAGGCCATATTGGTGCCGAAGGGAGCGTCGCGAAGCGGGCCTGCCTCCAACCCAAAATCAAACATAACCAAAGGCGCCATTCCGTACCATTCCTTTTGCGGAAGCCAGGATGGCGGAGCGCAAGGCCAGTCGGGGAGAATCCGTCCTCCCGCACCGATCCATTCGCCGTTCTGCAATTTCGCAGTCAGATTTTGCAGCCACGTGGGCTCCACGGTCACGTCGTCATCCATAAAGGCTAATATGTCCCCCCGAGCCTCTCTAATCGCGCTGTTGAGCGCATACGACTTGCCTTGTTGCCCCTCAAATAGATAACGGAAACGCCCTGGATATCGTCGGCAGAAATCCTCAACGACGTCACGTGTTTGGTCGTGCGAGTTATTGTCAATTACCAGAACCTCCCATTCCACCGAATCAGGAAGTATCGAGGCCGCGACGCTATGCAACGCCTCTTCTAGGTTCTGGCAGCGGTTATAGGTGCAGAGAATGACAGTGATCTTCATTGCGAATTCACTTCACGCCAACCAGTCCGATTCGCCCCAGCCATGGCCGCAGAGGTCGCCCCAGGAGTTTTGGCCGTACTCGTACTGCCCGCACGGCGGATCTGATGCTCTGAGAAAATTCCCTCCTCTTCCAGCGAAGTCGGGCCACCGTCAGATGCAGGTCGGCAATCTGCCATTCCTCAGCGTGCGTCCAATTACTTTTTAGCAACTCGACAGCGGAGTCTAGTGCTACAGAGGTCTCTCCTGCTAGGGTCATGTGTCGTATCCAGCGCCGAGCCTCAGATACGTATGTTCTTTCATAAATGGATTCGCCTACTCCGAACTCGGCCAGCAACTCAGGAGTGATCGCCTCAACCGAGTTGAACAGGTCCTCTTGTCCCTTCTGCCTCATGGCGGCCGACGTTTGCGCTGCGAGTATTCCGAGTGTTTGTTGCTTTCGCCTCTGCATGGAAAGTTGTCCTGGATGCATCCTGTACTTGAGCAACACTTGCCCCAGGTTGGCGCACTTGTAGCGCTCGGCCACCCTTAGCTCCAAGTCGTAGTCGTGAGCAGCGAGAAACGCAGCCCTATACCCTCCGGCCGACATAAAGGCTTCCTTTCGTAGGAGAACCGTGGGGTGCCAGAAGGTACAGTGGTCAGCGAGGGCTGATCTAATTTCCCAATCTTCGCTGGGGTGCACATGTTGCCCAAATGGCCGGCCGGCCGCATCCGCCCATACGACTGCTCCGCCGAGCAGGCCAACCTCAGGGTGTTGTTCCATGAACTCGACTTGGAGTCTCAGCCGATCCGGAAGGCAAATGTCATCCGCATCCATGATCGCTATATATCTGCCCTGGGCACGACAACAAGCTGCATTGCGAGCTGCAGGCAAGACGCAGTTGGGGATCTCATGAAACTTGATCCTGTTGTCCTTGGCTGAACAGCGGGAGATGATCGACTTGGAAGCATCCGTCGAGCCAAAATCTACGATGATGAACTCGAAGTCCTGGAATGTCTGGCCGAGAATGCTTTCGATAGACTCCGCGAGGTAGCGATCGACGTTGCATACTGCCATCGCTACGGAAACTAACGGGCTAATCATCGTCTTCGGCTCCGCGACCTTGCTGGCTCATGGTTTTCAATCAGCCTTGCGTGTGACTGACCATTGAGTGGAGCTTGAATAACTTGAACAACACAACTGTACGCCGACCACTGGGATGCGTATCAAGCGTTCCTGCCGAAAGCGACAAGGTGGATCATGCTCGCTTTTCTGAACAAGCTGAGGTGGTCAGAACATTTGTCCTTTGTTCATGGACGTCCGCTGGCTTCGGGGACGCCTGTTTGCTCAGCCTACCCTTCAGAGTCCGTGCCATACGCATTGCTGTCGTCCCCGGATTCGCGATCATTCGCAGTAACTGACGCGTTGCCCTCAGAGTCAAGTAAGGCCAATTGAGAGTCTCATCAACGGTCTTCAGCCCTGCCCGGTGATATTGCCAGAAATCGCGCCCTCGAAATCGCAGTGCTTCACTGGCCAGGACGTCGTAGTACCAGCGTTTGGTCTGTTTCCTCAGAGCCATGGCCTCGTCACGTTCCAGAAATACCGAAGCGTATCGCTGCACGATAATGTACCTGTCTAGCACCACGGGCTGCAGGCCGCGAACCGCACTGGAAATCGATTCATTGACGTTTTCTGTACGCAAAAACGAAAGTACTTGATAGACAAAACCGAAGTCCCAGTTCTCGAGGATTTGCATGCACTTCTCAGTGTCCTCGTGCAGCAGGGACTCATCGTAAAAGGGCTTCTGGCTTCGGACCACAGAGGACCGGTACATTACCGTGGTTGGTGAACCGAAAACGAAGGTCCCAGTCCGAAGATACAACCGGGCCAGTTCCTTGCCCGGAAGCAGCGGTCTCCCATGCGGGAAACCGGAACCGCGCACTATGTTTCCCTTCAGGTCGTAGGCACTCACCAAGCCGACTGACTCGGACTGCTCAAATGCCTGCACCATCAACCGCAAACAATCCGGGAAAATGTAGTCATCGGCTTGCACGATCTTGCAGTACTTGCTATCGGCGGAGATTTCGGCGAGAGCCGCATTGTAGTTTTGTACCTGAGACAGGAGCTGCGATCTTCGTATTAGGCGAATCCGGGAATCGCGGTGAGCATATGTTTCTGCAATCTCTCCCGATCCATCCGTGCTGCAGTTGTCCACCAGAATGTACTCGAATCGTGCGTAGCTTTGAGCGAGTACACTTTCAATGCACTGCGACAGATACGGTGCTGTGTTGTGAAATGGTGTAACAACGCTGACTAGAGGTTCGTTCAAGAATACCCCGCAAGATTTTAAGCGGCTACAAATGTCTGTTCGGGCTTCCTCGTTACTCCGTCTGACGCCGTACCTCATAGAATCGGCTATCTGTGTCGGAATGAACCAATTGAAACGCGCCCGGGTATGCCTGTGCTAAGGACTGAAAACACTGTTCCTCCGTCGGAAACCAGTAGCTTTGCGCCTGATGCACCACGAGAATTGCCCCGACATGATACTGGCGAATCCCATCCATTAGAACACTGGGATTGGAGATGGGAGGGAACCACACGGTTTGACGGTTAGTTAAGTGGAAAAGGAAATCCGGTTCTCGCGCCATCATGACCTGGTCAGATGGTTCGTTTGCGCGGACCCAGTCCGCAGCTTTGATAATAGGATAGAGAGGCTGCTTTGTTATATCGGGGTGTATGTTGTAACGACCGGCAGCCACAATTTGCCGAGTTCCGGAAATAACAATCAGTGCTAAGACTAGGATTGCGACTGATCGCCAGACAACTGGAGTACTGGATTCGACCATCTGGCTTAGGTACGCCAAAGCACCTTTGCCATCGCGTAGACGCCTGAAGAAATCCGCCGTGAGCATCGTGAATCCAACGGCTGCCGTAGCCCCCCAAAACAAGGTGGCAGCGATGGTTTGCAAATGGTCGCCTCGGATGTGCTCCGGGTTGACGGGAAATGTAGCGATGCCTAACGCAAACACCGCGGAACTAATGCACAGAATGGATCCGACTAAAACTAGACTCATACCGGCAGTTCTAGGTTTACGGATTGCATAGTTTTTGACGGCCTTCGCACCGCGCCACAAATAAAAACAGGCTAGCGGCACGACGGGAAGCAAAAATCGATCCCGGTAATCCCATGGCCACAGCATGAAGATGAATTCGTGCCATAAGAAGTACCAATCGTGCAGTTGTCCCCCGTCCCGAAGAGAAGCACCGAGTCCCACGGCAATAAGCAAAAGCAGACCGGCAACTGCAGGCGAGGACCAGAATTTGCTAACGTTCCTTCTGATTAGCAGTTGCGAAAATCCGGCCGCCCTCGATACGACGTTCCGTCCAACGCGGCTCGGAATGTCGCTGAGATGAGCCATACCCAATTCCGGATAGTGGCCATTTTTCACTCGTAGCTGGGAAACGTACGATTGCGGGTATCCGGGAAGCTGCCATTCCAGAACCTCATGACGGTGAGCCCACGTCATCCAGGCCACCTGCACCGTCAGTCCCAGCACCAGTGGAACTAGAAACCTGCCCATACGTCGCCGGCCTACCGCAGGTTCGATCAGAAAGGACACGGCGATCCAGGTGACCAATCCCGCCAGGAGCGCGACACCAACCGAGCGAATCATGACCGCCAGCACCAGGGTGACGCTCAGGAGCAGCACACGGCCAATCGGGAATGCTTCCCGCTTTGCGAGATCGACGCTAAGCGCGAGCAGAAGCGCCAACATGCTCATTAACAAATACGGGGTCTCGGCAAATATCAGTGTCGTGTTGAAACCAAAGAATGCTGGAGAGGAGGCGAGCAAGAGAGAGATCGCCGCTGCTACAGCACGTCCCTCTATGTCCCGCAAGAACTCGTAGGTGATGATGAGGCCCAGGGTAGCGGATATCGCGATCACCGGGAACAAGGACGCGGGGCTGATGCCAAAGAAGAAACCCACGGCTGCCAAGATCAGCGGGAACCCAGGTGGAAAGGTGGTCTCAGGAAGCAACCTGATTTGGTATGAACCGTGATCGAGGATTGATCGCGCCAAGTCCGGATATGTTATGTCGTTCACGAAATCAGCGGTGTGGGGATAGTGAGTGAGCTGGAAAATTCCTATCAGCAAGATGAACGCGTAGACCGCCGCATTGGCAAGTGGGCGGGGCGGCCTCTTGATATGGTTGCCTTGGACGGGCATCAAGCGTCGCAGAGATTGCGTGGGGTCTGGATCGAGTTTCCGAGCGGGATGGGCAGAGTGCGCCGTTGTCATGAAAGGAACGAACCAAGAGTACGCTGACTAGTCACTCCCGCTTTCTACTGGCGAGGCGGCAAAGCCTGGAGACTCCAACCAACTACGGAACGCGTTTGCAACCTTCTCCCCGCGGCGAATCATTGGTTTCTCAAGCAAATGGTAGAGAAGGCATGGAAACACCGATACCGTGATCAACAGGATCGTCCATCGCAACCATACTGGAGCGCTGCCGACAGCCTCGAATGCCAGCCAAATGCAAATGAAGTGCACCAGATAAATTCCATAGGAGTAGCGAGCGATTACCTGAAATGCCTTGCGGCTTATTCGGTTCGTCATCTCCTGAAACTGCGGTATAGCGACTCCCAGCAGCAGGCAACTGTACCAGGCGCGCTGATAGGTTGGCTCCTCGAGGTAAAACACTGTGAGTACTCCGAGCGCAAACGGCCACAAAAAGGCTGGCAGACGCAGTCTCCATGTTTTTGTGAGCTTGTATGCCACGATGCCAGAGAGAAAACATGGAACGAAGGTAATGAAATCAGGTACTCCATGTCTCTCCAGCCAGCCATTGTGGCTTCCGAGGAAGGCCGCTGCCACCCACAGCAGCGGGATCGACCAGAGGTAGCGCGCAGAACGGACCAAGAAGAACAACAGGGGAAGAAACAGGTACATCTGCATCTCGTACGGCAAGCTCCAAAGCGGGATAATGACTGAGTCGGTATGGTACAGATTCTGCAATAGCAGCAGATTGGAGGCTATACCTCCCCAGCCTAAGTGCGCCGCCGTAAACTTTCCCTCAGTCAAAGACGCCACCGGGAGCTTCAAGGTCAACACTAGTAGGACGATTGCCATGCTGAGAGGGTAAATGCGAAAAACTCGTCGAGTAAGAAACGGAAGGTAAGACGGCTTTCCGGGAAAACGGGACTGCTGCCGTTCGAGGGAAAACATCAGAACCAGGCTGGTGTGCACGAAGAAAATGAGGACGCCCCAATGGCCGATACTATGCAGCAGACCCAGCCGACTAACATTCGGGGAATGACGGTGCTCAAACATATAGAGCACATGAAACCCGAGAACGAATAAGACGGCCGACGATCGCAAAAAGTCTAGGTTGGGACTTTCCTGTGAAGCATCCATCGGTAAACTCGTGGGATCGATATGGATATGCGTGACGATCAGTTCACACAGGAAGGGCTCGCTAGGTGTTCGCAGCGCGATGCGACCTGTTCGGCTGTTTCCTGCCCTGAGGCGCACGGTTTGGGTCCGACACGTTCCAGCCAGATCTCCCTCCAATACGAGTAGATGCTTCTTGGACAAAACAACCGGCATTCGCTATACCGAGACTGGCACACAACTGAGTCGAGAATGAAGCAAGGAGTTTTCATCTCCAGCATTTTTCCCGTTTTCTCGTGAATAATCTTTGTGACGCGCTTGAGCACCCGGTAAGTCCCGCCACAGTAGGGAACTTCTTCAGCATCAAAGTAGAGCCCTCGATTCCGGTCACGTGTGTTGAGCGTGTTCAGAATTTCTTTGTATGGCTTGATGCGAACCAGTTCCCCGGGCTGGAGATCGATCGTTCCCGTGGGCGTGGGCTGTCCTTCCGGTATCGTTCCGCGTCTTCGCGGAAACGGGCCTCCTCGCCACAGCCAATAAAATCTGTCATAGAACCACCGCATCGGACGACCCACGCCGATGCCAGCGCGGCTGAGCGCATAGTAGAGAAAATAGACCGCACCGCAAACTATTCGCCATAGGCCAACATTGCCGGAAACATAGTCCTCGACATACTGACGAACGTCCCACCATTCAAGTGAACTGGTTGCATACGGGAGTTGCGTAGCCTGGCAAACGTACACAGGTTCTGTACCAGATGCTTTTGCAGTCGTGCAGGCCCACACGTCGGACTCCCGACAAGCTGTGGCCCCAGAAGAGCAAGTCGTAGGCGCGGTGTCAATCTCAGTCGTCGCTGGAGAATTCACTTTGATTGGTTTCAGCCACGCATCTTTCCAGAAAAGCAGACAGCTAGCCTGACACCCTCCGTGTGCGCTTCCATCACAACGCGTAGCGAGATGGACCGCACGATCAACCCGGCGGCCCCGAACGGGAAAAACCGTGTCGCACGTCTTGTGGGCTCGCTTATAGACCTGAAATCTCTTCCCGCAAAGAGCGAACATCTCTGGCATAAACGGCATGCCATCGAGGCGTCCATCGCTATCGAGAGTATTCAGGATTTCATCCTTGCTGCGAACTTCTACCCAATCGCCCACTTTCAGCTTGGATGATCTCGGTTTCATATTGCACTAAGCGTACGGTCCTTTTTTCACAGACCGTTGCCTAAGAATGCTGGACGTTGGCTCACAATCCTGTCGCTTACATTCATCGGTTGGCCGGTCAAGCGCCCTGAAGCACATCTAGCGGAGATTCTGTCGCAGGTTATCTATCCCACAGTCCCAACGAAGTTGGCATCAGGTGCTTGGCGAATCTCTTGCCGAATGACCTGCGGGAAACAGTGCACGACGCCATGCACACCTCCCCCGGAACTGACGTAGATAGTTGCCGCCGGCTCCCATTTGTCGTAAATCTTTTGGATGTCACGTCTGTAAATGAGGACGGAGGGATGATATGTGCCATCGGCTAAATTCAAGGACACCTCAAAGGTACAACGGTAAGCGTCTCCTTCATTGAGGTCAAAGTTGCCGTGGCCGAGGAGGTCCGTGGAGGTGTCGAAAACCTCCGTAAGTTCCTCATCCAATATGTAGAGTGTAACGGCCAGCTTATTGCAACGCGTGCGAGCCGTCACCTCAATGTCGACCCACACTTTTTCGCCGGCTCGAAACCGCATGCATTCCCCATCTTCATTATGGATTCGCACACTCACAATGCTAACTGGACCGGAATTGATATCCACAGCTTGCCCATTCGCGGGCTTTTGAAGATACGTGCCAATGGCATCCTCCGGTGTGCCGGTCATGACGGTTTGTCCCTTTTCAAGCAGCAGACAACGGTGGCAGAACTCGGCGACCATTTTCAGATTGTGAGAAACAAAGAGCACCGCGGCTCCGCTGCGGAGCACTTCCCTCATGCGCTCGATGCACTTCTGCTGGAACGCATAGTCGCCCACGCTGAGCACTTCGTCCACGATCAACACCTCCGGATCGACGTGGGCGGCTACCGAGAATCCAAGTCTTGCATACATCCCTGAGGAATAACGCTTGACCGGCGTGTCAATGAACTCTTCGATTCCGGAGAAAGCGATGATCTGGTCGAGCTTCGATTGGATTTCCCTCCTGCTCATGCCCAGGATGGTGCCGTTAAGAAAGATATTCTCGCGCCCGGTGAGGTCGCTGTGGAAGCCCGCCGATACCTCGATTAACGCCGAAAGACGCCCATTGACTACTATCTGGCCCTTGGTGGGCTTCATGATCCGGCTCAGCATCTTTAAGGCAGTGCTCTTCCCTGCGCCATTCTGCCCGATGATGCCGAAAGCTTCTCCCTGCTTTACTTCAAACGAGAGATCCTGCACGGCCCAGAATTCCCTCTTGTCCCGTTCACTGAGATCCCCCTGCTGAAACATCCGCCCTGTCAGAGCGGGCAGCAAGTCACGCAGGGAGTTGTAGACCTCGCCCTTGCGGAACTTCTTGTAAACGTGCTCCATCCGGATAGCGATGTCAGACATTCTTCCTATCCTTTAAATGCTTTCCGCGAAGCCTGGTTCCAGATGCTTGAAAAAAACATACCCACCAACAAAGGTCAGCAGCGCCCAACCGAGGCTGTATACAAGCCAAGTCAGGTCCGGAGATTGGTGGCGGGCGACGCATGCACCGAAACCATCAAGAATTGGGCTCATCGGATTCAGCAGTAGCCACTTGCCCTTATCACCGAACATGCCTACATCGTAGAAAACCGGCGTAAAGAAAATTCCGAAGGTGAGGAATACTTCGACGATGAATTTCACATCTCGAAAATAGAGGCTGGCAGCAGCTACAATCATTCCGATTCCTGCCGCTAGCAGCAACATCGTGAGGAGCAGCACAGGGGCCCAAGCGAGATAGGGACTCCAACCGACATGGACTAACAACAAGAAGATGGCCAGGGCGCCCGAGGCCACCAGAAGATCAAAGAGACTAGCTAGTATGGCGGCGATGGGAAAAATCTCCTTGGGAAAATAGATCTTCGTCACCAAGTCTTTGTTGTTGATCAGGCTCAGACAGGAAAAGCGAATGCTTGAAACCAGAAAAGCCCAAGGAAGCGACTTCACTGCCACGCCTGCGATGTCCGCCGTGTCGAGTGGCTTATGCGCGGCCATCGCATAAGCATAGCGGACCACGACGCCGGAGAGAACAATCAAGATCGGCATCAGCACCGCCCACAGGAACCCCATGATCGATTGCTTATACCGCACCTTGATGTCGCGGTAGGCAATCATACAGAGCAACTCTCGATATTTGTATAGCTCTTGTAGTTCTTCTTTCATGGTGAGCACTTCTTCCGTCTTCAGTTGAGCTTGCGGTTCACAGGTCTCACGGGACGGCCTTCCAGGTAGTTGTCAATTCCCTCGTCCAAGGCATTGCGGTAGACGACATGGGCTTCGTAAACGGCCTCGGCGGTAGCGTCGATGTCGGCGTCGCTATGCGAGAAACTCACCACAAACGACGGCGCGATCACTCCGCGGCGAATCAACTCCTGCAGGAAAAGTGTGCGGAAAGCTTGCGACCTATTGCCTTCCTGATCACGGGTTGCATAGACAAGATTGCAGGGTCGTCCCAAAAGTTCAAAGTACCCATCGAGTCGGTTCTCCACGATCGACCGGTTAACCAGCGTGCGCAGTCGCTCACCTTGGGTCCACAGGAACTCCACGACATTCTGCTCACGATAAATTCGCATCGTTTCCAACGCCGCTGCCAGAGCGTGCGTCTCCGCGCCGTGCGTAGTGGAGAGCAAGAAAACCCGTGCCTGGTCGTGGTCTAGGCCGCCAAGCCGCATAATCTCGCGCTTGCCGGCGAGTGCCGAGATTGCAAACCCGTTTCCCATAGCCTTGCCAAACGTGGACAAATGAGGAATCACGCCGTGGAATTTTTGGGATCCTCCCAAATCCCAGCGAAAGCCCGTAATCATCTCATCAAAAATGAGGACGGCTCCCTGCTTCTCGCAGAGGTCCTTCAGTTGTTTCAAATATCCTGCCGCTGGCGGAGTAGCAGCTTCTGCTTCCAATACGACACAGGCAATCTGGCTAGGATATTGATCGAATAGCGCCTGCAGGCTTTGAACGTCGTTATAGCGGAACTTCAGAGTCATCTCGGTGATGGCCTGCGGGACGCCAGCGTTTATCTCCGTGGTGCCGATGAACCAATCATCAGTGGAGAAGAACGGCTGATCACCACAAATCGCGACCAAGTCACGGCCGGTGTATGCCCTGGCCAGCTTTACGGCTGCGGTCGTGACGTCGGAACCATTCTTGGCAAACTTCACCATGTCGGCACCGTCAATGACTTCTAGAAATGCCTCAGCGGTATCTACCTCTATCTTCGCCGGGCGCGTGAAGTTGGCCCCGAGCCGCATCTGCTTGTAAGCAGCTTCGACAACAGGTTCATAGGCGTGTCCGAGCGTGACCGCTCTTAGACCCATCCCATATTCAATGAACTCGTTCCCGTCCATGTCCCAAACATGGCAACCTTTTCCGCGAACGATGAATGCCGGGGCATTCACTGGATACTGGTCGTCACCTTTTGCATACGTGTGGGCACCCCCGGGAATAAGTCGGTGCGCCTTCGGCTGAAGGGCACGCGACTTGGAGAAGTCCTTCGGCCCGGAACCTGGAAGCGTCAGAGGGATGGTCTCATCCTTTGTAGTAGCCATATAGGTTCAAACCACCGGACCAATGACAATTTTTCGAGCGTGGAACCCCTCAGCGTAGCCGCTCGGGGAGTTTGACTCCATGCCACGGATTCTCATCAGACCCAGGAAAGTCTCGCGATCGAACCACCGCCTATCCCGCTGAGATGCAAACCCGTCCAACAGATAATCGACCTTGCGCTCGTGGAGCGGTGTTTCCAGAGGCACGAACAGGTTGGGTCGGCCTAGGTCGCCGTCGTACTTCGGAATCTCGTATTCCAAGATCAGATGATCTCGAAATGTATTCCACGTAAGTTCGGAGACCAAGCGGTGGTCCTGATGCGCATCGCCCTGCCAATGGGTAAGAATCAGATTCGGATTCACCTGACCCTTCAACTCTTCGAAGAAGTCCTTCACTTCTCCCCCGTGGTATGGCAGAAAACCGTCTCGGTAATCCTTGAAAATGACCTCTTTGTCGCAACCAACAGTGAACAACTCGACAGCTTTTGCGGCTTCCTGGCGACGGTCCCCCGATGCGCTGAAAACCACCCAGTGAAACCTCAGTCGCGGAAAGATCTTCTTGAACTGCAGGAGAGTCCCGCCACATCCGATCTCGATGTCGTCCGAATGGGCTCCGAGGCAGAGAACAACGAACGGATCCGCTTCCTTCCTGGAAAGATTCAGCTTCAGCACAAGACTGCCCTCGCCTCTGACTGACCATTCTTGTGGCCGTTCTTCCACAGGCGCCACGGAGCTGCACCGGAGGCCTCTAACTCATCCAAAATCTGCTTATCGCGGAAAGTATCCATGCACTGCCAAAAACCACGGTACCGTTGTGACCAGACCTTACCCTCGGAAATCATGCGCTGAAACGGCTCGTAAACCAGCTCCTCGCCCGGCTTGATGTATCGAAATACATCTTTCCGTAGCACAAAGTAACCACCATTCACCCAGATGTTAGCGTCCTTCATGCATTTGATCTCGCGGACAGAACCATCGCTGTCGAGATGTACCGTATCAAGGCTGCTTGTCTGTGGTTGCACCGAGAGAAACGAGGCGTAGCTATCACGATGAACGAAATCCTCAATCATCTGTGGCAGAGGGAAGTCAGTGAGGCCATCACTGTAATTGGCGAGGAAGATTTCCTCTCCGTTCAGATACGGCTCAACCAGCCGTAACCGATCAGCAATAGTGGAACGCAACCCGGTGTCGACGAACGTGATCTTCCAGTCGTCGATGTCCCGTTGCATGAACTCGAGCTTCTTTCCTCCATCTGAGAATATGAAGTCGTTGGACACGGATTCTTCATATTGGAGAAAGTAGTCTTTGATGACACTTGCCTTATAGCCCAGGCAGAGGATGAAGTCCATGTGGCCGAAGTGGGCATAGTACTTCATGACATGCCACAGCACCGGCCGTGACCCAATCGTCACCATAGGCTTCGGGACGTCCTCCGAATAGCCTCGCAGTCTCATTCCTGCGCCCCCGCAAAACAATACGACTTTCATAATCCGCCCCCTTCACTCTCCACTCACCAAATTGTCGTCTCTCGGAATCGCTCTGATGACTTGCTCACTTATGAAGCTGTCGGAGATAGCGCGTACTGGTACTCTGTGCCATCCATGTACAACGCCATCGCATCCTTGGGGAGGTGGGAGAAGTCAGTTCCTCTGAGGTAGTCGCCTATCGTAGTTCCGGTGCAAGCGGAGTCCACATTTGGCGCACCGATGCGGCTCAATACATCGTCCAGATGCACAGTCCGTAAATCAATACTGTAACGAGTCACGCCAGACGTGTTCGGCGCTGTCGAATGCAATTGCGCTGCCGAGAACTGATAAGCACCGCCGACTGGGCAAACCAATCGAACCTCAGGTTCCAGTTCGATGGGTTCCTCGGGACGCGGCTGAATGCGCGTATCAGCTTTGACGTGTTGGGCGGCGTTATGACGACTCTCAGTATTCCATTTATGGTAGTTGTAGCCGCTAGAGCCATTCTTGATTGACTTATCCCAGTATTGAGGGTGAAGCGCCATGCAGTTGTCAGATCTGAGATCGTATATCGGCATCCACCAATTGATCTGGCAGAATGGCGCGGAGTACCACGTGTCCCGATGCGCGTGGAATGCGTAGGCAATGCCTGATTTAAGGTAGTCGCCCGGGAACGCGCTGCGCACCCTTGGCACATCGAAATACGTCTTCTCCAAATCGCATCCCAACTCCCGAAGCATTTGCTGGATGTATTCTTTCGCCTTGGGATGGTGAATGAATCTTGGCTTCACAGCGGCAAGAATTTCCGCACACTTCTCCGCTGGCAGACTCTCATGCGCTGTGAGCGGACTCAGCGGGCTAAACGCGTTCTCAACCATCTCGCTTGCCAACTGGCAGAGCTTAAGGGCACCTGGGGACGGCAAATGAACGAAGATGGCCCCACGATACAATTCCATCCGGCGACCGTCATCGCTCATCTTGGAATCGACATAGATATTCACTGGGGAGCCTCCGAGGATTCAATAAATCGCCACTCGCGGAATCGGAACGACGAACTTTCCACCCCACTCACGGATGAACTGCAACTGTTCTACGATTTCGTCTTTCAGATTCCAAGGCAGGATTACGACATAGTCAGGCTTGGTCTCGCGAATCCGGTCCGGGTGATAGATCGGGATGTGACTGCCCGGCAGGAATCGGCCGTGCTTGTAAGGGCTGCGATCCACTGTGTACTCGATCAGGTCCTTCCCGATGCCGCAGTAGTGGAGCAGGGTCGCACTCTTGCCCGGTGCTCCGTATCCCGCAACCTTCTTGCCTTGCTTGGCCGCAGTCAGCAGAAAATCAACCAGGGCAAACTTGGTCTCTTTCACTTGACGAGCGAAGCTTTCGTATCCCGCCACCGAAGCCAGCCCGGCTCTTTCCTCTTCACGCGTCAGCCGGTTGATGCTTGGCTCAACATCATGCTTGTGGGCCTCCGCCCGGCACGCATACACTCGCAGCGAACCGCCATGGGTCTGCAACTCTTCGACGTCGAAGGCCCTGAGCCCATGGGCTTCTAGAATGCGGATCGTGCTCAGCATCGAAAAATACGAAAAATGTTCGTGGTAGATGGTGTCGAATTCGTTGAGTTCGATCAGCTTTAGCAGGTGGGGAAATTCCAGGGTCAGGACACCTTCTGGCTTCAGGAGGATCTTGAGTCCCTCCACGAAATCATTCAAATCAGGGACCTGGGCCAATACGTTGTTACCCAGTACCAGATCAGCACAACGCCCTTGCGCGGCCAGTTCCTTCGCTAGTCGTGTGCCAAAGAACTGCACCAAGGTAGGAACATGACGCTCTTCAATCGCCACCTTGGCCACATTTGCTGCCGGCTCAATTCCCAAGACCGGCACATTCTGCTGCACGAAATACTGCAGCAGATAACCGTCGTTGCTAGCCACCTCGACGACAAAGCTGTCCTGACCTATGGCGAACCGTTTGCTCATCTGGTCGCAATAGTTCTCACAATGTTTCAGCCAAGAATCGGAGTATGAGGAGAAATATGGGTAGTCGCTGAAAATATTCTCCGCGCTCTCGTATTCCTGCAATTGCACCAGCCAGCACTTCTCACACACATATACGTGAAGCGGGTAGTAGGTCTCGCCACGGTTCAGGTCCGCGGCAGAGGGATACGTCTCGCACAGCGGAGACATGCCCAGATCAACAAACGTCCGGCGAAGTTCCGCTTGGCAAGAACGGCAGAGCTTGGTTTGGCTCCGCTCTTGAATGTCGAGCGGAAGTGTTGTCGTCGTGGCAGTCATGTTCGGTTGCGAGATATTAGGCGTTCACGGTTTCGGCGGGCTGATGGGTCCAACGCAGCGATGCATCCAGCTGACGGTTCTGCTGCAGTCGCCGAATCTGGCGCAATCGAACATAGCGGCCGTTCTGCATGTCTTCTGAGCAGAGCCCGGCTGCTCGGTAAGCGTCATAGAGCTCTTGCGCACCTTTGCGGGCAGTCCATTGAGGCCGAAAGCCCGGCAGGATGCGGCGAATCTTCTCGCAAGTCACTCGGTAGCAGCGCTTGTCCGGTCCACCATCAGGTGCATATTCGATATGGCAGCCAGGGACGGTCCCTACAACAATCTCAGCCAGTTCGCGGACGCGATAGTTCTCTTCGGTAAGACCAACGTTGAAGGTCTGGTTGTGGACGGCTTCTCGCGGCCCTTCCATGGCGGCAAGAGCTGCAGCAATAATGTCACGAATGTGGACGATCGGGCGCCAGGGCGTACCATCGCTCTTTATGTAGACCCGGCCCGTGGTAAAGGCCGATGCTACTAGATCGTTCAGTACAATATCTAAGCGCAAACGCGGAGACACTCCATACGCCGTGGCGTTACGCATGAAAGTTGGACTGAAATCTTTGTCCGCCAGCCGTGCGATGTCTCGTTCCGCCAGCACTTTGGACTCGCCATAGGGAGTCACGGGATTGAGGGCAGCATTTTCGTCGAGAAAGTCATCCCCGGCGGCGCCGTAGGTGCTGCAGGACGAAAAGAACACAAATCGCGGTACACGAGCGGCTTTCGCCAATTCGGCCAGCCGGACCGAAGCTCGATGATTGATGTCGTAGGTAAGGTTCGCATCTAAATCGCCCAAGGGATCATTTGACAGAGCGGCCAGGTGAAGAACAGCGTCAAAACCCTCGAGATCCTTCCTCGTCAGATCACGGATGTCCCGTCGGATCTCGGGAGTTTGTTCTGCTGTTTGTCCGAAATCGCAACCGGCGAACAAGTCGCTGTCCAGGCCCACGACTTCATGGCCGGCTGAACGCAGGACCGGAGCTGCAACCGCACCGATGTAACCTTTGTGTCCTGTCAACAATATCTTCATAGAGCTTTTGTTAAGAGCAAAGCTTCGGCAGCCGTTGCCTTTGGGTGCACCATGCCGTCTGAAATACGCGACAGGAGTCCGCTCTGGCTCAACAGCTCAGCAGCTTCCTGAATTGCGGGGAATGGCAGCCCAGAGCGCTCGGCAATGTCGAGCAGAGAATGCTCGCCGTCGGAGAAATTCAATACCCAGAGCCGTGCGTTGATCTCGTCTCCGATCGACTCCCCTCCGGTTGAGCGGTAAAGATCCCGCTTCCCTAGTTGAGGCTCACAGAAAGGACTGAGATTTCGATATCGGAAGTTGTTTTCCAGCACCTCGATCACGGCAGCACACACGCGCAAAGATCGGCTCAATTGCAATGGCTGGACGAAATCCAGATTGTCCGCTGAAGTGTGATACTCCGGATATGTTCCCCAAACACTCCGCATCAGGCAGCCGACCGGCAAATTGAAACCTGGCGAACAATATTGCCGCTCGTCATAGCCATAAGGTGAGAATTCCAGAATCTCTGAGGGCTCGCCGCACTGGCCGAGAACGTGGGTCACAGCCTGGTCGATCTCCGCATTTCCTTGGCGGCTTTTCTTGTAATGGAAACCGCCTGCGTCTCCGATGCCTGTCAGCACCAGTCCGTGACAAATGCGTCCAACGTTCTCTCGGTTTCGCGCCAGCCAAGTAATCGCCCCAATTGTGCCGGGAATGAACAGGAAGCGATACGAGTAACGAAGATCTTTTCCGGACAGAAGCTCTGCCAAAGCAGTGGCCACAGTCAAGGCGGAAAGATTGTCATTCGCCAACGAAGGATGGCATACATGACAGGAAATCAAAACCTCGTCAGTTGAGCCTCCGGGCAAATAGCATTCTCCGTACGTCAGGTGCCCGTCTTCAAGAGAAGAGTCTATGCACACTTCGTAGTCACCGTCTCCGAGCGCCAGCATCTGCTTATGCGACAGACAGAATCCCCAGTTCTCTTGGTAGTAAGACGTTCGGTAAGGAATCAGGTCGGGATGCCCAGCAAGTGTATAGAGGTGCGGCCTAAGCTCGTTCAGCGACATCGTTGCGTGCACTGGCGTACTGTAGTTCATTACGTGCAGGTTGCATCGTTGAAAGTCCACCACTCGCTTGCCGCCTGCATCCTTTATATATGCGTCCTGGATGTTCCATTCCTTAGGTACGGTCCAATCGAAAACCGGAGTTCCAGTTGGCACCTCGGAGATCTGCAGCGGAATCCGGTTCTGGACCATTGCCAAAGTCCGCCGAATTCCGTCTCCGGTAATGCTCCGGCAGATTGGATAAAGCTCCGCTGCGAAGCCGTGCAATTGCCGGCCGATGTTCAGCGGGTCTTTCTGGTCGAGTTCATTCAGGAGACGCATTGCACTGGTTCGAAGTCCGGGTACGTCCGGTCCCGTTCTGAAATTACCTCTACCTCACCCGGCCAAACAATTTGAAACGCAGAATCGTTCCAGCGCACTCCCCGAGCCAACTCTGCGTGGTAGAACTCCGACATCTGATAGAACACCTCAGTCTCGTCTTCTAGCGTCAGAAATCCGTGTGCGCAACCCTCGGGCACATAAAGCATGTTCCATTTTTCGGCCGTCAGAACGACTGCGATCCAATCCTTGAACGTCGGTGACTGCGGGCGCAGATCGACGACGACGTCGTAGATGGCTCCTCTGGTACAGCGCACCAGTTTGGCTTCTTGGAACGGTGGGTCCTGGTAATGCATACCTCGCAACGTTCCCTTTCGCGCGTTAAAAGAGACGTTGCACTGAACGACTTTGGGATTCAGCCCCTGGCGTTCGAATTCTTTCTGGCACCATGAACGGGAAAAAAAGCCGCGATCGTCGCTTTTGAGTTCGAGATTGATCTCGAAAACTCGCGCCAACTTGGTCTCGTGAAAGATCATTAAACTTCTGCGGCTAAACTTGCGGACCTTCACACAGTGATTCGGACAAAGCTCAGTTTGCCCCGCGTCACCACTGTATCCTCCACGCGCGCGATTCCTTCAACCAAGGCTGCCTCGTCGGTCATTTTGACAATGTTCACTTCCATAATCATGGTATGGCCCGGTAACACAGGCACCAGAAACCTCATGTCGTTGACTGCGGCCAGCGCCATGAATTCCTTCGCGTCCATCCCTTTGCCAGTGGTGTGGCTAAACAGAATCGACGCGCTTTGCCCTATGGCTTCAATAATGGAAGTACCAGGCATGATGGCAAAATCAGGAAAGTGCCCGAGGAACTGGATCTCGTTGCCCGCTACGTTCTTAAGGGTTTTGATGCGTTTCCCGGGTTCCAACTCCAGAACCCTGTCCACCATAATGAACGGGAATCGTTGTTTTAAGTGTCTCTTTACTTCTTCAAAGGTCATGGTCATAAGAAGGTTTGGCAGAATGCGGCCGGCCTAGCGACGATTCACAAGGCGTAAACCGATTCACATCAAAATGGCTTTCCTTAACGCCGGCGCAGCACCATAGCCAACGCTCGTGGGAGAAAACGGCCGCCAGGGGCTGGCTGGCCCGCATCGCAGACCAACCGGGTGACACGGAGGCCGACTTCTTCTGCCATCTTTATGGGCTCGCTTTCTTTGTGAAATTCAAAAGTGTGGTCGCGCTGGGCTGATTCCAGCGCTGTACTGAAGAACACGACTCCATCGGGAGCCAGATGATGGGCTATCGATGCAAACAAGGGGCGAGGATCCTGCAAATGCTCGGCCAGCATGGCTGCAATAATCCCCTGATATTTGCCGCTCTCTCCCGTCAGCTTGAGTGCGTCCTTGACCTCAAAGCTTACCCGGCCGTCGTGTCCGGAGACTGCACGCAGCCGGTTTGCTACAGCCACGGCCGGTGGACTGATATCGAAACCGTCTACTTGGATGTCCTTCCTCGTCTCCGCTGCGAGTAAGCCCATCACTCCGTGACCGGAAGCCAACTCCAAGACCTTGGCTCCGGATGGGACTGATTTCAGAAACTCATCCCGATACAACTCGATGTGGCTGATCATGGAAGGCCAGAATGGATAAATCAAAATTGCAGCCCACATGTAGGGGACCATGTAGCCCTCGTGCTCATACACTTCGGACATAAGTTCCGGAAGAGCTTCTGGCGTGTAGCGGCCGTTTTTCTCATAAAGCTGCTGGGACTTCCAGACACCCAGACAGTACTTGGCGTAGCCCTTCGCCGCGTCCTCAAAGGCGCGGTCGCCATAGGCCGCCTCAGCCCAGCGGGCGAGCGGGTCTAAGAGCCACGAACAGAGTTCTTCATTGGCCTCGACGGTGGCCCGTGCAGCGGGAGCCAACATCTTAGCGTTTGTCTCCAGACTTCTGACAAAATCCTTGCCATCCTTCATAATTTGAGTCTCTCTCCTGGGTCGTTCAATCGGTCGAGCAGACATGCCGAACCATTCTGACCATAGGCCGGATCAAATCGACTCCATCCCACGGAGGAACAAAAACGTGCATCTGCCCGAGCTTGACGATTCGGTCCACACCTCTGTTGCCGGCCAGCAACGCAAGTTTCCTTTCTTTTTCCGCATCAGCCATGCCCAAACCCAGCGTCTGCACGTTTCCATCGAACTTCGAAATCGGGTCAAGCAGGTTGTCCACTTCCAGCACCATAAGAGTTTTTCCCTGGACGGGCTGGGGAAGGTCTGATCCAGCGCCAATGAGCAGTGTCCAATCGGGCCCCTTCGGAAATATCGCCTTGTGTGCCGTGTCCTTCAATAGCCAGGATGCGCGCGCCTGACAAATCGCTGAAGTCAACGCGCCAGCAATCGTTCGTCGGGGGTGCGCCTGATTTTCGGTTTCGAAGGCGCTCCGAAGAACTGCTAGAAATTGATCAGTTGACCGGCCATTACCTTTTTCGAGGAATAAAACCTGAGGTGAGGAACAGGCCTGCTGGTCAAACTGCCAAACATCACGCGCGATTCGTCGGCACCAGGGTTCCTGTTCGTGAGGATTGCTCCATGTCCCTTTATCCATCGCTGCGACCGATATTCTGGGACCGAAGACTGCTACTCTCGCCCAGTGTGGAAAAGGCAACGCCCGAATCTGCAGTACGGCCTCTTCACCGCCCCAAATCATGGCGCCATCCACAGCTCGAGCCATCGCTTCCTGTAAATCCTGCCGATCATGATCGAACGCGGCCATAAAGATGCGCCGGGTTAGTAGTTCGCGGGGATCGCTTTCAAGCAACCTCTCCATCAACTGCCGCGTCAGATCAGCAAGTCCGCTTGGAATGCGAACCAGCGCGGCATTACCCCCCAGAAGAGCGCAGGTCATGGACAAAATTGGCTGAATCTCCACGTTGCCCGCTGGCCAATGCCCTACCACTCCCACAGGAAAAGCCTTGCACTTGGCACGACCATATTCATTCCACCCGCCATGTAAGGCATTCGATCCGAGTTCACGGGCAATGATCGGTTCCAGGGTCCCCCGTCTCAGCCACATCCGTAAGAAAGGTATTCCGGGAGCATCGTCAAGTTCGCGGCCGCCCAAATTCTTCGCCCAGGAATCGAAAACTGTCAGAACGTCATTCGGTGAAATTTCCGTGTCCAGGACCGCTTGCCGCAGCTTGGCGGCTGCCGCGGAAATCTCAGCGGGCGAATCCACCTTCTGTGTGACAGCGGTCATCGAAATCGTCACCATTCAATTCACCTGCGACCGGCTGATTTGCAAATTTCCGCAACCTCGAAGCTCAGCCCTGGGAATGCGCCCCGCAAAGCGAAAACTGATGCCACGTCTGCCACAGGGGCAACCATCGTAAGCCATCACTTGCGCCCTGTCTTCAGTGAGTAACAGGTGGCCGGGGAAGCTCGTCGGCAACACACTGCAGACTTGGACAATGCCATACTCGCCTGCTGCAACCGGCTCCAGTGTGAGCGGATCTCGCACAATCACATCGCCAAACACGGGGCCGTGTTTGTTGCCTTCAGGGCAATCCGGATAAATGACTCCCACTGTTTCTACCATGCCGTAGAAATCGATAATGCGGTTAGGAGAACACCCAAAGGTCCGAGCCAGTTGCTGGTTGAACGCCGTTTTTTCAACCGCCTGATCCTGCAGACGTTTCCACCCTCCGCTGTGCAGGATGCGAGCTTTCGGCAAGTTAAGACAGACGCCCTTCGCCATCAGAGGCTTCACCAAGTGGTTCCAAAGAATGTATGTAAAGCCGTACACCAGAACCTCAGAATCCTGCCGGTCTTTGGCGAATTCTCTCAGCCGGTCTTGATCAAGCTTCAAGTCTCCGTGGGCATTTAGGCTAAGACAACAAGTGATCTCACTGGCAAATGGCTGCAAACCTTGAATCGCTGCGCCCCTGGCGCCAAGACCGTTTGCGCTTCCCTTGTAGTCTGGCGTGTCCACGATCAAATAAGGTCTGCGGGCCGGTCCGATGAAATCCCGAACAATGGTTACCACTCCCTTGGTCATGCGACGTGCGGTCGGCGAATCGAGCACAACTCGGCTGGGCAACTGAGACGTCGTAGCGCTCGAGGTTAAAGTTCTCTTGATCTCGCTATGATCGACAAGTGACAAGGGAGGATTAGCCTTTAGCAATCCCACCGGTAGAAAGGGAAGATCAGCCACACGATCAGCAGTGTGGTAGTCCAAAGGCCAGTGCTCGACATAATTCTTGTAGCCCGCATGCCGCTGACATGCGTAATCCAGTTCCTCCTTAAGTATCGCCAGTAAACCCGCCTGCCTCTCTTCAGGAGGCTGACTATACGGAGGAATTGACAAGAGCGACTCTACTTTTTCCTCAAATTGCTGCATGGCAGGTCTGTTAGGCGGAAAGCGCCGAAAGCGATATTTTGCCTCGGGATGTCTTGGGCAATTCAGAAACTAGGCGGATCGAGTCGAGAGCCCAGTGCGCTGGAAGATGGTGGCGAACTTCCTCTACCACAATTTTTGCGCCCTGATCGGGCACGATAAACAGAGCCAGTGCTTCTCCCGCTTCCGGATGCTCGACGGCACGGGCGGCGCATTCATAAACGCCCGGAATCGCGTTGACTTTTGCCGTCACCTCCGCGAGGCTCACCCGTATCCCTCGCATTTTCAGGAATGCCCCTTTTCGTCCTTCGATCCAAAGGTAACCTTCCTCATCCTGGCGAGCTAGATCGCGGGTCCGCAGCCAACCGTCGCAGAACACGTCGCGAGTTTCTTCCGGATCGTTTAAATAACCGGGGCAAATGGAAGGTCCTTTCACCAACAGTTCACCCACTTGCCCGGTCCGCAGATCAATTCCTTCCTCGTCTACGATCCTGACCGTCAGATTGTCCAGGGGGCGTCCGACGCTCCCCGGTTTCTGCTCCCAGCGTTCGGGCTCCATGCAGGATATCCGCGCGGTTGCCTCGGTTTGCCCATACATCACGAAGAACTTGATCGCGGGGAAAGTCGATCGCATCTCAGCAATTCTTTCGCGGCTCAGGGATCCCCCAGCCTGAAGAAAACGCCTCAAAGAGGGCATGGGAATCTGGCGAATGTTCGATCGTCGAAGAAGCACGTTATAAACCGTCGGCACGCCGGCGAACGTAGTGCAACCAAATTGCGCGATGGCCTGCAGCACTTTATCGGGAAACATGAACCGGCGGTCAAAAACAACGCTACCGCCCTGATAAAGATGCGTATGCAGCAAGCTCGCACCAAAACAGTAGCTAATAGGGAGAACCAGCATGGCTCTTTCGCTGTTGCCCAATTCCTGGCTGCGAATGATGGCTTCCGTGTTGGCAATCAGATTCCCATGAGTGACCATGACGAAACGAGGAACACCGGTGGAACCAGAAGTAGCCATCAAAGCGGCCAGATCCGATTCCCGGCACGCGACCGGCGACATCATTGGTTGGGCTCCCTTGGCCAAATCACCCTGCAGGCAAACTACGGGATGCCCGTCAGTACCATTCTCCTTGAGGCCACCTTCAGTCCACACCGCTTTCGCCCCGGTTGTATCCAGCAGCATGGCCAATGTGGCACTTAGTGTGCGTTCCTCCACTGGCACCGCAACAAGTCCGGCGTACATCGCTCCCAGATAGACCAATGTGCTTGCAGGAGAGAGTGAGCAGCCGATCAGCACTCGATCGCCCTTCTCCAAACCGGCTGCCACCAAGGAACTCCCGTTCGCTGCAATCAGCTGAGGCAGATCCTCGGCAGCAATCGCGTGTCCTGTGGCGGCATCAATCAAACACGAAGCGGGAGTCAGGCGTTCGACGAGCCTTCCGGCAAAATTCGATGTGTTTATCGTTGTCACTTATGCCTTAGCTGCGAGCTTTTCGGAGATAATGCGCACAATTTCGCGCACACTCTCCATTTCCATCAATTCATCGACGTCAAGACTAATCCCGAAGATTTCTTCCAGACTGCCGGCCAATGACAAATGCCCCACCGAGTCCCATGCGGAAATATCGCTCGCGGTCGTATTCATCGTGACTGCTTGTGGGTCGACGTCGAAAGCATTCTTGAAAGCCTGTTGGACCTTAGTTAAGACTTCCTGATCGTTCATGTGGTCGTTTCCCCTGTGTAGTTTTATTTTTGCTACCCTGCCTGGCAATCACGGACAAGGCTAAAATCTGTTTGGATGCAATAATGTGTTCGACACAGCTTCCGTCCGGTCCGCGCTACGCCACGATCCCGACGCCGCCGTCGATGACCAAGGTGTGACCGATAATTCCTGCGGATGCATCCGAACAAAGAAATTGCGCGCCGTATGCAACTTCGTCAACCGTGGCAAGGCGTCCGATCGGCGTGCGACGCTCCGCTTCAGCAAGACGTTCATCACTATTCGGCATCGCTTTCCAAACATCGGTGCGTATAGCGCCTGCCGTAAGGATATTGACGCGAATGCCGCGCGGTGCGAGCTCGGCAGCTAGATGCCGAGCCAGCGACTCAAGGGCTCCCTTTGATGATCCGACCAACGAATAGTGTTGAAGCGCACGGAGTGCGCCCCAAGAACTAACCGCCACGACGCTGGCGCCTTGGGAGAGCCGAGGTGTGAGAAGCTTCATCAATTTGAAAAAGGTACGAACGTTGAGGTTGAAGGTCCAGTCAAAATGACGTTCCGTCAGTTCCTCAAGCGGACGATGAACTCCGGTGGCGGCACAATGGACTATTCCGGAAAGACTTGGGCTGCACTCCAGCAGGAATTGCTGAAGTTGCTCCAGACCCTTCTCGCTCGTGAGATCGGCCCGACAAATGGTGATCGCCAAACTTTCTTTTGCTGCGATCGCCTTCAACTCTTCCGCAGTCTTCTCGTTGCGAAGATAATTCGCAACAACTGTGGCACCAGCCCGCGCGAAGCGCAGTGAAATAGCTTGACCGATGCCTCGCGTGCCCCCGGTCACCAGGAAAGTTTTGTTACTCAAGGAAAAGAGATCGTTTCCGTTTGCACTCATGCAGAGTTAGTACCGGCGAGTAATTGTATCTTGCAATGTGAAGCAGGCACTCAGGAACACGTCAGGAGAATCTCATTCTCGGGGAGATCCTTCGCGCGAAACGCGGAGCGAAGTGAGTTAGAATCCACTTGATCACCAAGTTAGTCGTAAGCTCGTATTTCATGGCCTCGTGCACTGCCTGCTCCGCTTTTTCGTATTGTTCATGTTCCATGTACCAGTTCGCCCAGGCACTATGCACGTGTCTCAGACCCTGGATGACGTTTTTCCGCACGTGCGGTGGAAGCTCCGAGTCCAATTTCAACCACTTCTCGAACATCGATTGCGAACCTCGAAGCCGTACCTCAACTCCGTCCCACGGGCGGCAATTCGAACCCTCGGGAGATCTACTTCGGTCAAGTACAGCCAGGGGCTTGTTCACGTAACAGATTGAAGTCACGAGGGAAAGACGAAACAAGAGATCGTGGTCTTCTGCATATCCGAGTTGAGTGTCAAACGATCCAAGCTGCTTTAAGACCTCAGTGCGGATCAAGAGGGTAGATAACCAGAAGGGGTCACGGTACTTCGCAAGAGTTGTGACTGCCTCGGAGTCGATCCCCAGCGTTTCCCCGTAGGACTTTCCACTTTTGCGGAAAGCCGAGGTATCCATTCCGAGGTTATCTACCAGCCTCGCATCCGTGATGCACGCGCAAGATTTGTTCTTGAACTGCTCAAGCGCACGAATTTGCCATTCGAGCTTCTCCGGAAGCCATGTGTCATCTGAATCGAGGAAAGCGATGTACTGTCCGCGAGCTTCCTCAATTCCTAAGTTTCGAGCTGTGCTTTGACCTCGGTTAGGCTGAAGGAAACACCGAATTCGCGTGCTGTTGCCACCCTCCCGGCGAATGAACGCCGCAAGGGCTTGGCCTGTTCCGTCCGTGGATCCATCGTCAACCACAATGACTTCGAATTCCGGGTAAGTCTGCGCCAAAAGACTTTGCAGAGCGGCTTGTACCTGCTTCATCCGGTTGAAAGTCGGGACCACTATCGAGATTAGAGGGTTGTGATTCACTCTTTACTGATCGTTTTGGGAATCTGCCGGGGCACTGGAGCCGAGTACCCACTTGTTCTTGGAAAAGTCGTATCTCCGAATTACCCTGGCCGGATTTCCAAACACTACGGAATACGGAGGACAACTGCGCATGACCACTGCATTTGCTGCAACCACACAGTTGCGGCCTATGACCAATTCACCCTTGGTACACAGAATGGCAGCGCTACGGCCGATCCAGCTGCCCTCCTCAATCCGGATTCTGCCGCCCTCAGTGATCCCTTGTTTGGAGATGGGCTTCGTGACATCTTCATAGGCGTGGCTGTGATCCTGGATGAGTACTCCCGTTGAGATAAGTGCATCACGCTCTATGTGGACGTAGTTCTTGGCAGAGATGTGAGCCCAGGCATTGATGATTGCGCCATCGTCAATGACGAGCACGGGTTCATCCTCTTCTTCCAAAGCGGAAACATTGAGACACACGTCCTTCCCAACAAACACTTCGTTGCCGATCTTGATTTGGTGTGCTCTCGTCCTGGCCAAACGACAGGTGTAGTGGATAGAAACCTTACGACCAATCGACGCGAACGGGTAAGTCAGGCCTGCCCAAATGGTAAAGAGCTTAGTCAGGACTCGGGACAGATAATTTAGAGGATCCTCAAAGAGGTCCTGTTTTTTGGAGCGACCACTCCTAATAGCCGTTTCCTGACCCGCGTTCGCCAACACAGGATTTACTGTCAACCTAGACTATCCTCCTTCATTCGCAACATGGCTGGTACAGAAATGCTGTACGCCAGCAGGAACCCCCCGAGCACTAAAGCTATTTGAGCCGTGCTCCCTTGCGCCAAACCGAAAAAGCGGACCGTGAAAGACCCGCAAAGAAGCACAGCAGATGCAAGCCCCGCCGGCAGGAATGCCCTTCCATAACGAGCCAGACTTAAGCCCGTCAAGCCTTGGATCCGGATAACTTGCAGGAGGTAGCTCGCCGTGATTGCCGCCAGAGCCGCGACTTGGCCGCCCACCACGCCCAGCATCTTACAGGCGGGATAAATGGCAATGATCATGATCACCGCTGAAGCGGCCACTGCACGACGGTGCAGAGCTGGCCGGCCCATCGCAGAAAAAACGTCCGTGATGACACCATTCAGAATACTAAGTAATGCCACTGCCGCCGCGACAGCCAACGGGCCAGCGGATTTCAAATACCGGGCACCGTAGGTGACCCTGAGAACAGAAGGGGCATATAACCAGATGACGACGACTACCGGAAGCCCTATGACTATGAGCCAAGCCGTCGCCTCCAAAATGACGCGGTTAACCCGCTCCTTGTCCTCCTGAACATGGGCAAAGGCAGGAACTAACGTAGAGCCCACCATGTTCTGAATGAAGCCTGTCGGGGTCTGGACCAAGTAGACCGCCATCGTGTACAAGCCCAACGCTGTGGGAGAGTATAGCTTGCCGAGAACGAAAATGTCGGTGCGGGTGAAGATCAGGTTTAGAAACGACAACCCGTATGCGCCCCTGGAGTAAGTCAAGAGGTCGCGAGCAGCGTGACGATCCAACTTGAGCGAGGGCAACCCAGGACACAAGACATAGGACAACAAGCACCGGAAGGCATTCTCGCTGCAGTATCCGATTGCCAGGGCCCATACGTCGGGAATGATAAAAGTAAGGATTACGGTGAGGATGACACCGCAGATGGCGCCTCCATTGGTAATGGCAGCCCAGCGCCCGAATTTCATATCTTTCTGCGGCAGGCAGGAACGCGGGCTCATCGCCCCTTCCAGCACGGCGCTCAACAACGCGACGCGGAGCAACCCGGAGAGTTCCGCGTTCCCGTAGAACTGCGCAACGAAAGGAGCCATGATGAAACAAATGGCATAGACGCCGAGGCCTCGTCCCATCGCGAGCCACCAAGCCGCGTTGAGGTATTCGCGCTCTCGTCCTCTTGGATTTCGAATGACGGACACTCTCAACCCGACGTCGCTAAGGGACCCGACAATCGACGAAGAGGACATGACAATGGCCATTGTCCCGAAGGCACTCGGGGCGAGAAGCCGCGTCAGTAACATGTTCCGAGCAAATCGACTCGCCTGTTCGCCGAGGCTTGCGCTTCCTAGCAATACGGCACCACGGGTGGTTTTTGCCCTGAGGTTATCACCTCGCAGCAATCGATCGACGTATTCCCTGACACGGGAGTAAAGGCGTGCAATATCCATTCTTTTTTGCGAGCTCGTTGGCGTCATGAATCTAGAACTGAAAATATAAGAACACCTTGGTCTGTTGGAGAGACATCAAGGAAAGTGCAAGCAACAAACCCAGTGCTAAGGCCCAGCGCAGTGTGGGTTGCCACAAGAGCCAGCGCTGTGTATCCGGTTTAACTTCTGTTAACGTGGGCGAGAACTTGGCCATGATCGTTTGGCTGTTCGGCAACGCCCAAACGATGAGGAAACGCAGGGCTAGGCCTGCGGGCCCGGGAATACCATCCTCAGATGGAACCGTGAGAATATGGTGGGTCTTTGTAAGAAATACTTGCACTGGACCCAGGTGCCGAAGCAGTGACATTACAGTATTTGGCACCGGAATTGGATCGACGCCGTGTAAACCGATCATCCCTCCGAACATCTGCAACGCTGCGCTCACAGAAGGCGCGCGGAACATCACTTGGGTGGCGACCACCCCCACATAGGTTAGGGCGACACAGAAGCCCACGATTCCCGCTTCCACAAGCCGCCCGCGGTTCTTTGCGCTTGGCTTGGGACCGAACCAATGCCAGGCATGGTTGATGGTCAAGTATACGCCGTGCATTAACCCGAACAGAAGGAACTGAAGTCCAGCACCGTGCCAAATTCCAGCAAGCGTCATGGTGACCAGAATCGGGATCAACACAAGAGAATTGAAAGCAGCAAGCGTCTTAGCGTTGCGATTGGGCATGCCTCGCGCCGCACGAAGCCGACGGCGGTTGAGATAAAGACCTATCGGGCTGTAAAGCAAGGAAGTCAAGTAAGCAGTAAGAGTGATGTGCCAGCGCTTCCAAAACTCAATGATGTTCCTGGATTTGTATGGTGAATCGAAATTGATCGGAAACTTAATGCCAAACATGTAGGCCAACCCTATGGCCATATCCGAGTAGCCGGAAAAATCAAAGTACAGTTGCAGAGAATATGCGAGTGCATACAGCCAAGTTGTAAACATCGCAAAATCGCCTGGATGCGCAAACCCAACTTTCACCACGTCTGCCAGCGGGTCAGCTAGAAGGACCTTCTTTGCCAATCCGATGATGAAATAGCTTGTACCGATGGACAGATTTCTCGAACGTAATCGGTAGGTATCGGAATTCAGCAACTGCGGCCCGATCTCACGGATGTGCAGTATGGGTCCGGCAATGAGGTGAGGGAATAAGGTCACAAACGCGGCGTAGCGGATGAGATCGAGGTCCTTTCCTCGACCGTGGTCGGAGTCCACCAGGTATCCGATTTGCGTGAAAGTGAAGAAGGAAATGCCCAACGGCAGAACGATGTTGAAATCAAATCGGGAGGGGACCAGTGAAATCGAATGTCCCCACGACAGTATATGTCCCAAGTACTTGAAAGAAAAAAGCACAAGAAGATTCGCGGCCACCCCGAAAAATAGAAGACGATAGCGCGATCTCTTGTCATCTTCCTTCTGGTGTGCTAGCAGCGCTCGTCCCATCGTGAAATTGAACGCAATGGAGCAGACGAGCAGAATCACGAACGCAGGATTCCAAACGGCGTAGAAGGCCAATGAGGCTAGCACCAGCCAGCCAACCGCGTAGTCTGCCCCCAGCTTGGCCACGAGATAGTAGCCAACGAGCGCGATCGGCAGGAAAATGAAGAGAAAGCTATATGACGCGAATACCATGAAAGAATCAGTGCGGTTTAAGTTACTTGTGAATAGGGCTCAGCACGTGGAATTGTTCGGGGTTCTGCGAGTTATTCGGAGCTGGCTCCTGCTATCGTTGATCCCTTCCGCTCGTTGCCGGACGTAGCCGCCAAATGGAGACTGCCGCAGGTCAATGCGATTCCTTTAGGGATCGATTCACCTCGCCTAAAACGCACCAATAGCGCAGTCATTGCGCTCATGCCCTGTGCATTCAAATGGAGCGGATTCGCGAAACATGAATCATCAACAGTTGCGTAATCCGTAACGTCAAACAGTTGAGCGTTACATGCCTGGACGACAGCTCGAAATTGCTCCCGCCGGTCGGCGATAACAGCGCGAACTCTTGGATTTTGTTCGATCACGTCGGGCAAGACCGGTCCCAGCACAACGGTGAAGGGCCGTCCCTTGCTCCGCACGTCCCGGCAAAATTGAGCTAGATCACTCATGCAGTGCGTACAGTGGGGAGTCAGGTCAAGTGCTTCGCTGATGCCGGCCCGAGGTCCGGCGGCGGCTACATCGATTTCCAAAGGCACAGCGCCCGTCTTGGTGAATTCCATTGAGGTAGGCGATGTTCGGCTATGATAGTCGCTCCAGTTCTTCCAGTACGACATTAACCCCGAAATATCGCGATAGGTGAATTCCTCCGCCATCGTCATCCTGCCCAGCACGTAGCGGCGAAACACAGGAGTGGGTACTTCGACATCCGAACGGTACGCGTCCCGCATTTCGATCGGGCTCGCAGCGAAAATAACCTCACGCACTGGGTAGATATCTGCCAACTGCTGGTAAAAGTCTTCCGAGGTCGGCACCGAGACCCCGTTGGCCCCGAGATTGAGGAACGGTCGCTTTTCCTCATCCTCGAGCAGATCGCTGTCGATGTCGTTGAGTGCTATGCTCGCTCCACTGACGACTGCGATGGGTGCCGGGCCCGGCCGATGTTCTCGAAGAAAGCGCATTTTCTCGTTGAGCGTCAGGTTTGGTGTGAATAAAGGGGCAATTCCAAGAAACAGACACGTAAGTTCTACTGCAGCACAGATGCCCAATGCCGTTGCCAAACAGATGAAGATATTGCGGCCAAAAATATGCTCGTGCTCAGTTTTCATGGGAGGTATACGTATGTTTCGGGAGAGTCCTGCTCACGCGATGGAACCTTGACTTCTTTCCAGGCGGTAACGTACTGCACGGCTAGCCAGCCCTGGACTGGTCCAGGTTAGAAGCCATTTCAACGCGATACTGAAAGTCGGATCCAGTCGCATCGCTCGCGAGATAGCCTCGCGGGCCCTTGCGTAATCTCCGGTTGATAGATACCAATTGGCCCAGCCGCTGTGAATCGAGCCCAACTGCTCATGAATGAGATCGACGACTTCCTTTGGCAAGTGCTGGCGAAAGCGCAGAAGGCCTTCAAGCCGAAGCTGGCTATCGCGCAGCCAAAAATCCAGTTTGGTCCACTGGGCACTCACTCCGACGTGGCGCTGTTCCACGGGTGAGCGGTCGAAGCGAATGAGCGGGCGGTTCACGTAGCAGAAGTTAGTCGCCATCGCCAACCGGAACAGAAATTCGCTGTCCTGGCTGTACGGCAGCTTGAGGTCGAACCCCCCTGTCTTTCTGATCAGGTCGGCACGTCCCATAAAGGAAGACAGGCAGATCACCATGCCAGCGCCGCCGGGTCTTACCAGCAGTTCCAGGGCTTGCTTGCTGACACCCATTTGTCCTTGGTGTCGGTAGCTCTCTTTCGCGAGTTGGAAGAAGGTGCGCGTTTCCGGATTGTTGACCAGCCGAACGTCCGTGTAACACCCGCCGCACTCTGGGGTAAATCGCTCAAGGGTCTTGAACTGCCATTCCAGCTTGTCGCGTTCCCATTCATCGTCGGAATCGAGAAAGGCAATCCACTCGCCCCGTGCTTCGGCGATTCCCCTGTTTCGAGCCGCGCTGGCACCCTGATTAGTCTGATAGTAGTAGCGGATTCGATCGCCAAAGGTCTTCGCAATGACATTCGCCGTGTCGTCTGCTGACCCGTCGTCGACGACAATGATCTCGAGGTCGGAGAACGTCTGGGTCAGCACGCTCTCAATGCCCTTCCGAACCTTGGCCGCCCGGTTATAAGTCGGGATTACGACAGAGACTTTCGGATTCATAGCACGTCGCTCGTTAGTGAGCCCATGCAGGTTCGTTGGGGTGCCCGATCGGTACGCAGCGATGGTTTCGCGGTAGACGTCGAGGAGCTTCACGCCCGCGGTATCCCACGTGAGCTCTGAGATCGTTGCCAGCGAGGCCGCCCGAAGCTTTTCGAGAAGATCGCGATCTTCGTGCAACATGGCTAAGTGTTGCGCCAGGGCGGCAACATCGCCAACCTTGTGCACTAAGGCGTTTTCCATGTGCTGGCAAATGGCTCCGGCGGCTTCTGAGACTAGCAGGACACAGCCGCTGCCTCGGGCTTCCGAGGTAACGAGAGCGCTTCCCTCTTCAATGCTGGGCAGAACGAGGATGTCACTTTTTCGCATCAACTCCGGCACGTCGTTACGGTGACCCAAGACTTTCACGCTTGGGTGCGTAAGCATAGAGGCCAGCTTTTCCTGGTACTCTGGCAGGAACTCGCCAGCAATCAGGAACGTGCCATCTTTAGAGGCCGGGGACTTGAGCCAGGCTTCCAGAGCATAATGGACGCCCTTTCGCACGGCGCAGAGGCCTACGAAAATCACTGTTAACCCGCGCCCACTCTTGCTGTGGTGAACGTCAGGGTAAAACCCTTTTTCGTCGAAACCGTACTGGTGCCGAGCCAACTTCGCCTGAGGAAATCCGCGATCGACAAATGTCTTCACCACGAAATCTGAAGGGCAGAGGAGACGATCCGCCAGTTCGTACTCGTCCTCTTCTTTGCGAAGCTTCCATGCGTTGAAAGCGTGTTCCTGATTTGGTGGCAGTGAAACTCCCAGGCGATCACATTCCTTCTGCACAACTTCCATGGCGTAGCCTGTGTGGGCGTTGCATCGTTCCAGCACCGTGGGGATACCAAGCCTAGCCGCCGTTTTCAGGGTCTGAAGAGCGCCGAGAGGCCACGTATGGATGATATCAATCTGTCCCGACAGCTTCTTAAGTCGGCGCGCCACAATGCGGTCGTGTAGCGCAACCGCGCGCATTGTGCCCACTGCGCGGTAAGGCAGACGCAGGCTACCCACTGCCAATGTGGTCGAAACTTTGATCCCAGCGGGAACCGGTCGGCCTAAGGAGGCCGAAACAACTTGTAGGTCCGCTCCTGCCTCCGCCAGTCCGTTCACTTGCTGCCAGGCTGTGTAGCAAATCCGATCTGCCCCCAGCCTCAGTGGAAAGCTGTAGAGGACCCGCACACGGTCGTTAGTTTTCTTCATGATGCGCCGACCAGGTCGGGAACCAACTGGGAGTCGTCAGGCATCGCGAACTTGGCCTGCACTGGTCGCTGGGACTCGAAGGTCGCCACGGAGATGAGCGCCCACAAGGTAAACAAGCCGATCTCCATCATGGCTGGGTAATTAATGCCGAAGTGCGCAACCACGACAGAAAAGAGGGCGGTCCCTAGGCACCAGAGGTGCCATTCGTGCCCGCGATCTCCCTCCACCCTTTTTCTGGCTCTCCCAATTGACCCGAAGCTCCGGCTGAAGATCAAGATATAAGCAACCAGCGCCACCAAGCCCCCGTTCACAGCTTGAACCACGAACTGATTGCAGCAGTCAAACATCATAAATCCCCACTTGTCGTAATCCTTGTATCCAAGCAGCCACCAGTCGCTGAAATGCCGAATACAATTGTCCACCAAATAGTACCGATGGTAGCCGGAGGAAGAGCCAGTAACATCGACACGGGCGATCAGGGACCAGACCGGGCCGTGCATAACCAGGTGCAAGCCGACAAGCATGAGCGCGAATCCGCGGCGGATGACAGTGGTATGCTTACGCAGCGGCCAAAGCAGGATACCCAAAACTGATGCAGCAAGCGCCAGGAGCGACGTGCTCGAATTCGACGTGAACACCATCGCCGTAGCGCCGGCGATTCCCGCATAGGCAAGCATCCGGTTTCTTCGTTCCGTCCACAACCACAGAAACAAAGGAATCAGAGCACCAGCCCACGCTCCGGCAGAGATACATCCCAACACTCCCTCCGAACGGATCTTCCCGTCTCTTATGGTCAGCCAGGGCCCAAGCCCTCCAACGTAACCGAAGACATTCACGTGAGAGATTTGCTCGTTGAGCATGCAGACGCCCTGGATGATGCAGATAACGGCCAGCGTCTTTATGGTGCGCCGGACGGTCTCGCCGTCTGGGATGAAGAACCTGACGACCAGGTAGCCGCCAAACATGTCCAGGAAATCCCCCAGGTTATGAATTAAGGACTGCATTTCCATCCACTGGAGAGAAACGAGGGTCTGCAGCGATATCACCCAGAGCATCGCCATACGGTCAACCCCGTTGAGTCCCCCGGGAAACTTACTCCCTCCGGAAGTGGCTCGCCGGATTAATGCGGCAATAATCAGGATGCGCAGCACCGTAAAGTGCAAGCCCCCCAACACCACAACCTGCTGTAGCGGGATCGTAAAACAGCCCAGAAGGAAGGGTACGATTACCTTGTTACGCGGCAAGGCGAAAATCAGCGCGATGACGATGAGCATCGCCAGCGCCATCGCGGGGGTCAGCATCGTGTCAGCGGCGCCGCCGCCAAATCGCCAGTGCGCAGGTTCCATCTTGGTTTTAGGCCGGTACCGGGATGATCAGGACAGAGAGGTAAAGGCCTTGAGGGATTGTTTCCGCTTGCTCGGGATCGGCAACCAGAACTCTCCCCTTTGGCCAAGGCAGTTACGAAAATGCGTCTGGGCGATCAATTAACCACAGCGGTTAGACCCGTTGGGGGATTCGGCGGCGGATCCTGGCTATTGTATTCGTATGCTCCGATGTCCCATGCGCCACTTGGTGGCCTTGCGGTCACGGTTCGAGCAGGACATACAGGCGGTGCGCCGTTCCCAGCGTAGCTACAAGCGTAGGTCAGGTCAGACTGGCAGGCCGTAGCGGCGGCAGAAAGTCCGGCGGTTGATAGCGCCGAACAGTACGCACCGTTCGAGGCATTCTCGTTTGTTCCCGTTCCCACTGTCGGGCTGCCGCTGGACGTAGGCGAGTAAGCGTAGGTTTGCGAGGACGTATAGCCGTCGTTGGTCGCTGTCGAGTTGCTCATCAGCAGATCAGTCGTACTGGTCAGCGTGCTGCAGGGACCGAGGATGTAATTCTGATCGTCAATGTAGTGATTATTGGTGTCGGTCACCGCTCCGTTCTTATAGGTGTCACAGCGTAAAATCGGTTGGGCATTGTTGCTTTGCCAAGTGTCATTGAAGAACGTGTAGCTCCCCTGCGCGTTGTTCCCGGCGGTTCCGCCGATGTTCAGGTACTCCAGATTGCCAACGTCGTACGCAAGGTTATTGAAGATATAGTCGGTAGTCGTTGATGCGGGAGGAGCCAACCACAAAAATGCTCCGCCGCCGGATGTGATCTGCGCCTCCACGTGCCGGAAGACGTTGTTGTAGACGGCGTTCACCCCCGTCGATTCCCCAATGTCTTCAAGCAGGTTCGAGTGCCCGTTCTCGAAAAAGTATTCGTAGAGATTGTCATGGAACAGATGCAAGGGGTTTGGAAGGCACTGCGTGGTGTAACGGAAGACGTTGTAGGCCGCGTTATAGAATCCGCCGAAACAAAGGCCCTCCCCAACAGGATCGGAGTCCGCAAAATCCACCACGTTCTTCTGTATCGTTTCCCCCACTGAACTATTGATCACACTCCCCTGAAAGGCCCACAAATTAAAACAGACTGTGCCGGCGGTACATCCGGTGCTGCCATTCGGCGCGGCATATTTCAGATGACTTGCTCCGTGTATATAATTATTCGTTAAAATCAGTGGAATACCGCCAGAGCACCCCGAATTGCACACGCATCCATAGCGGATATAGGTGCTGTAGCCTTGGGTCTGCCCCGGAGCAGACAGGCAAAGGCCGGTCATCTCGAGGTTGTCTATGACGTAGTACGAGAGGCCGGAAACATCAATCATATTGTTCGTACTACCAGTCTGGTATGCACAGGTGTTGACGTAGTAGTAGGTCTGGCCGTAGCTGTCGGTCCCGGAAAAGCAATTGCTGCCGAGCGTGTTCCCGTTGCAGAGCGGATTGTCCGCTGTAAGTACCGGCCGCGCCCAAGACCCTCCCGAATACCAGGTCTGATCCACGCCAACATAGATGGGATTGGTGCTGTTGCCCATTGGGTAAGGCGAAACATTAAAATCCCACGTACCTCCCGTATACGGGGAAGCGCTACTGTTGCCGAAATGCCAAGTGTCTCCGCCACGCAAGATTAGCCCTGTCCCAGGAGGTATTCCGTTATTCTGATTCTGCACCGTCGCGCAACTGCTGGAGCAGTTCGGCATCATCGGAGCATCCACCCACGGATGGGACTCGTCGGTTCCCGTGTTGCTATCGTTCCCGTTCGCCGCGACGTAGTAGCAATTCGTAATCCCAAGACTGGACAGCGTGACCAGCGTGTTCGTTGCCGGGTTCAGATAGTTCGCACCTGAAGGACAACTTCCTCCTGCCGCAAAGGCTGGAAGTGTAACAAGTATGAAGATAAGTATTAAGCCTACTTTAATTTCACTGATCCGCGACATTGATTCGATCTCCGTTCGGGCCGCGAGAATTGGCCTGGCGTCGAAATCCGAATAAGACTACTCGAATCAGTGTACAGTGGCCGTCTGAGGAAAAGCATGTAACTGAAGGTCGCGGTCGGATTCACAAGGAGAATCGTCCTGTTGCGGGAAGACGGTAACTTCTTCGGTAATTGACTCATTCCACACAAGTAGAACTCTTCAGCGGGACAACTGGGAGGTGGTCGCTTTGCGGTTATGAGCGGAAACCGGCGCTGCGCGGAGAGAATAATTGTCGTCCACCGGCTCCTTCCCCGCCCAACACACGACGGTGTGCCCAAAAACAGTAAACTTTCTCGCCAAGCCCAAGCGGCGGAATGAATTCATGGCAAAAGACGACAACGACGCCTGGTTCCATTCTGCGGCTTCCCCGTATGCACGAGCCGCGCCTTCGGCCGCCAGTGTGTGGAGAATGTGCGTCATCAGAACCCAATCCATGGCCCGACCACGAAACTTAGGGAACACGTGGAAATCGAGGAACTGCACGTCGCGCTCGCCCAAGGGGAAGTAATGGGGTTCGACGGTGCGTCCTTGCAAGGTCCATCCATACCCAGCCAGCTTGTCTTCAAACTTGATCAGCCACAACGAGGCTCCGAGTGCAAAACGCTCTTGGATATTCCGCTGGGCTAGCTTGGGGTTCCAGAAACTGGTGATCTCTTGCAAGTCCTGCGGGCTGAGCTCGGCTTCGCTTCTCTTCCGCTCCACCTTGAGAGAACTGGGCAGATCTGTCGTCGACGGGGTCAGCACGGGAAGGTCACAGTAGAAGAGAACCATCCGGTTTGAAAAAAGCGCACGTCTTGCGGCGAGGCCGATGCGGCGAATGGTTGCCCGCAGGCCGTTGCGTCGGTGAAAGTCCGCGAAGCGCGAGATTGAAGTGGGAAGACCCATGTCAATGAATGCGAGCTGCCGGTAAGACTTTAGTGCGGAATGCTTTCCGAGAAAATCCCTCGCAAGCAGGCCCCGCTCACTTGTTTCCGCACGTCGCCATCGGTGTTCTGCCTCTGGCCTACCAGGCCAGTAACTGCGGCGAACCCATAGCGAACCAGATGATGGAAGAGGATGATGCTGCGAATACCCATCAAGCCCCAGAAACCATGATGTTTGCGCCAATAATACAAAACCGACCGCTGTTGTGCGACCGCGAAGCGAACGGGATAGGGGGCTGTGATTTTGCCGCGGTCGTGAATTGCCCTGGCACCCGGAAAGAAAACTACCGGCCATCCCGCCTTCCACGCGCGCCGGCACCAATCTACATCATCGCCATACATGAACAGGTTTTCATCCAGAAGGCCGACTTCGTCGAACGCTTCCCGGCGAATCATCGAGAAGCAACCCACCAGCACGTCTACGGGCAACGTCCGGTCATGGGCGAAATAGAACATGTGCTCGCCGGCGAAAAATCTTGAGTTCTTGAACTTGGTTGCCAGACCGGCTGAAGAACAAAAATTGTTCCACAGTGAGGGAAATCGCCGGCAGGTACTCTGCAGAGTCATGTCGGGGTTCAGCACACGCGGACCAACATTCCCCACCTTCGGATTCTGATCGAGGAAATCCGCCAGAGCATCGAGGCAACCCGGAAACACGATCACGTCCGGATTCACCAGCGCGATATAGCGCCCCTGACATTGCCGGATCGCCACGTTGTTGCCCTTGGCGAAGCCCAGATTCTCTTCGCTCCTAATGACTTTGACGTTGGGAAACCGGGCTCTTATCATTTCCGACGAGCCATCGCTTGAAGCGTTGTCAACCACGATGATTTCCATGCTGCGGCGGGGCGGCGCCTCTGCCAGGCTATTAAGGCACAATTCCAAATAGTGGCTGGCATTCCAGCCGACGATGACAACTGAGATCTCGATTGGTGAAGGAGAGTTCACTTCGACTGTCGCTCGAGCAATTCCATCAGCAAGCGGTTCCTGGAACAAATCCAGGCTATTCTGCGGCCGTCAAAAGCCACAGCGGGCGCTGGAGTAACCGCGATCCCCCAGCTTGCACTCCGCGCATTCTCCAACGCAGACTCCAAGTTGTCGATTTCGTAACAGACATGATGCAATCCCCCGCGCTTCTTGAGGAAATTGCTAACCGGCGATGTTTCGCTTGCGGGCTCCACTAACTCGAAGACTGGGTTTCGTGGATCGACCGGAAAAAAGAAAGCCACTCGCACTCGCTGTATAGAATCATGGATAATTTCGCCGTCCCAGCGCGCCGACATGGACGCAGCGAATGACTCGGCAATGGCTGAAATCGAAGACACCACAAAGCCCAGATGGTGCAGGATGCCGTTCTCACTGAGCAAGAATCCCGCTTGATCGACCTGCTTTGGATGCGGGCCGCCTTCCTGCTCATCCAGCCTGTTTAACGTGCTGTGTGACATGATCCTGTCTTGTTCTCCAGAGTATTGTGTGAGGCCCGCCTTATGCGGCTGATTTGACAGCGCGGCCAATGTGCAGAATGCCCAAACCCCGAACCGCACGATCCAGAGCAATGCTTGCTCTGACGACAGCGGAAGAAAAGACACTGTTGCATGCTACGAGTGGGGTTAGTTGGGAAACGTCGGCACCCGAAAACCCTCTCTTGAAGTGAAACACTCCTGGATTTCGGTCTGGATCGATGCCACCCAAGTCATACCACCTGACGCCATTTTCCTTAAGCCACTGAATCAGGGTCCAATGGAGCAGATAGGATCCCTTCGCATTCAAGCCATCGTCGCTAGTTGCACCCAACAGATAGATCGCTGAATCGCCCATCGCCGAGGCCACGAGTCCAGCGATCAGCTTCCCTTGCTGCTCGCAAATCAAAATTCGCATCCGCTGGCTTTCAGGGAGGTCTTCCTGAATTCGTCCAAACTCCTCAACATCCACTGTCGTTTCGAACGTCTTGCGGTTCCGCATCTGCTTGTACATCTGGCAAAAAGTTCGGTATTGATCCGTTCCACAACCTTCAACCACCTTTAATCCGTTCTTTTCGGACCGAGTAAGCTGGTTCCTCCATTTCTTGTCGAGATTCCCCCGTAATTCCTCTAGGGGCGATGCCAGATCGACGACGAATGTCCTGTACACGTTCGTGGAGTTGGAAGATTCCTGTGCAAACTTCGAGAATGCCGATTGAAACATTTCCGCTCGTGGCGAACCAATAAAGGCATTCGGCAGAATCTGCAACAGAAGTTCTCTGTTGCAGACATATTCCTCGCGCAGCGCCTCGGCCATCCGCAGGAGAACTTCTGCGTCAAGCTCACTTCCGCGACGCTGACAGATGGGTCCCCATCGCAGATAAGCCATGCCAAATTTCAGGTTGGTTGGACGAACGATCCTCAGTTGCGCCATGCCAACGACTTCGCTATCTCGCTTTAGAACCAGGTGGCTGAGGTTTTTCCTGCCCCAGCGAACGGCGCCATAGGACCAAGTCTGGTAGATATTGGCATCGTCGAATAGATTCAGCATTTGCGACCATTCGGCGGACGTAGCACGATCTACCTCGACTTGCCAAACACAGCCTTGTGCTGGCCGATTCACGCTCTCTTGGCCCACAGTTGCAGTCACGCTACTCACCATTTCACTGCACCTCCGACGGAACAGCTGTGCATTCCGTGCTTGGAGTGGCAACGAATTCTCCGGTTCGGCGAATGTTCCGCGTTTTCGGCAAATACGTTGCTGTCACCTCGTACTGCCATAAGTCGCGATCTTCGGAAGACCCATTCACGCGACTGAAGCCGAGATCGGCATAGTGTGTGGCAACCATACCGTTCTTCTTGGAAGGGATGTGAACACCCACAATCTTGCGGATGCCCCGTGCCTGGCACTGCTCGACCAGAGCGTCAAACATGGCGAGTTCCATCTCGCGTTTCAACACGCGACAGCTCATCAGCCAAACCTCTACCTCGACTGTATCGGCAAGCACATGCCCTATCAGGACCGACACCAGACCGTTGTCTCCGAATTTGTCAGCCAGCCGCCCGTACAGTGTGATAAAGGCCGGGTCCTGAGCAATGGCTTCAACTTCAGCGCTTGTGTACCGTCTGGTTGTGAGATTGAACTGATTGGTCTTGTTAATCAACTGCGTGATTCTTTCCAGATACACCGGAAGGAACGGACCGATCTCCGCGGTCATCTCGAGCGAAGCAAGGAAATCACCGTAATTACGGAAGCTCGACTGGGAGACCTCCCGCTGCGCGTTCGACCTGTAGTAGGCCGAGCGACTGAGATCGTCCTGAACCACTTTATGCATTTCAAAGTATCCCTCGTGCTCCAAAATCTCCGCGAACAAGGAAACGTCCGAGCCCACCTCCGGCACTGCCACCTCGGGTAACTCCTCCGCCACGAAAGCCCTCTCGGCCGGATTGTCATCGACGAACACCATACTATCGAGACCGATGTTGAGTTCTGCGGCGATCTCGCGAATGTTTTCGGGCTTTGGATTCCAATTGGCTTTGAAGGCGCTGAAATCCTCAAGCTTCAAGACGCTGTCCGGGTGTGAAAAACCTTCCTTGGCGTTCTCAGCGTCGTTCTTTGAGCACACCGCCAGAATGACGCCGCGCCGTTGTAAGTCTTTCACATATTGCTGGAAATCCAGATAGGCTTCGCCGACCGGATGATCTCGGCCAAGAACCAGATTTTGCAGTCCGTCGTCGCCAATTACGCCACCCCAAAGTGTGTTGTCTAAGTCCAGGACGAGGCACTTCTTGGACTTGCCGTAAATCGACTTGGTAATCGAAGCAACATTACGGGCCAGGACCACCGTCGCGGACGGGCTCAGCGCCATGTGGAAGTTGTACCAGTAATTGTGGCCGAACCAGGTGGACAGACCCACCTGTGCGGACAGATAGAAAATGTCATTGATCAGGAACCGGGAGTGATTGCGCGCATACTTTGCGAATTCCGCATTCAGTCTTAACAAGAAATTGACGCGCCCGAACGATTCAGAAGCTTCCAGATTCCCAAGTGGCCTCAGCCGCGGCAAATCGAAGTTGTTTTGGATAATGACTGCGCCAAGTCCCGTATGAATTTTCTCCCAGAGAGACTCGAACCGCGCCATTTCCAGGCGCACGCGTTGCTCAACTTCAGCCTCGGTTTCCAGTAATTCGGGGAATTGCAACAGGTTATGCCAACTGGTGTGGATAAAGACGATGTCGGGTTTGAAACTCCACAGATCCGGATTTTCAAACTGAACGTCCTCCGCGTAACGGTTGTATCCCGACTCATAGAACGTCGGCTGGATGCCCTGCGCCAAGAGGAAAAGCTCCAGTATGCTCTTGACCTCAGTTGTTGTGGAACCCCCAAGGATCGCCATCCGCGTTGCGACAAGATTCGTTTGTTTGAGCAGTTCTTGCTTCAACGCCTGGCGTTTCCGCAGGATATCCGCGACCGCAATAGGAAATCGCAGCGCCGTCGGGACCGTCAAGTGCGCAGTCTTTGTTTCTAATGCCATTGGAAGCTCCATGCGAGGCGGCTTGCAGTTAGGTGGAAACAGTTTCTACCCGGGCCAACTGCAGAAGATCACCAATCGTTGAGCATTTCACGATCTGGGCAGGGGAGATGCTCACACCGCTGTTGGTCTCCGCAAGGGCGACAAAGGTGATAAGGGAAGTGGAATCCCAGTTTTCCACATCTCCTAGTTCTTCGTGACCTTTAAGCGTGCCGGCAGGCAGGTTGAGGATTTCATCCATCTCTAAAAGGAATTCGTTGCGTGTCATTGGAGTTCCTTATCCGAAAAGTTTATTTCAACGCTGATCTAGAGTAGACAGCTGTCTCTAGGTTTCAGAATTTGCTCTTGGAAGCTCTGCACCCATCCCGGCATTTCCCCTGGATGTAAACGGCGGCGAGGGTTGTCCGGCCTTCTCGATGCCGGAGTTCCTCCGGCAAGGTTGTCTGTTGGCGGCGCCGAACAGCAAGCTCCGGGCAGTGCGAAGCCGGGGCAGCACTTCGATCTCCGAAAACAGAGCGGCATCGTTGCCGGCCCTGATGCTGACCCTGTTCAGCCGGCACCGATCCGTGCGCGGTGAGTTGGCGCGACCCTCCGCAAGGAAGATCGCCTCATATCCAGACTTCTGAAGGTGATTTAGCAAGTCGCCGGTAAGATCGGCTGAGGAACCGTAGGGCACACTGAATGGGCGCACCTTCTTGCCTGAAACTAGCTCCAATATTGCTCGGTTCCGGTCTATCTCCTCCGCGAACTCATCTGTCAGCACGCGGCAATTCACGTGGGTATAGGTATGGTCGCCGATGTCGAAATCGAAAGCCGCGAGATCGCGAAGCTGTTGGCTGCTCAGATACAGGCTGGCCTCGGCTGCTAAGTCGCTCTCACTGATCCGAACTGACTGAAGCAAACTGTCACGAAAGCTTTTCCTGGCCTGGAGCGAAATGCTGGGAAGAAAGCGAGCGAAGACCTCTGTGAGTGAATGGATTTCAAAACCGGCACAATTCTTCACAGCACGGATCGCGGCATTGATCGTATCCAGCCCGAAGACGTTCGTCACGTAGCAGATCAGATTGTCCAGCGCGAGTTGGCGGTTATCGAGACAAGCCGCATTGACGAAGACGACCGCCGGCACACCAAACTTCGAGCAGAGTGGCGCCGCGACCTCGCTTACCGATGCATAGCCATCATCGAAGGTTACCAGCACAGGCCGGGATGGAAGCGCTCGACCATCGAAGCCGGCCAGCACGTCCTGCAGGCTGACGGGAGTGTAGTGCTTGGTAAGAAACTTTAGCGCCTGTTCGAAGTTCTTGCGCGTAATGGTCCCGTTGAGCCCCTTCGTGAACGCCGACTCCGTATCCGAAACGTCGTGAAACAGCACGCAGCGCAAGGAGTAGGGCGGCCCCAAAATGCGAGCGATCCCAAACGAACCGGGCAGGTACCACAAAGTTCCCGCGGCAGCATTCATCGCAGCCCGGCGGCCATTCACTTGGGGTGTAGGTTGAGCGTACATCGAAATTACTGTAAAGCGACTTGCTGGGCTTTCTCGATCCGCTGCGGGAAACTCTGGCGCAGGTTCACCGTTTCGCCATCAAGAAACATCCGGTGCCATAACTCCAACGTAACCAGCGAAAACAACTCCTTTGAGTAAAGGCAGTGTTCGACGTTGGACTTCAACAGTTGCTCGATTCCCTGCTTCTGGAAATACCCTCTCTGGAGAGTCTTTCTGTCGGTCAAGATGCCACGAATGTCGTCCCGAAACTCGTTTCTCAACCAGGATTCGTACGGAACCGGGAATCCAGCTTTCTTCCGGTTAAGAATGGCCTCCGGAACCCGCTTCGACAGGGCTTTCTTCCATATGTATTTCATCGTGAAGCCTCTCAGCTTGAAGTCTGGTGGCAGAGAGGCGGCAAACTCGAGAAGTCTGTGGTCCAGCAGAGGAACCCTTAGCTCAAGAGAGTTGGCCATCGTCATCTTGTCGGCCTTGATGAGCAAATCATCCGGCAGCCAGGTCTTGGTGTCGATGTAGAGCATCTGGTTCAGAATGCTTTCATCCTTCACCGCTGAGAACAGCTTCCGTACGGGCTCGACGGTAAACTCTTTATCGATCGCATTGAGGAAATCCGTTGAGAATAATTGCCCGATTCCGTTGCCGGAGTAGCGATATGGCGTTGAGGTGCGGCTGTAGTAATACTGCGGGAAGGTCGCACTCAGGAGCGGCAAGTATTTTGCAAGTCTTGTGGAATGCACGCGAGAATTGAGCTGCGACAATCCCCAAGCCATGGCGCCGTTGAGAGGAGGGCAAATCCTCTTCAGCCGCTCCATCCAGAGAATACTTCGGTAGTTGTTGTAGCCCGCAAAGGCTTCGTCTCCCCCTTCTCCTGATAGCAGCACCTTCACGTACTTCCGAGCCATCTTCGACACGTAATACAGAGCGACGGCGGGCGGCTCGCAAACCGGCTCTTCCATGTGCCAAACATACTTCGGAAGGAACTCTGCGAAATCTCCAGCGGAGATCGTCATTTCGTGGTGACGACTGCCATAAGTTTCTGCAGCTAATTTGGCATAGGGTCTCTCATCGTCAAAACCGGAGCCGGAAAAACCCACCGTGTAACTGCTGATTTCCTTGTCAGTCCGTTCGGCGGCACAACTCAGAACCGCCGTGGAGTCAACGCCACCGCTGAGAAGAACTCCAACCGGGACATCGGCAATCATGTGGAGCTCGACAGACTCGGCTAGCAGCTCTGACAGTTTTTGCTCGGCTTCCGCCAAGGTCCACGGCTCTGACGGCTTCGAAAACTTGAGGTCCCAGTATTGTCGGACTTCTACCTTGCCATTCTTTGCGATCAGATAATGCCCGGGCGCAAGCTTGCGGATCGATTGCAACAGCGTGTCTTCACCCGGCACGTATAAGAAAGTGAGGAAACGGTCAATCACTTCCGGGGCAAGTCCTCGCTTTACGGCTGGGTCCGCCATGATCGCTTTGATCTCGGAAGCAAACACGATGGCTTTATCCGTCAGCGAATAATAGAGAGGTTTGATTCCCACTCGGTCTCTCGCCAACATAAGCGTCTTTGCTTTTTCATCCCACAAAGCGAAGGCGAACATGCCACGCAATTTCTCCACGCACGCAGCACCGAATTCCTCGTACAAGTGCACAATGACCTCGGTGTCGCTCTGTGTTGTAAGAACATGCCCCTTGCTCAAAAGGGAGGCTCGCAGCTCGCGGTAGTTGTAGATTTCACCGTTGAAGACGACCCAGACCGTGCCGTCTTCATTGCGTAAGGGTTGGTGACCGGTGGCCAGGTCGATGATGGCGAGCCGCACGAAACCCAAACCTACCTGAGGCGCAAGATAGACTCCCTCATCATCCGGGCCACGATGCCGGATGGTGTCCAGCATACCCCCAATCAGAGCGCGGCTAACGGCTGCGTTCTGCTCAAACTCGACTTTTCCGCAAATCCCGCACATTTTAGTTTCGATAGACTCTCACGCCACCAGCTATCTCCAGATCGTGTCCAGCCCTCCAAGGCGTCTGAGCTGTTGCCTTCGTATGTATTTGATGAGCCGTGTGTCGTTCACCCGAGGTGCTCGGGTCCAATAACCTTTTAGAAAGCCGTAGCAGATGGCGGCGGAACCGGCAACATAGGGCTTCTGAATCAATCTCGACGCGCAACTCGCGATAAGAAACAGAGGGTGATATCCCGAGACGTAGCATGCCAGTCCGTGCTTGATCCGGTCACGCAAAACTCCATCAGCGGTTCCGGTCAATCGATGATGAGTGACGTGCAGCTCGCTGAAGCTGTGGCTCTTCCAACCCAGCATGTTGGCCTTCACTTCGTCAATCGTGTCCCACCCCGGGGCCTGCCATAGGCCCCCAACCGCCTCCCAGCACGCCCTACGATAGATCTTGGTCGCTCCTCTGACGTGGAACCTGGGGTTTGCTTCCAGTGTCGGCTTTCCTTCAAGATCGTGATAGATATCCCCGCCGCCAATTCCGAGATCGGGTTCACACTTGAAATGTTCAAAGCACTTTTCAAAGTAGTCCGAAGAAAAAGTCAGATCGCCGTCCAGCTTTGCGATGAATTCCCAGTCGTTGTGCTGAACTGCCTTGTAACCGTCATAAAACGCTTCTATTACGCCTCCGCCAGACTTACGGGATCCCCGGTTCGGCCTTTGGATCAGATGGATCCAGGGGAACAGATCTGCGTAACGCGTGACGATCTCGGCCGTTTTGTCGCTTGAACCGTCATCGACAATGACCCACTCACGGGGCAGGATCGTCTGAGACGTGACGGATCGGATGGTGGCCTCGACATGTTTTTCCTCGTCGCGCACCGGAGTGATGACTAGATATTTGACTGCGTGAGCCATAATCGCGATCAGCTAGAGGTTCGGCTATCCCAGGTATTTGTAGAGTACCCGTCCCGTCGCCGTGAGTAAGCCATCGGGCATGCAGGCAAAGATACGTTTGGAAATGCTGCCTTGGGTCGCATTACGAATAGAGTGAAGACGTGGGCGCGGATATTGCAAATAGACTAATCTTGTCCGAGTCGCACCCCAGCGGTCTTTGAAGGTGACCAATCCAGAGTTGGCGCAATCGGAGCGCCCCAGATCAAACTCGGTCAGTTGATCAGTCTTGGCGTCCTCGATCGCCCTCCAAAATAACATTTGCATGCCGCCAAATTGATTAAACTTCTCATCCGAGCAGCCGTACTTGTAAACAAGGGTCTGCTTGTATTGCAGGGTCAGAATACCGGCGACTGGACGACCGTCTTTTGCTGCAATACGAATTCTCACTTTGTCGCCTAAACAGGTAACTAGGTTTCGGAACCAGGCAAGGGGTTGTGGCGGAACTCCATGCCGCCGGCGAGTCATCAAGAGGAGTCGGTAGAACTGGGCCAGCAACAGCTCTGACCTTCCTTCTTGTTGAGTGAGTCTTTCTCGCACACCCCGCTGGATTTTTCTCTGCACACAATCCTTGTGGAAATTCCGGAAGATCTCGTCTAAGCACGAGCGCAAGTCGAGCGTGTGAAGAAAAAAACCCTTGCTTTCCTCAAAAGCCTCATAGTTGGGCAAGAGTGACTCCGTTGTCCGGATTTCCGCGCACGTCCACTTTTCTCGGTCGACGCTCTCGCGCAAAGAAGCTAATAGGCTGCTCAGTCGTGCCGAATTTTCTGCTAGCGGTGCGCAGTGATCCGAGAACGGCAGTGACACCAAGCGGCGTCTGCCGAACCAACTGGAAATCCCGCAAAAAGGAATCCCGTTGGTCAATGAACACCCCGAGGGTGATGTCGTAAAGGCAACCGGTTTGTAACCGTACGTCCGCCGCAACGCTTCCAGCCACTCGGGCGTATGAAATACGGAGGCAGCAGGATGCTTCTGAAGGAACTCGCCCCAACGCTCGTCCTTTATGGGATCAATTGTGAAAACGGCCATGGCGAGTCGCGGTTGCTGACCTATGCCTGCACAGCTCTGGGGATTGGTTGCGCGAAAGCGTAAAGCAGCCACCCTAACTCATAAGGACGGCACTCGTACAAGATATCGAGGCGGCCTCGGGTTGGCCTCTTGCTGATCAAACCACGAATACTTGCGGCGTACGCAGCGGATTTCGGCGGCTGGAGGCATCTCCAGGCAACGCCTGCGTGGGTATCCACAAGATCCTGATTCAGTTCATTCGCGCCACTGATCCATCGCAGTCCATTGTCAATATGGGCGTGGAAGTCTGCACCGCATGTTTCTTCGAGCGCAAGCAGGGCCATGGGAGCCATGCCATGCTGATGCACCGAATACACGGGATAGTGTTCCACCACCCGGCCAGTCACAGAGTCATAGTGCCACCACCACTGGCCCATAGAGCCTTGCAGGCCGCAAATGGCAGTGGCGCATCGCAACGCATTGTCGCGCGCTTCCCCATGGCCGAAGATCTGTGAGAAGTGTGCCGTCGCGAAAATGGGGTAGACCTGGTCGGCAAAACTTCCAACGCGTCCCCGAACTACTCCGGCTGCAGAATGCCACTTCGCCATGTGTCCGAATAAGCCGTGGCCGCCTTGATTTGCCCGCACCAGGCGGTAAGTTTCGTGTGCGATTGGCTTAAGATCGTCGCGCTGCCCTGTCTTGCTGGCGTGCGCAAGCCCCGTGAGAAACCATGAAAGTTCCATCGTGAGCCGGCGCCGCGCATCTGGAAAACGCTCCAGGGCATTCGAAAGATCGAACGTGGCATAGAACCGATGCAAGTGTTTTTGAGAAGTGGCCGCACACAGCCAAAGCAGCAGGCCAAGATCGCCGATATTGTCAATCCACGCTGTCTCGCCAAGCAGTCGATCGACTGTAGGTTCAATATCAAACGGGGAGGGCAACCCCGCAGATTCCGCCCGCAGCAGGCCGAGCAGGGTCATGATCGTATATCGATGAGAGATGCCTTCCCTTTTCATGCCCGATGATGTTCTTTGGAGCCGGTAACAGAAGAGTCCCTGTGCGGAATCGTACATCGAATCGAGTCCCTTGATGGCCAAACCGACCAGATCAGATATTCGCGGCTCCGGGACAGTGATGGCGTTTTGCATCGTGGTCAGTCGGCTTGGCTGAGGATGGTTTCGACGTGTTCAACGATTGTGCTGAGCGCGCCGTTCTGCCGGTGGTCCGCAGTATGCGCGCGAGTCCGCTTGGTCAGGATCAGTTTGCTTGCAACTTCTTCCGGCCGTTCAATCAAGGTGAGGCGCCCTGCGGAAGCGAGATACCGGTCCACTGCTCCGATTTCACCGCGGAAAATGCTGTAAACAGGAACGCCCAGAGCAGCGGCTTCGCGGTTCATTGTGCCGCCGCCGCTAATCACCAAGTCGGAGTACCAGATGAGATCCAGTCCGTTCACGACTGAGTTTGGAATCAGCATCTGGCCCTTGGCAAACAAGGCCACCCATTTTGACCGAATGTCGGCGGCTTGGCGCTCGTTCCGCGGCAGCAGGATCATTTTGACGTGTGGTTTACTTCCCAGATAATTGAGCACAGCAGCAAACAGTTCGTCGCTCTCCGGCCGGTGATAGTGAGCTTCGGTGGCAGGCGGTCGGATGAGAGCCATGATGTCGGTCGATGTTGCCAGACCCAGAGTCTCCGGGATGGAGGAATCCGGGTTGAACCTCGGAACGTATACGTCCTCCTTGATGCCGGGATATTTCAGCACCCGATTCGCGGAACACTGAACCTTCTCACTGGGAATGATTTCCGGTGTGATTACCCACGTTGGCCGCACCAACGCCCAGATCTTTGCGAATTCGTAGTCGGCAACGGTGACGGAAGGTATGCGAAGCAGGTTCGCCACCACCAACTGTGAGCGTGAACCATGCGACAAAGCCAGTTGTGGTTTGCACCGCAAGACGTCTGGAATCAGTTGCAGCGCACGCCAGCAAAGTCCGGTCAACTTCCAAATTGTGTTCTTGCCGTAGTGACGTCCCACGCGATGATACTTGACGCGCAGGAGATCAGCCAGTTCACACACCTGGAAACAATCACGCGCGGTAACAAGAACTGAATGGCCCGATTTCTCCAGTTCCTCAATAATCGGCGCGAAGAAAGGCACGTGAGGAGAATTATCAAGGTCGATCCAGATTGTTCTTCCTTTATCCGGCTTTCGTGAAGCATCGTGCGCCAACCGTAAGCTGGGCACAGTGTCTGGCTTCGGTTTAACCGCTAGTCTTGGCATGAAGGTATTGCGCTGCGACGTTCGGGAGAATTTGTTGGGTGGATGTTGATCGCTCGGGAAGACAACCAACAGTGGATCGCAGTCGGTTATGCAAGTGCTAGGATGAAACGCGGCTTCCCGTTTGCACGCCGAGGCACTCGATCACACTTTCAACCACCGATTCCTGTTCGTTCGTGCTCAGGTCTGGATACATCGGCAGCGACAGGATCTCTCCGGCGACTTTTTCGGTGACCGGGAAGTCTCCCTTCTGGTAACCGAGCCTGCGGTAGGCATTCTGCAGGTGAAGTGGGATCGGGTAATGAATTCCCGTGCCGATGCCTGCGGCCTTCAGATGCTGTTGCAATTTCGCGCGCTCCTCTACCCGGATTACATAAAGGTGGTAGACGGCCCGCGACCAGGAAGGCTCGTAGGGAGTAATGATGCCCTCCGCGTCAGCGAAAAGCTCCCGGTACGTCTCGGCTTTCTTCCGGCGGGCGACGTTCCATTGCGCGAGGTGCGGCAGTTTGGTATGCAACAGGCCGGCCTGAAGCGCATCCAGTCGGCCGTTGTAACCTTCCATGTCGTGGTAGTATTTTTCAGCCTGACCATGATCGCGCAGCATGCGGATGTGCTGCGCTACGTCGGGATCGTTGGTGGTCACCGCTCCGGCTTCTCCGCAGGCACCAAGGTTCTTCCCGGGATAAAAGCTGAAGGCAGCGGCCTTTCCCAGCGAGCCGGCTTTCTTCCAGCATTGTTCTCCGCGGGAAAAATATTCTGCTCCGTGTGCCTGGCACGCATCTTCCACAACAACAAGGTTGTGCGCTTCGGCCAGTTCAAGAATCGCGTCCATCTCGGCCGGCTGACCATACAAGTGAACTGGAACCACCGACGAAATAGTCCGGCCTGCCCTGCGCGAAATCGGTCTGCCGGTACGCGGATCCCTGTCGCACTGCGTTTCCAGGTATTCGCGCAGTTTCTCTGGATTCAGATTGCAGGTGTGCTCGTCGATATCCACGAACTCCGGCAGTGCGCCGGCTTGCGAGATACCCTCGGTCGTGGCGATGAAAGTGTTCGGGACTGTGATCACGCTCTCGCCGGGCTGGACTCCTGCAGCCATGAGCGCGAAGCGCACAGCATCGGTTCCGCTCCCCAGACCAACGCAGTACTTCACGCCGCAAAACTGCGCAAAGTCGTGTTCGAAGCCCTCCACTGCCGGTCCGCCGATGAAGCCGGCAGTTCTCAGGGTATGTCGGAAAACAGACACAAGTTCCTCTTCCAGTTCCAGGTGAGGAGTAACTAAGTCAAGAAATGGGATTTTATTCTGCGTAGTCATTATGCCAACCTCAATTTGGTTTCTACATCCCGAAGCAGTCGTGCCGGATTCCCTGCCACAATCACGTTCGCAGGCACGTCTTTGGTGACAACGCTCCCCGCACCGACAATGGCGTTTTCTCCGATTACGACATTGGATAGAATTGTTGCTCCCGAACCGATCGAAGCTCCCCGCTTGACCAAAGTGCGCTCCACCTTCCAATCCTGCTCGGTCTGAAGCGCACCGCTGGGATTGGTTGCGCGGGGATAGCTGTCGTTGATGAACGTGACGCCATGACCGATGAAGACGTCATCTTCGATGGTCACGCCTTCGCAGATGAAAGTGTGGCTGGATATCTTGCAATGATTTCCAACCCGGGCATTCTTCTGGATTTCCACGAATGCACCAATCTTCGTTTCATCGCCAATCTCGCAACCATACAGATTGATGAATTTGGAGAGCTTTACGTCCTTGCCCAGCTTCACATCTGGAGAAATACACAGATAAGAGTTCATAGATAAACCAGACTTCCTCTTTCACTTAGAGACTTGTTGGCAGCCTCCAGCATCTTCACCACCCTGAGGCCGGCCGCGCCGTCATTAAAAGGTGAGTGGTTGTTGGAGATGCAATCCACAAAATAAGTCAACTCCTGACGCAAAGCCTCTCCCTGGTCCACATGTGGCGCCCACATGTCGCCCGAGCGGTAGCTGACTAACAATTCGTACAGTCCCTCCCGGCTCGTGATACTCACGCCCTTGTCGTAAACTCTGATCTTTTCGTCCGGCTCCAGGTCATTCCAGACGAGCATCTTTTTTTCTCCCCCAACTAACGTGGTCCTGACTTTCACGGGAGAGAGCCAGTTCACGTTGATGTGCGCGATGATTTGCCCGGGAAAATAAACGGTGATGAACGCTATGTCTTCATATCCGTTCAGATGCGCCTGGCCTGTCGCCGCTATTGCCTCGGGACGTTCGTTGATCAGGTAATCCATGATGGACAGATCGTGCGGCGCAAGGTCCCAGATGACATTGACGTCGTGCTGGAAGAGCCCAAGATTTACACGCGTCGAATCGTAGTAGTAAAGCTTGCCCAGAGTGTCCTCTTCCAGAAGCTGTCGGATCTTCCTGACCGCGCCCGTAAAAAGGAACGTGTGGTCAACCATGATCTTTAAGTTTTTCTGGTGAGCGAGGTTGACCAGTTCCTCTGCCTGTTGAACACTACTGGTGAAAGGCTTCTCGACAAAGACGTGTTTCCCGTTCTCCAGCGCCTGTTTGGCCAGTTCAAAGTGTGTCCAAACCGGTGTCACTATGGCGACCGCGTCAATATCTGTCGCGGACATCACTTCGGCAGCATCCGCCGTCACCCGAATTCCCGGGTAGGCTTCTTGCGCGCGCTTTCGTAAGGTAGGAACTTTCTCCGACACGGCCAAGACTTGGGCCCCGTCCAGACTGTCAAGATTCCTAACGACATTCGGACCCCAGTAGCCGTAGCCAATGACACCAAAGCTGATCATAATATTACCGCCCTTGGAAACTGCGAATGATTTGGATCCAGCCGAAGGGAGGGCAAGTGCAGGACTGCTCAAAACCGTGAAATCGGCTGAAGCGTTGTACTCAATAGGCGCCGCCGCCCGTAACCACTGCCCGGGGCGTTTGGACGAGAATCTTGAGGTCGAGCCATGGTGACCAAGCTTTGGCGTACCTGATATCCAGTCGCACCATTTCGTCGAACTTAACCCGGCTTCGACCATTGACCTGCCACAGCCCAGTAATCCCCGGTTTAACTTCCAAGACTCGCCGCCGGTGCCATGTCTGATAGGCAGCCACTTCGTAGGGAAGCCCGGGGCGTGGGCCAACCAGTGACATCTCACCTTTTAGAACATTGATGAACTGAGGTATTTCATCCAGACTGGTTTTTCGTAAGAACGCCCCCACTCGCGTGACCCTGGCGTCGTTTGTGAGCTTGTAAACACCGTCGCCGTTCCCGTTCTTTGAGTGCTGCTCGGCTTGCCCGGCGATGAAGCGCTTCACATACTCTTTGTGCGCAGTAGAGTCGTTGTTTACATACATCGACCTGAACTTCAGGAACACAAAAGGTGCACCGTACTGTCCGATTCGCTGTTGCCTGAAAAACACCGGTCCTTTTGATGAGACTTTGATCGCCAGGGCAATCAGCAAGAGCGCGGGAGAACAAATGGTTAATGCCAGCGCGCTGCCTAAGATATCCATCATCCTCTTCACACTGGAGGGCAGTTTCTTTGCCGGGTCCTGGCCGAAGAGGTCCGGGTACAGCGTTGGATTGCTCGGGGGTAGGGACTGATCGTGATCCCAATCGTCCGGGTACAGATGGAACGAGATGCTGATCTGATTGAACTGTTCGAAGGTCAGGTTATCCCGCAACGTGCTGCTGACTCTTGCCAGCATGGTACTCAGAATTGAGTTCTTGTCATCAATCACGAGCCCCGAAAACACCACTCCGAGCACAGTCCGATCCTTATACCAGCCCGTCACATCGGTCTCCCGGGTAGAAGCCAGGAGCACCGACACGATATTGCTGAGGGCGTGGCCGTTTTTCTTGGGAAGCTGATGGCCTCCCGTCTCCAACAGCATCAGCAGGAACGGTTTGCGGGAACGCTCGGTCCTCTTCCTTTCAAGAGAAATCATCCGATGAAAAGATGCTTCATCCAAGGCTGTGCGATCGTCATTCCCGGACGAGCGCGTCGCAAGAGAACTCTGTCCCAGGGGGTCAATTGAGCGTCGCAGATTCATGGCTTCCTCCACTTGTCCCGCTCCCGTCGTTCCCGAGCGGGTGAAGATGACGTTTTTCATTGTTCTTTCTGACGTGCTTAAAGATGTGCACGAGAGCTTAGAACTACGTGTGGGTGAGTTGGATCGGGGGAACTTATTTCTCGGCACTGTCCTTGTCGGACGACGAACCCGAGGAACCGTAGTGATAGTAGTAGTTGCTGTGAGCCGCATCCGTGGAGCAGTTGATCAATGTGCCCAGCAGCTTGGATTTATCGAGCGCTTCCAGCCCCTTCTTTAGCTGCTTTCTTTCGCAGACTCCTTGCCTTGCAACCAGAAGAATTCCATCCGCTAGCCGCGACCACACGCTGGTATCCCCCAGCGGCAGCACGGGTGGGGAATCGATGACGATCCAATCAAAACGTGTAGCCAACTGGTCCATGAGCGCCGAGAGTGCTCCGGTTTGCATTAACTCCAGAGGGTCTTGCGGAGTGCTGCCTGCAGGCAGGATCCACAGTGCGGCAGATTCCAGCCGGTAGATGTTGGTCATCGGCCCTTTCCCGTGTTGCAGCCACTCACTGAGACCCGGAACTTTGCCCAGGCCGAATTGGCGGGCAAGGGTCGACCGACGGAGGTCGCCCTCCAACAGCAGTGTCTTTTGTTGTCGCTTGCGTGCCAGAGTACAGGCAAGGTTGGCAGAGACCATGCTCTTGCCTTCGTTCGGGACCGTGCTGGTAACCAGCACTTTTTTCAAAGGCCGCGTCTGCTGAAGCTGGCGCAAGCGAACCCCGAGAAACCGAAACTTCTCCGCAGCCAGGCTTTCCTTGTCTGTCAGACACACCAACCTGCTTTCGGGAGGAATCGACACCGGCATTGAATCGAATTCTGTAGACGAATCTGGCTGGCTCGGTTCCTCATAGTTGAGGGCAGCGTCCGCGATTGCATTTGCCGTCGGAACCTCGGGCGCAGAACGTTCAGCGGCTAGCAACAGTTCTGTCGCGTTTGACAATTCAGCGAGGTCGATCCCGGCGCGTTCAGCCTCTGACCTCTGTAGCGCATCAAATATTTGGCTCATGTCTACTGACTCAATTCTTGCGGCTTTCCACTAATACCGATGCGATCATACAAAGGGCCTTTCCAAAGAGAGCAAGGTTTGGGAGAGTCGGTGTGCGTCATAGTCTCCGCTGTTCGTCGTGCCTTCCATGTGCCCTGGAGCAGCTTCCTCTAAACGGAAATCAGCCGCGATCTCGCCGATGATGTCGGGAGTCACGCTTCGCACTTGTCTTGCGTACGCGGTAATCAGCGCGTTTTCGCACAGGGTATTGATGAGTCGGGGGATCCCCCGGGAATAGCGATGCACTTCAACAATTGTTTCCACCGGAAAGATTGTTGTGGCCTCGGAATTGGCGCCAGCGATCTTCAGCCGGCGATACATGTACCCCGCGGTTTCAACCATGTCTAATGGCTGGAGTTGGGACCGCAGAGCGATTCGCTGCTTCAACTGCCGCAGCTCAACTGAGTCCAGCTTCTCATCCAGTTCGGGTTGCCCCACGAGCAGAATCTGCACCAGCTTTTCTTCCGTAGTCTCCAGGTTGGTCAGCAAGCGAATCTCTTCAAGAACCTCAGCTGAAAGATGATGAGCTTCGTCGATCACCAGCACAGTCGTGAGTTTCTTCTGGTACCGGAAGATCAGGTATCTGCTCAAGTCGAGCAGAAGTTCGCTCTTCGTTTTACCCGATGCGGCCAGTCCAAAATCACCTGCGATGTATTGCAGGAACTCAAGCGGGGACAGGCGAGGATTGAAAACATAGGCATAGGCCACATTGTTGTGGCTGAGCAATTGCAACAGGCAGCGCACCAACAGCGTCTTGCCGGTGCCCACTTCTCCGGTCATGACCACGAAGCCTTTGTGCCGGCGTACTCCGAAATAAAGTGCGGTCAAGGCCTCATTGTGTCTTCTCGTTGAAAACAAGAATGCCGGGTCCGGAGTAATCTCGAATGGGTTGCGCGTCAAATGGAAAAAAGTCTTGTACATGATGGGATATTAGCCGCGCAAATAGCTGATCGCAGATCCAGCCAGGATGCACGCGACCACCAGAATTGTGGCTACCCAGTCGAACCTGATCTTCTTTTTGCTCTTTCTCTCGTCGGATGGGGTCACAACCAGAGGGATTTCGGTGAGCACCCTTACTGGCAAGAGATCTTTGAGTTCCTTCTCGTTGTAGATGCGGTCGTCCAGCATCTCAAATGCACCCGCGACCACAACACCCAGCGCCAACCCAACCCCCAACCCAATGCCGCAGAATTTCAGCCGGTTGGGAAAATCAGGTTTCTGCGGCAAGCTGGGAGGGTCGATGATGCGGAAGCGTTCCCCCTGCTGAAGCAGTTCCATGCTGGTAGCCATTTGGGACTGGTTCTTCTTCTTCAGGAGTTCGTCATAATTCGCTTTGGACTGATCGTAGCCGCGCGTCAGATCGGCCAGTTGCTGTTCACGCACCGGCTCTTGATTCAGGCGGTTCTGGTAATCGTTCACCTTTTCCTTGAGAGTGGCAATCGCATTTTCGCGATTGCCGATTTCGACTTGGTTGGATTGCAATTGGCCTTGCAGCTGAGTCAGTGCTGACAGCGGTGCCGACTCGACCCCGGCAGATACAGTCCCCGCAGAACCATCAGTCCGGTTCGCATTGGCCTTTGTCTTCAGGTCCGCCAGGAGCTGATCCCTCAGCTTTTCGGTCTTGGCGATTTGGTCTTTCAACTTGCGCACGTCCGGGTGTTTGTCGGTGTAGCGGGAGCTCAGGTCTGCAAGCTGTGATCTGAGTTTGTCCAGCTCCTGGTCCAGCGCGGGCAAGCCCACGGGAGCGCCTTCGGGTGTCTTGGCCGATCCTTGCAGCGTACGATACTGGTTGATTAAGGTCTCCAGATAGACACGCTGCTGCTTGGCGACATTGAGCGCGTCCTGGTCCGCCTGTAACTGGGATTGCAGACCACTGAGTATCTCCAGGTTGCTCCCCGTCTGTGTGGGCAGCTCTCCCACATGTTGCCCCTTGAACTCTCGAATCTTTTGCTCCTGCTCAGAGAGAGTCTTGCGCGCAGATTCCAACTGGTCTTCCAGAAACTTGGTGGTGTCCTCGGACATCTGCTGCCGCACTTCCAGATTCTCATTGATAAATAGGCCAGTCAGTTCACTGGTGACTCGCTGCGCAACGTAGGGATCTGATGCCCAGTAGTACACGTTGAAAGCGGTGACCCGATTGCCAGCGTCGTGCACAAGCTCAATCTCGATGTTTTTGCGCATGGTCTCAACCTTCTCTTCCGGGTTGAGTTGGGCGTGGTTTCCACCATACAGATTCAGTTGATCTATGATGTGCAACAAACGAGTGCGGCTCAGAATCTGCTGCGTGATGCTCTGCAATCGCTCCTGAAGATCATCATTGACGTTGGGAACGACGTAATCTTTCGGCATGGTGGGCTGTTCCACCAGGATCAGTGTTCCGGACTTGTATCGTGCCGGCAAGATCCAGCTCGCGCCCCATACCACCAGCCATCCCACAAACAATGGGATCAGAAAGTGCAGATGGCGGCGGCGCGCCACGTCCAAATAGTGATGCAGGTCAAGACTGCCTGAATCTTGCTCTTCCAGTGGTTCAACCATGTTTTATCTTCCCAATGGTCTGGCGAATTGATAGGCGAGGGAAATGAATTCACGATTGGTGTCGGGGAAAGTCGAGACCGCTGCAATGCCTTCGTAACTCTGGTGCATTCGCGTGTATCCAGCCTGCACACTCAGGTGTTCGCCGATGGAGCGCTGTACCGACGCAGTCCCGGAAACCGTGTGCCCTCCCGGGCTGGATAGAAAGAAGAAAGGAGTCACGTTCTTGTAGATTGCATAGCTCGCTGAGGATCCTACGTTCCAATTGCGCGTCAGTTGCCAGCTAGTTGAGGCAGTTGCGCTGTTTGAATGGTAGGCTCCGAGCAAGCCGCCGCTGCCGGTGATGATTCGAGAGTAGCTGCCCGCAAAGCTTGTACGGCGCCCTTGCCAGCCCATGCTTGCCGAAGCAGTAGGCGACCAGGAACTGGAGGTCGGTTGGGGAGATTGCATAGTTTCATAGTGCTGTGTACCTCCCGACAAGGAAAACGAAAGTGTGGGCTTCAAATACAACGTGTAAAAGCCAGACACGCCATGAGTCTGGGTTGTGCTGCGTAGCCCGCCCTGGACCTCTACGGGATAGGCGAGGAACTTTGAGTACTGATACGTAGTACCGATGTAGTGTTTCTTGGACAGGCGGTGGTTGTAAAAAGCCGATCCGCCAGTCGACTTTGAATCATACAGGCCTGGCACTTCTGCCGGGTTGGAGTAGTTTAGATATGCGAAGCTGCCGCTGGCTCCTACCATGCTGTTTGCACCGAACTGATACGAAATCCCCGCATTCGTGGTGTTGCCGAGATGGTCTGCGAGCGGGGCAACGACTGCCACCGTGGGCGCTTGGGCCGAACCCGGAACTGCGGTCGACGATACCAGGTCTGGTTGATTGAACACGCTGGACGATTTTTGAAATGAATCGTGCATGTTGACCGTCACGTGCGGACTCAACCGGTATTGGACGCTCAGGCCTGCATTCTGGTCGGATTCGTTCCGTCCGCTTTCCTTCTGGTAGAAGGTAAATCCTGAGCTGTAGGTGAGAACCGAATGCAATCTGGGGGTCGTTTGGTCAAGCGAGATCGTGGGCCAGACGGAATAGTTGGTGTCACCTACCATGTGTCCACTAACCCCGGCGAACACGTTATCGCTGTATGCGGCACTGAAAGTCAAGCCATAGCGCAAGTAGTTTGACCGCTCTGCACCCGTACCAGCCGCCGGGTACGATCCTCCGCTCGCCGGGGGTGGCGTGAGCATGCCCGTGTCTTGGTCGGTTACAGACAGGTCCGTTTGTGTGGCTTCTGGGTTCGCCTGACCCCACAGTGGCGCTACGGCAACCGCAACAATCAGGAACCAAAAATGGTTCAGCATGACATGCCTTTAGGGAACGACGATGGTATCGCGCGGCTGCAGTCTTATGTTCTGGGAGGAGTTCTTTCCCTTGATGACATCCTTGTAGTTGAACGGGATCCGCGACTCGCCGCCGCCAGGGTTCTGTCGGAGGATATAGATAGACTTCTGTTTGGCGAAATCGCGGAAGCCTCCTGCCAGAGCGATCGCGTCCAGGACCGTGGCCGCTTGAGTGAGCGAGTATGATCCCGGCTTGGCCACTTGACCCAACAGGTTGAACTTCTGGCTCTTGATCTCTTGCACAATGACAGTGACTTCCGGGTCAGACACGTAATCTTTCAGCTTGGCGGCGATGTCGCTTTCCAGTTGCAGAGGAGTTTTCCCCGCGGCTTGTATTTCGCCGGCCAAGGGCAGCGAGATTTTGCCGTCCGACCGCACGGGAACCGAGCGTGAGACATCTGGTTCCTTCCACACATGGATCGCCAGCACGTCGTCATTGCCAATCACAAAGCTATCGTTATGAGGGCTGGCGGCCGCGTCTGCACTCTGAGCTGACACTGTCGCTGGCGGCGACGCAACTTTTGCACGATTCGCCTCGCTCCCCGAACCAGTCTGCGCCCATAGGCAACTCGACATGAAAACACAGATTGCCGATACAGTCAGCCCTGTTGACCACGACCATTTGACGATGAATGTCATAGATTCTCGATAGCCGCCTTTTACCACGCCCTTCCCGCGGAACCAAACCTGGCGTTAATGGCCATTCCCTTTGAATCCATTCCCAACTCCTGTGACTCCGTTCCCCGAAAATCGGGAAGTGTGGTTTTCCGGGCAGATCATATGGTACTGCTCGATCTTGTACAACAAGGTCCGATAGCTGACCTTGAGCAATCGCGCGGCGGCCTTTCGGTTCCAACCGGTTTTCTCGAGGGCACCTGTGATTGCGTTCCTCTCCGCCTCCAATTTGACGCTTTGCACGAGCGACTTGAGACCCACCGGGCGTTCGCCGGATTCACCTGTGGTTTGCGCAGCCTCGGGTCCCGAGAGCTTCGAAGTGACATGTTCCGCTTTGCTATTCGGGCTTGGCAGTAACGCGCCGAAGTCCAGATCTTTGTCGCCCATGACGAGGCAACGCTTCACGAAGTCCCCAAGCTCTTTCAAGTTTCCTGGCCAGGAATAAGATCCGCAGGCATCGAGCGTGGCAGATGAAAAGGCGCGTGCAGGCAAACCGTAGTGCTTCGCTAGATGGTGCATGAAGTGGTGCAGGAGGAGCGGAAGCTCTTCTCTACGTTGACGCAGCGCAGGCACCTGCACGGTGAAAGCGCTTAGGCGATAATACAGATCCTCGCGGAGCTTCCTTTCCGAAAGTGCCTGCTCCACACTGCCACTTATCGCGGCCATCACTCGGACCTCAACATTAACTGCCGTGTGGCTGTTTGGTCTCAGGAACTGCTTGTTCTGCAGCACCTGGTGGAGTCTGGCTTGTAAGCCCGCTGGCATTTCAGAAAGTTCTTCCAGCAGGATCGTGCCCTTTTCGCAGAGTTCGAATGCGCCAAGCTTGGTTCGCACAGACCCGCCGGAAGAAGCCCGATCGGAACCGAAAAGTTCCATTTCCAGGAGGTCGCCGGGCAGCGCTGCGCAGTTCACCCGCATAAATCTGGACCCGGAACGAACCGATGAATTGTGTATCAGGCGGGCAACCGTGGCTTTTCCGCTCCCCGCTTCGCCCAGAATCAGCAGTGGAGCGTCCGTTTGAGCCAGCAGTTCCGCTTGCGTACGCAGTTTCCGCATGATCGGGCTGGCGCAGACAAAGAATTTGTCATCGCTGATTTGCTGAATATCGTCGCTGAAGATCTCGGCCTCGGTGCTGTCGTCCAAGGGGACCAAGTGGCTTTTGATGATGAGTTCCAGCTGCTTTTCGTGGAATGGTCTGACCAGGAAATCCTGGGCCCCGAGCCGGAGTGCCTCCTTCTTTCGCCCAACATCGTCCATGTGGGAAAGCAGAACAATCGGCAGACTCGGCCGGAGCCTGCGTAGCCACCGCAGAATGTGCAAGCCGTCTGCCTCACCCCGCGGCAAATCCAATAAGAGCAGACTTGGCGTTATGCCTGACTGCACACGCTCCAGCGCTTCCCATCCACCCCCAACGGTTTCGAGGTTCCAGGAATTGGCTTCCCCGATCGACCAGAGCGGGCGAAGAACGGCGGGCTCCCTGCTCACGACAAGCAAGCGTACTGATGTTTCAACCAGGTTTTCTGCCACAGGCCTAATCCTTACGAAAGGTATGACGGGAGAGCGTGGCGGACAGTTCTAGACAGGCTCGAAATCGTATCCGTCAATGCGCACCGCCATAGATCTTTGAATGGCATCGACGGATATAACAAGTGTGCGGTCTCCGTTTCGCGAAACCAAAATACCCTCGATCCCGTCTAACGCTCCGCCGCGAATCCGCACTCGCTGGCCTATTTTCACGAAAGGATGCATACAGCACGGCAGCTGTTGTGCCAGAAGGGATCGAACTGCATCGATTTGCGCTTCTGGAATCGGGGTTCCTTCCCACCCAACACCGACGAAGCTGATCACACCGTCCAGACGGAGGATTCGGATGCGCTCTTCGACGCTCGGATGCAATTTGACGAATACATAACAATTGAACAGAGGCAATTCCACCACTTTCCGTCGATCACTCCAGCGATGCACCTCAGTCACCAGCGGAACAAAAGTCGTGAACTGCTGGCCCTCCAGGCGAGTGGCAATCGATTTCTCATGTCGGGCGCGTGTATGAATCGCGTACCACTGGGACTCAAACCCGACGCTTGGGTTAAGCCCGTACGGTGCAATCGGTAGTTCCCGGAGTTGATAGCTGCTGCTCACACTTCTCCCCTCTCAGTCACATGGGACTTTCGCAAATTGGGTTCACTGGTTTAACCGCTGGTGGGGGAAATCCAGCCCTTCAAGCAATAAGCGAGCCATCTATTGCTCGCCTGTGCAATGTTGCAACCTTAGACCATCGTTGCAAATGCGTGCAAGATGCAGAACCTCCCGGAGAATCTTGTATCTAGCGCCGCATTCCGGGTTGATGATACAAATATGATCTATTAGGTAGGGATTTCTCTAAGAGGGGCTTCCCTAGGGAAAGCGGGGTCTTCTTGCTTTTTGCGGCGTAGTAGCTCTAGAATGACTGGGGATGCTTTTCAGTTCCTTCCTTTATGATGAAAGAACCCTTTGACACAGAAAGGCCGGCCACTCTCGTTGTCGCCGATTACAGTAACATCGACTGTCATCTGCTGGCCGATGCAATTAGGCAAAATCCGGCTTTCCGAGTGGTGGACCACGCGACCAGTTCTGAGGAACTGGTTGCAAGAGTTTGCACCCACCGGCCGGATATTGCACTGATTAGTGCCCGGCTTCGCGATGGTGCTACTGCCGGTCTGGACGCGTTGCGGAAACTGCGTGCCCTGCGCACGGGCTGTCGCCCGGTAGTTCTGCTGGACGATAACCAATGCGAACTGGTCGTCGATGCTTTCCGCGGTGGCGCTAGGGGAGTTTTTTGCCGCAATGATGGAACGCCTGCGGAACTGGTTAAGTGCGCACAGTGCGTCCACGGCGGTCAGATTTGGGTACGCAATGCGAGCCTGGAGCACCTGGTAGAAGCCTTGGCCACGACCCAGCCCGGCGGAATCCGCAAGAAGGGATTCGCGGGCATTCTGAGCAAGCGGGAACTGGAGGTTTCACGCCTTGTTGGTGCCGGATTGTCGAATCGTGAGATTTCCGAGACTCTGGGTCTGAGCGAGCATACGGTGAAGAACTACCTGTCCCGCATTTTTGAAAAACTGGGCGTTTCCAGCCGTACTGAGCTGGTTCTTCACATTTTGAGTGACGCCAAACCGGCTGAATCCGAAAGCCAGCCCGCACTCCGCCGCGCAGTATGAACTCCCAGACCTCAAGCTGAGCGCCCACATTCTCTGACGCTAGCGGTCGGAGTTTCCCGCGACACTGAGCCGCGAACAACCAGCAACGTGCAGGAGGCGAGGCTGGCAAGATGTCAAAGTGAGCTTATCTCCGGAACGCTTCGATCGGCAACGTACCTCACCAATTCCACCCGGCTGGATACCCCCAACTTGTCGAAGATCCGGAACATGTAATTTCTCACCGTGTTCTCGCTGAGTTTCAGCTCGCGAGCAATCTCAGCGTTGGTGAAACCTTTGGAAGCGCATACCACCACGTCCTGCTCCCGTTTGGAAAGCAACGCAGCGCCCTGCGCGTCCGTCAGGCGCACTCCGATCGCGTCTACCAGAGCGCCGACCAGGAATTCCAGTTGATCGCCACTAATCCAGAACTGACCTTCGTACACCCTGCGAACGCATTTGGCTAGCAGTTCGACTGGGTCGTTCCGGCAAAACACTCCTCGCGCTCCGCTTCGAAAGGCCTCCACAATCAAATCGCGCTCGGGAAGATCCAGCAGCATAATTGGGCGGGTCTGTGGTACCGCCGTCCGCAGTTCCTTCAGTACTTCCAGACCTCTTCCCCGGGTATCCCCCAGGTCCCAACTCAGTAGAACGACATCAGGTCGCAGCGTCGTGGCTGTGGCGGTTATGTCGTTTCCTCTTACATCGTCGACAGCAAACCCGCGATGCCGCAACGCGTCAGCAAACAGGCGCGCCGTTAATGGCATCCTGTCAGCCACCAGAACTTTGATTTTGGCACCGTTCGCCGACAGCATTTCCTTGTCACTCACCGTAGTTCTCCTGAGAAGCTGTTCTAGTTCTGTCCCAAGGCTGTCAGGAACTTTTGACAAGTGTTGTCGAATTCAACGTTCTTGAAAATGGCCCAATGAGGGGAGAAGAGTAGCTCTGCCGTGCCATCGAACCAGAGAAGTGAACGTCGGCTTGCCTGGTGCAAAAACTAAAAGGCCACCGGCCGTTAATGGATCAGCCCAACTCTAAGAATACAATAGCGAGTTAGAGTGGAGTAGCCGATAGGCTGAAAGCCTACCAGCCGCATAATGGACTCTTGGGATGGGGAAGTCAAGAAGATCGGCCTGCGTTAGACACAAAAGAGCGCCGGAAGCGGATCCCCCCTCCCGGCGCAATTGAAGTTTCCCTATGAGATCTTAGGTCCTGTGCGCGAGCCCGCGCTGGCGAAGCAAGATTGCTCCGAAGCAAGACGCTCCCGCTAAGAGGAGGTACATCAAAGCCGCGCCACCTTCCGGAACGGCTACCAACCCCCACATTTCCTGCGCTTCGTTGGGCCCTCGCGGATTTGGCGTGTAAAGCCAAAGGTTTGCAAATTGGCTCAAACTGCCACCATTCTTGAAAAAGGACAGTGCAGCCAAATAGTCTTGATACGCCTGCCCCGTAGTGCCGCCAATCTGAGCCAAGGTCACGCCCCCAGTGATGTACCACAGCGCCTGCGAGTACGCAGATAGTTGCGCAGTGGTAGGGGTAGTGGTAAACATCTGGTTCACGAGATACGCCAGCTCAGTGTATATCTGGATTCCGCTTACCCCAGCGACGCCTGCACCAAACAAGGTTTGACCTATATTGCTCGCATTCAAGGTCGAAGCCTGAATCCCGTTGGCTGTCCACTGTTCTCCGGAAGAGATATTATCTTGGTAGTCGTCGCATATCATGCCCGGCCCACCGGGCTGGCTAGGTCCAACATTAACTCCGTTGATCGAGCCGTCGTAATAACCGGTGTAAACACAGCCCTCGGACCCTCCGCAGTATACGTCCCCCTGCGTGCCCCCGTTAAAATACATGTTCGTGTTCTGACCGAAAGCGGAGCACGCGAAGGATAAGAATCCCAGCGCTGTTACCCCAAGCAGAAACTTCTTCACCATATTCTTTTCCTCACTCGCCTTTCAACAGGGGGAGCACAGTTACGATATCCCACACACTCGTGCTGTCAGCACTTTAGCGCCGCCTCAAATCCTGTCAAGACTGATAATTTCTGCGACCCGTTGCAAACCACTGCAACCATTAGTGTAAACTGCTTGCTGTCAGCAAGATAACCACCCAAGAACCGGCTGAATCAACCGGAAAAAATTTGGGAGGCCTTATGTCCTTAATCATTAATAACACGCGCGGAGCTGTGCTGACCCAGCTCATTGACGAATCACGAGGCCACACGAATTTCCTCTTCCCCGTCCTGTTTTCACCGTTTTTTGGAACATGCGCCTCACATTCCAAGCGCATCGCTTTTGCGGGCTGATACAAATGTTTTAGTTTATAGTTCAGCGAAACGAGCCGTTGGCGAACGAACCGGAGGTTCCATCGATGACGCTTTCTTCTGGCCGATGTTTGGCGCTGTGTGTGGCTCTGGTTGCGTCCCTACTCTTTTCTTCTTGTAGTCGCGATCCCAATGTCCGCAAGCAGAAATATTTCGAGAGCGGCCAACGCTACTTCCAAAAAAGCAAGTATCGCGAGGCCGTCATCGAGTTTCGCAACGCCATCAAGATCGATCACCGCTTCGCCGAAGCCCATCATCAGCTCGCAGAGACGTATCTGAAGTTGCAGCAACCGCAGGATGCCTATCAGGAACTCGGCCGCACCGTTGAGTTGCAGCCGGAAAACTATCAAACGCGGATCGAGCTCGCGAATCTTGCCATCCTGGGCCACGACTTCTCCCAGGCACAGGAACAAGCGGACCTCCTGCTGAAACAGCGTCCCAACGATCCAGCGGTCCATTTGACCGTCTCAGCTCTTCTCGCAGCGCAACAAAATCTCTCCGGCGCAATTGACGAGATGAACAAGGCGATCGCACTCGCTCCGAACCGCTGGGAGTTCTACCTCCAACTGGCGCTGTTGCAGATGCGGACCAATCAACCCGAAGCGGCCGAAGCCAGCTTCAAGAAAGTGACCGAACTGAATCCCACGGCCACACAAGCGCACATTCTGCTAGGCACCTTCTACCAATCGCGCGGCCGATTCACCGAAGCGGAGCAACAATTTCACAGTGCCATCAACGTGGATCCAAAGAGCCCTGACCCACGGGCTGCGCTTGCCCGCCTGTATCTGGCTGAAGGGAAGAAGGCCGAGGCGGAGGACTTGCTGAAGCAGGCCAAACGGGATTTTCGCGACAATCCCGCGGGCTATCGCCTCCTGGGCGATTTCTATTTCACCACCGGCGACATCGACAAAGCCACCGCCGAATACGGAGCCCTATACCAGGAGCACCCCGCAGATATTCAGGTGAAGAAGAACTACATTCAGCTTCTGATTCAAAAGAACCGTTTCGATGAAGCGCGCAAGCTCAACGACGAAATCTTGAAGGCCAATCCTGCGGACAACGAAGCTTTGGTATACCGCAGCCAGGTGCAGATCAGCACCGGCAATCTGAACGACGCCATTGCGACCCTGCAAAATGTGACCAGGAATGATCCCAACAACAGCGAGGCTCACTACACCTTGGGCATCGCGTTCGACAAGTCGGGTGATCTACAGCGGGCCGAAAGCGAATGGAGGGAAGCGGCGCGGCTGCGTCCTGATTTGGTTGACCCCGAGCGCTCGCTGGCGGACGCCGCGCTGCACCGGGGTGATCCCAGTACGCTCGCCGAGGCTGCCGGCCAGATCATCCGCCTGCGGCCCAACTCGCCCGAAGGCTACTCGCTGCGTGCCCTTTCTGAAATCAATGGCAAGCAGTTTGCCGCCGCTGAAGCAGACATTCGCAAAGCCATCGAAGTGGCGCCGCAGAATTCCTTCGGCTACGTGCAGATGGGAAACCTGAAGTTCGCGCAGAAGCAGTACGGCGAGGCCGCAAAAGCCTACCAGCAAGCCCTTGACCTGAATGCCAATTCGAAAGATGCTCTCCGCGGCTTGATGAACACCTATGTTGCACAGAAACAAGTCGACAAAGCCATCGCCGCGGCCAATGCGCAAATCGCCAAGTCGCCCAACAACAGCGGCTTCTACGATCTCCTCGGCACCGTGTTATTTCACGTCAAGAAGGACCTGATCGGCGCCGAGGCGGCGCTTGAGAAATCCGCTCAGCTCGACAAGAACAACTCCGACGCCATACTTAAGCTGGGCGAGGTGCAAGCCGCCAAGGGATCGGTCGACCAAGCCATCGCCACCTACCAGCAATCGCTCAAGGACAATCCGCGTGAGGCCAACTTCTACATCCTGATGGGGGAACTGTACGAATCCAAGCACGATTGGAAGCGAGCCGCCGATGCCTACCAGAACGCGCTCGGAATCAAGTCCGAGGATCCGTTGGCATCCAACAATCTTGCCCGGGTGATGCTGCAGTCCGCCGGTAACCTCGACATCGCCCTTTCGCTGGCACAGACAGCCCGCCGCGGCCTCCAGGATTCCCCCAATGCGGCCGATACACTCGGCTCGGTCTATTATCAGAAAGGTAATTACAGGCTCGCCATCGAAATGTTCCAGGAGGCCCTCAAACTCGCCGAGAAAATCAACGCCCCCGACGATCCGAATATTCACTATCACCTGGGAATGGCCTACGTGAAAACTGATCAGCCGGCGCTAGCTCGGCAGCAGCTGGAACGTGTATTGAAAATCAATCCCAACTACAGCGAAGCAGCTGAGGTGAAGAAACAATTGGCCCAGTTAGGGTCGTAAGCTTGGACCGTCGCGGCTTTTCCTGCCAGCGCAGAACCAGCGTTTACCTGTCCGCAGAACACACAGGTCGAGAACGGGCGTGCTCGCCCGTCCCCGCGAAGTCCAAGCCCTGCACAACGGGTCGCGAAACAGGCGCGGGAGCGTTCCCTGAACTTCCTGAAAAAACACCTGGGTTCTAGCAGTCACAGATCAATCCTTTCACGCCGCTAGGCCGAGAAATCATGGCAGCCCCGCCCGTTCTTGCCGCCAACAATGCGAGCACAATTAATATAGGCTCAGGAGGGTTCTGTGAAATCGACCCGTTTACTCATCCCTTGCTTCATTGTTCTTTTCATCACACCAGTGAATTGGGCGCAAACTGCACCAGCAGCATCCAGTGAAGCTGCTCAGCTCTCGGGATATACAGCCCAATCTGCGAAGGCTGAGCATGAGTGGGAGAAGAAATTTCAGGATGGTATCGTGCGCGACAATCTGCGCGAGAGCATGCGGCGATTAAGCGCGCGCCCCCATCACGTTGGCTCACCTTATGATAAGGAGAACGCGGACTGGATTCTCTCGCAATTCAAACAATGGGGATTCGATGCCCATATCGAAACCTTCCAGGTCCTGTTCCCCACACCAAGAGATCGTGTAGTAGAACTGCTGCAGCCGACGCAGTTCCGCGCCAAGCTGCAGGAACCGGTCGTTCCAGGCGATCTGACCACCAACCAGACGCCTGAGCAGTTGCCGACCTACAACGCCTATTCGATTGATGGTGACGTAACCGCGCCGCTGGTGTATGTGAACTTCGGCGATCGCGAAGACTACGAACAACTGGATCGGCTGGGGGTTTCTGTCAAAGGAGCGATCGTTATTGCGCGCTACGGTGAAGCCTGGCGCGGCACCAAGCCCAAGGTGGCAGCGGAGCATGGAGCTATCGGGTGCATCATTTATTCGGACCCGAAAGAGGATGGTTTCTTCAATGGAGATGACTATCCCAAAGGCGGCTGGCGCCCGAAGGATGGCGTACAACGCGGCAGCGTGATGGACACCGACTACCCCGGCGATCCGCTGACGCCCGGGGTGGGAGCAACCGCCGACGCCAAGCGGCTCCCCATCAGCGAAGCCAAGACGATTACCAAAATACCGGTTCTCCCAATTTCGTACGCCGACGCCCTGCCTCTTCTCTCCGCGCTGGCCGGGCCTGTCGCGCCCGAGAAATGGCGGGGGGCTTTATCGATCACCTATCACATCGGGCCAGGACCAGCTAAAGTCCATCTCAAGATCGCGTCGAACTGGGGTCTGAAACCGGTCTATGACGTCATCGCGACCATGCGCGGCTCAGAAACTCCTGACCAATGGGTAATCCGCGGCAACCATCATGATGCCTGGGTCAACGGAGCCGACGATCCCCTCTCAGGCATGGTAGCGGTGCTGGAAGAGGCCCGTATGCTGGGCGAACTGCACAAGCAGGGGTGGCAGCCCAAGCGAACCATTACTTATTGCGCATGGGACGGCGAAGAACCTGGATTGCTGGGATCAACCGAATGGGTCGAGACGCACCTCGAAGATCTTCAGAAGCACGCTGTTGCTTATATCAATTCAGATTCGAATGGAAGGGGATTCTTCCGCGCCTCCGGCTCGCACGATTTGGAAAAATTCATCAATGACGTAGCCCGCGGAATCCAGGACCCGGAAAAGAACATATCGATTTGGCAAAGGGCTCATCTTCTCCGCATTGCGCGAGCCACCAATGCAGAAGACCGCGACGAGGCTCGCAAGCGTGCCAATTTGCGTGTGAATGCCTTGGGCGATGGTTCCGACTACACCGCATTTCTGGACCACGCCGGCATTTCGGCCCTCAACCTTGGTTTTGGAGGGGAGAATGATGCCGATGCCTATCATTCCATCTACGACGACTTTTACTGGTATACGCACTTCATGGACACCGACTTCTCTTATGGCCGCGCGCTGGCCCAAACGGCTGGCATCGCCGTCATGCGCTTGGCCGATGCCGACCTGATTCCGTTCGACTACGCCGGTTTGGAGGACACAATTGCCAAGTATGTAAAGGATTTGGAGAAGCTGCTCAAAGACAAGCAGGATGAGTTCACCGAGCGCAACCTCGAACTGGAAGAAGGGGTCTTCACCGCAACCGCGGATCCGCACAAAACCTACGTCCCGCCTCCGGTTGAGCCCGTTCCGCCTTATCTGAACTTCGCTCCCCTCAAAAACGGAGTAGAGCTGCTCAAACGAAGTGCGGACCGCTACACGGCAGCGGCTGCGAAGCTAGAGGCCGACGGGTTATCCACCCTTTCCAGGCAGCAGTTGGATCAACTCAACACCGCTCTAATCGGGATCCAACGGCTATTCCTGACAGAGAAAGGGCTTCCCGAGCGGCCTTGGTTTAAACACCAGGTCTATGCCCCAGGCGCCTACTCCGGTTATGAGGCCAGACCCATAGCGGCAGTCAGGGAGTACATGGACCAGAAAAAGTGGAAGGAAGCGGAAGCTCAGGTGCCAACCGTCGCAAAAGTGCTGGAAGATGCCGCAACGGCTATCGGGAAGCTGGCTGATGAACTCGAAGCCTTGCTTCCGCGCAAGCAGTGATGCCTGGCTGATCCTGAATGCCGGTCGAATTAGGGGAAACCCGCGCGGGTCGAGGATCCACCCGGCGGGCGGGCGCGGTGCTCGCACCTGCGCTCCAATCATGTTTTGCCTGGGAAGATTGTGTTTGCGCGTGCGGGGTCATGTTCCAGGCATATGCTGATCGTACCCGCGTGCCAATAAGCGATACTTCAACAGCGATCCGAATGCCATCGGTCAGACCTGCATTTCGTGGCTGACTTGCTCGCTCTGGCGGAACACCCTCATTTATGTTGCCGTCTCAAAGCCTGAAGGCTAGTGGCGGTTCTTGGGCTTCTTGGGTTTCAAGCTGATCGCAATCTTTATCACTGCGCCATCAACAGGATCGACCTCGAACACTGCCTTGCCAGTATACTGTGGGCTGTCCACTCGGTACTTGAAAACGCTATACCACTGCGAAATGCTGGTGTCATACGGGGCACCGTAGTTGGCTTGCACCTGCGCAGCTGTATAGCTGCCGTCAGCAAGCGCAAGCATGAAGTATGCATCTGGGCGCTTCTCGCTTTTGACAGCGGCAATTTCGGAGAAAGGAAAAGGCTGGCGCGCCAGCGTGTAGTCCACGATGGCCGTCTTGTGCCGACGGAAAATCCATTCCCCTATGATCTTGTCAATCCTTCTGCTTACTTCCCCCTCCAGCATGGAGCCGTCGCTGTTTACGGTGCACGGGTTCTTATCCACCCTGCACTCTGCCCGAACCTCGTTCCTGACATAGACGCGAAGTACCGTAGAGTTTTCGAGCACTTTCTTGATGCCTTGCTCCCCGGGTAGGGTAGCCGCCTCGAAAAGGCTGGGAAGCATCTCGCGCCAGTCGAAGTCGTCAGCAGAGAACTCAGCCTGGACACTGGTCCCGGAAGGCTGGTGGGTGCGGTCCGATGCGTTCGACAACGACGAAGTGAAAACGGGGAGCAGGAACGACAGCAGGAACGACAGAATCGCCGGTTTCGTGTCTGCGAGCATGGCTGAGATCATAGCGGATGGGAAACAGGGAAAGTGTGGCCGATCTTCCCGGCCGCACGATACGCCCGCCAGCAAATCTTCTTGTGATGGAACCCGCACCCCGCTGGTTGCGATCATCAGACTGCCAAAGCCGGTCAACTGCCGAGATCGGCAATTTCACCAACAACCCCGTTCTGAGTGAAATGGCCTAGCGTCCGACAGCAGGGCTCGTGGTCTGTTGCTTCGCGAACTCGAACGTGCAGGGGCGGCCTACGATACCCAGTCCTTCGTCCCTGGTGCCTGTGCCCTCTGTCTCGTTGAATTGGGCCTTGATGTTGTAGCTATAATCCCCGCCCTTGTGGGCAAAGACTCCCCGGGCATATTGCCTGGAGGCGACTACGCCGTTGGCAGACAGCTTGCCTTTGCCGTCCTCCGCGATCTTGCCTTCGATCAGCAGGTAGCCAGGCTCCCCCGCTGTGCCGTGCTCTCCATGGAAGCTGCTGTTCTGGATGACGCTGGAAAACTGCCAGGTGTAGCCGTCGGTGCTCCCTTTTGGCGGGCATGTGAGCTTCGTGAGCCAATTGCCGTCGAAACGCTCTCCTGCAGTTGATTGAGCCACGGCATCGCTGCTGCCCAGCAGGATGAGTACAGCTAAAACAAAACCAACTTTGTGCATATGACCTCTGTAGACAGCCGCCGCCTGTCTGGCGGCCCAGCACCTCAATCTCACATTGGCGATCTGCGCCCTGTCGGTGAGCTATGGCACACAACAAGGTGATCCTGAGGGATGGGTCACGCTGCTGAATGGGTTGCTATTACGCGGGGGACGTCTTCGAGGCGACTCCGGACGCTGGAAGAAATCTCAAACCAGCCCTTCCCGAATATGGCGGAGAAAATCTTCCGCATCCGTGCGCGCCTGTTCGAGAATCTTTGGTGCATCGGGGTATTCGAACTTGATTTCTTGCAAAAACAGGTCGACAGCATCCTTTGGCTTGAATCCTTGCGCAACAATGTTTCTTAGGCGCACTGGGAAACTGTCTGGCTCGGGCGATCGCGGACGCCCCGGGTTGTTCGCGCAATCGTGGCCCCGGAACTTTCCTGCGGCTAACCGATCATAAGCGGCTTTGGCGTCCGGATCGCTTAGCAGGGCCGGAAAAGTATAACTCCATCCGCACTGCGAGCACACCCACCCCTGGAAGCCGTAGTCCCTCACCCAGATCATTGATCGGGCATTTTTGTTCTCTACGCTGCCTTGTCCCATGAGCGGCTCGGTTTCTGTCCTCGCACTGCCCCTAAGGACGTTGCCTTTACGGAAAATACTATCGCTAATTGGTCCGCCGAAAAAGATTTCGGGCTTGTCAAGAAAAGTTCTCAACCTCCCGGTCACCTCGGCAAGCCCTGGCAGTCTGCTGAACAACTCTGATTTTGGGTGGCGCAGCGCCGGGTGCCCCACATTTCGCGCCTTTCAAAACACGGGGGGAAGCAAACTGAGGCGCTATAGGAACTCCGCCTCGCCGCTGCTAGACTCGAACCATGCTGGCTGACTATGCCGTCCGGGTGGAGCACTCCCGCGGCCGCCGTCACCCTGAGCCTGCTCACGCTTACCGCAACGACTTCCAGCGCGACCGCGACCGCGTCGTTCATTCCCGCGCATTCCGCCGGCTGGAAGCCAAGACCCAGGTTTTCACTCGCCGTTATTCCGATCACTTTCGCAATCGTCTTACTCACACCATCGAGGTTACGCAAATCGCGCGCACCATCGCGGCCCAACTCGGGCTGAACGCAGACCTGGTCGAAGCGCTGGCCCTGGTTCACGATGTTGGCCACCCCCCCTTCGGCCATGCCGGCGAAAAAGCGCTGGATGCGGCCATGAACAAGCACGGGCTCTCCTTCGACCATAACCTGCACGCTCTCCGGATCGTGGAGGATTTCGAGCAGCGCTACGCGGCCTTCCGCGGGCTGAATCTCACCTTTGAAGTCCGCGAGGGTATCATCAAGCACTCCCACGACTACAGGCCGAAGGAGTTTCCCGAGCTCGCCGAGTATTTGCTGGATCAGCGCCCGCCGCTCGAAGCGCAGCTGATCGACCTTGCGGACGAAATTGCCTACAGCACGGCCGACCTGGATGACGGATTCGAATCGCGCATTCTTTCGCTCGATGAAATTCTGGAAGGTGCACCGGCCTTCGCCAAAAGCTTCCATCAGGCGGAAGCGCTGTATCCTCGCGCCCGAAAAATGCTGATTTTCAACGAAGCCCTCAAGCGAATGCTCGACCGTTGGGTCGGCGATTTGATTGTCAACACCAAAGAACGAGTCCGTGCCGTAGGGATCCACAGCCTCGAAGACGTGCGTGCCTTCCCCACTCGCCTGGCTGGATTGAGCGAAAGCGCCGAGCAGGAGCGTCAGAGCACCAGAGAATTTCTTTACCGCACGCTCTATTACAGCCCGAGGCTGGATGCGGAGAAGCAGAACGCCGAGCGCGTGATCCGCGAATTGTTCGACTTCTGGATCGAGAAGCCGGAGCTTCTGCCGGCCGGTTACCGCGAGAAAGCACGCCAGGAGCCGCTGGCCCGCGTGGTGTGCGACTACATCGCAGGCATGACCGACAACTACGGCTCGGAGCAGCACGCGAAGTTCGTGCTCGGCCAGAAAGAACCCGCCAAAGAGACGGCCTGAAGCTGATCACTGGCAACTGACCACTGCCCTACAGCAGTCTGAGCTGGCGCCGTTCCAGAGCCAGCAGTTTCTCCTTGATGGGCAAGCCGCCGCCATATCCGGTGAGCTTGCCGTTGCTGCCGATCACGCGATGGCAGGGAATTATGATCGGAATTGGGTTCGAGCCATTGGCAAGTCCTACGGCACGTGAAGCTTTGGGATTACCAATTCGGCGCGCCAGTTCACCGTATGAGATCGTCTCGCCGTAAGGAATTTCGCAAAGCCGACGCCAAACTTGCAATTGGAACGGCGTGCCCACGGGCGCCAGCGGCAGATCGAATAGTTCCAGCTCTCCGGCGAAATAGGCGCGCAGCTGGCGAGCGGCCTCAGCAAACGCCGCCGAATCCTGCACCCAGCTTGAATCCGGCTGGGCACGATCTCGGCCGTTCATGAAAATGATCTGACGCAAGCCGGCATCATCGGCGGCAAGAAGCAACGGACCAACCGGGCTGTCGATTTGCGAGTAATGCATATCGGGCGCTTGCTTCTGTGATCCTTTTACCACAAAGCCCCGAGCCACATTTTTCTGATAGATGCTCTAACCGGCTTCCCTTGGTGCTCTTCGCGGCTTCCTTTGCGGCCTTTGCGGTTCGGTGTTCCTGCAGCGAATCGGCAGAAACAGCCTTCGCCAAGCGCGAACTCTTCGGCGAAACAGCGTGAAACCGGCCCAGGTTCAGATGCTCATGGCGGCCTGTCCTCGTCGGCGCGCTTGAATTTCAATATAGACGTTTACCAGCGACACCGCCGCCGGCGTCACGCCGGGAATTCGCGACGCCTGCACAATCGTGCGCGGTTTGATTTTCACCAGCTTCTCCTTCATCTCGCGCGATAGGCCGCTGACCGAAGAATAGTCGAACCACTCCGGAATCGTCCGCTGCTCGGCTTTCTTCAGTCGTTCAATGGCGCGCTGCTGCTGCAGCAGATAGCCTTCATACTTGACTTCTGTTTCGACCGACTTAAGTTCATTGCGCACTACGGAAGAGAGCCGCGTCGAAGACGCGCCCGAATCCGCTTCCTTGCGGTCAAAAAATGGAAAATTCAGCCCACTGAGAATCGGAACCAACTGTTCGATCGCAATCTCCGGGCGTTTCAGCAGTTGAGCCAGGGTTTGGCCAACAGCGGAAGAGACATCGCTGGCGGGGTTTCCATTGCTGACGCCCCCCAGCATTTCCGATGAAAATTTCGTTCGCTCCAGCAACTGCTTCATTGCCTCCAGCCGCTCCTGCTTGCCCTGGAAGTCGGCCCAGGCTTCGTCGCCGATTAAGCCAACCCGGCGGCCATGCGGCGTAAGACGGCGGTCGGCGTTGTCGATTCGCAAATGCAGCCGGAACTCGGCGCGCGAAGTGAACATACGATACGGTTCGTTGGTGCCTTTGGAAATCAAGTCGTCAATCAGAATCGCCGTGTAGCCCCCGGTACGATCCAGAATCAGCGGCGGCTGGCTTTTCACCTGCAGCGCAGCATTGATTCCCGCCATTAGACCCTGGCAGGCCGCTTCTTCGTAGCCGCTGGTGCCATTGATCTGGCCGGCAAGAAAGAGGTCGGCAATTTTCTTTGTCTCCAGCGTGCGCTCCAGCTCGGTAGGATCGATCGAGTCGTATTCAATGGCATATCCCGGGCGCAGCATCTCGGCGGTGTCGAGCCCGGGAATTGACTTCAGCATCGCCAGCTGCACTTCCACCGGCAGCGAAGTGCTCATGCCGTTGACGTAGGTTTCGTGCGTGTTCAGGCCCTCCGGCTCGAGGAAGAGTTGGTGAGTCGTCTTATCGGGGAACTTCACAATCTTGTCTTCAATCGAAGGGCAATATCGCGGCCCGACCGATGTGATCTGCCCGCTATACATCGGTGAGCGGTGCACGTTTTCGCGGATGATGCGGTGCGTCTCCGCTGTGGTCCAGGCAATGTAGCACGGCACTTGCGAATCGTGATGGGCAACCCGCTTGGTGCGGAAACTGAAGGGTGTGGGATCGGCATCGCCGGGCTGAAGCTGAAAACGCGACCAATCGATGGTGCGGCCATCCAGTCGCGGCGGCGTGCCCGTCTTCAGACGGCAACCGCGCAGGCCCAACCGCTTGAGCGCTTCCCCCAGAAGCACTGCCGGAGGCTCGCCGGAGCGGCCAGCGGGATACTGTTGCTCGCCGCAGTGAATGAGTCCGTTGAGGAATGTGCCGGTAGTGATGATGACAGCCGACGCGCCCAAAGTGCGTCCGTCGCGAAGCTGAACACCTGTGACTCGTCTACGTCCTTCGTCGTTAGTCGTTGGTCCTTGGTCGTCGGTCCCTTCGCCGTTCGGCTCAGGGCAGGCTGTTGGTCGTTCGCTGACGTCCGCGGGGTCGACCGACGACGGTCGACCAACGACCGACGACCCTTCGACGATCACATCCGCCACTTCCGCCTGCTTGATCTTCAAGTTCGGCTGCGATTCCAGCACCTCGCGCATCTTCAGTCGATAGGCCTGCTTGTCGCACTGCGCGCGCGGAGACCATACGGCTGGCCCGCGGGAAGTATTCAGCAAGCGGAATTGGATGCCCACCGCGTCGGTGATTTCCCCCATGATGCCGCCCAGCGCGTCCACCTCGCGCACCAGATGCCCTTTGGCAATCCCGCCCACCGCCGGGTTGCACGACATCTGCGCGATCAGATCGAGGTTGAGCGTGCACAGAGCCGTCTTCAGCCCCATGCGAGCTGCCGCCATGGCAGCCTCGCACCCGGCATGACCGGCGCCCACCACCACAACGTCGAATTGTTCCGTGAACCGCGCCATCCAGATGTATACCGTAAAGCGGAGGTGCATTCATTCTAAACGCTGGCAATGCCTGTGTGGGGCCTTGGATGCTGCTAGGAATTCTGGGTGCGACGCGCAGATTTGAAGGGGCGCGGCTTTCAGCCGCGCCATACGTCATAGTCTAAACAACTATCGGCACGGCAGTGCCGATACACGACCGCCAACCACCGTGATACTATTTTTTCCAACCCGTCATGCCCACCATTACTGAAATCAAGCCCAAGTCGACCACCCTCAGCAACGACGAAATCCTGCGCTACTCACGCCATTTGATCATGCCCGAGGTCGCCATGGACGGCCAGCACAAGCTGAAGGCCGCGCGCGTGCTCTGCATCGGCACCGGCGGGCTGGGATCGCCGCTGGCCTTGTACCTGGCCGCCGCCGGCGTGGGCACGCTGGGCCTGGTGGACTTCGACGTGGTGGACTACACCAACCTGCAGCGGCAGATCATTCATTCCACTCCCGACGTGGGCCGAAAGAAGCTCGACTCCGCTGCCGAAAAGCTGGCCGCGCTCAATCCTTTCGTGAACATCCGCAAATTCGAGACCCGCCTTTCCAGCGACAACGCGCTCGAAATCTTTCGCGATTTTGACATCATCGCCGACGGCACCGACAACTTTCCTACTCGCTACCTGGTCAACGACGCCTGCGTGCTCACCGGCAAGCCCAATGTCTATGGTTCGATTTTTCGCTTCGAAGGCCAAGCCAGCGTCTTCGCCACCGAGCAAGGCCCTTGCTACCGCTGCCTATATCCCGAGCCGCCACCACCGGGTCTGGTGCCGTCCTGCGCGGAGGGTGGCGTGCTGGGTATTTTGCCCGGAATCGTTGGCACCATCCAGGCAACCGAAGTCATCAAACTGATTCTCGGCAAAGGTCAGCCGCTGATCGGACGCTTGCTGCTGATCGATGGCCTGAGCATGGAGTTTCGCGAACTCAAGCTGCGCAAGAATCCCGACTGCCCCGTCTGTGGCGCTCACCGCACCATCACGGAACTGGTGGACTACAACCAATTCTGCGGCATCCGCGGCGAGGAAGATCCCGCCGAAAGCGGCGTCCCGGAGATGGAAGTCGAGGAACTCAAGCAGCGCCTCGACGCTGGCGAGAAATTGTTTGTGCTCGACGTGCGCGAGCCGCACGAATACCAGATCTGCAATCTTGGCGGATATCTGATCCCTCTCGGCGACTTGCCCAAACGCGTGAGTGAACTCGACTCCAGTCACCAGATTGTGGCTCACTGCAAAATGGGTGCACGCAGCGCCAAAGCTGTTCGGTTCCTACAACAGGCGGGATTTCAGAAGATACACAACCTGAGAGGTGGCATCTTGGCCTGGGCCATCCGCATCGATCCCCAAATGCCAAAATATTAGTTTTCGCTGCAGGTCTTCACAAGCGGGTCAGCAGATCGTGGACCTGTCCAGAAACTAAACAAGTCGCCGTAGCATTACGCAGCCACGCTTGAACTGTCGGTGGTCAGGCGGCCCGCTTCGGCCGCAATCACGCCGTTGATGCTGTAGTAGTGCAGCGAACGTCGTCCACAGCGGCGTGTTCGTAAATCAAAAGCAACGCAAGAGTCGATAGGTTTTGAGTAAACGTGCAGGGTTACAGAACCCGATTTGGCCGTCTCGGTATTTTCGATCTGATGGATGGTTTGCATTTTATCTACGGTAGCCACGTTGCCATCGTTTGTCGAGCTGGCCGACCGAAGATGCTGCAGTTCAACGTTGCGCCCACCTGCAAGGCAATCCATTCCAACCACATTTTGGTTTTCAGGCGAACTACATCGCACATAACGATATTCGTGGATCGCCATTTCTCCTTGTACCGTCGTCATCCATCCCAGTTGGCCGTTGTGGGAGTGGACGGGAGTCTTCTGCCCGGGACGCCAGCACAGGATCAGCACCTCAAAAAGCTCATCTCGGTAGATGAGATTGCGAGTATAGAAACCCTCATTCCAATGGACGTACGGCGCGAGCGCCTCGGAGCGAAGATTAAGCTGCGAGAGGAAATTAAACACGCGCTGCTTGGTGATTACTTCGGCCTCAATTAGGCGCAAACCTTCAACGAAATCACCAACCGTGGTGTGTAAAGGATGTGTGTCAAGCATGTGCGGCATTGTGTTCTCCCGTCTTGCAAGCCAAGATTCGCGGCCCCGCGGCTTAATCCGCAGCCTGATCCTGGGCCGCAAGAAAATTCCTATCCAGGCTGAGTTCCAACGTGTGGACTAGCCCTGCAATCTGCACGCGGATTTCGGGAACCGCTGTCGTCTCCCACAGCGCTCCCTTCCGCAGAGGCCCGATGGCGTCTAGCGAGATTGAACCACCCTCCCCCATGCAAGTTAGCCTATTATATTAGTAGACATTATGTCAACCTCCATTTTGTGCTGTGCCACGGTATACTGTCTGCATTGTGGGGTCGCCCGAGAACGGGCACGCATACCAATCAAAATAAGGAGCATTCCATGCCAGTCAAGCCAATCCCCGAGGGTTATCATGCGGTCACGCCATACCTGATCGTGAAAGACGCGGCCAGAGCCATCGATTTCTACAAGCATGCCTTCAACGGCACCGAATTGTTGCGTATGCCAGGCCCGGGTGGCCGGATCATGCACGCCGAACTCAAGCTGGGCGATTCGGTCGTCATGCTCGCCGACGAAGTCCCGGAAATGGGCCATCACGCGCCGGGTCCGGACGGCGGCGCGGCGGTGAGCCTCTACCTCTATGTTCCCGATGTGGACGCCACCGTCGATCGTGCCGTAGCGGCCGGCGCAAAAGTTACCCGGCCGGTCGCGGACCAATTCTACGGCGACCGCAACGGCACGCTGATTGATCCCTTCGGCCACGTATGGAGCGTGGGCACGCACAAGGAAGACGTTTCGCCCGAAGAGATCGAGCGGCGTATGGCAGCTATGACGCAAAAGAAGACCGCGTGATCGGCCTTCGCCGCCTCACCGCGCTCCAGCGGAAGCAACCGACGACATGGTCATTGACCAGTCCCATGGCCTGCATGAAGGCGTAGCAGATGGTGCTGCCTACGAAGCTGAAGCCGCGCTTCTTCAGGTCTTTGCTCATGGCGTCGGATTGCTCCGTCCGCGCAGGTACTTGTCTGTGCGACCGCCAGCGGTTCCGGACTGGCTTTCCGCCCACGAACTGCCAGATGTAGGCGTCGAAAGATCCAAACTCGCGCTGCACTTTGAGGAACGCCTTGGCGTTCTTCACCGCCGAAGCAATCTTCAACCGGTTGCGGATGATGCCCGGATCGCCCATCAGCGCATCCAGTTTCTTGCTGCTATAGCGCGCGATCTTTTTCGGATCGAACCCCTCGAACGCCATTCGATAATTCGCGCGCTTCTTCAGAATCGTCTCCCAACTGAGCCCAGCCTGCGCCCCTTCGAGCAACAGAAACTCGAACAGTTTGCGGTCGTCGTGCGTCGGCACTCCCCATTCCGTGTCGTGATAATGGATAGACGGTTCTTCCCGGGCCCAGCCACAGCGTGTGCGTGATGTTCTGTTCGTCATAAGGTTCAGCAGCGCTTCGACCCAGTAGAGTCTACCAAGCCAATAGCCCCACTGCTCGCCTTACCATCTGAATCTCGTTACCCTGGAGTCACAACTGGCCAATCCGCGTTCTTGTATGATGACCAAACGTGTGCTGCTTTTGTAACTTGGCTTCCCCGCCGGCAGACGCTTAAAGTCGTTACAGGGAAAGCCTTATCGGGCTGGGCCTGTGTCCCGGTCTGCGCATCTAAGCTTATAGATGCGCGGGCTTGTAACGGCAGGGCGGAAGAGAATGAGATACGCGAGGGTGGGGGTTCTTTTTGGGGTAGCGATGCTGGCATTCCCGGTGTCGGCGCAGACCAATCTGCCCGCTCTGGCCAGCGCGGTGTCTCCGTTGACTGCTTCCTCCGGCTCCGGCTTCTCCGCGAGCACTTCCGCCGATGTCGATTCCGATCCCGTCCTCACTATCAAGAAGCGGGTAGATGAAGTCCGCGTGGTCTTCATTGCCACCGACAAGCACGGCAAGTTTGTGCGCGACCTCAACCAGGGCGACTTCAATATTCTGGACGACCATAAGCCGCCGCAATCCATCGCCAACTTCCAGCGCCAGACCGGCTTGCCGCTGAGTCTGGGACTGCTGATCGACACCAGCGGATCGGTGCGCAGCCGCTTTGACTTCGAACAGACCGCCGCCGTCGGCTTTTTGCGCAACACCATCCGGCCAAAGTTCGATCAGGCATTCGTGATGGGGTTCAACACCGAAACCCACATCGCGCAGGATTACACCGACGACTCCGGCCTGCTGGCGGCGGGTGTGCAGAAGCTGCATAACGGCGGGGGAACAGCCTTGTACGACGCCGTTTATGCTGCCTGCAAACAGAAACTGGCCCGGCAGGAAAGCGATCGTCCCGTTCGCCGGGCGATCGTGGTAGTGAGCGATGGCGAGGATAACCAGAGCCAGGTCAGCCAGGCGCAAGCTATCGAAATGGCTCAGCGTGCGGAGGTAATCCTCTATGCCATCTCAACCGATGACAGCGGACTGGTGCTGCGAGGCGACCGAGTGTTGCAGCAGTTAGCGGACGCGACCGGCGGGCGGGCGTTCTTCCCTTTCAAGATGAAGGACATCAAAAATTCCTTTGCAGCCATTGAAGACGAGCTGCGCAGCCAGTACGAGGTTTCCTACCGCCCAGCTGACTTTGAGGCCAACGGCCAGTACCGGCCCATCGAAATCACGGCAGTGAAAAAGGAACTACAGGTTCGCGCCCGCAAGGGCTATTATGCCCCGCGGCAGTGATCCCTGGCTTCGGGCACGGATGGCTGGAATTGGCCCGGTTTTCCTCTCCTGCACGGGTGGCAGCGTGCTAAAATCTGGGTAGGCGGTAAATCGCCGCAAGATTGACCACGGCGGGCGTTCCAAGAACGAGGTGGGAATTATGAGACTCCGGCTGGTTGTCCTCGCGCTCTTTAGCTGCCTGCTCACGAACGCGCTGGCGGAAGAGCATACCGTAAAAGGGATCACAAAACAGCCACTCAGCGTCTCCGAAGCAGCCGCGCGTACTCCGCAAACTCTTGAACAAATGCCCGCGGTTCCTCCGCAGGTAACATATCAGGGCGGTCAACTCACCATTACGGTGCGCAATTCCACCTTGGGAGATATCCTGAAGGCAGTGCACGCGCAGACCGGCGCTGAGATCGACTTGCCTGGGCCTGGCAATGAACGCGTGGTCGGCAGCTTCGGCCCCGGCCCCGCCCGCGACGTACTCGCGGCATTGCTGTATGGTTCGCATTTCAACTACGTTTTGCTGGGTTCGGAAACCGATCCGCAATCCCTCAATCGCGTAATGCTGTTCGTCAAGACGGCGGCCTCGGAATCTGCTCCAGAGGAAACCGCCAGCGCTGCCGCCTACCAAGGCAACAACAACCCGGCGGTTTATTACGGTAACGCGGCTCGTGGGATCGTCCCCCCAAGACCGGGGATGCCGACGCCCGGTGCGGCGAATCAGCAGGCGGCTGACACTGCCGAAGATGCCGACGCGCAGGCGGATGACGATTCTGCCGATGCTGACGACCAGACCGACGATCAGGCGGATGATCAGTCCGCCGAGACCGAGGTCCAGGGAGAAGAACCGGCGCAAGTGAAATCTCCGGAACAAATGTTGCAGGAGCTGCAACAGCAGCAACAACAACAGAGCCAACCCGGCATGCAACCCGGATTCCCAGGGGGCATGCGGCCGGGATTCCCACCCGGCGTGCAGCCCGGAGTCCCGCCAGGCCAAGGTGCGCAGCAGCAGCAGCAATAGCTGCAGTAAGGTCGGAGCGGGGTGGATGCTGCATGTGGGATATCCATCGCCGCAGGCGCTCCCCACTTCCGGCGGGGTCGACAGCCAGGGCTTGGCAGGTCCTACGGAGTGAGTTCAAAGACGACGCCGTTGCGGTAGGCGCCGCCGGTGACCGTGCCCCCATAGAGGTTGCCCTTCTGGTCGAGCACCAGATTGCCTTCCGGCTGGCACCCATCGGGCACGAGGAAGGCGTACAGGACAGTATAGGTCCACTTGCCTTTGGGGCCGGGCGCCAGCTTGTAGATCACGCCGCATCCGCCCCACCCGCCGTAGTCGGTAGTGCCGTAAAGGTTTCCGGCCTTGTCCATGACTACGCCGGCGTTAGGGCTATAACCGGTTGGGCCGCTGTTGAAACTGTACAGGATGGTCTCTTTCCAGCGGCCATCGCCGCCGTTGGTCAGCCTGTAGACCGTGCCGCAGTTGCCTATCTGCCCGCCAAGGGGTTGCCCGGCCTGCGGCCCGTCCGAGTCGCCGCCGCATTCATTAGTGCCGCCGCCACGCGTAGTGCCGTAAAGGCTGCCTGCATGATCCATGAAAAGCGCTCCCCAGCTCGGGGTCACTCCGTCCTTGCCGTTAGGGTCAAACCGGTGCAGCAGGGTCTCCTTCCAGCCGCCTCCGGAAACGGGCGACAGCTCGTATGCGATGCCGTCGTTGTGCGGGCCCCCATACTGCGTTGTTCCGTAGAGGTTTCCGGCGGCGTCTAGAATCACCCCCGCATAAGGCCCCGCCCCGTCGCCGTTGTCGCCAGTGAAGTTATGCAGCACAATCTCCCCCCATCCGTCCGAGCCGCGCGCCAGCTCGTAGGCGTCACTGTCCTTGGGCGTTGTGCCATAGAGGTTCCCGGCCTGATCCATGGCCAGAAGTGCAACGGGCTGGCTGAGGTACTCGAAATTGTAAAGAATGTTGTCTTGCCAGCCGTTTGACCCCTGGGTCAGCTCGAAAACCGTGCCATAGTTATGAGTACCACCGCTCACGGTCGTACCATAAAGGTTGCCGGAGCCGTCCAAAATGACACCGCCGTAGGGGTCGTACCCATCGCTACCCCCAGCGAAGGAGTGCAGCACGGCTTCGGTCCACTGGCCATGCGCCCCCGGGGTCAGTTTGAAGACGACGCCGCAGCCGCCGTTGCATGTTCCTGCGCCCCCGCCGCCAGTTCCGTACAGCTTCCCCTGGTGCAAGGTCACTCCGCCCCAGGATCCCGCTCCGTCAGCGCCGCCGGTGAAGGTGTGCAGAACTTTGTACTTCGGTGCGCCCTGAGCGGGCAGGCAAAGGATGAGCGCTGCGACGGCGAGGCATAGCGCACGGCTCAAACTCGGCTTCAGTCGCCTCGTTTGCATACCTTCCCTCCTTCACTCTAGCACTTTCCCGGCCATAAAGCAGCAGGCACCGGGATTAACCCGGCGCCTGCTGCGTTCGTTATTTCAGTCGGTTTCGTTAGCATCATTGTCCGGGTCCTGCGGGTAGGTGTCATGGAAGCAGCCGGTCCCGTAGGGGTTATGGAAGCAGCTCGGCCCGTACTCCAGCGGGATGATCGGCTGGAAGGCGTGGAAATTGCTTGGGCTGAAGGTAAAAAAGTCAGAAAGCGAGTACGTGCAAGCCGTACAGGTGGGAGGTGCGTCCATTGCAAGAGCGTCCGCGTAGGGGTCTAGGTTCGAGCTGCTGATGCCCCCTTGCGGAAGCCCAAACGCGTACTCGATGAAGTTCAAGATACTGCCGAAGTCATGACACCAGTAGCTCCCCGGTTGCCCGCAGTTCGGGTTAGATGGAGGCCCGGAAATGTAGCCCCCAGGGAAGTTATTGGTATAGGCGCCGATGACGAGCAGCGGCACTCGGAAGCCGTACACGTACTGCTGGCCAGTCTTGTTGGAGTAGCCGCTGCACTGGCCGGGGCCGGGGCAGTCGGGCGGGACTACATCATCGTAATACCCGCCCCAATCGTCCCAGACGACCAGGATGACGGTGTTGTTCCAGTAGCCGCAGCCGTTAGCTGGAGGCCCGTAGCCGCCCACCGCGTTGAAGATGTTCGCCACCCATGACGGCCCGCCGTCGCCTTTCTCGTTCGTCGGGCCGCCAGCGTGGTCCGACCAGTTGCCATCAGGAATGACCCAGCTCACCGACGGCAGGTTGCAGTTTTGAATATCGGTCAGGATCGGAGCGCAGTCCCCGCTCCCGTCTGATGGACAGTAGGGGAGGTGGGGCTGTACTTTCTTTTGGTAGTCGCTCCCCTGGCAGGATCTGTTCGGGCCGCTGGTCACGCAGATATCGTTGATGGCGGCCGGGGCGTTCCAGATGGTGTATCCGTTGGCGCCTGTTCCGCCCTCCCGGAGATAGTACCCCCAAGTAAGGCTCAAGTTCTGCTTCATGAGAGTTGGCAGGCTGTCGTATAACAAAGGAACCCCGGGTGGGTCCCAGGTGCAGCGGTGATGCGTGTTGCGCGGAGCAAGGTCCCCGAGGTAGAAAGTGGTTTAGTCGCCGCCGGCATGCGCGGCGTGGGCTTGGCTTGGCGCCAGCGAAGGCTGGGAAACTGGCTGGGGCCGGGGAGCCAACGCCCGCAAAATTCCCACTACACTTGCGTATGCGGCGAAGATTCCCAGACAGAAGGTGCCGAGGACGGTGGAGAAGAAGATCAAAACGCTAATCAAGCTGCCCAAATTCGTGCCCGCCTTATGGATCGCTACCGTACTACACCTCCATTTCCCGCTAGCAGGGCCGGTTTCAGCCGCTGCTCTGCATTCTCACTCTACCCGCATTGACGCTTGCGCCTGTTAGCAAGTAAGATACGTGAGTCGAGGTGCGCTTCTTCACTTTCCAACATTTCTGAGCCTCCGTCCACGTTACGGAAGGGCAATACTGTCAGGTTCCATGGCTATTACCAAGATTTCGGTGCGCGGGGCGCGCCAGCATAACCTCAAGAACATCAACGTCGAAATTCCGCGCGACAGCCTGACGGTCATTACCGGCCTGAGCGGGTCGGGAAAGTCCTCGCTGGCCTTCGACACCATTTACGCCGAGGGCCAGCGGCGCTATGTGGAAACGCTTTCCGCGTACGCCCGCCAGTTTCTCGACCAAATGGAACGTCCGGATGTGGATTCGATCGACGGGCTGAGCCCATCAATTTCCATCGAGCAAAAGACCACCAGCCGCAGCCCGCGGTCGACGGTGGGCACGATCACCGAAATCTACGATTACCTCCGGCTGTTGTATTCCTCCATCGGTGCGCCACATTGCCCGAAGTGCGGGCGAGCCATCGCGCGCCAGACCGCCGACCAGATCGTCCAGCGCGTCATGACCTTGCCGCCGGAAGGCCGCGTCATGATCTTGGCGCCGATTGTGCGAGGCCGCAAGGGCGAGTTCAAGAAGGAGATGGAGAGTCTGGTTCAGCACGGCTTCACGCGAGCCCGCGTGGACGGAGAACTGGTGAACTTGGATGACGACCTCCAGCTCGACAAACGCAAAAACCACATTATTGAAGTCGTCGTCGACCGCCTTTTGGTGAAACCCGGCGTGGAGCACCGGCTTGGCTTGTCGATCGGACTGGCCATGAAGCTGGCCGGAGGATTGGTGCAAGTCGCGGTAGTCGGCGGCGAAGAGCAGTTGTATTCGGAGAAGTTGGCGTGCCCGGACTGCGGTGTCAACGTGCCGCAACTCGAGCCCCGATCATTCTCCTTCAACAGCGCCTATGGCGCCTGCCCAGAATGTCACGGCCTGGGCAGCAAGTACGACTTCGATCCTGCAAAAGTGATCGTGGACTGGTCAAAGCCGCTGCTCGATGGCGGCCTGGGCCCAGGATCCTCCTCGCAGAATCTGATCCACATGCTGCAGATCACGGCGGCGGCATACGGAATCGACCTGAATACACCGTTCGAAAAGCTCCCAGAAAGATTGCAAAATTTGCTCCTATACGGCGAACCAAGCAGGGGCGGGAAAAGTGGATTCGGCGGTGTTTTGGCCTACTTGAAGCGCAATCTCGACGAGTCCGCTTCGGAAGGCTATCGCGACTTTCTGATGGATTACATGTCCGCCACCGAATGCCCCGCCTGCCACGGTCAACGCCTGCGGCTGGAAAGTCTGGCGGTTAAAGTGAATGATCTGTCGATTGCTCAATTCACCGCGCTGCCTGTGACCCGAGCGCTGGAAGCGGCCCGGAAGATCCAGTTGAGTGGCCGTGAGGCCATCATCGCCGGCAGGATCGTGCACGAGATCGCCGAGCGCTTGCAGTTTCTCAACGCTGTGGGACTGGGATACATCTCGCTGGACCGGTCGGCGGCTACGCTTTCTGGCGGCGAGGGCCAGCGAATTCGCCTCGCCACGCAGATCGGCTCCAAGTTGCGCGGCGTGCTCTATGTGCTGGATGAGCCTTCCATCGGATTGCATCATCGCGACAATTCGCGCCTGCTCAACGCTCTTGGAGAATTGCGTGACCTGGGCAACACCGTCCTGGTCGTGGAGCACGACGAAGAAACCATTCGCCGCGCCGATTACGTGATTGACCTTGGCCCCGGCGCGGGACGCCACGGCGGCGAGTTGGTGGCGCACGGGTCACCGGCGGAAATCATGGAGGTGCCTGAATCCCTGACCGGCGCCTACATGTCCGGTAAGACGCGCATCGAGATGCGGCCCCAGCGCCGCAAAACCAATGGCGCCGGTATCACCATCCTGGGAGCACGCGAAAACAATCTCAAGAACTTGGACGTGACTTTTCCTTTGGGCGTGATGACCGTAGTCACGGGCGTCTCCGGCTCGGGCAAGTCGACGCTGGTGAACGACATTTTGTACCGTGCCCTTGCCCGCAGCCTCTACAAGTCCCGCGAGGATCCCGGCGCACACAAGGCAATTGCGGGCGCGGAGAACATCGACAAGGTCATCCGCATCGACCAGTCGCCGATCGGGCGAACGCCGCGCTCGAATCCGGCAACCTATACCGGAATGTTCGCCCAGATCCGCGATTTGTACGCTATGTTGCCCGAGTCGCGCGAGCGCGGATACAAGCCGGGACGATTTTCCTTCAACGTGGCCGGCGGCCGCTGCGAAGCTTGTCAGGGTGAAGGCGAACGCCGCATTGAAATGAATTTTCTCCCCGATGTCTATGTGCTGTGCGAAGTCTGTGGCGGAAAACGCTACAACCAGGAGACGCTGGCCGTGCGATACAAAGGCTGCTCGATTGCCGACCTGCTGGAGACGCCGGCCTCCGACGCATTGCAGATTCTGGAAAACATTCCGCAGGTTAGACAGAAGCTGCAGACCTTGGTCGACGTCGGATTGGGATATTTGCACCTTGGGCAGTCGGCAGTCACGCTTTCCGGCGGCGAAGCCCAGCGCATCAAGCTGGCGCGCGAGTTGAGCAAGCGGCAGACCGGTAGGACGCTCTACTTGCTCGATGAGCCGACCACAGGCCTGCACTTCGACGACGTGAAAAAGTTGCTGGATGTGTTGCACCGGCTGACCGACCTGGGAAATACGATCATCATCATCGAGCACAACATGGATGTCATCCGCAACGCCGACTGGATCATCGACCTCGGCCCTGAAGGCGGAGAAGACGGCGGTAGGATTGTGGCTCAGGGCACGCCCGAGCAACTGGCACGGAACAAGAAGTCCTATACCGGTCAAGCCCTGGCAGAGTTTCTAGGAGCTCATGGCAAAGCACCGTCGTTGGAGACTTCGATAGCGTGATCTCCATCGAGGCCGCATAAGAAATAAGCCGTAGCGATGTAGGCGCGATCGTCCCCGCTCGTGCAAGCGAATGGGCCATTACACCACGGCGCAAACAGTCCGCCAAACCAAGATCCATCACACCACTCGCCAAGCTGGGTTGCTCCACACAGGCCAACCCTATCTCAAAATCCGATAGGCTCCAGGGATATTCTCGTCTAGAGTCGCAAAGACCGCGCCGTTCGCGCTCGCAAGTTTGGCCAAGTGTCCATCGGTAATTTGCTTGGGCGCTCTGACCCAAGCTGGAAGGTGCGACACATCGTGTCCGTCCGCAATGAATGCGAAACGAGGCGCGCCTGCCTCTTTAAGGCGCAGCAACAGTGTCCGGGCTTGAGCTACGGTAAATCCGTAAGCTGGGGCTTGGGTGAGGACCCGCACAAATCCCAGCTCGGTAATGGAACAACTCGCTAAGGTCGCTGAATTCTGGGTTCGCACCCAGGAAGCGACGCGATCATGGAATTCGTGATTAACAAATCCGAGAGCGACCAGAGCATTCACATCGAGCAAGTAGGTCACGGGAAACTTGCCAAAATCTCTTCAACTTCCTTGCTGGTTAACTTCGGTGCATTCGGGCCCGCGCTAAGGGCAGGCAGTCCGGTGCGGGGGTCAGTCACAAGTTTGGTTCGATAAGGCCGTCTCTGGCGGGGCGTCAACACAATCCGCCCGTCCTCTATATTGGCGTCCAGGGGATCTCCTGCGCGAATATCGAGTCGACGACGAAGCGGGCCCGGAAGAACGACTTGCCCTTTCGTGGAAACCTTGGTTTGCATAGTAAGATAATCTTACCCGATTTCCTCTGTCCTTCGCAATCGGCATCACGCTTTGTGTCCGCAGGAACACCGGCATGATGCGCCGCACTGCACAGCTTCTCGATTTCCGGTAAATTCAGAATAGCTTGGTCGCGGCAATTTATATTCTTGTCCCTTCCGCCCAATTCGTGGCCTGAACCCAGCTTGACGCCGGAGCCCATCGCGCCGCCACCGGCTGAGGACCCCATTTGGAGCGGGATCGACCTGCTACAGCTGATCGGCGTGACCGTGGCCGCCATGGCCGTAGTGCCGATTGCCCTCATCCTGCTGGTGCACTTCACCATTTACAGACGGCTTTCGTTCACCGAGATCGCCAGAATCCCGGACATTGTCCTGCTCGCGCAATTGGCCATCTATGCGGTGATATTTGCCGTCATGCGCTGGCTGGTGCGCGCGCGCGGCGGCCGGTTCTGGGACGCAGTGCGCTGGAACTGGCCGCAGAGCTCATGGGCCATCTTCCTGTTCTTGGGTATCGGGCTTTATTTCGTGCTGGTCGGGCTGAGTCAGCTCCTGCCCATTCCCAAACATCTGCCCATCGACCGCTTTTTCCAGACCGCTCGCGAAGCCAGCATCATGTCGGTGATCGCCATGACCTTGGCGCCGCTCATGGAAGAGCTGTTCTTCCGCGGTTTTCTTTACCCGGTGTTGGCACGCAGGCTGGGCAAAGTGGTCGCCATTCTTCTCACCTCCGCCCTGTTCGGACTGCTTCACGGCGCACAGTTGGGATATTCGTGGGCGGTGCTGATTATCGTCCTTGTCGGGATTGCCCTCACCACCGTGCGCGCACTCAGCAAGTCGGTGGCGTCGAGCTTCCTGGTACACGTCGGATACAACGCAACCCTGTCCGCCCTGTTGTTCATCGCCACCAGTGGATTCCGCCACCTGGAGCGGCTGAACCAGTAGAAGGCAACGGACCACGTGGGGGCGGACGTCCAAAACCTGCCCGGAGCGAAGTCGAAGGGTCCGTCCAGCGGAGCGAAGCTCCGCAGTCTCTTGTGGCGCGGGCATTCTTGGGGGGTTGGCCCACCCCTTCTTGAGATTTCAGCGTTCAGGGTAAGACTGAGGGGTGCCCCATACTTCCGCGCTTTTTGCGGAAGGGTGGGAGGCAGCAAGCCCTACCGGCCCGCCGCTTGCTGTTCTTCCAGCTTGTTGTAAATCTCGGAGTTCGAGCAGACTTCGTAGTACCAGTGGCCGGTCCATTCACGCACGGAGAGATCGCGCGGATCGATTTGTGCCATACGGCTGCCGCGCACCACGATCTTGCGAAAAATATCGTTGCCGATCGGCACCAGGCCGCTCCAGAACCGGCATTCTTCGCCCTTCCACAACTCGGGCGCCTTGAATTGCACGACCTGCATGTTGATTTCGTGTCGCAGCTTCTCAAAAGCCATTTCACTCATGCGGATGCCGCTTACGTTGTACCGCAGAATGAAGTCGTCCGAGCTGTCCGCGGTGTCGCCGTCACTCACCGTCTGAAACGCAAACACCCGGAAAGGCGTCTGCAGTTGCTTCATCGACTTTCGCAGGTTCTTGCTGCAGGAAGACAGACGGTCGCTTTCGTTGAGCGCATCGGAAATCATGATTCGCTGTTCGCCATCCAGCAAGTACATCGGAGCAGAATCCTGGTATGAAATTCCCAGTCCCAATTCGATAGCGGGCAGTCCGGCGCGTTCAGAAAGCTGGTTGTAGCCCTGCACAATTTCGATCATCTCCCGCGCCAGCACCGATGCGCGCGCCACCGCCAGCCCGGCTTCGCCCTCGCGCTCCAGAATTGCCAGAATGATCGCATCGCCTTCCAGAAACACCTTGCTGGCGCCGTATTTGGCCAGCAGCTTGTTGACCGGATCGTAAAAGTTCAGGCTGAAGTAGGAGGCCGGGTTCATGCCGCGCTCCAGCAGCGAGCGAGTCAGGCGGGAAGAATCGCGCACGTCCGCTTTCATAATCACATGCCGTGCGACTTTGTCTTCCACCGGCTTCTGCTCTTCGGCCAGCAGGTACTGGTAGAGCGTCCCATTCAGCGTGGAAAGTTGCCGCAGTTTGTCGTTGCTGATCAGGTTCACGCTGTCGATGGCGCCGTTCAGCACTTCCAGTTGCCGCAGATCGCGGTGGTAACGCATGAAGTCGCGCAGGAAGCGCCCCGCAACCTTGCATCGTTCTCCGCTACGGCAGTTGGCCACCCGATCCGCCGCCGCCCGCAGATTGTCGGTCGATGCTTTGCCGTATTCCGCAATCAGCTTCTCGACCCGCTCCCGTTCCTCTCGCGAAACCAGCGCATTCTTCAGCTGTTGCGCATTGATCCGCGGAGAATATTCGGCCAGCAGCGGGGTCACTTCATAGGACGCCACCACGCGGTCCATGACATTCGCGCGTTCCAGCAGGCCCATCCACACCTCCAGTCGTGCTTTCTGCGCCTGCCCTTCCATTGTGGACTCATCCGGCGCCCCTCCTGCGACCAGTTCCTGGGCGTTATCCGGTACGTTGAGCCATTCATCGCACATGCGCTCCGGATCCAGATCCGCGTCAGCCTGTAGCGTGAGCAGAAAGTCACAAGCTACGCGGCGCACGTTGTCAAACCGGTCGGGATCGTGCTCATAGTTGCCTAGCATCACGTACAACTCTGCGTTGAGGATGGGATCGGAATCTTCCGTGAACATCAGCGGGTTCAGAAACAACCGGTAGGTTTCACCCGCGTCCCCCAGCAGCGATCGCCGCATGCGCGACAGCGTTTCTTTTTCGATCTCGCGCAGCGTGCGGAACAATTCTTGCCCGGTTTTGCGCAGGATGCTCTTCTTGCCGACCTGAAACGCTCCCACACGTTCGCGATACTCCAGCGCCTTCTGGTGCCGGTAGCCCTCCAGGTTTTTCAGCGTCATGCGGCAACGCTCTAGGATGAGCGCGTGCTGGCTGAACAGCTCGGTCCGCAGGAATTTCAAAATCGCCACCCGCGCCAGCACGTCCAGCGATGGATTGCCTTCGGATTTTGCGTGATTCAACGCCGCTACGTGAAGATCCGCCAGCAGCGGCTTTAACTCTGCGCTTTCGGCCGGGGCCGGCGGCTGCTTGCCACGGCTCTGTCCGGGGTAATTGGCCGCCTCGCGCAGCGGCTGCGCATCCGCCGCCAGCAGGCCCTCAACCTCGCCATGACGTGCGATCAGCCGCGCCACATGTCCCCGCACACCATCAGTGAACTTGGCGCTCAGGTAAACATCGTGTCGCAGATTGTCCACGCCCAAGTGCAGGCCCTTCAGCGACAGAACCGGAGAATAGCCGGTCAGATGGACCGGCAGCGCTTCCGCTGCCTGCCCTTTGCCGAACCGGAAGAGCGGGATTTTCATTTTTGTCGTCTCTTCTGCCTTACCGGCTGGCCCGCCGCGCTAACCGGCTGCTGAAAAACTCTGCTTTGGGGTGGCGCATGCGCTTCAGCGCTGCGATGATTGCCTCCTTATCACCACGCGCTTTAGCGCCCGAGGTTACAAAGCCGAGTTTTTCAGCAGCCCGCTAAGTGCCGACGGGCCGGAACTGCCAACACCAGCGCTAAGTTGGCCATTAGTGCCAGCGGCGATCGCAGATTCAGTCTCGCTTCGCGTAGGGACCAGCCGGGACGGTACAAGAAGCAACCAGGGATAACAGCGACAGTGCATACTTCTCCGTGACCTGCTGGTTTCCCAACACGTTACGTAGCGAGGCTAGCACGTCGGTGGGGTTGGCTAAAGTTACCGTGGTTACCTCTCAGCGGAAGCCGATTCCTCTTGGATGAAGCGACGGGCGCGCCAAGCTCAGGCCCCCGACACTGTCATCCCGAGCGGATCTGTCGTTCGTATCACGAACGACAACCCAGTCGAGGGACACTGCTGTGTGCTGCTGCAGGCCCCCTTCACTTCAGCCGCACCTCGCCGACTACTTCCTGCATGTCGACGCCGTTGCTGCTGTCCATCCAGGCGGCGATGAAGACATTGTCGCCTCTCCACGTGTTGCCGGTGTAATCGCCCATCCAGTTGAAATCCCCGTTCGTATCGGGGTTGGAGAACTCCTGCGTGAGTTGCCAGTTGGTCCCGAAGTGCTGCCCGCCGTCATCCGAGAAAGCGGCAAATGCCTGGTAGTCGATGTTAGCCGGATCATTGCGCCGATCCAGCCAGCTCACACCGGCTACCCCGGTTGGGCTTACTGAAATCGCGGGGAAGAATTGGTCGTGGGTGTCGGTCGGAGGGGCCAAGCGCACGGGCTGCGACCAGGTCGTGCCGCCGTCGGTGGAGCGGATCACTTGCACCCGCAGGTATGTTCCTGTCCAGGTATACATCGCTACGTAGAGATTGCCGGCGTGCGGCCCGCTGCTGTTGTCCACGGCGATTACCGGGTAGTCGAGTACCCGCTCATCATACTTTGTGTGTGGCAGCTCCCAGTAATGGGGCATGCCCACGGCGGCGATCCGTTGAGCCTCTGACCAAGTGTTGCCCCCGTCGGCTGATTTGGAGAACATCATGTGGGCTGTCGGGCAAAGCGCGCCCCCGTCCCCGCCACCCTTCTTTCCCCGGCAGTGCAGCCAGGTGACGTAGACGGTGCCGTCCTTGCCTACGGCTATGCGGTTAAGGCGGTCCTCCTCCGGATAGAGTTGAACCGGATCGACTGCGGTCTGCGCCCAGGTGGCCCCGCCGTCGACAGAGCGCGACGCCCAGACCTGACTCTTGCCGTGTACGGCGCGGAAGGGCCCGACGCCAGAGACGTACAGGCTGTCGACCCGCGGACTGTGAGGGCTGGCGTCAACCGCCAACGAGGTATCGAAGGGGGCCACGTAGCCGACGCGGCCTAGCGCCACGACCGGCTTGCCCCAGTCGGTTCCGTTGGACGACTTTTGCACGCCCACGAAACCGGTCCCATAGGCGTCGTCGTCATAGTAGACGCCTGCAGCATAGGCGGTTCCCTTGCGGTCGTAGCCCACCGACGGCTCGCCGAGGGGAACATATGTGTAATTCTTGGTATCAATGAACGGCATGCAGAGGACACGCGTCCAGGTGGAACCGCCATCGCGCGAAAGATGGAAGCCCACGCCCGAGGGGTAGCAGTTGAAGTCCACACTGCCCAGTAATAGCTCACCCTGATCGAGCGGGTTGGTCACTATAGGGGTATCGGTCACCATGCTCCCGCCTTCCGAGGCTTGCGTCGGCGGAAGCACACAGGGCGCCGGGGAACAGGTGAGGGCCTCAGGGCCCGCGGCTTCCGGAGCTTCCTCGGATTGGCCGAATGCACTGACCCCGCGAAACCCCCTACCAGGATAATAAGCGCAATTAGTAGTGGCACGACCTTCATGGCTATCTCCTCCCGCTACTGCATACAGGCCCCATTACACAGGCCAAACACATCCACCTCGGTTTCTGTTCCCATGTACACGCGTCCGTTGAAGACGGTAGGGGTTGAGAACGTTGTCCAGTTGCCGTGTCCTGCTCGGTAGCCACCATGACGAGGCTGCATGGATTCTGGCAGGTGCCCACGCTCTGCGGCAGGGTCACGGCCAGCGGCTGGGCGTAGATCCTTCCGGCGAGCGGGCTGGTTGGCGATCCCCACCGCCAGAGCAAACCGAAGCTATTCGGCGTGCCCACGTGTTGGACTGCGTCAGGATGGTTTCGTTTTGCTGCCATCCGGTTCGGTTATTGTCATTGTGCCAAGTGGTGACGTTTTGGGCGTGTGACACACCGGGTAGCCAAGTGAGCGCGAGCAGACAAAAGACGACTATCCACAGACGAGAAACGCGAGAAAGCATGGACGGCCTCCAAGGGTCGGAAGGATTCGCTCAAGCACCCCACCTATGGAAAGAAACGTATCAGCAGACTCGACGCCTGTCAACGGGATTTCTTCCAGGTTTTCCCCGGTACTCCTGCCTTGCCGGTGACTTCTTTCCGGAAAAATAGACGCCGCGTGCTCGCGGCGCCTTCAGTACCACAGAGAATCTGACTGCTTGGCTACCTACCAGAGAAGAACTTATTTCACCTCGCCCAGGGGGCTGGCGCCGAACTCGCGCCGCACCATCGGGCGTGCGGCGCGCGCGGCTAGTTGGGCATTGCCGGCGGCGGCGCCGTAGCGCTCCATGAGCGTCGGCACCATGGCGTTCTCCGCCTCCTTCACAAAAACCAGATTGCGTTCCGGGTTCAGGTCCACGCGGATGAAATCGCCCAGCCGTATTTGTCCCGTGGCCACCAGATTGGCCATTGGAAATACCAGATGACGCTCAATGGCCCGCTTCAAATGCCGCGCGCCGTACTTTGGGTCGGAACCTTCCTGCAGCAGAAAAGTCTTCACCGAAGGCGTGCAGCTAAACACGAACTGATTGGCAGGCGATGCCATCAGCACCCGTTGCTGCACCATGCCCAGTTCAATTTCCAGAATTTGCCGCAGGTGCTCGTCGCGCAGAGTCTTGAACACCACCACCTTGTCGATGCGGTTCATGAACTCAGGCGTGAACTTGCGCCGGGCCGCTTCCACCGCGGTGCGGTCGATTTTGTCGTCAAGACTCGAGTCCACCTGCATGATCTTCGGCGCGAAGCCGAAACCGCCGTCCACCAGGTTGCACATCTCGCTGGCGCCCAGGTTCGAGGTCATGATGATGATGCATTGCGAAAGGTCCACGCGGCGATTGTCGCCCAGCGTGAGCGTCGCTTTATCGAGAATGCCGAGCAGCAATTGCCAGAGCGAGTCCGAGGCTTTCTCGATTTCGTCAAACAGCAGGATCGACAGCTTAAGCTTTTCGGTGTGCCACTGGTTCAGCGCTTCCTGCGTCAGCAGAGGATGCGTCTCGCGATGGCCGAGGTATCCCGGCGGCGAGCCGATCAGCTTGGCAATTTCGTGGGAGTGCTGAAACTCCGCGCAATCGATCTTAATGCAGGCGCGGGCATCGCCGAACAGCGATTCCGCCATGGCTTCCACCACGCGGGTCTTCCCCGACCCCGTCGGTCCCAGGAACAGCATGTTGCCCACCGGCCGTCCCTGGGCATTCAATCCGGCAAGAAACATCTGGTAGATTTCCACTACTCGTTCGACGGCTGCGTCCTGGCCGACGATCTTGCGGCGAAGCGCGCTTTCAAACTCCCGCGCATCACTCGAGCGCCGCGTCGGATCAAGCGTCATGCTGGGCACGTTCTTCATAGGGCCTGACTCGGTTCTCTTTCCTGGGCCTCTCCTCCATTTTCAGTAGAGGATTTTGCTGTCCCTGAGGTTGACAAATTCTGTCACATCCCCACCGGGTGCCTGTCGGCCCATGCTATGCCCGGTTAGCTGCAACCCGTCAGCCATAGGAAGCCAACTGGCTCTGCGGCCGAGGCAGCCCATCTGGCGGCTCTGCTTGGACTTAGCCCCTATGGCCGGAACCCGGCCGAAATCCTCGCCTGGCGCCGCAAGGGCACAAAGAGAAATGTTTTGCGCATCCGAGGAGGTTCTTTGGCTTTGGCTCTGGCTCCGGACCAGCCTTGACGTCGATGGAGGCGCGGGCGTCCCCACCCATGCGGGGTCCCGGTTGGGATTCCTGCTTAATCAGAGCCCGAAGCGCGTTGCGCCAACTGCCGGAGGCGGCTGAAGGGTGGCCAGGGTTAATCCGTTCGTCTTGCCCGTTGCGACTCCCGGCCTGTGGCTTTCGCCGGAGCTTGAAACACCACGCCAGACGCCCGCTTCAAGGTCCGCTCGCCATCTTGCGGACCTTGTCACCCTGAAGCACGGGCTGTTAACCCTCCATCATTAATGAGACTGAACCGCGCCCTGCACCGATTGCACGACCCCTTGCGCCTTGTTCTTCTGGTCGTTCACGGCGTTGATGGCTTGCGTGGCTTTATCGAGCGCTCCGTTCGCCCCGGAAGCGGCGCCCTGCGTCCCCGATGCCGGGGCGTTTGCCGAGACGCGCGCTGGGATCGTGCCAGCCGGCTGACTAGGATCTATCGGAGTAATGGGGACCCCTTGGATTCGATCTCTCACTAGCACTAACGATACCGAAGAATAGCGCTGGTCTATGTCGTCGTACTCAATAATAAAGCGCACCGGCTGCGGACCTACGTATGCGGTTTGGAACTGGCTGCCGTCAGTGCCAACGAAAAAAGCGTTGTGACGTGGTGTAATCTTTCCCCCGTCGTCGACCACATCAACGCCCCCGGCTCCTGACCAGATATTGCTGCCGACTGCCAGATTGTTTTGATTTGTCGTGTCAAAATCGCAGAACAGACGGGTACCCGTGCGAAAGCAACCGTAGACCGTCAGAGTCCAGCCACCCGGCCACAAGAAGGTTCCGACCCCTTGTCCTGCTACGGGTGCTCGAGGGCTGCCTGCGGAAGGCACACCACTCCCCGAGGTGCCCGCTGACGTCAGGGCGTTCAGGGGGCTCGAAGGAGCAACAGCATAGCCAGAGGTCGACGGCGTGAGCAGAGTCTGGGACGAGGCTGGGGTCACAACCGAAGCTGGCGACTGGGCCTGTTGGCTGGCGTTGGTTATTGTCGTTGCTTGCGTCGCCGCGGGCGTTGTTGTTGCCGGTTGCAGCGCGGATTTTGCTGTGGCTCCCTTCTTCGCGACGGCCGGAGGCGTCACTACCTTCCTTGCCGGCGGAGGCGTTGTCTGCGCCGCAGCCGAGAAACATGCCATAAGAGTGAGTGCAGCCAATATGAGGGCAAAAGAGGACACAGGTCGGGTGAGGTTCAAGCGCTTCATTTTCCGCTCCTTAACTTAGACTTTGAGAATATTCGTTGGTTTCCTGGGACCCCTGGGTTGTTCCGATTTAACACTTGAGAAGCGTCCGGCGTCAACTCCATTTTCTCGTCTCTTAACTTCTGTGCTCTTATGGGGGCCTCACTGGAGCACCTCCCGGGCTCGGCCGCGTGCGTCCGCCAATCCGCAAGACCGCCAGACAGCCGTTCTCGTCGCCGTGGGGCCCATCTTCCGGGCCGCAGATTTTCTCTACGCCACCCACAAAAACGTCCAGGATCCGCCCCCTTCCTCGGTTATAATCACTTGGCTTTTGCAATTGCAGCTTGCGTCGGCGTCACCGTGCTGCTGTTTAACCGCCAGCAGGTAGATCTTCCACGGAGAAAGAAAATTTGGCGGCCAAGGAAAGCATCCCCCAGCGGTAGAACCGAATCCTTAACAATCGGGAGTGGCAATGGCAATTCAGAAGACGGAAAAAATCTGGCATAACGGCAAATTCATCGCCTGGGACGACGCCACCGTCCACGTCATGTCGCACGTGGTCAACTACGGTTCGTCGGTATTTGAAGGGATTCGTTGCTACGCGCTGCCTTCCGGGCCGGCAATCTTTCGCGCCCATGATCACATGCAGCGCCTGCTGGACTCGGCCAAGATTTACCGCATTGATGTTGACTACACCCGCCAGGAATTAGTTTCGGTCCTCGCCGAATTGATCCGCACCAATCGAGTCTGGCCCTGCTACGTGCGGCCCATCATCTTGCGGGGCTACGGCGAAGCCGGAGTGAACCCGTTCAACTCGCCTACCGAGATTTATATCTGCAATTACCCCTGGGGCAAGTACCTCGGAACCGACGCGGAACAGGGTGTCGATGTCTGCGTGTCTTCCTGGACGCGCATCGCTCCCAATACCCTCCCGGCCATGGCCAAGGTTGGCGCCAACTACATGAACTCGCAGTTGATCAAGATGGAAGCCATCCTCAACGGCTATGTCGAAGGCATCGCGCTCGACGCCAGCGGCTATGTCAGCGAGGGTTCCGGCGAGAATTTGTTCGTGGTGCGCAATGGCATGTTGCTGACCGCACCTCTGGGCAATTCCATCCTGCCGGGCATTACTCGCGATTCCGCCCTGCAGATCGCCCGCCATCTCGGAATCCCCGTGGTTGAGCAGATGATCCCCCGCGAGATGCTTTACATCGCGGAGGAAGTCTTCTTTACCGGCACCGCTGCCGAGATCACGCCCATCCGCTCGGTGGACAAAATCAGCGTGGGCAATGGCGTCATCGGCCCGGTCACCAAAGCAATCCAACAGGAGTTTTACGCAATCATCCGCGGCGAGAAGCAAGACCATTTCAACTGGCTCACTCCGGTCGCGGTAAATAGTAAGCAACCGGTTACCGTCTGAATCGGCAGCTGACGAACCCATGTTGCCGGCCCTCAAATTCTGTGTGCTCGCGTTCGGCGCGCTCTTGCCGGTGATCAACCCGCTAGGCTCGGCTCTCCTGTTTCTGGGAGTCGTGGGGAATCAACCAGCGGATGTATTTCGCCCCCTGGCACGAAAAGTGGCAATAAGCACGGTGCTGTTTCTGCTGATCGTCGAACTCGCGGGCGCTGCAATCCTGGCCTTCTTCGGAATTTCCCTCCCTGTGGTTCAACTTGCTGGCGGGTTTGTCCTGGCGGCCATGGGATTTGGATTGCTGAACGCAAAGGATGAAGGCACGGCCCAGTCCCCGGCCGAAGCCAGCAGCGGCCCGCTGGAAGAGAAGGTTTTCTATCCGCTGACTTTCCCCATAACAGCCGGGCCGGGATCGATCGTGGTGACGCTGACGCTGAGCGCGCATGCGTCGGGCCGTGAAATTGTTGAGACGATTTCTGCTCATCTCGGCATTGCCCTGGCCATCGTGGGGTTGGGCGTTACAGTTCTGCTGAGTTACGCCTATGCTCCGAAGATCACACAGAAGATCGCACCGACAACCGTGCAGGGCATCTTGCGCGTAATTGCTTTTGTTCTGCTCTGCATTGGCGTGCAAATCGCCTGGAACGGGTTGCAGGCAATGCTGAAAGTGGCTCCGAAGTAAAGCTGTTCACGTAGGGGAGGATGTCCTCAGGAGCCTGCCCTGAGCGCAGCCGAAGGGCCCAGCGGAGCGCAGTCCCGCAGCTCGCAAATCACCTCATCCAAATCATCAAAAGGTCAGTTACTTAGGTCATCTTGGGGCCACTGCGTTTTCGGTTCATCATAGATTGGTTCCGGAAAAACCTCCTGCCATGAACATTGACGACCTGCTTCGCATCGCCATTGAGCGCCGGGCTTCGGACTTGCACCTGAAGGTCGGAAACCATCCCCACCTGCGCATCGACGGCGAGCTGATTCCGCTCACCGACCAGCCACGAGTCGGCGCAGAAGACATGTTGACCATGGCCTTTAGCATGATGTCGGCGCGGCAGAAGCAGAAGTTCAAAGACAACAGCGAAATTGACATGGCGTACGGCGTCGCCGGGCTGGGGCGGTTCCGTGTCAACGTTTTCCAGCAGCGCGGCAACGTGGGACTCGTCCTGCGCGTGATTCCCACCAAGATTCGCGCCCTCGATGAACTCTACCTGCCCAAAATCGTAGAAGTGATTTGCGACATGCCTCGCGGCATGGTGCTGGTGACCGGCATTACCGGCTCCGGTAAGTCGACCACTCTCGCGGGAATGGTGGACCGCATCAACTCCACCCGCGCTGAACACATCATCACCATCGAGGACCCAATCGAATTCCTGTACCGCGACAAAAAAGGCTACGTAAACCAGCGCGAAGTGGAAGTCGACACGCCCAACTTCGCTTCCGCCTTGCGCTCCTCGCTGCGTCAGGACCCGGATGTCATCCTGGTGGGCGAAATGCGCGACACAGAAACCATTGGCACTGCTCTTCATGCCGCCGAAACCGGGCACATGGTGTTCTCCACCTTGCACACCCTGGACGCGGTGGAAACCATCAACCGCATCATCGCCGTGTTTCCTCCGCCGGAGCAGAAACAGATCCGTTTGCAGTTGGCCTCAGTGTTACGCGCGGTCATCAGCCAGCGTCTGGTCAAGCGATGTGACGGTGAAGGCCGTGTACCCGCGGTGGAAGTCATGATCAACACCGCCCACATCCGCGAGTGCATTCTGGTGCCGGAAAAGACCCGTTCTATCCGTGACGCCATCGCCGCCGGAACTTCGCAGTACGGCATGCAGACCTTCGACCAGTCGTTATGGGATTTGTTCCAGGCGGGTTTGATTGAATACGACACCGCCCTCGACAATGCTTCCAACGCGGACGATTTCAAGCTGCGCATGCAGGGCATCTCCTCTTCAAGCGATATCGCAAAGAACGCCATGCAGTCGGCCGGTTACGTTGGCCGTTGAGTTATGTCCTCCTGAGACTATGGGCGCGCCCGCTTAGCGCGCCCACTTTTTATCCTGCATCGCACACATAGGGACGGAGACCCTCGCTCGCCCGTCTGAGCGCCGCTCCGCAACCTCGTGGACGACGGGCGTCCTAGCCCGTCCACGGAGAAACTCAACGTCCGCCCTCAACAACGGCCGATGTGGACGCGGTGAGGGCGCAGTGTCGGGACCACCCGCAGCAGGTGAGCGCGGATACGGGATTCTTCTCGCTGGCCAACTTGCATGGACTGCGAACCCGCGGCATCCAGGGCCATGTGCCGGATGCCAACCTTAGTTACGAACTGAAGGGCAAGGACGCGGTGAAGGGCATGGCAGCGGGGAATCGCCTGCGCGACGCCGAGCACCGACGCAGGCGCGCAGTCCGGCAGGGCGGCGGACCTACGGACAGCGCAAGGCCCTGGTGGAACCGGTGTTCGGAGTGTTGAAAGAACAACGCGGGATGCGGCACTTCCGCCTGCGCGGCATGGAACGGGTGAGCATCGAGTTTACCCTGGCGGCGACCAGCTACAACTTGAGCCGGCTGTACCGGGCCACGCGCTAGTCGCTGGGCGCGGCGCGGGACCAACCCGGATACGCATTGCAGAAACAAGCGCAAGGAAATTTGCTCCACCGGCAAGCGTCGCCCGGTTCTCACGCACACCCCCCCGGGGCTTGTCCATTTCCCACTTTCACCCACGGCTTGCGCCGTGGGCTTCATTCTGACGCCGCTCCGCGGCTAGTCTAGGAAACGGACAGTCCAGTCCACTCCACCACGACGCGGAATTCTGAGTTTTCACGCACACACTGAAGCGCTGCGCCACCCAAAAGCGAAAAGAGCACCGCCGAATGCCAATTCGGGAAAGGCCTCGGGCCGGCACTAGACTAAGCCCCAAGCACCGCTTCCGCTTCGATCTCCACCAGCATCTCCGGCGAAATCAGCTTGCTGACTTCCACCATGGAAGTGGCAGGGCGAATCTCGCCAAAAAATTCACCGTGCGCCTTACCGATCTTTTCCCATTCGGCGATGTTGGTGACGAACATCCGGGTTCGCACCACGTCTTTGAGGCCTGCGCCCGCTTTCTGCAAAGCTGAATCGACATTCTTCAACGTCTGCACCGTTTGAGCGTATGCGTCACCCACGCCCACGATCTTGCCGTCCGGGCCGGTCGCCGTCGTGCCCGAGACATAAACCAGATTGCCCATCCTGACGGCGCGGGAGTATCCCACAACAGGTTCCCAAGGTGTACCACTTGAGATGTTCTTTCGTTCCATCGCTTCAATAGCCTCCCGGCCGATTATTGCATTGGCACGAGCTGTGTGCGTTGGCAGCCAAGCGGCGAAGCTGCCAACAGGTTTGGGCAAGAAACTTACAGGAAGCTTGCGCCATCTAATTCAGCAGAAACAACAAGATGCGCGGCTAACAAAAGTCACTTGCCTTTGGCGGCAAGCTAGGTTAGAAATCGCTCAGAAGAAACGCCGCTGTGGGAGCGGAATTGGGGGAAACGATGATTCCGGAAGGACATCCGCTGGAGAAGTTCTTCATCGAGTTGGTGGGGCGGCATTACGCCGAGGAGATTGGCATCCGTGACCCCAGGATCGTGAACTACGTCGCCAGCCTGCTAACGGAGTTCTGCGACGCCGAGCAACTGCTCAAAATCCGCAATGGGGACGGCCGCGTGCTGAGCGATGTGGGCGAGATGATGGTCGAATCGAACCCGGTCTATGGCCCTGCGCCATCGTTCGACCGCGAACGGCAGGTGCGAAAGCACATCGGAGACTACACGCTTTTCTTCGCCGGCATGTTTCCGGAGAGTATCAACCATTTCCGGCTGCGAAAGCAGCGAGTGGAAAACCTCATCGACTGGCTGAAAGCCGGGAAGGAAAGCTATTACATCGTTTCCAAGTTCGATTGTTTCGAGTACACCAAAGTGGCGTCGCTGTTTGCCAGCTTGTCCAACCATTTCGAACAGTGCGTCTATGGGCTCAACTGCGTGAAGAATGACCTGCAGGAGATGCAGCACCCGATCTACCGCCGGGCCAACGACATTCTGATGTAGGCAGTGCGCCGAACGATGTCTGGCGACACTCTCCTGACCTAGGCGTGTATAATCCGACGCGATGGTTGCGAATCTTCTTGCTTTGGCGGTGCTCCTCGGGCTGGCCGCGCCTTCGCTAGCGGAGAACAAGGGAACCTGCCCGTTCGCGCCCGCGCCGCCCAAGCTAGCCGCGAAGAAAGCAGCACAGCCGCCGCCAGCTCCCGGTCCAGATGAGCAGTATGCGGGAACCGTGACGACAATGGTTGTGGTCAGCAAGACAGGTTATCTGTGCAGCGCTCAGGTGGTCAGCGGGGCCGAGGAAGAGATGGATAAGGCCGCTTTAAGCAGCGTTCGGCAGTGGCCCCCCAAGCCCTACCAAAAGAACGGGCGCTCTGTCCCCACAGTGCTGCTCGTCCGAGTGGACTTCTGGCGCAAGGTAAATGGAGAACTTGTGCAGTCGCCTCTTGCCGCCGACGGAATACAGGGCTCTACGCGGCAGCAACAATAGCATGGCGCGAGGGAAAGAGCGGTGCCTCATGCGCTGGCCCGATAGAAACTCAAAGCCGCATCTCCTTGCTTTAGCAATCGGTATCTGGCTAGAGACGCGATCCGGTCTCCCGGATCGAACTTCTTGTGGTGCTCGGCGATGACTAGGCTTTCGGCCTTGAGCAGTCGCGAGTGCGAAAGTGCTGAGAGTGTGCGGCCGTATTCTTCTTCCATGCGGTAGGGCGGATCGAGAAAAACGTAATCGGCGAGAATGCCTCGACCCTCCAGTTGTTGCAGGGCGCGCCCGGCATTCAATCGGAGAACCTCGAATCCATCTGCGATCCCGAGGGATTGCAGGTTCTTGCTGATCAAGTCCGCTGGCCCGGCCGAGGATTCCACGAAGTACACCATCATGGCGCCGCGGCTCAGTGCTTCGATTCCTACTGCGCCAGTCCCGGCGTAAAGATCAATCCACGCCGTTCCCTCGAGAGCTGCCGGGTTCCCCGCCGTGAGCACGTCGAACAAGGTTTCGCGCAGCCGGTCGGCTGTGGGGCGAACGTCCATGCCGCGCATCGAGCGCAGCAGCCGGCTGCGATATTTGCCCGCGATTACCCGCACCGGCTCCTCAACGGCTGGATCGGTACTTTCGATACGTGCCCTGAAACCTTGACCCGCGCCATGTTGTCTAAAACTATATAGAATTAAGTGAAGAAAGAGTTGTCCACTCCCGAATGAGAAACTGGTCGATCCCGGTAGGCAAGATCTTCGGCGTAGAACTCCGCGTCCATCTCACCTTCTTGTTGTTGGTTGTGTTTGTCCTGTTCACCGAGGCCACGCGGAACTCAGTGAATCCCGGCCGCGGCTTGGCGCTGGTGGGAATTATCTTCGGATCAGTCGTGCTGCACGAACTGGGACACGCGCTGGTGGGAGCGCACGCCGGCGTGCCCGCCAAGGCGATCATATTGCTGCCCATCGGCGGCATCACCTTGTTCGACGAAGCGAAACGTCAGCTGGAACCGGGCCTCTCGACCTGGAAACGCGATGTTCGCATCGCCCTGGCGGGACCGCTGGTGAATTTCATGTTCGCATTCGTGGCCGCCGGAATCCTGCTCGCGCTTATGCCTGGACTCCGGCTCTGGCCCCCGGTCACGCATTCCAGCAACTTGGCAAAAAGTTTGATCTGGGTAAACGTCTGGCTCGGCGCTTTCAACTTGCTGCCCGCCTATCCCATGGATGGGGGCCGCGTGCTGCGCGCGTTATTCAGCCGCCGCATGGATCCGGTTCGCGCCACCCGCCGCGCCGTTTCCATTGGCCAGGGCTTCGCCATTCTTTTCATGCTGGTCGGCATGTTCACCAATTCGTGGCTGACTCTGGTGGGCGTTTTCGTGTTCATCGCAGCACAGCTGGAGGAACGTTCCGCGGTATTTCACGCGGTGCTGGAATCAGTCCTGCTGGAAGACATCATGCTGACCGACTTCGCCACGCTGTCTCCCGCCGACACTCTGGAAGACGCGCTGGAAAAGGCGGTGCACTCGCTGCAGGATGATTTTCCCGTCATCCGTGGCAGCGATATGGTGGGCGTGGTTTCCAAGCAGAAGATCCTGCAGGCCCTGCGCTCGGAGGGCAACGGCTACGTGCAGGCGATCATGAACCGCATCGTCGAGGTGGCCCAGAAAAAAGAGTCGCTGGCATCAGCCTTCCGCAAGCTCACCGCGCGCAACCTCAGCCTGATCCCGGTGGTGGAGAACGAACGGCTGGTCGGCATTATCACCCTGCAGAATCTGATGCACTCCATGGCGCTGCTGGCGGAGAGCCGCAAGTTGCGCAAAGCGGAGATCGACGAGTAGGGTTGCTCCGCAATCCACTTGATCCCAAACAATTTCGCGAGGATACAGCAAACTGTGGAACTGCTCTGATCCCTACCAAAGAAAAGGAATCAGCCGGAAACGCATGCGGAGGCAATATTCGGAATAACCGGGCAGTTCCTGGCGAAGGACCTTCTCCTCATTGAGAAGGCGGAGCGCGATGAAAGGAATAAACAGAACAAAGGCAGGCAAGCTCAAGTATGAGCCAAGCGCCAGCGGCGTAAACAGAAACAACAGGCAGGCGCCCGAATACATGGGATGGCGGACGATGCCATACGGCCCGCTGGAAATCACTGGTTGGTCGGGCTCGACTCGAATGGTGGCGGCTGCGAAGCGGTTGACCTTCATGACCCAAAGCATGATCAGGTAGCCTCCTAGAAATCCGGCTTGCCCGACGATAGTCAACCACAAAGGTGTATGCCTCCAGCCAAAGCGGTGATCGAGCCCCGGGAGTAAAAAGATGGCTCCGGCGGCCACGTAAAAGAACTTCATGATGATTCGCTGCTCGCGGACGTTCTCGTTCCTCTGCAGCCTGCGCTCAACTAATTCGGGATCATGCTTGTAGAAATGAGCAAAGACGATGCGCGTGGGGACGACCCACATTGCCAGATAGACCCAGCCCTGCCAGAACTTCAACGACCCTGCAGGAATGAAGACCAGAGCCGCAATCGCAGCTTCCGCGATCAGGAAGCGCAGCGACAGTCTCGACTTAAGATTCATAGGAGGATTGGCCCTCCTGAACGAAACTTTCCTCTTACGTGGCCGGACTCACTTCCTTGTGGTACCGCCGGTCTCCTCAACTAGAACCGAAAAACCAGCCCGAGTGACGGTTCGGCCATGTGCCCTTTGGTCCCGGTAAAGAAGCTGATCGCGTTCGAGGTGTTGGTCACCTTGAAATCGGGATTGCTGTATAGAAATCCGCGATACTGCAAGCGCAGCGCGAACCAGCGGGCATAGGGCAACTTGTAATCCACTCCCAGACCGTACAAAAAGGCAGGCTGGCTCTGCCTTACGGCGAAAAGGTCGGTTTGCACGTTGTTGGGGATATTGTTAACTTCCGGCAGAATCACCCACGTGCCCTCCGGAGAGAAGCGCAGCAGGCCCACTCCTGCCAGTGCAAATGGTTCTAGCCCGCGTTTCCTGAACGGGCTGAACACGTATGCGGCAGAGTATTCGCCGATGTGAGTGACCACGTGGTAGTCGTACGATGACTGGAAGATCTGGGAATCCCTGCCGCGCCCGTAGTTGAATGCGAGGGAATGCTTTTCTTTGAATTTCACCCGGAAGGTTGCAAAAAGGTTCGCGCCATTGGTGGCGCTTTGGGTGATGCCGTTCCCGTTAGCTTGGTTTTGGAAGGCTCCCGCAAAGTTAAGGCTGGCGTCGAAATGCCCGTCCTGTGCCAGCGCTGCGGTAGCGCACAACAAAAGTGCGGCCGCTAGAATGCCCGATATTTTTGCCATCATTCCTCTCGTAGTTAAGATGCAAATTTTCTGCGCTTCGCCCATCCGTAGTTGGATTGTACTGAGCTTTGGCGGCGCGAGAAAGCTGAAGCCGACGGGTAAGACTACCACTTGACAGCACGCGCATAAACTGCCTGGGCGGCGCGGACCGCCGCTCCAAACTTGGCCGGTCTGCCTGTGACCGCGGGCAGCACCTGCTCCAGCGCACCCAAAATTCCAATCATGTCCAGATAATCAAGGTAGCCCAGATGTGCGATACGGAACAACTGGCCCTTCATTTCGCCTTGGCCATTGGACACGACGGCGGCAAAATGTTCGCGGAACTGTTTAACGATAATTCCAGAATCCACTCCCTCCGGCGATTTGATGGCAGTCAACGCCGCTGCGGGCGCGGCCGACGCAAACAGCTTTAGCCCTAATGCCTCGGCGCCGGCGCGGGTCATACGCGCAGCCATTTCGGCGTTTTCGATCAGGGCCTTGCGTCCAGCGGCCAGATCGCCGCCGCCCATCTGCCGCACGAAGTCGAGAGCTGCGGCCAGGGCCGCGAATAGTGATGTCGCCGGGGTGTAGGCCGACTCGCCATTGGCCGCCGACGTCCGCTCTTTGCGGAAATCGAAATAATATCGCGGTGACTTTGCTGTCTCCATGCGCTGCCAGGCACGCTCACTGATCGCGCAGTAATCCAAACCGGGAGGGATCATCAACGCCTTTTGCGACCCGCCAATAATCACATCAATTCCCCAGCCATCGACGTCGAAATGGGTGGTGCCCATGCCGGTGATTGCATCCACCACTACCAGGGCGTCGCTTTGCGCATGCACCAGGCGAGAGATTCCTTCTATGTTATGGCGCACGCCGGTCGAGCTCTCGGTGGCCTGCACATAAACAACACGAACGTCAGGTGTGAGTTTGTGCCTGACTTTGTCGGGCGCGAACGTCTGCCCGTACGGTGCGCTGACCAGCTCCACCGCGCAGCCGAAGGCTCTGGCCAGATCGCGCCAGCGTTCCCCGAACTTGCCCGCCGTCAGCACCAGAACTTTGTCGCCGGGCGATGTCAGGTTCGACACCGCGCCTTCCATCACTCGGTTCCGGAAGAGGTCAAAACCAAAACGTCGTTCGTGGTGCCGATAAAATCTTTCATGTCGGCCAGCACGCGTGAGAACAGAGCGCGAAAGTTGGCGGTGCGATGGTGCAGGGAAAACGACGCCATCGCCGCCTGCGCCGCCGGCAGCAGCGGCGTGGGGCCGGGAGTGAAAAGACGGTTCTTTCGCAGCATGGAAGTCCTTAGTTTCTTGCGTAGTAGTAGTTTAGCCGCAAGCCGGTGGTGAAGCCGTGATGTGTCTCACATCCCGCTCGTTGCCAGAGGCAGGGATTCCCTTCGGCAAGCTCAGGGCAGGCTTTCGCTTCGCTCAGAATGACAAAGTGACGGCGCGTGCAACGGCTATAATTCCCTCCATGAGCATGATTGAGCAGATCCAGAAAGACATCACCGAGGCGATGAAGGCACGCGACGAAGCCCGGCTCTCCACCTTGCGCATGGTCAAGACTGCGCTGAAACATCGAGAAGTCGAAAAGATGGCCCCGCTCGACGACAAGGAATCGCAGCAAGTGCTGAGCACGCTGATCAAGCAGCGTAAGGATTCCGTCGAACAGTTCACCAAAGGCGGACGCCAGGAAATGGCCGACAAAGAAGCTGCCGAGATCAAGCTGATCGAAGCCTACCTGCCCAAGGCCGCGAGCGAAGAGCAAATCGTCGAGGGAGTGAAGGCGGTCATCGCCGAGATGGACTCGCCCACCATGAAAGACATGGGCACGGTGATGAAGAATGCGATGGCACGCTTTGCCGCAGCCGGAATCCGCGCCGACGGCAAGCAGGTCAGCGACGTGGTGAAGCGAGAGCTAGCGGGGAAGTAGTTACTTTTCCCGACGGGACCAGTTCCAAAGGAGTATGCGCATGGACAACCGGAGTGACGGGACGCGCCACTTTGATTTCGAGGTTCACCGCCAGCAAGCCATCGACGCTTACGCCAAGGTCAGGAGCAAGTACCAAGACTTTGCCTTTGCCGTTCGTAACATTCTCCGCGAGGCAATCGAGCGCAAGGGGCTGAAGGTCCACTCGATCGAGGCGCGGGCGAAATCCTTAGACAGCTTCGGCAACAAAGCTGCGAGGCCTTCCGAAGAGGATCCCAACCTCCCTAGGTACAAGAACCCACTACGCGAGGTAACGGATCTGGCCGCGGTCCGTGTTATTACTTTCTTCCCGCGAACGGTCGGCGATGTAGACATTTCCATTCGTGAGCAGTTGCACGTCTTGGAGCGGGTTGACCATACGCAAGTGCTCGAGCGGGAGGAGAGATTTGGCTATAAAAGCGTCCACTATCTCATCGAACTCAAGGGCGATCGAACGAGGCTGCCAGAATATGAGCGATTTGCGGGGCTGGTGGCAGAAGTTCAGGTGAGAACCGTTCTGCAGCACGCGTGGGCCGAGATTGAGCACGACATTCAATACAAGTCGAGTATTACCATTCCAACCGAGATCAGAAGGCGGTTTGTAGCATTGGCGGGAATGCTGGAAATCGCCGACCGCGAGTTTCAGGGCATTCAAGACGCGGACCTGGAATTTCGGGAGCAGGCCCGACGGTCGGTTCAGAAGGGGGAACTTGAGGACGTCGAGATAACGCCCGATGCCCTGCGGGCGTACCTAGACAAGAAATTCGGTTCTGACTACAGAATTTCCCCATTTTCCTACGAGTACACTGCGAGATTGCTGAGAAAGCTGGGGTTTGCCAATTTTCGGCAAGTTGACGAGTGCGTATCACCTTACGACGATGATGAGGCAAGCCGGATTGTTTACGGAGGCCGCCAAGGACAGACTACCCGCTTCGAGTGTTTGCTGCTGGCAGGCATGGGAGGAGAGTTTTTCAAAAGGCACTTCTGGAAGGACGACTGGTACCGAGATGCGGTTCAGCAGAGGCTGCAGAAACTCAGGGATGCGGGAATTCCTGTCGGTTCATATTGTCCAGATCGAGCATCCCCGACAGAATTGGGATCGACTGCGTCGGACGTCGAACCATGAGATCAGGTGAGCGTCGTTCAATCCACCCACCGGATTCCTGACTTCTGGGCGCGCGATCACTTACTCCTCTGCAACTCTCTATACGCTTCGCTTTTCGACACGCCTAATTCCTTCGCCAGCTTCTTCAGCGCGGCTTTTTCGTCGAGCTTGTCTTCCGTCATGATTTGTTGCAGACGCTGACGAATCGAAAGACGGGCGAGGGCGCCCGTCCCCACACGAGTCTCGCCTTCCTCGGCTTCGCCAATCAGCAGTGTGATCTCGCCTTTGATTTCGCCGCGGGATTTCAGGGCATCGAGGATTTCGCCCGCCCGTCCGCGGAGAAACTCCTCATGCAACTTGGTCACTTCGCGGGCAACCACTATGTGACGGTCGCTGCCCAGTATCTCGACGATATCCGCAAGCGCCTCCTTCACCCGATGCGGCGCTTCATAGAAAACCTGGGTGCGGGGAGATTCACGAATGCTCTCGATCAACTGGCGGCGCTGTCCAGTCTTGGCCGGCAGAAATCCGCTGAAGCGAAAAGCGTCGGTAGGCAATCCGCTCGCCACCAGCGCAGACAGAAACGCCGACGCCCCCGGCACCGGCACAACCGGCACATGATGCCGGATAGCCAGCGAAACCAACCGGAACCCGGGGTCGGAGATGCCGGGCATTCCGGCGTCCGTCACCAGCGCTACGCGGGCGCCTTGTTCCATCTCGACCACCAGTTCGGGCGCGCGGGTCATCTCGTTGTGCTCGTGATAGCTGGTGGTACGGCCCGAAATGCCGTAGTGGTTGAGCAGTTTCTGGGTATGGCGCGTGTCTTCGCAGGCGATGATGTCGGCCTCCTTCAGCACACGCAACGCTCGCAGCGTGATGTCTTCCAGATTGCCGATCGGCGTGGCCACCAAATACAGTCCCGGCGCAAGAGTGCTCTTCGCAGCCGCAGCGCGCGGGTCCGCGACTTCCCGGTCAGTGGGGCTCATGCCCGGAGTCTACCACCGTAGTCGCCGGGCGTGAGCGCGCCCACGCGACGCCGAGAAGGCTGAACCCAACTCAAGGTGGAAAGCACCTTCTGGTCCCCACTCAGTACCGCTTCACTCCCATGATCTTCCACACTGGCTCATTGTCGGCATAGACGCGCCACTCACAGACCCGCTCGCCGCGCACCACTGCTTTCCACGCTGCTGGAATCTCCCAATGAGTTTCCGCCTGCAACTGTCCCTTCACGGCGTAGGTGCCTCGGGCAGTCCCGAACAAGGCCACCACATTTTCGTTGCTGAACGCATCGTCCACTTGAATGGAGTAATCCGGAAACCAGGCAAAGTAAGCACGCCAGCCTTGCTCCATCTGCTTCCGGCCCCGCACTTCCTGCCCGAGACCATCGACGAAACGGTGGTCCTCGGTCATGAGCGCGGCCAGCCCGCTCGCATCGCGCCGGTTGATCTGCTCTACAAAAGCCAATGCTACATCGTTAGCGCTTTTCATGCGGCACCTGTTGCGTGAACCACTAAGAGCATCGCATTCCCGAAACCATTCTTACAAACGATGCATAGCCCGGTGGGCTAAGCCAGTTCGCGTGGAGGCGAGGTTGGCAAGGGCTCTGCACCTGCATTGACGGCGCTAACGCAGCGCCCTAAAATCAAGATACGGCGCGGTGAAGCGCGCCTCTGCCGGACCGGTTTGCGCGAGGTGGGAACAGTCTCAGACCAAAACTCATGCCTCTTTACGAGTACCAGTGCAAGAAATGCCATCACCGCTTTGAGAGGATTGTGAAATTCTCCGACCCCCTTATGAAGAAGTGCCCGGACTGCGGTGGTGTGGTGGAGCGGACCATCTCCGCGCCGGCCGTGCAGTTCAAGGGATCGGGATGGTATGTCACCGACTACGCCAAGAGGTCCTCGTCGGGGACGGCCTCTTCGGCTGGCGATTCAGCAAGCAAAGCCGAATCCAAGACGGAATCTGCAACCAAGAAAGAAGACAAGCCAAAATCCGACGCGAAGAAAACCGAGAAGAAATAATCTGCACGAGGACGGGGCGGGACGCCCATCCTCCATGATCGTCAACATTACCGTTTGGCTTTTGCCGGCTCTTTTTCTCCCACCCGCTTGCTGACTTCGAATTTCACTTTGCCGGCGCGCTTGTCGGCATCCACGATGACGTGATCGCCATGCAGCACCTCGCCATCCAGAATCTTCATGGCCAGCGGGTCTTGCACCAGTTTCTGGATCGCGCGCTTTAGCGGCCGTGCCCCGAAATTCGGGTCGAAGCCTTCGGTGAACATGAGTTCTTTGGCGGCGTCCGTGAGTTCCAGCGAAATCTTGCGGTCCGCCAGCAGCCGGCGCACATCTTCCAGACGCAACTCGATGATCTTCACCAACTGCTCTTTGCCCAGCGGCTTGAAAATGATGACGTCGTCCACCCGGTTCAGGAACTCCGGCTTGAAATGTCCGTGCAGCGCGTTAAGCACCTGCTTGCTGGCCTGCTCAAACTCCTCGAGCGTGCGCATGTTCTCTGCCTGCAAATACGCGGACCCGAGGTTCGAGGTCATGATGATCACGGTGTTGCGGAAGTCCACGGTGCGGCCTTTGCCGTCAGTCAGACGGCCGTCGTCCATGATCTGCAGCAGGACGTTGAACACGTCGGGATGCGCCTTCTCGATTTCATCAAACAGCACCACCGCGTACGGCCGCCGCCGCACCTGCTCGGTGAGCTGTCCGCCTTCTTCGTAGCCGACGTAACCCGGAGGCGCGCCAATCAGCCGCGACACCGCGTGCTTCTCCATGTATTCGGACATGTCGATCCGCACCATGGAGCGTTCATCGTCAAACAAGAACTCCGCCAGCGCGCGGGCCAGTTCGGTTTTTCCCACACCGGTTGGGCCCAGGAAAATGAATGATCCGATTGGCCGCTTGGGATCACTCAATCCCGCGCGCGAACGCCGGATGGCGTTGGCCACGCGCTCTAACGCCTCGTCCTGGCCAATCACCCGCTGCCGCAGTCGATCTTCCATGGTGATCAGCTTCTTGACTTCGCCCTCGAGCATCTTGGAAACCGGTATCCCGGTCCACTTGGACACGATGCGGGCGATGTCTTCTTCATCCACTTCTTCTTTCAACATCCGCGTGGCGCGCGCGCTTTCGCCCGCGGCCTTGTCGGTCAACTTCTTGAGTTCTTCTTCTGCCTGCCGCAGCAGCCCGTAGCGGATTTCCGCCACGCGTTGCAGGTTGCCTTTGCGCTCTTCGGTCTGCTCTTCCAGCTTGAGCTGTTCGATCTTTTCTTTGAGTGCGCGAGCCCGCGCGATCGAATCTTTTTCTTTCTTCCATTTGGCTTTCAGAGCGTTTGACTTCTCGCGCATCCCGGCCAGTTCTTTTTCGATGGCCGCCAGCCGCTCTTTCGAGTTGGGATCGTCTTCTTTTTTCAGCGCCTGTTTCTCGATTTCGAGCTGCGTAGCGCGGCGCTCGAGTTGATCGATATCGGTCGGCAGCGAATCAATCTGGATGCGCAGAGATGCAGCCGCCTCGTCGATCAGATCGATCGCTTTGTCCGGCAGGAACCGGTCGGAGATGTAGCGGTGCGACAGCGTCGCCGCGGCCACAATCGCCGAATCTTTGATGCGCACGCCGTGGTGCACTTCATACCGCTCTTTCAGCCCGCGCAAAATGGCGATGGTGTCTTCGACATTCGGCTCACCCACAAACACGATCTGGAAGCGGCGTTCCAGCGCCGCGTCTTTCTCGATGTACTTTCGGTACTCGTTCAGGGTAGTTGCCCCGATGGCTTTCAGTTCGCCTCGGGCCAGTGCCGGCTTCAGCATGTTGGAGGCGTCAATCGCGCCCTCGGCTGCGCCCGCGCCCACCAGCGTGTGCAATTCATCGATGAATAGAATGATCTGCCCGGAGGAATCCTCAATCTCTTTCAAAACCGCTTTCAGCCGGTCTTCAAACTCACCGCGATACTTCGCGCCTGCCAGCATCGCGCCGAGGTCCAGTCCAACTACGCGCTTGTTCTTCAAGACTTCAGGCACGTCTCCGGAAATGATCCGCTGGGCTAAGCCTTCGACAATCGCGGTCTTCCCCACTCCCGGCTCGCCAATCAGCACGGGATTGTTCTTGGTGCGGCGCGACAGCACCTGCACCACGCGGCGAATCTCCTCATCGCGCCCGATCACCGGATCGAGCTTGCCGCGGCGGGCCAGTTCGGTCAGATCTTTGGCGTAGCGCTCCAATGCCTGATACTTGGCTTCGGGATTCTGGTCGGTCACCTTTTGCGATCCGCGGACTGTCGTCAGCGCCTTCAGAATCGCGTCGTAAGTCGCACCATGCCGGGCCAGGATTTCCTCCGCCGCATCCCGTTTGCCGTGGGTCGCGGCCAGCAGCAGGTGCTCGGTGGAAACATATTCGTCCTTGAAGTTGGCGGCTTCTTTGAACGCCTGCTCCAGCATCTTGTTGAGTGCTGCCGAAGGCGTGGCCTGGGTCGCGCCGCCAGACACTTTGGGCAGGCGGTCGATCTGCTCGTAGGTATCGTGCAGAATGGCTTGCGGGCCAATGCCGATCTTTTCGAGCACCGGCGGAACAATGCCCTCTTTGTCCTCTACCAGGGCTGCAAGCAGGTGAACGGGCATGAGCTCGGGATTGCCGTGCTCGGCAGCCAGTTCGTTGGCGCGCTGCACGGCCTCCTGAGCTTTGACTGTGAATTTGTCCCAGCGAATGGCCATGGGCGTCTACTCCTTGTTAGATCTCCTCAAAACTCACGCTCGGCGAGCATCATAATCATCTTCTCAATGCGTATCAGCATCTCTCGCTGCGCTTCCCTTGACTTCGGAGCGTTTGCCTTGTCGTCCGCTAGGGCCATGAGGTCGCGAAGCATATGGCGAAGGTCGCTCAGAATGGCGCGGGACCGATGGGAACGCAGATCGCGGCGTTCGATAAGCTCTTCGAACATTGGCATAGGCAGCCATGACTCAGGGCGCTCCAGGCGCTTCTCTATGCCGTCAACGGATGAACGTAGAGCCGTTATCACAGAGAGCACGTCGGCGAGAGAGCGTTGCTCCGGGTTGTCACTCTGCCGAAGCATCTGTAGGTCCAGGGACACCGATATCGGAGTTTCCAACTTGGAGGAATCCTTCTCAAGCGCCTGGATTTGGGAAGTGATTTCTTTCTTCGCTTCTTCGACGCTGTCCAGGTCACGGTGGTCTACTTGGATGGTCCTGGTTCCTGCGACATCGAAGGGGATTTGCTCGCCCTTCTTTATTAGCTGAACCAGTGGTTTCCGAATGGCGTGTCTAATCGCCAATTCATAGAAGACATTCGGGTTCCGCTCGGTCAAATCGGCGATCACGAGTGGGTCGTCGACAACGTGCTGAATGACCTGGCTCGTGATCATCCCCGGCTCGGAGATCTGATCAGCTCGCACGGCCTTGTATTTGCACCCCAACGCTGCGGGCACAATCACATGCTTGAGCACTTGATCTGAACGCTTCCTTGTCTCGGATTCTGGCTCACCGATCGGGGCAATCACAAAGCAGATTCGTTCGGACATAGCGTCCCTCCGACGGACGATCATTGAACATTCTTGTTTTCAAGTTACCAATTACAGATTGCCAATTTACAAATAAGTCGGGAGGCGGCCAACTCTGCCACCTCCGGCTGAGTTTACAGCCGCCGAGCTTCGCTCGACTGGGCGGACTGGGGCGTCCTTACTTCGAACTCCCTTTAACGTTGCCGGGGCCCTTGGCTGCTCCCCGCCTCAGACCAGCGGCGCCAATCGCCAGGCTGCGGTCGCGAAGCTTCTCCAGAATCTTGATCTTCTCGGAAAAACTGAGGGCGGCGAGCCGCTTGCGCATTTCCTGCTTACCCCGCATTTCCAGCGTGGCCTTCATGCTTCCTTTGGTCTACGAGCATTGTCAACTAAGTAGACGGGCCGGAGCAAAGCCCCGGCCCTGATTAAGCTCACCTCAGGGGCTAAAGCCCTAATCTTCTGGCATCACTATGGCACGGCTGAAGCCGTGCTCTTCCACAAGAACTGTCGAGCTTCATTCGACTGGACGGGCGAGTGCGCCCGTCCCTACACAAGCTGGCGGACAAGAGTGTCCGCCCCACACAGCCTTACGCGGCCTTGCCGGGCCCCTTGCCTTCCAGGGTCACCTGGCTACCGACGTTGACCTTGATCTGCTTGGGCTTGGCCTCGGCTCGCTTGGCCAGCTTGATCTTCAGCACGCCCTTGTCGTAGTCCGCAGTGACGTTCGCGGTGTCCACGGTGTTGGGCAGTGTGAACGACCGGGTAAAGCTGCCGTAGCTGCGCTCCACACGCAGGTAGTTCTCTTCCTTCTCTTCCTTTTCGAACTTGCGCTCACCGTGCACGGTCAACGTGTTGTTCTCAATGCGGACGTCGATGTCCTTCTCATCGACTCCGGGCACTTCGATCTTCACGGTGATGTTGTGCTCATCCTCGTATACGTCCGCCGACGGCGCAAAGCCAGTCGTAGTCAATGCTTCCTCCTGACCCTCAGGAACAAAGGTCTCGCGGAGCAGTTGCTGCATACGGTTCTGCCGGGAGATGAACTCACGGAGCGGATCCCAACGGGTAATTACTGTCATGGCTATTCCTCCTTCAGAAATGTTTGAAATTTTGGCTTCCACCATGTTGGATGCCTAATTAGCGTAAAAGAAGCATAAAATATGAGCGTATTATTGTCAATAATTATATTGAGTTAGTTTTCAATTACTTACAATTAGTATTAGGCACTTCAGATAGGATGTTTCCGGGACATTGACCAGAATTGGATGGTCCCTGGACTGGCTTCGGCTCTCAAGAACTCGCAGGTTGCGGCGGGCGTCACGGGCGGCTTCAGCGACCATCTCGAGGAACTCCGCCGCCCCGACATGGTAAGAGCAAGAACAAGTGACCAGCACCCCGCCCGGCCGCAGCATCTTGAGCGCTCGCAGGTTCAGTTCCTTGTAGCCGCGTAGAGCGGTCGGGAGGCTGGACTTGGTTTTGGCGAAGGCGGGCGGATCGAGAACGATGGTGTCATACCCTCGGCCAGCGTCCGCGTAGTCGCGCAGCAAGTCAAAAGCATTGGCCTCGATCCATTCGATTTCGCGATGGTTGAGCGCCGAATTCCGGTCGGCCGCTTCCAACGCTGGACGTGAGCTGTCCACTCCCGTGACCTGCGAGCATTTCTCTGCCAGGTGCAGCGCGAAGCCACCCTGATAGCAGAAAACATCCAGCGCCTCGCCGTGAGCGTAGCGGGCAGCGGCAGCATAGTTTTCGCGCTGGTCGAGGAAGGCTCCGGTTTTCTGCCCCGCAAGCGCGTCGAACTGAAACTGGACGCCGTTCATGGTGAAAACCGTACTGCTCTTTTCGCCCTCGAGCAGTCCGGATGAGCGCGGCGGCAACTTCTCCAATTCGCGTACCCGCGCGTCCACACGCTCTACAATTCCGGCGGCCTGGAATAGGGCGCTCGTCTCCGAAAGGATGGCAGATCGCACCGGCTCAGCGTCCATCGCCTGGGTGAGAATCTGCAGCGATAGCAGATCGTTGTAACGGTCCACGATCAGGCCGGGCAGGAAGTCCGCTTCACTGAAGACCAGACGATAGGCGTTGCTTTCGGAGACAACCTTGTCTCGATAGGCAGCCGCTTCGCGCAGGCGAACCCGCAGCAGCGGATCAAAGTCCTCGACCGCCTCTCGCGAGATCATTCGCACCGCGATCTGCGAAGCGCTGCTATACAGAGCCGTGCCCAGAACCCTCCCGCGTTCATCCGACACCCGCACGACCGCGCCCGGAGCAACGCCTTCCGCGGAATCAACGTCAGAGCGATACACCCAGACATGGCCGTCTTTAAGTCGCTTGCCGCCGCGCGAAGAAACTTTCACTGTTGGAAGTTGGGAAAAGACGGAAGAGCTTTTGGGCATGCACTGATCTTAAACCTGAGAAAAGACGCAGGGACAGAAACGAACATCCAGCGGTCGGCCCTCATGGCCGGATCGGCAAGCTGCGCGCCAGCGTGTTGAGGCAAATAAGGTATTCGGCCGGCTTTCAGCTAGCTGTCGTTGGAGCCATGTCAATAATCCGGGTCACTTCTGACATTGATCAAGTTGGTTAATTGGCTTTGTACTAGCCGCTCTGTCCCGGCGGTGCGCGAGTCAAAGCTTGCTGCGGATCGGCGCTCCGCTCGACCGCGCTCAGGGCGGGCTTGGAGGTCCGCCGCGACGAGGCTACGCTGCCGCCAGCCGCGACTTGGCCAGGCTGTGATAGAGCCGCAAGTATTCTTCAACCATGCGGCGGGAGGTGAAACATTCGCGCGCCCGCTGGTAGGCGCGCAAGGCGTGCAGGCGGCAAAGTTCGGGCTGGTCGTGCAGCCGCTGAATGGCGCAGGCCAGGCTGGCAGAATCGTTGGCGCGGAAATACACGGCGGCCTCGCCCCAGATCTCGCGTAACGAGGGGATGTCATTGGCCACAATGGCGCAACGCGAGAGCGCCGCTTCCAACGCCGCCATAGAGAACGGCTCGTAGCGGGCCGTGGCGGCGTAGATGGTCGCGCGGCTGTAGAGGGTGCGCAATTGGGCGTCCGTCTGCGGCCCGCGCACGGCGATGCGGAGGTCGTCCACTTCCACCTTCACGTCGGTGCGAATCGGAATGCGCGGTTCGACCGTGGGTGCATCCTGGCCCACGATACAGAGTGGCACGGGATGAGAGTGTTGAGTCAGCAGGTTGACTTGCCTGGCGGCATCCCACAGGCGGCCAATTGCAAGTACCGATTCCTCTTTAATAACATAGGGATTGAAGTGAGCCGGATTGCGTCCGTTGTAAATGACGGCATCGCGGCGAGGACGAACGTAACACCGGCGAAGGGTGTCGAGCATCCACACCGAAGGGGCAACAACGAAATCAGCGCCCAGCAGACCTGCGGTTGTGGTGTCGCGATACCACCGCAGCCAGCGATTCTCTTTCGGCTCCTGCCCGTGGACACTGAGCCACCAACTGATAAAGTCGCCGTGGGCTACAACCAGGCGGGGCACATCGACCGGCAAACTGCCATAACAGAGCTGGTTCAGGTGCAGCAGCTCCGGCCGGACTTCGCGGACCAGTGCCGTGAGATAAGCGGTGGAGTCGCCGAGATCCTGCTCGCCTTCCTGCATCCAATCCAGGCGAAAGGCCGTGGGGTGGTAGTCGAGCCCCGGCAGGCCGTCCATCCACGTCGTGCGGTCGGGGAGGGGGATGTCGCCAAAGCTGACTAGCGTGACCTCGACGCCGCGGTTGGCCAAACCGGCGACCAACTCCTGAGTGTAGGTCCATACCCCGCTCAGTGTGTCGGTGGTGACAAGGACGCGCATAAGTCGGAACCTGCGCCTGGCACCTGGAGCCAAGCCGCTTTATTTTAGTGCGGAATCGGTGGTTTTTCCAGCAAAGTCTGAGTAATCCGAACCACTGTGTGCGGTGCCTTGCCCTCGCTGCGGCGGGCGAGGACGCCCGCCGGACAGCCGCCGGGACGGCGGCGCTACGGTGAAGGGCCACGCGCCTACAACGCAGCCGTCCGAGCGAGCAGCTTTGTGCCAGATTGAGACCGTTGAGCGGGAGCTACTTCACCACGCCGCGCTGGGCAACCCCAATGTTGTCGCGAGTGGTGTTCTTGACCACGTACATCATCTTGTCGGCCTGGCGGATGATCTCATGGGGAGACTTGGCGTCGTGCGGATAGGTGGCGACGCCGATCGAGGCGCGGGCGTTCAGGTTCAGACCTTCTTCTTTGCAGAACAGGCTGTTGCGCAGGCTGTCGCGCAAGCGCTTGGCCACGACTAGGGCGGAGTCTTTGCCGGTTTGAGGAAGCAGGACCACGAATTCATCGCCGCCATAGCGGAAGGCGTAGTCGATCAGGCGCAACTGAGCCTTGATCAGGTAGCCGATCTCTGCCAGAACTTTGCTGCCAATCAGGTGGCCGTGGGTGTCATTCACTTGCTTGAAGTAGTCGAGATCGATAAATAGGACAGTGAACTCATAGCCGAAACGGGCCGAGCGATACACCTCTGATTCCAGAGTCTTGTAGAGATGCCGGGCATTGTAGAGGCCGGTGCAATCGTCGGTGATGGTGAGTTCCTGAATTTTGCCTACCGCGCGGGCATTCTCGATGGCGATGGCGGCATAGTCGCAAAGCGATTGCAGAAAGAAGATCTCAGCCTCGCCAAAATGCTCCATATCGACGTTCACCAGCTGGATCACGCCCAGAATCCGCAGGCGCGAGCGGAGCGGGAAGCAGACAATGGAGCGCGTATCCCATTGGGTGAGATCATCGATGTGGCCGGCAAAACGGGGATCGGCATGAACATCCGGCACAATCAACTGCTCTCCCTGTTTCGCCACATAGCCGGCGATGCCTTCTCCTACCTTCAATCGCACGCTCTTGAGGGCCTCGGACGCGGCGCCCACTGCGATCGCAAAATAGAGGTCGTTGCGCGCCTCGTCAACCATCAACAGGGACCAGGTATCCGGGCGAAAATATTCCGCCATCTTCTCCATGATGGTCTGCAGGATGGAATCCAAGTCGAGTGAGGAGGTCAGAGCCTTGGCCACGTCGTGAAAGATGGCCAGTTCCTGGGTTAGCCGGTTGCGGTCGATTTCGACGCTTCTTGTCATGCAAACTGACCCCAGAACCTCTGAGAGAAGGTGTGGAAATTATAAGGCCTTTGGCCACCTGAGATGGAGAAACCTTAGTAACGGGGACATGGCTGGCTACCGGCGGGGTGATCAAGCAAGCAAACGCTGTCGCTGATTTGCGATGTAAAATTTCATCGTCCGCCGGGACTGCAATCACATATATTTAGGTCGAGCAGGACGGCTGGGATAAAGGAGAGCGGCCAGGTGGCGTCTTTAGGAACACAACTGAAGCAGGCGCGCGAGCAGCGAGGAGTCGGGTTGGATGAAATCGCCCAGACCACCAAGATAGGCACACGGTTTTTGCGCGCCCTGGAAACCGACCGCTACGACCAGCTTCCGGGCGGCATTTTTAACAAGGGGTTCATTCGCGCTTACGCACGGGCCGTCGGACTCGATGAAGAGAAAGCAGTGGCCGAGTACGTTGCCGCCACCGAACCGGGCCCGGTGAAGAACGAAGGCGGTGGCGCGGTACAGGCTCGGCCGGTAGAAACGCCGAACGAGGCGGAGAGCCCTGAGTCCAGTGATCTTCCCTGGGGTGTGTTCGCCGTAGTGCTGGTGCTGGCAGCCTTGGGACTGGCGGGCTGGGGGTTTTACTCCCGGGAATCGCGCCAGCCAAGTAAGCCACCGGCCCCAGCAGTTTCCGAAAGCGCACCCAGCCTTTCGACGGGGTCCACTTCATCGCCACCCCAGGCGACAAACAACGTGGCTTCTTCTGCACCAAGCGTCCCGGAACCAACACCGGCGGCCCCGGTGGCGAACAAGCCAGAGCCAGCGGCGGGAAAGGCGCCGGAAGAGGCAGCGGCATCGGCCAGCGAGCTCGCCGCGAGTGCTGCGCATTACTTTAGCGTGCGGGTCAACATCCGAGAAGACTCGTGGCTCTCGATTAGTGCGGACGGAAAGGCGGTCCTGGAAGGCAGATTCCTGGCGCCGACGCAGAAATCCGTCAGAGCTACCAAGCAGGTTGTAATCCGGACCGGGAATGCCGGAGGCACAGATTTTGAGTTCAACGGGCGCGCCTTGCCTAGCCAGGGAGAGCCCGGCGAGGCGAAAACCCTGATTTTCGGAGCCGCGGGCTTTGAGGCTGCGCAGACCACAAGCCAACCGGCATCACCCCAGCCTTAGATGCGGCTCCGTCCGGTGCACAGAACTTCCGTTCACTCGGCTTCTGGCACAGTTGGCTGCGTAGCTCGGTCGGAGGGGCTAAAGCCGTTGCCTTTCAATGGCTTCTTTGGTAAATTCATACAGACCGCAAACAGTTGATTTGTGGAAATTGTACTCCGTGTGCCCCCACCCGGTTTGCAGTTCAGTTCGCTTGAAGGAGAAACCTCTTGTCTTCCAAAAACCGTACGCTTTTTACCTCCGAATCGGTAACCGAAGGCCATCCGGACAAGATGGCCGATCAGATTTCGGATGCCATTTTGGACGCCTGCCTTAGCGAAGATCCGGCCAGCCGGGTTGCCTGCGAGACGCTGACGGCAACCGGCCTGGTGGTCATCGCCGGCGAGATCACGACCAAGGCCTACGTCGACTTCCAGTCGCTGGTGCGCGGCACGGTCGCGTCCATCGGCTACGATAACGCGCTCTACGGCTTCGACGCGAATACCTGCGCGGTGATTTCGAGCATCAACAAACAGTCTGGCGACATCGCCATGGGCGTGGATACCGGCGGCGCCGGCGACCAGGGCATGATGTTCGGCTATGCCTGCAACGAAACGCCGGAACTCATGCCGGCCCCGATCTCCCTGGCGCACAAGCTGACCATGCGCCTTTCGGAAGTCCGCAGGCACGGCAAGCTGCCCTACCTCCGCCCCGATGGCAAATCCCAGGTGACGGTCGAATACGATGAGCATCGTAAGCCACTGCGGGTCGACGCCGTGGTGGTTTCTTCCCAGCACTCCGAGACGGTCACCAACGAAGAACTGCGGAGCGACATTTTGAAGCAGGTCATCCAGGCAACTATCCCGGCGCATCTTCTGGATGAAGACACCAAATATCACATCAATCCGACGGGCCGATTCGTGATCGGCGGGCCGATGGGCGATACCGGGCTGACCGGGCGCAAGATTATCGTGGATACTTACGGCGGCATGGGCCGGCACGGCGGCGGCGCCTTCAGCGGCAAGGATCCGACCAAGGTGGACCGCTCCGCAGCCTACATGGCCCGCCACATTGCCAAGAACATTGTGGCTGCCGGATTGGCAGAGCGATGCGAAGTGCAGCTCGCGTACGCCATCGGGGTAGCCGAACCGGTCAGCGTGCTGGTCGACACCTTCGGAACCGAGAAGGTCGACAAAACGATCATTCCAGACCTGGTGCGCTCGAACTTCAGGCTGACGCCCAAGTCGATCATCGAATCGCTGAAGTTGCGCCGGCCGATTTACACCAAGACGGCGGCCTACGGCCACTTTGGACGGACCGATCCTGATTTCACCTGGGAGGCCACGGACAAAGCAGCCAAGCTGGCCAGCGATGCCGGGCTGCATGAACCAGCGCACGCGGTGCGCAAGTGAGACTTTCTTAGTCCTGAGGAGAGTAATGGCGACAACACCGACGCAAGTCAACTGCGACATCAAGAATTTTGAACTGGCTGACCTGGGCAAGAAGAGAATTGACTGGGCCAACCAATCGATGAAGGTCTTGCAGATCATCCGCAAGGAATTCATCAAGAACCAGCCGTTGAAAGGCATAAGGATTTCGGCTTGCCTGCACGTCACGGCGGAGACGGCCAATCTGGCGGTTTGTTTGCGCGATGGCGGCGCCGATGTGGTGCTGTGCGCTTCCAATCCGCTTTCCACCCAGGACGACGTGGCAGCCAGTCTGGTGCGCGACCACGGGATTCCGGTCTTTGCCATCAAAGGCGAGGACAACGACACGTACTACAACCACATCATAACGGCCATCGACCACAAGCCGAACATCACCATGGACGACGGCGCTGATCTGGTCAGCATTCTTCACACCAAGCGCACCGACGTGCTGCCGCATGTGATCGGGGGCACAGAAGAAACCACGACCGGCGTCATCCGGCTGCGCGCTATGGCGAAGGAAGGCGTGTTGAAGTTCCCCATCGTCGCAGTGAACGACGCCGACACCAAGCATCTCTTCGACAATCGCTACGGCACGGGGCAGTCCACGATCGACGGCATCATCCGCGCCACCAATTTCCTACTGGCCGGTTCGAAGTTTGTCGTGGCCGGCTACGGCTGGTGCGGCCGCGGTTTGGCCAGCCGCGCACGCGGCGCAGGCGCCGAGGTGATTGTCACCGAGATTGATCCGACCAAAGCGCTGGAAGCAGTAATGGACGGCTTCCGCGTGATGTCGATGCACGAAGCCGCCAAAATCGGCGACGTGTTCTGCACCGTGACCGGCAACAAGAACGTCCTGGCCAAGGAACATTTTGAGGCCATGAAGGACGGGGCTATCGTTTCCAACTCCGGCCATTTCAACGTGGAAATCGACATCCCGGCTCTCGAAAAAATGTCTTCTTCCAAGCGCACCACACGCAACTTTGTGGAAGAGTATTCCCTGAAGGACGGCCGCAAGATCAACCTGCTGGGCGAAGGCCGTCTCATCAACCTGTCGGCAGCCGAGGGGCATCCCGCTTCGGTGATGGATATGAGCTTTGCCGATCAGTCGCTTTCCGTCGAGTACATGGTGAAAAACGCCAAAACGCTGGAAAAAAGGGTCTACAAAGTTCCCGATGAACTCGACAAGCGGGTGGCCAAACTGAAGCTCGAGTCCATGGGAATCAAGATCGACCGCCTCACGCCCGAGCAGGAAGAATATCTGGCGGGGTGGAGCGAAGGGACGTAGTTTTCAGTCATCAGTTGTCAGTGCGGGGCGGCGAGAGCCGCCCCGTTTGCCTTCAGTAATCTTGACTCACAAGCGGTAGCTGCCGGGAATACTTACCGCAGCTGGACAGGTTAGGCCGCCGGGCCGGCCGCGCTACTACTAGATTCAAACCCAGCGCACAACTTTGGATTCGGTGTCGAGGACGCCATCGATCTCGGCAATCCGATCGATGACCGCGTCCATCTTGGCGATGTCGTCGCCTTCGACCAGCGCGATGACATCCGGAACGCCCAGGAGGGCATCCGCGCGCACGACTCCGGGGATCTTTCGCACCAACTCCACAACCCTCTTGGGGCCTGGGTTTTCGGTATCAATAAAGACGTAGGCCTGAACCATCATTTTGACTCGTGCCTCCGCACGAAACTTGTCTTTTCCGCAAAGGTGCGGCGCACAGGCTTGCGGGCAAGCTCACATTCAGCCGAGCCATTGCTCGTTCCTCCCAAGCCTGTGTGCCACCCCTTTTGCAGCCTGACGACAGTCAGACCTGCAGTGCCGGGCATGCGACGCTAGGGCGTCACTTCAAATACGACCCCGGCAAAGTCGCTGCCGCCGGAAAATGTAGTGCCATACAGATTGCCTGACTTGTCGCGGAACACGCCGCCCACCGGCTCCAGTCCATCGGACCCACCGGTGAAATTGTAGAGAGCGGTCAGCCTCCATTTCCCGCTGACCGGCTTCAACTTGAACACCACGCCCCAGCCGATGGTGCCACCTTTCTTGGTAGTTCCATAGATATTACCCTTTGCATCCAGCACCAAAATATCATCATGCGGATTGGCTCCGTCGTTGCCGTCAGAAAACGTGTGCAGAATGGTTTCCTGCCACGTCTTTCCGTTGGGCGTGAGCTGGAAGACGATGCCATTCCCGCTGCTCCCGCCATTCATGGTGGCGCCGTAGAGGTTTCCAGTTTTGTCGAATACAACAGGAGTGTACGAGTTTGCCCCGTCATTCGCCTTGGAAAACGAGTGCAGCACGGTCGCCTTCCAAGCGCTGTGGCTGCTATACAACTTGAATACAGTTCCGCCGCCCGTGCCCCCGCCGGTGTAACCCGAACCGCCGTAGTAGGTCGTCCCATAGAAATTGCCGGATTTGTCGGCGATCAAAGCGGCCGACGGGCTTTGACCATCCCTCCCGGAGAAGCTGTAGATTACCTTTTCTGTCCAACCGCCGGAACCAGGGATCAACTCATAAACGGTGCCGCAGCCCGGATAAGGAGAACACCCTGTGCCTCCGCCTTCTTGGGTTGTGCCATAAAGGTTTCCCTTCTTGTCGATGATCACGCCGGAGTCCGGCAAGGATCCGTCATTGCCACCCTGAAAAGTGTAAATCGTGTTATAGGTCCAGCCGCCGGAATTGGGCGACAGCTCGAACACGGTGCCCAAGCCGCTGGTGCCGCCGGTGGTTGTGCCATAAAGGTTACCTGTTTTGTCGAAGGCCAGGCGACACATAGGCAAGCCTTGGTCGGAGGCACCGGTGAAAGTGTAGAGAACGTTCTCGGTCCAGCCGCTGGAACCCGGAGAGAGCTCGTACACAACGCCATTGTCGGTGCTGCCTCCCCACGCGACTCCATAAAGGTTGCCCGACTGGTCAGAGATCACTCCCGACGGAGGATACCCGCCATCGTTGCCTCCGGTGAAGTTGTACAAAACCGTTTCCGTGCTGGCGGCGAAGGCTACGCTCGTCAGGAACAGTACGGCGGTGAGAATGGCTGTCCATTTGTTTCGCATGTGAAAGTCCTCCTGATAAAGTGCTATTGGCCGACACGTATGGTCTCCGTCGGGACCCTGGGAGAGCTGTCGCGGATACCCCACGCATCAGGTCGCAGCTTGCTGCATGAGGTCTTTCAGACAACGTGATGATTTTAGCACCAGGCTGTGCGCCTGGAGTCTGCAAAGACCGGCAGTGAATCCGCCACTGTTAGCGATAGGCGTCATCCAGAGCTGATCTAGTAGGGATATTCACTACAGGGGGCTGAAACACAAATCGCCGTTCAAAAAAGGGCGATCTGACCCCCCACCCCCGGTGCGGTCAATTCCGGTTTCTTCTATGCGCGGGATTCCACCGGGAGCGGCAAGAGCGCTGACGATTCAGAGGAACCATTCGGGATTGGTCGAAACGATTAGCGTCGAGTCTGACACCTGCTCCAAATGTTCAATGATCATCCTTTCGCGCTCGGCGGTGCGGATTGCTTTCTGCTCTCGGCAAAGCTGGCCGACACGCGAGGGTGGGATGCGGAATCTGGCTGCGATTATTTTTGCAGCAGTTCCTTCCAGATATAGCTGCCGAATTCTCCGAATGTCATCCTCGGTCAAAGCGGCGCGCAATCTCCTGCTGTTCGGGACATCATCCGGAAACATCGCCTTGGCGAGTCCCTCCAATTCGCGCAGATGCCTTATCAGAACACCTTTTTCGATTCGATTCGCAAGCGCGTAAGCCGGGACAGTCCAGTACCTCCAGGTGTGCGGATCGCCCCACGCTTTCAAATTCTGGCAAAGGTTGAGATCCTCGATCCAAGTTGAAAGTTGCGCCTTGAAATCCTGCGCCAGCAGTCCTTGCCTCGGCGTCTGTCTCCGCTTGCGCTGATCCAGGTATGCATCAATGACACGCTGACGATCATCCCGCTGATACCACCACAAGCCGGGCGCACGTTCCTTTCCATGCGGACGCAGCATCCAGCCCGAGTCACGAATCCAGCGGCTTACCATTCCAGCGCCTCCGACATTGCCGTGATTCTAACTCCAACTCCGCCGCGAAACTCTGCAAAGATCAGCAAGAAGTGGCATAACTATGGTGATAAACTTCACATATAGTCGATATATGAGGCAGAGTCACTATGTTGGATGAAATTGATCTGAGGATCCTTGACATATTGCAACGTGAAGGACGCATCTCCATGCTGGCGCTGGCCGAGCGAGTCGGGCTTTCCGCCACGCCTTGCGCCCGCAGAGTGAAGCAGATGGAAGATGACGGGTTAATCCAAGGCTACGTGGCGCTGGTGGACACGCGAGCTGTGGGTCTGGGCCTAACCGCTCTGGTAAGAGTTCGCACTCACCGTTCGAAGCAATCGGCAGATATCTTCGAGAATGCTGTTCAACGGATGCCACAAGTCGTCCGTTGCTACTCGACCACCGGGGGTGATGATTACCTTCTCTATGTTGTTGCCCGGGACATGGATGTTCTCAGCCAGTGGATGCGAGAGAAGTTAGTCACTTTGCCCGGCGTCGCCCATACCGAAACCAGCATTGTTCTGGATTACGTGAAGGTAGGTACAGCGCTTCCTCTGACCGAGACGACGGAGGTCAGGACTAGACGAGGAAGGGCCAGCAGGAAGCTTCGACAGACTGCCGGGACAAATCTGGCGTCACGCTAGGACTGGCCGGGCTTTTCAAACAGAGGCGAGCAAAAGGAAACTCCCCGCCCAAGCGAAGCTTGGACGGGGATACCCTCCAGGGCAGAAATACCAGCCTGTTCTACTCCAGCACGAAGATGTGCTTGTTGGCGCACATCTCTTTCAGGATCTTTGGCCACACGGTGACGCTGACTTCGCCCAGATGCGCCTTTCGGAGCAACAGCATGAGCGTTCTGGACTGGCCAATCCCGCCGCCGATCGACAGCGGAATTTCATGGTTCAGGATCGCCTGGTGATAGGGCAGTTTCGCGAAGTCGAGCTGATTCGACATGGTCAACTGCTTCTTCAGCGTCTCGGCGGTGACGCGCACGCCCATTGAGGTCAGCTCATGGCGCCGCTTGGTCACGTGGTTCCAGACCAGAATGTCGCCGTTGAGTCCGTGCGTGTCCTTGCCCGTCTGGTCGTGCGTGTCGGTGACCCAGTCGTCGTAGTCGGCGGCGCGCATTTCGTGCGGGTAGCCGTCTTTGAGCGGCCAGCCGATTCCAACGATGAAGATGGCCGGATGCTTTTGCAGGATCTGAGTTTCCCGCTGTTTGCGCGGCAGGTCGGGCATCATCTCCAGGATCTCTTCCGCATGGAAGAATTCCAGCGTTTCCGGCAGGTTGGGATAGCGGAAATCCTTCAGTTGCGGGAACATCTCCTGGGCGTATTTCTCGGCACCGACCAGAACCTTCCAGATTTTCCGCACAACGCCCTTCAGGAAATCCAGATTGCGCTGCTCATCCGTGATCACGCGCTCCCAGTCCCACTGGTCGACATAGGCAGAGTGGTCGTGGTCGAGGAAGTAGTCTTTGCGCACGGCGCGCATATCGGTGCAGATGCCTTCACCCGTGTTACATCCAAACTGCTTCAAGGCGACCCGTTTCCACTTGGTCGCGGCCTGCACGACTTGCGCATCGATGGGATGCAGGTTGCGGTCGTTGGAAATATGGAACTGGATCGGAGTGCGCGAGCCATCGCGGTCCAGCATGTCGTTCACGCCGCTCTCTACATCGACGATGAGGGGAACTTCCACCATGAACAGGTTGAGTTCCTTGCAGAGATTGTCTTCGATATAGCGCTTGACGTGAAAGAGAGCCTGCTGCGTCTCCTTGGGACTCAGCAGGGAGCGATAGTCGTGCGGCAGGATCTTCTCCAGTTCTTTGTAATCGCCGATACCTGGCCCGGCCAGGTCGGCTTTCTTATCCTGTACAACAGTACCCATGATTTGTCTCCTCGCGGGCGGAGTGCTCCGCCGGCGCATGATTTTGCCCAACCCAATATTGAAGCCCAGCGCATAGGATTCGTGCTGTGCGGAAGGTCACAAGGGTTGGTGAGCGGCGACGGCTCGACTTACCCCAGGAATCGCCTTGTGTAGTACAAGAAAGACACATGGATGGACGCACGCCAATGGGAGCGAAACCGACGGGCAGGCTGACGCAAGCCGGGTGGATTACCCAACTTTCATCGGTGGAGCGAAATACTTTGGTGGCCACCTTCGGAGGCTGGACCCTCGATGGCATGAATGCGATGGTGTACAGCTTCGTGATTCCCACGCTGATCGACGCTTGGCATATCAGCCAAGGGCAAGCCGGCCTGCTGGGTACGGCGACGCTGGTGGTCTCGGCTTTGGGGGGTTGGATGGCCGGCGTGCTGGCCGACCGCTTCGGGCGGGTCAAGATTCTGCAAGTCACCATCGCCTGGTTTGCGGTGTTTACGTTTCTGAGCGGGTTCACGCACTCGTTCTGGCAACTGCTGGTGGCGAGGGGGTTGCAGGGTTTGGGTTTCGGCGGTGAGTGGGCGGTCGGTTCGGTGCTGATGGGCGAAGCCATACGATCGGAGCATCGTGGCAAGGCGGTCGGGACCGTGCAAAGCGGTTGGGCGCTGGGTTGGGGAATAACCGCGATTCTGTACACGGCGTTGTTTTCGTGGCTGCCGCCAGCGTTGGCGTGGCGGGCCCTATTCTGGATTGGCATTCTGCCAGCGCTGCTGGTGTTTTACATCCAGCGATACGTTCCGGAACCAGCGGTGTATCGCGAGATGCGCCAGAAGGCGAACCAGACTGGACACCCGACTCTGTGGGAGATCTTCTCGCCATCGCTTCTACGGACTACCTTTTTTTGCTCGCTGCTGGCCGTAGGTGTGCAAGGTGGGTATTACGCAATCACCACGTGGTTGCCGACGTACCTGAAAAGCAGCAGGGGCCTCTCGGTCATGAACACTGGCGGATACCTGGGGGTGATTATCGGGGGTTCGCTTGCCGGCTACCTCTATGGCGCTCATCTGACAGACCGGCTGGGACGAAAGAAAACGCTGGTGTTGTACGCGGTAGGCTGCGTGGTGACGGTGGTGGCATACACCTTCTTGCCCATCGGCAATTCTGCGATGCTGGTGCTCGGATTCCCGCTCGGTTTCTTTGCCTCGGGAGCATTTAGCCCCTTGGGCGCCTTCTTTACCGAATTGTTTCCCGGCCGGTTACGCGGCAGCGGCCAAGGCTTCAGTTACAACGCGGGCCGCGGGTTGGGGGCGTTGTTTCCGACCCTGGTTGGGTTTCTGAGCGCGCGACTGTCGTTGGGACCCGCCATTGCGGTTTTTGCCGCCGGAGCATACCTGATTATGATCTTGGCTACGCTGGCGCTGCCGGAGACGAAGGGGAGGGAATTGCGCGTGTGAAGCGCGTTTATGGGGACGAATCTGCGCCGATGCCAAGACGCTTCACGGCAGCCGCAGGCATCGCGGTCATTAACTCGATCACTAACTTGGGTAACTCGGTCCCGACATCATCCTGTTCGTCTGAAGAGCTAAGGCGGGTTCACGTCTCCCGACGTGTTGTGCGTGTGTTCGAGACCTCGGTCAAGCTTGTCATTTCTGAGATCGTCGCGCGGCCCGATCCAGATGAGCAGCACGAGGGCTGGCACTGTCGCCACGGTGGTCAGCAGGAAGAACGGTACCCAGCCGAGCTTCTCAGCCAGCACGCCTCCTGATGATGCCACCAGGGTGCGGCCAACCGACGCGAGCGAGGAAAGCAGCGCATACTGGGTAGCGGTGAAGGCGGGCGAACATAGACTGGAGAGATAGCTTACCAATGCTGTCCCGGCCATTGCGCCAGTTACGTTTTCGGCAGTGACACACAGCGCAAGATAGCCGAGCCGATGCCCGCCGACAGCCTGCAGCACATAGAACAGGTTGCCGGCCGACTGGAGCACCCCGCATAGGACGAGCGAGCGCCGGAAGCCAAACCGGAGCGTCACCGCCCCGCCAATCAGAGCCCCCGCCACAGTCGCAAAGAACCCGACCAGTTTGGAAACGGCGGCGATCTCGTTGAGCGAAAACCCCAGCGAGATGTAAAGCGGCGTTGCCATCACTCCTGCCAGCGCCTCCCCTAACTTGTAGCCGACAATGAAGATCAAGACGATCAGCCAAAGCGGCCGGCGCATGAAATCGGTGAAGGGGCCCGTGACTGCGGTGGCGAGCGCTTGGCGAACTCCCTCCCATCCGGTTGCCCTGGTATGTGCACTCTCCGCCGCCACTTTTGGCTCAGGGCCAAACAGGAACACAAGCATTCCCACGCCGAGCAGCGCCGCCATCGTGGCATAGGCCGCGAACCATCCGGCGCGCGCCGCGATCACCAGGCAGCCCGCTCCGGAAACCAGCATGGCGAGCCGGTAGCCGGTTTGGATCATGCCCGCACCGGCACCCTGCAGCTTCAGCTCCAGGATCTCCACGCGCCAAGCATCAATAACGATGTCCTGGCTCGCGGATAGAAATGCGACGAGCAGCGACAGGGCGCTCATCAGAGCCAAGTTGTGCCGGGGATTGCACGATCCCAAGGCGAGTATTGCGCCGATCAAGATGATCTGGATCGTGATTCCCCAACCGCGCCGCCGCCCCAACGGCAGCGGCGGCGGAAGGCGATCAATCAGCGGCGACCACAGGAACTTCAACGCGTAGGGCGTGCCGACCAGGGCGAAGGCGCCGATCGCTGCGCGCCGCACACCGGCTGTGGCAAGCCACGCTGACAGGGTCGAGTAAGTGAGCAGGAGCGGCAGGCCGCTGGCGAACCCGAGCGCCAATACCTGCAGCACGCGCCTGTCAGTGTAGGCCGTGACCGAGCGATGCCAGTTGGTTGCGGCGCGCTCTTCGGTGATGCCGGAAAATTCCTTCATCGGTTGGCAGACTGATCCACACCACGCACCTGAACACTGATGGAGCCGTCTCCGAACATCCACCAAAGACTACATTTGTTGATACAGGACTGTCGAGCCGCTGTGACCTCAATTGCACGGTAAGAAGACCGCCTTGGGGGATGCCGACAACAGCATCGGGAGTCGATCAGCCTCAAGGCGGCTCGTAAACACAGCGTTTAGTCCCAACAAGTCGGCTTGTGCTCTCACACGCTCTCGGATAGGGAAGGAAGCGAATGAGGGCCGCCATGTGCTTTCTTCAAGAGCGCAAAACTCGGGACAAGGCTTATCGGAAACTGCTGCGATGCGAAATATTGTCCTGGTTTTGCACAGCGATAAGTGCTGGGCATCACAATTTCGTGTGTTGCCTGCACTTCCCCTTGGTGTGTGAGTGGCGATAACCTGCATTCTTGACTACAATACAACCACCTATACCCATGAATTCACAGCGTGCCAAAAGCGCAGTGATGGGAGCAAGCCAGCTAGGCAAGCTGATTGATTCACTCACCAGCCGTGGTTACGAAGTTCTGGGACCTACCGTCCGTGACGGCGCGATCCTATACGACCGCATCGAATCCGCCGGCGAATTGCCGGTTGGCTGGACCGACGAACAGAAACCCGGGCAGTACCGTCTGAAGCGCCGCGAGGACGAGGCAGTTTTCGGCTATGTGGTTGGTCCGCAAAGCTGGAAAAAGTACCTGCACCCAGCCGAGGTACGCCTGTGGTCGGCCGAGCGGCAGAGCGGGACCTTCCGCATCCTCGACAACGAGCAGAAGGCCAAGAACCCATTCGCGTTTCTGGGAGTACGGGCGTGCGAGTTGAAAGCGATCGGCCTCCAGGACCGGGTGTTGCTCGGAAGTGAGTATCGCGATTCCGTCTATAGCGGGCGTCGCGACGGCGTGTTCATTATCGTGGCGCAGTGCACGCAGTCCGCGGAGACGTGCTTTTGCGCCTCGATGGGAACCGGTCCGCGAGCGGAGAGTGGATTTGACCTGGCGCTCACGGAGCTGGCGGGACCAGAGGAGCACCGGTTCGTCGTGGAAGCCGGAAGCGACCGGGGCGCAGAGGTGCTGGCTGGGTTAGAAACGTCACCCGCCAGTGAGGCGGATCAACAAAAGGCGCATACCGCGGTGGAAGCGGCAGCCAAGCAGCAGGTGCGAAGTATTGACAACAACGGCATCAAGGAGTTGCTGTATCAGAACTTCGAGCATCCCCGTTGGAATAACGTCGCCGCCCGTTGCCTGACGTGCGCCAATTGCACCATGGTGTGTCCCACCTGTTTCTGCACCAATGTTGAAGATGTGAGCGATGTGACCGGCGAGCACGCCGAGCGGTGGCGGCGCTGGGATTCGTGTTTTACGGTGGCTTTTTCATACATCCACGGCGGCAGTGTGCGCACCTCCAGCAAGGCCCGCTACCGGCAGTGGATGACTCATAAGCTGGCGGCATGGATCGACCAATTTGGCAGCTCCGGCTGCGTAGGCTGCGGCCGATGCATCACCTGGTGCCCGGTGGGAATCGACATCACCGAAGAGGTCCGGGCCATAAGGGAGGGAGGAAGTCATGGAAACACTTGAGCGCATTATCGCCGAGCAGCCATTCTTTGCGGGTCTGGAACAGAGTTCTTTGAACCTGCTGACTGGATGCGCTTCCAACGTGCGCTTCGATGCCGGGGTCTACATTTTCAAGGAAGGCGACGAGGCCAACGAGTTTTATTTGATCCGCGGGGGCAAGGTGGCGCTGGAACTGTTTGCGCCTCAGCAAAAGCCGATTATTGTGGAAACGCTCGGAGTGGGAGAGATTTTGGGCTGGTCCTGGTTGTTGCCGCCCTTTCAATGGAAGTTTTTCGCGCGCGCGATGGAAGACACCCGCGCCTTGGCACTGGATGGAAAATGTCTGCGGACCAAGTGTGAGGAAAACCACGACTTGGGATACGAGATGCTAAAGCGGTTTGCTCATATCATTGAGCGGCGACTCGAAGCGACGCGTTTCCAGCTTCTGGATGTGTACGGAGCACGAAAAAGAGCATGAACGCCGTGGCTCAGACCGACCCGATGCTGCCGGCCATTTACGTGGTGCGGCAGGTTTCCAAGGAAACGCCGGATACGTTTACCCTGACACTGGGCGCTGAAAACGGTTTCGGCAGCAGATCATTCCAGCCGGGACAGTTCAGCATGCTCTGGGTGTTTGGGGTAGGCGAGCTGCCGATTTCCATCAGTGGCGACCCATCCGCCATGGGCAAACTGGTGTACACGGTGCGCTCGGTGGGAGAGGCGACGCACTCGCTGATCAGCCGGAAAGTGGGAGACGGAGTGGGAGTGCGTGGCCCGTTTGGCACGGGCTGGCCGGTGCAGGCGGCCCGCGGCCGGGACGTGGTCATCGTGGCCGGGGGAATCGGCCTGGCGCCGCTGCGGCCGGTGATTTACGAAGTGCTGAAGAACCGGGATCAGTACGGGCGACTGGTGCTTTTGTACGGATCGCGCAGTCCTCAGGACCTTCTGTATCGCAAAGAACTGGAGGCCTGGGCCAAGCAGCGGGACACGCAGATCCTGGTTACAGTGGACTACGGCGGGTTGAATTGGCGCGGCCACGTGGGTGTGGTTACGACCTTGTTCAAGTATGCGCGGTTGCAAGCGGAGAGCTCGGTGGCCATGGTGTGCGGGCCGGAGATCATGATGCGTTTTGTCACCCGCGAGCTGTTGTCCCACGGGTTTTCGCACAGCGACATTTATCTGTCAATGGAACGGAACATGAAGTGCGCGGTCGGTTTCTGCGGGCATTGCCAGTACGGGCCGCACTTCATTTGCAAGGACGGACCGGTGTTCCGGTATGAACAGCTCCGGCCGTTGCTGGAGAAGCATGAGCTCTAAAGCGCAGCGCAAGCCGAAAATCGGGGTGTTCAAGTTCGCCTCCTGCGACGGCTGCCAACTCAGCCTGCTGGATGCGGAGGATGAGTTGCTGGCCGTTGTTGGGGCGGTGGAGATCGCCTATTTCCCGGAAGCCTCGCGGGCTATGGCGAAGGGGCCCTACGACATTGGGCTGGTGGAAGGCTCGATCACTACCCACCATGATGCGCAGAGGATTCAGGACATACGGCGGCAATGCAAAACATTGATCATCATTGGGGCGTGTGCGACAGCGGGTGGAATTCAGGCACTGCGCAATTGGCAGGATGTGGACGAGTTTGTCCGAGCGGTGTATGCGACCCCGCAGTACATCAGTACGTTGAAGCTGTCGACGCCCATCGCCGAACATGTGCCGGTGGATTTCGAGTTGCGCGGCTGCCCCATTAGCAAGCAGCAGTTGATTGAGCTGATCAGCGCCACGCTCGCCGGCCGCAAGCCCAATATTCCGCACTACAGCGTGTGCATGGAATGCAAACGCAAGGCGAATGTGTGCATTTCCGTGGCGCGTGGGATTGCCTGCCTGGGTCCGGTGACGCAGGCTGGGTGCGGGGCGCTGTGTCCCAGCTACGACCGGGGCTGCTATGGCTGTTTTGGCCCGATGGAAAGCCCGAATACGGAATCGTTGACCGCGCAGTTCCGGATTCTGGGCCAAAGCGACGTGCAGGTTACCCGCGCGTTCCGCGGATTCAATGCCTGGGCATGGGAGTTCCGCAAGGCCAGTGAGGAGTGCGAACGAAGATGACCACAAGCGCCGGCAAGACGATTCGAGTGGACACGCTGGCCCGCGTAGAAGGCGAAGGCTCGTTGTACATCAAGTACGCCGGCGAGCAGGTGGCCGAAGTCAAGTTCGGGATTTACGAACCGCCGCGCTTGTTTGAAGCGTTCATGCGTGGGCGGCATTTTTCCGAGGCGCCCGACATTACCTCGCGGATTTGCGGGATTTGTCCCATTGCCTACCAGATGAGCGCGATCCACGCCATGGAGCGCGCGCTGGGAATCCGCATCGATCCGGCGGTGCGGTTGCTGCGCCGCCTGTTTTATTGCGGCGAGTGGATTGAGAGCCACGCCCTGCATGTTTACATGCTGCATGCTCCCGATTTTCTTGGCTACCAGGATGTGATTGGCATGGCCAAGGACCATCGCGAGGTAGTGGAGAAGGCACTGCGGCTGAAGAAGATCGGGAACAGCATTGTGCAGCTCATGGGCGGGCGCGAGATCCATCCCATATCAGCGGCGGTGGGCGGATTCCACAAGGTACCCACCAAATCCCGGTTGCGCGAGTTGGTTGAAGATTTGCAGTGGGCGCTGGAAGCCTCGCTGGAAACGGTGCGCTGGACGGCCACACTGGAGTTCCCCAACTTTGAACCGGATTACGAATTTGTGGCCCTGCGCCATCCTGAGGAATATCCGTTCAACGAAGGACGGTTGGTGTCGAACCGCGGGTTGGACATTGACGCGGAAGCGTATGAGGACCACTTTGCCGAAGTGCACGCCAAACATTCCAATGCGCTCCAGTCCGTGCTGCGGGCGCGAGGGTCGTACCTGGTGGGGCCGCTGGCAAGGTTCAACCTGAATTTCGACAAACTGCCGGAGGAAGCACGGCAAGCTGCGCTGGATGTTGGGCTGAAACCGCCAGTCCGAAATCCGTTCAAGAGCATTGTCGTACGCGCAGTGGAACTGGTGTTCGCTTGCGCCGAGGCGCTGCGCGTTATCCGCGAGTATGAGCCGCCCGCCGCTGCCCGGGTGGAAGCAGCCAATTGCGCCGGAACCGGCCAAGCCATCACCGAGGCGCCACGCGGCATTCTTTACCACCGCTATGCGCTCGACGAAAACGGGCTGATTGTAACCGCCAAGATTGTTCCTCCCACGTCGCAAAACCAAAAGCGGATCGAGGACGACCTGCGCGAGTATGCCACGCAACTCGCGACTTGGCCGTTGGAGGAAGCGACTTGGAAATGCGAACAGGCCGTGCGCAACTACGATCCCTGCATTTCCTGCGCCACCCACTTTTTGAAAGTGGTGATCGAGCGCGAGTAAAATACTCTCCCCATGCAGATCCTGTGCTGCGGAAATCGTCACCGCGGAGATGACGCGGCCGGGTTGTTGGTAGCCGACCGGCTGCGAGAATGGGGAATTGCAGCGGAAATCCTTGACGGGGAAGCCACCGAAATCATGGAGGCGTGGGACGGGGCCGACTCTGCGGTGCTGGTGGACGCGGTGGTGACAGGCAAGCGTCCTGGCACGGTACATGCTTGGGACGGCGGAAATCTGAAAGCGTGTAGCACTTCCTCTGCATCCAGCCACGGCTTGGGTGTTGGCGAGGCGATCGAATTGGCCCGCGCTTTAGGCCGGCTGCCGAGCAAAATTCGGATTTATGGAATCGAAGGAAGGCAATTCACGGCGGGCGCGGGCGTGTCGCCGGAAGTGGAGGCCGCCGTCGAGGTAGTTGCCCGTGCCATCGCGCAGGTCGCCGGGGCGGACCCTGCCACAGTGGCTAGCCGGCAGCCGACAGAATGAGGAAGTCGCTGAGGAAATGTAAGTCGTGGGGTTTCGACGGGCCGACTTAAACCTGCCATAATACTACGGTGACTCCGGTAACCAAGCAGCAGGCCCGTCGCGTCGATATAATGGTCAGGCGCATGGAAGGGTCGACGGAGACAACAGCAAAGGGCGCTGGCGCCAGCCTTTTTTTGGGGCTGGGGATGGTGGCCTTTGCCGCACTGCGAATCCAGCATTTCTTCGACTCGAACTATGAGCTCATGTATGGCTGGAGAGGTTCGGTGTGTGATGTTAGCTCCTGGCTGAACTGCAACAGGGCTGATTTTTCAGTTCTGGCGCAGGTGGCATCCATCCCGCTGGGCTATTTTGGATTGATGGCCGGTGGAGTGCTTTGCCTAGGGGCACTGTTTCCCTCCTCCGCTTTGGAGAAGACAAACCGCACTCTGGCATTCCTTAATCTTGTGGTCGTGCTGGCTCTGTTGGCGTATTCGACGTTTGTTCTGCACAGTTGTTGCTTATGGGACGCAGGCTACTGCGTGTTTTCTGCTCTTCTGTTCGTGGCGTTACGAAAGCGGATTTCGCCGTTGGAACCAGCCGGTTTTGCTCAAAGGTGGCTGCGGCCGTCCTTCCGACCGCTGGCGACGTTCCTGGTGATTTTTGCCGTCGGGGCATACACTTTGCGCGCCTTGCAGGGGGCCAAACGGCAAGCGACATTTGTGGCGCAATACTTCAGCCTGCCGACCGTGAAGCTCCCCACGCCCCTGTCGCAGTACTGGGTAGTTCACTCGACTGACCGTTTCGAAGACGCGACCATCCGGGTCGTCGAGTTCTCCGACGTGATCTGCGATAACTCGAAGGTGCTGAACGCAGCGCTGGAGAAACTTGAGCGGGATTTCCCGGGCAAGATGAACGTGGTTTTTCAGTTCTTCCCGCTGGAGACCAAGTGCAATCACGTAGTGGACAAGAACAAGCATCCCGGCGCTTGCGAAGCCGCGCTGATCGCCGCTTATGATCCGGCAAAGTTCCGGCAGATCCAGGACGATTTCTTCGCCCACTATTATGCGGCGCAGAACCCCGAGTGGCGTCACGAACTGGCCCGCCGGTATGGCGTAGAGGCTGCTTACACCGACCCGAAGACGGCGCAGGTGGTCCAGGACCTGATTCAGACCGGGGCGCAGTATCCGCCGACTTCCACCGAGTATCCGTACGGGATTCGTTCGGTGCCCACGGTGATTCTCAACGAACGTATGATCATCGGCTCGCTTACCTACGATCAGTTTCGCTTGATCTGCCAGTCAATCATAGATAAGCAGAACGACAAGCGTCAGTTCATCGAGAGCTGGTATGACCGCACCAACGACTTCAAGGCCTGGCTGTTCCGCGTGCTTCACATTGTGATCTAAATCATTTCTGCGGGCCGTCCCCCTCCTGCCCCAACCGCCGGGCAGCCAGCAAGCTCGATGAGCCCAGGGTTTGTTGCGTGGGTTGGCCTTCACGGCCAAAACGCGCTACATTTAAGTCGCAACTCATGGCCAACGATCTGGAAAAGGAAGCGGCCGCTCGCGCCAGCCTGAGATTTGTTCAAGAAGGAAATGTAGTCGGGCTGGGCACGGGTTCGACTGCCGCTTATGCGGTGCGCTTTCTTGCCGAGCGGGTGCGGTCCGGGCTGAAGATCCGCGGCATCCCCACCTCGTCCAGCACACGCGAACTGGCTGCCAGCCTCGGCATTCCCCTGATCACATTCGACGACGTGCAGCAGATCGACGTCACCATCGACGGTGCGGACGAGTTTGATCCCGAGCTTCAGCTCATCAAGGGTGGAGGGGGAGCGCTGCTGCGGGAAAAGATTGTAGCCTCAGCGTCGCGGCAGTTAGTGATTGTGGCGGATGCCAGCAAGCAGGTGCAGGTACTGGGCAAGTTTCCGTTGCCGGTGGAGGTAGTACCGTTTGCGCAAGCGCTCGTAGCCAAACGCATCGCTGCTCTCGGGGCTACGCCGAAGTTGCGGCGAGACGCTGGCGGGAATCCTTTTGTAACCGACGAAGGTCACCACATCCTTGATTGCGGCTTCGGTGCGATCCCCGATCCGCCGGCGCTTGCGCGAGCTCTCGATGCCATGCCTGGCGTGGTTGAGCACGGCCTGTTCATCAACCTGGCCAGCGTGGTCTTGCTGGGGCGCGGCGGCGAAGTGAGGGAGATTCGGCGAGCGTAGATTTCCCTTTGGCGGGGTTTTGAGCGCTGACGCATGCTATCAGCAACGGCCACCAGTCGCAGCGCCGTGGCTCCCGTCGCGCCCGTGTTAAGCTGACGAGTGGTGTAATAGTGCATCGAGTACCCTCCATGCATAGATTCATCCTCTTCGCGGTTACTGTTCTATTCGCGGCGGGGACGCAGCCTGCATTTGCCGTCCAGCCCACGTGGGCCAAAAAGGCTACCGCGTTCCCCGAGCAGTGTGACCCCAACGCGAAGGGCGCAAACGACAATCAGTCGCCGCGGACTGCGTTATCGTCATCCTTCCCGCCATGCATTCCCGTGAGCATCTCGTCGCCGGACGGCAATGGCCGCATTGAAGTGAAGTATCGGAAGGGCAGCGAAGATTTGATGATCGCGCATCTCGAAGTTACGACACCGGACAAACGAACGCGCACGGCCGAACTGCCGGAGGGTTTTCAGAACATCGACCTCCTGTGGTCGCCAGACTCCAAGGCATTTTTTGTCAGCGGCGGCGAGGGCGGAGTTTACTGGGGCTTTTGGGTCTATGTGTACCTGGTGGAAAGCCCCAGGCTGGAACCTATCAACCTCACGTATCAAGCCCAGCGCGACATGCTAAGGCAGTTCCCGCCCTGTAAAGCGGCTTACCCCAATTCAGAGGATGCAAGCGGGTGCAAGGAGACTAGCCGTAAGGTAAGGTGGTGCATGGATCACGAAGGGAGCCCGAAAAATCCTCCGGATTACAACATGACCGGAATCGATTGGGTTAGTCCGTCTACCATTCTGGTGATGGCCGAGATTCCGTGCTCTAGTTCACGGGGCGGCATCATGTGTCAGATCATGGGATACGAGCTAGAGGTTCCCACGGGTCGGATCCTGAGGCGAATCGACGCCAAAGACCTGAAGCTCGAATGGCAGAAGAGCATGGCGTGGGAGTTCCGAATCCCTGACCCGCCGCTATATTGCAAGTAATCTTGTTGCGCTGCGGCCCGGTTCCTTCCTTGCGACGTGCTGGTGACTTAGGATAGCTGCCGTAAGGTCGCCATAGCGCCTCAAACCCAATCGGGAACCCCACGGACTGTACCGGCTTGATTCTCCCTTGTCCGGCGTTCGCGCACATTTCTTTCGTGTAACGGCACCGGGCTGCGCTCGACCGGCCCTTCGGCTGCGCTTAGGGCAGGCTTCCGAGGGGGGGCCGTGGGCCATAGCTGGACACAGCCACACTGAATCCGGTCTAATTTCGTATTGCTAGTAAACTTCATACGAGGTACATGCAGACATGGCGATTGCAACGATCAATCCAGCTACCGGAAAGACCGACAAAACCTTCGAAGCGCTTTCCGACGAGCAAATCGAGCAGAAATTGCAGCGCGCTGTAGAGACGTTCAAGACTTACCGCAAGGTTCCGTTTGCCGAGCGCGCGCGCATGATGCGCAAGGCGGGCGAACTGTTCGAATCGGAAAAAGAACTGCACGGCCGCAAGATGACACTCGAGATGGGAAAGACGCTCGGCTCGGCAGTAGCGGAAGCGGCCAAATGCGCCACGGCGTGCCATTACTACGTGGAGAATGCCGAGCGCTTTCTGACCGATGAAGTGGTGGAGACTTCGGCCAAGAAGAGCTATATCCATTACCAGCCGATCGGGCCCGTTCTGGCGGTAATGCCGTGGAACTTTCCTTATTGGCAGGTGGTGCGGTTCGCGGCGCCGGCGCTAATGGTGGGCAATGTCGGCCTGCTCAAGCATGCGTCGAATGTTCCGCAGTGCGCGCTGGCCATCGAGGACGTGTTTCGCAGAGCCGGCTTTCCGGAGGGAGCATTTCAGACTCTGCTCATCGGCTCGGACAAAGTGGACCGGATTCTGGCTGACCCTCGCGTGGTGGCGGCAACTCTCACCGGCAGCGAGCAAGCCGGAATCAAAGTTGGAATGGGGGCAGCCCAGAGAATCAAGAAAGTGGTGCTGGAACTAGGCGGCAGCGATCCGTTCATCGTCATGCCAAGCGCCAACCTGGAAGAGGCGGCGACGACCGCGGTGAAAGCGCGCGTGATCAACAACGGGCAGTCCTGCATTGCGGCCAAGCGGTTCATTGTGGCGGAGCCGATCGCTGAGGCTTTCACCAAGAGGTTCGTCAGCAAGATGGAGTCGCTGAAGGTCGGCGATCCGTTCGATGAGAAGACTGACGTTGGGCCAATCTCCACTCCCGACGGCCTGGCCGACCTGGATCGCGACGTGCAAAAAACCATCAAGGCTGGCGCGCGCGTTCTGACTGGCGGCAAGCCGCTGCCCGGGCCGGGATTTTTCTACGCGCCCACGGTATTGACCGACATTCCGAAGGAGTCTCCGGCGTATCGCGAGGAATTGTTTGGCCCGGTGGCCAGCTTGTTTGTGGCTAAGAACATTGACGAAGCCATCCGGATTGCCAATGACAGCCGCTTCGGCCTGGGCGCCAGCGCGTGGACCAACGACGCGGCAGAGCGTGAGCGATTCATCAATGAACTCGAATCGGGGATGGTGTTCATCAACAAGATGGTCGCGTCCGATCCGCGCCTGCCGTTTGGAGGCGTGAAACAGTCCGGACACGGCCGCGAGCTGGGACCGTTCGGAATCCGTGAGTTCGCCAATATCAAGACGGTGTGGGTGGAAAGTTAAGAGAGGGCGGGAAAAACGTCTTCTGAGTTCGCCGTGGCGGCGGCCTGCTATGATAAGCAGCGGGGGCACTGCGTGAAAGCGTCACTTGCAATGGTTGTTGCGCTGGCAATGAGCGTGGGCGTCCCGGCATTCGCAGGCAAGAAACCAAATCCGGACGATTTCCCAACCAAATTTCTGGTGCGCTCGGAAAGGCTGATGACCGCTGCCGATGACACTTGCTACATGGAATTGGAAGCGGGCAATTTGCATTACTCTGTCAGCCAGAAGTCGTACGCACTAAGGTGGAAATTCTGCTCAACGTTCAATCCCGGTCAGGAAATACAAGGGCGATTCGTCAGCAAAGGAAACTACATCGAACTGTTCTACCGCTGCTGCGTTTCATTCAAGCATCAAGAGGGCGAATGGAAAACCGAGAAATGGAGCGTGGATAACAGTTACACGGTCCAATAGCGGCGCTGGGCTTCTACCGGCTTACGGCTTCTCAAACTGAGCAATAAGTTTCGTTAGCGGGCGGGAGCCGAAGTGCCCCTCCTCATGCTTGGGTTTAACCTTGTTGTACTGCGGAAGGTTGAAATATCTCTTCCAAAATGCGTCAAGCAACGCAGCCTCAAGGTGCTTCCACGTGTACTTTTGGTTGTGCGCGGCGCATGTCACAATATGAACGTCAATCGTTTTGACCCCATGCAAATGGTAGAAAGCTTCACTCGCTTTATTCACTGCTGAGGCGGCGGGCCTACCTGCCCCTGTCTTGGTCGTCCCTATATAAAGAATGCTCGACCAGCCAAGGGTTTTGGAGCGTCCATCTCTGTACCGGAAATACTTGTTGGCCGACAGAATGTAAACCATTCTGCTTGACCAGTGGCGGCTTCGCGTCAATGTTAGAAGTGGCTTTTTGGAATAGCTAATCTTCAGCTTGCGCATATTTCCCCGGATTCTACCACCAAAATAGCACCCCTGCGCAACCGGCGTGGCTGCGCTAGCCCAGCCCGCGCCTTCAGTAACCCCACATTTTGTTACCGAGGGGGCGGGGACGCTTGTGCTCGCAGTACCTTGCATATACAGCACAGTGGATGGGCAGGCGAGACGTCCGCCCTACGTATGCATGGCGGCGGGCTCCTCGCGCCGGTCTGCTCGCGGGCTGCCCGCAACCTCTTCATACACACTGAGGATGCGCCGCGCAGAATCGTCCCAGGAAAAGCGCTTGACTTGCTCAAGCCCGCGCTGCTTTAGTTTGTCCCGCAGAGGCTGATCGAGCAGCACGCGATGCAGAGCCCGCATGATCTCAAAAACATTCTCTGGATTGACCAGCACGGCCGCGTTACCAACGACCTCCGGCAACGATGTGGTGTTCGAGGTCACGACTGGCGTCCCGTGCGCCATCGCTTCCAAGGGCGGGAGTCCGAAACCCTCGTAAAGTGACGGAAAGACGAAGATCTTGGCGGCGTCGTAGAACACCCGCAACATTTCGATGGGAATAAATCCCAGGAAACGGACGTCGTTCTGCACCCCGCTGCGAACCACGGTGCGGCGCAGGTCGGGGTGCTTGGAAAGTTCGTCGCCGATGATGATCAGCTTGAGATCGGTATATTTCTCGTCCTTTTCGAGTTGGGCCTTGAGCGTGGAAAACGCTTCAATGATGCGCACCAGGTTCTTGTGCGGGCTAATCCGGCCGGCGTAGAGAAGAAACGGATAATTGACCAGGTAACTTTCGGCCAGACGCTGGCAGTCCGATGCCGAAGCGTGGCCGCGAAGGAAGCGCTCATCAATCGCGTTGCACACGACTTCGATACGGGCGCCCGAGACGCCAAACAGTTTCTCAATTTCGCTTTTGGTGTACTTGGAGACGGCCAGAATGCGAGCGGCGTGATTCAGCACATGCCGGGTGAAGCGGAAATGCAAAGAGCGGCGCAGGCTGGAGCGATCATGGTTGCGATACATGTGCTCCAGGACGTCATGCACGGTGACAACATAGGGGCATGGAAACTGGCACGGCGTTCCGAACAGGTAGGGGACGTGAATGAGGTCGCAATGCAGGCGCTTGAGCTGGGCGCGGCACTCCAAAGAACCTTTCAACGGATGACCACCATTAAGCAGGGGTACGTTCGTAAAATTCGGCGGGAGCATCCCGATCTCCGTCACCTTCGCCGGCGGTCCGATCAGAAAATACTGGTTCGAGCGGTCGAGCCGGCCTAGCGCGCGCACCACGTTGCGGGTGTAAGTGCCGACACCGAACTCGGTAATGCGCCGCAGATCAATGGCAATCTTCACTGGGATGATTTAAACACAGTGGGCAGAAAGAAGCCGTGATTTCTGCGCCGATTGCTTGGCGCGTCGGGCACGGTTGGGCGTAGAATCTTGCTGCGCTTCATTTCATCGCTTGGCTGCTGAAGTTCGCAGACGGCAAAAGGAGACCTTGATGAGAACCGTTCTTAGTTTGGCGTTGAGCCTTTGTCTGCTGCTTTCGACTTCGGCCTTGGCCGATTTCCAATACAGTGAGACGACAAAGGTCACAGGTGGCTCGATCGTCAGTTTGGCGAAGTTTGCGGGGACTTTCAGCAAGCAGGCCCGGTCGATCACCGATCCGGTGACGTCCTCTATTTATCTCAAAGGGAACCGGATGGCCCACATTTATCCGGACCACACAGAAATCGTTGATCTGGACCAGGAGACGATTACGCACATCGACCCCGCCAAGAAACAATATTGGGTCATGACCTTCCAGGAAATGAAGCAAGCCATGGAAGAGGCTATGGCAAAGGCGAAGGAGGCGCAAGCACAGCAGCTGCAACAGCCTGCCAATAGCGCCCCGCCGCCGGATGTCAAGTTCAAGGTGAGCGTTACCAACACCGGCGCAAGCAAGCAGGTGGCAGGATTATCGGCCTCCGAGTCGATTCTCAAGATGACCGCCCTCGTCACCGACCAGCAAACCAATAAGAGCGGGACATTCGGTCTCAACAACGATATGTGGATGGTGCCCGAAATCCCCGGTTACGCAGAAGTGCGGGATTTCCAGCGTCGGTTCGCGGAAAAGATGGGAACGGTCATGAGTGGCAGCCTGCCGCCGTCGATGATGCAGCCCGGCATGGGCAAGGGAATGGCGGACATGGCCAAGGAAATGTCGAAGCTGAAGGGCGTGCCGGTGTTGCAAATTATGCGCATGGGCTCAACCGTGGATGGCAGCCCGCTACCGGCGGCGTCTGAAGCCCCTTTGCCGCAGTCGAATACGCCCTCGGCCGGAGGCGCCGCCGGACAGGCCGCCGACCAAGCGGCCACTAACGCGGCGAACTCCGCCACCAACACAGCCGCTTCCAACGTGGAGAACAAGGCTGCCGGCCACATGGGCAGTTTTGGCGGCGTGGCCAACAGCATCGGACTGGGCGGCTTTGGCGGCTTTCACAAGAAGAAGCCCGATCAGCAACAACAACAGCAGCAGGCCCAGGCAAGCGGCCAGCAGAACATGATGGTGCTGATGGAAACCAACACCGAGACGACAAATTTCTCGTCGGCAGCGGTAGATCCGTCCAAGTTCGTGGTGCCAGCGGGATATCTCAAAGTTCCGTCGGATTTGCAGAAGAAGAACTAACCGCCGGTGGCGGATGGGGACGCACTGATGCAGTAGTGTTGTGTCCCAGGAATTCTTCTCATGTTTCACGGACTGTCATCCTGAGGAAATGTAACCTTCGCTTCGCGAAGAGCCTGCCCTGAGCCGAATGGCGAAGGGTTCCCGACGAACGATCTGTGCATTTGATCTGCAATGCATAGATCCTTCGCGCCGCTCAGAATGACAACGATGAGAATATTGCCGCTGTTTGGCCTGTAGTTCGGAGTCGGACAAACATAACCCCGCACGGGCGCGGACGTCTGCGCCCACATCGACGACTTAATCAGGGGTCCCCAAGAGACAACTGCCCCGGCTGTCCAGCGGTGCACAGCTCCGTAGGCGCTACAATGTGGTGCGGAGGAACCATGCTCAAATCACGCAGGGACTTTCTAACCGTTAGCTCACTGGGCGTGCTGGGCGCGGCGGCGGTATTGCGCAGCCAAGCTCAGGCTCCCACCAACCAGGCACAGACTCCCAGCAACCCGCCGCCGGGAGAGCCGAGCGCGTTCGGAGTGGGGCCAGAAGTCGGTCCGGAAGTGTCGTCCCCGACCTTTGCAGAAGCAGAAAAACTGGTACAGGTGGAGATGACTGCGGCCGACCGCGCCATGGCGGCGGGCAACTGGCGCACGACCATGGCCCCGCTTTACGAACCGAGAACCGGACCGCACAAAGTGGCGCTGGAGGATACGCTCGCCCCAGCCACACACTGGGACCCGGTGCTGCCCGGACAGAAGGCCGGCCCGCAGCACGACCGATTTCTCCGCAGCAAGGGCGATCCGGGGCCGTTGCCGCCCAGCGACGCGGACATTGCCTTTGCTCCGGTGACGCAGCTTTCCCGCTGGATCGAGGCACGTAAGCTGACCTCCGAACGGCTCACTCGAATTTATCTTGAGCGCCTGCAAAAGTTTGATCCCAAGCTGCGTTGCGTGATCACGCTCACCCAGGAACTAGCGCTCGCGCAAGCCAAGCGGGCTGACATGGAGATCGCTTCGGGCAAATATCTCGGGCCGCTGCACGGTATTCCGTTTGGGGTGAAGGATCTGCTCGATACTGCCGGAATTCCTACCACTTACGGCGCCGAACCTTTCCGGAATCGCGTGCCGGACAAAGATGCCGCCGTGGTCAACCGACTGCAAAATGCTGGTGCCGTACTGGTTGCCAAGCTGAGCTTGGGTGCGCTGGCGCTGAACGACATCTGGTTTGGCGGCCAGACGATGAACCCATGGCTGCCGGAAGAAGGATCGTCAGGCTCGAGCGCCGGGCCGGGCGCGGCGGTGGCGGCGGGGCTGGTCGGCTTTGCCATTGGGAGCGAGACCGAGGGCAGCATCGTAAGCCCTTCGATGCGCTGCGGGATTACCGGCCTGCGTCCTACATACGGGCGTGTGCCGCGCACGGGAGCGATGACGCTGTGCTGGTCTCTCGATAAGCTCGGCCCTATGACCCGCAGTGTCGAAGACGCCATGCTGGTATTGCAGGCGATTTCGGGGCCCGACGCTGGCGACATAGCCAGCGTGCCCAACCGGCTGGACTTCGATGCGGGCGCGTCGGTGCAGGGGCTGCGCGTGGGCTATTTCCCCGAGTGGATGAAGAAAGATCCCGCTACTGACGTGGATCGCGCCGCGCTGCAGACGTTGCCGAGACTCGGCATGGTTCCGGTCGAGGTCGCCATTCCCGACTGGCCATACGATTCGCTCAGCCTGATTCTGTTCGCCGAAGCGGCAGCCGCGTTTGAGGAGTTGACGCTGAGCCATGGCATCGACCAACTCAGAGTCCAGACGCCCGACGCATGGCCCAACCTGTTCCGCCAGGCGCGCTTTCTTTCGGCGGTGGACTTTGTGCAGACCGACCGGCTACGGCGCAAGGTTGCGACGGAGATGGCGCGCGTGTTCACGCAAGTGGACCTGCTGCTGGTGCCTTCGCTGCGCGATGAAATGTTGACCATCACCAACTTCACCGGCCACCCGTCGCTGACGCTGCGGGCGGGATTTGTGCAGGTGGCGCAGGCGCGCTGCGATTGGGCGCCGGACCCCAGCCGTCCGCTGCCGAGTTTTTCGCCGCCGCGCCGCGTGCCTCACGGTGTCACGCTGATTGGGCGACTGTTCGACGAAGGCATGATCGCCAGCGCAGGCCTGGCGCTCGAGCGTAGCTTCGGCGTGACGGGAGAGAGACCGGCTGGGTTCTAACGCAAAATGAAAAGGCCACCCGGCAACGTGGGCGGCCTTTTCTTCAAGGGAGAATAGTTCCAACGGAGGTGAAAAGCCGTCAAAACTTTCTCGCAAAATCTTATGGGGCGAAAATAGGGGGTGTCAAGCAATTTCTGTGAAATAAATATCTTTATTTTCAACGGCTTACGCAATTAGTAAATTACTGCAGTGCGGTGTTCCATTGTGAGAAAAAGTCCCCTTGGGGAAGCTTAAACCGTTTTAATTGAGGACTTTGCGCTGACTGGAGCGGACTCCAGCGGTCCATCGGAGAGGTGCAAGGCGATGAATCGGGTGTCGTCGTTTACGCCGAGAAAGCGCTCCAGAAAAACTCGCCGAATGAAGACGCGCAAGCCACCGAATGCCAATCCCGCCACCAAGGCGAAGCCGATAATGATGCCGGAGAGATAAATGATGTTCACCAGCAGATTCGCCAGGTTGTCGCGCTTGCTGACGTACGTGTTTTCGTTCCAGGTGACATTGGCGTCGTAATTGACGGAAGCCAGCAACGCTTTTCCTTCTTCCGGAGAAATCGCTCCGCTGGCAAGCACAACGATTGGTCCAGTACGCTTGTCAACAAAACTGGCGTTGGCCGGGGCCGCCGCTAGTTGTGGGTTGGACTGGCGAGCAGCTTCGATGCGCCGCAGATGCTCAGCGGCGATTTGCGGCGTGGGGTAGGAAATCAGCATCAGCGTCGCACCGCCGACCGAAGTTGTGTAATTTCCCAGGACCACCTCCGCACCGGCCGCAAAGTCCACCAGATCAGCGGGGATGGGCGCGCCGACTTTGTCGAGCGTCGCCGGGCCGAGGACGTACTTCGCTGAGCTGCTTACGTTGGGAGATTTTGGCAGGTACGCGGGCAGCACAGGAAGGCTCTGCGTGTTGCCCTTGGCCGAGGGAAGATCGCCCGACAACTCGCGGAGTTCGGCCGCCGACATAGCGGAGAGCTGCTGGAAAGCCGCGTCGACCAGGATGTTTCCGCGATAAAACAAAATCCGCTCGTTTAGAGAACCGGCCTGGTCGCCAATTTTTTCGACCAGCATCGCCGGCGTTTTGTAGAACGTGAAAGCGCCGTAAGCGCCGCTGGCGTCAGAGAAGCGGATCGCCTTGAGCGTCAACTGACGACCGTCGTCGCGAGTGAAGATGGCGGACTCAAAGCTGCTGAAACCGTATTCCTTGAGCACGGTAGCGTTGGCAGGATCGGCGACGACAGGATCGGCGCTGGTCTTAACTGCGCCCGAAACCTGCCAACCGGCGAACTGTTGGGGAAGCACGGAAGCAACGGAGGATGAGGATCCTGGGCGGTCGCCCGCCACAGCAGGGACGCAAAATGCGGCGAAAAGCGTCAAGCCGAAAATAAGTTGGAACGCCTTCATGAATACGGAGATACGCGTACCGGCCTCGCATAATTAGACTACAGGTGGATGGGGAAAGTTTCCAGCGTGTCAGCGGCCATGAAATAGGGGATCGCTTCTGCGGGCCCGCAAAGCGCTTGGTGAGAGCCGAATCCAGGAATATCATAACCGGCGTAGGGCGCTCGCCGCGCAACAACTGGTCCAGATGGAGGATCGACTGGGCCACGTTCCTTTGCGTATCCAGTTCTCACCGCCGTTATATTTTCTAATACTTTCTGGTTTGCACTGGCCCAGTCCCAGCCAACAGCCGGGGGTGTAATGGTTCCACACAGCGGCGTGCAGCGTTCCGAAGGTGTAGGGGCTCACGCCCACACGAATTTTCGGTTGTTATCAGCTCCCGGCTATGGCCCTTCGCCTTTGTCGATCTTGCTGGCCACTTTCACGCCGCTCAGGCCGCTCACGTAGCGGGCGATGCCGCGATAGAGAAATTCGGCGATCTTTTGGCGGTAGTCGGGGGTCTTGAGGCGGCGCTCGTCGGCAGGATTGCTGACGAAGGAAATCTCCGCCAGAATCGAGGGCATGTGCGCCCCGATGAGCACTATGAAAGGGGCTTTCTTCACTCCCCGGTCGCGCAGGCCGGGATTCTTGGCGGACAATCCACTGTGCAGGGCAGACTCGACGTCGGTGGCAAACTCCTGCGACTCCTCAATTTTTTCCTTTAGAGCGATTTTCTTGACCAAATCCTGCAGCTCATGGATGGATTTTTCCGAGATGGCGTTTTCGCGCGCCGCTACTTCCAGCGCGTCCGGCGATGAAGTGAAGTTGAGGTAGTAGGTTTCGGTTCCGCGGGCGTCGGGATCACGGCTGGAGTTGGCATGCACGGACACGAACAGATCCGCCCCTTCGCGATTCGCAATAGCGGTGCGGTCTTCGAGAGGAATGAACGTGTCGTCGGTGCGGGTGAAGATGACTTCAGCGCCCAACCGGGACGCGAGCAGTCTTCCCAGACGCAGGCTGACGTCGAGCACCAGGTCCTTTTCTTCCAGGCCGTCTGGCCCAACCGTGCCGGTATCACGGCCGCCGTGGCCGGGATCGATGACGATCTTGCCAATCTTGAGACCCAAAGCGCGAATCAGGGAACGGTCGCCGCTGGCTGTGGGCTCGGCTTCGTGAATGTCCAGAGCGTCGGGCGGAGATTTTTGCTTGCTCTTCTTTTTGGACGCTTTCTTGGGTGCAGGCTCCGGTGGCGGGGGCTGGACAGATGGGGCAGCAGCCGGAGTTGGCCGAACCGAGAGCGGTACTTCCGCCGCGTCCAGCTTGGCGACGGTGCGGTCATCGTCGTCGGCGTACACGATGGTCTTCTTCACGCCGTCGCTGCCAACCACAACCTCTATGGCTGGCTTGGAAGGCTCTTCGCGGTGGATGGCGGGCGGCTCGGGCTTGGGAGCTTCTGTGGCAGCTACCGGATCACTTTCGCACCCGTCAACGGGTTCGGCATCGCCATCCGAGTCTTGGCCGCCGCAGTGGGCTTTTGCAGCGATGCTCGTGGGCTTGGTTTCGACCGGAGCTGGCGCAATGCCTGCCTTCGATGATGTGTCCTGCGAGGGCGGCGTGTTGCCCAGCCGCTTATTCTGGATATCAATGATGAGCCGCCAGGGATTTGACTGCAGGGAGGCGTGATAGTCAGTCAACTCGTCCAGGTCAAGCACCACGCGGGTTCGTTCTGCCGCGAACTGGGCGATGCGGATTTTCTTCAGAAAGCCGTCATCGACGTCGAGGCTCGTGCCCGAGAAACGGTGGCGGAGCCGGGAGTTATACAGATCGAAGAAGAGCCGGTCGGGATTCTCGATGTGTTGCGCCCGGTATTTTACGGGCTGATCGAGATCAATGGCTACGCGAGTGTAGTCCGGCGTGGACCAGTGCCGAACTCCCAGAACGCGCGAAATACTGCCGCTGGCGGGCGCTGCGTCGGCGGAATCACTAGGTCCGACATCTTCCGCCGAGGCGTTGTCTTTTTTCTCTGGTGGTCTGGCGTCTTTCTTGGCCTGTGGTGGCCCGAATGGCTTCACCACTGCCTGCTGCACCGGCTCGGCGAGAGCCTTTCTGGCTTCGGCGGCCAGGGGATGGCGAGGATAGCGATGGAGAAATTCCTGGAACATCGCGTCTGCCTGCGCTTTGTCGTGAAGGTCGTCGTGGTAGATCTCGCCGATCCGGAACAGCGCGCCGAAGCGCGCTTTGCTGCCGGGATATTCGCGGCGGAGGAATTGATATTGCGCAATCGCCGAGCGGAGAACCTCGTCGTCCTTGAACTGGCGGCCCATTTCCTCCAAAAGCTGCGCCGCCGCGGCAACGCTCGGGTCGGCTTTGGGAGCAGTGGGAGCCTCATTGTAAACCCGCTGGTAGGCTGCGATGACGCGTTGGTAATCACGACGAGTGCGTTCCGGGACCGGACGCGCTTCCAGGGATTGCTGCAGCCGGTTGGCTGCGGCAAATTGCGCGTTCGCCCAGGACGAGGATTTTCTAGCATGGACAGGCACAGCCGAGGCCAGCAGCAGCATAATTGCCACCGCGCTGACACACAGCGTGCCACGGCTTCGGCGCAGATTCCTCATGCTAATTGTCCGTAATCCTGGGTACATCTCTACCTGGTGACTGGTCCTAATCCGTGTTGCTAATATGCAAAATGCCGCGGGCATCCCGTTCCACGCGGATGGGATCATGCCCCGGGAAACTTACTACTCGAGTTCCCGGATCGGGCGCGGCGTTGTACAACTCTGTGATCCGCTTCACATACTTACGGGTCTCACGAAAGCGCGGAATGCCGGCGCTGCGCTCTACCGCGCCTTGGCCAGCGTTATAGGCGGCCAGGGTCAGTTTTATGTCGCCGCCGTAGTTATCCATCAACTGCTTCAGGTGACGGACTCCGGCGTCCACATTTTCTTCCGGGTCGAACGGATTCGAAACGTTCAACTGCCGCGCGGTTTGCGGCATCAGTTGCATCAGTCCCATCGCGCCCTTGCGCGAAACCGCATGGGGATTGAAATTGGACTCCACTTTGATGACCGCGCGCACCAGGTTTGGGTCTACATGGTGTCGCGCCGCCGCCTGCTCGATAGCGGAATCGATGTTGGGCTGCGCGAAGCCCTCGCCGGAATCAAAACTCGACGTCGGCGCAACGCTTTCCACTGGCCCACTCTCAGTTGACCCTAGAAGGCGGTTGACCTCCGCAGCGGCTGAGCGGGCTGCCCGGACGTTTGCGGACGGAACCGGCTTCCAGCGGTGTTCGGTGACGCTCCAGAACATCAACGAGTTCCGTTGGGTGGGCGCTTGCGAGCGGCCCGAAGCCACTGGGACGGACTCGTTGACATAGACGGTGTGGCCGAAATCGTCGGTGGTGGAGGTGATCACGCTAGCCCCGGAGCCCTCATCCGCCAGTACGCACAGCGTGAGGGATAGGGAGGTCGCGACTACGGCGGTTGCCATCAGGGCGTGTTGCAGGTGCTTGCGCATAGTGGGCTTACTTTCGCTGCGGACACAAAAATGCCTCCGCGCCTACCTGCCCAGCACCTGACGGAGAATCTCTACCAGAGTGAGTTGATTATAAGATGCAGCGAGCCGGGCGGCAATCTGCCAATCGGACATAGAACCACCGAAGGTAATCTGCCTAAGCTGCTGGCGGCGTGAGAGTTAGAGAGCGGACACCGCCGGTCGTCCGCAAAGTGCGTGGAAGGCCGGTGCACCCAGCGAGCTGTGCGCTGGTCGTTTCCCGGCCTGTTAACGCCACTTAGGGGCGTGCAGGTCCTTGGGTGTTGACCCGCCCTCGCCAGCCGTGTACGCAAGGTCGAGTTCAAACTGTCATGCCTTATCCACGTCGAATTCCAAGGTGCAACGTTGGTTGGCGTTATCGCCACCTTCCGACTGAAGCGGTTGACCGTTGGGTTGTGCGCCACCTTGTCCAGGGTGGCGCGCCAACGGCCGTTATACTCTTCGAAAATCCGGGACCCGGACACCAGAATTCATCACCCGTGCAATCCTGTCAGATGAGGTTCAAACTCGGACGGAGTCCAGATTGCAACTCTCCCTCACTGCGCCTCTTCCATCGCAATGGCGCGCGGAAACAGGATGTTGTTTTCCAGGTGTATGTGCTGGTGCAAGTCTGCCTCAAACTCAGCCAACGCTTTGTAGAGCGTTTGATAGCTGACGCAAGCTTCCGGCGGGACAGTGTAATTTCCGCTGGCTTGACGCAGCGAGCGCAACGCGTCGCCGGCGGAGTCGTGCTCGTGCATCATCATGGCAACTGGGTTCTGCACGCTGCCAAACGGTGGCGGCAGAACGGGATCCTGTTGAGTGACCGCCTCCTCCATGCGCAGAATGTAGGGGAACAGCACCATTTCTTCTTTCATCAGGTGCGTGCTCAGTTCCGCAGCCAGAGCGCGGAAAGTCGAGCGCATTTCGAGCAATTCGGGATGGTTGTTTCCGTGCACGCCGCAAACTCTGTCGAACAACGGGGCAAGCCGCGCGGTCTCCTCGCGAACGTACTTATGGTGCCTGGCGGTGATGCGGGCAATTAGCTCGGCCAGCGGCTCCTGCTGCCAATTGCAATCCTTTCCAGCAGGCTGGGATGCGGCTGCCTCCAGCGAATCCAGCACATGGTCGATCGACACGTTCGCCCCGCGGCAGGCTTGCTCCAACGACTGATTGCCACCGCAGCAATAGTCGATGCCAAGCTTCTCGAATACGCGGGTCGCGGCGGGATTTTCCAGGGCCAGTTCCCGCACGGTTTTTTCAGTAGTGGTGGCGCTCATTGAATTCTCCTGGCGGCCTGGGTCATTGCCGTGTGGCCGCGCTTGATGTTCTCAGATTAGCTGTGCGCCGCAGCGCTGCCGATGACTTTTGTCACGGCCATCACAAAGGCTTATCCTCGCCGAGAACCGCCGCTAACTGGTAAAACCTGCTATCCTTAGCCAAAGAAGGCCCAAGTGCTGGGGGTAGTATGACGAATCTCAATCAGGTTCCATGCCTGTTCTCCCCGGTAAAACGTCTGACCAGTTACGTGATCTCAATCGTGTTTCTAGGCTCTTTGTTGTGTTCCCAGCAGACTCCCGGTCAGCAGGCGGTTGCTCCGCAGCAAGGCCAGTCCGCTTCCGCCGGTGGCCCTGCCCAACAACCGGCGGGCGAAATGACGGTGAAGGACGAGGCCACTACATCCAAGGTGGATGAAGTCGCGACCTTCCGGGCCAATGTGAGACTGGTGCTTGCGCCGGTGGTGGTGCGCGACGCTGGCGGCCATGCCGTGGGAAGTCTCCACAAGGAAGACTTTGAGATCTTCGACAACGGCAAGCCCCAGGTCATTTCGCATTTTGCGGTGGAACATCCGGCGGCACATCCAGCGGTGGCGGGAACCTCTGCCCCCCCCGATGCCTCTCAGCCTGTGACGAAACCGCTCCCGATCCCAGAACGTTATCTCGTCTACGTTTTCGACGACCTACACCTGAATTTTGAAGATCTGAACCGCGTGCGCGCGGCGGCTGAGCACCAGGTAGGCAACCTGCCGCCTTCGGAGCGGATCGCGATCTTTTCGACCTCCGGCCAGACCATGCTGGATTTCACCGATGACCGCGCCAGACTTCATCAGACGCTGGAGCGCCTGCAACCGCGCCCTATGTTCGGCGCGGATACTGACAAGTCTGGCGGACAGCCTGACCAGTGCCCCGACATCAGCTTCTATATGGCGGACATGATCGTGAACAAGCACGATCCCGAAGTGACACAGACCGCCGTCAACATGTATCTGGATTGTATCGGGGTCCTGTCGCCGTTCAGTAACGTCCCGTCGCAAAAGCCGGGACTTGTACAGTACGCATCGACAGGTGCTATCGTTCAGGGCTTGGCGCAGCGAGCGTTGGCCATCGGGCAGCAGGAAAGTCATCTAGCGATTGGCGCCTTGAAAGACGCGGTGCGCCGGCTCTCGGTCATGCCAGGGCAAAGAAGCTTGATCGTGGCTTCACCCGGATTCCTCACTCCTGATATGGAGTATGACTACTACGATCTGATCGACCGGGCGCTGCGGGCACAGGTGGCTATCAGCACATTGGACGCGCGGGGCCTTTATGTGGTGCTTCCTTTTGGCGACGCCAGCCAGCCTGGGCATCCGGACCTTGATGTGCAAGGCCAGAGTTCTACCCCCGCTTCGCGGTATGAAATTGACCTGCATGCCGCCTCCGCCGACGCCGACGTGCTTGCCGCCCTGGCGAACAGCACCGGTGGCACATTCTTCCGCAACAGCAACGACCTGGACGAAGGATTCCGCCGCGCGGCCGAAGCTCCTGAGTTCTACTACGTCTTGGGGTTTACTCCGCAGAGTTTGAAGATAGACGGCAAGTTCCACTCCCTGAAGGTCAACCTGAAGGTGCACCAAAAATATGATCTGCAAGTACGTCGCGGCTACTACGCTCCCAACCACACCGCGGATGCGACCGAAGAGGCCAAACAGGAGATCGAGGACGAAATGCTCTCCATCGAAGAGCTCCACGATCTGCCGGTGGAACTGCACACCCAATTCTTCAAACCCAGCGATGACAGCGCCAAGTTGACCGTTCTGGCGCGCGTGGATGTAAAGGGGCTGCGGTATAAGAAGGCCGAAGGGCGGAACGAAAACGACATGACCATTGTGATGGCGGTTTTCGACCGCAATGGAAATTTCCTTCAGGGCAACCAGAAGCTGGTGCAGATGCGCTGGAAGGATGCGACGCTGCAGGGCAAATTAAGCTCCGGCATTACCGTGAAGAGCAGCTTTGACCTGAAGCCGGGCCACTATATGGTACGGCTGGTGGCCCGGGACGGCGAACAACAACTGATGTCGGCAGAGAACGGCGCAGTCGAGATTCCGTAGGGGGGGTTATGAAAAACCGGTGGTGGATGGGCTCGATCAATCTCTTCGTCTTAATCGGTATGGTGGCAGCGCTGTCGCCGGCCCAGGCGCAACAGTCAGAACCGTCTAGCGAGCCAGCTGCCACCATCAAGGTCGAGACCCGCGTGGTGCTGGTCGATACTGTGGTCACTGACAAAAAGGGCAACTACATTCGTGACCTCACGGCCAACAACTTCAAGATCTGGGAAGACGGCAAGGAGCAAGCGGTGGCCAGCTTTTCCCGGGAGGACACCGCTGCTGATCCCGCCCATGCCCAGCGACACTATCTGGTGCTCTTCTTTGATAACAGCAGCGATAACAGCGTCATGAAGGAAGGAAACCAGATCCAGGCCCGCGACGCCGCCACTAAGTTTGTTGACTCCAACGTCGGTCCCAACCGCCTCATTGCCATTGCTGAATTCGGCGGTGTGCTACGCATTACCCAGAACTTCACCGCCGATGCCGATCGTCTTAAGAAAGTCATAGCCGGCGTGAGGTTTTCGACTGTCTCCCCCAATGGGGACGCGCCTACCAACGACATCGCGTCATTGAGCAATCCCATGGCGTCACAGACCCAGCCGTTCGGGATGCCTGGCATAGGAGGTTTGGAGGCGGATTTTGGCGCGCGCAGCGTCTTGCTCGCATTGCGCAATGTGGCCAAGAGTTTAGCCGTGGTCCCCGGCCGCAAGACCCTGGTCTTTATTAGCGCTGGCTTCCCCATGACCATGCAACTGCAATCGGAACTTACCGCAGTCATCGATGCCTGCAACAAGGCCAACGTGGCTGTGTACCCCATTGATCTGCGCGGCTTGGTTGTTCCCATGCCTAACGGGGGAAGAGCTTTGCCTCTGCAAGATGGCACGCCAACGCCGCCACAGGTGTTGCCGGCCTCACTTGTGTATCAAGGCGGTCCTGACAATTCCCTGCTTCGGTTCGCCTCGTTTATCGCTGAACCAGCTGATCCCCTTCAGCACGGCGGTGGCGGCGGTGGTGGTGGCGGCGGCGGTGGTGGTCATGGAGGAGGTGGGGGAACCGGCGGGGGCGGTGGTCATGGTGGTGGGGGAACCGGCGGTGGCGGTGGTCACGGCGGAACGGGTGGCACTGGCGGCGGGCACGGCGGCGGTGGTATCGGCAGTTCTCCGGCTATGGGTTACTATGATCCGTCCATCCAGCCGCGTATGATTCTCCCTCAAATCCCGGACAATGTTGCCACCAACCAGCAATTTCTTTACGAGTTAGCCGAAGGCACTGGCGGTTTCGTGATCGTCAATACCAACGACCTTCTGGGCGGGATGGAAAGAATTGCCAAAGACCAGTCGGAGTATTACCTGCTCAGTTATAAGCCTCCCGACGCGCCCGAAGGCAGTTGTCACACTCTTAAGGTGAAAGTGGACCGCGGCGGGACCAACGTTCGCTCCCGTAGCGGCTATTGCAAAGTTCGGCCTCTGGATTTGCTGGCAGGAAGCGCAACCGAAAAGGATTTGGAAAGCCGCGCCACAGGCGAGATGCCGGGCAATGTGACCGCCTCCATGCGCGCTCCCTACTTCTACTCAGCCCCGAATGTAGCCCGGGTCCATATGGTCATTGATGTTCCTTCCAGCGCGCTGCAGTTTGAAAAGGTCAAAGGCAAGCAGCATTCCGAAATCAACGTGCTCGGCATCGCCTACAAGCCCGACGGCTCGGTAGCCGCTCGCTTCAGCGACACCGTCCATCTGGATTTCGACGGCAAGAAGGAACAAGAGGAATTCCAGAAAACGCCCTTTCATTATGAAAACCAGTTCGAGATTGCCCCGGGCAAATACAACCTTAGGGTCGTGTTCAGCTCGGGCAATCAGAGCTTTGGCAAACTTGAGAACCCTGTGGACGTTCCCTCGTTTGACGGCAAACAGATCAGCCTGAGTGCTATAGCTCTAAGCAACATGACAGCGAAGGTTTCGGACCTGGACACGACCCTGGATTCGCAACTCATCGAAGACCGCAAACCTCTGCTGGTGCGCGGAATCCAGATCTCGCCGTCCGCCACCAACCACTTCAAGAAGACCGATAACGCCGTGGCTTACATCGAGGTCTATGACCCGGCATTGGCAGGAGAAAAGCCGCCACAGCTCGGCGTTGAGTTTCGCATCGTCGACAAGAAGACCGGCGACCAGAAACTCGACGTTGGGGTCATGGACACGAAAGACCTGATCAAACCTGGCAGTCCGATCGTTCCAGTCGGAGTCAAAATACCGGTGGCCACTTTGTCTCCCGGCACGTACCGTGTGGATCTGAGAGCGGAAGACTCCGACCACAACTCGACGGATTTTCGCGTTGCCGAGTTCGAACTGGAGTAGGTTACCAACCAGACCTATGGAGGACGGGCGTCCCCGCGTGTCCGTTTCCAATACTTTTCCGTCCCCGACCTGCGGCACGTTCCCCGGAAGTATTACAATAGTGCCTTCAAAATCATACTGCTTGGAGGAACTCATGAAGCTCACGCCTGGAAAGCTGGCCGGTCTTAAGCGGGTCTCAACCGAACGCGGCATCATCGCAGCTGCGGCCATGGACCAACGCGGTTCTCTGCAGAAAGCCCTGGCCAAGGAAAAGGGCGGCCAGATCACCGACGCCATGATGGAAGAATTCAAGTCGCTGGTCACTGAGGTGCTGACTCCGCACGCCAGCGCAATTCTGCTTGATCCCGAGTGGGGACTGCCCGCCTCCAAGTGCCGCTCCAAGAACGCCGGCCTGCTGCTGGCTTACGAAAAGACCGGCTACGACAAGACCGGCCCCGGCCGTCTGCCCGACCTGCTCAATCATTGGTCTGCCCGCCGCCTTAAAGAGGCCGACGCCGATTGCGTGAAGATTCTCCTCTACTACACGCCGTTTGATCCCAAAGACGTTAACGATCAGAAGCATGCCTGGGTGGAGCGCATTGGCGATGAGTGCCGCGCCAATGACATCCCGTATTTCCTGGAGTTTGTGGGATACGAAGAAGGCGGCGACGAAAAGGGCTTTGAATACGCCAAGAAGAAGCCGGAAATCGTCATTGAGAGCATGCGTGAGTTCAGCAAGGAGCGCTACGGCGTGGACGTTCTGAAAGTTGAAGTGCCGGTCAACATGAAGTTTGTGGAAGGGGCCAAGGCCTACGCAGGACACAAAGCCTACAGCCGCAAAGAGGCGGCCGATCTTTTCCTGAAAGCGGCAAAAGTGGCAACCAAACCGTTCATTTATCTCTCTGCCGGTGTGAGCAACGCGGAATTTACCGAGGCGCTGGAACTGGCCGGCGAGTCTGGCGTGAAGTTCAATGGCGTACTGTGCGGCCGCGCCACCTGGAAAAACGGCATCCCCGTGTACGCCAAGCACGGCGCCGACGCGTTCCGCAAATGGCTTCAAGACGAAGGCGTCAAGAACATCAACAACGTCAACGAGAGACTCAAAGCGGCCACTTCCTGGCACTCGATCTACGAAGCCTAGGGCGGTGTCGGTGGTGGAGGACGGGCGTCCTCGCCCGTCCAAGCCGCGTACGGACAACGGCCCTCTGGTGCGGCACTGGTCCGTCTGAAGCGCAAGCGGTCGTATTCTGACCTCAGCTCCCTTACTGTGGCAAACTGGCTGACTGCTGAGCGCTGAATGCTCATCTGCGAGGCAACATGAACAATGCTAGGACCGCTCTCATCACCGGCGCCTCCGGAGGCATCGGATACGAACTAGCCAAGCTGTTCGCCCGCGATCATTACAATCTTGTGCTGGTCGCGCGCAGCGCGGAAAAACTTACCCAATTCGCGAATGAATTGCAACACCAGTCTCAAATTTCAGCCAAGGCTATCCCGCTCGACCTCACAGCCCCTCCTGCACCTCAATTCTTGCTCGACCAATTGCAGAGGGAACGAATCGCCATCGACATTCTGGTGAACAACGCCGGCTACGGAGCGTTTGGCGAATTCGCAAAGCTTCCCGCTGAAGAGAGCCTTGGCCAAATCCATCTCAATATCACCGCCCTGACTCACCTGACCAAGCTGTTCTTGGGTCCCATGCTTGAGCGCAAAAGCGGCAAGATACTGAATGTCGCTTCCACGGCGGCGTTTCAGCCCGGCCCGCTGATGGCCGTGTACTATGCAACCAAGGCGTACGTGGTCTCGTTTTCTGAAGCGCTGGCGAACGAACTGGCCGGAAGCGGAGTGACCGTGACCTGTCTTTGCCCGGGCCCAACCGATACCGGTTTCCAGGGCCGCGCCGGGACGGCCAACACTTTGCTTTTCAGGAAAGCCCGCCCGATGGATGCCGCAACCGTGGCTGGTGACGGCTATCGCGGCTTGATGGCTGGCAAGACGCTCGTGATCTCAGGATTCCGCAACTGGCTGCTCGCCAAATCCGTCCCCTTCGCCCCGCGAAAAATGGTCACGGCGATTTCCCGCAAAGTGCTGGACAAGGCGGAGTAGACGCGAGCCCGACCAGCGACTATGGAGGACGGGCGTCCTCGCCCGTCCCGCCTACGCAGAGTCGCCGCCCTTGCCTGCGATTTCTTAGTGTGCCTCACAGATGAAGCCCCTTTCCCCGTGCTAATCTGTCCGGCTAAGACCATCCATTCTGGAGGCCTCTCATGGCATTGTCCGTAAAAGTTGGTCCTTGGGTACGCCCGGACGGACAGAAGTGCCTTTCCGCCAATGCGAACATAAGCAAGAACGAAATTCTCATTACCTACGACGGGCCGATCATCGACCATCCGACGCGCTATTCCATCCAGATCGACGATGACAAGCACATTGAGGGCACGGCCGAGTCGAACGCTTATCTGAACCACAGTTGCGCTCCCAATGCATACGTGGACTGGAGCGGAGTCTGCCTGCGCGCGCTGAGGAACATCGCGTGCGGCGAAGAGATCACTTGCAATTATCTGACCACCGACTGGGAACTACATGAGAGGTTTGTCTGCCATTGCGCTGCGCCGCACTGCTACGGCGAACTGAAGGGACTGAAGTACCTCGCCCGAGAAGAACAGAGAGAACTGCTGCGCTTCCTGCCGGATTTCATGAGAAGAAAGATCGGTGAGCCAGACTAAGCCCGAGGCCGACGCTGACTTTGCCCTTCCCTCCCGTTCGCTTTTGTGTTATACACATAAGTACGAGATACTTACACATCATGAGAATGTCTCGATGCGGACCAATATTGAGATTGACGACCGCTTAATGCGCAAGGCTATGAAGAGCTGCGGCGCGCGAACCAAGAAAGAGACAGTGGAAACCGCCCTGAGATTGCTGGCAGACACTCATGCCCAAGGAGCTTTCCGCAAGTTTCGCGGAAAGGTGCACTGGGAGGGCGATCTCGAACAATCCCGCCTCAGTCGCTTCCCTGAGTGAAACTCATGGTCATCGTAGATACGACCGTCTGGATCGACTATCTACGCGGCGTTATGAACCCGCAGACCGATTGGCTGGACCGCCAGATGCCAGGTCAGCGCATCGGGCTTACCGACCTGATTTTGTGCGAAGTACTTCAGGGCATCCGTGAGCCCAAGGCTTTCTCGCAGATTCGCGATGAACTCCCCCGTCGCTTCTGTGTTTTCGAAACCGGCGGGAAGGATTTAGCCATTGCTGCAGCACAGAACTATCGGACACTGCGGGAGCGGGGCGATACGGTCCGCAAGACGATTGACTGCCTGATCGCGACATTCTGCATAGAAGCGGGACACGAACTCTTGCATCGTGACCGGGACTTCGACGCCTTCGAAAGAACCCTTGCCCTACAGGTCGTCCATCCCTGATGCCGCCGAGCCTCGCTTGGCCGCCCGGGCCCCAAAATCCCATTTTGGAAAACGGCGGCAGAAAATGTGACAGCCTCCCTTGACGCGCAGTCCCGTCAGCGCACAAGGTGAAAGCCATGAGACCACCTCTCTCCGCTCCATGCGAAATATGCTGTCTCAAGGAAAACTACTATGAGCATCTGTCGGTACTGCGGTCAGAAGGCAGGCTGGTTCAGCGAAGCACACGAAAGCTGCATTCAGAGGTCAAGCCAAGGGATCGAAGCCCTGAAGACATGCGTCGCAGATGCCGTCATCGGGGGTAAGCAGTACGACGAAATCACAGCGCAGCTAGACAGGATAGCTGCCGATGCCGCTATCCCGCAAGAACAGGTCCTGCCAGCCGTCAAAGAAGGCTGGAGTCGAGGGGCAGAAAAGCGAAGCATGGCGCAGCCGATTAGCGAGCCCGAATTTTCCGCAATCGCCGATATCTACCGGGCAGCGGGGCTAACCCAAGACGACGTACTGCAAAACGCAGGATTCAGAGCGATGGTGCTTAGCCACCGGCTATGGACAGTGCTCCACGATCAAATAGAGCCCTACGAGGGACCAATTCACTTCAACCTTCAGGCCGGAGAAATACCAGTCTTCGGAATCGCCAACGTCTTGCTGAGCGAAGAGCAGACAAGAAGCACTTACGTTGGGGGCTACAGCGGAGCAAGCATCCGAGTCGCTAGCGGTCTCTATTATCATTTTGGCGGCGTGCGTGGTCATAGAGAGCAGCCGACGTCTCTGCAAGAGGTAGACTACGGATATTTCCTGATAACCGAACGAGCCATATACTTCGGCGGAACAGAGAAAGGTGTTAACTTTCGATTGCCGTACAACCAGATCGTGCGCTTCCAGCCGTATTCTGATGCAGTGGGCATCTGCAAGAATGGCGCCAAAGAGAAAATCTTTGCTCCGCAGCAGGCACCCTGGGTCGGCTGGTTCCTGTTCAACATCCTACAGGCGCTCGCTGCTAAAGAGTCTGAGGTGAGGAAGGCGAAGGCCTGCGCTTCCTGATGATGCCAAGTGGTGCCTGCGCGGACGGGCAGGTACGCTCGCGCGGAGCTAGAACGCCGCCGAGCTTCGCTCGACAGGACAGCCGAGGGCGGCTGTCCCCACGCGATTTTGCCAACGACGAACGACCGACGACCAACGACAGCTTCTTCACTCCCACTCAATCGTGCCCGGCGGTTTTGACGTGATGTCATACACCACCCGGTTCACGCCTTTCACTTCATTCACGATGCGGGTGGAGATCGTCTTCAGCACCTCATGCGGCAGCGGTACCCAGTCAGCGGTCATGCCGTCTTCGGAATGAACGGCGCGGATGGCGCAGGTATAGGCGTAAGTTCGCTGGTCGCCCATCACCCCAACCGACATCACCGGCAGCAACACCGCGAACGATTGCCAAATCTTCTGGTAGAGTCCGGCCTTCTTGATTTCGCCCACTACAATTTCATCGCAGTTGCGCAGAATCTCCAGGCGTTCAGGAGTCACCTCACCCAGAATCCGCACTGCGAGCCCAGGGCCGGGGAACGGCTGGCGCTGCAGAATCTCTTCCGGCATTCCCAGGTCGCGACCGATCCGCCGCACTTCGTCTTTGAAAAGTTCTTTCAGCGGCTCAATCAGTTTGAGTTTCATCTTCTGCGGCAGCCCGCCGACGTTGTGGTGCGACTTGATCACCTGCGATGGCCCGCGCACCGAACGCGATTCGATCACATCCGGATAAAGCGTCCCCTGCACCAGCCATTTGACTTTGCCTTCCTGCTTCTCGATGCGGCGAGCCTCCCGCTCGAAAACCTTGATGAATTCATTGCCAATGATCTTGCGTTTCCGCTCGGGTTCGCTCACCCCGGCCAGCTTCTTCATGAAGCGATCGGTTGCATCGACCGCATCCAGATGCAGGCCCAGTTTCTGGCGCAGGGTCTGTTGCACTTTCTGGAATTCGTCTTTGCGCAGCACGCCATTGTCTACAAAGATGCACGTCAACCGCGACTTGCCTTCGCCGTCCCGCAGAGCGCGATCCACCAGTATCGCCGCCACCGCTGAATCCACGCCGCCGGAAAGCGCGCAAATGGCGCGGCCGCTGCCGACGGTGTCGCGCACATGGGCGATTGTCGTGTCGATAAAATGCTGCGCCGTCCAGGTGGGCTTGGCCTTGCAGATTTCTAACGCGAAGTTGCGCAGAATATCCGTGCCGTGCTGGGTGTGATGCACTTCAGGGTGAAATTGCACCGCCCATAGCTTCTTTTCTGGATTCTCGATAGCCGCGACGGCATTCGCAGTGCTGCCCGTCTGCTCGAATCCCGGCGGCAATTGTTCCGCCTCGTCGCCGTGCGACATCCAAACCGAAAATTGCTTCGGCAAACCCTGGAACAACTGCGACCGCTTCACGCTGACCTGCGCGTGACCATATTCCCGCTTCTGTGCCGCGTGAACTTTGCCGCCCAGCAGATGCACCATCAACTGCAGGCCGTAGCAGATGCCGAGAACGGGCACGCCCAGATCGAACACCCGCTTGTCCATGGCGGGCGCGTCTTTGTCGTACACCGACGATGGCCCGCCCGACAATACAATGCCCACCGGGGAGTAGCTGCGAATTTCTTCCAGGCTGGCGTTGCAAGGCAGAACGACGGAAAAAACATTCTGTTCACGGATGCGGCGCGCGATGAGCTGGGAATACTGCGCGCCAAAGTCGAGGACGACGATTGATTCGGTTTCCACGGTCGAGTATGTCAAATTGAGGGCCACGTGTAAAGACGCACGGCCGATCCCTGCGCGAATTAAGCCCGGTCGCATGTACCATTGCATCCATGACGGCAGAACCGACCCCGCACCTGGCTGACACTCTCGGTCAGTGGTGGCGCGAGGAAGCAGCCCGCAGTGGGCATTGGCGCGCCTTCCTGCAGCTGGCTGGGGTGCTGTGGCAGTTCACTCGCGAGTCAACTCCCGCTCGGCGTCGCCAGCGCTACGGCGACATGGATTTCGATTGGGACTTCCGCGTCGATACCACCGCCGCCACCGTCGGCTGGCGCGAGCGCCTGGCCGGGCTGTTTCATTCCCCCTATCAGCCAACCGATCCCGCGTTGTTCCACGAAATGCTCACCAGTCTGAACATCGTTTTTCGTAAATTCATGTTCATCGATGTCGGCTCCGGCAAAGGGCGCGCGCTGCTGCTGGCCGCGGATTATCCCTTTCGCCGCATTCTTGGCATCGAACTGCTGCCCGCGCTCCACCACATCGCTCAGCAAAACATTCGCAAGTACAAAAGTGCTTCGCAGCGTTGTTTTGCCGTTGAAGCGGTTTGCGGAGACGCGCGCGAGTTCACGTTCCCGCCGGAGCCGACCGTGCTTTACCTGTTCAATCCTCTGCCCGAAGCAGGACTGGTGAAGATGTTGCGCCATCTGGAAGCTTCGCTCAAACAGCATCCGCGGCCGCTGTTCGTTCTGTATCACAATCCGCTGCTGGAACCGTTGCTGGCCAAGCAGGGCTGGTTGCACAAGCTCGCGGGCACACAGCAGTATTCTGTCTTTGCCTCGGTCTCCGCTTGAGTTGAAACAGCGTTGCTCCAATCAGCTTCTGAACCGCCGGGGACATCCCTGACATTTCAGACCGGGCACATACCTGACACTTTTTCGCCTCATCCCGGTGCGGATCGCCTGCGGCAGTCCATACTTCCGGAAGGCGGCTTCGAAGATCGCCTGCCCCTGCGCCGTGTCGGTCCTCTCCACCGCCTGGCAGCGCAGCAAGTAACGACTGTGCGGCATCCGAGATCATCCCGCTCATACGCAAACACAAACCGTTAGCTTCTCCTCCATCACACTGCTCGCTTTCCATGGCATGCGCACCGTTGTACACGCACTGGTCACCGTTTGCAGTGCCAGGAATGCCCCTGGTCTGTACCGGCTAAGTTCCGCCCCCCTCTGGGTCTGGGCCACCGGCACTTGTCTGCGTGGCTTGGTGTGGAACGGATCGCCACAGGCGGGACGGGGCTGGAATTGCCGTCGGGTTCGACCTCCTCGCTCAAGACGCAGTTTGAGATTCGCTGAAGCGTGGGATGGATCCACGCACGTTCTCCGCTATGTGCAAGCAAATATGGGGTTTTCAGGACGCCAGCAGCGTGGTAGGCTAGTTTCCACGGACGCATAGGGAGGGAGGGTCAGTACTTCCCCCGTGGGAGTCCGTCCATACCCGGAAATGGCCATCAAATTCAACACGGCCAAGCTCCCCCGCACGTCACCGGAGGAGAGTTACGGAAGTACGTCCGGGGGGGAGAATGCGCAACTTCCGGTCCCCGGAGGGGTTCATTCAGATGTGAGCAGCATAGCCTTGAATCAGGGATTGCTGGCCATGGCGGGAGGACCGTCGCGGGCGCAGGCGGCGTCTGCGGTTGCGGGCGATGGGCTGAGCGACGCCGAGGTCATGCTGCGGGTGAGAGCCGGGGACGATTCGGCATTCGAGTACCTGGTGCAGAAGTACCGGCGGCCGATGATCAGCTTCATGTATCGCATGGCGCACAACGCAGCGGTGGCAGAAGATCTGGCGCAGGAAGTTTTTCTGCGGGTGTACCGGTCGCGGGAAAAGTACGAGGCCAGCGCCAAGTTCACGACGTGGCTCTACCGGATCGCGACGAATCTGGCAGTGAACCACGCGCGGGATACGCGAAGCGAGCGGCCGGAGAAGATGGTCAGCATTGATGAGCCGGACGAGGAAACCGGTTTGACGGTGGATGTGCCGGACGGTTCGATGAGCGCGGAGCAGGCGATCCTCCGGCGGGAACGGCTGGCGGCGATCCGCCAACGAGTGCAGGAGTTGCCCGAGCGGCAGAGAGTGGCAGTGCTGATGCACAAGTTCCAGCAGATGGACTACCGCCAGATTGCGGAGGTTTTGAAGTTGAGTGAGTCTGCCACCAAGTCGCTGCTGTTCCGCGCGTACGAAACGCTGCGGACGCAGCTGAGAGAGTTTGTTTGAAGAAGGAAGTTGTTATGAAATGCCAGGAGATACGCGAATTGATGCCGGACATGGCCGCTGGTTTGGGCGCGGCCACACCGGAAGTGAGCAAGCACATCGAGAGTTGCGCGGATTGCGCAACCCAGCTGACGGAGTTCCGCCAGACGATGGCGTTGCTGGACGAATGGACGGCCCCGGAGCCTTCCCCCTACTTTGACGTACAGCTCCGGGCGCGGTTGCGGGAGGAAGCTGCCAAGAGTACGGCTTGGTGGCATTGGATCCGCAAGCCGGCGCTGGCGGTCTCGCTGGCGGCGCTGATGGCGATCAGCATCGTGCTGGTGCGAACCGATGCCGGCCGCGACAAACAGCAGATCATCGTAGATAACATCGAGATCACAGCGGAACCCGGCACGGCGGTTGGCGATCTGCTGGCGCTGGACAAGAACAACGAGCTATATTCGGATTTCGATCTGCTTGATGAGCTACAGGCGCAAGAGGATGTGAACGCTACCCCGTAACCACGGGCAGGACTCGGGGAGAGGAAAAAACACGGTGGTGCAACTGAGGTCCAGGACGATTCTCGCCGGCATAGTTGTGCTGCTGTTCGCTTTGCTGGGCGGGGTTCCCTGCCTGGCGGGCCAACATAAGGAACAACCAAAGCCGCAGCAACATCAGGCAGCTCAGCACCCTGCCAAGCCGGCTGCCCAGCAGGCACATGCGGGCCAGTGGCTGCGGCAGAACCGGAACCTCACCCCCGAGCAGCAGCAAAAGGCGCTGGAGAACGATCCGCAGTTCCGCAAACTGCCGCCGCAGCAGCAAGAGCGGCTGCGACAGCGGCTGCAACATTTCAACCAGCGATCCCCTGAAGAACAGCAAAGAATCCTGGGCCGTATGGACACCTGGGGTCACCTGACGCCAGAGCAGAAACAGCAAGCCCGACAGATGCACGCCCAGTGGCAGCAGCTTTCTCCGGAGCGAAAGCAGGCGGTGCAGAACGCCGTCAAATCCCTGCGCGCTATGCCGCCGGAAGCCCGCGAGAACCAGATTGACTCCCCAGCCTACAAGAACCAATTCAGCCCGCAGGAGCGGCAGATCCTAAAGGGAGCATCCAAGCTGCCGCTGGCCCCCGATGAGGATGATCCCGGGCCAGAAGAATAGGCTTTTCGTTTCAAGGAATCTCCTTGGGAAGCTGTACCGGCTCGGCCCTAACGACTGCAAGAGCTAGCGCGGCCACCGCAATTCCGCCCGGGATGTCGAGCGCATAGTGCCACTCCAAGAGTACAACCGCACAGGCGACCACAGCGCTGTAAACGACCAGGAGCCAGAAAACGACCCGCCAACGCCGCAAGAACCACATCGCGATCACGGGGAGGGCGATGTGCAGCGAAGGAAACGCGATGAAATACAAGTTGGCAACCGACCAGGCTTGACGTTGTGAGATGGCTTGCAGATCCGCGATTCCTCCTTTTTGAAAAACGTAGGAAGTAAGATACCGGGGATATCGCGCCGCGTGCCCGGGGCAGTACATATAAGGGCCATAAGTCGGCCAGAGATAGAAAATCAGCAGCGCGATATAGTAAGCCGTCAAACAGGAGCCGGCGAATTGCAAGCCGCGTTCGGAAGACCCGTAGGCGCTGATAAGAAATGCTGCGCCAACCACAGTAAACATTTGAAAGTAGGCGAAATCCAGAAAGCGCAGGGTCGCGTCCGGCGCAACCCTGAACCACGTATGTGCGATGTCGGAGACACTTCTGCCGAAGAAGATGCGCATGTCAACGTTGTTCAGAGCACTGTCGTGGGAAAGCGGAAACCGGCTTGCAACAATGATGTCGTTGTAAATTAGAACCAAAACAATACCCACGAACAGATATGCCGCCGACCCCAGCACGGAGATCATCCTCTTATGGAACGAGCTCCCTTGAACCTTGTCCCGCTCCGCCAACTCGACAAGAAACAGGCCACCGATAGCCAGCGGAATCCCGACTGCGAACTGGCGTGCAGAACTCAGCACAATAATCAGGAACACCAACAAAAGAAGAAGTCGAACCTTTTTTTTTCGGTAACTCTCCCAAACGGAACCAAGAGTCTGGCTAAACGGAAAAGCCAGCACGCAGAATAAGAGCGCACACAGAACTGACCTGGTTCCCAGGCCTGTCGAGTAAACCAGCAGCATCCCGCGCCAGTCGGCATGCATAGGCAAGCGGAGACGTTGAATCGCAGGGATTGCAAGAACTGCCAGCAGCCCCGTGCACGCATAATGAAGTTTCGAAACCAGCTGGCGCAGAGTGGTAAGCATGGCGGAAGCCGCAAACCTTCATGTTACGACAGTTGTCAGCGGGTTGCCGTTTGAGAAAGCGCCTCAGGCGGGTGGTCTTGACTCGGTTCTGCAAGGCCGATGCAATCGGGGGGACACAACTCTTAGTGGAACTTCAGCCACAGCGCCAGAGCCGTCAGCGCTGCCACTACGACAGTACCTATGGTGTACATGTTGCGCTCGATCCAGCCTTCCTCGCGGAGCGATGCAGGCGATTGAGAAAGAAAATCCGCAGCCGAGACTGGAGCAGACAGAGCTGGACTTCCCTCCCGCTCACGAGCCGCTTCGCAATCCAGGCAAAGGGTGCGTTCCGGAGAAACCGGGAAACCGCAAGCTTCACATTGTCTTGCAGCGGCGAGTTTGGCGGAGGGTTCGCTCTGGGCTACTGCCTTGGTCGGCAGTTGGGGACCGTGTGGTATCGCTGGAACTGATTCGCTGGCCGCCGGACTGGTTTCGGTCGCCAGCTGGGAACGCAACCGTTCTTCGTTTTCTGCCACTGTGCCATCCAGCACGTGCCGGGCTGCCTCGGCGTGATCCAAGGCTGTGAACACCAGTTGTGAGAGCCGCTCCAGGGCTGCGGCATCTTGTTCCTCGAATGCCCGGGGCCGGTCAGCGAGCAATTCGAAAACGCCGGCCACCTCACCGTCGCGCACGAGCGGCATGGCCATCACCGAGCGGATTCCCAAGGCGCGGCAACCTTCCCGATTTGCCCGAGGATCCTGCTCGGCGTCATCACAGCGCAGAAGCTGCCTCTGGCGAAGGCATTCTCCGGTCAGACCGGCTTCCACCTGAAGTTGAGTGCCCACGTGAAGCGCGGTAGGGCCGGCGCTGGCGCGGCAGATCACGTGGCCGCTTTCGAGCAGCGCGATCATCGCGCCGGAGGCTCCTGCAATGAACTGCGCCCGCTCCGCCAGCAGTTGCAGAGCGGCTTGCAAGTCGCGGTTCGCCATTTCTGCGAGAGATCTTCTGGAGTCTTCCGGCGGAGAAGGCAATGGCTGGCTTGGCACGGGCATTTCGGCGGTTTGCTCGGCTGTAGCGGGCGCCGCGGCGGCAGCGGTGTCATCGAAGATGGAATAGCGGTCCATGCGAGCTTGCTGGTTGCCAGGAGCTATGGCTGGAGTTTCGCTCGGTTCGCGGCCAGTGTCAAGGAAAAGGGCGTCACGAAGGTTCTATGCGGGAGTGGCTGCAGGCGAGATTATGGCGCTACCGGCGCCGTATTACCCCAGACGCTGAAGCACGCGTTAAGAGAGATAGGGACTTATTCGCAGTGCTGAAGTGTGTGCGTGAAAACTCACTCCCACACGGTGCACGAACAGACTCAGGTGATCTTCGCCCAACTCGTCTTTCACCCTAGGCGGCAGCAAGTACGCTTGATCTGCGTGGTACGCCAAGAATTCTCGACATACCTCCTTTTGCCTCACAGCTTCCAGAAAAACAAGTGAGTTCTCACGCACACACTGAAGCGCTGCGCCACCCAAAAGCAGACCGCCCTCGGCGCTGTTCAATTAAGCCTTCAGTCCCGTTTCGTTCAGAATGCAAAGGGCCGGCTCGGAGCCGGCCCTTTGCATTCAGCAAATCGAACCCCGCTACTTCTTGGGAGCAATCGCATCCTTGGCGGCCTTGGCCACGCGGAATTTCACCACGGTCTTGGCCTTAATCTGAATCGGCTCGCCGGTTTGCGGATTGCGTCCGACACGGGCTTTGCGGTGGGCTTTCACCAGCCGGCCCAGTCCGGGCACCACAAACACGCCGTTCTTCTTGGTTTCTTTCACGGCGGTGTCAGCCAGATGCTCCAGAAATGCGGCCGCAGTCTTGTTGTTGGTTTCCGTCTTCTCTGCCAGAAGACGGACGAGTTGTGTCTTCGTCAAACCACTTGCCATGTACCCTCCTCGAATTGAGAATTACTGATCTTCCTTGCTTTGCCAAGCCATCGTACACCTGCCCGTCTGTGGAAAACCACCATTTTCCCCGCATTTTATGCGGTTTTTTCAATTAGGGAACCACGGAAACCCACAAGAAACCGAAGTTTTTTGCTTCTTGGGGTGCGGAATGCTAGATTAAATGCATTCCCGGGGATCCTCAAAACATCTGCAAAAACACATGCACGATAGCACGCTCGAAGAATTGTTGATGCCGCCGCAGGTGAGTTCGGCTGCGGAAGCGCGGCAGTTTTCGTCGCAAATCGCGGACCGGCACGGCTTTCTCACGTCACCGGATGGAACCTCTCTTTTCTATCGCCATTGGCCTGCCGACAGTTGGAACGGCCGCGTGGTCATCGTGCTGCATGGAATCGGCTTTCACAGCGGCCCCTACAAGGTGATTGCCGACGCCTTGAATCCTGCCGGGATTGATGTATATGGTCTCGACGCCCGCAGCCACGGTCTGTCCCAGGGACGCCGCGGATTTCTCGCCACGCCCGCTCAGGTGCAGGCGGATGTGCTGGCCATGATCCATACAGTTCGCCAGCAGCGAGCGGTTGCGAAGATCTTTCTGGTCGGGGACAGCCTGGGCGCGAATCTGGTCCTGAATTACGCCAAGAGCGACGGCCGGGAACTCACCGGCTTGGTGTTGCTGGCGCCGGCGCTCAATCTTCACCCTAGCCAGTATTTGCGGCTGGAAAGTGCCCGGCTGTTCCCCAACGTGCTGTATGCGTTGCGAAAGCCGGTCATCAGCCTGGTGGGCGGGCGCCTGGAAGAAAGCACACGCAACGCCAGCTTTGTCGCCAGCCGCCGCACCGATCCGCTCGCCTACAAGAATGTCAGCTTCGGCTATTTGCTTGACGGACAGCGGTTGGTGTGGGATTGGCGATGGGCCATTGCCCCCAAAGTGAAAACTCCAACCCTGATTGTGAAAGGCGATTCAGACCGGGTGATAAGCCACGAGCGATGTGTCGAGTTCCATGAACGTCTGGCCGCGCCCGACAAGCAGTTGGGATGCTTCCCCGATGTCCACCACACCACTCTGTGGGACCCGCACAGCGAACAAATTCTGGAATTTATCCTAGGGTGGGTGATGGCGCGCTGAGAGCTGCCTGCTCGGCGGACATTTCCTGCAACCAGATAAGGTCGGGCCTTCTACGACCCTGAATTCTTGGAGCAAGAACTTTTCACACATTGACAACAAGCAACCTGGGTCTAGAATTGGAGCTGCCTTTCGAGGCGTTAGCCAAGATCAGAGGAGATCCCCACTCCCAGAAGGAACCCTTAATGCAAGGCAAGAGACGACTGATGTTGTTCGCTGCAGTTCTCACTGTGGTTTTCGGATGTTTAACTGTAGTGACTCCCCTCTTTGCAGACAGCAAGGAGCAGGTGCTGTACAGCTTCAACGATAACGGCACAGACGGCTACAACCCCGACGCTGGCCTGATCTTCGACGCGGTCGGCAACCTGTACGGCACGACGCCGATAGGCGGCGCCAACGCTGACGGGGTGATCTTCGAGCTCACGCCCGGGATCAACGGCACCTGGACGGAGACCGTGCTGTACCCCTTCTGCTCGGTCAGCGGCTGCACCGACGGACAATACCCCATCGCTGGCCTGATCCTCGACGCGGCCGGGAACTTGTACGGCACGACCGTTAACGGCGGCACTCACGACCGCGGTACTGTTTTTCAGCTCTCGCCTGGGGCCAATGGCACGTGGACGGAGACGGTTCTGTACAGCTTCAACAATAACCACAAGGACGGCCGGGACCCCGAGGCTGGCCTGATCTTCGATGCGTCTGGCAACTTGTACGGCACCACCTTATTGGGTGGCGCTTATGGTTACGGAACTGTCTTCCAGTTAACGCCGGGAGGCAACGGCACCTGGACCGAGACCTTGCTGCACAGTTTTCAGAACAACACCAGGGATGGAATCTACCCTTACGCCGGCCTGATCTTCGACCCGGCTGGGAACTTGTATGGCACAGCCAATGGCGGTGGCGAACACGGTGAAGGAGCCGTCTTACAGTTGGTACCGGGCACCAACGGTAAGTGGAAGGAGCGGATATTGCACAGCTTCAACGGTAAGGACGGGCTCGAACCCTACTCGGGTTTGATTTTCGACGTGGCCGGGAATTTGTATGGCACAACCCACAGTGGCGGCGCTTCGGGTACCGGTTGCGGCGGTTACGGCTGCGGCACCGTCTTCGAGCTGACGCCCGGGGCAAACGGTAAGTGGACGGAGAAGGTGCTCCACAGCTTCAACGATAACGGCAAAGACGGGTACGGTCCCTACGCAGGCCTGACCTTCGACGCGGCCGGGGACTTGTACGGCACGGCCTATTATGGCGGCGCTTATGGCTCGCAATGCGGCGGTTCCGGTTGTGGCATCGTCTTTCAGCTGACACCGGCGACGAACGGCAAGTGGACGGAGAAAGTGCTGCACAGCTTCGGCAACGTCAGCGACGGAGCTGGTCCCTACGCCCCCGGCCTTATCTTCGACGCGGCGGGGAACTTGTACGGCACAACCGCATGGGGCGGCGCTTATGATTACGGCACCGTTTTCGAGATCACTCCGTAGCCGGGTGCAACTCTTCCGGGCCGGTCCCTCAACTGGCCCGGATCGCCCTCCAGACTGGTACAGCGCCTTTGACTTATCAACGGGGCACGCCGAGCAGTTTGTTATCGTGCTCCCCGAGTCTTTCCACTGCCGCTTCCTTGCGCCTCCGCCCGGCCTGCTGTACCTTGGATTGCGGTGCAACATGCTTGCGACAAATGCGGCGCGGCGGTCGAAGACGGTACTCCTTTTTGCAAACAATGCGGAAGCCCCCAGATTCGCGTAGCTGGCTTCGGGTCGCAGACCGCCCCTTCGCCGGAGACCATTGACTATTCTCTTCAGCCCGATGCCGCATCGTTGCAGTGGTCCCAGGCATTGCCCGCAGCGGCCACCGCAGGCCTGGTCGCGGCCATTTCGATGTTGCTGCCATTTGGAGCGGTGGGCCTGGGCATCCTGGCTGCCGGTTATGTTTCCGTGCGGCTCTATCAGCGCCGTGTTGCGGGAGCCATGCTCACATCCGGCACCGGAGCCCGCCTCGGGGCCGTAGCCGGCGTTCTGGGATTCGTTTTCTTCACCATCGTTACCGCGATAGAAGTGCTGGTGTTTCACGCCGGCGGGGATCTCCATGACGCCCTGATTCAGGCAGTGCAGCAGTCGATCTCCCGCACCTCCGACCCGCAGGCGCAACAAGCCCTGCAATACCTGAAAAGCCCTTCTGGTCTTGCCCTGATCATGACCATGGGCCTGGCGCTCATGTTTGTGATCTTTCTGATCTTGTCCAGCGTGGGCGGAGCCGTTGGCGCGGCCCTGCTGCGACGCAAGCCGCGACCCTAGCCCGACCCTACCTCTTTGCGTTTTGCACTGTGCTGTGCGACAATCCTCGCCGATTGGAGGACTTCATGAATAAGGGAATTCTGATTTTGGCAGTCTGCTTTGTCATGGTGCTGTCGGTGCAAAACGGCATCGCCAAGAGCAAGCCCGACACCAGCCTGCCGGATCGCGCCCTGATGCAGAGGATCTGGGACGGATGGAACACGCTCAATCCCGCGAACGTCGCGCAATTCTACGCCAGCGGCCAGAACACTTTTTTCGACGTTGCCCCGCTCAAATACGATAGTTGGGATGCCTACCAGCAAGGCGTTAAGCAGGAATTAGCCGACTTCAAAGCGGCCACTTTCATCGTCAATGACGACGCCAAGATTTACCCGGCCGGCGAGTACGCGTGGGGCACAGCCACTGTGAAGTACGACATGACGCACCTGTCCGGCAAGCGCGACATGGGTAACCTGCGTTGGACAGTGGTGTGGCAAAAGCAGGACGCGAATTGGCTCATCGTGCACGAGCACGTTTCCATGCCTTTGCAGTAGGTTGGAGTGTCCTGACTCAGCGGAGACAGAGCAACACGATACAGCCCGACGGCGCCAGCCACGGGTCAGCAGCGCCCGCGGGGAAAGAGCACATCTCTGCGGGCGACCCCAAATCCCCCGTGACCTAAGTCACAGCCAAGGGTGACAAGGTCCATTAGGCTTCCTCTTGTAGGAAGACGCAATGGCAACTCAACTTCATATCGAAATCATCCCGGACCCTCCCCCGTCCTTGACCCCGGTCGCGGCGCCAGTTTCAGCTGAGCACACACCCGCCCGGCCGAAAAGGAAGTTCGTCCGACGCACCGACCAAGATTACTCGCAGACCCTGCGGCGCAGCTTGCAGCTCGGCTTTCTGCTGCTGAATGTGTACCTGGGCAGCGTGTTCTATTTGTGGGTCCGGCATTACGAAAGCGGCATGCGCACTCGCGCTGTCGTCCGGCCCGCCGGCGTTGAAGGTTGGCTGCCCATCGCGGGGATGATGAACCTGAAGTATTTCCTGGCGACCGGGCACGTGCCTGCCTTGCATCCCGCCGCCATGTTCCTGCTGATCACGTTTCTCGCCATGGCGTTCCTGTTCCGCAAAGCTTTTTGCGGTTGGCTTTGCCCAGTTGGAACGCTTTCTGAGTATCTATGGCTGGCGGGCCGCAAGCTGTTCGGGCGGAACTTTCATCTGCCGCGCTGGCTCGACATTCCCTTGCGTGGACTGAAGTATCTGCTGCTGGGATTCTTCGTCTGGGCGGTATCGTCAATGTCGGCCGGCGCCATCGCCGCTTTTATGCGCAGCCCCTATGGCATCATTGCCGACGTGAAGATGCTCAACTTCTTTCGCCACATTGGCCAGACGGGAGTGATCGTCCTTGCCGTTCTGCTGATCGCTTCCGTGTTCCTGCAGAACTTCTGGTGCCGCTACCTCTGCCCCTACGGTGCGCTACTGGGCTTGGCTTCGCTGTTCAGTCCGCTGCGCATCCGGCGAAATGCGGCGGCGTGCATCGATTGCGAAAAGTGCGCCAAAGCATGTCCGTCGATCTTGCCGGTCGATAAGCTGGTGAGCATCAGGTCCGCCGAATGTACTGGCTGCCTGGAGTGCGTGGCCGTGTGCCCGGCGAAAGGTGCGTTGCAGATGGCGCCGATCGCTGTGCGTCGGCCTGAGCGGCGCGGTATGCCCGCCTGGGTGATGGCCGCCGGAATCGCCGTCCTGTTCATCGGGATCGTCGGCTTCGCCAAGTCCGCCGGCTACTGGAACACCGACCTGCCGCAATCGATTTATCTTGATCTGGCGCCCCGTGCGGATCAGGCTTCACACCCCATGCCCGGCGATGCGGCGCTGAATCAGTAGCGGAGATCATCCTCGATTCGTGGGCGCGTCGGGGGCTTTACCTGAACTTATCGCTTTTAGTCGCCGGCGGGCGTGAGGCACGGAACTGCCGCCCGCACTTCTCGGTGCCTTTTCTCCCGCCGCCGCAGCATGGGCTGCTCCACTATGTAGTACGACAGGCAGGCGAACCCGATGGTGAGTGGGAGGGCGATTTTGAGCGGTTTGGGCTCGGGGTCATAGAAAAACAGTTGCTGCCATAGGTAAAGGCTGTAGCTGATTCTGCCCAGAAAAGCCACCGGTGCCAGGTTCAGAAGGCGGTATGGATGTTGCACCACATGCAGCAGCACGCCGGCAATGCAGAAGTTCATCAGCGGCCATAACACAAAAAGCATGAAGAGCGTGCGTGCGGGCGTGTCGGCGGGGAAATAAGGAATCAGGGCGATTGCCAGCACCATGGCGAGCGCGAGCCAGCGGCTGATCTTGGGCATGCGTTTTGCAAGAATTGCCAGTAGACACCCCACCGCAAGGTTGTCGGCCACTGTGGGGAAAGTGCCGTATCCGCCGCCCGCCACTTTGAAGGCGTAGCAGGCGGCGCTGAAAACCGGGGCCATGACCATGACGCCCAGAAGAATCGCTGTCTGATGGCGAAAGAACTTCTTCAGCACACCCGGCCAGACAAAGTAAAACTGCTCCTCCACCCCGAGCGACCACAGGTGCCCGATAAACCAGGGGCGCGCAAAATCAAAATTCACCACATACAGGACGGCGGCCGCTGCGTGATACCAGCGCAGCTCGTGCGAGAACAAGAGCATCACCGGGATCATGTAGGCGAAAGCCGCCGGCAGGATGCGATATGCGCGGCGAATGTAGAACTCGCGCAGGCTGATGGTCGAAGTCTTTTCGTGCTCGCGCAGCAGCAAGGTGGTGATCAGATAGCCGGAGATTACGAAGAAGATCCGCACGCCGGTGTTGGCATACACGGAGGCGAAGCTCAGCACATGGTGTTCGGACAGGATATGTCCGGCGATGACCAGCGAAATAGAAATCGCCCGCAATCCGTCGAGAGAAGGGATGCGCTTCACTGCGGGGATCATAACGTCTTACGAGGGTCCGACCGGAGTGCCTTGGCGGAGTCCTGGCGGTCAAAACAGGCCGCCTGAGAAGCCCCGAATCGTGGTATAATCCGGTCTTGGTAGTTATCCCTTAACTCATTGTAAATACAACAAGTTAGAAGCTGCGTTGGCGTCTGCGTAAAGTTGCGCTGACGGCCGAAAGCTGAGAGCTAATCATGGCTGACGATCAGAATCCTGAACTTCCCCTGACTCCGCCGCCCGGCGGAGACGGCACCGGCATTCCCGGCGCTGCGAACATTCAACCCGTCAACATTGAAGAGGAGATGCGGCGGTCGTATCTCGACTATTCCATGTCGGTGATCATTGGCCGCGCCTTGCCCGACGTACGCGACGGATTGAAGCCGGTGCATCGGCGCATTTTGTACGCCATGTATGACATGAATCTGCTGCACAACCGCAAGCACAGCAAGTGCGCCGGCGTGGTGGGAGAGTTGCTCAAGAAATATCACCCGCATGGTGACAGCGCGGTGTACGACGCTCTGGTGCGCCTGGCACAGCCTTGGAGCCTGCGTTATCCCCTGATCGATGGGCAGGGGAATTTCGGTTCTGTCGACGGCGACCCTCCCGCGGCGTATCGGTACACCGAATGCCGCATGACCCGCATCGCTGAGGAAATGCTAGCCGACATCGACAAAGATGCGGTTGATTTCGCGCCGAACTTCGACGAGCAAACCAGCGAGCCCACAGTCCTGCCCACGCGCATTCCCAATCTGCTGATCAATGGCTCAAACGGCATCGCGGTTGGCATGGCGACCAACATTCCACCGCACAACCTGACCGAGATCGTCGACGCCACCATCACCTTGGTGAACAATCCGCACACGCCGCTGCCGGAGATTTTGAAGATCGTAAAGGGTCCCGACTTTCCAACGGCTGGGATCATCCACGGCAAGTCCGGAATTCAGGAAGCCTACACTAATGGCCGCGGCCGTTTCATGATGCGCGCCCGTGCCGCCATCGAAAACATCACCAAAGAGCGCCAGGCCATTGTGGTTACCGAAATTCCTTACCAAGTCAACAAAGCGCGCTTGGTCGAGCGCATCGCGCAACTCGTGAATGACAAGGTTATCGACGACGTCTCCGACATTCGCGACGAAAGCGACCGCGACGGTATGCGCATTGTGGTCGAGCTGAAGCGCGGCGGCGAGCCGCAGCTTGTGCTCAACCAACTGTTCAAGCACACCTCCATGCAGGAAGGTTTCAGCATGATCTTCCTCGCGGTGGTGAATGGGCAGCCCAAGGAAATGGGGCTGATCCAGGCGATCCAGCACTTCATCGACCATCGCGTGGATGTTGTCCGCCGCCGCACCGCGTTCCTTCTGCAAAAGGCGAAAGACCGCGAGCACATTCTGGAAGGCTACCTCACCGCGCTTGATCACCTCGACAACGTGATCACGATCATTCGCGCCAGCGCCAACCGCGCCGACGCCCGCGATAACCTGGTGCTGTACTTCGCCGGAAAAAAGATTGACATCAATACGACCGGCCGCCCGCCCAGGCTCGATCCCGAGAAACCGTTTACGGCAACTCAGGCAGATGCCATCCTCGAATTGCAATTGCACCGCCTGACCAGGCTTTCGATCGACGAAATCTCGAAGGAGTTGAATCTCACGCGGGGGAATATCGCCGAGTTCGAATCCATCCTCGGCTCCGAGAAAAAGCTGCGCGGCGTGATCATCAAAGAACTCGAAGAAATCAAGAAGCTCTACGGCGACGAGCGCCGCACGGTGATTGAAGACGAGGCGGCGGAGATCAAGCTGGAAGACCTGATCGCCGACGAGCAAGTGGCCGTCACCGTGAGCCACAGCGGCTACCTGAAACGCACGCCCATCTCGACTTACCGCATGCAGCGCCGCGGAGGCACGGGCCGCACCGGCATGAAGACGCGCGACGAGGATTTTGTCGAGCATCTGTTCATCGCCTCGACCCACGCCTACATTCTGATTTTCACCAACACCGGACGCGTGTACTGGCTGAAGGTGTATGAAATTCCCGACGTCAGCGCCGCCGGAAAAGGCAAGCACGTGGGCAACCTGGTGGCTCTGCAACCGGGCGAGACCGTGCGCACCATGCTGGTGGTGCGCCATTTGGAAGAAGCGGGTAAACACATCCTCTTCGCCACCCGCAACGGCACGGTGAAAAAGACCGAGCTGAAGGATTTTTCCAACGTCATGGCGCGCGGCATCATCGCCATCGGCATTGAGCCGGGCGATGAACTGGTCGGCGTCACCCTGACCGACGGCAACCAGATCGTGTTTCTGGCTTCGCACGACGGGCAGGCGATCCGCTTTGACGAAGAAGATGTGCGCCCCATGGGCCGTCCGGCGTATGGCGTGCGTGGCATGAAGCTCGACAAGGACGACTACATCGTCGGCATGGCGACCACGGCGAAAGATGTGAAGAAAGCGGAGGCCGAAGCTGAGCAGGCGAAAGCTAAGGCTGGAATTGCCGAGGCGACCGCTACGGATGAGACGATTCCGATTAAGGGGTCGCTGATTCTGTCTGTGACGGAGGGCGGCTACGGCAAACGCACTCCCGCCGACGAATATCGCCTGCAAGGACGCGGCGGCTCGGGTGTGATCAACGTCAAGACCACCGCGCGCAACGGCAAAGTCGTGGGCATTGCGCAGGTGACGGAAGAATCCGAAGTGATGCTGATCAGCCAGTACGGCAAGATCATCCGCATGGATTCGAGCACCATTCGCGAATCCGGCCGCGCCGCCCAGGGCGTGCGCCTGCTGCAGTTGGAGGCGGGCGACCGCGTCGCCGCAGCGGTGGTCATCCCGCCCGAAGAGGAGCCGAACGGCAACGGGACGCTGATTCAATAGAGCGTGAATCTCAGTTCTGCGGCTTGTCGAGAGGAAGACTCAATTGCGCTGGATCGATGAATGTCCTTTCTTTTTCAAAGATAATCTCGACGGCCTTTTCCTGGTAGGAGACCTTAAGAGCAAGGCCGAGATGCCTGAGATGAATGCGTATTGGCCCGCGCAGACGTCCTGGGGCTGCGGGTATCAGCGGCACTATGATGCGGTCATGTTGTGTCTTGGGTCGACGTCCTGCGGCAACGACAGACTTGGGAACGGGACTAGCCACCTTGGATCTGTCTCGTCCGAATAGCTCGGAGTCGGACCGCACTGCCACCAGTGGGGTATCTTCTGTCTCGATAAGAACAATCCCGGTCCCGAATCCGCCTAGCTTCCGGCGCTTCCGGGCTGCATCCTGCTCAAGCTGGCTGATCGGCTGCTTGATCGCTCGGCAAAGCGCCCTCAAAACCTCGTACACGTCCGCCATTTCGGCGCGGAGACCGTCGATGGAATTTGTCCCTAGAACCTCGAGGGATTCTTCCACAACCTTAGTTTTCAGAACATCTAGAAGTTCGTCACTGGGAAGTTTGAGAACCTCTGCACGCTCACCCCGACGACGAATCTGGATCGGTATTCTATCCCTCACCAATTTCTGGAACCTCTGCCTAACAGACTTCGGGTTGATGGGATCGACGCAGGCAACTTGCGCGCCAGTGCGCTGCAGAACATAGAAGGCGTGCGAAAGGGGACTGCCTTCAAGATCAATACGCAATCCTTGACTCCTAACGGCGTCGCCAAGTTGTTTCAAGAACGATTCGTCACGGAGATGCGGACCATCGGGCCGCAGGACGACTGAAGACGATTGCGTTGGGTTCTCCTTTAACAATGCCAAGTCGCGCCTGTTTCTTACGAGGAAGGGGGTGGACTTGAAGTGCAAGCCAACTGCCGAGCCTATCTGGCTCGGGGCGTCGCCCGGCAAGCTCCGCCAGGGAAGAAGTTTAGGATGGCCAGAGTCAGGAAGCACTCCTGCGAACCACATTGTGACCACCGGTTTTTGCAGCTTCTCCGCGAGCCGCGCGCTCGCACGGGCAATAGCCCGCAGGCTGCCGTTGTCGAGTGCGGGTTTCCAGTCCCACGGGGCGCCAAGCTGCTCGACACTCCATTTCTCGCTAGGAAGGGCTGCTAGGAATGCTGGCTTGTACCTGATACGCGCCGCTGCTAGCGCACCTGTCCGGCTGTCGACCTCGAATGAATCGTGTGGGCAGAACTCGAGTCCGTCCGGCAGTCCCCACAGCGCGTCGATCCGAACCCGTCCGCTGTTCGGCGTCGCAAGGGAAAAAGCCGAAGCGATTGCTGGAATAAAACGATGCGCAATGAAGCAAACTCGGTCGGCCGGTACTCCGGAGGCGGCTAAAACGCGGGCAGTCCGCTTGAGAAAGTCAAGCGCTCCGGTCGCGCTTGTAAGTCCCGTCGTGTGCGGCGCGAACAGTGTGGTCTCTCCACGAATGTCGGACCTGATTACCAGGGGCGACGCGGTGAGCTCTGTGAGATCTGACAGCAGCCCCTTTGGAGCCCGTCCCTTAGCCAAGGCGCTGATGGCAGCCTTGCCTTTCAGAATGAAGAGCGAGGTGGTCGGAAGCCCGGCCGCCTTGAACGTGCAAACGCACTGCAGTTTCTGCCATGGGCTAGTACGGCCAGCGAACAGACGAAAAAACTGCAACCGATGCGGCCGGACCGGACCAACTGCCCTGCTGCTCGCCGGCTCGGGTGAACGACCCGCCTTCTCGGGCGCTTCGTCATTCTGGACGACCCAAAGACGCTCGCCGTCCCAAACCCACTCCAGATGACGCCTCGTCTTCCGGTCATAAAAGTACCTGCCTACTGCGCGCAGATTCTCCAGCAGCCTACGGGCCGTCTCGCACCGAAGCTCGCCGGTCGACGCAGGAGCGTGGCGCTCAACACGAAGCCGAAAGACCCTCGGAAGAGTTCCCGGAGGGCTGTCCCTCGAAGGACTCATCTCGCAGATCCACCGCCGAATTTCCTCCGCTACCCTGCGCTGATTTGACAGGAACCCGCTGCTAATTGGGGAGCGATATATCTGGACAACGAGTCCGATCGGGTTGCCCCCGGGCGTTTCTGTAGCAGTTTTGAAAACTGCATTTGCCCCAGCCAAGATTCCGTCGAGAGTCCCATCGCACTGGAAGCTTTTCAGCAGGCCCCGCTCTTCAAGGCCCTCTCGTTCTGCGTTCGACCGGACGATTAGTGAGTTATCCTCTGGCGGCGCTCCAAACTTGACCAGCTGCTGTTCGAGTTCCGCGATCTCCGCGTTGTCCAGAAGGTCATGAAGGGACAATGGTCGGGGTGTGGCCGCGAGGTAGCGGCGGTGAAGTTCATTCGAGATCGAGAAGAATGGAGGCACCCAGTCCTGCGGTAGTTCCAACAGGCCCTTGAGTTTTCCGCCCGGCTCTTGGATATCGCAGAGTTTCGCCATCTTTGTAGGGACCGCCTAGTCGGCTCTGGGTGAGGGAGGGTGAGAAGACGCCTTACGGCTAGTTGCATGTCGAGTCCGCCCGAGCAAGGTTTCGGCGATCTCGGCCAGTTTTGCCAACGCATTGTCCGAGAAGAACCCTATGAGAAATCCAAATGCCGTAGTTCTGGCGTTGGTTGATACGACCGCAGGGTCGAACGCTGAAACTGACTGGACAATTGCCACAGTGAAAAACGCAAGCCCACCAGATATCAGTGGTGTCAGATAACGCCAAGGCCGCCTATCCAAGTGCCATTCCTGTTTAGCCACGGTGTGGTAAAGCCACTTCATGGCAAACAGAACGCCGCCCAAGGCCCCGCTCAGCCCCGCAAAGGCATACCTGGAGAATACCCGAGTATCTGCAGCCGACAGATGTAGGAGGCTCTGCGGACGCCTAAGCCATACGAGTAAGATCATGACCAGAGCCATGACCATAAACACGACGAGATAGGCTGCCTCTCGTCGGATGAACTTCCATGCCTCTGGCTCGTACCTCGATTGCCACTCCCCCGGTCGGCGACCGTCTGTTAAGTCCTCGGGTGCAAACCCCGATTCCCCGCCCAAGCCGCTTGGATGGCTGCCAGTTGGCATTCAGACTCCTATCGCGGTATGCTCAAGGGTGCGAAGCACGTTCTCCACATGAGGGTGCGTTGCGTAGTCGAAAAGCTCCGGGATACCGAGTCGATTTGCGATTGCTCTTCGCAGTGGCTGCCTCATATCAAGTGGCGGCTGGATCCATGCCATGGCTGCTCCGGGCTCGCCGACGACGGCATAGTTAATACCCGCCCCATGCAGAGCGCCGAGCCGTGACAGCTCCTCCAACTCTTGCCAGATGGCGTTCGGGATGATCGAATCAACCGCTTCCACCAGAGAAAAGTTCAAAGGTGCGACGTGGAAGTGGAGGTGGTCGACGCCACACCCCAAGGACATTCCAGAGACGCTAGGCCCGTGCTCGAAGATGGTGGCTGCACCAAAATGACGCTCCACAGTTTGTCTGGCGAGATCGATTGCTTGCTCTAGTCCGCTAAACTCATCCGGCAAGAGCTCACCTGAACACAGCAAGTGCCGCTTCGACACAACGAGTAGCCAGCCGGGAACTAAGGATCCCTTGGTCGGAACGATCGTATATCCGTCTGTCTCTGCAATCGTCGTATCCCAGGGAGCATCCGACGCCCCAAGAATCAGTCGCTCACAAAACGTGCACTTGGCTTTTCGAAGGGTATTCATGTGAGAAGTGTATCGTTCGTCAAATCCAATCGCAATACGTGCCGGGGGAACCCCAGGGATCCATCCCTGCTAAACATCCCTTTTCGCCCCTGTCCCGCTCCCATGGCATTACAGAGGATGCATGCAGCTTAAGCCGCCACGGACCGAGCTCTGGAATGATTGCACAGTACGTATGCCCGGCGAAAATTCCTCACAACGCCGCTACCCTGCGTTGTACCAGCACGAAGTACAGAGCCACCAGAATCAGCACCACTCCGTTGACGCCCAGCACGACCGGCGCGGTGAACATGGGCACGAGCCATCCCGACAACAGATTCCCCATCGGCATACCGCCGCGGAAAGCGAAGTTGTACACGCTCATCACCCGCCCGCGCATGTCGTCGGTGGTAATCAACTGCACCAGCGAATTCACCGAAGCGAATACAGCCATCATGGAGAAGCCCACCAGCACCAGCATGGCGTAGCTCAAGGGCAGCGACTTGGAAAGAGCGAAGCCTGAGATCCCCGCACCCAGGCTCATGAGCATGGTCAGCGCGACCCGCCCTTTGCGGCGTATGTTGCCCAGCGACGCCATGGTCAGCGATCCCAGAATTGACCCGACTCCCATCAACGCCAGCAGGTTGCCGAAGGTCTCCGGACCGCGGCGGAAAATGTCTTTGACGAACACCGGAATGTAGGTTCGCAGCGGCATACTCAAGCAGGTCATGCAGAATGCCAGCACGATGAGCGCTTCCATGGCGTGCTGCTTGCGAACAAACTTGATGCCTTGCTTCAGGCTGCTGAAGATCGAGTCGTCGGTTTTCTGTGGCAGGAAGCGGATAGAGAGAATCGAGAGCGAAATAACCGGCGCCAGGAAAGAGATGGTATTCAACCCAAAGCACCACGATTCGCCCAGTTTTGCCAGCGCCTGCCCGGCCAGCGCCGGACCGACCGTCACTGCCAGGTTGAACTGGATGGCGTTGAGCGCGATGGCGTTGGGCATATCTTCCCGTTTGACCAGCGTGGGAATCAATGCCTGGTATGCTGGCCCGCCGAACGCTTGCGCGAAACCGGAGGCGAACGACAAGCAGAGAATGTGCCAGACGTGCACCGTGTGGGTTGCTACCAGAATGGTAAGCAGCCCCGCGCTGGCCATTTGCACGTACTGCGAGCCCAGCAGAATCCGCCGCCGCTCAATGCGATCAGCGATCACCCCGCCGATCAGCGAGAAAAGAAAAATGGGCAGGCCGCCCAGAAACTGGTCAAGCGCCAGCAGAAACGCCGAGTGGCTGAGCCGGTAGATCAGCCAGCCCTGTGCCACAATCTGCATCCAGGTGCCGATGCTGGATGTGCACGCGCCGATCCACATGAGCCGAAAATCGCGATATTGGAATGCCTTGAAGACCCTGCGAAGCGTTCCCGTCGCCATAGGCTCTGCGTTCGGTCGCGGGATGCTGATAGCCGGCTCCGTCATTTCTGCACGAGCTGTATTAGATTGTTGCAAGTGTCCTTAAGAACCGGGATTGTTTCCAGCTCGACCGTCGCCGGCCCCCACGACCGGCACTAACCCGATATTGCTTGGACGTTCCGGCGGCACAACCGTCAACCTGCCCCCGTTTCGAAAACCGCGAAACGTAGGGCACCCTACCGCCCTATTTTCTCGACCGCGGCCAGCGGGCGATCACGGTGGTCGAAATGCCGCCGCGAGGCCGAAAATCACCCTTGACCTCCGCCCACACCGGACGCGCCCATTTCACTACGTCCTCCAACACCCGGTTTACGATGTTCTCCTGAAAGATGCCGAGGTTGCGATAGGCCTGCAGATACTCCTTCAGCGACTTCAATTCCAGGCAGAGTTTGTCGGGCATGTAGCGAATGGTCAAGGTGCCGAAATCCGGCAGGCCGGTCTTGGGGCAAACCGAAGTGAATTCCGGATCATCGACCACGATTTCGTAGCCGGGAAACTGATTGGGCCAGGTCTCAATTTCAGGAAATTTGGCGTCGAGACCGGCCTCGGCGTGTTCTTTGGTGTAGCGCGCGGCTTTGGCCATACCCCCGATTGTACCCAGAAGCCCGGCTCCGGGCAGCAGATTCTGGTAACCGAGCACAGGAAAGCGGAAAGGAGTGTCCGCGTCACACCTCGCGGATGCTAGACTATTCCGTCACTTTGGGGAGAGGGATTCTTGCTGATTGAACCGGTTCTGATCGTGCATGGCGGAGCTTGGGCCATCCCTGACGACATGGTGGAAGCCCACCTGAATGGGGTCCGCAACGCGCTGGCCGCGGGATGGAAGGTTCTGAACCGTGGCGGTTCAGCGCTGGACGCGGTTGAGGAAGCCGTCGTCCTCATGGAAGACGACGAGACCTTCGACGCCGGCCGCGGCAGCTTCTTGAATCGCGACGGAAAAGTGCAGCTTGACGCGCTCATCATGGAGGGCGCGACCCTGCGCGCCGGCGGGGTCGGAGGCGTGGAGCGCCTGCGCAATCCGGTGCGCGCTGCCCGCAAGATTCTCAGCGAAAGTCCGCACGTGTACTTTGTTGCGGAGGGAGCCGAGCGCTTTGCTGCCGAGCACGGCATCCCGCTTTGCGACAACGAGGACCTCATTATTCCCCGGGAAGTCGAGCGTTTGCGCGAATATCAGGCGCACGCCGCCGAACGGGCGCCGAATCTTTTTGCCCCTGCCGTTTCCCACGACACCGTTGGCGCTGTGGCCTTGGACGCCAAAGGCAACATTGCGGCTGCCACTTCGACCGGAGGCACTTTGAACAAAGCTCCCGGTCGGCTGGGCGACTCATCGCTCATAGGTTGCGGCTGCTACGCCGACAACAAAACCGCAGCCGCCTCGCTGACTGGATGGGGCGAGCCGATCATGAAACTGGTGCTGGCCAAGTGGGCCACCGACCGCGTCGGCTCCGGCAGTCTGCCGGAGTGGGCCGCCGCCGAGGCCATTCACCATCTGGAGCACCGCGTTAAGGGGCATGGCGGCATCATCCTGCTGGATGGGAGGGGCCGGTATGGCATCTTCCATAACACTCCCCGGATGGCTTGGGCCGTGAAAGGCATGCGCGAAGAAAGTTCGGGCGTTGTTCGCAGCGGACGGGGGTAAGCTCCGCGGTCCCCAAGAAATTCACGACAAATTCATCTTCCGGTAAAACTCCTGCCGCACAAGTTTCCTAATATGACCGCTTGCGGTACAGAACCCTGCGACGGCACGCAAGCGGTTGGATACAATTCTCAACCTCAACCTCATGCGGCGGCCAGTAGCCGCCCCCAACCAGCGAAAGGAGATTCCACCATGCAATCGAGAGTTCGCGCGCATCGCCCGTATTTTTGGCTTCTGTGCCTTCTGGCTGTGATGTTGCTCACGGCCACGAGTGGCATGGCGCAATCGCGCCGCCTGGTTACCGGCAAGACCATCTCTTGGCCCCCATTGGGGACTCAGCTTAACGTCGGCAGCCTTCCGATGAACATGGCTCTCTCGCCAGATGGCAAATACGTCCTGGTGAGTGACATGGGCTTCGACCAGTATCTGACCTCGATCAGCGCCAAAACTGGCGCCTATGTTTCCAACATTTTCTACGATAACTGCGACTACTGCTATTACCAGAATACGAACGGTCTCTACTACGGCATCGCTTTTGGCGGCAACGGGACGGTGTACGCCGCGCAAGGCGGCAACAATACCATCGACGTGCTGAACCTGGGAAGCGACGGCGTTCTTGCCGACCTGGGCAGCTTCCAAGCAACTCAATCCACGGATTTTCCATCCGGCTTGGCAACCGACACACGCGGCTATCTTTATGTGGTGAACAACGACCCTAGCACCTTTTTTGTGCCCGGCAGCGTTGCCATCTACTCGCAGAGCACGCAGACCGAGGTCGGACGTTACTCCTTCACCGGCAGCTGGTATGGCACGCCCAACTATCCACTCTCCATTGCGGTCCTGTCCAACGGTTCCAAGGCGTATGTTTCCAGCGAACGTGACGGCGGGGTATACGATCTGAATACTTCCAGCCCTGCCAGTCCGACGTTGACGGGTTTTATCACGACCGGGGCCAATCCCGACGCGCTGATGCTGAACCAGTCGCAGTCGCTGCTCTACGTGGCCAATGCGGGCAGCGATACGGTGTCGGTGATTAACACCTCCAACGACGTGGTTCAAGGCTCGATTTTGCTGCGTCCGGCGCAGTTTCAGAACGTGGCGGGCACATCGACTCCGACCGGGCTGGCGCTTTCTCCAAACGGAAAAACGCTGTATGTTGCTTTGGGCGACCTCAGCGCCGTAGCCGTTCTGGCAGTTAATGGATCGGACTTGAGCCTTGAAGGGTACATTCCGGGCGGGTGGTATCCGACCGGAGTCGTGGCCCCGACCAACAAAAGCATTCTGGTGGCCTACGGCAAAGGCACCCAAACGCGCTATCCCAGCACCGGCTACATCCAGTGGGATTTCAACTCCAGCCCCTGGTACGACCAGCATCTGATTCAAGGTCAAGTGGCTTTCATCACTGGGCTGGACGACCAGAACAAGCTGCAACAGTGGACGGCTGCGGTGTTGGATAACGCGGGTGCGCCCAGGGAGGATCACCGGCTCGATTGGCTCGGCTTGAAGTCGGGCAAGATCAAGCACGTGTTTTACGTTGTCAAAGAAAACCGGACCTACGACCAAGTGCTGGGCGATGTTCCCGAAGGCAATGGCGATCCCAGCTTAGCGCTGTTTGGCGTAAACGTGACTCCGAATCTGCACGCTCTGGCGCAGCGCTTCGTGTTGCTGGACAACACCTACAGCAACAGCGAGGTCAGCTTCGATGGTTGGGCGTGGCTTACGCAAGGCATCGCCAACGAGGACGAGATTAAAGATGTTCCCTACAACTACAGCGGCCGTGGCCGCAACTACGATGTTGAAGGCCAGAACAACGGCTACGACGTGGGCGGCTTCCCGGCATACGATCCCGATGGGCATCAGATCTCGCCGGTCTACTTCCCGAACGGCGCTCCTGCCATTCCGGACGTCACTCAAGGTCCGGGTGGACATATCTGGGATGCTGTGGAGGCTGCTGGGATAACCTACCGCAACTACGGGTTCTTCCTGTCAACCGGGATATCCGACGGCCACGGCAACGTGATCATGCCGGACAATTACCCCGACGTTGTGGGCAACCAACCGCCCGGCCACGATTTGGCGGGTGTAAGCGACTGGGATTACCGGCGTTTCGATAGCGACTATCCAGATAGTGACGCCTCGACGTACTACACCAACCACGGCGTGCAGAACTGCTCGTATCAGGAAACTGGCTTCGGCAAGTACAACTCGCCGAGCCGCGCTGACGAGTGGATCCGCGAGTTCAACGAGATGCTGGCTCAGGATCCTACGGGCAATTCTGTGCCCCACTTTGAAACCATACGGTTGCCGCACGACCATACGCAAGGTCCCACCTCAGGCGATTTTGCGCCGGTCGCGGAAGTTGCCGACAACGACTATGGGGTTGGGCAAATCGTACAGGCAATTAGTAATAGTCCCATCTGGACCAGCACGGCCATCTTCGTCATCGAGGACGATTCGCAGGACGGCCCCGATCACGTTGATGCCCATCGTCAAACCGCCTACGTCTTCAGCCCTTGGATCACGCAAGGGGCGATTGACCACACCTTCCACAACCAGACCAGCGTGCTGAAGACCATGGAAATGCTGCTGGGCCTGCAACCGCTGACCTCCTATGATGCGACTGCCACCCCAATTATGGATTGGAACAGTCAACCCGCCAACAATGCGCCGTACACCGCGATCCTGCCGGCGCAGGACATCATTTGCGCTCAGTCTCCGGACCTGAAGAAATTGGGCCCGTCCGATCCGATGCGCAGAATGATGATGCGAGCCGCCCAGATGGACTTCGTCCATCCCGACAGCGCCCCGGAACGGGAACTGAACGAGATGATCTGGAAGTCCGTGAAGGGCATGGACTCGAAAATGCCAGAGCCGCGGCACACTGTGGTGCCAGCCGACGCGGATAACGACTAGGGTGTAAGGCGGTCTAACCAAACAGGGGCAGGCTTCGGCTTGCCCCTCACACTTTGGAAGCTCCTACTATCGCCCCCGTTGACCGACCCTGATGGCAGATAACTCCGGGGCTCCAGCGCACGGCCAAAACCGGATCGACAGGGGACATAGGGGATCAAAATTTCTTGCAGTATTCACAGACCGGTCGCATTATCGTAACAGGGGGGCTTTAGGCTCTTGGGTGCTTTAGGTCCAGAATTCCTGTAAAAAGCCCCGTGCTTCGCCTGCTTTAGATTTATGCTGCCCACGAATCGAGCAGCGACGTTTCCAAGCCCACTGAGTGGCCTGTCGCCGTATCATTGTTGGGAGCCGAGATGATAGGAGGGTCCGTGGTCGGATCAAACAGAATAGTATGCCTCGTGGCAAGTTGGCTGGCGGTTTGTATCGTGCTGGCTTGCACCCCGCTGCTGACAGGCCAAAATGTCGTTCTCTCCGGCGCGGCCAGCGGACGGGTCACGGACCAAAGTGGTGCGGTCGTACCCAGCGCGTCGGTGGTGATGAAGAACCTCGCCACCGGCGTGGAGCAGACCGCCCAGACCAACCAGACCGGGTTTTACAGCTTCCCTGCGGTCATGCCTGGCGCTTATTCTATCACCGCTAGTCTCAAGGGTTTTCGCGACGTCCAAGTCAGCCTGGTAAGAGTTCTGGTGGGGAATATGACGGTGCAGGACATCAGGCTGCAAGTGGGAGCCGGTGCGGAGATCGTGAAAGTGAGCGGGACAACACCGCTCTTGCGTCCCGCGGAATCCTCCGCCAGCACGGTGATGGAGCGATCCTTCATTGAGGAGTTGCCGCTCAACGGCCGCCGTTACACCGACTTCGCAACCCTTTCGCCCAATACCAGCTACGACGGCGACACCGGCTTGGTCAGCATTGCCGGACAACAGGGCGGTGAAGACTCGGGTTACGCCAACGGAAATGGTTCTAGTGCCTTCACGGTGAACGGAACCAACGCTACCAGCAATTACTTTGCGGACATTCTAGGCCGTTACCGTATCCCCTACTTGTACGGCGAAGATTCGATCCAGGAGTTTCAAGTTTCTGTGAGTCCGTATTCGGCGGTCTACGGCGGCGGAGCAGGCTTCGTCAATGCGGTGACCCGTTCGGGAAGCAACGCTTTCCACGGCAGTGTGTTTTATTACAACCGAAACTCGGTGACTGGAGCCAACGATGCTCTCGACAAAGCGGCCGGCTTCCCCAAACCCGAGGACTCTTTGCAGCAATTTGGCGCCGGGGTGGGCGGACCCATTGTGCGCAACCGCTTATGGTTCTTCGTGGATTATGAGCAGCAACTGCGAAGCGATCCCATTCCCGTCATCAACTCAGCGTTGACTGCAACACCCGCCAACTTGGCCAGCTTCTTGAGTGCGAATTTTGGCATCCCCGCCGGGACGACGCTGCCTCCGCCGAACGGGCTGTTTCCGGTACCAGGCAGCAACCTCTCGCCTGATCCAAGCAATCCGGTTTACCTGCAACAAGTATCGAACGTGATGAACGCGCTGAACTCCAATCTCGGCACCAAGCCGCGCCAGCGCAACGATCTGGTGATTTCGCCCCGGCTGGACTATCAGGCAAGTCCTCGCGATAACCTGTTTCTCAGTTTCAATGTGAATCGCTTTAGTTCGCCGGGAGGTGTGATCACCGACCCTACGGTCGGCGATTATGGCCTGCAGATTCTGGCCAACGCTTACGTGCATACCTTCCAAGCCACATTGGGATGGACGCACGCCTTCTCGTCTGGGCTGCTGAACGAATTCCACGCCGGCACTTCGCAGGACAACCAAGTTTCCACCCCCACTGGTCTGGCTCCCAATGCACCCACGATCATCCTGGATAGCCCGTCCGCGTTCACCATGGGAAACGCTCCCTTCTCGATCGGAAGAGTTTTTGAAAAACAATACTCAATCTCCGATCGCGTCGACTACGTAATCGGCAGGCATACCCTGCAGTTCGGTTTCGACATGACCCGCGCCTGGGACGCAGACACCAACGATGGAGGCGCCGACCCCAACGCCGCCGTTGACTTTGGTTCGCCGCTTGGCAGTTACGAGTTTTCCAACCTCCAGGATTTTGCCCTGGGTCAGTACAACGTATTCAGCCAGACGGCCGGAAACCCGACTTTCTCATTTTCAGTCCCGTATTACGGGTTCTACGTACAGGATTCCTTCCGGGCCTTGCCCCAGCTGACTTTGGAAATGGGCTTGCGTGAGGATTTCCAGGTTTACCCGCAACCGATGGAGAATCCGGCTTTTCCGCTGACCGGCCAGTATCCAAACCAGTTTCTGCGTCTGGCGCCACGCTTCGGTTTTGCCTGGCAACCCCTCTCGAAGACGGTCGTGCGAGGAGGCTTCGGTCAGTTCTACACCAATATGAACGGCCTGAATTACCGCAATGCCGTTGCCTCCAATGGACTAGCGTCACAGCAGTCATCGGTAAGTATCAATTACACGGCGGGCGCTCCCAACCAGCAGCTACCCACATTCCCCAATATTCTCCCCAGTAATTCTCCGCTGTTCCAGGCGTCTCCCGACATTTCCCTGGTCTCTCCACAATTTCACGTGCCTTACATCTTGCAAGCCAGCTTGCAAATTGAGCGGGAGATTTTCGACAACACCACTCTCAGTATCGGCACCATGTGGAACCACGGAGTGCACATCCTTTCCGGCAGCGCCTATGATTTAAACCTCAATCCGCTGCAAGGCACGACCACCTATGTCGTTTGTCCTCCAGGCACAACTTCGGCCCCCTGCAGCGGGCAATCCATCGTTCTGCCAAACATGGACAATGGTCTGCTGACCGAAGGCCGCATCAATCCCAACTTGGGGCAGATCAACGAACTCATCAGCCCTGCTCAAAACGTTTACAACTCGTTCTTTGTGCAGTTGCTGCGCCGCATGTCGCAAGGCCTTTCATTGCAGTTCTCCTACGCCTTCGCCAAGAGCATCATGCTGGATGGCATGGACTTCAACAATCAGTTCGACTTCAGCAACACCCATGCTCCATCTCTGCTCGACCAGCGGCATCGGATCAGCGTCGCTGCGGTTTACCGGCCCGGGCTGGAGAGACTAACCAACTCAGACGCGGGGCGTGCCTTGCTCTCGGGCTGGAGGCTTAGCAGCGTGATGGAGTTTTCTTCCGGTCGTCCGTATGCCGGCTTGCTGAGTTCCGCCTGCACCAGTTCGACCCTGTCATTCTCGAATTGTGGCGGAGCCGATGGAAATCTGAACGACACTGCCTTCAACCAGGACACAGCCAACACCGCAGCCGGCATCAATAACGGAGGCCCCACGCCGGGCATCGGTCTGAATTCTTTCTACGGCCCATGGCTGGAACGCATCGACCTGGCGCTGGCGCGCAGTTTTCAGGTTAAGGAAGGCAAAGAACTGCAATTCGAAGTCCAGGCATTCAATTTGTTCAACCACGCCAACTACTACGTGCAGAACGGCGACGGAATCAATCAGTTGCAATACAACCCCATCGGCACTAACTGCGGCGATGGAGTTACTCTCAACCAAACTTGCTATTTGGTGCCGAACTCCGGCCCGGGAAATTTCGGAGCCCTGCAGGAAATCAGCCCCAACGGCTTGCCACGCGTGCTGCAGTTTTCCGCGCGGTTCACCTTTTAGAAAAGGCCGCAGTTTGCGGCGTCTTCGCGAGATTGTCATCTCGACCGGAGCGTTCCCTCCCGTCTGCGGAAGGGAACGCGGAGCGGAGAGACCTGGTGTTTCCTGCCGGCTGCACGCACTGTGAAATCGCTTTAGCCAGCAGCCAATCTCCGCCGCCCCCCTCACACCCGCAGAATCATGACTTCGGTCGCTTTGATGAGCGCCGCCGCGGTTTGTCCCGCTTTGAGTTGCATCTCTCGCGCCGACCGTGCCGTGATGATTGACGTAATCTGCTGATCGCCAATCGAAATTCTCACTTCCGCCATCAATCCGCTGATGCGGACCTCCTCGATTCGTCCCACCAGTTGATTGCGTCCGCTACAGTGCCGCGCCACCTCCCGGCGCTCCGTCTCCGTTCTTCCACGCGTCCGGTAGAGCAACCGGTCCAGCTCGCTTTGCGGGATACGGTGATGCCCGCCGGCAGTCCGCACGCTGCGGATCTTCTTCTTGTAGATCCACTGCTTGATGGTCGGAAAGCTGATTCCCAGCTGCAACGCGGCATCGCGCAGCCTCAGCAGGCTCTCGCTTTTCGCTTCGGATTCTCCGTTCCTCCTCATCGGAACGCAATCCTATTCTGAACCGGCTCACTGGTCAACGGGAGTCACGGCCCTCCCGCATGGCATATAACCATACATAAGTTGACAGTAGAACTGAATGTACTATACGATTCAGTCTTCCCATACAGCGCTACTCCCGGAGGCTCAATGCGTCAGTTTAGCTGGTTGTTTGTCGTGCTTGTTTTCAGCCTCTCGTCAACTGTGGCATCCGCCCAGGGCGGATTTATTTCCGACTGGCTGAACATGGTGTCAGCAACCCAAGCCGAACAGCCTCACTGGATTACTCCCCTGGCCACGACCACGCCGCGCCTTGAACAAGAGTTCCGCTACGACCTGCAATGGCAGACCCACAATAACGGCGTCACTACCGACAACTACGGAGTCAGTAAGGGTCTGGAAATCATCCCCGAGAAGAACGTCGAAGTCATCCTCGCCGTCCCTCCCTACATCGTGAATAACCCCGACTCCGCCAATGACGGATTCGGTGACTGGCAGTTTCTGGTGAAATATCGCATTGCCGCAGCTAACGAGGAACACGGAAACTACATCTTGACGGCTTTTTACCAGATGACCTTTCCCACCGCGCAGTACCAGCAAGGCGCATCTAACTCAATCATCACGCCGACCATTGCCTACGGAAAGGGCTTCAGAGATTTCGACATACAAGGAACACTGGGAGGTAGCCTCCCTACCGGAAACGAGCATAAGATCGGCCACACCATCCTGTGGAACAATACCTTCCAGTACCGGGTCATGAAGAAACTTTGGCCGGAAATGGAAGTCAACTTCACTCACTACTACGACGGTTCGCACAACGGGAATACGTCCGTCTATCTCACGCCCGGCCTTGTGCTCGGCCGGTTTCCCATCCGCAATCGCTTCAGCTTCACTATCGGAGGTGGGTTCCAGATCGCCGCAACCTCATTCCATCCCACGAACCACAACGGAATCCTATCGATTCGCTTCCCCTTCTGAGGGACGCGGGTTTCGTGTTTTCGCACCGTGGGATCCACACCTCAATGCAGGCGCGAGCGTCCTCGCTCTTGCCGACACGCGGTGGGCTTGATCGCTTGTGCTTTCCCGCCCTCCCAAAGAACTCGAAAGGATGTGCACCCAGCGTCCCCGCCGCCTTCCGTTTTGTACCCGCGATGTGCCATGATGCCCACAGCATGCAAAAAGCCAACCTCGTGAGCAGGACCGGCGCAGCAAAGGGATCGCGCTTCGCCAGCTTTCTTTGCATAGTGGCGATTTTTGCCTCCAATGCACCAAGTGGGATCATGAACGGCGCGGCAATCCTCCGCGAACACACGCCGCCTGCGGATGCGGCCAGAACGCCGCTGGAAAACACTTACTGGAAGCTGACCCAGCTTGACGGTCAACCAGTCAACCTGGCGGGCTCCAGAATGGAGCCACACATGGCACTGGATTCCAAGACGCACCGCCTGAACGGCTCCGGCGGCTGCAACCAGGTGGCGGGCAGTTATGAACTGAAAGACCACTCTCTCAGCTTTGGCCAGCTCATTTCCAGCATGCTCCCCTGCAGGACAGGCTTTGACATCGAGAATCGGTTTTTCACCGCGCTCCGCGCCATCAAGACCTGGCAAATCGCCGGCTCGACCCTCGATCTCTACGACGCCAGCGGCAAGCCCCTGGCCCAACTCGAAGCCCAGCCTGCGAAATAGCAGCCGCCCCCCTCCCTTTACGCCTCCTGCCCGCACATTTAGAATCAACTCAGGCCGACGTAGCTCAGTTGGTAGAGCAGCCGATTCGTAAACCGCCCTTCTGTTTCCGTGCTCGATAAGATTCAACGAGATAGGCCGTCTGGCGCGGGGTCAAACGGGGTCATTCGGGCGTACTTGGCAGCGAAATGTTAGACAGAATGTTAGACAGTCCGCCCCCGGCAGTCACTTGTATAAGTCGGGCTGAATATCATCCATAGGACTGGATACTGCAGCTTTCTTCTTACGGGGTTTCCGTGGCTTCCGGTCGGGCGGGACAAGCCGTGTTTCGACACATGGCGGTTCTTTCGTGTGTGCCATCCCTGCGAATAACTGCTGATAAAGCCCATGTCCCTTCGGTGGAAAATCCACCTGTGTCCAACCGTGCTTTATTCGCCAGCGGTTCCTTGCACGTCTCCTACGATCTTCTGGTGTGAGTTTTGGGCGTCGAGCCATACCCCCCGACTCTACGCCGCGTCACCGGAGCCGCACCAGAGTACCAAGGTTACCGAAGACTTCCCGGCCCTTTCTCATCGGAAGAATGGGCCAAGCGGCTTGTCAATGCTTCGTGGCCCCTCCCCCAGCTATTCCCGGCGAGCCTCACCCGTGGTGTCCATCATTGCAAACTTCGGTACGTAGGTCGGTTTCGCCTTTTCTTTCCACCGCTTGCTGTGAGAAACTTTTCCACAAAGGAGCCGGAATTTTCATGTTGCCGTTCTCATGCACTTCATTTAACAATGAGGCACACTAAATCTGTGCACTGGCATTTTGATCTGCGGCTGAGATGACCTTGAGAGTTCCATACGCCCAGCAATTCTCGCCGGAGCAAACCCCGCTCAAGCGTCTGCTCCCCATTCTCCGGCAAAATTCAGGGAAAAAAGGTTTGCTCAAAAGCGCCATCGCATCGGCTTTCTTCTCCGGTAAGGCTGACCCGGCAAAGCTGGCTGGCAATACCGTGATCTCGCTGGGTACTTTTGGTATCTGGAAAGATGATAAACTCACCGATTTTGGAGAAAAGCTGATTGCATTACAGGACGATTTGCCTACAGCCCATGCGCTGCTGGCAAGACATCTCTTGCTAAACCTAGACGCCAAGGGGATCGTGGACACCTTGCAGGAAATGGCTGACGCTGGTCTTAGCATCACCCTGCAAACATTGCCGACCGAGCTCAAGGCGCGGGGTTACGAGGCCAGCACCAATTCGAGTGACCTGTCAGGCGTGTTTGGCTGGCTACGCGCCGCCGATGTTCTGAAAGGTTACAGCGTCAACCGGGATCGCTTTGCTGAGTTGATCGGCGTACAAGTCGCCAGCCTCGATGCGCTGAAAACTCTGAACCATGAAGAGATCGCATTTCTCAGGGCAATGGTTTGCCTAGACGTGAAGGACTGGTATCCCTACGACAAAATTCTGGATTATGCGAAGAGTCTCTATCCGGGCGAAACCCACTACAACGACAAGGAGATTGTAAAAACTGTCCTGAATCCGCTGAAGGCTGCCGGGTTCATTGACTTCCGCAAGCAGCAGAAAAAGGACACGTCCAAGCCTGAAGGACGCGGCGGAAAACCAGCAGACGTTCTCCCAACTAACAAATTTCAGCATGAAGTGGCAGAACCGCTACTGGAAGCGCTGTACAGGGCTGCGGGCTTTTCCGATGTGCGCCAGATCAGGGGTAAGTCGCTGGCTGACATCGTGGCTGATGTGAGACAAACTGCTGATACCGATAAGAGCGGTCATGCCCTAGAATGGTTGGCTGTCAGGCTGTGTCAACTTTTAGCCCTTGAGTTCATGGGCCTGCGAGAAACTGATGTTGATATAGCAGCGGGCGGCGAAGTGGATGCAATGTTCCACGCTGCTCGGCTGATCTACTCCCGATGGCAGGTACAGTGCAAGGTTGGGCCAACGACACTGGACGCTGTAGCCAAAGAAGTCGGTATGTCAAACGTCACTTTGGCTAATGTGATCCTGATCGTGAGCACAAAGAAGGCTACTCCCGCCGCACTCACGTATCGAGCAAAGATGGTAAGCACCACCAGCTTAAACATCATTTTCATTGACGGCCCCGCACTCGACCGGATCATCGCAGACAACTCACTCCTGCTTACCGTCCTGCACGAACAAGCCGAGGATGCTCTACGGCTAAAAAAAACCAGCCTTGTCAAACCAACTCTAGGATCATCCTCTGGCGGCGGCGGAAACGAAGTAAAAGCAGAAGCTAAAACGCCGGAGATTGGTGCGCCTGTATATCAGACTTCGCAAGGGCAACTGTTCAGCGGGGATTCTCTGGAGGTGCTCCCCGCCCTAATCCAGCGCGGGATTAGGGCCAAGCTCATTGTCACGTCGCCGCCGTTTGCTCTGGTTCGCAAGAAGGAATACGGGAACGAGGACTCGGATTCCTATGTAAGTTGGTTCGAGAAGTTCATCCCGTTTTTCAGCCAGATTTTGGCAGAGGATGGAAGTCTGGTAATCGACATCGGCGGCTCGTGGATTAAAGGGATGCCCGCCAAATCCATATACCATTTCAAGCTGCTTTTGCGGCTATGCGAGAGCGGGTACTATCTCGCTCAGGACTTCTATCACTACAACCCGGCCCGGCTCCCGACTCCAGCAGAATGGGTTACGGTGCGGCGGATGCGAGTCAAGGACGCGATCAACAACGTGTGGTGGTTAACGCGTGATCCCTTTGTCCACGCGGACAATCGCAGCGTGTTGTTGCCCTACAGCGAGAGCATGAAGTCGCTGCTAAAGGACGGATACAAAGCCGCGCTGCGGCCTTCCGGTCACAATATCAGCACCAAGTTCCAGAAAGACAACGGCGGCTCCATTCCGCCGAACCTGCTCACGTTCGCTAACACCGACAGCGGCGGCTACTACCTGAGAAGGTGCAAAGAGGAAGGTGTCAAGCCGCATCCTGCCCGCTTCCCCCAAGGATTACCAGAATTCTTTATAAGGTTTTTGACGAAGCCCGGCGATCTTGTGATTGACCCTTTTGCTGGTTCTAATGTGACAGGTGCCGCTGCTGAGGCGCTGGGACGCCAATGGATCGGGATTGAACTTGATAAAACCTACGCACATGCATCTCAGTTCCGTTTTGAGCATCACACTCCGCCGTCCACAGAAACCGACAGAATCCGCAGAGCACTCGCATACACAAACGGAGAAAATCTATTTGCGTAATTTGAGCAGTCTCCGGGCCGCTGCCACGCTGCTTTACCTCCGACCAAGTAAAAGGCCCCGATAACCTCGGGGCCGGGGAGAAATCGGTTTATTGGTCAGGCGGTGACCCCGGCGCAAGCGGCCATCGCTTTTTCTGGCTGCTCAATCACCGGCGTCGCTGGCGTCGCTACCGGGGCAGGCTTTGCTTTCGGTTTTGCCTTGGGCTTCTTGCTGGCCTTCGGCTTGCCGGGGTAATGGCAATCCGCTTTCCGGCTGGGCTTCTTGCCGTGCTTCGCGGCCAGCCGTTCAATGTACGCTGCATAGTTGCGGGCGTTTTGCGCGTTATGAAAGTCGCAGTAGCTGCGGCGGTGCTTGCCGTCGGCGGCCATCCGGGGTGTTCGCTTGCAGCCCCGCCGAACGCATTTCCCGTCGGCCTTGCGCTGTTGATATTCGCTCAGTTTTTTCATCGGGTATACCCTCCTGCCACAAACAATGGCTCTTTGCCCGGAATGAAGGCAAGTCCCGCCTAGTGTCCTTCGGTCTAGCTCCTTTTGGCCGGAGGTTCCCTACGGCACCAATTCCTTGTGTGCCTGTAGACACCTTGCGAACCAAGACCGCCAGAGCGAAATTTGGTAGCTATGAATACAGGCAACCATCACGGTACGGAAAAAGCAACGGGCCATGCTGCTGCTCATCCCCCGCACCGGCATCCAGCGCACCATCGGCCTTACTACTACAAACTTCACGGCAAATCGCCGAATGGCGAAGTGACGGTTCACATCAGCCGGAACGAAGCCTTGAAGCTGATTGCCGGGCTCGCCAACCAGCTCCAGCGTCGCCAGACTCGCGGTCACCGTGAGTTCTTCCTATTCCATGTGAAAAACGGGCGCATGTACAACCGGCTGGCCGTCACGCACCACAATGCTCACCGCCGGATTGCGAACCGGCGGTTGCAAGAGCAAGAGGAGGCACGGAGGTGGTTGCCGTGAGCCGCTCACCAAGACAACTGGAACGGAACCGCGCCCGGACCCGCCGCATCAGCCGCGAGCGGGATACCGCCGGTCGGCTCATGCGCCAGCAAAACCGCAGCTACGCTTTGACCATCATCCGGGGCAACGGCTGCAAACCCAAGGAGGCAAAGTTGACCATCGACAGCAAAACCTTTCAGCCGGTGCCGGAGAACCACACTGAAGAAGATCTTCAACGCCGGGCAGCCGCAACATATCAGGCCGTGCAACAGCTCCCTGATCAAGGAGGCTCCTGTTCGAAGCTGGGGCCTGTTTCCAAGGAGGTGCTGGAATGAGCCGCCGCTATGGGTTCCTTCGCTACTTCTGCTTTTACTGCTGCGCCCGCATGATCTACGAGGCCCTGCGCCGATCAGCCGGGCGACGGCGCGCCATCCGGCGCAAGCTGCCGCTGGATATGCCAGCAGCCATCGGCGACCCCATCACCGCCGATTGGGGCCACAGCCGAGCCGGGACCGCCCCAGCCAAAATCAATCCGTGGCTCGTGGCAACGGTGATCTTCGCACTAGGATTTTTCCTGCGAGGATGCTTCTGATCGTCGGCCAAATCCAAACACAAAAATAGGCGGGACCACCTTTAGGGCAAGGTTGACCACGGTCCCGCCATGTCAGTCGAACCTACTAAGTCAGCGCCGTGTTATGCCGGGCTTGCTCGGCCTCTATTTCTTTCGCAGTTTGAATCATACGGTACGCAAGCTGCCGCAGGGCTTGGTGTCGAATGCCCAAAATCTCGCCGACCTCTTTGCTGTGCAGACCCATCCGAAAGTAATACCAAGCAACGGCAGCATAGAGCAGCGGACCCATCCGGGCAGCCCGGATTGCCGAATCCGCATTCCTGATTTGCACAGCCAGAAGTTGTTGCTCCCGCTTGCAGCGGTTCGGGAACTTCCGCAGCTCCACGTATTCGTGACAAAGCTTGTCCATAGTCGCTATGTACTTGGGAATAATCGACTGCTCCAGTTTTTGCTCGGCGCGCATCAGCCGTACCGCATAGTTGCCCGGCCCCGGAATCGGATAGATCAAGGACCGCTTTTCCACCATGCGAACGATCAGCTCTCGGACCAGTTCCTGATTTGCAAAATACGGATTGCGAACGCGCTCGGAGATATGGTACCGCTGAACATGAAAGAATTTGCGGTCATCATACGAGTAGTCGTCTGCCGAACGATCTTCCAAAATTTCCGTCAGCGGACGGCGTTCAAATTGGTAATGGTCAAAACTTGGTGCTTGACTGCCCATCCCAAAACCCCCAAAGATTTTAGTCCGGGGTCCCGTCGAAAGAGTGGAACAGAACCCCGGACCGCTCGGCGGCTACCAACTTTACGACAAAATCGAAGCGTACTTGATTGGCGCGACGTCGCCGCCCGTCGGGTCAATGACTTTTGCATCGGTTCTGATTATGCCGGTATAAAGGGCCAAACCTTTTTCAATGAACCCCTCGGCCTGCGTGCTCCTGCGCACGGCCAGCTTGTTGATTCGAACCACATAGTGGGAAAGGTCGCCAAACACAATCGCACCGTGCCCACTGGTCAGACTCGGTGAGACGTGGACTGGCTTGCCCAGAAGCATTTCCTCGTCGCCGATCACCTGAAGCAACGGGCGGTTCACGGAGTCGACCGATTTCCGGACCATCTGGTAGACCGTGTCGTTCATCAACCACGCGCACTTTGGTTGCGAACGATAGAAGCGGTCGACCGAAAAATAAATATTCTCGAAGTCGTCGGCGACCAGTGCATCTGCTGCCATGCTGGTGACGCCGGAATCGACCGCGCCGGTGAGAATACCCTGCGGCCCGGTCGTGCCGTCGCCGTCAATCAGATCTTCGCCGATACCACGAGCCAGCCCGATTGCGAAAGCCTGCTGCGCCCGCTGAATGAATGAATCAAACACATCTTGGTCCAGTTCGAGGGAAGCCGACAGGCTGCCTTTATACTTGAAGCCGTTCAGAATGATTCCCGCCGTCTCCGGGGGAACCTGCGGGGCTTGCTGTTCGCCTTCGCCGATCTTCACAAACTTGTAGCTGGACAAATCCCAGCCCGGCACCGTATAGGGCCGGAGGCTTCCGCCCTCGCTCTCGACCAGCGTGACAATGTCACGGTCGAGGAGCGGGTCGAATTGCGCCATACCAAGCACGACGTCCTTTTGAAACTCGTTCGGCACGAAGTACCCGCCATCTGGTCCCTGCGCGTAAGTGATCGTCTGGGAACCGGCCAGCATGTTGTTGTCGCGCCGTTCCAGCGACCGGAAATACTGCCGCGTCTCGACACCGTGGGCCTTCGGTGCTTCAGCCCGCAGCGTCGCAATTTTGCTCAGCAAAAAGCCAAGCCGTGCTTCGTTCTTCTTTGTCAGGTGGGACTGCCGGGAAAGCGAATCAGCTTCCGCCAGTGCCGATCTCAGTTCGTTCTTCATAACTGCTCCTTTTTTTTCTCCACGCATGATCGTGGTGTGTTTCCTGTGGGGATTGCAGGTCGTCGCCTATGGCTGAATGTTTGAGGGAATCTTTTGCCTTCAGGTTTGGAGGGTTTTGATTCTCATCCAACCGCAGCTCTCCACAATCCCCACGAGCTTATTTAGCGACTACTTCCGCGTCGCCGTTTTCGACAAAGCGCTTCGCCCGCGTCGGGCCAAGGACAACTACGTCGCCTTCATTGAACCCCGGTATCGTCCGCAAGAATCGAATCGTGACGCCATCCGACGGACTCATTTGTGTCTGTGCAGGTCGCCCTTCTTTGTTCATGGTTTCCTCCGTTTGTTCTCCAGAGCCTCGACGCGCTCCGTCAATTCCTTGACAGCGTCTTCGGCCAGAATCATCCGCCGAACAAAGTGCACGGTCGCCAACGGCAAACCTGCACCGTAAACAATGCGCTTTGCTTCGCTGGTTGCCTCGCTCTCAGTCATTGCCATAATTCCCCCTTCGAATCTCGCGTCGTCCGCGCCAGTTACTACGCCGTTCGACTTCAGGCCGATTGGTTGCCATCTCAGCCTCGGCCAAAAGTTCACGCGCCCGCCGTTCGTGCTTTTTCATTTCCGCTTCGAGCAAAAGTTGAGAATCGCGGTATATCTGGTCGCGCTCTTGCTCCGCCAGCTCTTCTGCTGTCGGCGGGATTTGACCGGGGTACGGTATAAACTCACCTTGGGGGCCGGAGACACCCTCACAAACGTGCAGCGAGCACGAGTGGCCGTCCTGCAAGTTGCGAAACTGTCTTACGACGAGTCCCTTCATTACGAATTCACCTTCTGGTGCAGCCGCGTCAGGAATGCTTGCACAACTGTTCGCTGTGACCGACCCAAGTGCGCTGCCTCTTCGAACGTCTCAGCCAGCGCTGCATGAAACCGGGCGTTTCGGGCCTTCAAAGTTGTGATCGCTGCCTGCAGTTCTGTGTCGCCGACGACCGATATGTCGCCTGTGTCACCCTTCGCGCCTTTCGGTCCGATTGGGCCTTGTTCACCCCGCATTCCGGGCAATCCCTGCGGTCCGGGGCTGCCTTTCTCGCCCCTTTCCCCGCGTTCGCCGAACATTCCTCGCGGACCTTCACTGCCGTTCAAACCGGGTGCGCCTTGTTTTCCGTCGCGACCATCTTTGCCTGCTGGTCCGGGTGGTCCCTGCGGACCTTGCAAACCCTGCGGGCCTTGGCCGCCGATCAGCGTGATATTGAGCACGTCCAACGGCGCTATGTTTTTGTCTCGACACACAATGAAAAGCTGGCCGCCGTCTTCCCGCACGAAGTAATATTCGCCGGGCATGTTGCCCTTCGCTGGCAGCTTCTTCAATGCGTCAATGACATAAAGCCGGGGCAATTTATTTGCCTCCCTGCGCCAAAGCAAGGTCGAGTCGCCGCTGAAGCAGATTGGCGTAATCGGTGTCACCGGCGCGGAAGGCTTGGTCATGGTGTTCGAGCAGGGCCTTCTTCTTTTCGTCGTCCATTGCATCCGGGGAGACCACGTTCGCCAGCAGCGCTGCCGTCGCCGGGTCGCCGTCACGCACGGCCTTGCACATCCGGTCGTGAAGCATTCCCAGCTCATCTTCGTTGTAGAGCCAATACTCGTTCTCCGGCGCGTCCTCTTCGTTCCAAAGGTCGCGGGCCTCACCGCCCAGCAGCTCACGCACAAAGGCGTTCACCTCGGCGCGCAAAGCAGCGTGTCGTAGGTCAGCGGGAATTGATTCATCAATGCTGTCGACAGCGATTTGCTCACCGATTTCCTCGCACCGTTTGCGGTTCAGTGCGTCGCGCATTGCTGCCGTGAACGGAATGAACCGAACATCTTGCTCACGCGGGCCGACCCGAACTTCCATGAACCCGCCATTCTCGGCGGCCTTATCAGCCGCGACTTGAAATCCAATCTCGGCGACACGCCGTCTGATTTCCCGGTCGCTCATGGTCGGTCGGCTGAGTATCGGCAGGACATAGTCCGCGACAAACGGCTGAGCGCGTCGCTCGGAACGAGCCGACACACTTGTGCCTTCGGGATACGCCGGGGACGACACAATGCTGACGTCGAGCAGGTTGACCGACCGCAAGGTTCTGCGAACGTAACGAACGCCACGCTCATCGGTCGCGTCGTCCCAATCACAGCCATCTTCGGGACACTGGAACGCAAAAGAGCAGCCGTCCAAATCCCCGCGCTGGACCGCAGCATATATGTCGCGGTGCATGACAGAATCTTTGTTCAACTGGCAAATGAAGCCCAGCCCGGCCCGGCCATCGGTCAACTGCAAGGTGCCGTTCTTCCGGCGGCCAAGCACGAGATTCATGTCGTGGTTGAGCAGGCAGTGGACGTCCGCGCCTGCGTCGGCCAGAGTCTTGGTGAACGCGCCGGGCGCAATTCGCTCGCGGAATCCTCCCAAATTATGTGAGAGGACTCCGTAGCTGGCCGCCGTGCCGTGGATTTGGAATTTGTTCTTGTCGGCATCAGCCCGCAGTTCCGCTTTGAGCGTTCGAGTCTCAATGCCGCGCTCGATTCGTTTCATAAAGTCTCCTAGCCTATCGTCAGCCTGTTCTGGGCCTCGATTTCGCCCTGCAACTTCACCTTCCGTTGCAGCAGCGCTTCAGCCCGTTGCTCTTCCGTGAATGGCTGCCGTCGCAAAAACTCGTCAATCAGGTTCTGCGGTGCATCCGCCGGGAATTTGCCCTGCTCCCAAATGAACTTGCCTCCGCAGCCGTCGTACTTTACAAAATGGCAGCGTGCGCTCGGGCCGAAGCATTCCAGTCCATACCCGGCTGCGTGCGTCGGCGGAATCGTGTGGTGCCTCGACGGTTGCCCCGGCGCTGGTTGCTCCAGCTCGGCTGCTTCCCTTGGGTCCACAACTTCGAGATCACCCAGAGCAATCAAAGCCGCTACTTCTTGACTCGACGGCAGGTGACCAGTTTTGCCCTTCTTCGGGCCGCGTAAGAATCGGACTAGCATTTTTTCATCTCCTTCATGTACTGCACTTTCAAAATGTTCTTCCACAATCTCGGCTCACGTGTTATGGGTGCATCCGACGGAAGAGATCGTTGTGCTTGGCGCGAACGCGCTGAGCAACCGCAGCTATGTCGCGGAAAGTCATACTCCGCAAGAGCGCTTGGTAATCCACCGACTTCGCACAGGTTCCCGGCGTGGTCTGTTCGAATTGACCGGCGCGGGCCTGCACGTCGCTATCGTCCATGACCGCCTTCGCCAGCACAAAAGTGTCCTCGACCTTCTGGTGCTCTTCGAAGAGACCGGCCAAACGAACTAGCGGGGTCCAGCGCTGGACTATCTCCAGCTTGAATTCCAAATTCCCGTCGACGCGGGGTTCAACTGAATTTCGTTTCATCAAAGCTCTCCAGACTGACTTGTTCTTCTTCGGGCGGTTCCGGGCCGTTCAACAGCTCGGCCTGCTGCATCAGATCTGCGACCGACCCCGGCTCCGGGGCAACCGACGGCGGAGGTGCAACTGGTTTTGCGATTTGTCGCGTCGCCGGTGTCGCCGACAATTCCTTGAGCACTTGTCGCAGCGAATTCTCTAGTCGACTTGCTATCTTGGAAGCTGGGTGTTCGGTCCGCTTGGAATGGCGAACGCCGTTTTCATCGACCCAGCTCGATTCCAAAGTCGCGCCATCTTCTCGTACTTCATCGCAGGCCTGTCGCCAGCGCTCATACGTCTGGCAAAATAGCTCGATCAAAGTGGCGTCGGCGCTGGTCAAGGTTCTTCGCTTGCGAAGTTGACGCACAATTCGCCGCCAAGCCTCGATTGCGACCGGGCTCAGGTATTGGGGCTTTCGCAGTCGTCCGCCGGGGAATTCCAGCGTCGGTTCTTCAGCCCAGTTTGGCTCCGTGCCAGCCAGCCGGTGTTCCTGCATGGATTTTCTTGGTTTCGGCAAGAGCTATTTCCCCGGAAAAAAGACTGGCTGCTGCTCGGCACGTTTTTCGATTGGCGCGGGCGTCAAAGATAGGTAGACCATTAGCGCCCGGCGGACCATCTCAGTCACCGGGCAACCAGTCTCCTTCTTTTTTGCCTTCAATCGCGCCAGCAAATCTGGGTCGACTTGAATGACCAATTGCTTGCTCGCCATAAAAACCTCCATCACTAACTCGGGCGACGTGTTACGGCTGCAAGTGAGTGGACTCCGGTTCACTTTTCGAAGCATGGCCGGGCCGGGAGACCCCCCTGAAATTCTTTTTGGCGATTGACTTGTGCTTTTTTGCGTTTCGCGCGCGCTCGACGTTTGAAGGCCGATTTCATTTCTTACCCCCATATCCCCTTTTAGAATCATAAGCTTACAGCGAATTATGGGGTCGCTGCTATATCTATATGAAAACACAAGACTTGTTCAATGGGCGAAGATCTGGCGACCAAGGCTGCTGTTCCTTATCGAGGCTTATCGCGCCCAAACTGGCTCGAATTGGCTCCTTATCGAGCGATAAAGGGCTTTATCGTGCGCGACGCTGGGGCCGGGCTGGGGCCGCCGGGCGGGAGGTGGGGCCACAGGCCCAGCCGGGGCGCGACGGGCGCAGGCAGCCCATACGGTTCGACAAGCTGGGTCCAGTCGGTCGCTCCATGATACGTGGTCGCTGGGCGTGGGGCGCTATGGCTGCTTGTATGGCACGACGGGCATCCGGGGCGGCCATGAGGCAAGGTGGGGTCCCAGCAGCGTTCGTGGGCCGGGTGTTCGCTGGCGCTGGGGTCGCTGCTGCTTGGTTGCTTGCTTATCCTTGTTTGCTTGTTCCCCTGCTGTTGGTGTCTTCTGCCTTCTTTTTTTCAGCCGGGCTTGTTCCGGCGGGGATATGCATTCGTTCGCTTTCCGAACCAATGAAAAAAGCAGGGAGGTTACTTGCTGGAGTTTTTACGGGGGAAAACCGAATCTGCCAACACGGTATATGAGCCACGGCGGATTCGGAGCGGATTCGCAGCCTGCCGTTCACGCCATTCTCGAATAACTTCTGCCTTTCGCTCCGGGGTCATCGGCGCAGGAACTTTGTCGGGGTATTCATCGGCGTTCGGCACGGCAAAAGATCTCCTACTATACCCGCGCCGGGGTTACGGCTCTTCCAGCTCGTCAAGGCTTGCTTCGTTATTGCCGGAAAACGCTGCCGTCTCCTCTTGCCGGATTCTTGCAAGGTCCTCCCTCGCTGCTTTTACCAAGGCAACCAGCCGCTTGGTCTCGTCCGCTGGCAACGCTAAAAACTTTTCTTGCCCGTAGTGATAATCGCGCCCTGTTGCAGGTGTAGGCGGTTCAAGCAGATCACGCAGCAAGGCTGCGTCGGCAGGGTTGGTCTGGTACAAGTGTTCTCGTAAATCTGGGCACTGGCCCCATTCAAATATTCCCCACCTCATTTGCTGCTCGATAAAGGCGTTGTTCTTGGCCTCCCGGTCCACCTTGTTTTTTGCCCGCCGAATACTCAACAATTCTGCCTCGATAAAAGGCCTACCCTCCTCAAGCCAAACTCCCCAAATAGGTCGCGTAAGGCCGCCCGGCCCAGCAACAGGGTATTGCCGACCAGCTATCCACGCCCGCAAAGCTGCGTGGAACACCGGCAGGCCGATTTTGCTGATTTGATCGAGCACCGCTGCCCGGTGTTCCTTGGTAGCTACCGCGCCCAACATTTGCTCTGGCAAACCTACCAGCGGCCACGTAGGGGTTTTGGGAGAAATCCCTTCCTTCCCTCCTTCCGCATTCCCGGTTCCGCTTTGCGAATTTTGCGGTTGGAGGGTAGGTTGGTGTTGTTCTTCTGTTGCGCTCTTGTTGTGTGGAACGCTAGGGTTCCCGGTTTCGGACTCCGCCGTTCCCGGTTTATCCCCTTCCTGTTCCCGGTTTATGGCCGCGCCGTTCCCGGTTTCCGAACTATCCGGGCAATCTAGGGTTCCCGGTTCTTTTGGGGAATCCGGGCAATCTAGGGTTCCCGGTTTGTCGCTCAACCATTCGCCGCCGGGGGCCTGATCAGGGTAGAACGGGCTCTCCCAACAAAGCCGGTAGGCACTGGCCCGTCCGCGCCCATCCCCGCGTTCGGTACGTTCAAGCAGGCCGTAAGTGATCAACTGGGTGAGCCGATTTTTCATTCCCCGGTCGGTAAAGTTTATGACGTCCGCTAAATTGCGGTTGCCGGGTCGGGAGTTCTCGCCGGTTTTGTAGTTGGCGTATGCAGTGAGATAAGCCAACAAAGATTTGTCGGCAGCGTCCGTATCGGGGTGTGTGCAATGAGCAGCAGCCAAAAACGCTGCGCGAAGATTCTTCGGTTTACCGTTCATTTCGGACCTCGCGCAAGGCGGCTTCAACGAACGGGTCAATGTCTGCCCGGTTCTCCGCTATGTATTGGTCAGCGTCGTCAACCGTGTTGATTCCGCGCTCGGCGCGCAGCCAAGCCGCGACCAACATTTGCAGCGTCCACTCCAGCGATTCTTGGTGAAGCCCAGCATCCCGGTGTTCTTCGGCAACTACCACCAAGGCACGGCGGAGCTGTTGTTCCGTGAATGGGTTATCGGTAGGAGTTTTCGTCACAGGGTTTCTCCCTCATTTCGATTTTCTCGGTTGCGTTCTTGCGAAGTAGCTCGATCTTGCCGTCGCGCATTTCAAGAATGATTTGACCCCACATTCGTTCGCGCCGGGCAACGGCCAAAGTCTCAACCAGCTTTGCTGGCACTGCGTTTTCCGTCATGTGCTTTTTCCCTTTCCGGGCCGGGAACAGCTCAAAGCTATTCGCCGGGCCGATCACTTTCTATCTTCCGCCATTCCCGGCGGGGTACAACGTTACTTCAGTTTCCGAACGGGCGCGGCGGTGCCGTTGAACCAGTCCAAAACCTCTGATCTGGAAAACCTCACATATCTCCCAACGCGGTGCGCGGGCAATGGATTCCGCGAACGGCGGCGGCACTTCTCGTAAACCCAATTTGTGGATACGCGGAGCAAGGCCGCGACGTCTTGTGGAGTTAAAATCTCAGGTGTGGTTGCGGGCACAAACAGACCCCCTGCAAAATCATTGGGATGTTTGGCTCACCCGCCTGCCGTTCCGGGTGGAACGGTGCTGCCAGATTGATGGTTCTGTGAGACCATGCTGGGGAAGTCCCCGGCCCCGCGCCGTGCGGCCCGCCAGTCCCCGCCTGCTGGAAGGTGTCCGTGCCCAGCATTGAAGCTATTATAGCCGATCACGCCGGTAACTGCAAGCTATTCTTTTGGGCTGGCTTGGGGTGGCCCGGTGAGATATGCTGGCGTCGTGCAACGGGGTTCGATCTTCAAGCGGCACGGCGCATGGCATCTGGTTTATCGGGTCACCGAAATCGTCGATGGCCAGCCAATCCGAAAGCAGGTCACACGACGGCTGGTCGGTGTCAGTGATGATTATCGTTCCGTGCGAGATGTTCGCCCGCTGGCTGACGAGCACTTGCGACCTTTGAATCTCAGCGCAGTCTCGCCGGAGGGTTCACTGACCGTTTCCGACTTCGCTCAAAAGTATTTTCTACCTGCCGTCGTCACCAAGAGGAAAGCGAGCACTGCGAAGTTTTACAAAGACCTTGTCAATAACCATATCGACCCGCTCATTGGAAACCTCCGGCTTCGGGAGGTGACCGCGCGGGACATTCAGCGGCTTCTCGACGCCCGTGCAGCGCTCTCGCAATCAAGTGTGCTGCGTATTAAGACGGGCGCGAGCGCACTCCTGTCGTACGCCATCCGGCTGGGGTTCCTCCACGGAACGAACGTGGCCCGCGAAGCGAGAGCCGAGGGAAAGCGAACTGACCCAGACAACTACGCCTACAATCTCGACGAGGTTTTGTGGATGCTTGAGCGGCTACCGGAGCCAGCCCACACCGTAGTGGCGGTTGCTGCTTTCAGCGGGCTGCGCGAGTCGGAGATTCGCGGCCTTCAGTGGCCCGATTTCGACGGCCAATTTCTCCATGTACGTCGGTCGGTCTGGCGCACTCACATCGGTGATACCAAAACCCCGGAATCGAAGAACGCGGTTCCCGTCATCGGCCCGCTGCGGACAATTCTCGAAGCCCACAGGAAGAAGAACGGGACTGGTGAGTGGATTTTCGCTGGTGAAAAGATGGGTCGTCCCCTGCATCTGGATAACCTAAGTCGTCGTGTTATTCATCCGCTCGTAGGCGAGCGCTGGCACGGATGGCATGGGTTCAGACGAGGATTGGCAACGGTCCTCTTCGGGTTGGGCGTCCCGGCGGAGGTCGCCCAAATTATTCTCCGCCATGCGAACGTCTCGACAACACAAGCCCACTACCTGATGTTAAAATCCAAGGCAGAGGGGACGGCTGCGATGAAAAGGCTGGAGCGAATTGTTAGACAAAAGTTTGACAGCCAAGCCCGCAAAAATCGCAAATCCCCGCATAAACAGCGGCCAAGGCCGACGTAGCTCAGTTGGTAGAGCAGCCGATTCGTAATCGGCAGGTCATCGGTTCAAGTCCGATCGTCGGCTCCATCTATTCAACCGCTTACTGCCGCTTCTCACTGCACCCTCAACTCACTGTGACGTGGATAACGCTGATAAAGACTGCCGAAAAAGCGGGCACCAACACCAATCAATCATCGAGGTCATCGTGCAGGCCGGCAGCATCCGCAATTTGCCTCTCAAACTGGCAGTGGCTTGTCGAGTCGCTAGTGGAGGTGGTGGCGGCTGCCCTTTCGCCGGACACCACGACTTCCGTACCAACGGACGTGCTCGCATCGCTTGGACGTCGAAGCGCTCCGATACAACTTGGGCGAACGCGGCGTTCAGGATGATGCTCAGAAAGAATCGAAGAAGCGAAGCGGAATCAGTCCTGTGGATTCAGTCGATGCGACGTGATAGGACTCCATGCTGATTGCGTTAACCGGGCAGCAAAGCGCACACAAACCACAGCGGATGCAGCGCGTCTCGTCTTTGATCATGGCAGTGCCCTTGCAGGTCCCAAGTTCTTCGGCAGAGATGTCGCCCAATTCGATTGCAAAAAGTTGCGGGTTCTCTCTCATCTGGACGAGCGTGCCCGGTTCGAACTCGATTTGTTCGAGGGGCGCCCATTCCAGACAGCCCTCGGGACAAGCATCCACACACTCGCCGCACAGGGTGCATTCGTTGTGATCTTCCTGTGCAGCTTCAAAGACGGTGTTGATCCAGCAGCGCAGGCACCGTCGCGCTTCTTGCATCGCGCTCTGCTCGTCGAATCCCATCTCGACCTCTGCCATCCCGGTGCGTTGTTCGAGGGGCACCTTCGGCATGGGCAGGCGGGAAAGCGCCGCGAAGTTCTCGAACATGCTATGGCAGTCGAGAAGCTCAACTTCGATTCGGGGTTCCTGGCGCTCGCATCCACGAAGATGCGCGTCAATCCCGGCCGCTGCGCGCTTGCCGTCTCCCACGCTGTCGATGACCCCGCTGGGGCCGAACACACAGTCACCACCGGCAAAAACACCGGGCGCCGAGGTCATCAGAGTGTCGGGATTGACGGCAATCAAGCCAAACGGCGAAACCTGTACGCCATCCTCTGGCAGCAGAAATTCAAGGGCCGCCCTTTGGCCGATGGCCATGATCACTGTGTCACAATCCAAAATTTTCTCCGTTCCGTCGTGAAATGCCGGACTAAAACGGCCGTTCTCGTCGAATACTCGCCTAGTATTCAGTGTCTCGATTCCCGTGACCTTGCCTTCCCGGCCCAGAATCCGTTTGGGACCGAAACCGGCGTGGATGAGGATGTTTTCTCTTTCGGCTTCTTCTATTTCTTCAACCGCGGCGGGCATCTCATGGCGATGTTCCAAGCACACAATGCGGACTTCGTGATTGTTCGAGCCCAATCGAGCCCGCGAAGGGCCGGCCATTTCACGCGTGACCCCGGCTTTCTGCTTGCTGCGGGCGGCCTCTGTGGTCGGGCCGTGCTTGCGTAACACTTCGCGGGCGGCCGAACGGGCCACATCCATGGCCACGTTACCGCCTCCGATGACCACCACGCGCTTGCCGATGGTGAACTCATACCCCAGGTTTAGGTTGAACAGGAACTCTATGCCGCGATATACGCCGTCAAGTTCGACGCCGGGGATGTCAAGTTCGTGGCTGCAATGAGCGCCGACAGCCAGGAGGACGGCATCGAATCCGCGGCGCAGCTCGCTGAAGGAAAAATCACGGCCGGCGGCGTGGTTCAGCCGCAGGGTGATATCGCCCGTCGCCAAGACCTCCCGCAGTTGCGCTTCGACTACTTTTCCCGGCAGGCGGTACTCGGGATTGCCGAGATACAGCATGCCTCCCGCGACCGGCGCCGCCTCAAAAATCGTCACTGAGTATCCCATCAGAGCCAGGTCGTAAGCGGCGGAGATCCCGACGGGGCCGCTGCCGACGATCGCGATCTTAAAAGGAAGCTTGGCGGCTGCCCTGCGCGCCTCGATCGGACGTTGCGAGTCCGGCCCATAGCGCTCCGTGAGGAAGCGCTTCAAGGCGCGGATGGCGACTGGCTGGTCAATCTGTCCACGACGGCAAGCAGCTTCGCAGGGGCGCGCACAGACGCGGCCACAAATCGACGCCAGGGGGTTGGGGTCACGCGCGAATCGATACGCTTCCGCAAAACGCCCCTGGGCGATGAGAGCCACGTAGCGTCCCGCATTGGTGTGCGCAGGGCACGCCATCATGCAGGGGAAGTTCGTGTTCAGCCAGTCCTTGTCAACTTTCTTGGAGACGTAGCGCGTTCGCATGGACGTCTTTCAGTCAGATTCGATCGCGAAGCAGAAATGATGAGGCCGTGGAATTCTGGCAGGATGCTGTCCAGACTCTAACCGCCGCAAGCTGTACTCCCTACTGTCCAAGTTTAGCGATGAGCGTTGTCTGCTACCACCGCTAGTAGACGAGTAGCGCTGATCTACGGCCTATGGTAGTAGCACGCTCGGGGGTCTAGGCTCAACCGTCCGTCCAGTGCGGCTTTTGCGCGCACGAATATAAGGGCGGCACGAAGGAGAAATGACTCGAATGTGTAGAACACGAACTTGTTTCTTAATAACTTTGACCATCTTCGTTATCTGTGCCATAGCGGTTGCACAGAACAGCAAAGGGCAATCAACCAACGACGCGGCCATGATTCAAAAGGCCGCGGCACAGGGTGATGCCAGTGCGCAATTCAACTTTGGGGTCATGTACCAGGACGGCCGCGGCGTACCGCAGGATGACACCCAGGCTGCGGTCTGGTTCCGCAAGGCCGCTGATCAAGGCTACGCCGAGGCGCAAAGCAATCTCGGCCTGATGTACGCGCTTGGCCGGGGCGTGCCGCAAGACTATCAACAAGCCGCGAACTGGCTCCGCAAAGCGGCTGAACAGGGAAATGCGGACGCGCAATTCAACTTTGGCATGTTGTATGAGGAAGGGCACGGCCTACGGCAGGATTACGCGCAGGCAGTGGTGTGGTATCGCAAGGCGGCCCAACAGGGAAATGCCAGCGCTCAATTCCACCTAGGCCTGCTATGCGATGCCGGCCGCGGGATACCGCAGGATAGTGCTCAGGCGCTGGTCTGGTATCGAAAGGCTGCTGAACTGGAATATGGACCCGCGCAATTCAAGCTAGGGTCGGTGTACGAGGAGGGTCAGAATGTGCCACGGGACTATGCACAAGCCTTGATCTGGTACCACCGGGCAGCCGAGCAAGGTCTGGCTGCGGCAGAGTACAGACTGGGTCTGATGTACAAGAATGGCCGTGGCGTAGAGCAGGATCAGACACAGGCTGCCGCCTGGATGCATAAAGCGGCCAAGCAGGGAGACCCTGACGCACAGTCCAACCTCGGCACCGTTCGCTGAGGCATGAGGTCGCCGCATAATGCCCCAAACGGCAGGATCAGATTTTCCACACACTTTTATTTTCCAAACAATTTTAACGGGAACTCAGTTCCAGAGAGGGATTGCTATGAATCGCAGTTCGAGGGGAATTTGTGTCATTTATTCAGGTAGAGACACGTGCGCTGTTCGTGTCTTTAGCAGATTCGCGCTGGTGCTCGCGGGGCTGGCTTTGTTGATTTGCCTCAGCACTCCAACTGCCCATGCCACGGCCAGCTTCAGCCGGCAGACGGGCTTGTCTTGCAACAAGTGTCACACTACGTTTCCCGAACTCACGCCATTCGGACGCGAGTTCAAGCTCAACGGATATACCTTGAGCGCCAACCAGGACTTAAAAGAAAAAGGCGACAAGAGTCAATCTGGGCTGGATCTTTCAAAATGGCTGCCGCTGTCGATCAATCTCCGAGGCGCTTACACGGAGACCGGCAATCGTCAGCCCGGCACGCGCAATTCCAACCTTGAGGTGCCAGCCCAACTGAACTTCTTTTATGCGGGGAAGATCGCCGAACATATCGGAAGCTACACCCAAATGACCTACAACGTTGAAGCAAACCACTTTGGCTTCGACAACAGTGATTTCTTCCGCTACGCACGGCAGACCAAAGCCGGGGGCAAAGATCTGAGCTGGGGCATCGACGCCAATAACAATCCCACGTTCGAGGATCTGTGGAACAGCACGCCTGCTTATGGGTTTCCATGGGCATCCGCGGATGCGGTGGTCTCGCCAGTGGCGGCAACTATGATCGACGGTACTCTCGGTGGAGACGTGCTGGGACTTGGCGGCTACGCCATGTGGGACCATCATCTCTACGGGGATGTAGCGCTCTACCGCACACAACATATTGGAGGGTCGCAGCCTGCGAACGGCATTGGTTATTCCCATAACATCAAAGATGGGGCACCCTATTGGAGGTTCGCGTGGCAACAAACCACCGGCCGCAATTATCTGGAACTGGGAACCTACGGAATCTTTGTAAAGTCGTTTCCCGGAACCTACAGCACGACGACTCCTGCAATCAGCGGCCCCACCGACAGTTTCACCGACACCGCCGTGGACCTGAGTTACGAGCGAAAGTTGAGGAAGGCGGATTTGCTGGTGGTGCACAGCACATTCATTTACGAAAAACAAGACCTCGATGCCAGCTTCAGGGAAGGAGGAGCCATCAGGCCTGATCACAACCTGCAGACTTTCCGCTTGGATGCTGGTTACCACTTGGGCACGCGGTACACGTTTACCGCGGGACCATTCATAACCACCGGAACAGCGGATAGCCTGCTTTATCCCACAGCGGCTGTGACCGGCAGCGCCAATCACTCGCCAAAGAACGATGGGTACATGACGCAATTCGCTTACTGGCCGATGCAGAACATCGAGCTGGGATTGCAATACAGAGGCTACGTAACCTTCAACGGGGCTGGGCATAACTACGACGGCAGCGGACGCAACGCATCCGGCGACAACACAGCGTACGCTTTTATCTGGTTCTCGTTCTAGATGCCGTTTCCTCAATACTTATCTTCATGGAAACTGGACGACGGCGCGCCAACCGGGCGCGCCGTCGTCGCAACCATCCTCCTATCCTGCAAACGCCGTGGCTGCAGCCTGACGTTAAGATTCGTCTCCACCGACGCTAACCTTTGGACGGCTGGGCAGTCAAAATAGTCACGACAACGGTTCAGATGGCAGCCCCGCTTGGAGCAAACCGGTGCGCATGCTTGTGGACATTTTCGGTCAGACGTTACGCACGCTGTGGGCACACAAGCTGCGTTCCTTCCTGACGATGTTTGGTATTGCCTGGGGTGTGGGGTCGTTACTGTTGCTAGCAGGAGTGGGCGAGGGTTTTCGTAGCGGCAACCGGCGGCAACTGGAGACCTTCGGCAAAAATATCATTTTCTTCTGGGGCGGCCGGGCGCCCGCAATCGAGGGCAGTTTCACTTCCATGAGGTGGTTCAACCTGACTTATGAGGACTACACTTCCATCCAAAACCAGGCCAAGCTTGCGGTACACGTTGCCCCGGTGATCGCGAGGGACGACATTCGGGTGGTCAGCGACTACACCAGTACCAACGGCCAAGTCTCCGGCGTGTTTCCCGTTTACAGCCAGGTTCGGACCATCCCTATGCAGGTCGGCCGCTGGATCAATGACGAGGACAATCTTGAGCGCCGCCGGGTTTGTCTTCTGGGGCGCGAGATCACGCGCAACCTGTTTCCGGGGCGACCCGCGGTGGGCGCCACCATACTGCTGAATGAGGTTCGCTTTCAGGTAATCGGCGTGCTCTCCATGATCGGCAACGAAGAGCAAAACTCAACCAACATACGCATCTTCGTGCCGTTTAACACCATGCGCGAGCTGTTCCCGCTGAAGGGAGATAACTCTAAAGATGGCAATGCGATTTCCTTCATTAATTATCAGCCGCGCAGCTTCGACGAAAATGAAGCGGCGAAAGACGAGCTGCACCGCATTGTGGCGCGCAATCATGGAGGGTTCGATCCCGAGGGAAAGGACATTTGGGAAGAGTGGGATACGGTGAAGAACCAGAAGACCATGGGCAAGATTTTCAGCGCGATGGACTGGTTCCTTGGGGGTGTGGGGCTGGTCACACTGGCTCTGGGCGCGATCGGAATCATTAACATCATGCTGGTCGCAGTCACCGAGCGTACCCGCGAGATTGGACTGCGAAAAGCCCTGGGCGCGACCAGCCGCAACATCCTGTTTCAATTTTTTCTGGAAGGCGCGTTTCTCACCCTAGTGAGCGGCGCAGTGGGTGTTGGAGCTGCAGTGCTGGTTATCCATCTGCTTTCGGGAATCAATCTCCCCGAGGGGTTTGATACCCCGCGTATCGTACCTGTATCAGCTATCGGTGCCGTGCTCTCGCTAGCTTTGGCAGGTACTACCGCGGGCCTTTATCCGGCGCGCAAGGCTGCCAGGCTCGAACCGGTGGAGGCCCTGCGCCAGGAGTAGTTATGACTCATGATCTGCTGAAAGAAGCTCTCGCCGCAATGCGACACAACCGCCGCCGCACCGCACTCACCATGCTGGGCATGGCCTGGGGGATTGCTACCGTGGTGATCCTGCTGGCGTTCGGATCGGGCTTTGAGCAAGCCATCGACGTCATTTTCAGTTCATGGGGTATCGACGTGATCGGAGCGTTTCCCGGCCGTACCTCGCTGCAAGCCGGGGGCGCCAAGGCGGGAAGCGAAGTCCGGCTGCAACTCGCCGACGTCGATTACATCCGCAACGAAGTGCCTATGGTCAAGGGCATCACCCCGATCATGGACAAAAACAATGGGGTGACGATTCAGCACGACACGCGCACATTTACCAATCTGTTTCTGACCGGGGTGTATCCGGTGTACGAGCGCATTCGCGGCTTTTCGGTAGCCACTGGGCGAGGTCTCAGCGAAGAAGATCAAATGCAGCGCGCCCGTGTCGCGGCGATCGGCGATGAAGCCAAACGCAGACTTTTCTCTGGTGAATCAGCCCTCGGGCAAAATATCCGCATCAACGGGCTGAGCTTCGAAGTGGTCGGAGTGTATCAGCGCAAAGTGCAGGACGGCGATAATAACGACAACAGCTTCGTCGTGATCCCTTTCAGCACCATGGGCGATCTTTACGATACTCGTTACATCACCGGGATTTTTATGGACTATGAGGGCGAAAACCACCACCAACTGGCTCGCGTGGTTCGCGCCGTGCTCGCCGGACACCACAACTTCCGCCCGGATGACCGCCGCGCCGTGTTCATCGCCGACTTCAAACAGGACTTTGACGAGTTCGCAGTGGTGACCAAAGCGCTCAAGGTCTTACTTGCGTTCATTGGTGCGCTTACGCTAGGCATTGGCGGCATCGGTCTGATGAACATCATGCTGGTTTCGGTGCAGCAGCGCACGCGCGAGATTGGCATCGAAAAAGCACTCGGCGCGCACAAAGCGCATATCCTCTTTCAGTTTCTGGCTGAAGCTCTGGCAATCACCTTCGCGGGAGGGTTGGCCGGGATCGCAATTGCTTACGTGATCTCATCCGCGATCGGAGCGCTGCCGCTGATGAGTGCGCTGGGCGATGACCTCCAGGCTGGAGACATTCACCTTTACATCAACCTGAGCAGCTTGGTGGTGGCGACAGTCATTCTGAGCGTGGTCGGCATTGTGAGTGGGATGGTGCCGGCGATTCACGCTGCAAGGCTCGACCCGATTGAGAGCTTGCGGTACGAGTGACGAACAGACGTCGTCTCGATGAAACCGAGCGTTTTCGCGCCGGGTAAGGTTCGCCGACAGAACTGCAAGGAATCCGACCTTAGCATCCGCAGGCCGTGCTTCCTTGCGATGAAGTGACCTTCGAGTGACCGCCAAACGGTCTTCCGGGACATGTCCACCCGCGCCCGGCCCATACGTCAGTTTTATGAACCATTTAGTACTTCTTTACTTGCCCGGGGATAGGCTTTTCTTGGAGGCACGTAGTGGTCATTGGCAGCCTCAGATCGGTGCGCGAGGCTCAGCCGCTTTCGCAGACGTTGGCATGGCTTACGTGTTTCCTGTCCGCTTGGTTCAGTCGTCCTCTGCTTCTCGCGTTTCTGATGCTGACCGTGCCGGTCGGCGCGAGTGCGCAGGCAAGCGAAGAACCAATCTCTCTGGTTGTAGTGCTTGATGCAACGTCAAGTATGGCTGGCAGGATGGACGAAGCCCGGAAAGCCCTCATGGATCTCATCCGTGCGTCGAGCCCACAAAGTGAATCGGCGCTGGTGGTGATTCACGATGAGCCACAGGTTGCCGTCCACCTCGGCGAATCCGGCGGCGAAATTGAGCGGGTAGCCCGTACGGTTCAGGCGGATGGCTTCGGGACGATGTGGGATGGCATATATCTCGGGCTAAAGGCACTGCAAAATTCGCGCTGCCACAAAAAAGCGATGGTCGTGATTTCCGATGATGGAGACAACTACGGCCGGCACACGCCGTCCGAATTAACAGCCCTGCTGAAGAAGAGTGGCGTACGCGTATATGCCATCGGCACATTCGACAGATATGCCAATCGATTTCAAGCACGGATGCGGGTGCTCCAGATCGACCAAGCCATATCGCCGACCGGTGGCCGAATGGTCCCGGCAGACGACTTTTCCTGCGCCGCAGATCAAGTCAGTCGCGAATTACGCCATCAGTAGCTTTTCAGGGCTGCAGCAAGATTCCGCTCGATGTCCCCTTATCCGTGTCTCATTTTCTCCGCCACGAGCGCGGACGCTCGCGCCTGCACTACTGCTTGCCCTTTTCCTGGCCCTGATCTTTCTCGGCAATCTTGAGCAGTTCGACCTCAAAGAGGAGCGTTGTGTTGGGGCCGATGTCACCCGGAGCGCGCTCGCCGTAAGCAAGATCGGACGGAATGAAGAGTTGCCACTTCGATCCCACGGGCATCAGTTGCAAGGCCTCGGTCCAGCCCTTGATCACGCCGTTGACGGGGAAGGTTGCGGGCTGGCCGCGCTTGTACGAGCTGTCAAATTCTGTGCCGTTGATGAACGTGCCGCGATAGTTGACGGTGACTGAGTCAGTCGCCGCCGGTTTCGGGCCGGTGCCGGCCTGCAGAACCTTGTATTGCAAGCCGCTGGGGAGGGTGACGACGCCGTCTTTGGCCTTGTTGGCGGCCAGAAATGCGTCGCCCTCTTTCTTGTTGGCTTCACCCTGCGCCTTTTGTTTCTCCTGCATCTGCTTGCGCATGTCGGCCTGCGCCTCGTTGAGGACGGTTCTTTCCTCGTCTTCGGTGAGGAGGGTCGGATTGCCGGCCAGGGTGTCTTTCAAGCCGCGCATCAGGGTGTCGGGATCAACCGGCACGGACTGGCGACGCAAGTTGGAGCCTATGTTCATGCCCACGGCATAGCTGAATTTTTCTTTTTGCGTGGGGAGTTCCGGGATTTCTCTGGCTTTTGGAGCGGGCGCTTGCTGGGTGGGTGTGGAAGATTGTGTTGCGGCGGCTGGAGTCTGTTGCGGCACGGCGTGCCCCAGAAGCATCCCTGCGGCCAGTGGATAGAGTGCGAAGCTGAGAATTTTGCGCATGATGCATTGTGACACTGATTGGCCGAGGCGGCAAACCGCGGAAGCGCCTTTTGCGGGCATACCCCCATCCCCCGGGTCTCGTGGAATCATCACGTTACCGGGATTTTCCCGGCAAAATCTAGAACCTACAGGGCTTAAAGATAAAATATTGATTCCCAATGAGTTATAAACGCACAAGTATAATTCTCTTATAGTTATATGTTGATGATGGCGGTTTGCCGACCTGGAGTCAAGGGAAAAAGTGAAATGTGGAGGGATGCAACCTCATGCGAAAAACCCCGCCCAAGCGAAGCTTGGACTGGGCACCTCCAGAGTGGATCGCTTTTAACTATTCCCGTAAACCGGCACAGCGGCTCCGCGGATAAGCTTGGCGTCGTCGCTGCACAGAAACAGGATGACCCGCGCGATGTCCTCTGGCTTCGGCCACTTGGTGAAATCGGCGCCGGGCATGGCTTTGCGGTTTGCCTCGGTGTCGATGATGCTGGGAAGGATCGAGTTCGCGCGCACCCCGGTGCCGATCAAGTCTGCGGCCAGCGAGTCGATCATCGCGGCCGCAGCCGATTTGGAAGCAGCGTAGGCGGCGGCGCCGGCGGCATGATCAAAGGCAGCCTTCGAGGCCACGTTTACAATCGCGCCGCTGCCCTGTTTGAGCATCACTCGCACCGCTGCCCGCGCCAGCGCATAGCCCGAGCGCAGATTGAGCGCCAGCATCTGGTCGAAAACTCTGCTGTCCAGTTCCCATAATTTCACGCCGCCGGCGTAACCGCCGACCGTGTTCACCATGGCGTCCAGGCGGCCGTGCTGGGTGACAATGGCCGTGGTGAGATCGGTCACAGCAGCTTCATCGGTGACATCAACGCGGCGCCCGTCAAGCGCGGAGCCTGTCACACCGACTGCGTTTTTTAAGGCGTCGAATTCCTGCTGGTTAAGATAGGTGACCACCACTTTCGCACCGGCCTCCAGAAACGCCAGGCTGACCGCGCGTCCCAGGCCACCCGTGCCTCCGGCAACAAGCACGACTTTGTTGGAGAATGTCATTTTGGTTTCCCCTCTGCGATTCTCCGTAGCATACGACAAATGCGGGGGGAGTTGGCGCATGCGCTCTGCTGCAAGTGGAGATGAAGCAGGCTACAATGGGGATCAGTCATGTGGCGCGTCTAATCTGCAGAGACGTTGCCAGCAGAGACGTTGCTAGCAACGTCTCTACAGACATCCAGCTTGATGGCGTAGGTGAGGCCGCTCCCGAATTGGGCATATTGGCAACTTTGCGCAGGTTGGTTTTGCCGCTGGCGGCGGTGGCCGTGGCGACGCTCGCGTGGGCTGGAGACGTCGCCTCGACAGCCCGGGCGGTTGATGATAAGTACAACCATCTAAAGACCTTACAGGCAGATTTCAGCGAAATCTACCGCGGGGCTGGCACAGAACGGATGGAGTCGGGCACGCTCCTGCTGAAAAAACCGGGCAAGATGCGCTGGGACTACCGTTCTCCTAAGGAGAAGCTGTTTGTCAGCGACGGGAGGGATGTGTGGTTCTGGGTTCCGGGCGACCGGCAGGTGCAGCGCTCGAAACTAAAGCGTCTGGAGGACTTACGGTCGCCGATCGGCTTTCTGCTTGGCAAGGCCAAGCTGGAGAAAGAGTTACGGGGATTGTCCGAGGCGCCGGACGTGGCCCCTCTGGAAGGCGGAGACAAGGTTTTGCGCGGCGTGCCGCAGGCTCTGGCGGAGCGCGTGAGCCAGGTAACACTGGAAATCACGCCGGAAGATTGGATTCGGCGAATTGTGATTGAGGAAGTGGACGGTTCAGTCACTGAATATCGCTTTAGCGATCAAAAGGCGGACGTAGACATACCGGAGAGCCGCTTTCGGTTCGAGCCGCCGCCGGGAGTTGAGGTGATCGACGGCGAATTGGGCCAGTAGGGCTGGTTTGAGGGGAATTTTGAGGTGGTTACTCAAGGCATCAAGTGAGAGCCGATTCCCGAAGGGCCGGGGTTTTGGAATGTTAGACTTGGCTCGGAACGCAGGCTGAGGCAGGGACAACTTGGCAGAGTTTGTAATCAAAGTCGCGGACGAAAAGGGCAACCTGGCAGAACAGATCGAGACCGGGTACTCGGAAGCCGACGTGCGCGACCGCTTCCAGCAGCAAGGTTACCTGGTGTACTGGGTCAAGCCCCGGGGAATCATGGCCGGGGGGATGAAGTTTGGCGGAGTCCGCAAGGTCAAGCCCACGCCGTTTCTGATCTTCAACCAGCAGTTTCTGACGCTGATCAAGGCTGGCCTGCCGATTTTGAACTCGCTGGATCTGCTGATCAAGCGGCAAAAGGACGCATTCCTGCGTTCGCTTCTGCAGAATGTCCGCGATCGGGTCAAGGGCGGCGAGCTGCTTTCCGACGCCTTCGCGGCACAGCGCACATTTCCCAAGATTTACAGTACAACCCTGCTGGCGGGGGAAAAGAGCGGCAATCTGGAAGAAGTGCTGAGCCGCTACATTGCTTTTCAGCGGCTGGCGCTGACCTTCAAAAAGAAGCTGCTGGTGTCGTTGGTCTATCCGACGTTGCTGGTGACGGTAGTGGTGGTGATGCTGACGTTCCTGGTCACTTACGTAGTGCCGCAGTTTGCCAAGCTGTACTTCGACATGAACGCGGAGCTGCCATCCATCACCTTGATAATGCTGGCGGTAGGAACCCACGCACAGAGGTTCGCGCCGCTGGTCGCGATTGCTTTGGTGATAGGAGTGCTGGCGCTGTGGCAATGGAAGAAGACTGACCGCGGATCGGAGACGGTCGACCGACTGGTATTGAAGATGCCCATGCTGGGAGACGTCTGGCTGAAGTACCAAGTGGCGAATTTTGCCCGCATGCTCTCCACCCTGCTGGCGGGCGGCATGCCGCTGGTGCCTTCGATGGAGACGGCGGCCGCGTCAATGAGCAGCCGGCACATCCTCAATGGCATCGCCGAAGCTGCCGTTCGGGTGCGGGAAGGACAAGGTCTGGCCAAGAGCCTGGAGGAAAAGAAGATGTTTCCCGAGCTCTCGGTGGAAATGATCGAAGTGGGAGAATCGACCGGGGCATTGCCGGCCATGCTGAATTCGGTGGCCGAGTTTTATGAAGAAGACGTGCAGACCGCGTTGGGCGCGGCCATGGCGTTGATTGAGCCGGTGATTCTTATGTTCATGGCGGTGGTGGTGGGCGGGATATTGATTTCGTTGTATTTACCGATCTTCACTTTGGGATCAAACATTCACTAGCGGCGAAGGCCGGCGGAATGGCAAGACAGGTTAGGTAGGGGAAGATGGCAACCATGGCGGATAACAAGGCAGTTCTGCCAAACCCGCTCAACGGACGAGCGGGCACGCAGAACGACGAAATGGAAAAGGCGCAGGACATTGCCCGGCGGTATCGCTGCCAGTTCGTGGACCTGCACAATTTTCAACTCCATCACGAGCTGTTCAAAAAGATTTCCCCGCACCTGATGTTTCGCTACAGCTTCGTTCCCCTGGAGGAGACCGAAGACGGACGGCTGATCGTGGCCATTGCTGATCCCAGCCAGTTGATGATGATCGATGAGATCAGCCTGCTGCTGGGCAAGCGCATCGTCACCAAGGTCGCAACCCTTGGCCAGATCAGCGAAATCCTCAAGAAAACCGAGCAGTCTAAGCGCGTTCTGGAAGACGCCAGCGAAGGCTTTGCGCTGAATGTAGTCCACGAGGAAGAAGGCACCGGCGACGAGAGTATTTCAATCGACCGGCTTACTGCGCAAGGCGACACCAGCCCGATCATCCGCCTGGTGGATACCACGATTTTCACGGCATTGCAGCGGCGAGCCAGCGACATCCACGTGGAGACGCGCGACGATTCGGTGTGCATCAAGTTCCGCATCGACGGCGTGCTGACCCAAGCCATGCCGCCCATCGCCAAGGAACACCATTCGACCATCATTTCGCGCATCAAGGTGATGAGCGAGCTGGACATTTCCGAGCGGCGTGTTCCGCAGGACGGACGCTTCCGCGTAAAGTACGGCAGCCCGGAACGCCCCATCGACTTCCGCGTCTCCATCATGCCCTCCATCCACGGCGAAGATGCGGTGCTGCGCGTGCTCGACAAGGAGTCGATGAGCGAGAAGTTCCACAAGCTCACTTTGGACGTGGTTGGATTCGATGAAGATGACTTGCGCCGCTTCCGGCGCTACATCAAGGAACCTTACGGCATGGTGCTGGTAACGGGTCCGACGGGCAGCGGCAAAACCACCACGCTCTACGCCGGGGTCAATGAAATCAAGACCGACGAAGATAAGATCATCACCATTGAAGACCCGGTCGAATATCAGATCCGCGGCATCACCCAAATTCCAGTCAACGAAAAGAAGGGTCTGACGTTTGCGCGCGGGCTGCGGTCGATCTTGCGCCACGACCCGGACAAGATCATGGTGGGCGAGATCCGCGACTCGGAAACGGCGCAGATCGCCATCCAGTCGGCCTTAACCGGACACTTGGTGTTCACCACCGTGCACGCCAACAACGTGGTGGACGTAATCGGGCGCTTCCTGAACATGGGCGTGGAACCGTACAACTTTGTGTCCGCGCTGAACTGCATTTTGGCGCAGCGGTTGGTGCGTTTGATCTGCGAGTCGTGCCGGGCGGAGAAGAAACACACGCCGGAGGAGATGGAAGCCAGCGGCTTGGATCCGGAGCAGTGGTCCAAGGTCACTTTCTACGAAGGCCAGGGTTGCATCGAGTGCGCAGGGACGGGCTTCCGCGGGCGAACCGCCATCCACGAACTGCTGGATTTGAGCGACCGGGTCCGGGAAATGATTCTGGCCAAGAAGCCCACCTCGGAGATTCGTCGCGCGGCGCGGGAAGAAGGCATGCGTTTCCTGCGCGAGTCGGCGCTGGATCGGGTGCGCATGGGTCTGACCACGCTGAAGGAAATCAACAAGGTGACCTTCATCGAGACCAGCCGGTAACGAGGACCTTGGGCCCCATCCTTGCCGTGTTCTGTGCGGCAAGAGCTTGCCCTGAGCCGAATGGCGAAGGGGGTGGGGAAATCTGCCCGTTGGTTCTATACGGACAGTGCCCTTCCAGTTATTGTAATTGCCGGCGGCTGAGAGTTTCATAAGTACAGGCAAACAAGGGAGAAGTGTCGGACCATGAGTCATGGTTTCGGTTCGAGGTTGAAACCAAAACTGGCGTGTGAGATTGCAGCCGACCGGGTGCTGGCGGGACGAGTGTCAGACCGGGGCGGGGTGGTAGAGATGTGCGCCAGCGGGGAGCTGGCGCCGGGCTGCGTGGTTCCTGACCTCACCGAGGCCAATTTGCGGGAACGCAACGGCGTGCTGGGGGCAGTGAAGCGAAGCCTCTCGGATGTCGGCGGGCATTCGCGTGATGTGATTGCCATTCTGCCGGACGCGGCGGTGCGGGTGATGCTGCTGGACTTCGAGACGCTGCCGGCCCGCCACGAAGAAGCCGAAGGGGTGGTACGGTTCCGGCTGAAGAAGTCGCTCCCGTTTGATGTGGACAAAGCCAAGATTTCCTACCAGGCCCAGACAGCGACCAGCGGAGTGCGCGTGGTAGCAGCGGTGGCCTTGACCAGCATTATTGAGGAATACGAAGCCATTTTCCGCGACGCGGGCTACACACCGGGCGTGGTTCTGCCCTCGATGCTGGCGGCGCTGGGCGCGGCTGCTAGTCAGCGGCCAACCCTGGTCGTAAAGGTGGACGCGCGAACTACCAGCATCGCGATCCTCGACAACGAGCAATTGTTGCTGTTCCGCACTCTGGAAAACACCCGCGGCGTTACCATCAGCGGCGAGCAATTGGCGGAAGAGGTTTACCCCTCGGTCGTGTTCTTTCAAGACACTTACAATTTGAATATCGGACAGATTTTTGTGGCGGGATTGTCCGACTCAGGGGGTGCCGCACCGGCTTTGCGGGCGCAGACCGGAGCGGAAGTGAAAGAACTGGTGGATTCATCGCGGCTCGGCGCGGGGGTTGGCCTGGTCCCGAGATGGCGGATGGCCGGCGTCGTGGGGGCATTGGTTTCCTGATGCGCGTCGATATCAATCTCGCAACTCAGCCCTACCAAGACGCGCGGCAATTCTGGCTGCGCTGGGGCGGCGCCATGGTCCTGCTGCTGGTCGCCACTGTGCTTCTGTTCTGGGTGACCGCGTCGGGATGGCAAAGCGCCCGCCAGGACCGGCAACTGATGCGGCAATACGGGCAGCAGATTGCGATGCGGGACAAAGAACGCGCCGATGCTGAAGCGCTCATGAATTTACCGCAAAACAGCAGCACCCGCGACCGCTCACAATTCCTCAACGACCTTTTCTATCGCAAGGCATTCTCCTGGACCGGGGTGTTCGCCGACCTGGAGCAGGTGATGCCGCCCGGCTTGCATGTGGTTTCGATCGCTCCGGAGACTGCGCCCAATGGCGATTTGTCAATCAAACTGACGGTGGCGGGAGAATCGCGGGAGCGGGCCCTTGATCTGGTGCGCAAGATGGAAGGCTCGCAGCGGTTTCAGCAAACTCAAATCGAAGAAGAGGCCAATGAGACCGGAGGATCGACGCCGGGAGACAACGTGAAGTTTCATATTTCGGCGGTCTACGCAACCGGCGCTGGAGAGCCGGCTGCCAGGAGCACACCCTGATGCCTGATCTGCGGCAGATGACGAAGAAGGTGAAGATCGCGTTGGCCGCGCTGCTACTGGCCGACGTGGCTGCCGTTGGCGTGTACTTTTCTCCTCTGGTGGGATCGGCACAATCGCGGCGGCAGGAACTGAACCAGCTTTGGGCAACATTGCAGCAGAGAACCCGCGAAGTCGAACCGCTGCGCGGACTGGACAAGAAGATTCCGGTGGCGCACAAACAGATCGAGGATTTCTATAAGGACCGGCTGCCGTCGCAGGAGTCAGTGATTTCCGAGCAGATCGGGAAACTGGCCCAGGCGAGCGGGGTACGCATCGGCAACGTGAAATACTCCGCCAAGGAGACAACGCCGGTGGGAGTACAGCGCGTGGAAATTTCCGGCGACTTTTCCGGCGACTACCTGCAGTTGGTGCGGTTCATCAACTCGCTGGAGCGCGACCAGATTTTCTTCCTGATCAATAGCGTCGGGCTGGGCGGCGAGCAAGGCGGCCAGGTGAAATTGGAATTGAAGATGGAAACCTATCTGAAAACCGGGACGGGCGCGGCATAGATGAAACTTGGGGCAGAAAACCGGAACAAGGTAATCGCCGCGGGCGTGCTGGGCTTGCTTGCCCTGGTGCTGGTGGTACGTGCTCTCATAAGCCCCGGTGGGGCGGAGCCGGCCACTCCGGTGACGGCTGCCATTACTCCGACCCCTGTGGTTCCTGCGACGAAGAAACCCGCGGTGAAGACCAAATCTCTGGTCAAACGAACTGGCCCGCCCCGGTCGCTCGATCCCGAATTGCGGTATGACTGGCTGAAAGCCAGCGAAGACATGAAGTACAGCGGCGAGGGCAGAAATATTTTCAGCGCCCAAGCGCCCATCCCGAAGCCGGTCGCGCCCGGACATACCGACGGCGATGAGACTGCTGAGGACGCCGGTCCGCCCCCGCCGCCCCCGCCACCGCCCATCAACCTGAAGTTTTTTGGCTTTGCCAGCAAGCCCGGCGAGCCGAAGAAAGTGTTCCTCTCCCAAGGGGAAGACGTCTTCATCGCGGCGGAAGGAGAGATTGTGAATCGGCGGTATAAGGTGATGCGCATCTCGCCGGTGTCGGTGGAAATCGAAGACGAGATGAACAACCACCGGCAGAGCATTCCGCTCACGCAAGGGTAAAACCAATTTGTAATTGAGTAATTTGGCGGAGGGGCGTCGCGGTTTTTCAATTACTAAATTACAAATTACTCAATTACCAATTCCTATGAAGGTCGGTTTCCAGTCCCGTCCAGGCTCCAGCCGCGAGCAGGGCTATGTGCTGCTGGTTATCATCCTGTTTGTCGCCTTGCTCTCCATCGCACTGCTGGCCACTTTGCCGTCCATTAGTCATGAGCTGAAACGCGACCGCGAAGAAGAGTTGATTCATCGCGGGGTGCAGTACACTCGCGCGATCCAGCACTATGTGAAGAAATTCGGGCGCTACCCCACCACGCTGGAACAACTGGAGAACACCAACCAGATCCGCTTCCTGCGCCGGCGCTACAAGGACCCCATTACCGGGAAAGACTTCAAGCTTCTGCACATGGAGGATGTGCAAGGTTTGTCTGGGCCAGGCATCGCGGGCGCAACTTCGGTGAGCCAGATGGCTCCTGGCGCCGGGCAGGGACCGGGGGGACTTGGCTCTGGGGCATTCAGCAATGTCGGACCGGGCGCCGGAGGAGTTGGCAATCAAGGCTTTGGCGGGTCCGGTTTTGGCAGCCAGGGAATTTTGCAGCCTGCGCCAGGCGGCGGCAACACGGGCCAGTCCGGCGGTTTCGGCCAAAGCGGCTTTGGACAGAGCGGCTTTGGAAGTTCCGGAAACCAGGCCTCGCAGAGCGGTGATGACACAGGGACAGCGGCAGGAACGTCCGGCTCACCCAATGCTTCGGGCGGAAATGCCAGTTCTGGCGGGTTTGGTTCCTCGTCCTCTTCCTCTTCCTCGTCCTCCTCTTCTTCCTCCTCGGGCAATCAGGTTTTTGGCGGCGGCCCTATTGTGGGAGTCGCCAGCACCAGCAAAGAGAAAACCATCCGCGTGTTCAACAAGAAGGAGCGCTACGATCAGTGGCAGTTCGTCTATAACCCGGCCATGGACCGTGGCGGCCTGCTGACGGGACCAAGCCAGCCGCCATCACTCCAAGGCGGCGTTTCCGCTGGCGCGATGGCCGCGGGACAAGGCAACCAAGGCACGGGAACCCAGACTCCCGGCGGCCAGGGAGCGGGAGGCACATTTGGCGGCCAGCCAAACCAGCCCAATTCCCCCGTTAACACGCCTTCGATGCCGCCAGAGCAGTAAGCCTCAACGTGTGCGAAGAAGTTGCAACTGGTAAGCGAACCGCGAAAAGTAGATTGCGCAAACTCGCCCGCTCAATCTCCGAATGAAATTCCGACTGCCCGCGCGGCCTGTACCAGTTCGCCCTGCGGATCCACCATCTTCAGCTTGTGGATGGCATCGACAATGTTCACCGCTTCGATCCGCGCATTGCGCAAACAAACCATCTTCCCGAACCCGCCGTGGGCGATCAGATCGACTGCGGCCACGCCAAAGCGCGTTCCCAGAATGCGGTCAAAGGGCGAGGGCGAACCGCCCCGCTGGATGTGTCCCAGAACGCTGACCCGGACTTCCCGCCGCGCGGTCAACGCAATGCCATCGCCAATCAAATTGCCCACCGATCCGCCCCGGGAGAGCTGCTTCAGTTCCGGAGGGAGGCCGACGCCCTCGGCCACGACCACAATCGTGAAGTGTCTGCCGGCACCTTCGCGCTCGTGCACGTAGTCGCAGATCTTCTGCAAGCTGAAGGGAACCTCAGGAATCAGGATTATGTGTGCCCCGCCGGCGATGCCCGCTTCCAGCGCGATCCAGCCGGCGTCACGACCCATCACCTCGATCACCATCACGCGATGGTGTGATTCCGCCGTGGTATGAATTTTGTCGATTGCGTCCGTCGCGGTGTGCAGCGCGGTATCGAAACCGAAAGTGATCTCGGTCGCCGAAAGATCGTTGTCGATGGTTTTGGGCACGCCCACAATGTTCATGCCCTTCTGAAACAGCTCCTGCGCGATGGTCTGCGAGCCGTCTCCGCCGATGCTGATGACCGCGTCGATACCCAGCTTGCGAGAGTTGGCAATGACGTCGCCGGAGATGTCGTTGAACGTCTCCACGCCGTTCTCGACCGTACGGTAATGAAATGGATTGCCACGATTGGTGGTGCCCAGGATTGTGCCCCCTCGCGGCAAAATTCCGCTCACGTCTTTCAGCGTGAGTTCACGGGATTTTTCCGGCCAGATCAATCCGTCAAAGCCATCGGGGATGCCGATAGCTTTCCATTTGTATTTGAGGATGGCACACTTGACTGCGGCGCGAATGACCGCATTCAGGCCGGGAGCGTCGCCGCCCCCGGTACAAATGCCGATGCAGTGGATGTCAGACATGATGAAAGCCACCCCTCAGACGAACTTTCAAGCGACCGAAACACTGCTTCTGAGAGCCGACTATCTGGATAATACGCCTTGCATTGCAGTGGCCAACATTACCTGCGACGGTACCGGGGCTCTACCGGGAGCGTCGCCGCCCCCGGCACAGATGCCGATGCAGTGGATGTCAGGCATGTCGCGTGGATGTCACTGTATCACGCTGAAACTCATGTAACCGGAGATCCCTGATGTCGGGTCCGTAGCGACCACCTGGAACTGGAATGATCCCGTTCCTGAACTCGACGTCGTGAGTTCCCCGGTGCTGCTGATCGATACGTTTGTATTCGTCGGATTGATGCTCCAAGTCACCGAATCCGTTACGATTATCCCTGACTGTCCATTCGCCGTAGCACTAGCGATAAATGTGTCACCGTCGCCCCATGTAACGCTGCTCAACCCGTCCGAACTTGTTACCTTAATCGCCGTAATGCCGCTCAGCGTCACTGTGATGGTCGCGCTTCCATTTACCGTACCCGATGCGCCGCTTATGGTGGCTTGTCCCGGCCCGATACCCTTCACCAGACCGCCAGTGTTGACCGTTGCAATGGTAGAGTCGCTCGTACTCCAGTACACGTTCTTGACAGTGCCGGTCGATCCATCATTGTAAGTTCCAACGGCGGTCATCTGTACCGTGCTGCCGGTTGCAATTGATGTGGTTGGCCCGACTGTCAGGCCCGTGAGAGTCGGATTGACAAAGAAGCCGTGGCAGCCTACGCCCAAGGCGAACGCCAGCAGTGTGGCGCAAGCTCCAGCGATCTGTAGTTTCTTGTTACTGCTCAACATGTTGGAAAGCCTCGGGAGGGGTACGCGCTCCCACGTCTAAAGCGAATTGTAGCAGAGCACGCATGGCTCGACGCACACTGAGGTAACTGCGGCCGAACCATGCTGGGCACTCCGCCTGCTACCAGAACGCAGTCCCCCGGCGGTCTTGCGCACGCTTTTTCTCCTTTCCGGGACGCAACGCTAAGTCCACGCCCGGTGGGCTACTCGTGTGTGCGTGAGAACGCCTCTTACGCCCCTCCCGGGCTTGTCCATTTCCCGCTTTGACCCACGGCTTACGCCGTGGGCTTTATTCCTGGCCGCTCCGCGGCTAAGAAAGCGAACGGTCCACCCCACCACCACGCGGAGTTTTGAGTTCTCACGCGCTACTCGCGCTCAACGTCGGCGGCGATCTCCGGCAGCACTGCCCGCAGTAACCCCACGAAATCCCCTTGCACGCGCTTGCCCGTCTCCAGCACTTCCTCGTGATTCAGCGGCTGATCCAGAATGCCCGCAGCCATGTTAGTCACACAGGAGATAGCCAACACCTTGATGCCCATGTGGCGGGCGGCAATAACCTCGGCCACGGTGGACATGCCCACCAGATCAGCGCCAATGGCGCGCAGATAACGAATCTCCGCCGGAGTCTCATAGCTCGGTCCCAGAAGTCCGGCGTAGATTCCCTGGTAAAGCATCTTGCCCAACTTCTGGGCGGCGGCCAGAGCGGTTTGGCGATAAGGTTTCCAGTAGGCCTGCGTCATGTCCGGAAAACGCGGGCCGAAACGTGGCTCGTTGGCGCCAGCCAGCGGGTTGGTTCCCTGAAGATTGATGTGGTCAGTAATCACCACCAGCGCGCCCTGTTTGTACTCCAGATTGATTCCTCCGGCGGCATTGGTAACCACCACGGCACGAATTCCCATGCGGCCGAACACGCGCATCGGAAACGCCACTTGCGCGGCGGAATATCCCTCGTAAAGATGCACGCGGCCTTGCATGACCGCGACTGGAACACCTTCTGCGGTGCCAATCACCAGGCGCCCGGCGTGGCCAATGGCTGTCGATCGCGGGAAAGCGAAAATGTGCCCGTAGGGGATGCGCGCGGCCTCCGCCAGGTCGTCGGCAAAGGCGCCCAGCCCTGAGCCCAGCACCAGTCCGACGCGCGGACGCAGCGGCGTCTGCCCCAGCAGAAACGCCGCAGTGGAATCAGCAAGGGTGAAGTCGTCATTTTTTAGCATAGGTCGTAATAGCTCGATACATTTCAGCGTTGCGCTCTACCGCACTCCGCGGTAAGCGTAGCCTGCATGGAACACCAGGTCCCCGTTCGACTCGCTCCGCTCGCTCAGGGCAGGTTCTCCACTCCGCATTCCCTTACGCTTGCGGAAGGGAGTGCCCCGGTCGAGATGACACTCTTGGGGTACAGCGTTTGTGGAAACGCCCTAATATCGTTTCTCAAACTCTGCCAGTTCTGTTTCCAGCTTCCACTGCATTCGCGCCCGCTCGCTGCCGTCCAAAAACTTCTGGCAGCCTGGGGCAACCTTGCCGGGCGTGCTTGCCGCGCAGGCAGTGGCCAGGCGGAAGGTCTTGGTTTCCGCCCACAGGCTCGCACCCGGAAGAAAGCTGTGCTCCAGGCTCTGGCGCGCCATGCGCTTGAGTTGTGCGTAGGTGATGAAGTCGTAGGTCTGAACAGCGCGCAGGTATTCGTGCGTCAGGTCAGTGCGGGAAACGCCTTCATCGTCAGTAGCCAGAGTTACGGGCACACCGTAGCGCACGTAAACCGGCAAGGGATGGTCATCGCCCTTCACTCCCAGAATCATGTCGTTCGACGTGAGACAGATTTCCACCAGCACATTACGATCTGCCATCTCGCGCAGTAATCCGATCGGATCGTGCTCGTTTGCCAGGTCAACCCCGTGACCAATGCGTTCCGCGTGTCCGCGCTCGACGGAATCGCGAATGTGGAACGTCAAACCCTCGGGAGGCACCAGGCCCATGGCCAGTTCTCCGGCATGCAGGCTGATGTGGACTTTGGGATAGATCTCATGCAGGTAGTCCAGCATTTTCATGTGCAGTTCAAAATCGTGCATGGGAACGTACCAATCTTCCGGCATCACCAAATTAAGCCCAACGAAGCGTGGATCTGATTGCGCCAACTCGAATCCCAAAAGGATCTGGACAAACACTTGCTCCGGGGCCAGGCCGCGCAGCACTTGGTAGAGATAGCGGATGGTCACCGCGCAGCCGGGATCAGCGTCGGGAAGCCCGCACTTGAGTTGCGCACGCATTTTGGCTTCGTCAGCGTCCAGGGTGCGGCTGGTGGCGGCGACTGCATCTTTCAAGCCTGCGGCCAGAAGCTTGTCGCGGAACTGCGGAAGGTGGTCATCCCAGCCCACTTGCTTTGCCAGTTGAAGAGCTGCGCCGCCATCGGCAGTGTGCATGAGCTCGAGAAATTGCAGGTGATCGGCTGCGGCTTGCTGCGCAGCTTTGGCGATCATCTCGCCGGTGTGGGTATGAGCGGCGGGGGAAAATTTGTCGAAGGTAGCGAAAAAATGATCGTGGCCCGACTCATTCCCCGGCAGCCAGTTGCGCATGGACCAGGCATCCACAATGGAGTTGTACAGAATGTGGTCACCGTAGGCGCAGCGGATGGCGGGCTTGTTGGTGAACTTCGCGCAGGAGTCGTCGCAAGGCGGCGCGATCAGCGCCGAGGTCGTGCGGTCCACGCAGAAGTTGCTGTCGCCCGCGAAGTCGATCAAATCTTCCGCGTAGATGGCGCCCGCCAGGTGGTTGTGCAAGTCGCCGCCTTTGGGCATCTCGCGCACAAAAGCCAGCAGCAGTGATGGCTGCTGCCGAATCGATTGCATATAGTGCGCGCTGCGCTGCTCGGCGGTGAGCGCAGTTTGAGCGTGGGCGGAGGCAGACAGAGCGAGTATGAGAGCGGCAAACAAGCGAAGTGGTCGGTTCACGAAACCTCCTCTTCCACAGAAATTGGCATTGTACAGCCATCCGGGAATGCGCGTGATGGGTCGCGCGACTCGCGGGGCGCGAAGCGCGGCCCGAACCAGTACGATGCGCTCCCAGAGCCGATCGCCCCGCGGGGTTCGGAATCTGATTTTCCTGTTCTTCGTTCACCAAAGCGCCTGCCCAGCGCGGATTTCGCCAGATTTGCACAGATCAACGTGCTGCCTGCAAGAGTGCCGATTCGGGGCGCCGATATGAATTCACGCAAAATTAACGGTAGATTCGCGCTCCTGTCATGTTCTTCTGCCGATGACCTGCACCAGCTATGCTGCACACACCTGTGAAGCGCGCGCACTTCATTGATCTGCAAGCAGATGCAGGAGCGGCTTTTCTATTGACTCTTCCAACAGAAGGAGTAAAAACATAATCGTTCTTTGACAGCTTCTGATGTTTACCCGGTTGGCGTAGTGTCCGGGGCTCGAGCGAAGTCACACTCCAGACCGCAAGGCGAAGGAGCGAGGGCGAGCAAGGGTCTATAGCAAGGCGCTGGTTGAGGCGAACAGGAAGATATGTTGAAGGCAAGATAGAGTCCTGAGGCGTTGGGTTGGTTTTTCCGGTTGGCGGTGAGCCCGGAGCCCGAGTATTGATCGCGCGACGCGACCGCAAGGAAGCGACGAGAGCAGGTCAGGCGAGGGTCTAAAGCAAGCTACTGGCCGAGACGAATGATCCCAACATCACTTCAGGACTCTTAAGTTTTTTCGTTCTGAAACTCCCCGGTATTACTCGCCTCGTTGCCCTCACTGAGTTCTCACGGGCCAAGCTCAATTCGGAATTTCTCCTGTGGCTCCAAGCGTGCTCGGTAGATCGTGTTGCTGGAAGCAACCTCTGCCACCGCATCCACATTGACCTGATACGCTCCTTTAGGCAAGTTCTCGCCGAAAGGGATCTCCTGTTCGGCGCTAGCCTTCTTCATCGAAAAGTGCTGATAGCCGAGGGCTGTTGCTCTGCCATCTTCGGCTACGGCGACGATAAATGCGGTGAGATCAAAGTCGCGCTCAGCCTGGTTGGAGACAATGATCGAACCTTCGATGCGCTGCCCATTCACCTTGGGATAGCGTCCCCATTGCAGTAGCAAGGGTGACACGACAGTCAGAACGAGTGCCTGCCTGAGTTGCACGGCGGGCTTACCGCTGTCGATCACGTTGACGGTGAAATGAAATTCGCCGTTGGCCTCGGGTGAGCCGCTCAAAACGCCTTCCGGATGCAGCACTACACCCTGCGGCAGGTTCCCCTCGGCAAGCTCCCAATGCAAAGGCAAAATGCCACCATGGGCTTCCAGTTTGGCCTGGTAAGGTTGGTGGAGATATCCGCGAGGCAGGCTGGTCGTGCGGATGGCCAGAGGTTCACCGGTGGCCGCGCCCTGTCGGGCGGCTAAGGGGCTCGACATCGTTAAAAGAAGGAACAGCGCTGGCACCGGGTGGAGAAGTATCCATCTTAATGAGCTCATGACGGTTGGTAGCCTCACGAAATATCCCACTCGCGGCCCGTTCTTGCGTACCGCGGAGGAGGTTCCGCAACAGAATACCAGCCAGCCTCCGGTAGTGGTGCCGTTTGGTTCCCGCAGGCGCTATGTTTGGTAACCGGTTTGCTAAGGCCTGTGATGCTGCTGCTTCCATTGTCGTTCTCTCTCTCCAAATTCACAGGCGGGAAAATAGTCCAGCTCGGGTTTCCTCTCCCGCAAATCGCGTTCTTCCAACGTGCATTCCCGCTCACCCGAGAGGGTGAACCGATTGTACGGTTTCCCCAGATATGCGAGAGTGAACTGTCGGCAAGTGTAATTCCCCAAACCGTCGCAATAGTCAAAGAGGCCGTCAAAAGTGGTAGGGAGTGCGATCAGTGGCGTATTCTGCATTGCGTCGGCCTGATCCTTCGACAGTTCGGCAAGGGGAGTGCTGTACAGCGAATCGCCAGCAATGGTCACCGTACCGCTGGCGGAAGGAGCGCCAGTCTTGCGATTGGCACCAGCCCACATTGCTTCGAAGTGATGTATGGGATAAACGAAAGCTGTGCCGGGCTGCTGAAGTTGTTGAGACGTGATAACCCATTCGGTTCTCGATCCCCAATTGAACTGAGCGGGCAGGTGTCCGCTGTTTTGGAAATAGCCGATAATGCCGACCTTTTCTTTGTCGGTTGTCGGCGGAACAAGTTCGGCGACTGCGCCATCCTTGCGGCCAATCGTAATATAGGCCTGCTGAGTGACATTCAAAACTTTACGGGTGAGCGTATTCGATTCAGTCATCACTCTCCACTGGGCACGCGAATAATGAACATAGATACCTGTGAGGGCAGCTATGACGACCGTCGCCAAAGCGGTGACGAATCCGCTGTTTTTGTCCGCCCAGCTAACGAAAGTGATGCTTCCTCTCCCCACTGCTTTAAGCGCCCCCACCCAATACTGGACATAATGGCGACCCTGTTTGGGTTTTTCTTGCTCACCGCCGGGTGGGGCGGTGTTGCGCGCCTGTGGGGCCAGTGGTCTGCTTCCGGCCAGGTCGTCGTTGGGCTTGGGGTTGTTCCTATCGGATTCCGGCGTATTTACCACGGCCTCGGACTCCTAGGATTTGAAGTATATCCCCGTCCGTGACAAACGGCTTGCTGCGCTGCTGAAATATGAACATTTTCTGGCGATGCAACAGAGAATGCCGGTTCGGGTAGTCAAGCGATCATTTCAGGAATCTCTACTGCCTCATATCGAGCAGGCGGCACGTGGAAAATGTCAATGCCAGCGTACCGCTTACGGGCATGGTGGGCTAATTCCGTGTTGCCGATTTGGTTGGTTCGCTTTCGCACTCTGGGAAATAGGATTCGCGAACTACGTAATCGAGCCATGATTTTTGAATCCGTTTCAGCTTGACGGGTTCCAGCGCGACCGCTTCGCGGTAAGCCTCTTGGCACGTGACCTGCTCGGCAAAGCTATGTATGGGAGCGAACGGCGCGCCGCTGCTCTTCGAGGTGAGGCGAATAAAATAGTGGATTCCCTTATGAATGGAGATGACCGTCTTGTCACTACCCTCATGGCCGGAATTAGTCTCTCCAGCAAGAGAATGATCGCCCTCAGACAGTTTCATTGTTAGAAAGTGTCCCCCGCCGAATCGTTTGAACGTGATCTTGTGATCGTCCACCCACAAATGGCCCCACCAAGGCTGTACTCCCGGTCCTCCCCCGAACGGGAGCTTGCTCGACTTACCGGCTGAATAGAAGGTAACAAGCGTTAGAGGCGGTTCTTGCTGTGCGATGGCGGCAAGCGGCAGAGCGATCACAAGCAACAATATCCAATGTTTCACTAGCCGTGATCCTACGCTTTGGACGGGCAGCTTCGCAAATGCCGGAGATGGCTACTTATCCTAAGCGGCCTCTCGCACGATCCGCAAGGCGTTCTGGCTAAAATCTGTTAGCCTGGGGCGTCGAATGCCGCCTTTAGTTCGGCTCCTGCTCGCGCTCTGCACGCTGGCTTGACTGGAACTGGACATTACAATGTTCGCGGATGGCAATCGCTGTGGGTGTTCGCTTTACGATTCGGAGACGGCGCTTGCACATGATCTGAGTTCACAGCAGGACGCAAACCCTGCGGAAATCAAACGGCGCCACTACCGAGCCTGCCTGCCCCTCGACTCCGACTGCGCCCCCGCGATAAGCTAAATGGTTTCCCAAGGGAGGTCGAACGTATGCGTGAAGCGGTCGCCAAGCTGTGGCCGGAAATTCAGTGGATCGAGCGCCCCAAATTGCGTGAGCAAGTTACGCAAACGTGGGTCAAGGCGCTGGAGCGCAGCCCGCTGAAACCAGAAGACCTGAACAAGATTCCGTTCACCCTGCTGGTGCCGAACTGCCCCATCACCTTCATGGAGCACAAGCGCTGCGTGGTGCACATCGCGCGCGCGAGCGCGGAAGCGATGCGGGAATTCATGGGACGCGCGCTGCCGATTGACATGGATACCGTGATCGCCGGGGCAATCCTCGCAGACGTTGGAAAATTGCTGGAATACGAACTTGGCCCCGACGGCAAGAGCCGCCAAAGCGAGCGCGGAGAGGCGTTGCGGCATCCCTTTACCGGCGTGGCGCTGGCTCTGGAGTGTAGTGTGCCCGACGAGGTGTGCCACATCATCGCAGCCCACGCCGCCGAAGGTGATCTGGTGAAGCGCACCACCGAGGCTTTCATTGTGCATCACGCCGATTTCATGGCGTTTTTGCCGTTTAAGAACCCGAAGAACGTGAAAGTGAAGTGAGGCTGTCAGCTATCAGCTCTCAGTTCTGAGATTGGTGAGGGCCTTGAATCAGACAGAGAACCGGCAGTCGCGAACAACTTAGGATTTGGCTTGAAGGCTCACGGCTGATAGCTGAGAGCTAGTGAGGAGAGAGCTTGTCCAATAAAGAACCGGTCGCAACCAAAGAAACCGTCACCGCAAAAATGTCCCGCTGGGCCGCTGCGCTTGATTACCGGCAGCTCTCAGCCGACGCCATCTGCCAGGCGAAGCGTTTTCTGCTTGATTCCGTCGGCTGCGCGCTCGGCGGATACCAGCAGCACGACGTCAAGATTGCCTTGCAAGTCCTCGACGAGATCGCGGGACGCGGTCCGGCCACCGTCATCGGTACGGGTAAGCGCATAGACGCCGTCTCCGCTTCGCTGGCCAATGCGCTGATGATCCGCTGCATGGATTACAACGACATTTACTGGAAACAGGATCCGTCGCATCCCTCGGACATTTTTCCGGCCGCGCTGGCCTGCTGCGAGCGCGCCAAGAGCAATGGCAAAGAGTTGATCGTCGGCCTGGTTCTGGGCCATGAGTTTGAAATGCGTTTCTGCGAGGCGGCGTTTCCGGGCATCCGCGAACGCGGATGGCACCACGCCACCCTCACGGCGTTCGTTTCTCCTTTCGTGGCCGGGCGGGCGCTGCATTTGCCGTGGGAGGAGATTCAGCACGCCGTCGGCATTTCCGCCAGCCGACATTGCACGCTGGGCGCGGTGACTGCGGGCAAACTCACCATGATGAAGAACACCGTCGATCCCATGGCCACGCAGAGCGGCGTGCTGGCAGCGCTTCTGGCGCAAAAGGGTTACACCGGCCCCGAGCACGTGATCGACGGCAAAGAAGGGCTTACGCACTGCTTCGGCCCGGAGTGGAAGCTGAATCTTCTGACCGACGGACTGGGCGAATCCTGGCGCATCACGCAATGCGGCATGAAAGCGTTTCCCACCGAGGCGCTTACCCACACGCCCATCTCGGCGGTGCTGGATTTGGTGAAGAGTAACGACCTGAAACCGGATGACGTGACCAAGATTCAGATTCGGTCACTCGCGCGTGCGGCGGATATTTTGTCCGATCCCAGCAAGTACGATCCGCACACCAAAGAAACCGCCGACCACTCGCTGCCTTACGTGATCGCGGCAGCCCTTGCCGAGCGCCAAGTCACACCGGTGCAGTTCACCATGGAAAAGATCATGGATCCGGTGATACGAGCCCAGCTGAAGAAGGTGGAAGTGGTCGCGGACCCGGAAATTGAAAAAGTCTTCCCCGCGCTGCAGCGGGTGATCGTCAACATCACCGCGACCGACGGCAGTGTGTACAGCAAGCAACTGGATTATCCGAAAGGCGATCCGCGGAATCCGCTGACCGATGCTGAAATTGAAGAAAAATTCTCTGCCTTGGCGGAGGGAGTGCTTTCCCCCGCGGCGCAGAAGAAGCTCAAAGAAGCCATCTGGAATTTGGAAAAAGTTGGTTCGGTCAGCAAGCTGATGGCGTTGATGAAGGCCGATGTGAAGGCGAAGAAAGCTGTCCATCGCCGTGCGAAGCAGACGCCGAAGTCGGCCAAGAGAAAACATTAGGATTTTGGGTGGAGCAGCGCTTCAGCGCCGCGATCCAGCCTCGTTTATATGGTGTCATTCCGAGCGGCTTGAGCCGCGAAGAATCTGGTTTATCGGTCGTCGAGTGAGTGAGCATTCCAACTCGAAGAGCTCGAAAGGTCGGCTAGTCCCGCCGCCAAGAAAAGGATTCTGGCTCTTCGATTACTGGCAAGTGAAGTACGACACACCATTCCAACGAACAGCCGGTACCATCCTGGGCAGTTTGGCTCTGGTTTCGGGCGCATTCGTGCTATGGGCCGCTTGGTCCAAGGGTAGCGGAACGTGGATGTCAGTTATATTCGCGGTAGCGGCCATTGCCTACGGCCTTATTATCACACCGGTTGGCATCATCTATTGGTCTAGGCGTTGGCGGGGAGAGCCGACTGATTACTTTGACTACGAGGCTGTGAACCGAGGAAAAGAGAAACACAGAAAGGAAGTCGACGATGCCGCAGACCATCGTTGAAAAAATCGCGCAGCAACACATGACGGAGGGACCAAAACGGCCCTTGCGGGCGGGCGACTTCCTGTCAGTTCGTCCGCACCGCTGTGTGACTCACGACAATACGTCCGCCGTGATAAGCAAATTCAAGGGCATCGGCGCGAAGAAGATTCGCGATCCCAAGCAACTCGTTTTCGCCCTCGACCACGATATTCAGAACCAGGACGAAGCCAATCAAAAGAAATATCGTTCGATCGAAGCGTTCGCCAAAGAACACGGCGTCGAGTTCTACCCCGCCGGATCAGGCATTGGACACCAGATTATGGTGGAGCGCGGCTATGTCGTACCGGGATCATTCGTCGTCGCTTCTGACTCGCATTCCAATATGTACGGTGCGCTAGGCGCCATCGGCACGCCCATCGTTCGCACAGACGCGGCTGCGGTTTGGGCCACCGGAGAATTCTGGTGGCAGATTCCGCGCAGCATCCAGGTAGTTCTCGAAGGCAAGCTGCCGAACGGCGCAACCGGGAAAGACGTCATCATCACTCTGTGCGGTCTGTACAACCACGACGAAGTACTCAACGCCGCTGTTGAATTCACCGGGCCGGGCGTTGCCAGCCTCTCGATGGACGCGCGCTTTTCCATTTCCAACATGAGCACCGAGTGGGGGCCGCTGGTCGGTTGGTTTCCGGTGGATGAAGTCACCATCGCTTACTTGAAGCGCGTTCACCGGCGACTGGAAGCCTTGGGAGTCGAGCGCTTCAGCGAAAAGGACATCGAAAGCTGGGCCCAGAATCCGCCCCGTCCCGATCCCGATGCTGCTTACGCCGCGCGCATCGTGCTTGATCTGGCCCAAGTCACGCCCCATGTCTCTGGTCCGGACACGGTGCAGGTTATGAGTTCGCTGGCTGAGATCGAGCCGAAGAAAGTCGCCATTCAGAAAGCGTATCTGGTCTCTTGCGTGAACTCGCGCGTGGAAGATCTTGATGCCGCCGCCAGAGTTCTGAAGGGCAAGAAAGTCGCTGCCAGCGTGAAGTTCTATCTTGCCGCGGCCAGCCAATGGGTACAGCAAGAAGCCGAGCGTCGCGGCATTTGGCAGACATTGCTCGATGCCGGGGCCAATCCGCTGCCGCCCGGTTGCGGACCTTGTATCGGTTTGGGCACGGGGCTGCTTGAACCGGGCGAGGTCGGGATTTCCGCCACCAACCGCAACTTCAAGGGCCGCATGGGATCGCGCGACGCCAAATGCTATCTCGCAAGTCCGGAAGTGGTTGCCGCTTCCGCTGTCGCTGGATACATCTGTGCGCCGCAACCGGTGAGCAACGGTGCCCCCGCCCGCAGGTACACCGAATTTCCAGTTGCCACAGCGGCAGAGGAAGTCGAGATCTTGCCCGGTTTTCCTGAGCATGTTCGCGGACGCATGGTGTTCGCGCCTCAGGACAACGTCAACACCGACGCGATTTACGGCAAAGACTACACCTACCGCGACGATATGACGCCGGAAATGATGGCCAAAGTCGTTATGGAAAATTACGATCCGCAGTTTGCCTCGCGCACACAGAAAGGCGATGTGATCGTGGGCGGATTCAACTTCGGCACCGGATCGAGCCGCGAGCAGGCAGTGACTTGCCTGAAAGCCAAAGGCATTCCCATGGTGATTGCCGCCAGCTTCTCGCAAACTTACCTGCGAAACGCGTATAACAATGGGTTCCTCTGTGTGGAGGTTCCGGAACTGGTGAAGCGCCTGCGCGAGCAGTTTGCGAAGGAAGTCGCGGCGAAAGAGAAGACGATTATTCCGGGAGATGCAATTGAGGTTGACTTCACTTCCGGGACGATTCACTGGAGGGGCGAGAACTTTGCGTTCGCGGCGCTGGGAAGCGTTCCGCAATCGTTGGTGATCGCGGGGGGTGTGGAGAATCTGGTGGCGAAGCGATTGGGATTAGGTTGAGCAGCTTGGAACCACGGAGTCACGGAGACACTGAGACAGATGACTAATATTGCAGGTTAGTTCTTCTCCGCGCTTCCGTGTCTCCGTGGTGAATAATTCTTTGTGGAGATTATCGAAAAGTGGCGAAACATACCGTAGTCACCATGCCGGGAGACGGCATTGGCAATCAAGTGTTACCGGAGTCCATTCGAGTACTGAAAGCTGTCGGCTTCGACGCCGAATACGTTCACGCCGACATTGGCTGGGAGTGCTGGTGCAACGAAGGCAATGCGCTGCCCGACCGCACCATTGATCTGCTGGCCAAGCATAAGCTTGGCTTGTTCGGCGCAATTACTTCGAAGCCGAACAAAGCGGCGCAAGCGGAGCTGAAGCCCGAACTGCGCGCCAAAGGCTACGTCTATTACAGCCCGATCGTGACCATGCGGCAGAAGTTTAGTCTCGACATCTGCATGCGTCCTTGCGTCGGCTTTACCGGCAATCCTCTCAACTACATTCGCAAGAAAGTCAGCGGCGGATTTGACGAGCCGCAGGTCGACACCACCGTGTTCCGCCAGAATACCGAGGGCATGTATGCCGGCGTGGAATGGACAAACCCGCCGGAGAACGTTCGCGCCGCCCTTGCCTCACATCCCCGGTTCAAGGCATTTGTGAATGTGCCCGGCCCCGACCTCGCCGTAAGCGTGCGCATCATCACGCGCAACGCCGCTCGCCGCATTGTCACCGCCGCTTTCGAGTATGCCAAGAGGCGCGGCTTCAAAGGCGTGACCATCTGCGAGAAACCGAATGTGGTGCGAGAAACCTCTGGCATGATGGAGGAGGTTGCCAAAGAAGTGGCCAAGAATTATCCGGGCATCGCGCTTTGGTCCACCAATATCGACGCGCAACTCATGTGGTTGAACAAGAACCCGGAAGACTACAACGTGATCGTAGCTTCGAATTTGTTCGGAGACATTCTGTCAGACGCGTTTGCGGGACTAGTCGGCGGGCTTGGTTTCGCCGCTTCAGGTAACATTGGCGAAGAGGTTGCAGTTTTCGAACCGACGCATGGTTCGGCGCCGAAGTACGCAGAACTGAATCCGCCGATCGTGAATCCGATTGCGATGATTCTTTCTGCGGCCATGATGCTCGACCACATTCATGAAGGACAAAAAGCTGACCGGATTCGCAAGGCAATCGCGGATGTGGTAAGAGAAGGTAAAGTCCACACCTATGACATGATGCGGATTTCCGGTGGCCCGAAGGCAATCGGCCAGGGCGCTGCATCCACCGCGCAAATGACGGACGCGATTGTGGAGAAGTTGAAGTAACCGCCAATGGAGAGCACCAATACTGCCGTGACGATACGCCCTGCTGAGGCCGGGCACTGGGGCGCGGACGTCCGCTCTGACTTGCACGTGGCCATCGAACCGCGTGACAGCGGAGGCCTGGCCATCGCCCTAGAGTCGCGGGTCGGGTTCTGCTATGGAGACTCCATCCTGGCGCAGGCCCGACAGGTGCTGGAAACGCTGGGCGTCAGGCACGCCAAAGTGTCGATTCACGATGAGGGTGCGCTGCCCTTTGCGATCTCTGCGCGCATCGAGACCGCCGCGAAACGCGCAGGCTTGGCAGCGGGGCAGAAAGCGCTGCCAGCTCAGCTCCCGCTTCCTTCGCCTTCAGGCCGGGACCGCCTGCGCCGCTCCCGGCTCTACCTGCCCGGCACGGAGCCGAAGTACTTCATCAATGCTTTATTGCATGAGCCGGACGCGATCATTCTTGACTTGGAGGATTCGGTCCACCACGCGGAAAAAGATGCAGCGCGAATTCTGGTCCGGAACGCCTTGCGGGCGGTTGATTTCGGAGCCTGCGAACGCATGCTGCGCATCAATCAACTGCCGCTTGGGCTCGAGGATCTGCCGGAGATCATCCCTGAATCGCCCGACGTAATTTTGATTCCGAAAGTCGAGCGCGCCGAGCAAGTCGCGGAAGTCGATCGCACGATCAGCGATCTGAAAAAGCAGCACGGCATCGATCGTCCGATCTGGATCATGCCGATTTTGGAGTCGGCGCTCGGAATTGAAAATGCGTTCACGATTGCCACCGTGACCCCGAACGTGTGCGCGCTGACGATCGGCATCGAAGACTACACCGCGGACCTTGGGGTGGTGAAAACCGTCGAGGGGAAAGAGTCAACCTTTGCGCGGACCCGGCTGGTGAATGCCGCCAAGGCAGCCGGAGTTCAGGCCATTGATTCCGTCTTCGGCGACGTGCTGGACATGGACGGCTTGCGCCGCTGGGGAGAAAACGCACGCGCTCTGGGGTTCGAAGGCATGGGCTGCATTCATCCGGGGCAGATTCGCGTGATCCACGAGGCATTTGCGCCCACGGAAGTGGAAATCGACAAGGCGCTCGCGATCGTCGCAGCTTTTGAGGAAGCACAACAAAAAGGGCTTGGCGTGGTCAGCCTGGGGTCCAAGATGATTGACCCGCCCGTGGTCGAACGCGCAAAGAAATTGGTGGCCCGAGCCAAGCAGATGGGGAAAGCATAGTAAGTGATTTCTTCGTGTACCTTCGTGGTTTGTTTCTTTTTCTGACCACAAAGGACACGAAGTTGCACGAAGGAAGTCAGAGCGTGTAAATGGCTGATTCGATCGAACTCGCGCAGAACGCAGCTGGACGCATGGTACCAACCATGGTCAACGGCAAGCCGCAACTCCCCTACCTCGGCGTTGGCAAGTACCAGCCGCGCGGGCGCAAAGCGGCCCCTCCCATCTTTTCTGCGAAGGACTACCCCGAGAACGGCGACAAGCGTGTGCCGGATCTGGAGACTGCGCTCCGCAAATGCGGCCTGCGCGATGGCATGGTGATCTCCAACCATCATCACCTGCGCGACGGAGATGCAGTTGCCCTGATGGCCTTGGAAGCCGCGGCTCGCATCGGCGCGAAGAACCTGATGTGGTTTCCCAGCGCGTCGTTCCCTTCGCAACAAGGTGCGATCGAACTGATGGAAAAAGGCGTCATCCACCACATCGAAGGCAGCATGAACGGCCCGCTTGGCGACTACTGCACGCAGGGCAAGATGCGCGGCATGGGCGTGCTGCGTTCGCACGGCGGCCGTTGGCAGGCCATCCAGGATGGTGAAGTCCACATTGACATTGCGGTGATCGCTGCGCCCACCGCCGATCCGTTCGGCAACGCCGACGGCTCGCATGGAAAGTCCGCTTGCGGTTCGCTAGGTTTTGCGTTGGCCGATTCCACCTACGCCGACCGCGTCATTGTGGTGACCGATAATCTCGTGCCGTTTCCTTGCATTCCCTGGCAAATTCAAGGTAACAACGTCGATTATGTTGTCGAAGTCGAATCGATCGGCGATCCCACCAAGATCGTTTCCGGCACGACGCAAATCACACGTTCGCCCGATCGCCAGCGGATCGCCGAGTTCGTGGCGCGTTTCCTGCGGGAAACAGGAATCATGCGCAACGGCTTCTCATTTCAGGCAGGCGCGGGAGGAATTGCGCTGGCGTTTGTTGACTATTTGCGCCGCATGATGAAGGAAGACGGCGTCAAAGCCCGCTTCGTTCGCGGCGGCTCGACGAAATTCTTGGTGCAGCTACTTCAGGAAGGTTTGACTGACTACATTCTCGATGGGCAGACTTTCGATCTCGATGGCGTGAAATCGATTGCCAGTGATTCCCGGCATGTGGCCACTTCGCCGTTCACCTCTTACAACTATCACGGCAAAGGAAATTTTGCCGCTATGGTGGACGCGGTGGTGCTCGGCGCCACTGAAGTGGACGTGAATTTCAACGCCAACGTGGTGACGCACTCCGATGGGCGCCTGCTGCACGGCATCGGCGGATGGCAGAACTGCCTTGCGTCGGGATGCTCCATTCTTGCGGTTCCCTCATTCCGCGACCGCATTCCGGTGATTGTGGATCGCGTAACCACGCTCACTGGCCCCGGCGAGTTGATTGACGTGGTCGCCACCGAGCGCGGCATCGCCATCAATCCCCGCCGTCAGGATTTGCTTGACGCTGTGAAAGGTTCAAAACTTCCGATCCGTCCTATCCAGGACATCAAAGCAGAAGTTGAGAAAATCGGCGGCGGCACGCCTGCCAAGCCCCGGCTGGGCGATCGGCCTGTGGCAGTCGTCAAGTGGGTGGACGGGACCGTGCTGGATTCGGTTTGGCAGGTGGGTTAAGCCATTTTCACGGTGTAGTCCCTTGCGTTCTTTGCGTCTTCCCTTCGCGGTTAAAGGCTCCCGCCGTGTCGAGTAGAACAAGCTAGCCGCCAAGTGCGCGAAGTTCTCGCAAAGGGCGCTACAAGCTAGGAACCACACTTGCCTGTCGCACTCATGCAGAGTAAGCGCGATCACGCCCGTGCGAAGCCGCTCGATTCCGGCATCCGCCTAACCTAAGGTGACGTTTGCGTCGCCATCGTCCCGACGATCTCCACGCCGGTGTCGTTCTGCAGCATGTAGGCCTTGCTGTTGGAAACCAGGTAGACGACGATGTCATTCGAGTTGATCGACAGATTATTCACGGTGGCGGTAGTCCGGCCATTGTTCGCAACCGAGTAGGTTCCCGACAGGTTTTCGGACGAGCCCGAACCGGATGAAGAGTTGTTCATCGCTTCGTTCCAGGTCAGCGTGCCGGATCCATTCCAGATGATCCAGCCGACTTGCGTCAAGGCTACTGTGCTGCTGCTTGCGAACTCGAGTCCGTCCATCGAAAAGGCGTATTGCCCGTTGAGGCTACCATTCGAGAACGAGCCCTGCTGCTGATCGGCGGTACCATCCTCAACTTTGCTGGTGTCGTCGGTCAGCAGAAAAGCACGCGACGGGCTCACCATCCAGAGCACTTCCTCGATCGAGGCCAAACCCGACGGCGAGAGCGTCACGACCGCCCGGCCATTGGAAGAGACCGTATAACTTCCGGAAAGGCCGACTTGCGTGTAGGAGTTTCCATCACGCACCGAATCCAGCGTTCCCGCGCTGATCGTTCCATTGCCGCCAGCCGTGAACACGCCAACCGTGTTTTGCGCGGTCAGACCGGTATTGCTATCGTCAGCCCGGCTGCCGAATACGTAGCTACCGTTCAGGGTACTGTTTGAGAACGTTCCAGATTGAGCCTCGGCGCTGCCTATTCCAATTACACCCGAATCGCTGACCAGAAAACGCAGGGTCTTGGAATCAACCACGTAGTAGATGAAATTGACCGTGCCGGTCGCGTCGGTGATCGAACCAGTCCCCCGCCCGCTGCTGGTCGGAGTGTTGAGAGAGCCGGTGATGGTCAGAGGGACAGTGGTATTGTTGTTGTCGAAAATTCCTCCCCGCAGAACATCGTCGAAACCGGTCACGCTGCCGCCGGCGACTTTCATGGCCCCAACCAAGCTCGCGGAGTCGCCGCCCGTGCAACTCACGCAACTGTGAATCCGGAAAACGAAGGTTCCAGAGGGGACTGAGGACAAGACCGAGGAAGTCTGCAGATCAGCACGGCCGGCGGCGATGGCTCCGCTGTCGGCCTCGTTCATCAGGACCTCATTCGCACTCACCATAGTGAGCGAAAAAGTTAGCGCGTTGCCGGCTACGCTGAGTGTGAGCGTACCCGTGCCGTCGTTGGCAATGGAGTACGTACCGCTGGTGGAGTTGTTTTGCGCTCCGCCAGTGGGGGCCTCGGAGAAATCATCCGAGCCACTGGTCAGGTTACCGTTGCCATCGGCCACAAAGTAGCCAGCCTCCCGGTACGGCGCGCCGTTGTTGGTTAGGTCGTAACCTGCGATCTGGTAGGCGTACTGCCCTTTGAGAGTTGCCTTGGAAAAATTGCCTTGTCCCGCTCCAACCGGCGTGACTCCGCTGCCGCCGGAACCGCAGGCTGTCAGCAGGCAAATTCCAATGAGAATGGGAACTACCACAAGTTTTTTCATGGCCACGAGTCAGCGGCGGCGCCGCTCCTCCTTCATCGGCGAGAAATGAGGGCACTCCGGAACAAAGAACTCTCCCTACTTGTAACACGAAACGGGCAAGAAAGTTGCTCGACGATCCCGGGCGGCGGTGGAACGGACTGTGGTCCAAACAAGCGCAAGGGGCAGCCATTCTCGGCTGCCGGTATGGCTCGCTGCTTAACAGGCTGCTGAAAGACTCGGCCTTGCAACCTCGGGCGCCAAAGCGCGTGGCGAGTAAGAAGGCAGTTATCGCAGTGCTGAAGTCTATGCGTGAGAACCGGTGTGGCGCCCTTCGGGCGCGTGACCTTGTTCCATTCCTAACCCCGGACTTCCGTCCGGGGCTACACTATGCCGCCCCTCCGGAGCTGGCTTGCGGCGGCTCCGTTCCGCCATGCAGCTCAGGAAGTGGTTCTCACGCGTACGCTGAAGCGTTCCACCCCGGCGCTGCACTACCCCAAATCAGAGTTCTTCAGCAGTCTGCCTTAAGGGCTTAGTTCTGCGTGTTGTCCAGCACTTCACGCACTTTTCGGGCCAGAGTCTGGAGGCTGAAGGGCTTCTGCAGGAAGGATGCGCCGGGATCGAGCACGCCTTCATGCACGATCGCATCCTCGGCGTATCCCGAGAGGTATAGCACGCGAGTCTTTGGATGAGCCGCGCACACCTGAGTGGAAACTTCCCGGCCATTCATTCCGGGCATGACGACGTCGGTGATCAGAATGTCAATGGGTCCGTCGTGTGTTTCGGCAATCTGCAACGCTTTAGCGCCTTCGTCGGCTTCCAGAACCTTGTATCCCTTGGCCTCCAAGGTCTCGCGTATCAACTGGCGAACCGATTCTTCGTCCTCCACTAAGAGCACGGTTTCTGAGGCGCGGCTTTGCGCTGGATGGATCCGGGCTGGCCCGGCCGCGTCGGCCGCTTCTTCAACTCGTGGAAGGTAGATGCGGAACGTCGTGCCTTTGCCCGGTTCACTTTGTACCAGGATGTATCCGCCACTCTGCTTGATGATTCCGTACACCGTAGAAAGTCCCAGGCCGGTCCCTTTGCCTTTCTCTTTAGTGGTGAAAAACGGCTCAAAGATGCGGGCCTGTGTCTCGGTGTCCATCCCTTGGCCGTTGTCACCCACCATCAGCATGACGTAGGCGCCCGGCCGGATGTAGTGGTACTCGTGGCGGAATTGATCGTGGCCGACCTCGACATTGGCGGTCTGAATGGTGATACGGCCACCGTGGGGCAAAGCATCCTTGGAGTTGCACACCAGATTCATCAGCACCTGTTCAATCTGGCCGGCGTCCGCCCGGGTTCGCCCCAGATCGGGCGCCAGCCGGGTTTGCAATTCGATGTTCTCACCAATGAGCGGCCACAACAGGCCCTCCATTTCAGAGACGATCCGGTTGATGTCAACTACCTTCAGTTCGAGCAGTTGTTTACGGCTGAACGCAAGCAATTGGCGGGTGACGGCGGTAGCACGCTCAGTGGCGTGATGGATGGCCTCGATTTTCGGGTGCAGCGGGTTGGCGGGGTCGGTGTGCTCCATCAGCACTTCCGTGTAGCCGCTGATTACCGTCAGCAGATTATTGAAATCGTGTGCGACTCCACCGGCCAACCGCCCAATCGCCTCCATTTTTTGGGCCTGGCGTAACTGATTTTCCAGCACGCGCCGTTCCGTGATCTCTTCGGCGAACATCTCCACAACGCTATCAGTTCCATTCGGCGTCACTGCCAGTCGCCCGCTGAGCCGGGCCGTGATCAGTTTCCCATCCTTGCGCTTCCAGTTCACCTCCAGATTATCCAGACGCAAAGCACGCTCAAACTCGCGCACTAGATGATCGTGCTCTCCAGCGGCAGTGAAGATGTCCAGTTTGGGATCGAGCGCCAGAACCTCCTCGGCCGCATCATAGCCCAGCATGGTGACCAGAGCGGGATTCACGTCCAGGAACTTGCCGGTCAAGCTCCAGCGGCAGATTCCATAGGCAGCGCTTTGCACCAGTGAGCGATAACGCGCTTCCGAAAGCCGTAATGCTTCCTCGTGCCGTTTGTGTTCGATAGCAGCCGCCACCTGGTGCGAAACAAAGGTCAGAACCTCCCTGTCTCTCTCGCCGAACCGGGCGCTTTCTGTGTAGCTCTGTACCACCAGCACTCCAACGGTGCGGTTGCCCGTCTTTAGTGGTACTCCCATCCAGTCAAGCGACGGCGCGCCCAGCGATTCCACTTCGCCGCGCTGCTCCAGCGAATCGAACACCTCGGGTGTGCAGAGCAGCGGCTCGCCCGTCCGTACCACGTACTCCGTCAATCCCCGCCCCATCTTCTTGCGCTCCGGCTGAGAATCAGCCTCATCCACGAAATACGGGAAGCTGATGGTTTGCGTCTCGGTGTCGCATACGGCAATGTAGAAGTTGTGGGCATACATCAACTCGCCGACGATGCTGTGGACAGCGGCGTAGAACTGCTGTAGGTCCTCCGCCGAGCTGGCTTTTTCCGCAATGCGATAGAGCGCCGAATTCAGCAGTTCCGTCCGCTTCTGCTCCGTGATGTCCCGGTAAAGCACGTAAACCGCGACCTGCTTGCCATCCACCACCACGGGAGCGGCGGAGAACAGCACATCAATCAGGCTGCCATCCTTGCGCAGGCGCTTGGTCTCCAGCACCACCTTTTGTCCGCGCGCCAGCATTTCCACCAGCCAACGGGTCTCGGCATTGCGATCCGGCGGGATGATGAGCGAATCCAAGTGCCGGCCCAGCGCGTCCTCTAGGTAGTGGCCGAAGATCCGTGTGAACTCGCTATTCACTCGGGTAATGCGAAGTTGAGAGTCCAGAATACTGATAGCTTCCGGCGTGCATTCCACCAACTGCGCTAAGTACTCTTGCGGCACTTCGGGGCTGTCAGTCGGGGTGGTGGAAACGCCGTCGCTGGGCGGGGTGCAACTGTCATCCGGCAGGAATAGTGCAGGGACGTGCCGCTCCAGCGCCTCTCGTAAAGCCTTGGCGCGGGCAAGCTGTGCCAGTCCGGACCCGGACGTGGTCTCATCCCCCAATGAGTCTTCTCCTGACGCGGCGGCAAGAACCAAAAGGAAATGGTAGTCGCTGAAGATAGGCCCCGAAAGTTACCGCGGTAATTGGAAGGTTGAAGCGGTGGCCGCTTCGCCGGGCCCGGGTTTAAGACGGACTGCCCTTACGCTGGGCGAAGATTGCGGCAAAAGTTGCGGATCTGCTCCCGTTGTATAGGGCCGATTCCCACGAATTCAAAGCCGTGAAGAAAGCCCATGCGGTGCCGTACGACCGCGCGCAGTATGAACGGGTCGGTCTGCTCCGGCAGGTAAAACTCCACTGTGGTCATTTCGCCGGCCTTCAATTCGCTGGTGATGACTGCTCCCAGTCCACACTCGGCGATTTCAAAACAGCGGCCATGCACACGCAGATATCCGTCCTGCCCGAGCACCTTCACAATAACCGGCAACTCTGTCCGATATCGTGCGAAGCGCCGCGCTGAGGACTTGCCCTCTCGCCGGGTCCGTGAAGTTTCTGGCAAGGACTAATCGCACCTCAAACCAACGATTGTGCCATGCCATTGCCGTTTCAAACAGTACTTCCTGGACTTCGTTCGTTCCGAGGGCTTCCGCATGGATTATCCGAATTCGACTAAATTGCTCACCGCGGCCTCTGTGTGGCTAATGCTTATCGCGGAAAGTGATAGTAAACGTCCTGCTTGGAAGCTACTGGAACGGAATTCCTGGTGGCAGGCCGGAACCGCCAGCGTCCGATCGCCGCCAACACCTTTTGATCGACTGGTGGAACCAGGCCTCGAATCAGTATCTCCTCGACGACAGTGCCCTGGTCGTCGATTGTGATCTCGACCACCACGTCGCCGGCGATGCCTGCCAACTCTGAAGCGTCGATCACCGGATCAGGGAACACCACCGGCAGCGCCGCGCGCACGTCCGGGCCGGAGAGTGTTCCGTAGGAAAGCGATCCGTACATCTCTCCGGCCGGACGCTGGCTGGGCAGCAAGGTCGCCTCGCTCCGGTTTGAATCAGATTCGTACTTTGAATCCCGTTTCGGCTTCGCCGCAGGTTTTTGGGATGGTTTTTTCAACGGAAGAGAGAGCTTTGTCGGGAGGTGCGGCGGGGAAACCTCAGGGTTTCCGGGAAAGTAAATATAAGACAATGAACTGCCATGCCAACCCTGCCGCACCCACGTCGGAGACACAAACACCGGAGGCGGGTTGTGCACCAGCCAGGCGAGAAGCGCGAGATGAATACCGATTGAGACGGCCCGGATCACCAGTGCTGCGCGCGAATTTCCGCAACCAAGCCCAGCTTCTATGATCCCTGCGCCGTGCTTGACCGGTTCTACGATATGCCATCCCCTGGAGAGTTAGACTCCAGCCACCAGATAAGGTTACCTCAAAAGCGGCAGCTCAGAATCCAAATCGGACCGGTTTGGGTACCACAGTTTCCTGCGACATCACAGAAAAAGCAGGCCGGTTGTGGCACAATTTCAAGTTCACCGAAAATGAATTCCCACGCACCAAGCCGCGAATCATTTGCATCTCAACTGCGGCCCTCGGAATCGACATGAATTTACCGAGCCGCGTCATATCCTTTCTAGAACCTATGGCCGAGTCAGGCAAGAGAAAGCCATTGCTGCACAGAGGAACACTGCTTTCACTCTTACTATGGCTACTGATCTCCGGCATGCTAGCCGGACCGGACCGGGCGGCGGCCCAAACCTCCGCCGGAATTTCAGCCGGCGCTGCTGTATCAGGCGACGCCGCACGAGCGGCCGCCGCGCTGCAGCAGAGTCCTTTCTCCGGCAGCATACCCGAGCCTGGCCCAACGGCAGCAGTTCTGCCGCTATCCTTCAAGGACGCAATCGAGCGCGGCCTGCGCAATAACCTGGGGCTTCTGCTGCAAAGCGATGCTGCTCTGAGCGCGAGCGGCACCAAATGGAAGGAGTTGAGCGCGCTGCTTCCCAATCTCGATGCCCAAGCGACGCAAAGCGCAGCGCAGCTTGATTTCCCGTCGGAGGGTTTTCGCTTCAATATTCCGGGAGTGCCTAAGGTTATCGGTCCCATCGGGATATTCCAGAGCGGGGTTTTTCTGCAACAGTCGGTGTTCGACTGGCACGCCATTGAACGCTTTCGCGGCGCGCGGGAGAATGAAAGAGCCGCGCAACATTCGCTCAAGAATGCCCGCGAGTTGGTGGTTCTAGCGGTGGGTTATGCCTACTTGCAAACCTTGGCCGGTGCCGCGCGATTGGACACAGCCCAGGCCCAGCAGGTGACGGCGCAGGCGCTCTATGACAAGGCTCTGGATCAGCAGAACGCCGGCGTCAGCCCCGCGATCGACACCTTGCGGGCCAAGGTTGAACTGCAGACCCGGCAGCAGCAGCTCATCGCGGCGAAAAACGGCTATGCCAAGCAGAAGTTGGCGCTGGCTCGGGTGATTGGCTTGCCGCCTGGGCAGGAATTTACTCTCACCACGCCCGCCCCATACAAGCCGCTGACGGCGTCTGGCATCGAGGAAGACCTCCACCGCGCCTACCTTTCCCGCCCGGATTACCTGGCAGCGGTGCAGCAGTTGCGCGCCGCCGAGGAAATGCGCCGCGCCGCCACTGCCGAGCACTATCCCACGGTGGACATCGCAGGCGACTATGGTGCTGCCGGAGTCAACATTGGCAGCTCGCACGGGGCATTCCAGGTGGGTGCCACCTTGAACATACCAATTTATGCGGGTGGGAAGACGCACGGCAACGTCCTGCAGGCCGAAGCTGCCTTGCGGCAAAGCCGCCAGCAACTGGAGAACCTCCGCGGACAGATTGACTACGAGGTGCGCAGCGCTCTGCTCGATCTGCAGTCGGCGGCCGACCAAGTCGAAGTTGCCCGCAGTTCGGTCGACTTGGCCGAGCAAACCCTGGCCCAGGCCCGCGACCGTTTTGCCGCCGGTGTAACTGACAATCTTGAGGTGGTGCAGGCGCAGGAATCAGTTGCCGCAGCCAACGAAAGCTATATTTCAAGTCTTTATGCGCACAACGTCGCCAAACTTGAGTTGGTACGGTCCATCGGTTTTGCCGAAGAAGGCGTCAAACAGTATCTTCAAGGTAACTGATCATGGCAGAAAATACAGAAATCGCAGAGCGCAACCGCCAACCGCAGGAGCCTCCGGTGTCAGACCCAGCTTCCAAGCCGGGCGCTCCGCCGGAGATGCCGTGGGAGCGGCTGAATAACCACAGCCGTCGGTTCCGCCCCTTCCTCATCATTGCAGCCGTCGTTCTGACCATCGCCGGCGTCTTTTTCCTGCGCTACCTCTTCAGTTATGAAAGCACCGAGGATGCCCAGGTCGACGGCCATCTCAACTCCATCAGTGCGCGTGTTTCCGGTCATGTCCTGAAGCTGCTGGTGGAGGACAACCAATATGTGAAAGCTGGGACTCCTCTGGTGCAGATTGATCCGAAGGATTACGAAATCGCGCTCGACCGCGCCAAAGCGGACTACGCGAATGCCTTGGCCATGGCGGAAGCGGCCAAAGTGAATGTGCCCATCACCTCAGTGAATACCAGCAGCCAGGTGTCCAGCGCCCAGGCTGGCGTCGATGCGGCACAAGCAGGAATTGCTACGGCCCAGCAGCAATATGCCGCGGCCAAGGCACAGTTGGCGGAAGCGGAAGCGAACAACGCGCGGGCGCAAAGTGATTTGGTGCGCTATAAACAGCTTGTAGACAAACAGGAAGTTTCGCAGCAGCAATATGACCAGGCGCTGGCCACGGCGAACGCCAACGCTGCCGCTGTCGACGCCGCCAGAGCTTCTGCTGCCGCCGCAGAGCACGAAGTGAATCAGGCGCAGGCCCACCTCGCGACTGCTCGAGCCAACGAGCGCTCAGCATCCACCGGGCCGCAACAAGTCGCTGTCACCCGCGCTCGCGCACAATCGGCCGAGGCACAAGTAGAACAGACCAAAGCAGCTCTGGAGGCCGCACAGCTCAACCTTTCCTACACCTTGGTGGTTGCGCCGGTTGATGGAGTGGTCACTGACCGCACCGTGGAAGCGGGACAAAACGTGCAGGTTGGCCAGGCGTTGATGCGGGTGGTCAACCTGGATGACATCTGGGTCACGGCCAATTTCAAGGAAACGGAACTTAAACACATGCGGGTAGGCCAGCCCGTAACCATTCACGTGGACACCAACGGCAAGGATTACAAAGGCCAGGTGCAAAGCATCGCCGGAGCGAGTGGCTCAATCACCAGCCTGCTGCCGCCGGAAAATGCTACCGGCAACTTCGTGAAGGTTGTGCAGCGCATCCCGGTAAAGATCACCTTTGATCCCGGCGAAACCAAGGAGCACGTGCTGGTCCCGGGAATGTCGGTTGAACCCAAGGTCTGGCTCCGCTGAGAGATTGGCCGAACCACCCGGAGTGGTTAGCCCGTCGGCGGGTCTTGTGGGCAGGCCTGAACGCCCTGCCTATCACCTGACGGAACCTCAATGGCTTTCGCGACATCCCGCATGCGATCAAGTACGGGAGCTGCCGGTTGTGGAGATGAAATCTACGCCAGCGTGCGATTTCGGTTGCCACTTTGGAGCGCAAGCTCACGGAACTCGGCAAACCGAGGCAGGACTCCTAGTGTTTGAAGGCAAGCCCGGTCAGATTCTTGGAGTTCAGATCCTGTTAAGTCCTGTGGATGGGCATCCAGCTCGTGCGCCAAAAGGTCTGCGACATAAACGGCTGTTGAGCTATCAAAACCAGAGTGCGGTATGCGAGTGGGATGGTGATGGTGCGCAATGGCCTCAACCGCAAGGTTGGGGATGCTCCACAATCCAAGCAAGTAGGCGCCAATCTCAGCGTGTGAGGTCCCCAATAGTTCTTCTTCGACTTCGAATTGCTCGGATCGATGCTCCTGAGCGCGTGAGAGCACACAACAAAATGCATCGGGCATCTTACTAGCTAAAACGAGCCTTCCAATATCGTGAAGCAGGGCAGCCACGACGGTGATTTCTCGGATCTTCGGGTCTATAGGAAGCGCGCCGGCGATGGCAGCGGTGCGGTGCGCATGTTGCTGTATTGACTCGCAGACGGACTGTGGAATACGCGAGTCAGGCACAAACACCCTAAAAGTCTCGGAAGCTAAAGCCAGATTCTTGACGGTTTCCATTCCCAGGTATGAGACAGCGCTCTGCAAGCTGGCCACTTTCTGTGCCAAGCCGAAGAACGCGCTGTTGACCAACTGCAAGACTTTCGCTGACATCGCGACGTCTTGCTCGACGATATCCGCCACTTTCCCAACAGCGGTATCCGGATTCCGTACTGCTTGGGATAAGGCCTCGTATGTTCTCGAAAGGGATGGCAGTTCACCGATCGTCCCAATGACTCGTCGAAGCTCTGGCGTGCACAGCACGTCCTGCAGCGTGCAGACACGTTCTATCGCGGCATGCAGTTCAGCCGCACTGCATGGTTTAGCTAGGAAGCGGTGTGCCACGGGAACTGCACGTGTTGCCAGTGCGACTTCGGAGTGTCCGGACAGGATAATTCGCGCCGTGCTGGGGAAGCGGTCGCGAATGTGGCCGAGCAGTGTGGCGCCATCCATTCCCGGCATCCGCATGTCGGAAACGACCACGTCGAAGCTTCCTGCCTCACAGGCTTGCAAGGCGGCTTCGCCGCCGAGAGCAAACTGCATGTCCCAACCTTTTCGATCCGCGTGCAGCATTCGTCGGATGCCGTCGAGAATCTTGCTTTCATCGTCCACGAACAAGATGCGTTTCATGCGAACCCCGTCTTGGCGGCAACAGCCTTGCCATCCCTTGGGAGGCGAACAATAAAGGTCGTGCCTTTGCCTTCCTCAGTTTCGAAGTGAATGCTTCCAGACTGATCGGAGGCGCATTTGCCATGGGGAGCGGGATCTGGTCCCACCCCAGGCGTGTACGCCCTTGATTCGCGGTCACCCATCCTGCCAGGTCGAGCGCGGCAAAGGATGCCACCCTGGCGATTACTACCGAGAGTGTGACCAGGCGATAGTCGTGAGATGCCGGGATCGGGATTAGCCCGTTCATTATGTTGGCCTTGCGCAAACAGGAGCGAAGCAGCGCTCCCGGGAGTCATCGGCAAAAGCCGCCGTTTGCCTTAGAATACCGGCGAACCGCCCCCCCAAACCTCCGGGCGGGCACATATCATAAGTAACCAATTTCACGGAAGAGAGGATTGCCGATGGTTGCTTACGCGGACTCTGGACAGAGCCTTCGCTCTTATCGAGGGGCACCCGCTGCATCCTATAATCAGAAGAACATGCCATCACAACGAATCGATTCACACATTTGGCCATTGATCGCCTTTTGCCTGGTTCTACTTGCTGCCACGGTCTGCCTGGCGTCCAAGCACTTTGTAATGCCCACGGCTCACTCGGCCAAAGGCTATCCGGCGCATGATGAGCATCCCAGCGAGCATGTGACGGTTGCGGTCGATCCCTACGACATGGCTGACAAGGCGAGCATTTTTTCTATTCATTACAACGAAGCGGGCTTTGTGCCGATTCTTGTGGTTGTCACTAACGACGGCGACCAGCCGGTCTCGTTGGCTGGGGCGAAGGCAGAGCTGGTCACGGTGGACCGCACCAAGATTCAGCCCGCCACCGAGGAGGACATTTCCCGGCGCCTGACGAACCCTTCGATCAGCGGCACACCCAACCCGCTGCCCTGGCCGAAAAAGGTGAAAGGCACCTTCAACAAGGACCAGCAAGAGGAGTTGGAGACCTCCCGCTTTGCCGCCCGCGCCGTCGAGCCGCACAATACCCAAGTGGGATTCATGTTCTTCGATGTTTCCGGCATCTCCGCTCCTTTGGCGGGGGCAAACTTCTACCTGAGCGGCGTTCAGGACGCCAAAGGTAACGAGCTGATGTATTTTGAAGTTCCACTCGAGAAGTACCTGAGCGCGCCCGCGCGGTAGAAGGCAGCCGGTTCTTCTGGCGGACCCCAGACCTTTTGGGATATGTGCGCAACATTTGTGACGCAAACGTCTGGTGGTGTATATTACGTTTTCCACAACCAGAGTCGAGTGCGGGGATGTGTTGTCCCCAAATGCCAGGTGTTTGGTGCGAACCTGCAATGCGGATAACTTCTCTTCCAAGTCAGGGAGGTGTTCGGATGCATGAACCGGAACGTCGCGGAGCGGAACGCGCGACTCTCCAAGATTTCACCTATATCAACCTGGGCGGCGATAATGGTGGCAGTGTATTGAATCTCTCCGCAGGGGGGCTGTGTTTCAATTCCATTACGCCGATCCAGAGGAATGGGCCGGTGCGTTTCTGGTTTTCCGACCTGAAACGGCGGGTGGATGCCGAAGGTGAAGTAGTCTGGCTCGATCAGACGCGAAAGACCGGGGGCCTGCGCTTCGCCGCCCTGCCCGCCGAAGCCCGGGAGCGAATCCTGCAGTGGAACGCCCCAGCGGCACGGATCGCTTCCGCTCAGAAGGAATCAGTGTTTCCCACACCGCCGCGGGCCGCGTTCGGCAAAGCCGCTCCGGCGGTTAACAATGCCGCGCCCGCGGAACCCGAGCAGTTGGCTGAACCTGCGGCGCGGGCACGGGGAAGCGAATTAGCTCAGGTCGCTCCGGGCGGCGGATTTGCGCGCGGTCTGGTCACCGGGCTTCTGGTTTCCGCTGCGTTCGGGAGTGTTTTGCTGTTTCACGCCTATCGCCGGGAGATCGGCGAGTTGCTCATCCGGGTAGGGGAACACGTGGCGACCAAGTCGCAGGCGGAGCCACAAGTTGCTCCTGCCTCGCCGTCTGGATCACCTTCGGCAGAGCGAAGCGCTGCGGTAGCTCTGCCAGCCTCAGTTCCGCCAGCGGCAAAAGCCCAGGAGCAGCCTGTGCCCGCTTTGGAGAAGGTGCAACCGCCTGAGCCTGCGCCGGAACCCATAGTCGTCGCAAGAGGACCTGGCAAGGTGCGCACTGCGCCGGCCAACACGCCGGACCCGCCACACCCGCCGGAGGTCTTGGCATACCCGGCTGCCGTCCCCGGCAATGTTCTGACCAATAAGGCGATGCTGCCTCAGCTTCAGCCGACGGCGCCTCCGCAAGCCGTGGCTGCGGTTGCGAATGAAGAGTCCGCAGGCGCCAGTACGGGTCCTCCACCACAGATGTACTTTGAAGTAGGGAAGTTCAAGAACCCACTTGGGGCTCACGAGACGACGAACCGGATCGCACAAATCGGACTCCCAGCCTCAGTCCAGCAGAAAGGCCACTTGTTCAACAGTTCTTACGTGGTGCTGGTGGGGCCTTACAACAACGAGGCGGCTGCCGAGGCAGCGCACAAGACCTTGGTGCAAAGCGATTTCAACGCCCAGCCTTTCGAACGCGGGTCTAGAACCATCGAGTTTCGTGCCGGGGTAAGAATCAACGGAGCGAGCACCGCTGGAGGAGACTGCGAGATCCGTTGGGAGTCTTATGTCACCGAGGCCACGGTCAAGTTCTTGCAGCGCGGTGCGGTGGTTGCCACGGCGACCGGCAAATGGGCGCCAAGCGCGGTGAAGTACCCTCGTGACGCGATCGTGATCCAGAGGAACCCAGACGGCTCGCGGAAACTGCTGGAAGTTCGTTTCGCCGGCATGAAGCGAGTGCTGGTGCTGGGTAAGCCATCATAACTTCACGGCCGGTTGGTCAGACGACAGTCTCGATGGCTAACGCCATTCCCATGCCGCCGCTGACGCACAGCGTGGCCACACCGCGTTTGGCTTTGCGCTTGAGCATCTCATGAAGCAGCGTGACGGTGATGCGCGTGCCGGTGCAGCCGATGGGATGGCCGAGCGCGATGGCTCCGCCGTTTACATTTAACAGGTTGCGATTCAAATGCAGCTCGCGGTCGCAGGCCAGAACTTGCGCGGCGAAGGCCTCGTTCAACTCCACCAGCTCAAAATCGTTCAGCTTCAGCTTGTATTTCTCTTCCAGCTTTCTCAACGCTGGAACCGGGCCAATGCCCATGATGCGCGGATCGACGCCGACGGAAGTTACGGCGAGGATACGGGCAAGGGGCTTGAGGTTGTTTCTCTTGGCAAAGTCTTCACTGCCAAGAACCACGGCGGCTGCGGCGTCGGTGATGCCGGACGAATTTCCCGCCGAGATGGTGCCGGTCTTCGAGAACACCGGGGGCAGCTTGGCCAGCTTTTCCGAGGTAGCGCCCACAAACAGGTGTTCGTCGCGGCTGAAAACCTGCGGACCTTTTTTGCTTTCGAGCGTAACGGGAACGATCTCATCGGCGAAGCGGTTCGCCTCGACAGCGGCTGCGGCGCGAGTTTGGGAGAGCAGAGCAAACGCGTCCTGCTCGTCGCGCGTGATCTTGTATCTTTCCGCCAGCACCTCGGCAGTTTCGCCCATAATCATCTTCGCCAGGGGACAGAAAAATCCGTCGCGATACATGCCGTCCACCAATTCCTGATTGCCGAGCCGATAGCCCCAGCGCGCGCCGTCAAGATAATAGGGAAGCCGCGACATGGACTCGGTGCCGCCGGCGAGAACACATTGCAGATTGCCCTGGGTGATTTCCTGATAGCCAAGAGCGATCGACTTCATTCCGGAAGCGCAGGCCTGGTTGACGGTGTAGGCGGGGACCTCCGGCGGGACGCCGCTGCGAACCGAAATCTGGCGCGCCACGTTCGGACCTCCGCCAGCCTGGCGCGCGTTGCCGAAGATGCTCTCTTCCACCTGTTCGGGACGAACGCCGACGCGTTCCATGGCGGCCTTGGCCGCGATGACGCCTATGTCCGCAGCGGTCATGGAAGCGAGCGAGCCACCGAACTTGCCAATCGGGGTGCGTACTGCGGAAAGAATGTAGACGTCAGGCATGATGATCTCCAAGCGTACAAGTGTACATTGGCTGCAGGCGGGTGGATTCAGCCGAGGGGGATTATGGACCGTCCGGTCCCGGAACCGCTCCGGGGGTGCCAGGCCCGGGTGCAGCATTATTTGCCAAAGTGTGCAATTTTGACCATCCAAGTTTCAGCCTTCGAGTGTAACGTTACGCTGTTACCTCTTGGGGTGAGGAATCAGAGGGTAGGCTTTCGGCCTGCCCTTTTTGTTGCCCGGAACTGGTGTATACGCGTTCTGACCCCTGTGGCCGCCAAAGATCGTCGTGCTTCGTCGATGGGGCATCCCTATGGCGGCGGAGCTTTATTGGCCTACACTGCGCATTCTGCTGACTAAAGGGATTCCCTTCGGCGGGCTCAGGGCAGGTTTTCGCTCCACTCGGAATGACAAATGTCAACTACTCGGGTCTGCCAAACAGACTCAGGTTATCGTTGCGCGTCTTGTGTCGCCATTTGGCATTACACTAACAGTTCATGAATTACATCTACGGCATTAACTCCGTAGCTGAGGCGCTGAAGGCGCGGGGGCGGGCCTTCGCCTGGGTCGGCGTGGCGAAGGAACGGCATGATCTTCGCTTGCAGCGCGTGGTCGAGGAATGCCATCGGCAAGGCGTGGCGGTGCGTTTCGTAGGGCGGGCGGAACTTGATCGCATGGCAGGGAACAACGGTCACCAAGGAATCGTCGCGGTCACCTCGGCGAAGCAATATACCGATTTGGACGACATAGTGGCGGCAAAGCGCGGCCAGTATTCGCTGATCGTCGTGCTGGATGGGATTGAAGACCCACACAATCTGGGAGCGATTCTGCGAACCGCAGATGCGGCAGGCGCGGACGGGGTGGTAATTCCTGAGCGCCGTGCCGTAGGGGTCACTGGAACTGTCGCTAAAGCCTCAGCCGGGGCCAGCGCACACCTGCCAGTGGCGAAGGTCACCAACATCGCCCGCACGCTGGAAGATTTGAAAGCTCGAAACCTATGGATGGTCGGCCTTGATGAACGGGGCAAACAACTATACGACTCCATCGACTACAAGATGGATTGCGCCATCGTGCTCGGGGCCGAAGGCAAGGGCGTGCACGATCTGGTGGCCAAGAAGTGCGATTTTCTGGTTTCCATTCCAATGCTGGGGAAAGTGCCGTCGCTGAATGTCTCGGTGGCTGCCGGAGTGGTCTTATACGAAATGGTGCGCCAGCGGCGAGAGCAGAACCCATGAAGTTGCTTTGTGTGTTCAGCGTTCTCTGCGGCCTGGTTTTTCCCGCGCTGGCTCTCGACCGCGAGGCTTTCACTTTCACCAAATACGATCTGGACGTGCGAGTTGAACCGGAGCAGCAACGGCTGGCGGTCCGCGGGAAACTCTGGCTGCGGAACGACTCGCCCTCGGCACAAAGGAACCTGGTTTTGCAAATTTCCTCGACGCTCGCCTGGCGTTCCATAAAGATTGCCGGCAACCCAGTGGAGTTCACCTCGCACGATTACACGTCAGACATGGATCACACCGGAACACTGTCGGAAGCGGTTGTAACTCTTCCCAGGGAGATCGCGCCGGGCGGGACAGTCGAGGTCGAGATCGGATACGAAGGTACGGTCACGATGGATGCGACCCGCTTGACTCGCATCGGCATTCCGGAAGAGAAAGCTAAACACACCGACTGGGACCAGATCAGCAAGTCGTTCTCTGCGGTGCGCGGGATCGGGTTTGTGACCTGGTATCCGGTGGCGACAGAAGCGGCCGGCCTTTCCGAAGGCGATAGTGTGAGCGAAACGGTGGGGCGGTGGAAGGAGAAGGAAACCGACGCGTCCATGAAGCTCAAAGTTGGGCGAACTGGCGAAGGTTCTGTTTCGCCCGCCCGTTGCAATGGCGAGGGCGGTGTTGGTTTGTACGAGCAAATGGGCAGGGCATATTCAGTAACGACTGACTGCTCGTACTTCCCCCTGCGGAGTAAGATTCCGGTCTTTGTGATCGGCAACTACAGCGCTATCGATCGGGCCCCTGTCAACATTTCTTACCTGCCGGGCCAGGAGGAAGCTGCCAAGACCTATGCTGACGCCGTGGGGGAAATTGATGAGGCGATTCCGGTGGTTGGGGGCGGCGCAAAGGGACTCCAGATTTTAGGATTGCCGGACCCTGACGCGGCTTCGTTTGTGACCGATGGGATGCTGGTCTGTCCGCTAAAACTCCCGCTGACTAACGAAACGATGTTAAGCCTGGCGTACGCGAAAGCGCGAAGCATGGTGTCATCACCGCGGGCATGGATTCAGGAGGGGCTGGCACATTACGCTCAAGCGGCGTTCATCGAAGACGAGGTTGGCAGAAAGGCGGCGCTGGATTATCTGAGCGCACATGCTACGACGCTGGTCGAGGCCGAGAAGGCAGCCGCTGGCAAAGACGGAGCCGGCAATTGGCAGGCAGCGCACTCGTTGATCAACGCTGCTGACGGTTTGTATCTGCAAACCAAGGCGATGTACGTGTGGTGGATGCTGCGGGACATGCTCGGCAAGCTGCCCGGCGAAGCGTTGCAGAACTACCATGTTGCCGACGACAAAGACGCGGCCTATCTGCTGCGGCTGATTGAGAAAAGCACTCATCGCGATCTGGAATGGTTCTTTGACGATTGGGTCTATCGGGACCGCGGGCTACCGGATTTTCGGGTTGACTCGGTTTATCCGCGCGAAATAGTCGGTGGCGGTTATATGGTCACGGTGACGGTGGAGAACCTGGGCGAAGCGGGCGCGGAAGTGCCGGTCACGCTGCGAATGCCAAGTGGCGACGTCACGAGAAGGCTTGAGGTGCGCGGCAAGTCGAAAGCGTCGCTGCGCGTTGCGACGTCTGCGTTGCCGCAGGAAGTGGTGGTGAACGATGGCAGCGTCCCGGAAGGCGACGTGAGCAACAACAGGTACAAGATTGAGGGACGCTGAAGATCGGGTGATCTGGCCATCGGGTCATCTGGTGATCTGAAACACTCTCATAAACAGGTCATCCGATGAGCCGATCGCCCGATCTTCAATGCTATGCTAACTTCATTTCTCGGAGGATTTTCTTGGCTTACATTCAATTCCTTGGCGCGGCTGGAACCGTCACGGGATCCAAACATCTGATCAATACGTCCTCGGATTCGAGCGGCCGGAGCGGCTTCCAGGTCCTGATCGATTGCGGGATGTTTCAAGGGCCGAAAGAATGGCGCGAGCGTAACTGGCAGGACACGCCTATTCCGGCTCGCGACATCGACGCCGTGGTGCTGACCCATGCGCACCTCGATCACTGCGGCTGGATCCCGCGCCTGGTGAAAGAAGGCTTTCGCGGCCCTATCTATGCCACGCCCCCGACCATCGACCTGTGCGGCATCATTCTGCCTGACTCCGGGCATCTGCAGGAAGAAGACGCGGAGTTCTACAACAAGCAGAAGAAGTCGAAACACACCCCCGCTCTGCCGCTCTATACGCTGGAAGAAGCGCAGGCGAGCTTGCAATATCTGCAGGCGGTGCAGTTCGGCGAACTCAAGCAGCTCTCGCCGGAGCTTTCATTTCGATTTGTACGCGCCGCGCACATTCTGGGATCGTCAATGGCGGAAGTTGCGCTGAAGACCGATGGGCAAAGCTGCCGCCTGCTGTTTAGCGGCGATATCGGGCGGGTGCGCAACCTTAGTGTTCCAGGCAAAGTCGTACATTCCGGTCCTACGGAAGGCGAGATTGCCGATGTAGTAGTCATGGAGTCTACCTACGGCAATCGTGAGCACCCGACGGACGATCCTGAGCCGCAGCTTGCGGCAGTGATCCGCCAGACCGCCCGGCGCGGCGGAAGCGTGATCGTTCCGGCGTTCGCGGTGGAACGCACGCAGAAGTTTGTTTTCATGCTCAAAGAGCTGATGGAATCAGGGCAGGTCCCTAAGATTCCGGTGTACTGCGACAGCCCCATGGCGATCCAGGCGGTGGAGATTTTTCTGAAGCACACGGAAGAGTACAGCGACGAGACGAAGGAGCTGATTACACGCTACGGTTCGCCGCTGGAATGGCCGGGCTTCAACTTTGCCCTCAGCCCGACGCAGTCGAAGCAGATCAACGAATCCAAAGTGCCGTCGATCATTGTCTCCTCCAGCGGCATGGTGACCGGCGGGCGCATCCAGCATCATCTGATGCAGAGATTGCCGGACCCAAAGAATACCGTCATCTTCATCGGATTCCAGGCGCAGGGCACGCGGGGATTCACCATCAAAAGCGGAGCCCCGGAGGTCAAGATATTTGGAGAGATCGTTCCCATCCGCGCCCAAGTCGTGGCTTTCGAGCAATTCAGCGATCATGCGGATACGCCGGAGCTGCTGCACTGGCTGCATACTTTTCCGAAAAAGCCGGCAGCCACGTATCTGGTGCATGGCGAACCGGCTGCGGCGGCACAGTTGCGCTCTGCCATGACCAAAGACCTGGGATGGAATGTGCAGGTGGCGCAGTGGATGGAGAAAGTAGTGATTGGGTAAATTGGTAATTGGGTAATTTTGTAATTGAGTAACGCCGGGACGCGGCGGTTAGTTGGCCTCGTCGGGATCGGCGCCGTCGATGGGGAGGCCGGCGAAATCGTCGGCCATCTCGATGATGCTTTGATAGCGGTCGTACCATGCGGTCGAGACCTCATAGATCATCATCACGCCCTGGTGGGCGAAGCCCAGTTGCACGAAGCCGATCTTGCCGGCGTAAGTGCGCAGCCAGCGGGCATCTTCGAGATCTTCGTCAGAGGCAAATTCCGCGTCACTCAAACGCTCGATGATCAGGTCGAGTTCTTGCCGGTCCAAGCGCCAGAAATCCGTAACCAGAAATGGCGCCCCGGCCGCTTTGGCCAGTTCGACAAAATCCTTCCAGCCGTCGGGATTGCCTTCCGCCTTCCAAATCACGCATTGCACGTCCTCGTACTCGATGGCACCGGGAAAGCGGAGCATGCCGTGGCCCTCGATGAAGGCTACCATGTCGCCTTTCAGGCTTTCGAGATCGTCGGGCAGTGTTGCCATAAAGGACCGGTGTGTGGTTATTGTATGCCGGAAGGCAGGCCGGTGTCAGGTGTCGGGGCCAGAGGCGGCGTCGGTGTCGAGCGCGCTCAGCAAGTCTTCGTCCACGTCCCACTTCTTGAGGATGCGGAAGATGACCTTGGCGCTGAAGCCGGCGCGGATCAACTGGCGGAAGATTCTGGCTGCCTGTTTCTGATCTTTCGGTCTTTCCAGACGCTTGCGGCGCAGGTGCTGGCGCGCAAGCTGCTCCTCATCCACCTCGTCATAAACGCCGGCGACCGCTTGCTCGATCACGTCGCCGTGCACGCCCTTAATCTTCAGGTCAGTGATGACGCGGCGGCGGCCGAATTTTTCGTTGTCGCGGCGGAAGGTCGAGAAGGCGGAAGCGTAGCGCGAATCGTTGAGGTAGCCCTGGTCTTTCAGGCGGCGGATGATCAGTTCCACCAGCGCTTGTCCCAGTTCGGTGTCTGCCTCCACACGCGCGCGCAGCAGGCGTTTCATCTCAGCGACAGAACGCATGCGGCGCGCTAGGGCGCCGACGGCGTATTCGTAGAGATCGTCTTCCGAGTCGAGTTTTCTGGGGCGAGGAAATGACATTGTAACCATACTGTAATACGGGGATAGCCGCTGCCGTCCATTTGTCGTTGTTTTACCTTTGTTTACAAACACCGTGGTGACCAGGGGAACTTTGGTGCGTCTAATTACGTAGATAGGGGAAGAGGTAACCAGCCATGCTGACCATGGAAGTCGAGAAGAGCGGCGATATTGCCGTAGTAAAGTGTGCCGGTCACCTGGTGCGGGGTGAAGAAGTCCGGAGCCTGCGACAGGCGGTGGTGTCGGGAAAGCATACGCGAATCGTCATGCTCGATTTGTCGGAAGTGGAAGCAATCGATGCGGGCGGTCTGGCGGCGCTGCTTTCGCTACGGCAATGGGCGCGGGAACGCAACGTGCAGTTGAAGCTGGTGAATCCTTCACACTTCGTGCAAGAAGTATTGACGCGCACCCGGTTGGACCGCGTCTTCGACGTCTCCCGCTTCGACCACGCGCTTTACGTGCTGGGCGGATGCGAGCGCGCGCAGGCAAGCGCGAATTACGCGGTGTGAGCTTAACCTCAGGTGCGCATTCGAATTCTTTGCCCCTCCTGGGGCGTAAGAGGCGTTCTCACGCACACACTGAAGCACTGCGCCACCCAACCCAGAGCTTTCTCACAAGCTTTCTACTGACCGGCTTTCGGCGCGGGCTTCGCGCGCCAGGCTGGGATTGCGGACGCACCCTTTGCTAAACAACCCAAGCTGGCGTCTTCCTGGGCGATGACATCTGAGTCCTTGGTTTTGCCGGTGACAATCGGCTTGTTGGCGATGGTCTCGTACGCGTAGCCGGTGACAGTGGGCGTTCCATTCTTAAGCTGTTCTCGCGCCCAGCCATAATGCGTCTCACCAGTGATGCTGAACTTCAGACCCAGATAGCGAGGCTCGGTGCACCACCATTGGCCGTAGGTGGCGCTGAGGCTTCTACCAAATCGCCCAAGGGCCAGTAAGCCGGTCGCCTTCTGGAAGTACGATTTGCCGGGACCGACCTTGGCACCAGCCCGCAGGGCGGATGCAAAAAAGTGGCCGTATGAGCTCTTCGCGCGGCTGGGTCCCCGGCCGAAGCTTCCCCTACCCAAGATTTGGTTGCTTTGATTTTCCGGGCCTGCCAAGAGGGCCGCTACGCCTCCGTCGCTCGCCGAAACGCCCCAAAACGACAGGAAGAAATCGGGAGTCCCGTCCTGGTTCAGGTCCAACGGAACAGGCCCTCCATCCTTGGGTATCGGTGTGTCTGCAGGCGTGTAAACGATCTTGGCCTCGGCCGCAGTGGTCATGGCCAGCAGGCTGACTCCAGCGGCTGTCGCTGCGACGGCATAAGCGGACAGGGATTTTTCGAGTCCGGCGCCGAGCCGAACCAACCGACGAATGTGTCTGCCACTGACCTTCTCGTCCTGCGAAGTCATCATTCTTCTCCTTTAGGGTGTAACCATGTACACCGTGCCGCAGCCGCTGCCTGTGTTCTGGCTACAGTTCCCGCTTCCCCCGTATTGAGTCGTGCCGTAGAGGTGGCCCTCCGAGCCCGAGACCAACCCCGCCTGTGGCGTGGCGCCGTCGCCAGAGCCCCCAAAGCTGTGTAGGATCTTCTCCTGCCACCCGTTCTTGGAGTGGCGGAGTTCAAAAACGGTTCCGGTCTGAGTGGCTCCGCCTGAGCTGGTCACGCCGACAAACGCATCTTCCGCCCGCACCAGTAAACTGCCGACCGGAATGCTGCCGTCCGGACTCCCATAGAAGAGATGCGGATTGCTTTGCTGCCAGCCGTTCTTTTGCGAGTTGCGAAGCTCAAAGACCGTGCCCAGTCCGTCGCCGCCAGCCTGGGATGTCCCAAGAAATTCACCGGCTTTGTCCATAAAGACCCCGCCGGATGGATAAACGCCCTGCGCACATCCCCGGTTGAAGTTATAGAGGATGGTCTCGGTCCAGGTTCCTCCCCCGGCTGGCGAAAACTCGTAAATGGTACCGCAGCCGCTGGCCCCGTTGAGGCACGATCCGGTCCCGCCATATTCCGTCATTCCGTACAGATTGCCGTTGGAATCCAGAATCACACCCGACGACGGGACAAGGCCGTCTGATGAGCGAGGTTGAAAGACGTGGATGGTCGTCTCCGTCCAAGAGCCTCCCGACTGCGGCGTCAACTCGAAGACTGTGCCACACCCGTTTTCGTTGCACGAAGTTCCACCACTCCCGCCCCCTGAGTTCGCACCGTACAGATTTCCCTCGTCGTCAAACACAAGATCGGCCGCTGGGCTACTACCTTCGCCGTGGGCGAAGCTGTGTAGCGTATTCTCTGTCCATCCGCCCTGACCATTTGGCGAGAGCTCAAAGACAGTGCCCCACTCGTAAGCGCCGCCGCCCGCAGTGGTCCCGTAGAGGTTTCCCGCGCTGTCCCAGGTTAGCCCGGTTTGAGGAAAACCACCATCGCTGCCGCCGGTGAAGCTGTAGAGCACCTGATACTTCCAGCCATCTTTGGTCCGTGTCAGCTCGAACACCGTCCCGCAGCCGCTGCTGCCGCATCCCGTTCCCGTTCCGCCCTGGTTGGTTGTGCCATAGAGATTCCCGGCGGCATCGGCAACTAGGTCCGAATACGGGTAGGCGCCATCGCTCCCGCCGGTGAATGAATAGATGACCTTCTCCTTGCTGGCCGCGGATGCGCCAGCCGCTAGCGCGAAGAGCAGGCCGACGAGCGCCAACATGTAACCGGCGGCTATCTGGAAATTGTTTCGTCGCATGGGAGAACCTCGCTTCCGGAAAACCCTAAATAGCAAGCTCAGGCTGTTGGGGGTACAGCCGCGACAAAAGTATACACCCGCTGTCAATGGGGCAGAAGAAACAGGGCGACGCGGGCAGTGGACCAGTTTCATTTAGCGGCGAGTTGGGTTGAGTCACGGGGACGTTTGCCTGCCGATGGTTATGCGACTCCTCGCACCGCATGCTTATGGCTAAAGCTGACAGGTTTACAGATGTGGCTGTTAAACTTCCTCCAGAGATTTTCCAATGCCTCCACTGGCTGGTCAAACATTTCGAGGGATGTGAAAAACCTGAAATGGCATCTTTCACAAGTCGCGAGGATGGGCGTCTCATACATGTACTTGAGTACGAATAGATGGCGTTCAATCATGTGAGGATAGTCTGACACAAAGCCGAGATTGCTACCAGGGATGAAGTGGCCTGTGGAAAACGAAACTGGCTCACCACCAGTGACGCGGGCAGCGACGCGCTTACCGCGACCCTTCATCCTGCTGACGCAGCCACTGCAGGAACATCTGCTCGATTGGCTTGTCGTAGGCCATCAAGACGTGGCGGATGGTGTGTCCACTGACAAAGTGGCAGACTTCTTCGGCGAGGTTCTTGGCGTGGTCGCCGGCGCGCTCCAGCGACTGAGTCATGAAGATTACTTGCAGGCTGGCCTGCCGCTGTACATTTTCAGGATTTTCAATATGGCGGAGGAAGATCAAATTGCGCAAGCGGTCAACTTCGGCGTCCGCGCGCAGGACATCGACGGCTTTTTTCACATCGCGGGCGGCGAAGGAAGCGCCGACATCGGACAGCATTTTTTCCAGAACCGTGGCCATGTGGGTCAGGTCGCGCACATCCTGGGCGTCGAGGCTGCGCCCGGCAGCCTGGGCGCTGGAGGAAAAGCTCAACAGCAAATCGCCGATGCGCTCCAGGCCGATCATGAATTTCATGCACGCCAAAAGCTCGCGCGCTTCGCGCTCGCTGACGCGAGTAATGGCTAGGGTGACGCCGTCATCGATCTCGCGGTCCAGGGCGTCCAACTCTTTTTCCCGCTCGCGGATGGCGTTCAGCGGCGCAGAAGATCCGGTGGCGATGCCCTCAGCCGCGGCGGCGGCGGCTTCCTTGGCAACTTCGCACGCCCGAATGGTGAGCTGAACCAGATGAGCGTAGGAGGAATCTGGGGCGGGACCGGTCGCTGGTTGAGTACTCACGCGAACCTCCTCAGGCCCATAGGCTGGCACCACGCCGGCGGCGGGCCTTCTCGCCTGTCGAGTTGAACTGGCACCCACAGGGTTAGCATAGGTTCTTTTGCACAGCCAGTTGTTAAAAACTGGTAAATTCTGCGGTCGACGCGCCGCTCCGCAACGGTTCCCGCCATTCAGGCTGGCTCCTTGACGGGCTGGACGGCAAACGGCAGGGTAAACAGGAACGTGGAACCGTGGCTCAATTCACTCTCGGCGCGGATGTTGCCTCCATGGGCGAGGACAATATGCTTGGCAATGGCCAATCCCAGCCCGGTGCCGCCGGATTCGCGGGAGCGGGCTTTGTCCACCCGGTAAAAGCGCTCAAACAGGCGGGGCAGATGCTCAGAGGGAATTCCCGGGCCGAAGTCCGCGACATAGAATTCCACCCCGCGCTTCGAAGACCGAGCGCCCAGTACGATCTTGCCTCCGCTGGCGGCGTACTTGAAGGCGTTGTCAATCAGGTTGGAGAAAATCTGGTGAATGGCTTCGCGGTCGGCGCTGACCTGAGCAGACGCAGTGTCTTCGACGAGCAACTCGATGCCTTGATTGCGGGCCAGTTCGCGAAAGCTCTCGACTGCATCCCGCACAAGTTCCCCCGGCGCGACTGGTTGAACATCGAATCGGTGCTCCCCGGACTCGACCCGCGCCAAGGTCAGAAGATCTTCGGTCAGGCGCGACATGCGGCTGGCATTCTTGCGGATGATCTCCAGGAACTCCCGAACCTGGTGGTTGTCGGTAGAGGCATCCAGCAGGGTCTCGGCATAACCTTGAATGGAGGTGAGCGGCGTCCGCAACTCGTGCGAGACGTTGGCGATGAAATCGCGGCGGGTTTTTTCTACGCGCTCGGTTTCGGTCAGGTCGCGCAGAACGGCCACGGCGCCCCCGCCGGGCAGAGGGGCAGCAGTGACGTCGAAGGTGCGCGCCGGAAGGATAGAAGTGGCACGCGCAGTGAACGCCTTGCCGGTGCTGCTGGCTTCCTGAACCGCGCGCAGAAAATCCGGATCGCGCACGGTTTCCACCAGCGGCGAATTGAGGCGGGTGCGGCGCAGCCGGTCCATGCTGCGGTTGGCCCACTGCACGCGGCCGTCGGGGCCGACCGCAATGACTGCGTCCTGCATGCTGTTCAGCAGAGTCTCCAATTCGCGCTGGCTGGTTTGCAGGGCGAGGAAGTTCGATTCCACCTGGCGGGCGGTTTTGTCGAGCGCCGACGCCACCTGGCCAATTTCATCTAACGAGGTTTCCGCGATTCTGGCCGTCAGGTCGCCAGCGGCGATGCGGTCGGCGAAGTGGACGATGCGGCGCAAACGCATGGAAATGGAAAGAGCAGCACTTCCGGCGACGACCATGGCGATCAGGAAAGTCACCAGAGAACCGAGCAGGACCATGCGACGCACATGAGCAACCCTGGCCTGCACTTCAGTGAGCGGATAGGACAGGCGCACTGCGCCTCCCGGAACCGGAGCAGCCACGTAAAGAAAAGGGATGGACAACGACCGGCTCATGCGGATGTCCGTACCCACTTGACCTTGCAAAGCGGCGACGAATTCGGGCCGCTTGGCGTGGTTCTCCAGCGCCGCCGGGTCGGCTTCCGAGTCTGCCAAAACCTTGCCGGTGGCATCGATAATGGTGGCGCGCGCGTGCGCGGCGTGGGCCTCCTGCGAAGCCACGTCTTGCGCGCTGTGGTCGTGGTCGAAGGTCACACGATTGGCGAAGAGCAAGGTTTTTTCGGTGAGACTGCGCTGAATGTCCTGCCGCAGGGAGCCTTCCCAACTGCGGCGGATGGTCCAATCGAGGGTCGCCGTCGCGGCCGCAATCCCCAACAGCAGCGCGCCCAGCAATTTCAGAAAAACGCGGTTGGTCACTTCGGAGCCTCAAACCGGTAGCCGGCGCCGCGCACCGTCCTCAGATAGCGCGGGTTTTCCGGGTCAGGTTCAATTTTTTCGCGGATTCGGCGGACATACACGTCCACCGAACGCGGGGTCACGTACGCCGTATCGCGCCACACCGAGTCGAGCAGTTGATCGCGAGTGAACACGCGCCCTATATGGCGCGCAAAATAGTCCAGCAGACGGAACTCGGTTGCCGTGGTGGTCACGACTTGCCCGTTGACGGTCAAGGTCATGGCCGCCGGATCGATCTCCAGTTCTCCGATGCGCAAGGGCGTCTGCGCCAGCGGGCGTTCGAACCGGCGCAGCACAGCCTTAACGCGGGCTACCATTTCGCGCGGGCTAAAAGGCTTGGTAATGTAGTCATCGGCGCCCAGTTCCAGGCCCAGAATTCGATCCGCTTCCCCGCTCTTGGCGGTCAAAAAAATGACCGGAATGGAGGCCATTTGCGGGGTCTGCCGAATCTGGCGGCAGAGTTCGAGGCCATCTCGTCCTGGAACCATGATGTCGAGAATGAACAGCGCTGGGCGAGAGCGCTCCGCTTCTGCCACGACCGTGTTGCCAGTGGCAAACAATTTCACGGCGAAGCCAGCGGCCTCCAGATGATGACGTACCAGGCGGGAGATATCCGGATCGTCTTCAACGACAAATATGCTAGGTTTCACACCGTTATTGTAATCGGGAGGGACGATTCTTGGTGAATCGCGTCCCGTCGGGAGAAATCTTAAACCGCAAAGCTCACAGAGACAGCGCGCAGAACGCAAAGGAGACGTCTGTCAGGAGACCACTCCAGCTCTGGGTCGTTCGTCCACGGTTGGCCGCCGAAGGCCTACGAATGAAAGATGTGAATCAGGAAAAAGGTCGCGCCGGCTACAGCGGCCGAGGCAGGAATGGTGAGAATCCAAGCCCACACAATGCGTCCAGCAACGCCCCAGCGGACCGCGGACATACGGTGCACCGAACCTACGCCCACGATCGCACCGGTAATGGTGTGAGTTGTACTCACCGGTATCCCGGCCAGAGCCGTGCCGAACAGAGTGATGGCCCCGGCGCTTTCGGCGCAAAAACCACCTATCGGCTTCAGCTTTGTAATTCTCTGGCCCATGGTGTGCACGATTCGCCAGCCGCCGAAGTAGGTTCCGAGCGCAATGGCGGTATGTGCCGCCAAAATGATTGGCCAATGCAGACGTCCCCATGTACCCTGCAGGTCCGCTTTGGTCATGAGTCCGCCAGTGTAGAGCGCTCCCGCAACGATGCCCATGGTTTTCTGAGCGTCGTTGCCGCCATGACCTAGACTGTATGCGGCCGCGGAAAGCAGTTGCAGCCTGCGGAACCATTTATCGATCTGCTGCGGCGGTTTGTGCTGGAGAATCCAGTGCGCGGCGCTCATGAAGAGGAGCCCAAGGAAAATGCCCATGAGAGGGGCAACGACAATGAAGATCAGGACCTTGTACCAACCTTCTGGAATGATGACTGAGAAGGCCGGACCCAGGCCGCTGTGCAGGTGAGCATTCATCATCGCGGCGCCGGCATAGCCGCCAATCAGAGCATGTGAAGAAGAGGTGGGCAGGCCAAACCACCAAGTGAGCAAATCCCACACAATAGCCCCAAACAATCCGGCTAGTACAACATACTGATCGACGCACTCCAGCCGGATCATGCCTTGGCCGATGGTTTTTGCCACCGCGGTTCCGAGGAAGAAGGCGGCAATGAAATTAAAGGCTGCCGCCCAGACCACGGCAAACTTCGGAGACAAGACGCGGGTGGAAACTACGGTCGCGATGCTGTTGGCGGAATCATGAAAACCATTCAGGAAGTCGAAGATCAGCGCTACCAGGACGGTTATCAGGACCAGCAGAACATCAATCCTCACCGGGAGTGTGACCTCAGCACGCGCCGGCGTAGCGAGTCGCCGCTATGCGCTCTTGACCACGATGGCTTCGAGCACATTGGCCGCATCCTCTGCCTTGTCGGTCGCATATTCAAGAGTTTCGTACAACTCCTTAAGCTTGATTAGCTGAATGGGGTCCTTTTCGCGCTCGAACAGGTCAGCGATGGCTCTGCGGCTGACATGATCTGCCACGTCCTCGAGGCGGTTCACTTCTGCGCAGTGCTCCATGACGTGCCCGTTTTTCTCCAACAGCGAGACTCCAACAGCTAGCTCCTCGCATTGCAAGGCAATAAGCCCCGCCAGCTCAGCGGAAACCGGCGGCGGCGCGGTGATTTTGTACATGACCAGGCGCACGGCGGCGGCGTTCATGAAATCGAGCACATCATCCAGCGCCGAAGCCAACCGGTGGATATCCTCGCGGTCAAAGGGCGTGATGAAAGACTGGTTCAATTTGGTGATGATGGCGTAGGTTGCCCTGTCCCCTTTGTGCTCTATCGCCTGCATTTGCTCGACTCGCAGAGCCAGGTCCCGGGGGTCTTCGAGAATGCTGCGGAGCAGCTTCCCTCCCGCGTTAAGGTTCGCCGAAAGTTCAGCAAACAGCTCGAAGAACTTTTCGTTGCGAGGGATCAGTCGCATTGATGGCCGTTCATCCGGATCACTTGGTCCGCGCTCAAATTGACGAGCACAGTAATATCTCACGGGCGGCATTGGCCGCGCAACTTGGCTCCGTCGTGGGCGGCGTCTCAAATAGCGAGAAGTGTGGGCTGGGGCGGCTGTTTCCACGTAAGCGCTCTGACGCCCGAAGGAGTGGTTAGCGGGTTGTGCGACGAACAACGACTGCCGAACGCGGGCGCGTTGTGAGCCGGACGACCAGAAGCAAGAGAAATATTGCCCCGGCCCCAATCGCGATCCGCTGCAGAAAACCGAGAAAGAGGTGAGCGAATCCCATTGCAGCATTATGGAATTCCCTGGAGGCTTGGGCGACATTACGAAAAGGCTAGCCCCGTTGTTCTCCCGGTCCCATCAAATTGTCTGGCTGCCGCGGCTGTCAGTGCTTGTGATTCTCCCCGACCGCCTGCGTGGCCTTGGCTTCACCGGTGGGCGAAGCCAGGTAAATCACCGGGACACTTTCTTTCTTCATCACGTCGTTTAGAGCCACCAGGTCGCCCGACCTGATGTTTTTCCACTGAGCTATTAGAGGCAGCGCCTGCTGGTTCAGCGACTCGAATGCGGCGCGCTGCTGCTGCGTGGGCGCGGCATCAGACTCGACGCTGCCGGCCAAGCCGTGCAGTTGCTCATCGAGCAGGACGGGATAGTTCAAATTGGCCTCCGAACTCTTCGCGTTGACCTGCAGCAGTTGCTCCTCGATCGGCGCCATCTTCTTTTCGAGCACGCTTGCGCTATCCGCAATGGATTTATAGCGCGCGTCTTCCAACCGGCTGCTTAAGCCACGGATCTGAACGCGAGTCTCCCGAATCTCTCGCACGGTATCGTGCAAATCGCTGAGAAGCCCGCGAATCTTGAGTTCCAGATCAAATTCCTGCTGCATGTCAGCCAGCGAAACGTTGACCCGTGGATCCATCTTCAGTTCCATCGGAACGGTCAGGCTCTTTCCTTCCGCGTTCAGCCGAACCTGATAATTACCCGCGGGAGCCATCGGCCCACGGGAGCGGAACTCGGCGGCCACTTCGCCAGGCAGCTTGTGGGGACCTTCATAGCGGAGGTCCCAACCGAAGCGATTCATGCCCGCCTCAACAGGAATCTTCTCTTGCGGCGGCTGCAGATCCGGCCACTCCGGAGGAGTCTCGGATTCCTTCTTGTCGACGCTGGAGAATTCACGAACTACCGCGCCTTGGGCATCAAGAATTTGCAAAGTCACTTCGCCCTTGGGCACAGACTTGAAGTAGTAGGAAATTACCGCCCCGTGAGGCGGGTTCTCGCCCACCGGTTGCCGACGCTCGAAGTTCTCCGGGAAGTAGGTGCGGAACATGACCGGCGGTTTGTAGAGGTAGATATCGGCCTTGGCGACCTGGTCGCTGAGTTGGCGCAGCGGCGTGATGTCATCGAGGATCCAGAAGGAACGGCCGTGGGTGGCGACTACCAAGTCGTCGTTTTTCACCACCAGATCGTGAATGGGAGACTGCGGCAAGTTCAACTGCAAAGGCTGCCAGTTGGCGCCGCCGTCGAAAGAAACGAAAACCCCGGTTTCCGTGCCGCCGTAGAGCAGTTCTTTTTGCCGGGGGTCCTCACGAACCGCATGCACATAAGCACCATCCGGAATACCGTTGGTAAGCTTGGTCCAGTTTTTGCCGTAGTCGGTCGTTTTGTAGATGTAGGGCTTGAGGTCATCAAGTTTATGGCAGTCCAGAGCGATGTAGGCCGTGCCCGCATCCTGGGGAGAAGCTTCGATCATGCTTACGAGACTCCACTCCGGCATGCCTTTGGGGGTCACGTTGCTCCAATGCGCGCCGCCATCGCGCGTGATATGTACCAGGCCGTCGTCGGTTCCGGCCCACAACAAATCCTTTTGCACGGGCGACTCGGCGATGGTGAATACGGTGTCGTAATACTCAACGCTGGTGTTGTCCTTGGTAATCGGGCCACCAGACGATTCCTGCTTGTTCTTGTCGTTGCGCGTGAGGTCCGGGCTGATCGCGCTCCAACTCACGCCGTGATCGGCGCTCTTGAACACAACTTCAGCGGCGGTGTAGACCACGTCCGGGTTGTGTGGAGAAACCACGATCGGCTCGGTCCAGCCCAGACGGTATTTCATGTCTCTGGCGCCGTGCCCGGAGTAGTCGACCGGCCAAACACTGATGTCCAGCGCCTGCATGGTGCGTTTATCCCAGCGGGTCAGCGCTCCTCCGCCTGAACCTGCGTACACGATATTGGCGTCACGCGGATCGGGCACGACATAACCGCTTTCGCCTCCACCGACGTCGTACCAGTGTTGCCGGCCGATGTAGCCGTCATCGGTTCGGCTGGCAATGGCTACGGTACTGTTATCTTGCTGCGCGCCGTAAACGTGATAGAGAAACTGATTGTCTGTGGCCACGTGGTAGAACTGAGCTGTCGGCTGGTTGTACTGTGTGGTCCAGCTCTTGCCGCCGTCGACCGTGATGGTGGCGCCGCCGTCGTTGCCATTGATCATGCGAAGAGGGTTGGTGGGATCGATCCACAGTCCATGGTGGTCGCCGTGGGGGGCGGGCAGAAGCGTCAAGCTCTTGCCTCCGTCCTCGGAGCGGAACAGGCCAGTGTTGAGCATGTAAACGGTGTCGATGCCCCTGGGATCGGCGAAGATGTGGGTAAAGTACCAGGCGCGCTGGGTAAGGCGCTGGTCATCGTTGACCTTCGTCCAGCTATCCGCGCCATCGTCGGAACGATAGAGGCCGCTGGCGTCTTTAGCCTCGATCAGAGCATAGACCCGATTGGAATCCGCGCCGGACACAGAAACCCCGATTCGGCCCATGATTCCGCCGGGTAATCCGTGGCCTTCCAGATGCTTCCAGGTTGCGCCGCCATCCACCGATTTGTACAAGCCGCTGCCCGGGCCGCCGCTGCTCAAACTCCAGGGAGTGCGTTGCGCTTCATAGAGCGCAGCAAACACAACGTTGGGATTGTTGGGATCGAACACCACGTCAATCGCGCCCGTTTTGTCATCCTTGTATAGAACCTTCTCCCAAGTCTTGCCGCCATCGGTGGTGCGAAAAACACCGCGCTCGGGATTCGGGCCGTAGGCGTGACCGAGTGCCGCGACCAGCACAATATCGGGATTGCGAGGGTGAATAATGACGCTGGCAATATGCTGCGTGTCCTTGAGACCGATGTTGGTCCAGGCTTTTCCTCCGTCCGTGGATTTGTAAACGCCATTGCCGTAGGAGATATTGCCGCGGATGCAAGCCTCGCCCGTGCCCACATAAATCACATTGCGATTAGACTCCGCCACGGCGATAGCGCCTACCGAAGAGACTGCCTCTTTGTCGAATAGAGGGTTCCAGTTCAGCCCGCCATCGGTGGTGCGCCAAACGCCTCCGCCAACGCTGCCGAAGTAGAACGTGTACGGGTCGCCCGGGATGCCGGTGACAGCCAGCACGCGGCCGCCACGATACGGACCAATGGAGCGCCACTTCATGCCTTTGAAGAGGCTTTCGTCGTACTTGGTCGCCGCCAGGGCAATCTGACCAACGAAAGATGCGAGGACAAACAAGCAAAAGAGGGACGCGCGCTTGCAAATGTGTCTCATGAGATCCATGCTCCAGAAAAAGTGTGTGAGCGACAGTTTATACGATTTTTGGAGCTTTCCTCCCGGGCGAGAGATGGTACTGGGTGGGCATTGGGTCAAATCGCTGTTTTCGTAAGCTGGCTGGCTCCAGCCGTCCGCACATATAGGCTCATCACAGGAAACGCTTGCCCGGCAGGGTTATAATGCTGGCCCTCGACGGAGGGACTTACTCTCGCGGGGCAAGCTACAAGAAGGCTGGAATGCAGCGTACTCTCTTGTTGACCATAACTTCTTTGACGATCGGTATCGTATCCCTTCCCGCACAGCCGCCGACGAAGAGTCAGCCGCCTGTCTCCCGTTGACCGAACGGAAAAGCTGAAGTCCGGGCGCTGGGATCTCGGGTGGTGGATAGTTTTCGAAGGTCGGCTCGCGGAATGTTGTCGTTCCAGCGAACATCCCAACAACTATCTGTAACTCGAGGGAGCAAGAATCGCCCCCTTTTCTTCAGCTTTCATCTTCCTTAGTACTTAAGAGTTTCTTTGGTTTTTGTGACCTTCGTTCCGTAATTGCACTCTGGAGTGGGATTCGATGCCACGTATCCTGCCCAACCCGGATTGCTGATCACCTTCCCGTTCTGGTCGTATAGGTGGACGGTAAATGTGAGCCCCGAGTCGTTAGGGAAATCGCTGCACTGTACAACGTTGTAGTCCTCGGTGACCGCACCGAACCCATAATTCCAAATTTGCCCATCGGCGGGAGTGGCCAGCGTCGTCTTTTGGCCCGTGGTCACATCCTTACTCACCACGTCCCAGGTCGCGCAGTAGTTTTTCCCGGGTTTGCAGGTAGAGACGATCGTGCCCAGGATTGTGTCTGCCACGCTGACGTTGATCGGCGCGCTGTACCACGCCGTGCCATTGATGCAGCAGTTCCAGCTCGCGGCCTGCCAGTAGGTCCCGCCAAAAGCCCCGTTATACCCCCACTGCAACACCGGCTGAAGAATACTGAACCCATTGCTGGCCTCAAAGCCGGGGAAGAAGTAGAGAACCTGTCCGTCATTGCTGGCTGGCGCCGGCGGGACGGGCCAGGTGGCGGTAATCTTGTAATAGGACGTACTGGTACTGGCGAATACGGCCTCCAGCCAGCCGTCTATCGCGGGCGGATTTGCTTCACCTACTTTCGCATCGGCGGCCACCGTTGCGCCACCGGTCATGTAGTGAGGATAGTTACAAACCTGGACCGCTTCGATCGTGCCGTCGGCCTGTTGGACGCGCCCGTCCGCGAGGAGCGTGCTGCCTCCCGCTAGCGTCTGGACGCAGGATGGGTGGAAGTAGCCGAAGGGTGTGATTACGAAGTTTTCCGGAACATTCAGTGGGCGGTTCATGAGTGTTGAAACGCCACTGGCCACGGCTTGCCCACTTAACCCTGCGGAAAACAACAAGAGCATTCCTGCAACGGCCAGGCAAGCGAGGAAGAAATTGGTTGATGGATGAACAGCTTTGGCCATTTGATCTCCTATTGAGGCCCAAGAGAGTTGTGGATTACCACCTTGGGATGATCTGCGATATCCGCCCCATCATAGCCAAAAAATGTTGCGCATAACAGCCAAATCGCGCTTCTTCGTGATAGAAGCTTTCGATTGACCTTTGTGATCAGTAACCTGGCACATAAGTTATTGCAGAAAAAGTGCAGTAGTTTTCACAGTCCATTCAAGTCACCGAAAATCTTGCCCGAGGTGCTAGAATGCCTGTCATTGCTGAGCGTTCGGCTGCTTCAGCTTGCCAAACGACCGGCTATAGCCAAGGGAGGGGTTGGTCGTGACTAATAGAGTGTACGTAATGATATTTCTGGTCGTAGTTGGGTTGTCCGCTCTCGCACAAGCCCAAACTTTCACCACACTTTATAACTTTACCGGAAGCACGGACGGCAACGTCCCCTTTGCGGGCGTCATTCAGGACTCAGCTGGCAACCTCTATGGGACCACAAACAACGGCGGCAATCTGAACTGCTTCGCTCCGTTTGGCTGTGGCGTGGTCTTCGCGATGAACACCGCCGGCGCGGAAACCGTGCTGTACACCTTCTCCGGAGCGGACGGGGATGAGCAGAACGGACCGCTGGCTCGCGACAGCCAAGGCAACCTCTATGGGACTTCCTGGGTGGCGGGCGACAACGGTTATGGCAACGTCTTCAAGATCGACAGCGCGGGAAATGAGACAGTGCTCTACAGCTTTACCGGCGGCTCGGATGGCTGCGTTCCCATGCAAGGCCTGGTCTTGGACGCATCTGGCACCCTGTTCGGCACTACCGAGGCATGTGGCTCGTCCAGCGACGGCACGATATTCAAGATTGATGGTACGGGGCGGTTTACCGTTCTCCATAGCTTCACCGGGTCGCCATCAGACGGTGCATGGCCGCAGAATGGATATTTGTCCATAGATGAGGCTGGCAACCTCTATGGTGTGACCGCATCTGGAGGCGCTCACAATAAAGGAGCGCTGTACAAGTTGGGCGAGAACGGAACGCTTACCTTGGTGCACAGCTTTGCCGGTGGCACGTCCGACGGCTGCTTGCCCTTAGGGACGGTGCGGCAGGATAAGTCTGGAAACCTCTATGGGACCACGTTCCAGTGTGGCTCCGACCACTTGGGGACCATATGGAAGCTGAGCGCGAAAGGCAAGGAAACCATTCTGCACAACTTTGCCGGCAGGTCGAGAGACGGCTGCGGACCACAGACAGGCCTGGTTGGGGACTCGAGCGGCAATCTGTACGGCGTCACCTTGGAGTGCGGCGCCCACAATTACGGAACGTTGTATGAGTTGAGCGCGAAAGGCAAGCTGACCCTCCTGCACAGTTTTGACGACTCAGACGGCGCCTATCCCGTCGGCGAAGTGATGCAGACCGCGCAGGGCACGCTGTTTGGCACCACCTTGAGCGGCGGCACCTACTACGACGGAACGGTGTGGTCGTACGTGCCTTAGGCCACTACTTTAGTCAGCGACGGTTAGCGCGGGCCTGCTTCCCGGAATCGGGTGGCTGGTCCGCTTTTTCTGCGTAACTGTTGCAACATCGCGATCTCGTTCAGAGCCCTCTCGCGCCAGCGCCTTGCTGCGCGTCCATCCAGTTTTGCAGAATCAGCACCGCGGCCATCTGATCGACCACTTCGCCGCGCCGCTTGATTGACATGCTGGTCTCGCGCAGCAGCCGGTTGGCTTGGGCAGAGGTCAGGCGTTCGTCCCAGAGATGAACCGGCAAGTGGAACCGCAGGCGCAGTTCCTCGGCGAAGAGTTGCATTTTGTCGGTGCCGGTGCCTTCATCTCCGCTCATACGAAGGGGGTATCCGACGACGATCTCAGCCACTTCGAATTGCTGTATGACCTTACCAAGTGCCTCAAAATCAACGCGCTTGTTTCGCCTTTGGAGGGTTTCCAGCCCCTGCGCGGTGATCCCCAGGGGATCGGAAATGGCCAGGCCGATCCGTCTGGTTCCGACGTCCAGACCCAAAACTCGCCGACGGGACGGCAAAGCCGCTGCTTGATTCGATTCGCTGGACACAGCGGCAATTATATCGTAAACGACTGCAATACAAGTACTTGCGTGGTCCATGGCCGGGCGGGAGCCGCGAAATTGCCATTCCTGCGGCAATACGGTAAAATAAGATTAGGTTGTTCCTCTGACCTCGTCCTTCGACAGGTGGGTCTTCTATGCTAAGCGCAGAGCGTAGCTTTCAGGTAGGGGACAGCGTCGTCTACCCCAACCACGGTGTGGGAATCATTGAACAGATCAGCAGCCGGACCATCGGGGAAACGGTGGAGAAATTCTACCTTTTGAACATCAAGTCCAGCAGCTTAAAGGTTTCAGTCCCGTTTCGGAACGCGCACGCGGTGGGTCTGCGGCGGGTAGCCAGGAACGGCGAAGTCCTGAAAGTTTTGACTTTTCTGGAAGAGGGCGAGTGCGACAGCAGCGCCGACTGGAAGGACCGGTATCGGGAAAATTCCGAGCGCATGCGCACCGGCTCGCTGCTGGAAGTGGCTGCCGTGCTGAAGAGCTTGCTCACGCTCGACCGCTCCAAACCGCTTTCCTTCCGGGAACAAAAGATGCTGGATCGCGCCCGTTACCTTCTGGTCAATGAGCTAGCCACGGCCAAGGGCTGCGCGGAGGGCGACATCGAGGAACTGCTGGCCAAGGCGCTGGCGAAGTGCAAGTTGCGGCTGCCGGAACCCTCCGAGCTTGAGAGCTGAAGCCTTCAGCCCAGGCGGCTGAGCATTCGGAAAATTGCAACGGACGAGCACTGATTTCCGGGCTTCCGGTTTATAATCCCTCAGGCCCCCATGACTGACCACATCAAGAAGAAGCTGCAGGACGAGCTCAACACACTGGAGTACGAACTCGTACATGAGCTTCCCAAAGAGATCAAAAAAGCTGTGGCCATGGGAGATCTCAGCGAAAACGCCGAGTACCACATGGCCAAGCAGCGCCAGGAATATCTCAAGGCGCGCATCCGCCAGTTGGGAAGGCGGATGGCCGAACTCTCCATGGTGAACATGAACAATATTCCCAAGGACAAGATCAGCCTGGGATCGACCGTGAGGGTGCTGGATACCGGCAAGAATGAAGAGGTCGAGTACAAGCTGGTGACGAGCGAGGAATCTGACGTCGCAGCGGGAAAGATTTCCACCACTTCTCCCATCGGCCGCGCGCTGCTCAACAAGAAGGTCGGCGACCTGGCCACAGTGGTTACGCCCAACGGCAAGAAAGAACTCGAAGTGCTCAGCCTGAGCACCATCCACGACGAGGCCGAGGCATCGTGACCTGGACCAGTGCATTCGGCCGCGGCTGCGGGGTGTTGCTGGATGCTATCGTTCGCTGGCTGGCCCTGGCCCGCATCAATCCCAACGTGCTGACGTTCATGGGATTGGTGGTCAATACCGTCGCCGCCGTGCTGTTCGGCTACGCCAACGGAGACAACCAGGCGCGCATGTTTCGCTATGCCGGGTTGGTCATCATTGGCTCGGGATTCTTCGATCTGGTGGACGGCGCCGTGGCTCGCGCCAGCAACCGGGTCACGCGATTCGGCGGATTCTTCGATTCGGTCGTTGACCGCTATAGCGACGCATCTCAGTTCCTGGGGCTGCTGGTGTACTACGCTCGTGGTGAACGATTTTCCTACGTGGTGCTGACCGCGTTCGTCATGGTCAGCGCCATCATGGTGAGCTACACTCGCGCCCGCGCCGAGTCGCTGATCGGCTCCTGCCGCGTGGGATTCATGGAGCGTCCGGAGCGGCTGGTGCTGGTGATCATCGGTGCGCTATTCAACCGCATGGCGCCGGTGCTGTGGCTGATCGCGGTGCTCTCTACGATTACGGTCATCCATCGTATGCGTTATACCTACACCCGGACTGCGTTGGTGGACAGAGCCGCGAAGGCGAGCGGCCAGGCAGCCTAGGCGTAGCGCCGACTTCTGCTTTTGCTGCCGGCGGTTCCGAACCTGGGTGAGGTCCGATCCAACTACCGCCGAGCTGCGCTCGGCCTGGAGGGGCGAGGACGCCCGTCCCTCCACCAAGGACAATTGGCAGCCGCCGAACCAATTGCGGGCGTGTCGCATCCAATTCTAAAGGACTTCTTTAGCTTTTCTGAACTTCGCTGGTGGTAGAGTAGTTTGTTCCGCCTTTCATGTCCTTGACCGAAAAACGAACCGGCTTCGTAGCGCGCAACCGCTGGCTGATCTGGACTGCCGGCATAGTGGTTGCGGTCATCTTGTTGGCTTCATTCATGTCGCGCGGAGGCGCAGTGCTGGTGCGGGCGGCGACCGCGGAGCGAACTACGATTCGCAGCGTGGTTTCCACTAACGGAAAGGTCGAGCCGCTGGAAAATTTTGAAGCGCACGCGCCGGTGGCCACGACTGTGAAAAAGCTTTACGTCAAAGAAGGCGAACACGTTCGCAAAGGCCAGTTACTGGCCGAATTGGATGACGCTCCGGCGCGCAGCGACGCAGCCCGGGCGCAGGCGCGAATTCGCGCGGCGGAATCTGATTTGAGCGCGATCGGGGCGGGAGGCAACCGCGAGGAAGTGCTCACGCTGGAGTCGCAGCTCACCAAAGCCCGCACCGAGCGGGACGCGGCCCAGCAGAACCTTGATGCTCTTCAACGGCTGCAGCAGCAGGGCGCCGCGTCTTCAGCGGAGGTGCTCAACGCGCAAAATCGACTGGCGCGGGCTAACGCGGATTTGACGCTGGCGGAACAGAAGCAGAAAAGTCGCTATTCATCGCCGGAAATTGCCCGAGTGGAGGCCGAGAAATCGGAAGCGGAGGCCGCTTACGCCGCCGCGGAGGACACGCTCAATCAATTGAACATCCACGCGCCGTTCGAGGGTACGGTTTATTCTCTGCCGGTATTGCAGGGCACGTACATTGGAGCCGGGGAACTGGTGCTGGAAGTGGCCGACCTCTCCCATGTCCGCATCCGGGCGTTTGTGGACGAACCTGACGTGGGGCGGCTGACGCCCGGCAACAATATACATATCACCTGGGACGCGATCCGCAACCGGATTTGGGAGAGCACGGTCACCGCCGTTCCCACAGTGATCAAGCAGCACGGAACGCGCAACGTCGGCGAAATTACTTTTGTTGTGGACAACCATGATCTGAAACTGCTTCCCAATGTGAACGTTGGGGTCATCGTCATCACCAGTGAGCACCGCGACGTGCTGGCTGTGCCGCGCGAGGCGATTCATATGGAGAACGGCCAAGCCTACGTCTACGAAATTGTGAATGACGAGTTGCGGCGGCGGGATGTGCAGACGGCGATCTCAAACCTGACGCTGGTGGAAGTGGCGTCCGGCCTCGTGGAACATGCGCAGGTTGCGCTGGCGCCAATCGCTACAAAACCGCTGCACGAGGGCTTGGCGGTCAAGGTGGTCCGCTGATGATGGCTGGGGCGAGAAAGGCGGCGTGGCTGGCGGGAATCGCCTGGCTGTGGTTGGTGACGTGCGCAGCCGGCACCCAGGCGCCCGACGCGCTGCTGGCAGCGGGCCGGGCCGATGATGCCATCAGTTCACTGCAGAGCCGGGTGAGCACCAGTCCGAATGACGCGGCTGCCTACAACCTCCTCTGCCGGGCGCACTACATGCTGGAGGATTGGGACGCGGGAATTAAGGAGTGCGAAAAAGCGGTGTCGCTGGACCGTTACAACAGCCGGTTTCATCTTTGGCTGGGCCGCGCGTACGGCGAAAAGGCGGAGCACGTCAATTTTTGGAGTGCGATACGCCTGGCCGGGAAAGTTCGCAATGAGCTGGAAACGGCGGTCCGCCTGGATCCCGACAATGCGGATGCCTGCACTGACCTGGCGGAATATTACCTGGAAGCGCCCTCATTCCTGGGCGGCGGCAGAGACAAGGCCGAAGCCCAGGCGCAGCAGCTTATGCATCTGGACGCAGCCAGAGCCTACTGGGTGGCCGGCCGCCTCGCCGAGAAAAGGAAGGATTTTCGGACGGCGGAGGGCGAATATCGGAAGGGGATTCAGGCGAGCAACGGCTCCGGTAACGCGTGGCTGAGCCTGGCTGCTTTTTATCGTCATGTCGGCCGCTTCAGCGAGATGGAAGAGGCGATACAACACATCCGGGGCGGCGCCGTTACCAAGCGGGATGTTTTGATGGATGCCGCCGAAATGCTGGTTCGCAGTGGCCGGAATTCACCGGCTGCTGTGGAATTGCTGCGCCAGTATCTTGCCAGCCCGACGGTGGAGGAAGGGCCGGCTTTCCAGGCGCACTATCTGCTGGGTACGCTGCTGGAGCAGAGTGGCGACAGGCAGGCGGCTGCGCAGGAGTACCGGACGGCGCTCTCGATGGTCAGCAGTTACTCGCTGGCGCAAACCGCTTTGCAGCGGGTGAATGGCAAACCGGCAAGTGGCGGGTGAAGTTCTTGTCGTTCGAGCGGAATGAGGAATCCCTCTGGCGTGTTCGCGCCATAGGGATGCTTCGCTCAGCATGACAATCCTGTTACAGGTCTTTTTCCGAAGAGGGCGAGATGACAATCAGGTCGAGCTTTTGCCGGCAATTTTTCCTGGTGTGGCTTGGATGCCTGGCTTCTATACTTCCGGCGACCGCTGAAACCGTTCCGCTGAAGCGCGCCGTAGAACTGGCGCTCAGTTACAGCACGACCATGGCGGCAGCCCACACCGACGAACAGCGGGCGTTCGCTGCTTACCTGGAACAAAGGAACCAATATCTGCCGCAACTGCTGGTGGGCTCGGGGCTGGGTCCTCCGAGCATGGGTTATCCGTTGACCCTGGAGGGCGCGGCGCCAGCAATTGTGAACATGAATGCGCAATCCGCCGTTTTTAGTCTCGCTTTGCGCGACTTCGTGCGGGCAGCTCATAACGAGTACGCGGAGAGCACGGTTCAGAGCAAAGATCAAAAAGAGCAGGTGATCCAAGACACCGTGTTGAGCTATGCCGAACTCTGCAAGTGGCAGAGCGTCATGGCCTACGCCAGCCGGGAGTACGATGCCGCGCTAAAAGCGGAACGGGCGGTGAACCAGCGCGTCCAGGAGGGGGTTGACAGCGCACTGGCCCGGAACCAAGCACGCCTGGTCACGGCCCGGGTGTATCTGCGGATTTCCCAGGCGCAAGGCTCCATCGACGTTTTGCGGAAGCGGCTTTCCCAACTGACCGGCTTGCCTGCGGAATCGATCGAAGCCGATGTTGATTCCGTGCCGAGGCTGCCTGAGGTGAAGCAAGAGGAGAATCTCGCAGACCAGGCAGCACAATCGAGCCTGCCGGTCGAAATCGCAGATCTTCGTGCCTCGACGCTGGGGTTGCGGGCGCGCGGCGAGCATCGCGCCATGTGGCCAACCGTCGATTTCGCGGGCCAGTTCGCGTATTTTGCCAGGTACACGGGATATCAGGACTATTTTCAGAGGGGAAGCTTTCAGGCGGCAAACGGCTCGGTGGGAGTGGTCATCCGCTTCCCGTTCTTCAACTTCACGCAGCGCGCGCGGGCACAAGTGGCAGATGCAGAGGCACTACGCGCACAGAAGGATGCGGAGGCGGTCAAGAACCGCATCTCTGAGCAGACCCTGAAACTGCAGCGCTCCGTCGACCAACTGGCAGCCGCGCAGCAAGTGACGGAACTGGAGTACGAGATCGCAAAGGCCAACCTGGACGCGGCGCAGGTGCGGGTGCAATCCGGCGGCGCGACCTGGCACGACGAGGAAGACGCGCGGGTGCAGGCGAGCGAGAAGTATGGGGCGTTGCAGGATGCGAACTTCGAGCTGCAACGAGCGCGCATTACGCTGCTGCGCGCGACAGGAGAAATCAGCGGCTGGGTAGGAGTGGGTAAGTAAGCTCAGCGCGCCGGTAGTCCGTCAGTTTGGACTTCGGACAGTCTCCTCCAGTCATCCTGAGCGGAGCCGTTCTTCAGGCGGAGCGAAGGATCTGGCGCGGACTGGCTGCGCCTTTGCCCCGCGCAGATCCCCTTCGGCGCGCTTCGCTTGCTCAGGGCAGGCTCTCGGCCCGCTGGCGAAAGCGCTGGCCTTCGGGACGACGTCGCGCATGGTTATTTCATGATTCAACACGCAATCCGCATTTTGCCTGCGCTGCTGGCCTTGGCTGCCGGGATCACCGACTGGCGGTCGCGACGGATTCCGAACTGGCTGACGGTGCCGGCGGCAGTGATTGGGATCGTTGTCAGCACGTGGCTGCGAGGCTGGGCCGGAGCGAAGGATTCCCTGTGGGGATTGGGCCTCGGTCTGTTGTTGCTATTGCCTTTTGTTCTGCTGCGCAGCCTGGGCGCAGGAGACTGGAAGCTGGTGGGCGCGCTGGGTGCGTTTCTCGGTCCCGGCAACCTTGTCACCGTTTTGTTTGCCACGGTGCTGGTGGCAGGGTTGATGGCCTTGCTTCTGGTTATCTGGCAACGCCGGCTGGTTCACACACTGAAGAACATCGGACGCCTACTGGCGGCGCTTTTCAGCTTGCATCTTCCCGGCCAGGAACTGACGATCGACGATCCAAAATCCGCCAAGGTACCTTTTGGGGTAGCGGTGGCTGTCGCGGTCATTGTCTATACTGCCAGACAGGCCTTAGGCTTTTTATAGGCACCGAGAATCCCCACCCTGCCGCAAAGAACGCGGCAAGGATGGGGCACCTAGTTCATGAAGATCCGAACCAACAAATTGCTGGCTGGAGCCGGCGGCTCGGAGATCGCTGAAGCCGCGCTGGTTCTGCCTATAGCGTTCATGGTGCTGTTGGGGATTTACTGGTTTGGGCGCGCGTTTAACGTGTATGCCACCATCAATCACGCGGCGCGAGAAGGCGCGCGGTATGCTGTGGCCCAGAGTTGCGCGAGCAGCTGCAATAATGCGCCGCCAACCCTAAGCAATATTGCCTCTCAGGTGGGCCAGGCAATGCAGGCGTCGGGTCTTGATCCCAATCTGGCAATCACGGACAGCGTGACTCATACGGCTTGCCCGGTAGGAGTCGCCAATACCTGCACGGCCTCCAGCAGTGGGCCTGCCATCTGGTTTTGCTCGAATGTGGAGTTGGTCGCCACGCCTCCGGCTGGATCCGGCGGTCCGGTCTGTGGCGTTTCCATTGACTTCCAATATCCGTTTCAGTTATCCCTGCCGTTTACTTCGCTGAACGGGCAGCAAGTCAATCTTTCCGCCCACGTGCAGATGAAGACGGAGCAATGATGGCCAGCCCTGCCAAGCTTGCGAGCGCGTTAACAGGCTGCGGAAAAACTCAGATTTTGGGTGGCGCAGCGCTTCAGCGCTGCGATAACTGCCTTCCTATCACCACGCGCTTTAGCGCCCGAGGTCACAAACGGGGCCTCTTGAGCAACCTGCTAGTCACGGCATCTCGCCGCTCGAAAAGTGCCGAGGGCGCGGCTCTGGTGGAGTTTGCCGTCTCGCTGCCGTTACTGATCGTGCTGGTAGTGGGCATCTACGATTTCGGCGCGGCTTTCAACATGAAACAAGAGCTGAACAATGCGCTGCGCGAAGGAGCGCGGTTTGGCGCCGCCCAGCCGACCAATGATCTCAGCTACCCGCCCGGCAAGGCCCCGGCTTCCGTCGATGCCATTCGGTACGTGGTTGACTCCTACATGGTGCAGGCGAAGATCAACGATTGTGGCTTGTCGAGTGCGCCCGTGCCTAGCGCGGGCGGCGGACGCCTTGTTTGGATCTATAACGCAAATGGCTGCGCGCTCCCGCTCCAGCTCAAGATTCAGCGCGATTGCGGGGCTCTGAACGGCTGCGCAGAGCAGCCCGGCTGTGCGGCAGAGAGCGTCCAGAGTGTTCCGACGATTTACCCGCTTTGCACCCAGATTTGGATCAGCTACCCCTACCAGTGGCATTTCAACAACGTGATCCAGTTGCTAGTCTCGGGAGCGAAGCTGGGGCTGACGAACGTGACGACCCAGGCCACCGCGGTCAACATGGATTGAAGGCGCGATGACGATCAGGAAATCCAAACGGCGAGGCGAACGAGGCCAAACGATCATTCTGGTAGCCATTTCGATCGTGAGCTTGCTGGCGATGGCAGCCCTGGCCATCGACGTGGTCACGCTCTATGTGGCCAGCAGCGAGATCAAGCGCGCTGCCGATGCTGCCGCGCTAGCGGGAGCGAAAGCGATCGCCGATTCCGGGGTGAGCACGCTCCAGGCTGGCGACGGATCTCTGCCAGCTGCACAAGTCTTAGCCACGAACATGGCAAACGGTGCCATTAGCGCAGTTCTCCCTGCTAACCCAGTAGCGGGCTCAGCGCCAGCTTGCAGCAATTGCCCCGTAACGCCAAACTGGAACCTTCAGGGGAACTACCAGGGAAATCCGACCCTCACTGTGAGACTGACACAAACCGGCCTGCCGACATTTTTTGCCAAAATCTGGGGGCGAACGGGCAGCACGGTCACCGCATCCTCGACGGCGGAAGTGTATAACCCGTCCAACAACTCGGCCTATACGCCTATCGCTCCGACAGCCGTGAAGCCGTGGCTGGTAGCGAATGCTGACCCCATAAACAGCGGGGCGAATGCCGTGCCCTTTGTCTCTCCAGGCAACCTGGCTGAGACCCCTAGCGCTATTGGGGAGACGTTCGACCTCAGAGCGGACTGCCGACCAGCTGGCGTGCCTCCGTGCCAGACATGGCCCCCTCCGAACTGGGGGCCGGGCCTCCCCCCTTGGGTGTATTACGTCCCTGCCTGTGTTGAGGGCGCGTCATGCTATGCGGGGCCTCCTGGCTCAGTGCTCAACAATGTCTGTCCTTCCTGCTCTTCGGGGCAGGGTTTTGAACCGAGCATTGAGTGCGCGGACGTCGCCACCACGTACTCTTGCGGCCTCGGCGGGGCCAGTTTTGATAATTCCGTTTATCCTGGCGGGGCTGCCGGCCTAAGTGCAGCCGGAGCAGAATGCTTAATCCACGCCACGGGTACTGGGCTTGCAGGTCAAGACCAGCTTGCATTCGCTTTTCCGACGAGCCCTCCGCAAATCACTGCTGGCACATACGGAACCCCATACTCCGGGAGCTTGGTCTCAACCAGCAGCTCCATTGTCACGATTCCGATCGTTGATCCGTTTCCCACTGCCCCTGGCGCAGTGACTGTAGTTGGTTTCATGCAAGCTTTCATCAATCAGGTTCAGCCGGGGGCGACTCTACCTGGTGGCGACATTAGTATTACCGTGCTGAACATCGCCGGCTGCAACGGGATCAGCAACGGCAACCCTCCCGTCGTCGGCGGGCAAGGGACTTCGCCCGTCGCCGTGCGCCTGATTGCGCCTCCGACCTCATAGGTCCCAACCCATCTGGATCCCGAAACTGTGTCGTGACTGCGAGCCTATGCGATGACGATGGCGGCCCGGGCTGGACAACAATCCGAGGGAAGGATCGGGAATTGACGCCGCGTCACGCCCCCCGGTAGTCTGAATCAGGGACTACCAGCAAAAATTATGGCAGTGAAGGCCATCAAAATCGGGCAGGTGTGGCGGCAGAACGAAAGCGGCAAGGATTACCTGGTCACCAAGGTGTACGACGAAGTTTTCAGCCAGTTTGCAGTTTTGCGCCCGGCTGAGGTGTCGGCGCCAGATGCCACGCCGGTGCGGGTGAAGGTTGCGAAATCTGCGGAGGGTCTTGCGCTGCCCGGGTTCACCTTTACCCAGGAAGGTTCGTTCTAGCGCTCGAGAGAAGCTGCCGTCCTTCGGACGGCTGGACGGGCGAGGGCGCCCGTCCCCCCGCGTTTTCCAAGAAGTCACTGCATGACAGAAAAAATTCTCGCGGTTTTGTTCGTGTTCATCAAGTCGGTGATCGCCGCCACAGGCTATGGCGGCCTGGCGCTGCTGATGGCGATTGAGTCGGCGTGCATTCCGCTGCCGTCGGAGCTGATCATGCCGTTTGCCGGCTACCTGGTGTTTGAAGGGAGCATGAGGCTGGTATGGGTGGCGACGGCGGGCGCCATCGGATGCAACCTGGGGTCGCTGGTGGCCTACGAAATCGGCTGCTACGGCGGCCGTCCGTTGGTGGAAAAATATGGCCGCTGGATTTTGTTGACCCGCCGCGAACTCGACTGGGCCGACCGCTTCTTCGTTCGCTGGGGATACCTGGCGGTGTTCATCGCCCGTATGTTGCCCGTCGTCCGGACGTTCATTGCGTTGCCCGCCGGAATTGCCCGCATGCCGCGCGGCCGCTTTCACATTTACACGTTTCTCGGATCATGGCCGTGGTGCTTCGCGCTCGCGTGGCTTGGCATGAAGCTGGGCCAGAACTGGCGGGAGCTGGGCAAGTACTTCCACCAGTTCGATGCGGTGATCGGTGTGATATTGGCCGCGGGAATTCTCTGGTTTGCGTGGTCGCACTGGCAGAATAGGATCAGCCGTCAGCCGTCAGTAGATGCGCATTAGATGCGCATTTAGCATAGAATCCGCTAACAAGTAATCTAGGAGGATCTCTGTGACCCTTTTGGCGTTCTTTCGTACAGTCGCCGCATCTCTGTTTTGTATCCTTTCCGTCGCGATCCCATCTAGCGCCCAATTAGCTCCCGCCGCTTCCGGCCAGCCGTTCGTGGTCGAGTACTACTACAAGGCCAAGTGGGGACACGCGGATGAATTTCTCAAGCTGTTCAAGAAGAACCACTATCCGCTGCTGAAGAAAGAAGTCGAGATGGGCCGCATCGCGAAGGTCTGGATGGATCAGCCGCGCTATCACACTACCGAAGACGGGCGCTGGGATTACCGCGTGACCATCGTCTTCAAGAACGCGACGGTGGCGAATGAGCCGTTCGATGAAGACGCGCTGAAGAAGCAGTTGTTCCCCGACCAGGAAACCTACACGCGCGAAGAGCAGCGACGGTTTGAGATTCTCGACGCGCATTGGGACTTGCCGATCAAGAGCGTTGATCTGGAAGGGAAGTGAGGAATTGAATCATTGACTCAATGATCCATTGATGCAGTCCCGGTAGGGTCCTTATTAGGGCATCATCCCCAACCTCGGCACACTTCAGCTGAGTAGAGCCTGCCCTGAGCAAGCGAAGCGCGCCGAAGGGGATCTCGCGCGAACTGTCCCGTATTCAACAACACTACACGCCAGATCCCTCGCCCCGCTGGGGAAAGCGCGGGGCGTCGGGATGACTTCTTCCTAAGGGAGTCAAGCATATTGACGCCGCCATCGAATGAGGACACTACCGCAATCCTTATTGGGTTGCATTTTGCGCTGGCATTGCGAGAACATATCCGTTTGCCTTACATACTTCAGCTCTCATAAGGGACGGCCACTATGCCGACACGGCAGAAGCACGCAAGAATCGAAAGTCGAAAATCAGGCGGCAGCGAAATTCAATCACCCAAAGGCAAGCTGGGCGTGATGATCCCCGGCATGGGCGCGGTGGCCACTACGTTTGTGGCCGGCGTCGAAGCGGTGCGCAAGGGAATTGCTCGGCCTATCGGCTCGCTTACACAGATGGGCACCATCCGGCTGGGCAAGCGCACCGATGCGCGTTCGCCCAAGATCAAGGAATTTCTGCCGCTGGCCGGGCTTGACGACCTGGTCTTTACCGGATGGGACATTTTTGAAGATGACATGTACACCGCTGCCTGCAAGGCGGGTGTGCTGGAACGCGCACTGCTCGATCAGGTGAAGCCGTTGCTCGGCACGATCAAACCGCGCAAAGCCGTCTTCGACCACAACTACGTGAAGAAGATCGACGGGCCCAACGTCAAGAAGGGCAAGAACAAGATGGACCTCGCCGAACAGCTTCGCGACGATATCCGCGAGTTCAAGAAGACGCCCGGTGTTTCGCGCCTGGTCACCGTATGGTGCGCTTCGACCGAGACCTTCATCGAGCAGAGCGCGGCGCACCAGTCGGTAAAGGCCTTCGAGAAGGCGCTTACGCAGAATGATGAGAACATCGCGCCCTCCATGATTTACGCCTACGCATCGTTGTCAGAAGGCGTGCCGTTCGCCAATGGCGCGCCGAATCTGACGGTGGATATTCCGGCGATGCACGAGCTGTCGCGAAGGAACGAAGCACCCATCTGCGGCAAGGATTTCAAAACCGGGCAGACCTTGATGAAGACCATCCTCGCGCCGGGCTTCAAGGCGCGGCTGCTGGGACTCAATGGATGGTTTTCGACCAACATTTTGGGCAACCGCGACGGAGAAGTGCTCGACGATCCCGGGTCTTTCAAAACCAAGGAAGAATCCAAGCTGTCGGTGCTCGAGCACATTCTGCAGCCTGAGCTGTATCCGGAGCTTTACGGCAAGTTCACGCATAAAGTGCGCATTAACTACTATCCGCCGCGCGGCGACAACAAAGAGGGTTGGGACAACATCGACATCTTCGGATGGCTCGGCTATCCCATGCAGATCAAAGTTGATTTCCTGTGCCGCGACTCGATTCTGGCCGCGCCCATCGTGCTTGATCTGGTGCTGTTCAACGACCTGGCCCAGCGCACGCCGGAACTGCGCGGAATCGGCATCCAGGAATGGCTCAGCTTTTATTTCAAGTCTCCGATGACGGCTCCGGGACTGTATCCCGAGCACGATCTTTTCATTCAGTTGATGAAGCTGAAAAATACCCTGCGCCACCTGCGCGGCGAGGAACTGATCACGCACCTCGGGCTGGAATACTACGACTGAAGCGCGTATTCCACCCGCACCCGACCGGACAACTTTCGGTGCGAAGTTGTAGAGACGTAGCCTGCCACGTCTCTCCTCGGTCGAGCAACGACGTGAGGTGGTTCCGTTGCCCTTGATGTGCTGGCCAGCGATTTCAAGAAATCGTTGGTATACCCCCCTCCCCCTGGTCTAGTGGAATCATGAAGTTACGGGCATTTTCCCGCCAAAATCTAGAGCCGGTTGGACTTAGAGTCAAAATCTTGATTCCTAACGAGTTATACATTGCCACTTAACGTTCTCTATAAGATATACATCAATGATGCCAGTTTGCCGGTCTGGGGTCAAGGAAAAAGTGAGGTGTGGTTCGTACCGTTTTGGACCAACTCATTCGCAGCGAACGAGCGCGAGTGAATGAGACCGTCGTTTTGGGTGTTACACTTGGGGCGAAATGCCGATCAAGTTCATTCCGGCTCAGGGGATGGTCCTGATGTGCGATTTTGACAGCGGTTTCGTGCCACCCGAGATAACGAAGGTGAGACACGTGGTGGTGGTGTCGCCGCGCCAGCGGTAGTTGTCTGGTAGTGCCATTCAGTACGGTAGCCCCGAACCCGGTTGAGCCGTATCACTATAGGATTCCTGCCAACGCCTACTCTTTCTTCAAGAAGAACACGGATGTATGGGCCAAAGGTGACCTCCTTTCGCATGTCTCCTTTGGTCGTTTGGACCGCGTACTGGATGGGGGCAAATACGTTTCTCCTAAGCTGAATCCTTCAGACCTTAAAGCCATCCAACTAGCTGTGTGGGAAGCTTTGGGTCGGCCCGCGGTTTCGGTATAAGCTATTGAAATTACAGCGGTTGAAGTAATCGAGACCAAGGTGGAAACGGCTGAAATAGTGATTGACAGCGGGGGCAAAAAGGGCTACGTTTAAGTTGTTCCCGTTAAATCGGGCTTGATTAACGTACCGCCCCGTGGAGCGCAGGCTTCGTGGGGCGTTTGTTTTTGGCGACAAAGTCGGAGCGCTCGGGTTCTGATCTGGTTTGCCGGTCTGGGGTCAAGGAAAAAGTGAGGTGTGACCCGAAGCTTTTCTCGCCGCTCATATTTCGGCGAACGCGAAAGAAATCAGGCGGTGCTACGACGCGTGCTCCCGCCCAGGTTAGCGCCCAAAGCCGGGGCGCGAACCTGGGGCACCAGGCAGCAATTCCTCGTGGCCAGAAGAGCTATGCTGGCCGAGTACGATCAGGCCCTGACGCACGCTAGGGAACAGGCCGTCCCGACGCACCATGGCGTTGTGGGAGAAGCAGCTGTGCGGGACTGGCTAGGAACCTTCCTGCCGAAACACTACGGCGTTGCTCCAGGGTTCATCAGATCTCAGGGCCTCCCAACCCCGCATCAGACAGCCCATTTCGACGTTATCATTTAGACGGGCCCGAGGCTCCTACGTTGTGGATCGAGGTGAACAAAGATAAATCTGAGAGCGGTCGTGCGCAGATCATCCCGGTCGAGTACGTCCGAGCGATCATCGAGGTAAAGACCGCATTCAGCAGGCGCAGTGTGTGCGACGCCGTTGCGAAGCTGAGTGAGCTTGCGCCCGTTGTCGCTGGCGTCGACGCCATGGGCGAGCGGTACAAGATACCTGCCCGCATCCGCAGTTCTTGCGATGATGTTCTTTGAGCTCCGATCTGCCGACCGATCCGACATCGAGGCGCTCAACCTCCTGAGGAGCATCGAACTTGGTCGAGCGTTCTACGGTGCTGTCATCTTGCGCGGCGAAGGTCGCCATCCTGACGACAGCGCCGTCGTCCGGCGATGCCGCTCCGATGGACCGATCACCGAGATAAAGACTGAGAGCGGCCTGCTCCATGAATTCATTACGACGGGTTCGACGGTATCGAATGGGCTTTACATCAGTGCGATGCTGATGTGGGCGGATGTCAAGTTCTCGGAATTCGCATTCGATTTGCTCGCCCTGCTCAATGGGACCTACAGGCAGGGATTTGTTTCAAGCTTCCACGGGCTGGAGATTCGAGGCGGTTCCGGTGAACCGTGGTAGGCGTGGTAAGCGGCGCGCGTGCGCATCATATCTGCCCTGGCCGGGGAGGGGCTGAGCCGGACACCCCTTGCTTCCAACGTCAAAGGCAACGTCAAAAGCGGCGGACAAGAGTGTCCGCCGCACACCGTCCGCCCCACACATAGAACTGTTCATCGGTCACAGACGGAGGTTCCAAGAGAGTGTCATGCTCGTGTGGGACAGACGGGAGGGACAGCGAGATGCCCGACCGGACGCTTGACAAGAAGTACGAGTACCGCCGGAAGCTGCCACACTATCAGAAAACGGGACGAGCAGTATTCGTGACATTTTGCAAGGGCAATCGGCACGCTTTTCCGCCGGAAGCCCGAGACGCCGTGCTCCAGCACTGTTTGCATGATCACGGGAAACGATACCAACTTCATGCTGTGGTTGTGATGCCGGATCATGTGCATCTCCTCCTTACGCCGCTGTGCGATGCGGAGGGCTGGCCCTTCGCTATGCCCTCAATTCTGAAGCTGCTCAAGGGGACGTCAGCTCGAAGCGTCAACAAGCTCCTGGGCTCCTGCGGCCCGGTCTGGCAGGAAGAGTCATTTGACCACGTGCTGCGATCACAGGAGAGCCTCGAAGAGAAACTGGAATACCTGCGGCAAAATCCTGTGCGACGGGGACTAGCGAAGAAGCCTGAGGACTATCGGTGGTTGTGGGTTGAGCAAACCAGGTGTGGGGCGGACACTCTTGTCCGCCGCGGTTGACGTTTCTTTGCGGTTATAGGGAAGGCGTGCCGTTCCAACTCCAAGGCAAGGTCAAAAGTGGCGGACAGGAGTGTCCAGCCTACACGAAGAGCAAAGTCAAAAGCGGCGGACAGGAGTGTCCGCCCCACACGGCCGGCTTATTACGCCAGGTTCTTCTCTCGCTTGTAGAGATCGTAGTTTTCCAGGAAGCGGTCGATTTCTTTTTTCTGCAGGTAATATGGCGTGGAGAGGCGCAGCTTCGACGGGTCGCCGCCGCGAATGCGAATTTTGTGGTTGGTCCACATCCACTTTTCCAGGTCCATGCGCTGCAGCGGAGGGACGTTGACGGTGGCAATGGCGCACCGCAGCGCAGAATCAGGCGAAGTCCAGGATTCAGCGCCGCGCTTGACCATCTCGGCGAGAATGTAATCGCAAAGTTCGCGATGACGCTTCTCGATGCGGTCCATGCCGATGTCGTTGGCCATTTGAAGTGCAGCGAGCATCCCCCATAGCGACGGCACATTGGATGACCCGATGCGCTGGAAGCGTTCGGCGCGAATGCTGGCGTCTTCCCAGCCTTCGGTGGCGATGGTGTTCCAAATGCGATCGATGACTTCGTCGCGAACGTAAAGAAATCCGGAGCCTTTGGGCGCCTGCAGCCACTTGTGCGGGCTGGAGGAATATAGGTCGCAGCCGATGTCGTGCACATTGAACCGCATCATGCCGGGGACGTGGGCGCCGTCTACAGCCGAGAGAATGTTCTTGGATCGCGCCAAAGCGCATAGTTCTTTGGCTGGTAGGACAACTCCCGTGACCGTGGTGATGTGGCTGAAGAACATTACCCGGGTACGCGGAGTGATGGCGTCGTTGAACAGATTCAGGACCTGGGCGGCGTTTTGTACCGGCTTGGGCAATTTGACCTTGGTGACCACGATGCCGTAGCGCTTGGCGCGCAACTGCCAGGGGCTCTCGCCGCCGGGATGCTCCTGGTCGGTCATCAGGACTTCGTCGCCGCTCTTGAGGTCGATTCCATTCGCCATATAACTGTTGGCTTCGGTAGCGTTACGCAAGAGCGCGAGCTCGTCGCGTTTGCAGCCGATGAACTCTGCCAGAGGGTCGCGAAACTCGTTCCATGCCGCATAGCCCCAGATGGGATAGTCTTCCGGGTCCTGCTGGTCCATTTTTTCGGTGATGGTGTACGCGTCGAAAATGGCGCGTAAAACGGGCGCGGGGCTTGATCCGACGGTACCGTTATTGAGGTAAACCTCGTCTTCGGGAATGAGGAACTGCTGGCGTATCTGCGCCCAATAGGCTTCCGGGTCGGTGCCGTACAGGACCTTATCCGGGAGTGCCGGCGGGGTTTTGTCGAGCTGGGCAAGAATAACGTTGGGCAGCGCGAGAGCGGCGGCAAGGCCTGTGCCGGTGGCAAGGAAACGGCGGCGATCCATGGATACCCCCTTCTGTCTGGAAACGTCATGGTACGACCAGCGGCAGAGTCTCGCAAGGAGGTGGCTTGATTCTTCCCAAAGGTCGGCGTGGACGCTGAGTTGATTCCCCAAACCCAGGGGGCAGGCTGGGACCGGGTAACCATCTTTGTGCAGAGAGCATCCGATAAGTAGGGAGTCCTTTGCCGAGGCGGGCGACTGCTCCCGGCGTATAATCAGGTTGAGCCTCCCAGGGGACGATGGAGTTGTTTATGAAGTCACGTCTTTTACTTCTCACGGCTGCTTTTCTGGTGCTGGTGTATGTGGCGCCGTTAGGTGAGGCGCAGAATACGGGCAGCAACCCGCAGAGTTCGCCAACCGGCCAAGGAACGACTGTCGGGCAGACCACGACGACTTTTCCTTCCGGTACGACGGCTCCCAGTGCGCCGCAATCGGGTGGCGGATCAAGCGATGCAGCGAGCCAGAACGATTCGAGCCAAACGCCGTCGAAGCCGGAGATCGAGGAACCGGATCCGAGCAAGGTAAAGCACAGCGGCGGCAAGGATGACGTGGACGCGATCGGCAACCGCAAGATGGGCGGTCGCGGCTTCGGCAACTGGTACTCGCTCGATACCGACATCAAGATGGGCAAGTCTTATGCCCAGCAGGTGGAAGCTACTTCCAAGATGGTCACCGACCCGGTGATCACCGAATACATCAACCGCCTGGGGCAGAACCTGGTGCGCAACTCAGACGCGCAGGTTCCGTTCACTTTCAAGGTGATTGATTCGGATGCGATCAACGCGTTTTCGCTTCCCGGCGGATTTGTGTACATCGACACGGGTACGATTCTGGCTGCCGATGAAGAAGCCGAACTGGCTGGCGTCATGGCGCACGAGATCGCCCATGTGTGTGCGCGCCACGCGACGCGACAGATGACGCGCGGGCAGATCGCCCAACTGTCGACCATTCCGTTGATCTTTGTGGGCGGGGGAATTGGTTATGCGGCGTATGAGGCTGCCGGCCTCGGCATTCCCATGACGTTCCTGGCCTTCCAGCGCGGATTTGAGGCGGAGGCCGACTATCTCGGACTGCAGTACCAGTACAAGTCGGGATACGATCCGCAGGCGTTCATCAGCTTCTTCGAGAAGATCCAAGCCCAGGAGAAGCGCAAGCCCGGATCGATTTCCAAGGCGTTTGCCACGCATCCGCAAACGCCGGACCGCATTGAGGAATCGCAGAAGGAAATTGCCACGATTCTGCCTGCGCGTCCTGAATATACGGTGACGACCTCGGAATTTGACGAAGTGAAAGCGCGGTTGGCGGCGCTCGAAAATCGCCGCAAGATGACCGATCAGAAAGATAACGGCAAACCCAGCTTGCGCCGGGCCAACACTGGCAACAAGACGAGCCAGGATGGCAGCCAGTCTCCGCCAGATGATCGTCCGACGCTCAAGCGCCGGGACGATACCGGCAATTAGGTCCGAGCTGATTTGAGGACGAGTGAAACGTAAAAGGCCGCGCCTTTGGCGCGGCCTTTCAGTCTGGACTAAGCCTAGGTTACGCGGCTTCCTTGGTGGCCAGTGACTGCAGGTACGCACGGCGCTTCGAGGAAGAAGAGATGACCCTCATTTCCTCCCAGTCATAGGGCATTTCCCGGCCGCAGTCCAGACAAACCACATAGGTTCCGGTGAGGGAAGCTGCCTGGTTCCGGCGCTTTCCTGCGCGGATCGTGATCGGAAAACCATAGCGTTGATGCCCACAGCCAAACACGGCGTCAAATAACTTGCCTAACATGGAACACCCCCACAGCCCCAGGCTCTCACCATTCTGCTGAGTCTGTTCTAACCCACTTAATTAGATTCAACTCCGCGCTAAAGGGTTCGTCAAGTACGTTCGTCAAGTACTGTCAAAGGAGTTAACACGGGAAATGGGGGAAAGTCGCGGCGAATCCGGGAAAGCGCGCAAAAGGGCCCAAGTTTTCATAGGGTTGCGGGAAGCCGGGGGAATGTTCCACATCGGGAAACTGCAATAGCCAAGGCTGCTGAAAAGTCCCCTTCTGTGACCTCAGGCGCTTGTATGTTCGATTCTAAAGCGCGTAGTGATGGGAACGCGGCTATCGCAGCGCTGACGCGCTGCGCCACCCAAAATCAGAGCTCTTCCGCAGTCTGCTAAGCCTGTTCGGGCCCGGCCTTCTTCTTTTCGTGACACTTAGAAATGATGGCGGTGCGCAGGCGAGTGCGAAGATCTTCAGGAAGTTCGTAAAGCTGAGAATCGCGGTAAATCTCGATGGTCTTCTTGGTGGTATCGCAAACTACGTAGCAGTTGTGGCACCAGGCGAGGTGGTCTTCCAGTTCGGCCTTAGTGCGGGCGTCGATGGCGCCGTCGAGATAGTTGGTGAGCTCTTGCAGGAAATCAGAACACTTCACTGGTTTCCATCTCCGGTTTCGAGTTTTTGTTGGGCACTGGCGCCGTCTCTTCTATGAAAGTAACGGCTGAGCCGTTCCCGCAATTGCAGCCGGGCCCGCAGCAGGCGCGACTTGACGGCGGGAATACTGAGGTCGAGCGCATCCGCAGTTTCCTCCGTCGATAAGCCTTCCACATCCCGCAGCACAAACACCGTCCGAAAACTGGCGGGCAAGCCCTGTATGGTGCGCGTCAGTATGTCCCGCAACTCGGCCTGACTGTACTGCTGCTCCGGGTTGGGACTCCAGTCAGCCACCTCGCGCGGCACGGAGTCTTCTTCGGTCTTGACCTCTTCGTCCAGCGAAACCGTACGTTCCGGCCGGCGGCGCCGCAGTTTCATCAGCGCTTCGTTGACCGCAATCCGTACCAGCCAGGTATAGAACTTCGACTGGCCCTGAAACTGCTTCAGGTTGTTATATGCCTTCAGGAACGCGTCCTGCACCACGTCTTCGGCGTCTTCACGGTTCTGCGTAATGTGCTGGGCGATCCGGAAGACGTTTCGGTCGTAGCGCCGAATCAACTCCTCAAAGGCATTGACGTCGCCGCCTTTGGCAGCCTGCACCAGCGCCAGCTCATCGCTGACGGTTTCACCTACCTTCGGTTGGATGGTACTCATTTTGCATCCGATGCAACAATTTCGCCGCCGAACCTCGGCAAAACGAAACTGTTATTTTACTTGGTAACCAGCCGCTATGCGCATTTGTTTTGCGCACCCGTAGCGGGTGGGAGTGCGTTACATTCCCAGAGCAGGGCCGTTCGGCAGCACGGATGGCTGGACGCGGGCGGTTACTTAGGTTACCGGACTACTCGAGGCTACGGTTTTATAATCTGGGATTAGGGAATCATTGGGCGCCTAAAGCTAACTGGTAGTGAAACCGTAAGGCAACAATGGCCAGAACGAACCTTGAACGACTCGTCGAGAATGCAGTTTCCCAGGTGCTGGAGCGCCACCTCGCGCAGGCGCGCGAGGAACTGATCCAGCGCGTCCTGGAAGAGGTGCAGGCGGAAATACCGGCTGGCGCGGCGTCCGGCGGATCGGAGACCTCCGATTTATTGCAGGATGTGGCGGCGATTCATGCCGGGAAAACGCAGAAGGAAGTGCTGCGGGCGCTGCTGGACGCGAGCATACGCTACTGCGGCCGCTCGGCGCTGTTTGTGGTGAAGTCGGGAACCGCGAGCGGCTGGCAGGCGAGGGGATTCGATCAGAACGACGGGGTCAAGGATTTCGCGCTCGACCTTTCTGCGCCCGCGCCCGGCAACGCCATGGCAACCCGGTCGGCGGTGCGAGGCCCGGTGGCGGAGATGGATGGGCAGTTCATCGCGCAGTTTGGCGCGCCGGGTGAGGACGGGATTCTGCTGGTCCCGCTGCACTTGAAGGACAAAGTGGCGGCTCTGGTGTACGCCGACGGTGGGCAGGCCGGAAAGCTGAATTGCGATGCGGTGGAGTTGCTAGTGGCGGCAACCAGCGCGTGGCTGGAGGTGGCTTCGCTGCGCAAGCAGGCCGCCAAGGAAGAGGCTGAAAGCACCGCGGCCGAACCCGGCGAGGCTCCGCCAGTTGCTGTGCAAGCCGCTCCTGCCTTTGCCGACCCTTTCGCGGCGCATGCTCCGCATCATGCGATTGAACCCGTGCCGGCTGAGGCCGCTGCGGCAGCGGCGAGTGCGGCGGAAGTTGTGCCAACCGGCGACATAGGCGCGGCCGCCGCGGCCCGCGCGGCGGATACTCTGGCGCACCTGTCGCCGGAAGACGCGGAGGTCCATCGCAAAGCCCAGCGCTTTGCCCGGCTTTTGATTGAAGAAGTGAAGCTGTACAACCAAGCCAAGGTGGCCGAGGGCCGCAAGAACAAGGACCTGTATGATCGCCTGCGGGATGATCTTGAGAAGAGCAAAGCAGCCTACTACAAACGCTACGGCCAAACGGTCGCCGCGAGCGCAGATTACTTCAATCAGGAATTGATCGCCAGCCTGGCCGAGGATGATGTCTCACTCCTGGGTCCGAATTTTCACCGGTAATAAAATCTTACAGTTAGAATAGAGAGCGAGTGGTGGTGCATCGTTTCCATTTCTTGCGCGGGGCGCTGTTGGCGGTGGCGTGTTGGTGCAGCCTGCTACCGGCGGCGCGCGTGGCGGCGCAGTCGGCAACCCAGACGCACAAGCCGGTCAGGAAAGCGGCGGCCAAGAAGACAACCGGCAAGCGGAAGCATCCGCCTTCCCGCCGGATGCGCCGGATGCGGCAGGCATTCGTCGCCTCAGCCAGCCTGAAACCCATGGCTCGGCAGTTGCTACAGGACCGCACGCCGGCTGCGTATGCCGGAGTCGAGTCCTACGCGCGGGCCCATGCCAAGCAAGACGCCGGCGCCTTGGCGTACCTGGTTGTGGGATACGCCCACGTGCTGGACAAGGATTACGCGAAGGCGATTGATCCGTTGGCTCGAGCCAAGGCCAATGCAGGAGACTTTGGCGACTATGTGGCCTACTACCTGGGAACGTCGTACTTCTCGACCGGCCGGATGCCGACTGCGATTTCTACTCTGAGCACGTTCGACAAGAGTTTTCCGCGATCGCTGCTGATTCGTGATGCCCACGTCGCATACGCGGACGCGCTGGTGGCGAGTGGACGCGCTTCCGAGGCAGTCGATCTGCTGGAAAAAGAGCGCCAGCCAATACGCGCCGACGCCGAATTGGCGCTGGGCCGCGCTTATGCAGCCTCTCACGATCCAGCTAAAGCCGGTAGCATTTTCCGCAACATCTATTACAGCCTGCCGTTGTCGAGTGAAGCCAGCGCTGCCCAAACAGAACTGGAGAAGCTGGGCGCGGGTGCGGGCTTGCCTCCGGTAAGCGCGGCACAGCGCAGAACCCGCATCGACCTGCTGGTGAAGGGGAAGAAATACAGCGAAGCTGCCGACGAGTATCGCACTTTAGCGGAAGAAGCCGGCCCGGTTGACCGCCCCGCCATTCAACTGGCAATGGCACAGGCCCTGCGTCACGCGGGCCGAAGCGGCGAGGCCAAGAAAGTGCTGGATGCCGTTCCCAGCGCTCCTCCGGAGATCAACGCGCAGCGCTTGTTCGAGATCGGCGAAATGGAGCGGGCTGCGGATCAGGACGATGCCTTCCTGCGCACTGTGGAGCAACTCCGCCAGGCCGATCCTAATAGCCCGTGGCTGGAGCAGGCGTTGATGTCGCAAGGCAACATTTATTTGCTGCGCCGCGATTACGATCACGCCATCGATTCCTACCGCGAGTGCCAGGAGCGGTTTCCCTCCGGCTCCCGTGCGGACTACGCCCATTGGAAGGTTGCGTGGCTGAGCTTGCGACAGAGCCGACTGGCGGACGCGAAGAAGGCCCTGGATGACCAGATCGCACTTTATCCCTCGTCATCGGAAACGCCAGCCGCGCTGTACTGGCGCGGTCGACTCGCCGAGGAAGACAACGACCCTGGCATGGCGCGATCGTACTACCAGACGCTCTCTCAGCGCTTCCGCAACTACTATTACGGGTTGCTGGCGCGCGAGCGGCTGGCCAAAGTTCAGGACGGCCCGGTCGGCCATTACCAATTGCTTGACAAAACGCTTGCCGGCTTCAACGCAACGAAAATTACGGCTGACCCTGCGCCGGATGACAATCTCCGCTTACAGAAAGCGCACCTGCTGGCCAACGGCGCACTGTTGGAATTCGCGGCGCGCGAGCTCAAAGCCGCAGCCGAGGAAGACAAAGGGAACTGGCTGGTGCCCGAACTGGTGCATCTTTACCAGGATGCCGGCCGGTACGACCAAGCCATCGAATACTTAAAGCACAGCACTTCTGACTATTTTGCGGTTGAGTTGGCCGGCTTGCCCCGTCCTTACTGGGAAGGACTGTTTCCCAAGCCGTATTGGTACGATCTGAAGCGGTTTTCGGTCAGCAACGGACTGGATCCGTACCTGGTGGCCGCGCTGATCCGGCAGGAGTCGGAGTTCAATCCCAACGCCGTGTCCCGCTCTAATGCCGTGGGCCTGATGCAACTGCTGCCCCGAGTGGGCCGGGATGTGGCCCGGCAGGAGAAACTGCGTTCCTTTAGACCCAACCAGTTGTTTACTCCCGCCATTAACCTGCAGCTCGGGACGCATTATTTTCGCGCCATGGTGGAAAAGTTCGGCGCGGTTGAATATGCCTTGGCTGCCTACAACGCCGGCGACGACCGGGTGACAGAATGGCAGGGGATGGCGAAATATCGGGATGTAGCGGAGTTCGTCGAGTCCATTCCGTTCACCGAAACTCGCGACTACGTGCAGGCCATTGTGCGCAACGCGAACATGTATAAGCTGCTCTACGGTGCGCCGTAAGCCAGGCGGACAAGAGCTGACAGCCGCCGCCAAACGGCAAGAAGCAAGGCCCCGAAAAGTTCTTTAGCTCTTTCGTCATCCGAATCGTAAGTGGCAAAGCCACATCGCCTATGTTGCTTAAGGTCGCCGTCTGCTGGGTGCCTCCCTGTCCCACCTTGACGCCGCCGAAATTCATGAAAGTCGGAGAAACGCCGAGAATGGTTTGCCGGAAAATCGAGAGAACCGGCAGCCCGCTATGAGCGTCGGGGTCCACAGCAGCAAAGCCCAGCCGCCCGTCGCCATAGAAATCGGCAATGCCGAAGTAGACGCCAGTTCCTCCAGTCCCCGACCACCAGCTTTCGGGGGCCTGAAAACTGTTGTTGCCATTGCTCAATCAGATGTTTTTCTGTAAATCACTTGCCCGCTGCGCACGGTGGCGCGCACACGCGCGAGAGCGGTCACATCGCCGGCGGGGTCAGCATCGAGAATAGTGAGGTCGGCGAGTTTGCCAGGGGCGATGGTTCCTTTCGCGCTGGATACTCCAAAGCGTTCCGCAGGGGCTGTCGTCAACATGCCCAGAATGTCCATCGCGTTCAGCCCAGACTGAGCGAGCGCGCGGAATTCGTCGTCGGTAGTGTAGTCGGTCATGTAGCCGACGTCGGTGCCGAACATCAACTGTCCGCCGAGCGCGTGAAACTGGCGGACTTCGGCGTAAATCGGCAGAAGGTACTCAGGCTTGGTGGTGACGGTGGTGGCAAACATTTTGAGCGTGGGGATCATGGCCATGTGCCGGTCCACCATGGACTGGAGCAGCGCGGTGTCGATACCTTCCGGGGTGTCGGGTGCGTGGGCCAAAACATCGACGCCGCTGTCGATGGCAACCTTGGTCCCAGCGAGGTTGGAAGGATGACTAAAGGCGAGCTGACCATGGCGATGGGCAACCTCCACCGCAGCTTGAGCAATTGGCTCAGACATGGGCAGCACCTCGCCTCGCGCAATGTACGATCCGGTGAACAGTTTGAGCAGATCGGCTCCCTGCGAGATGTTCCGCCCTTCGATGCGTGCGGCCGCTTCCGGCGTAGCGGGCTGGGGCAGCATCCAGACAATGAAAAACGGCAGCGTGTTCTTCAGATAGTAGGGAATCCCGTCGTTTGGGTAGAGAGGCGACCCGGCCGTAAGAATGGCCGGACCCAGTAAGTCGCCGGACTCGATACGCCGCCGCAAGGAAATGGTGGTCCGCAGGTCGGAGCCGAGATCGACAACGGTGGTGAAACCGCGGCTGGTCAGCATGTCGGCCAACTGCGGGTTGAGCGAGGCAGCACTTTTGAACGCGGCGAAGCTCCACTTGGGCTCAGTGAAGTGGACATGGGTGTTCCAAAACCCGGCGGTGACGACACATCCCTGACAAGCAAGAACCTGAGTGCCGGCGGGGACGGCAACATCCGCGCCAACGGCGGCGATTCTACCGTCGCGCACGAGCACGGTGCCGTGTTCGATGGGAGGCGCGTCCGGGGAGACATAGATCTTGGCGTTTTCGATGGCAAGAGTGCCGTGAGGCAGCCGGGCGAGAGGATGCGGATTATGCAGCGGCCAGAACGCCAGGAGGTAGACGCCGCCAGCAATCAGCAGAAGTACGATCAAGAGACGTAGTTGGCGCAAAATCACTCTCCCATTTCCTCACTTCAGGTGCCAGCAGTATACAGTCTTGTCGACGCCGGGTCAGACAGTCTTCTGCTGCTCGGCGGGCGACTTGGCCGATAGTATTTCGAACGCCAGCAGGCAGGCTCCGATGACGATGGCGCTGTCCGCCACATTGAAGGCAGGCCACTGATAGCGGCCAATGTAGAAGACCAGGAAGTCAACCACGCTGCCGCGCAGCAGGCGGTCCCAGAGGTTGCCGAGTGCGCCGCCCATAATCAGTGCCAGGCCGACGCCAGTGCTGGCCAGGGCGTGGCTGTTGCGCCAAAGCAGGGCCGAAACCACAATCAGCGCCAAGACTGAAAATGCAACCAGCAGCGCCATCGTCCAGTGGGCTGGCGAGTTGGCGAAGAGGCTGAAGGCGGCGCCGCGGTTTTCTTCGTGGGTGAGACGGAAGAATCCGGGGATGATTTGCCTGCCGTCGTGCAGGGAAAAGCTCTTCATCACCAGCCACTTGCTGGCGCGATCGAGCGCGACCACCAGCAGGGCGATCAGGAAATGATACCTACGCATGATGTGCAGCTGTGGCATGAGGCTTGCATTCAGTATCGTCGGTGGAGACGGGGTCGTGCAAGCGGCGGGGAGGTTCCGCCAGCCGAACCGTCTGGGCCTATAGCAGCACGACGGTGATGCCGCGGTTGCGGCGGCCGAGGTCTGCGTCCTGCTTCAGTTCGGGGTGGGAGGCGAGCAGTTTCCAAGTCTGATCGTCGGTCTTGGACCAGTTTTCGCCGTAGATGCAGGCGCGAATCTGGCTGCTCTGCGCCATTTCGTAGAGGCGTCTCTGGACGGCAATCCGAATGTCGCCACCGGCGCCGCTGGATCCGTAGCCGTGAACCAGCTTCAGCATTTTGCAGCCTTCTCGCCGCGCCGCGTCGAGTTCGGCGGAGAGCCGGACGAGCGCCTGGTGAATGGTGGGCATGCCGAGTTCGAGGTTCACGAGTTTCATGTCCGACAAGAACAGGTTAACCGCTAAGTGCGCGAAGTTCTCGCAAAGAGCGCAAGGAGAAACGGGTTACAGTATCTGTGAAAGCACTGCGGCCCTGCAAGCAGTCGCAATTTCATCTCCCAAGCGGACTTGGTAGAATCGTGAACCGCTTGCGCCCGCCGATGCGATAGGTTTGGAAATCGTCATGGTCCACAGTCAGAATCAGGCTCAGGCCTTCGCGGGCGGCCAGATGAACGAGGGTGGCATCAGCGAAGTCCATCGGCCGGTCGCGGTACTTGGCCATGAGCGCCTGGAGTTCGGGGAGATCGGAATGGCTGATGGAGCTGACGGTCAACGCGCCTGACCGGACGAAGCTCCAAACCCGCTCAGAATCGCATTGGTGAGATAGCACTAAATGAAACAATTCGGTTAGAACTGCCTCGGTGGTCAGCAGGGGTATGCGGACGGACCTCAGCGCTTCCAGGCAAGAGGAGTGCCAGCGGTCGCGGTGGTTGACCATGGCAAAAATGGCGCCGGTATCAATCAGACCGGCGGGCTGCATTTGACTCCTCCGCGTGGCGTTGCCTTATCCTTCGCTGGACTACCTCACGAGCGGTCTCGGCGGCAATGCGAGGGCCGGAAATTGTGCCAACCGTTGCCATCACACGGCGTTTGAGGGCGGCCTGTTCGGCTTCGTCGCCGTTCCGCGCATCGCGGCGCGCGCTCAGCCAGTGCGCCGTGACCTGCTCCAACAACTTGGCCAGAGAAATGCCTTCGCGCCGGGCCTCGGCTTCCAGATCGGCCTTCTTTTGGGCAGAAACGCGCCAGCTATAAACCTCAGTCTTCATGCACTACATTGTAGTGCATCGGGTTCATGCGGTCAAGAGAACCTGTTTCAGTGTCGCCGCGGACGTTCGCTCCGCCGGGCGGGTGAGGACAGCCGCCGCACGCGTGTAATTCCGATCTAACTTCGGCTTCGGCCGCGGGCGACGGCCTCGCGGGCTTCTTTGTCGGCGGTGCGGCGGCGTTCGGTTTCGCGCTTGTCCCAAAGCTGCTTGCCTTTGGCCACAGCCAGTTCGACCTTCACCCGGCCGTTCTTGAAGTACAGGCGGGTGGGGATCAGGGTCAAGCCTTTTTGCTGGGTCTTGCCGATCAATTTGCGAATCTCCTCCGCGTGCACCAGCAGTTTGCGGGTGCGGAGCGGAGCATGGTTGGCATAGCCGCCGTGCTCGTAGGGCCCGATGTGGCAGTTGAGCAGCCACAGTTCGCCGTCTTTGACGAGGCCGTAGGAGTCCTTGAGGTTGGCCCGTCCCGCGCGGATGGACTTGACTTCGGTACCGCTGAGGGCTATGCCGGTCTCAAATTTTTCCAGCAAGAAGTAGTTATGGGAAGCGATCCTATTGACAGCAGCGTCCCGTTGTCCGGAAGCAAGGGGATCGCGCCGAGGATTTTTCTCCGGGTTTGGCTTGGTCGAGTGTGTGGACTGCCGCGGCATAGGGTGCCTTTAGGGTACCTCAACTGATGGGTGCGCGTGGAGTTAAGCAGAGAGGCTGGGCTGGCATCCGCAGCTTGGCGGTCGGCAGAGGCTCCTAGTAGTTGTAAGACTAAAGGGTATAACTGCTACCAGAACAGTAACTTCCGACGGTTTGGAGCAATGCTATAATCGCGCTGGAAAAGTTTCATTCCGAGATGAATTGGGCAAGTTTCCCTGCGGCCGAAAGCGGCCTCCGGGAGGGTTGTGTCTGCGAGGGACCTGTGATGAGACACTGGGTTCGCCCGGCGGTGGTGGTCGCGCTGATGCTGGCGATGGTTCTGTCGGCGACGGCTGCCGACAGTGCTAAGTCTTTATATGCCAAGGGAAAAGAGGCGGAGGCACGGCAGAACTATGAGCAAGCCTACGACTTCTATAAACAGGCCTATGATCTGAAACCGACTGACCTGGGCTACCGGGCATCCTTCGAACGGCTGCGGTTCCTGGCGGGGGCTTCACACGTGCATCGCGGGCAACTGCTGCGCGATGCGGGGCAACTGGATCTGGCGTTGTCGGAATTCCAGAAGGCGTGTCAGATTGATGCCTCCAGTGCCATCGCGCGGCAGGAACTGGCGCGAACCCAGAAGATGATTGACGCGGCCAAGGGAGCGCCAGCGCCGCAAGCCTCGGCTAAGCCTCCTTCGGCATTGCAGAGAAAACTGGATGAAGCCGGCGGGCCGGTGGAGTTGGCGCAGATCTCCAACACTCCCATCAATCTGAAGATCACCGAGGATTCCAAGGTGATTTATGAGACGGTGGGAAAGCTGGCGGGGGTCAACGTTCTGTTCGACCCGGAATACACTTCAAAGCGCATCAAGATTGAACTGAACAACGTGTCGCTGCAGGATGCTTTGCAGATCATCGCCATGGAGTCGAAGACATTCTGGCGGCCGGTAACGCCGAACACGATTTTTGTGGCCACCGACAATCCGGCCAAGCGCAAAGACCTGGAACAGAGCGTCATCAAGACTTTCTATCTGGCCAACCTCTCGCAGCCGACCGAACTGCAGGACATCGTAAACGCCTTGCGGCAGATTCTGGAGATTACGCGCATCCAGCCACTGCCTACCGAAGGGGCTCTGGTGGTACGCGGCACTCCCGACCAGGTGGCTTTGGCGCAAAAGCTGGTCAGCGATCTGGATAAGGCCAAGCCGGAAGTTATTGTGGATGTAGCGGTCATGCAAGTCAGCCGCGATAAAGTCCACACCCTGGGTATCAATCCACCGACCAGCATGACGCTGGCTTTGCAGAATAACTTCACCAGCACGACCACGAGCACCGGGAGCAGTGGCATTGGGACCATCGGCAACGCGTCCTCCACCTCGGGCACGCCCAACCAGATCAACTTCAACCAGATCGGAAATCTGAACGCAACCGATTTCACGGTCACAATTCCGCCGGGAACGGCGACGGCCCTATTCACTGACAACAGCACGAAGCTGATTCAGAAGCCGGAAATCCGCGCGCTTGACGGCCAGAAAGCATCTCTGAAGATCGGCGACCGCGTGCCGGTAGCCACCGGATCGTTCCAGCCAGGAATCGGCGGCGTAGGAATCAACCCGCTGGTCAACACCCAGTTTCAATACCTTGATGTGGGCGTGAACATCGACATTACGCCCAAGGTGCATGCCGGCGGAGAAGTCACGCTGAAGATTTCCATGGACATTTCGTCGGTGACGGGAACTTCCAACATCGGCGGAATCAGCCAGCCGGTGATCGGGCAGCGGAAGATCGAACATGAAATCCGCCTGAAAGAAGGCGAAGTCAATGTAATGGGCGGGATGCTGGAGGATTCGCAGACCAAATCTTTGAGCGGCATCCCCGGGTTGTCGCAAATTCCGATTCTGAAATACTTGTTCGGGCAGACCAACACCGAGCACAGTGAGAGCGAGATTGTGTTTGTGCTGATTCCGCACATCGTGCGCAGTGCCGAGATCAGCGAGATGAACCAGCAGGCACTGGAGATCGGAACTGCCAACGCGATTGAGTTGCGCCGTGTGAGCCACACCGTACCTGCCGCGGAGAAACCTGCGGCCACGCCAGCGCAGCCTTCCGCCGCGCCTGCAGCTCCTCCTGCTCCAGCGACTGCGCCAGTGCCGGCTCCGGTTGCGCCGCCGGCCCAGATCCCGACCGGGCAGACGCCGTCGCCAGCACCCGCGCCGGGGCAGGCAGCCCAGACCAGCGGGGTTCCAGTGGGCGTGAGCTTCAGCTTCGATCCCGCAAGCACAACCCAGAAAGTGGGCAATACGTTCCCGGTGAGCGTCACGGTGACGGGAGCGCAGAACGTGTACTCGGTGCCGCTGCAAGTTGGCTACGATCCGAAAGTGCTGCAGGTGGTCAACGTTTCGAATGGAAATTTCTTGGCGCAGGATGGCCAAGCCGTGGCGATTGTCCACCGAAACGATGATACGGGCGGAATGCTGCAGATCACTACCACCCGGCCGCCGGGGGCCGGCGGAGTCTCGGGTGTGGGCACAGTGGTGACGGTAACGTTTATGGCCAAGGCTGCCGGCCAGTCGGTGCTGGTCATCGGGAAAGGCGCCGTGCTCGATCCCGGAATGCAGTCCACGGCAGTGCCGGGAGCGATGGCCACGGTAACGGTGCAATGAACGTTGGAGTGGTCAGAGTGCGGGCCGGAATTCCCCTGCCAGACGCGCTGCTTCACCAGGCCGCAAACGCAACAGTATCGGATTGATATGAGAGTGGTGTCGCATCAGCAAGGTTCCGCGCGGTCGCTGCGGGGTTTCACCCTGATCGAGCTGATCGTGGCGACGGCGATTCTTGTCATCCTGACCAGTATGGCGATTCCGATGGCGCGAGTCACCATCAAACGGCAGCGGGAACACGATTTGCGCCAAGCATTGTGGCAGATACGCGACGCCATCGACCGTTACAAGGATGCCGCAGACCGCGGGGCATTTCAGACCAAGGTGGGCTCGGAGAACTACCCGCCGGACCTTGAAACGCTGGTGAAGGGCATGGATGTGCAAGGGAAAAAGCTGAAGTTCTTGCGCAAGATTCCGACTGATCCCATGACCGGCAACACCGAATGGGGCCTGCACTCGATGCAGGATGATCCGGCTTCGGATTCCTGGGACGAGAACAATGTCTTTGACGTGTTCACCAAGTCGCAAGACACGGCCTTGGACGGCACCAAGTACAGAGACTGGTAAATGGAGAAATTCCGAAGAAGATCGAGCCGGGGCTTCACGCTGATCGAGCTGATGATCGTGATCAGCATGATCGCGATTTTGGTTTCAGTGGCCGTGCCCGCCTACCGCGAATCGGTGCTGCGCGCCCGCGAATCGGTGCTGCGGCAGAACCTATTTACCCTGCGCTCGCTCATTTCGCAGTACACGCTGGACAAGCAAAAGGCGCCACAAGGCTTGGACGACCTGGTCTCGGCAGGCTATTTGAAGCAAATTCCTAATGACCCCACGACCGCGCGCAACGATACCTGGACGACCGACCAGGACACCGACACAATTATGTCCCTCGACCAACAGGCCGACCAAACCGGCGGAATCGTGGACGTGCACAGCGGCTCAACCGGCGTGGGCAGCGACGGGACAGCGTATAACACCTGGTAAGGTCTCACGTAGGGCGGACGCCCTCGTCCGCCCGGCGGTGCGAAGCGCCGCAGCCCGAAGCGTTTGAACCCTTTTCTCGAAAGCACTACCATTTACTCATGCCTGTAGAAACCGAAATCTTTCCCGCCACTTACACACCGGTTCGCGCGCCACGAGGGACCACCATCTCCTGCAAGAGCTGGCAGCAGGAAGCCGCCATGCGCATGATCATGAACAATCTCGATGAGGAGGTTGGCGAGCGTCCGCGCGACCTTGTGGTTTATGGCGGTACCGGCCGGGCGGCGCGCAGTTGGGAGGCATTTCACGCCATTGTCGCATCGCTGAAGAATCTCGCCAATGACGAAACCCTGCTGGTGCAGTCGGGCAAACCCGTGGGAGTCTTCAAGACGCACGAATACGCGCCGCGGGTGCTGATCGCAAACTCGAACCTCGTCGGTCATTGGTCCAATTGGGAGAAGTTCAACGAACTGGAACGCGCCGGGCTGATGATGTACGGGCAGATGACCGCCGGTTCGTGGATATACATCGGGTCGCAGGGCATTATACAAGGCACGTTTGAGACTTTCTCGGCTGCAGGCGAGAAGCATTTTGGTGGCGATCTGGCAGGGAAGTTGATTGTCAGCGGCGGCATGGGAGGCATGGGCGGAGCTCAGCCTCTGGCAGCCACTATGGCAGGCGCGGCGTTCCTGGGAATCGATGTCGATCCCGAGCGCATCAAGAAGCGGCTCAAAACCGGTTATTGCGACTTCATGGTCACCACGCTCGATGAAGCGCTGCGCATTCTGAAGAATGCGGTGCGCAAGAAAGAAAATGTTTCGGTTGGGCTGGTGGGGAACTGCGCGGATATTATTCCTGAACTCGCCGAACGTGGCGTGGTACCGGACATTTTGACAGACCAGACTTCGGCGCACGATCCGCTGAACGGCTATGTGCCGAACGGCATGACGCTTCAGGAGGCCCTGGAGCTGCGACGGCGCGATCCGCAGGCATATCAAGAGAAGTCGCTGGACGCGATTGCCCGCCACGTCGAAGGCATGCTGCGGCTGCAGAAGATGGGCGCGGTCACGTTCGATTATGGCAACAACATTCGGACGTTTGCGTTTCAGCGCGGAGTGAAAAATGCTTACGATTTTCCGGGGTTCGTGCCGGCCTACATTCGTCCGCTGTTTTGCGAGGGACGTGGGCCGTTCCGCTGGGTGGCGCTGTCGGGCGAGCCGTCGGATATTCACGTGACCGATGACCTGGTGCTGGAGCTTTTCCCGGAGAACCAGATTCTGCGCCGCTGGATCGAGCTGGCAAAGAAGCGGATCAAGTTTCAGGGGTTGCCGGCACGAATCTGCTGGCTGGGATACGGCGAGCGCGCGCAATTTGGCCTGGCGATGAACGATCTGGTGAAGAAAGGCAAGATCAAAGCGCCCATCGTGATTGGCCGCGACCATCTCGATTGCGGTTCTGTCGCGTCGCCATTCCGCGAAACCGAAAGCATGAAAGACGGCAGCGACGCGGTAGCCGACTGGCCTTTGCTGAATGCCCTGTTGAACACAGCGGCGGGCGCGTCGTGGGTCTCGATTCACAATGGCGGCGGCGTGGGCATTGGCTTTTCGCTGCACGCGGGCCAGGTCACCGTGGCCGATGGCACCGACATGATGGCCAAGCGGATCGAGCGTGTGCTGACGACCGATCCGGGCATGGGGATCATTCGGCATGTGGACGCGGGGTATGACGAGGCGAAAGAGTTTGCGAAGCAAAAGGGCGTGAAGGTGCCGATGGCCGAAAAATGAACACCCACCACGGAGGCGCGGAGGCACGGAGTTCTTTGGGGCTTTTGGTGCGGGATCATGCGGCGTGTCCTATGAAACCAGGAACGCTCGGTGCCTCTGTGCCTCCGTGGTGTATTTCCCGCGCTTGGAGTGCCAATGCTTAGCGCGCGCCCCTTACTACTCATTAACATCGGTCAGCTGCTAACGCTGCGCTCGGCGCAGGCTGGCCCGCGGCGCGGGCGCGCCCTCGCCGAGCTTGGCATCATCGAAGATGGCGCGGTGCTGTGTCTGGGCGGCAAGATCGTCACGGTCGGCAAGACCAAAGATGCAATCCGCGACCCCTGGCTCAAGAAGAATCGAAAAAAAGTCATCGAGATCGATTGCAGCGGCCAGGTTGTGCTGCCCGGCTTTGTCGATGCGCACACCCATCCCGCGTTCGTTCATCCACGGCTGATCGATTTCGAGAAGCGTATTTCCGGCGCGAGCTACGAACAGATTGCTGAAGCGGGCGGCGGAATCCGCTCCAGCGTGGAGGCGGTGCGCAAGGCGTCAAAGCCGCAGCTTGCCGAAAAGATTCTCGCTGCGTTGCATGAGATGGCGGAGCAGGGAACGACGACGGTCGAGGCTAAGTCAGGTTATGGGCTCTCGCTGGAGTCGGAGATCAAGTCTTTAGAAGCGATTCGTCAGGCTGCCAGTGGTTGGCCGGGAACGGTTGTGCCGACGCTGCTTGGCGCACACGTGGTGCCGAAGGAATTTCGGGATAATCCGCAGGACTACGTCGAGATGGTTTGCCAGCAGATGATCCCGCAAGCTGCCAAGCGGAAGCTGGCGCACTTCGTGGACGTGTTCACCGATCGCGGCGCATTTTCCGCCGAGGATACCGAGAAGATCTTCATTGCGGCAGAAAAACATGGTCTGGCGGTGCGGGCGCATGTTTGCCAATTGACCGAGACGGCATTGCAGCCATTACTGCGTTTTCAGCCGGCGTCGTTTGATCACATGGATCACGTCAGAGACGCGGATGTGCAGGCGCTGGCGCGCCAGGATACCGTGGCCACGCTGGTACCCGGTGCCAACTATTTTCTCGGGCTGGAGAGGTTTCCGCCGGCACGAAAGCTGATCGATGCTGGCGTAGCAGTAGCGCTGGCGACGGACTACAACCCGGGATCATCTCCCACGCCGAGCATGCCGTTTGTGCTGTCGCTGGCCTGCACGCACATGAAGATGTCACCGGAAGAGGCGATTGCGGCGGCGACGATCAACGGCGCGTGGTCGCTGCGAGTGCAAGACCAGAAAGGGTCGATTGAAGCAGGGAAAGACGCTGACCTGGCAGTTTTTGAGGTCGAGGATTACCGCGAAATTCCTTACTGGTTTGGCGCCAATCACTGTGCGTTTACCGTCCTCAACGGCGTCATCACAGATTCCTCGGGATTCGAGGATCTGGGATGAAGCTCAAGTCAGGTCCAGCGGACAGCAAAACGGATTTCTCGACTCCGCACAGCTGCCCGTAATCGGGCGGTTCCGCTGCGCTCGAAATGACAGAGTCGGAGCTGATTGAGCGTCTCCTGCCGGTTCACCCAGACGCAGCAAGCTGCGTTTCTACGCCACTCTGTGGTGAAATGATCTGGCATGGGTCTTTTTCAACCCATCCCGGCTGGTGACGACCGCTCCGACCGCGGACGGCCGCTGGCCGACCGCATGCGTCCACGCTCACTCGATGAATTTGTGGGCCAGGAAGAACTGGTCGGTCCGGGAAAACCGCTGCGCACTCAGATTGAGCGCGACGATATGGGTTCGCTTATTTTCTGGGGACCGCCGGGCACGGGCAAGACCACGCTGGCAAAAATCATTGCCCGCATGACCAAGGCGGACTTCATTGAATTCTCGGCGGTGCTGGCAGGGATCAAAGAAATCAAGCAGGTCATGGCCGATGCGGAACGCGCCAGGCAGTATGGCACGCGCACGATCGTGTTCATCGACGAGATTCACCGCTTCAACAAGGCGCAACAGGACGCGTTTCTGCCGCACGTGGAGAAAGGGAACATCCGGCTGATTGGGGCGACGACCGAGAACCCATCGTTCGAGATCATTTCCGCGCTGTTGTCGCGCAGCCGCGTCTACGTGCTGAAGCCGCTGACGGAGGAACAGATCGTAACGCTTCTGCAACGTGCACTAGGAGACGAAGAGCGCGGATTAGGCGCGATGAAGTTACGCGTCTCCGCAGAAGCCCTGAAGAAGATCGCCTCGTATTCCAGCGGCGATGCGCGCAGTGCCTACAATGTGCTGGAGGTTGCGGCGACGCTGGCGCTTGGTAAAGCGGGCGCAAAGACGGGTGCGGAGATTTCCGATGAAATCGTCCATGATGCGCTGCAAAAACGCGTGTTGCTCTATGACAAGACGGGTGAAGAGCACTACAACCTGATTTCCGCGCTGCACAAGTCGGTGCGCAACAGCGATCCAGATGCGGCGCTGTACTGGCTGGGACGCATGATTGAAGCCGGCGAAGACCCTCTATATATTGCCCGGCGCGTGGTGCGCATGGCAGTGGAGGATATTGGTTTGGCCGATCCCAATGCGCTGGCTTTGTGCATGGCGGCGCGCGATGCGGTGGACTTTATCGGAATGCCCGAAGGCAATCTCGCGCTGGCGCAAGCTGTGGTGTACCTGTCGATTGCGCCCAAGTCGAACGCCCTTTACACGGCCTATGGAAACGTCAAGCACGATGTGGAGCAGACGGCGGCTGAATCGGTTCCCCTTCATCTGCGCAATGCTCCGACGGCGCTGATGGAGAACTTGGGTTACGGCAAGGGCTACCAGTATGCCCACGATTTGCAGGGCAAGGTCGCGGATATGCAATGCCTGCCCGACAATCTGCGCGGGCGGACGTATTACCATCCGACGAGCGAAGGAGTGGAGAAGCGCATTCGCGAGCGACTGGAGGAGATCAAACGTAGACGACCCGAGCTTGGAAAGGGTAAGTCCAAAGCACCGGAAAAGGGACCCTGACTCCTGATTGAGCGCGTACCACTTCTGCAGAACAACTTTGATTTTGGGTGGCGCAGCGCTTCAGCGTTGCGATAACTGCTCTCCTATAACCACGCGCTTTAGCGCCCGAGGTCACAAAGGCGGCTTTTTCAGCGGCCTGTAAAGTCGCGCCCATTCCAACCATGCAGGCGCTTTGCAGTAACCCCAAAACTGGCCTAGCGGAAGCGCGCTCGGTGCTCCTTCAAAATGCAGCGGTCCATGACCACGAAGGCTCCGGCAGCGCGAGCCTTGGCCGCGGCCTTTTCGTTGATCACGTCCTCCTGCATCCAAATGGCGGGAATTTTGAGGGCGATGGCCTGGTCAACAACTTCCTCCACCAATTCCGGGCGACGAAAGATGTTGACGATGTCGATGCGGTCCGGGACATCGCGCAAGCTCGGATAAGCCTTTTCCCCGAGCGCTTCGGCGATCGTGGGGTTGACCGGGATGATGCGGTATCCGTGGGCCTGCATGTATGCGGAGACCCCGTGGCTGGGCCGCAAGGGGTTGTCGGAAAGGCCAACCACAGCGATGGTTTTGGAGCGCTTCAGCAGTTCAGCGATAGGATCGGTTTGCGGCACACTCGCCATGAAATAGATTGTAGCGAACTGGGCGTGCGAGACCAATAAACAGTGCCGACGCTTGCTTGATGGTCCCACGAGGCGACGGGATCCGTCGGGAATGATGTACCTGCATGTGTCGCAGGTGCGGCCGGTTGGCGACAAACCCCATCTTGAGCGATGACGCTTAGTATCAGCACCTACCGCGAAACCACCTCTTCCCGGGCGTGGGTCTTTTTCAACAGCCAAGCCATATTCTGCCCGAGGACTTTCATGGTGCGAATGCCCTCCTCGTCTTTCTCGACTTCGCCGGGTTCCCAGCCGATGCCGATGTTCCAATATGACGAGCCCGGCACGATCATTTCATTGATTAGGAAAAAGTGATTCAGGGAGTCAAAAGCATGCATGGCGCCCGCCCGGCGCACCGCGACTACGCCGGCGCCGATCTTATGGCGAAGCATGCCGCCGTTGGCTCGGGAAACCAGACAGGCCCGGTCCATCAGCGCCTTAATTTCCGGCGAGACATCGGCGACGTAGGTCGGCGAGCCCAGAAGGATGCCGTCGGCCGCCTCCATTTTTTCGATACAGAGGTTCCCGATGTCGTCTCCATCTTGCGAGCAGCGCCGGTTCTTTTTCGCTGAACACTTGCGGCAGGCAAGGCAACCGTGAATCTTGGCGCCGGCGAGCTCCACCAGTTCGGTCTCGATGCCTTCTTTTGCCAGTTCAGCCAGGGTGTAACTGAGTAAGATTGCTGTGTTCCCGCCTCTGCGGGCACTACCGTTGAATGCAACGACTTTCATGTCAGCCCTTCCCGATATGAATTAAAGAACAACTTATTCTCTCGCAGAAGGAGCGGCTTGCGCTAGCTCGGAACGCGGGCTGACGGTAACGGACCGCGGCGTCAGCACAGAGCCGTGATGTTGGGGCCGGGACCGGGCCGGCCGTCAGCGGGATTGATTGAAGGCCTTAGGGTAGATGACTTGACCGTCGATTTCCGACAGAGCGCCTGGGCGCAATTCGATCCCCATAAAAGCCTCATCGGCGGCAAATGGATTGTTCAGCTTGGCGACGACTGCGTGGGAGAAACCGAAACGCGGATAGTAGGCGGGATGGCCGACCACGACGACCGCAGAGTATCCAGCCGCTCTGCATAACTCGATGCCACGTTGGACCAGCATTGAACCGATCCCCCTGCGTTGATGGATGGGCAGAACGGCCATCGGGGCTAGTGAAGCGACCTGTATCTGATTCCCCCCGGTTGGCGTGATCGTCACAGGACTGAACAAGATGTGCCCAACAATTTGCCCTGCTGCGTTGACCGCAACCAACGATGCGATGACCAGTCCGGCATCTCGCAGCCGTTCGATGATCCCGGCTTCAAACGACGAGCCGAACGCCGCAAGGTTCACTTCCCTGATGGTCGCATAGTCGGCGGGCCTTTCGAGGCGGAGGAGCACATGCAATGATAAGACAGGACTGTTGGCGGGGATGAACAGCGGGTAGATCCCCGCTACCCGGATTTGGCGAGACCAGCGTGGCCTGAAAAAACCGGCGGCGATTCGGGAGTCGGACAGGTTCTTCCTGACTTCCGAAACGCCGCCTATGTGTCCCCAGACCACTCAGGAGGAGAAGCGTTTTCAGGGTACTAACAAGCGGCCAAGCCTTCGAGCGCGGACATGTTCAGGACCAGCAGCGTGGAACCATGCAGCTCCGCAACTTGCCGCTTCTTGAACTCGGCCAGAGTGCGGGTTACGGTTTCCCGCGATGAACCGATGAGCTGGGCAATTTCCTCGTGGGTAAATGCGATCTTGACTCGGGTCTTGCCGTCCGTCGTCTTTCCATTGGCCGACCAGCGCAACAGGAACCGGGCCATCTTTTCCGTCACCGAATGGCTCAATCCGATGGAGCGCATGGATTCATAAGCCGAGTGGCAGTCCCGGCTGAGGTGCTGGGCTGCGCGCAGACAGGCGTCGGCATGAGTCTTGAGAAACTTGAGGAAATCTTCGCGGGCGATGAATGCTAACTGGGAGGGCTGCAAAGTTTCGACCGTGAGTTCGTGCAATTTGCCGCTGATAACGGCATGCAGGCCCAGAATCTCGCCGGGCTCGGCAATCTTGAGGATCAACGTCCGGCCATCCCGGCTGGTGGCCATCAGCTTCGCCCGGCCTTGGCAAAGGATATAAACGCCGCGCGCCGTTTGGCCTTCCACAAGAGCCAGCGCGCCTGCGGGGTAAGAGTTGGTGTGCTTGATCTGGTCCAGGTCGCGGCGTGACTCAGGCGAAAGCGCGCAAAAGAAGCTGTCGCAGCGCAGCTTGCAGGTGGCGCAGTCATCGACAATGGGCAAGCCATAAGGCGAAGCCACCCTGGGTGCGAGGTCTGCCAAAGGCTGAAAGTGAGAAAAAGCTGTGCCGGGCGTTACCAGTTGTGTTGCGGCTGCCATGATGGTGCCTCCTTAACTTTCCTCAAAGCTGACTTACGGTGTTGCTCCGTTTGTGCCGACGCAAGGGTAAGGCACGCCATAAGCCAAACCTCTCCGGACCGCGCGAGATCGCCCTATGTATTAGAAAGAAAAGAATTTATGGCTGACTAGCCGTTCCGGTAGCGGCAGGGGTAGATCTGTCCAGTTGGGTTATTTCACACACGGGTGAGTGATCTGGATCACCATTTTATGTGAGATGCGGTGTTTCCCGAGGCCCGCAGGCGGCTGCGTCTTGCGAACACGCCTCACGAACAACGCCTCACGACTTGGCGTTTTCCTTCTTCTGCTTGAACATGCGGAGGGCCAGCTTGCGGACCGTTTCCGAGACCTCTTTGTTGCCGGAAAGGTTTTTGAGATCGTTGATCAGCAGATGTTTCATCAAGGCGAGAGAGACATCAATCGGTGTACGCGGGTTGGAAACCAGATTTCGCAAGACGGGGTATTGCTTGGCGAAGCGGCGCTTCAAGGGAATGGTGCGAAGTACGGCTTCCAGAACGTTCCTCTGGGTAGCAAACTGCTCGACTTCAGCGTCGGTGATTTTCGACGAGTCCAGGACCGCCAAAGCAACGATCTTGGTACCATCGCGAATCAGGATCGAGCGTTCTTCCTTATTGCCCTTGATGGCCAATTGAATGCGGCCCTTGATGTCAAGCCGGTGGATCTTCTGCACTGCGCTTTCCCGGCCCTCACTGGCCACCGGGGCGTGCTTGGTCACCTGGCGGATGGGAGCCTTGGCCGGGGCTGCGGCCGCGGCTGCGGAACCTGCAGTGGTTGCGGGCTCGATCGGTGCCGATGAAGGTGGCGCGAGGTCGTAGGCAGCCGTTGCCGGCAGTTCTTCGAGACCGGCCACCGGCTGAAAGGGCTTTTCCGGGGTCGCGGCTATCTCGGTGGCGTGTTCGGTCATAAAAGCCTGGAGGGCTTCGTCAGGGACAGAACTATCCTCTCTGGGACCTTCCGGCGCAGCCGGGGTGTTGGGAGCCGGCGAATCCGTCTTCAGGGCAGCGGCGTGCCGCGACTCCAGGTGCGGATTTGCTCGCAACGCCGACATAATGGCCGATGACTGCTTGGCACGCGGGCTTGCGAGAAAAATGTCGAGCAGTTGGCTATGTCCTGATTCGGCGACTTGAGCCAGAGCAGCTTGCGAGACCGATGGGTTCTCCAGCAGGGTTGGCAGCAACGCTGGGCGGAGATTGGAAGGAGCAACAAAATAATCGAGCACTTCTTTTGGTGTTTGCGGGTCTGCCGCTACGGCGCGGCAAGCGGACTCGTCCCACCCAGCCAGTGTAATCCCGGCGGTTTGGCAGAAGACCTTGTTATGCAATGCGAGATGAACCAGGATTTCGATCATCTCGGCCGGCGGAACCGAGAGCGCGCCGCGAGATGCCGTGTGCATCACGTGCGGAGGCACCGCCGAGGCGCGAATCAACTGAATCATGCGAGACATAGATGGCCGCCGGCCGAAAGATTCGGACAGGTACAGGATCAACCACGGCCAGGACTTCTGCCAGAGTTTTATGCCGGGGAGAGTTACTAAGGTATGTTTTTCGTGTTCTCGATCTCGCCGCCATGGGAGTGGCGTGATCGATTACGTCGTGCAGAAGCAAAAGCAGGGTTCTCGACTCCGCAGAATGGCCGGTAGACGGGCGATTCCGCTCCGCTCGAAATGACAGATTCGAACTAAGCCAAATATTCCTTCAGGCCGGGTTTCCATCCCGCCGCATGCGCAGGTAGGCGCGCATGAAGGGTTGCAGGCCGCCATCGAGGACGCGGTCCACGTCGCCCATCTCGAACTTGGTGCGGTGGTCTTTGATCATGCGGTAGGGCTGCAACACGTACGAACGAATCTGCGAGCCGAAGTCGATATCGAGTTTGGAATCCTCGATCTTTTTTGTAGCCTCGCGCTTCTTCTCCATTTCATGTTCGTAGAGCTTGGAACGTAACATACTCATGGCTCGGTCTTTATTCTTGTGCTGCGAGCGCTCATTCTGGCACGCGGCCACGATCCCGGTGGAAATGTGCGTGATGCGCACGGCCGAGTCAGTGGTATTGACGTGCTGGCCGCCTTTGCCGCTGGAACGGTAGGTGTCGATGCGCAGTTCCTCGGGACGGATGACCACCTCAATACTCTCGTCGATTTCCGGCGAAACGTACACGCTGGCAAAGGAAGTGTGGCGCCGCTTGGCTTGATCGAAGGGCGAGATGCGCACCAGACGGTGCACGCCGATTTCGCTGGTCAGCAAGCCAAAGGCATATTCGCCGTTGACCGCGAAGGTAGCGGATTTCAGGCCGGCTTCCTCGCCGGGCTGATAATCGTAAAGGACCGTCTGGAAGCCCCGTTGCTCGGCCCAGCGCAGGTACATGCGCAGCAGCATGTCGGCCCAGTCCTGCGACTCGGTGCCACCGGCGCCTGGATGGATGGTCACGATGGCGTTGCGGGCGTCATTTTCGCCGGAGAGCAGAGTCTCGGTTTCAAGCCGGTCGATTTTTTCGCGCAGGGCGGTTATTTCGCGGCGCAGGTCGTCGTCAACCTTCTCGCCCTCGCGTGCCAGGTCAAAATAGGCGGAAATGTCATCGACTCGGCGGGCAAGGTCCAGTTCGGTGGCCAGCATATCTTCCAGGCGCTTTTTCTCGCGCATAACTGTCTGGGATTTTTGGGGATTCGACCAAAGATCGGGATCCGACGCCTGCTTTTCGATTCCTGTCAGTTGTTGGCGCAGTTTGGCGGGGTCAAAGGTACTCCCGGAGTTCGCGTGCTTTGTCCTTCAGGACCGCATATTCCTGTTCTAACTCTTCGACCATGACCTCGTCCTCTTCCAGACGTTGCAAGCAACGTCTCTACCATAGCTACCGCACCGTAGAGACGTAGCTTTGCTACGTCCCCGTCCGCCTGCCAAAACGCACACTCGACAACGCCGCTACAGAAATTATCGCACACAAGAAAGCGAACCAGTCGCCGCGGCGAGTGTAGAAAGTGGTTTCGTCCGAGAGTGCGTAGGGCGCGGCGAGCGCGGCCCGGGTTTTGCGAGGAATACTGGCAACGATGCGGCCGTAGGGATCAATTGAAGCTGTGACCCCAGTGTTAGTGTCGCGGAGCAGCCAGCGTGCATTTTCCACAGCGCGCATGCGCGCCTGCTTCAAGTGCTGGGCATAGGCACCAGTGTCGCCGTACCAACCGTCATTGGAAATATTGACGAATACCTGCGCGCCGGCGGCTGCGGACTGGCGCACTTCGTCGGGGAAGATCGATTCGTAGCAGATGAAGACGCCGAACTTGGTGTCGGCGACGCCCAGCGGGGCGCGGGATTGGCCGCGGGTGAACGCGCCCACTTCCTGGGTCAGGCCGCTGGCAAAGGCAAAAAGCCTTGGGAACGGGACATACTCGCCAAATGGCACGAGGTGAACTTTGTCGTAGCGTGCGGTCCAGTCTCCGGATGGGCTGACCAGCGAGCCGGAATTGTAAAGTTCCGAAGGATGCGCCGAGTTCTCGGGAGTACTGCGAACACCAATGCTGCCGGCGAGAACCCACGTATTTGTCCGGCGAGCCAAGTCGCCCAGTGCGCCGCGAAACACCGGGTCGTTGGTGAAAAACGGGGTGGGGGATTCCGGCCACACGATCAAGTCAGGCCGGGAGGCGTTCAGGCTGGCGCTGCCATACCCGCTTAGGCTGATCTGGGTCAGCTCGCGTAGGGTGCTGTCGAAATATGGTTTGGTCCAGTTTTCGGCAGGGGGAACATTGGCCTGCACCAAGAATGCGATCCGATCCGCGGGAAACGCGGGTGCGGGAATCCATCGAGCGGCCTGCAGAACCACGGCTGCGCCAGCCCACATGAGTAGCAGCGGTTTGCGCTTAGCCCGGGGAATCAGAAACGCGGCTGCAAAGGCCACGTTCACCAGCATGATTTCAAAGGACAGCCCATAAACGCCGGTGACCGTGGCAACACGCGCCAGAGGAATGTTGTCAACCTGGGTCGTGCCCAGCAGGTCCCAGGGAAAGCCGGTGATGTGGGTGCGGGCCAGCTCCACTGCAACCCACACAGCCGGCGCGAACAGCAAAGCGCGACGATTGGAAGCGCCCGCGAGCAAGCTGATGCCGGCACCAAAAACTGCGTGGTACAGACCGAGATAAAGACAGAACAGGACCAGGATGCCCAACGCGGCCGGTGAGTTCAGCCCGCCGTACTGGTGCATGGTGCCGAAGATCCAATAGCAGGTGCCGGCGTACCACAGGATGCCGCAGGCGTAGGCCATGATGAATGCCTGCAGCGGACGCGCGGGGAGCAGCTTCGATCCTCCACGCAGCTGCAAGGTGTCCGGGGTCCGGGCCCGCAACAAGGCAACCAGGAGCGGCGCCATGGCGATCCAGCCGAGAGGATAAAGATTGGGCAACGGAAAAATCAGGATTTGCAGCGAAGCCGACAGCAGAACCAAAAGCAAGGCGCTGATATGTATCTGCCGCACGGAAGAAGAATAGCAAAGACTGTGTTCGGTTTTACTTGGTAGGCAGATAGGGAACCTTTAGTCACACGCCTTTCTGTAGTGTGTAGGCGTGGCCAGCGCCCCAAAGAAACGTTAGAAATGAACGGCATGCGGATCAGCTACGACCAGAATCTGGATCCATGATCACGATCATCAAACCGAATTGACACTAGTCATATGACTAGTTATAATTTAAAGAATGAAAGAAAGTCGTGTAAGTTCGTGGCAACTGCAACACGCAAAAGCTCGGTTTAGTGAATTTCTCGATGCCGCTTTGCGCTCGGGCCCCCAGGTAGTCACGCGCAGGGGGATTGCGGAAGCGGTGTTGGTTCCGATTGAAGAGTGGCGGCGACTGCAACGCAACCTCGCACCGGGCATTAAGGATTTGCTCTTGAGAGAAGGTCCTCGCTTTGAAGATATTGCCCCGGTCCGGGGCAAGTTGCGGCGGCGGCAATCGCAGGGTATCGAGTGACCCAATACCTGCTCGACACCAACGTTATCTCGGAACTCCGCAAGCCCAAGCCTCACGGTGCCGTAGTTTCGTGGGTGGCCGGATTGCGCCCCGAGCAAATTTTCCTGTCATCCGTCACGCTGGGAGAGTTGCAGATCGGCGTCGAACGCGTTCGTCAGCACGACGGTCAAAAGGCCTCGGAAATCGAGGGATGGCTCGACTCGGTTGCAGGTTCCATGGTAGTTCTTCCCATGGATTCAGCTTGCTTTCGCGAATGGGCGCGCCTGATCGCGGGCAAGTCGGATGGCCTGTTGGAGGACGCCATGATTGCCGCTACAGCCCGCATTCATCGGCTTACCGTGGCGACTCGCAATGTCCGGGACTTTGCGCACTTTAAGGTAGAGGTCGTGAATCCGTTTACTCGCACTTGAGAAGCGGTGATTAGCACACTGGAGTCGAGGATTAGTCCCATGCCGGTGGTTCGAGCGGCTCGCGGTGACTTTCAACCGCTGCCTCTACATCCTTGGCGAAGTCGGCATCGATAGTTGCAGTCGAGTCCTCGGGCAGCAGAGCGATACACTCGGAGATAGAACGGCGCGGCGGGACTGGCGCATGGATCACCGCCACCGGCAGCTCGCCACTCTCGATCACAACTTCCGCACCCGCGCCAGCGCATCAAGTCCGCGATGTCGTTACTCTAGAAGCAGACCCTTCGCCAGCTTCATTCGACATACCGGATCGAGCTGGCAGTTACTTCAGCGTGACCAACTTGTCGACCAGTTCCGAGTAGTCCTTCTTCTCCAGCCCGTGCTGCTGCTGGTTGTACTCGTCCACTTTCGACGAGTAATTCATCGAGCAGAATTTCGGACCGCACATGGAGCAAAACGCGGCTTCCTTGTAGTGTTCGTCAGGCAGCGTCTCATCATGCATGGCGCGCGCGGTCTCCGGATCAAGCGAGAGCGCGAACTGCTTGTCCCAGTCGAACTTGTAGCGAGCATAGCTGAGGGCGTTGTCGCGGTCCTGCGCGCCGGGCCGGTGGCGAGCAATGTCGGCAGCATGGGCGGCAATCTTGTAGGCGATGATGCCGTCTTTCACATCTTTTTCATTTGGTAACCCTAAATGCTCCTTGGGCGTGACGTAGCAGAGCATGGCCGCGCCGTACCATCCGATCATAGCCGCGCCAATGGCCGAGGTGATGTGGTCGTAGCCGGGAGCAATGTCGGTCACCAGCGGCCCAAGTGTATAAAACGGGGCTTCATCGCAGGCTTCGACTTCCTTGTCCACTTGTTCTTTGATCTTGTCGAGCGGAACATGGCCGGGGCCTTCGATCATGACCTGCACGTCATATTCCCAGGCTTTGCGGGCCAATTCGCCGAGGGCACTGAGCTCGGCGAACTGCGCGTCGTCGCTGGCGTCAGCGATGCAGCCGGGACGCAGACCATCACCCAGCGAGAAGCTCACGTCGTGTTTAGCGAAAATTTTGCAGATGTCCTCGAAACATTCATACAGGAAATTCTGCTTGTGGTGATGTGCCATCCACTGTGCGAGGATCGCGCCGCCGCGGCTGACAATACCGGTGATCCGCTTGGAAACCAGCGGCAGGTGCCCGATCAGCACGCCCGCGTGGATGGTCATGTAGTCCACGCCCTGCTCGGCCTGCTCTTCGATCACTTCCAGCATGACGCTGGGCGAGAGATCTTCGATCCGCTTCACCCGCGAGATGGCTTCATAAATCGGCACCGTGCCCACCGGGACCGGCGAATGGCGCAAAATGGCTTCGCGGATTTCGTGAATTTCGCCGCCGGTCGAGAGGTCCATGACTGTGTCCGCACCGTAGTGGACCGAAATGTGCAGCTTCTTGAGCTCTTCTTCAATGTTGGAGCTGACCGCCGAGTTGCCGATGTTGGCGTTGATCTTGCACAACGAGGCGACACCGATACACATAGGCTCGAGTTCGGGGTGGTTGACGTTGGCTGGAATGATCATCCGGCCGCGAGCGACTTCATCACGAACGAGTTCCGGCGAGAGCTTCTCGCGGCGCGCAACGTAGTCCATTTCTTCGGTGACCACTCCCTTGCGCGCGTAGTGCATCTGGGAGAAGTTGCCGTCGCGATTTTCTGCCTTGCGGCGGGCAATCCATTCCGCCCGCGGCTTGGCCGCGCCATTGCCGCTGGGGTTGTACGCAGTATTGCCGTTATGAGCAGCGTCATTCGTGGAAGCCATCGGTGCCAACCTCGCAAAGTTATTTAACTGACATTATACGCTGGAAGGGGCGGCTGAAAGGTCTGAAGGCGGGAAGGACAACATCGCCAGTTTCCTGGCGAATCGGGGCAGTCGTGCGTTTGACGACAGATGTCCGGAAAGGTATAACCACGAAGGTCACGAAGATTCACGAAGGCTCCATTTTCAACGCTTCTCGTGAATCGCATGCTGTAGCTATTTTGCAGGATTTGTGGCTACAATAGGGTTGTAGTTGGATGTGGAAACGGGCTCTATCCGCCTTGATGCGGAGGGGCACTGGAGGAAATGTGAGTCTCACCCCGATTGGCGAACCTCGCCACAAGATTACTGTCGCAACTCTTCTCGACAAGAAACTTCACCACGAACCCATCACTTGTTTGACGGCGTACGACTATGCCAGCGCGCGGCTGGTGGACGACGCCGCCATCGATGTGATCCTGGTCGGCGACTCGCTGGCCATGACCATGCTTGGTTATGAAAACACGTTGTCGGTTACGGTGGATGAAATGCTGCACCACACCCGCGCAGTGCGGCGAGGCGTGAAGAACGCCTTTCTGGTTGCCGACATGCCCTATGGCTCGTATCACGTCGGCGTGCACGAAGCGGTGCGCAATGCTGCCCGCTTTATGAAAGAAGGCGGCGCGGAGGCGGTGAAGATCGAAGGCGGCGAGAAGCGCGCTGATCTGATACGGCGCGTGATCGACGCGGAGATTCCCGTGGCCGGACATATTGGACTCACTCCGCAGTCGGTCAACGTCATGGGCGGCTACAAAGTGCAGGGCAAATCTCTGGGCGACATTGAACAGCTCATGCGCGATGCCACCGCTCTCGACCGGGCCGGAGTGGCATGCATTTACCTGGAAGGCATTCCGCGTGAAGTGGCGGCCATGATCACGGAGGAGGTGCACGCGCCGACGATTGGAATTGGCGCTGGGCCCGACTGCGACGGCCAAGTGCTCGTCTTCCACGACATTTTGAACCTGACGTTTGCCCACCCGGCGAAGTTCGTGCGGCGCTACGGAGATGCTGCGGCCACCATCACCGAAGCGGTGCAGGCTTTCAGAGCCGATGTGATGTCACACCAGTATCCTTCGGATAGCGAGTCGTATCATCTGCCGAAGGAGACCAGCGCGGCGCTGGAAACGGTGTTGGCGCGGAAACAGGCGATGCGGAAGTAGCGAAGATTCCTCGCAGGCTGAAGCCTGCTCGGGATGACACAAAGCAAACGGCGGAGCGGCACGACTAAACTCGTGCCCTTCCTAATTTTCTTGGCTCCTCAATTCGGACGCGCTCTCCTTATCACGCCCATCCTCAATCCCTTGTAAAATCTAGTCAGCCCCCTGGGCAACTTCTACTTTGTCTTTTCTCTCCCAACTCAACCCGCAGCAGCGTGAGGCGGTCGAGACCGCTGAAGGCCCGCTGCTTATTCTGGCCGGCGCGGGCAGCGGCAAGACGCGCGTCATCACCTACCGCATTGCCCACTTGATTGAGAACCTGGGCGTGATGCCGGAGTCCATACTGGCGATGACCTTCACCAACAAGGCCGCCTCGGAGATGGTCGAGCGCGTGGACAAGCTGGTGGGCGGGCTTTCTATCGCTAAGCCGCTGATCTCGACTTTTCATTCTTTCTGCGTGCGCGTGCTAAGGCGGGACATCGAAGCCCTGCGCATTCCCTCCACCGTTCCGGGTAAGCCGCCGATCGGACTCACCAAACAGTTTGTCATCTATGACGAAGCGGACCAGCAGCAGACGGTGAAGGGAGTCATGCGGCGGCTGGGAATCGACGACAAGCAGACGACGCCCCGGTCGGTGCTCGCCCATATTTCCTGGGCCAAGAACCACATGCTCGATCCGCAGGAAGTGTACCTGCAATCGGCTGATCCCAAGACGGAGCGCGTGGCGCAGATTTATGCGGAGTACAAGAAAGAACTGGCCAAGGCCAACGCGCTCGATTTCGACGATCTGCTGCTGGAAGCGGTGCGGCTGCTGAAGGCAATCCCTGCGGTACGCGATTACTACACCCGGCGGTATGAATACGTCTTGGTGGATGAATATCAGGACACAAACCGGCCGCAATACGAATTGATGCGATTGCTGGCGGGCAGCCGGCACAATGTCTGCGCCGTAGGCGACGAAGATCAGTCGATCTACTCCTGGCGCGGGGCTGACATCCGCAACATTCTGGAGTTCGAGAACGATTTTCCCGAGGCCAAGATCGTCCGCCTGGAGCAGAACTACCGTTCGACGCATAACATCTTGGAAGCGGCGTCGGCGGTGGTCGCCAACAACCGGAAGCGCAAAGGCAAAACTTTGTGGACCGCGCGGCAGGGCGGCCCAAAGATCGGATACTACGAAGCTCCGGATGGGGAGAACGAAGCGCTGTTCGCGGCAGACTACATTTCGAGATATCTGCGCGAAGCGGCCGATCAGGGCGAGAATGTGCGGGCTGCAGTGCTGTACCGGACCAACTCGCAGTCCCGTCTGTTTGAAGAAGCCATGCGCCGGTACCAACTCAAGTATTCCGTGGTGGGTGGTTTTTCGTTTTATGAACGCTCCGAAATCAAGGACATGATTTCGTATTTGAAGGTCATCCACAACCCGGACGACTCGATTGCCCTGTTGCGCACCATCAATACGCCGGTGCGCGGCATCGGCAAAACCACGGTGGAAACCCTGGAGCACCTGGCGCTGGAGACGGGAAGTTCGCTCTGGGGCGCGGTTGGTGAGGCAATCAGGCGGCAACTGCTGACAGCGCGGGCTCTGGCCGCAGTGAAGAGCTTCAAGACTCTGATCGATGACGCGCGGGCCATGCTGGGGGGGACGTATGTGGAGCGGCTGGAGGAAACATCGGTCGAGGAAGCGACAGAAGCTCCGGCGGCAGTGGTTGTGGATGATCAGATTGGATTCGATCCGGCAGCGTTTGCTGCGGAAGATCTCGGCGTGACGAAAGACGTGAAGGCGGGGCGCCTCACCGACAGCCGGCATGATGCCGGCGCTACCCAGAGCAGTTCAGCCAGCACCGCCGACATTCTTAAGTTCCTGATCGACCGCACGGGCTACATCAAGCAACTGGAGGAGGAAGATACGCCGGAAGCTTACTCGCGCATTGAAAACCTGCGCGAACTGGTCAATGCCGCCATGGACTCGCGGGATCGCGGCGAGACGCTTGACCAGTTCCTGGACCACGCAGCTCTGGTGAGCGACACGGATGCCTACGATGAGCGAGCCCAACTCACGCTGATGACGTTGCACGCGGCCAAGGGCTTGGAGTTCTCTCTGGTGTTTCTTTGTGGTTTGGAGGAAGGACTGTTTCCCCATTCGCGGACGTTCCTTGAGCCGGACGACATCGAAGAAGAGCGGCGCCTTTGCTATGTCGGCATGACGCGCGCCATGGATACGTTGATATTGACTCGCGCAGTGTACCGCCGGCGCTATGGCACTGACTTGCCCGAGGCCAGCGTGCCGTCAAGGTTTCTGGAAGAAGTTCCGCCGCAATTGGTGGAAGAGCTGGGGGGATCGCGCAGACGAACTGCTTCGCGGGCGGGGGCGCCGGCGCCACACAAACAAACCCATTACGCCTACGAAGACGAGGACCAGAGCGCCGTCTGGCGGGCGCGGACGCCGCGGCAGACTTCGACCTATTCGGGTCCGAAGTACAATTCCATTCAGAACGTGGCGGAGTTTTTTGCTTCGCGGGGAAAGAAATTTGATCTCGCAGGTTTCAAATCTGAGGCGCCGTCCGGCAAGACAGGTTTTCGTCCCGGACAAAGGGTGAAGCACCCGAAATATGGCGAAGGAACTGTCTACCAGCGCGAGGGGGAAGGCGAAGAAGCCAAGATTACGGTACAATTTTCAAGGTTCGGCTTGAAGAAGCTGGTGGAAAAGTACGCGCAGCTGGAGAGAGCTTGAAGGGATTGTGTAATTTGGTAATTGTGTAATCGGGTAATTTGAAACCCGGTGCCGGAGTTCACAATTGCGAAATTACTCAATTACAAAATTACTCAATTACTTATGGCAAATACCAAAGCACTCAGCAAAGATGAACGCAAGAAAGCCCGCCGCGCAGCGCGCAAGAAGCGCAAAACCGAGCATCCGCTCAAGCCCCGCGAATACGCGCGCGGTTCAAAAAAGCGGAAAGTGAAAAAGATGGCACGCGGCCAGTCGAAGCGGTAAAGTCAACAGTTGTCATTTGGCGCTTGGCCGGCGAGCTTCCGATGTCTGCCGGCCGGGCGTCCACCGCTCGGAGTCCAGGAGAGCACATTGGCAGACGCATCGACTCCAACCCAGCCGCCACCGGCGAAGGTCATCCGCACTTCGGAACGTCAACTTTTCTGCTGCAAGTCGATCGACAAGCTGATCTCGGAAGCGGACGCGCCGGGGCAAAGGCTGCAAAAAACGCTCGGGCCCTGGTCGCTGACCGCACTCGGCATTGGCGCCATCATCGGCTCCGGCATCTTCGTGCTTACGGGGACAGCGGCCGCTGGAGAATATTTCCAGGCGCCGTCGATTCTGCACGCGCAGGTGCTGGACATCATCGTGAACTTCCTGCGCGGCGGAAGCAGCAGCGCTGTGCTCATGCACGGACGCCCACCCGCCGGCCCTTCGATTGCGATTTCCTTCTTCCTGGTGGCGATGGCCTGCAGCTTTGCCGGCCTCTGCTATGCCGAGCTTGCTTCCATGATCCCGATTGCCGGCAGCGCCTATACGTATTCCTATGCGACGTTGGGCGAGATTTTCGCCTGGATCATCGGCTGGGACCTGATTCTGGAATACGTTGTTAGTAACGTAGTGGTTGCCATTGGCTTCAGCGCCTATAGCAAGGCGCAACTGGCGTCATTCGGGCTCAACTTGCCGGACAAATGGTCCACTCCCGTGTGGGAGTCGGGCCACTGGACCGGCGCGTACTTCAATTTTCCCGCCTTTCTCATCATCTTCATTCTTACAGTCTTGCTGGTGCGTGGCGTGCGCGAGTCCGCCGAGGCCAACAACATCATGGTGGCCATCAAGATCGGCGCCATTCTCACGTTTCTGGTCGTCGGCGGCGCGCTGGTGAATCCCTCAAACTGGAAGCCGTTTGCACCCTCCGGGTTTGGCGGCATCGTGACGGGCGGAGCCATCGTGTTCTTCACCTACATTGGATTTGATTCCGTCTCCACCGCGGCCGAGGAGGCGAAGAATCCGCAGCGCGATTTGCCCTTCGGCATTATTGCTTCGCTGATTGTTTGCACTGTGCTGTATGTTGGCGTCTCGGTGGTGTTGCTGGGCATGATGCGGTACTCGACCTTTATCTCCGGTGAGGCCGCGGAAGCTCCGGTCGCCTACGCGCTAAAGATGCTTGGGGCCAGCCGCTGGTCGCGTTCGATTATCGTGATCGGCGCGCTCACGGGAATGATTTCGTCGTTGCTGGTGTTCCAGTACGGACAAGCCCGTATCTGGTACGCGATGTCGCGCGACCGGCTGTTTCCCAAGCTGTTCTCTGCGGTCCACCCGCGCTTCAAGACGCCGCACTTGTCGACCTGGATCGCCGGGTTTGCGGTGGGGATTCCGTCGGGAATTTTTGCTGTCAGCGACGCCGCTGACCTTTCCAACATCGGCACGCTGTTCGCGTTCGTGCTGGTTTCGCTGGGCGTGATTATCCTGCGGCGCACACAACCCGACCGCAAGCGCGTTTTCCGGGTACCGCTGGTGCCGTGGTTCCCGCTGATTTCGATCGTGTTGTGCGGCGGCCTGATGACCGGACTTACAGTCATCACCTGGGTGCGTTTCGTAGTCTGGCTCGGCCTCGGCCTGCTGATCTACATTTTCTACAGCCGCCATCGCAGCGAGTTCGCGGAGGGGAAGTAGGGGAAATGCTGCCGAGACTCAACGCTCATCCGCGCAGGAGCGTTAGGCGGATCGTGCTCTGAGAAGAGAACGCTGCACCCTAGTAATCTCCCGTGTCCTGAACGTCACGGAAACGCAGTCGAGTGCGATGTAGAATCGGAGCGTGGCTACCAACTCGACTTTCGGAACGGACGAATTTGTCTGTGGTTGCGGCGTCAAATGCCGTGTACATTTCAAGCACGTCACTGGCCCGTATACGGCGGGTTTCTTTCAACATAGTTGTGGCAAGGACGGAGGCCGTGATTTGCCGGCGCCCGTTTTTGAAGCTTGGGAAGAGAGAGAAGGCAAGTGGGTTCGTACTGCCGGTCGCGAAACCTAATCTGCCTTCGGCGTCGAAGGACTTATGCGCCTTACCACGGTGTTCCTCTCGGTTTCAATTACCTTACTGAGCCGCGTTTTGTGTCTTGCGCAGGACAGCAGGGTCGACACTGATGAATTGATGGACATAGTCTTCGACCTGAAGAAGGCCGCCGCGACGGCCGACAAAGTGGCGGCAGATGGGCATAAATACTGTCACTGGGGTATCCCCCTGCTCGACGTATCCGACGTGGACTCAGCGGTCTCGCGTTTCCTTCTGAACCACGGGTCGCGTGTTCCTGATGATATTTTGGCCTCTAATTTGTGGCGGTTCAGCGGTGTAGCGGAAGACCTTGTCAATCAGTTCGAGGCGGGATGGCAAGACTGCAATCGGGGAGCAGTATTGAGTCGGAACATCAGCGATGTAGCCGACTCGGGGAGAGCCGTATTATCCAAGCTCGAAGATACTAAGTTTGAATTTGACGGGCAGGCTTACCTGCAAACGACGCGGCAGGAGTGGAAGTATCTCAGACCCCTCTTCGATAGGTTTCCGGGGGCGGACGACCGATTGGGTGCTCCCGGTGCTGATGCGCACGAAGTTCTTGGCGCAGCCCGAGAGCTCAGGGAGGCGTGGGACGGTGCGAGCAAGGCGGTGATCGAAGCGGCTGCCACGAAGGATTGTCAGCGTTACGACGGTTCAGGGCAAACCGAGGAGCCGCGTGACCTAGACAAGCTGATCGGTCGCCTTTCTAGCACGTCAGGCTCTAGGAGCTATGTCCCGGCGTCTGACATCTGGTTCGTCGTCGCCATAACAACTCCTGAGCAGACACTCAACGTGCAGCACGCTCTTACGTCCTGCAACTATTACGCGATTTGGAGAAAGAAGGCGAAGAAGGTCGCGGATCGCGCATCCGATGCGGAACACCGCCTGAAGGTCGCGGCTGCTAAGTTGGAAGCTCTTGCCTTCAAGCAAACGGAATGGGAAGAGCAGCTCTTCCAACAAAAAGGGTCCATTCGGGAGCAATGACGTAGCTCTTGCCAAGTGCCAGTCAACCCAACGACACTCTGTTTCAGAGAAATCGGGGCATCCGAGCAGAAGTTTCGTGTGCCAAAGCCCTAAAACACCTTGTTCCTGCAAACGATCCGTGCGGATCCGCGCAATCCGTGGCCAAGAAGGGGCAATCACCGGCAGATGACAACGCCGCCCAGGCGTTACAATACACTCAGGGTGGTTCTCATCTCTTATTCTAGGTTCTTGAACCGTGATTGATTCTCTATTGCAGCGCAAGATTGAAAAACGTCCAGACCACGTTCGTCTGAACGGCCGCATTCTTTTTCTCACCGAAGACCCGGAACTCATCAAGCGTCAGCTTGCCGGCCATGATCTTCCGTGGGACACGAAAAATCCTGCGAACAATCCCAAGCTGCGCGACGATATCTCCACCGATGAGATTACCCCGGCGCATTACTGTTTCTACTTCGATCAAACGCTGGGCGAGATTCCTTATCTGGGGCTGAAATGCGGCAATGCCCTGCCGATTGGCCGCTCGGATGTGAAGAATGGCGGATTTGTGTGCTCGGTCAGCGGCAAGCGACGCGGCAAGGGTTCCAGCCGTGAACAGTCGCCCTACGCGGAGATGTGTGCGGGCATCCAGGTGGTGATTGCTGAAAACATCGAGCGCATCTACAAGCAGAACTGCCAGAACTTGGGGCTGCTGACTTCGACCAATTTTTCGCTGATCGACAAAATCCGCGCCGGCGAAGAGATTGCCCTCAGCGAGTTTACCGCTGGGGAAGACGAGATCACGCGTCAAGTGATTGAATATGGCGGATTGTTCCCCTTCAACGTCGCCCGCATGCAGAAGAAAGTATTTCTGCCGCCGATTCGGTCCGCGGGCGAGGGCGCCCGCGCCACACCCATGACGGTGGCGGAGAAGATATTTGCCCGGCACATGACTCAGGTGGGGACGGGCGCCCTCGCCCGTCCGGCCGGACAAAGCCCGGCAGATCAGATTGCTTGCGTCAAGCCCGGCGACACCGGCTTTGCCCGCGCCGACCTGCGCTTCAGCCACGAATACGTTACGCCCATGGCGGCGATTTTCTTCGAGCATTACGTCGGCAAAGACGCCAAAGTCAACGACCCTTCAAGCATTTTGTTCTTCCGCGATCACCTAACATTTCTCGACGAAGTCATCTCCGAAGAAAAGAAGAAAATCGGCCTGCTCGACTTGGCCACTCAGCTCAAACTCAAGCAGCAGGAGTTTGCGCAGAAGCAAGGAATCAGGTTGCATGGCGAACTCAAAGACCGCAAAGGCTCGGAGGGTATTTGCCACTCCATCGTGCTGGAAAGTTATGCGCTGCCGGGACAGTTGAACATCGGCTCGGATTCGCACACCCCGCATGTGGGCGCGATTGGCTGCGTCGCCTTTGGCATTGGCACGACTGACGTTTTCAATAGTTGGATCACCAAAGATGTCCGCGTCAAAGTGCCGGAGTCGGTCAAGATCGTGATCCGCGGCAAGAAGCACCCAAACGTTACTGCGAAGGATTTCATTCTTAAGATTCTCAGCCTGGATTACGTTCGCAGCGGTAAGGCGCTGGCCAAAGTCATGGAGTACGCGGGCGAAGCCGTTGAAGAACTGAGCGTCGATGAGCGTGCCACCATGACGAATATGGCAGCGGAAATCGGCGGATTCACGGGCATCGTCGCGCCGGACCGCAAGGCTGTCGATTTTCTGGTGGAACGGCGCGGCATGGAGCGCAAGAAAGCCGAGGCCACGATCGAGGGGCTTTACAGTGACCCCGATGCGCAATACGCGCACGTGATCGAACTCGATGCCGCCGAAATTACGCCGATGGTGGCTACGCCGGGCGATCCTGGCAACGGCAAGTACATTCGTGAGCTGAATACGCTTGTTCCCGTCGAGCTTGCCTACGGAGGCACCTGCACCGCCGGAAAAAACGAAGACATGGATATGTACGCTGCCGTCCTCGCCGATGCTCTGAGGCAGGGCAAACGCGTGGCCGAGTCGGTGAAGTTCTACATCCAGTTTGGATCGCAGGAAACACGCGATTACTGCATGCGCAAAGGATATTTGGATATTTTCCAAAAGGCCGGCGCGCATGTGATCGAGCCCAGTTGCGGCGCCTGCATCAACGCTGGGCCGGGAGTCTCCACGCGTCCCGATCAGGTGGTGATCAGCGCCCAAAACCGCAATTTTCCGGGCCGCAGCGGCCCCGGACAGATGTACCTCGCCAGTCCGCTCACGGTAGCAGCCAGCGCGGTAGCCGGATATATCGTGGAGTACGAGCCGAGTGAGAAGAAAGAACTGGCTCCCGCGTAGGGATGCTCTGAATGATGCCTTACCAACAAAGAGCAGGTTTCTCGACTTCTCAGAATTGCCCGTAAGCGGGCAATTTTGCTCCGCTCGAAATGACAGAAATTAGACTTGATCAGCGGTTCTCCAGCGCAACCTTGTTCAACTGGGAGGCCCTGAAAGCCTTCACTCCGCCTGCTTGGAGATGTTCAGCAGCACGCCCACGCAGGCCATGGCGCAGAGCAACGACGTCCCCCCGTAGGAGATGAAGGGCAGCGGAATTCCTTTGGTTGGCATCATGCCCAGCACCACGCTGATGTTAATGAAGGCTTGCACCACAATCATGCAGGTGATGCCGACCGCCAGGAAACGCCCGAACAGGTCCTGCGTTCGAACGGCGGTGCGAATGCCGCGCCACAGGAACACGACGAATAATGCAATCAGAATCAAAGACCCGACCAGGCCCAACTCTTCTGCGGTCACGGCAAAGATGAAATCGGTGTGCGGCTCAGGGAGATAGAAAAGCTTCTGTTTTCCTTCCATCAGACCGACCCCGGTAATTCCTCCTGTGCTGACCGCAATGAGCGACTGAATAATGTGGAAGCCGTGGCCCTGCGGATCAGCATACGGATTCCAGAAAGCCGTGATTCTCGCCCTCCGGTAAGCAACGCGAAAAATCAGCAGATACAAGACCGGCAGCGAAGCCAGCAAGCCGTACACGAGATAACGCATTTGCATGCCCGCCACGAACAGCACGCACACCGTAATGGCGGCGCAGGCGATGGCGGTGCCCAGGTCGGGCTGAAAGACGATCAGGCCGATGAACATGAGGGTCGGCACAACCGCGGGAAGAATGGTATTCCGCCAGTCCTGAATCGCGCCGGCGCGGTCTGAAAGAAAGAACGCCAGAAATAAAATCAATGCGGGCTTGGCCAACTCTGAGGGTTGAAACGACAACGGCCCCCAGTGAATCCAGCGATGGGTATGGTGCGCGCGATCGACGAAGAAAACCGCCAGCAGCATGAGGGTTGTAAAACCCAAGCAGGAAAAAACTACCGCCGGATGTTTATAGCGGCGATAGTCGATGTGCATGGCAGCAACCATCAGCAGAACGCCGATCACCGCCCAGCCAAGCTGGCGGAACAGAAAGAAATAGGCTGACCCGTAACGCTCTTTCGCCATGACGGCAGAGGCGCTGAAGACCATCACCAGACCGGCGAAAATCAGCAGCAAAGTGACTACGAACAACCACCGATCGACACTGACGCGCTTGGCCATCGCCAGATTAATTGCAACACGGAGAATGCCTTGTGCGCGGCGGTTTTTGCGCGGAATCTCGGGCCGGGATTACTTTCTTGGTACATCCTGGCGGAGAAAGCGATGCCGCCCGTAAGGTAATACCTCAGCGGGCTTCGACGCTGGATTGTGTCGCGATCTCGGCGACGATTTCCTTGAACACTCGGCCGCGATGCTCATAGTTGCGAAATTGGTCGAAGCTGGCGCAGGCTGGAGCCAGCAAGACGATGTCTCCAGGCTGAGCAACCTCTGTGGCACGCTTGATGGCATTTTCCAGCGTTTCGGCGCGCACAATTTCCGCCGCCCCTTTGATCTGGGATTCAATCTTCTGCGCTGCCGCGCCGATGGTGTAGACACGTTTGACGCGCGCGCGCAGCAGATCATTCAACACAGAGTAATCGCTGCCTTTGTCCTTGCCGCCGAGAATTATGTGGATGTTGGCGGGGAAGGATTCCAAGGCTTTGATGGTGGCATCGACGTTCGTGGCCTTCGAGTCGTTGTAGTACTCCACTCCGCGAACAGTGGCGACGTGCTCCAGGCGGTGCTCGACAGCGGTGAACTCGCGCACGGCCTTGCGGATCTGTGCCGGCTTGCAGCCCATCAGGGCGCCGATGCAGACTGCCGCGAGAACATTCTCGACGTTGTGCGCTCCTTTCAGGGGAATCTCAGAGGTCAGCAGGATTTCATGCTGGCCACGGGAGTCGCGGAAGAAGATGCGGCCTTCGCGAACGTAAGCGCCTTGACTCACCTCGTTCTTGCGGCTGAACCAGAAGACCTTGGCGTGGGTGCGGGAAGCCAGTTCCGCGCAGGTGCGGTCGTCGGCGTTGAGTAAGGCAAAATCCGTGGGCTCTTGGTTCTCGAAGATGCGCGCCTTGGCATCGGTATAGGCGGTGAAGGTGCGATGGCGGTCGAGATGGTCAGGCGTGACGTTGAGCACGACCGCAACATGTGGCCGGAACGTCTGGATGGTTTCCAGTTGGAAGCTGGACACCTCGAGAACCGCGACGGTCTCCCGTTTGGCGCCTTCCACCAGCGAAATGGCCGGTGTGCCAATGTTGCCGCCGACCACTGTCGGCAAACCACCGGCGGTCACAATTTCTCCCGCCAGCGTGGTGGTGGTGGTTTTTCCGTTAGAGCCGGTAATGGCGATGATAGTTCCGGGAAACGCTTGTGCCGCCAGTTCAATCTCGCCGATGACTTTTTCACCAAGCGCGCGGGCCTGCACCAGAGGCGGCGCGTCCACCGGAACGCCGGGGCTGACCACAATGAGATCCTGGCCTTGAAATGTGCGCTCGCCATGGCCGCCGGTTTCGACGGTTATACCGTTGTCCAGAAGAACGGGGATTTCTTCTTTCAACTCATCCTGCGGCTTGGCGTCGGACACGGTCACGCGGGCGCCGTGGGCTTTGAGAAACAGCGCGGACGCCACACCTGACTTGCCCAGTCCGACGACCAGCACGCGTTTATTGGCCAGTTCCATAGTGTCGATCGCAGCAAATTACCAGCGAAGGTGTATGGCAGCACCTCAGGGGCTAAAGCCCCGAACTTCTGTTACCCTGCTTTCGGCACGACTGAAGTCGTGCCCTTCCCGGTTATCATCGGTCCAACGACAACGCTGACTCAGTCCGTTATGTGCCTATCTTAACTTAAGCGTGGTCAATGCGAACAATGCGAATACCAGCGAAGCGATCCAGAAGCGAACAATGATCTTCGACTCCGACCATCCCAGCAGCTCAAAGTGATGGTGCAGCGGCGCCATCTTGAAGATGCGCTTCTTGCGCAGTTTGTAGGAGGCGACTTGGAGAATCACCGATACCGCTTCGATAACGAATATTCCGCCGATGAAGGGCAGCAGCAGTTCCTGTTTGATGATGACGGCGACCGTGCCGATCGCACCACCCAGCGCCAGCGATCCTACGTCTCCCATGAAAACTTCTGCCGGATGCGCGTTGTACCAAAGGAAACCGATGGCAGCGCCGACCATGGCGCCGCAGAAAATAGTCAACTCGCCCACCTGCGGCATACGCTGCAGTTCCAGATAGTTGGCAAAGGCGGCGTGGCCACTCACATAAGTCAACATGGCCAACGCGCCAGCAGCGATTACGGTACAGCCGATGGCCAACCCGTCCAGCCCGTCGGTCAGGTTCACGGCGTTGCTTGAGCCCACGATCACCAACACCACAAAGGCCACAAACGGGAGAAACGCCAACGGCCAGAGATGCGGGTTGTGAATCAAACTGTCAATGACCAAGTCCGGCCGGAACTGCTTGAAAAAGGGGACGAGCAACCTGGTGGAGTATAGGCCGGCGGTCTGCATGGCAATCAGAGCCACGGCGATCAGAACGCTGGTCAGAATCTGCAGGCCGAGCTTGGCCCGGCCGGTCAGGCCGAGGTTTCTGCGGCGGACCACCTTGATGTAGTCGTCGGCGAAGCCGATGGCCGCAAAAGCCGTCGTCGCTCCAACCGCGAGCCAGACGAAGCGATTTGCCAGGTCAGCCCAGAGCAAAGTGGGGATGACGATGGAGATTGCAATCAGCAGGCCGCCCATAGTCGGGGTGCCAGCTTTCTTCTGGTGGGCTTTTGGGCCTTCTTCCCGGATGTACTGGCCGATCTGAAATTCGCGCAAGCGGTTGATGACCAGCGGGCCCACGATCAAGCCGGTAAAAAGCGCGGTCAGGCTGGCGAAGGCAGTGCGAAACGTCAAATAGCGAAAGATGCGGAACGGCGGAAAATAATGAAACAGCTTGAGGTACAGCAACCAATAAAGCAATCCGCCTCCAAATACCAGTTGTTAGTTCTTAGTTGTCAGTGCCCGCCGCCGGCGCCGGAAGGCAGACCTTCTCTTTGCTGCCAAATTTCCAAAGCCTTCTCCAGTTTTACGCCGCGAGACGCCTTCAATAAGACCGCGTCACCGGCGCGAGTTTGCCGCGCCAGCCACTCGCCGGCTTCTTCTGGAGTTTTTACAAACTCCGCTTGCAATCCGTTTTCGCGGGCGGCCGCGACCATAGACTCAGCCAAGCCGCGCACGCCCAACAGAAAATCAATCTTGCCGACCGGCATTTTGCGTCCGCACTCACGATGCAATTCGTCGCCGCTCGGTCCCAATTCCAGCATTTCGCCGGCGACGACGATGTGTCGTTTACCCACCATGGCAATCAGCGTCTCCACCGCCGCCATCAGCGCCCTCGGACTGGAATTGTAACAATCGTTGAGCACAGTGATATTACCAACTTGAAGAACCTGCCCGCGTTTGTCGGCCGGTTCCAGAGATGGAAGGGCTTCGGCGATCTGCGAGGGCGTAATGCCGTGATGCAGGGCGACCGCGCAGGCTGCCAGGACATTGTAGATGTTGTGAGCGCCCAGCAAAGGGCTGGCGATTGGCTGACGAAGTCCGCCAGCTACCAGGTCGAAGCGTGATCCAGCCGCGCCCAGGAGTTCAAGGTTCTCTGCCCGCGCATCGGCGGTTGGTTTCAAACCGAACATCACCACGGTTCCGTGAAAATCGCGGCCGAATTGGGAGACGTATTCGTCGTCGGAGTTCAGGAAAGCTGTGCCGCCGCTGGGAAGGGAAGCGACCAATTCGTACTTTGCCCGCGCGATGCCAGCCATCGAATCAAAGAATTCCAAGTGAACAGGCGCGACAGCAGTAACCACGCCTTCGTCTGGCAGCGCGATGTTGGCCAGCGCGGCGATCTCACCGGCGTGCGACATGCCCATCTCCACAACGGCAACCTCATGCTCGGGTTCGAGCTTCAACAAGCCAAGCGGCAACCCGAACTGATTGTTGAAGTTCCCTTTGGAGCGGTGGACCCGATACTTAACTGACAGCAGATGGGCGATGGCCTCTTTGGTGGTAGTTTTTCCGACTGAGCCGGTGATCCCAATCACCTTCTTTCCCCAAAGCCGCCGAACCGCCGTGGCCAACGTCTGCAAGGCGGTCAAAGTGTCATCTACCGCCAGCACACGGGTGTTTTCGGCAAAGCGTGCGACCTGATCCTGGCGAATGACCGCGGCTACGGCGCCCGCCTCGAGGGCCTGTGGGACGAAGTCATGTCCATCGACGCGTTCGCCCTTTACGGCGAAAAACAGCTCGTCCGGCTGGATCGTGCGCGAGTCGATCGAATAGCCTTGGGCAATGGCATTGCCGTCGAAGTTGCCTTTGGCAGAGAGAAACTCGGCGACTCGGGAGAGTGGCAGCTTCATCAGATTTTTCCACCCGCGGCGCTGGCTTCTTCACAGTGATACCCGGCTTCGCGCAGAAGTTGCCGGGCGACTTCGACATCGTCGAAGGGAACGGAGCCATGGCGAGAGACCTGCACCTTCTCGTGACCCTTGCCGGCAATCAGGACAATGTCGCCCGGCCCAGCTTCGGCGATGGCCATTGCGATCGCAGCTTTCCGGGCCGGCTCGGTCTTGTACTTTACGCCGGAACGCTGCAGCCCAACCAGAGCGTCATTGATAATGGCGAGCGGGTCTTCGCTGCGTGGGTTGTCGGAAGTGAGAACGACGAAGTCGCTGCCCCGTCCGGCGGCTTCGCCCATGAGTGGGCGCTTGGCGCGGTCGCGGTCGCCGCCGCAACCGAAAACCGTTATCACGCGGCCTTTTTGTCCCGCCTGCTGAACAAATTCCCGTGCCAGTGCGGTCAAGTTGCGCAGCGCATCGTCGGTATGGGCGTAGTCCACCACAACGGTGAAGGGTTGCTTGCAGTCCAGGCGTTCGAATCGGCCCGGAACGCGAGCTAACGCTGCGATTCCGGCTGCGATCGCTTCAGCAGTGCAACCTCGGGCGTATGCCGCCGCCGACGCTGCGAGGATGTTGTACACATTTACTTTGCCAATGAGCGGCGAAAAAAGCGGTATGGTCACGCCCGGCATGATCAGGTCGAAGCGCGTGCCCCGCGGCATGATTTCTATTTTATCCGCGTGGAAATCGGCGTGTGCCAAGCCATAGGTGAGAACCTGAGAGCCGCGCTTCTTGCTCACCTTGACCAACTTCTGGCCATATTCGTCGTCGAGGTTGAGAACGGCCACACGGGGCGCATCCGTGCCGCAACCCTCAAACATAACCTGCTTGGCGGCGAAATACTCTTCCATGGTGCGGTGATAGTCAAGGTGGTCGCGAGTCAGGTTGGTGAACACCGCAACGTCAAATGGAACACCGTACACGCGCTGCTGGGCAAGAGCATGCGAGGAGACCTCCATGACCGCTTCGGTTGCTCCGTTGCCTAATGCCTGATTCAGCAGACGATTCAAGTCGAGCGCTTCCGGCGTAGTGTGCGGAGCCGGCAGGATCCTCCCTGCGATGTGGTACTCAATGGTCCCAACCAGGGCGCTCTTGCGGCCGCTGGCAGCGAAAACTGCTTCCACCAGAAACGCGGTCGTGCTTTTGCCGTTGGTGCCGGTGATACCGGTGACGGCAAGCCGCTCCGCCGGATGCTTATAGAAATTGGCGCTGATCCGGGCTAGGGCGCGACGACCGTGCGCCACTTGTGCCCAAGCCACACCTGGCCGGGGTTTTTCGCCAGGCGAGTCAGTAACGATCGCGACCGCACCAGCTGCGATGGCCGCGTCGATAAACCTGTTTCCGTCGCTGCTCTCGCCCTTCATGGCGACGAACACGTCGCCGGGCTTGATCCTCCGGGAGTCGTATTCAACGCCGCTCACGCCCGGATTCCCGCTCAGCGACAGGATTTCCGCGCCATCGAGAACCTGTTGAAAGGCCATGGTAGTGAATTAATTGAATTATAGGACTCTTCGCCGTCGAGCCAGAAGCGTTCGCGCGCGGCGCGTGCCTCTAGCGGGCAAAGCGTACCGTGACTTTGGCCCCGCTGGGCACACGGGTTCCCGGCGAAGGCGATTGCTCGAAGGCCAATCCGGTGCCCACTACGTCCAAGTCCACGCCCGTGTCCTCTGCCATTTCGATGGCGGCGCGCACGCTTTTTCCGACGAACGAAGGCACAATCACGCCAGTCTGCTCAACGTCCAGCACGACAGTTCCATGCGACGGCATGGGCGCGAGAGGCTGCGCTGGGGCTGAAAGGGACGCCTCGTCAGGCTCGGGTGTTGGCAGAGCTTCCCGCTGCCGCAGTGCAGCCGGAAGCACATTCGCTCCCGCGCTCGGCGGCGGAGCGCTCGGGGCGTGGTCTGCTGGTGGTGACAAAGGGTTGGCAGCCGCTTCCGCCACGTCCACAGTTTCACCCGGATGATCCGGCGAGCCTTCGCTCAAATCTTCGTCTTTTGCGCGTTTCGAGGCCAGCCACAACTGCCGGCTGGCGGGTAGTTCAACGTCGTGAGGCGTGTGTAAGTATTCGAGCACCTGTTGCGAAATCCGGTGGAAGACCGGCGCGGAAACCTGCCCGCCCTGGTGCAGCCCAACTGCGGAGTCGAGCACCACAGCCACGGTGATGACGGGGTTGTTGATCGGCGCAAATCCTGCGAACGAGCCCACGTACTTGGTGTGCGAGTAAGCGTGGGTAAGCGGATCGACCTTCTGGGCGGTTCCGGTTTTGCCCGCTGAGGTGTAGCCTTCCAGAAACGCGCGCTTGCCGGTGCCGTGCAGCACCACACCCTGCATCATTTGGCGCATCTCAGCGGCGGTAAATGAAGAAATCGCGCGGTGCTGGGCGGCGGGCTGAAAGGTGATCTTCTGCGGCGCCGACTGCGGGGCGACCGTTCCAGCCACAATCCGTGCGGGCACGTAAACCCCATCGTTCGCCATAGTCGAAACCAGCGCCGCCAGTTGCAGTGGAGTAATGCCAATTTCCTGCCCCATGGAGATGGCCGCGATCGAAACCTTCGACCAGCGGTTGGGCGGTTTGGTGAGGCCGCGCGTTTCGCCGGGCAGCTCAATGCCAGTCTGCTGCCCGAAGCCGTAGGCGCGAATGTACTTGTAGAAACGCTCATCACCGAGGCGCAGCCCGACCTTAATGGCTCCCACGTCGCTGGACTCGGCCAGCACGTCCGCTACGGACAAGCGCCCATGCGGTTTGCTGTCGCGGATTCGCATGCCATTGAAGACGATCGAACCCATTTGGCAGTCAATGATTTCATCGGGCCGGGTGAGTTTTTCTTCCAGCGCCGCCGAAAGCGTCACCATCTTGAACGTGGAGCCGGGCTCATAGACGTCGCTGACGGCATGGTTCTTCAACTTGTCCGGCGTGATCTCGCGGGCCAGATTAGGGTTGAACGTCGGCCGATTGGCCAGCGCGAGAATCTCGCCGGTGTGCGGGTTCTCCACCACCACTGCGCCGCTTTCCGCGTGCGTCTGCTCCATCGCGGCGTCCAGTTCGTGTTCGGCGATGTACTGGATTTGTTCGTCGATGGTCAGGACGATGTTTTCGCCGGGCTCGGGCTGCTTCTCGACGCTGCCGAACCACCGCTTGTGGGCATCCACAGAAATCAGCATTTGGCCGGGCTTGCCGCGCAACTTCTCGTCGAATTGGCGCTCAATGCCACTCAGGCCATCATCGTCCGTTCCTACGTAGCCGATCACCTGCGCCGCAAGCTCGCGCTTGGGATAGAAACGCTTGGGTTCCTTCTGGAAATAAATGCCGCGCAGGTTCAGGGCACGAATGCGGCTGGCGGTGTCGGCGTCCGATTTGCGCGCAACCCAGCAAAAAGTGCGGGAAGCCTTGCAGCGGGCGAGAATCTCCTGCGGATCGGAGTTGGTGATGCGGGAAATCAGGGAAATCGTCCCCGCCAAGTCGGGAATGTCAGCCGGGACGGCGAAGACCGAATCCACGGAGACAGACATCGCCAACTCATGGCCGGCACGATCGTAGATGATGCCGCGCCGGGCCGAAATTTCTTCCGTACGAAGCTGCTGGTGGATTGCCTTCTGCTCGAAGGCGCCGTAGCGGAAGATCTGCAGATAGCCAAGACGCAGGCAAATCGCGCCGCCCCACAGAACCAGGACCGCAGCCAGAAAGTAAAGCCGCAGGGTGGTGCGGTTGCGGGTTTGGTTGGCGGCCATCGTCTTTGCTTTCAGACAAACATGGCGGCCTGCTTCGCACTCAGGCCGCCAGAAATCATAGCCACAGACCTTCTGTCCCCAATGTCTTGACCCGTGTTGCGGCGCGCAGATCCGCGGCGCAACTTAGGGAACTGAAATTACCGAGACCGCAGCCGCGCTGGCCATTACAGGCCCTCCCGGCTCCGGAGAAGCTGAATCCATGCGGATGATCTGTCCTGCCTGCGGCGGTTGCATGCCGTACTGGCGGGCCAGACGGTCGATACGGTCTGGAGAGCGCAACGAGGCCTCCTCCAGACGGTAGTTGCGATTCATCTCCACCAAGCTGTCGCGCTGGTTCTTCAGAGCTTCGATTCTGTATCCGTATTCAATGGCCTTGAAGTGTTGCCAGGCGTATGTCATCACCAACAGGAACAGACAGCACATGGCAACGCTGAACTGCTTCATCTCGCGCCTGCGCTTCGGGTCTTCCACCTTGACCAGGCGCGAGTTATCAATCGGTTTGGCGAAATAGATTTCCGGCGTGCCGATCCAGCATGGCTTGCGGCGGCTGGTACGGGCTACGCCCGGCATGATGGAGGCGGCAGCAGCCATTTATGCGGCTCCCGCGAGTGAGGTTTCGTACTGTGTGAATTCCGATTGGGCAACGGCGTAGAAGTGCGCCAGTTTTTCTTCCTGCGAGCGGGCTTGCAGGGAGCGCCGCTCGGCGGTCTCCACGGTTTTCATCAACTCTTCAATCAGTGTGCCTGTGTACATCGTTTCCTCGTTTCTACCCACCATCAGAACCTAAGTTCTTTCCGCCGCCCGCAGCTTGGCGCTGCGCGACCGCGGGTTGCGATCCAACTCTTCCTCCCCGGGCGTGACCGGTTTCTTGGTCAGGATTCGATAATGACCAAGCTTCGCTCCCTCGCGTACCGCGTCTTTCACCATGCGGTCCTCCAACGAGTGGAAGCTGATGATCACCAACCGTCCGCCCGGCTTCAGAACCTGCGGGGCTGCCTCGAGCAGCACCCGCAGATCGTCTAATTCACGGTTTACGAAAATTCGGAGAGCCTGAAAGGTCTGAGTCGCGGGATGAATCCTCCGGGCGTTTCTGTCTTTGAACCGATTCATTGGCCGGGCCGCGGCTGATATGACGTCCGCGAGTTGCCTCGTGGATCGTATCGGCCGCGACCGGACAATGGCTCTGGCGATTCTCCGCGACCTCCTTTCCTCACCGAATTCGTAAATCACATCGGCCAGCTTGCGCTCGTCGAAGTGGTTTACCACTTGTTCGGCGGTCAGCTCGGCTTGCGGGTCCATCCGCATGTCGAGCGGTCCTTCCGCCTGAAAACTGAAGCCTCGCGCGGGTGTGTCGAACTGCAGGCTGCTAACGCCCAGGTCGGCTAGAATTCCGTCCACGTCGTTGGTCGTCCGTCGTTGGTCGTTCGCTAAACCCGCGAACGAGCCGTGAATCAATTCCACGGTTGGCCAATCTGGCTGTTCACTGACGACTGATGACTGACGACTAACAGCCAGCCTCTCCCGCGCGATTTCCAGCGCCGCAGGATCCTTATCGAAGCCAATCAAATGACCCGGTGCGCCGAGGCGTTTTGCGATTTCGCAACTGTGTCCGCCAAGGCCCACCGTGGCGTCGATATACGTCCCGCCACGCCGGACGGCTAAAAAGTCGATCGCTTCTTGTAAAAGAACCGGAACATGGCCAAATTCTGCTTTGCCACTGCCATGCCCAACCCCCTGAGGGGTGTGTTTCATACCCTCGTCCACTAGATGCCCAATTCGTCGAGCGTCTTCTCATCGTCAGGCGTGAACGGCTGTTCCTCGATCTCTTTGCGGTACAGCTCCAGATTGCGAACCACCAGGTACGTCAGGTTTCCAGTCACCGCCACTTCGCCCTTGATTTGGGCGGCTTCGCGCAGCAGTTGCGGCATCAGCAGCCGCCCCTGGCCGTCCATCTCCACCATCTGCCCGTAGTAGTTCACCCTGTCCAAGAACTTCTTCTTCGTAGGATTGAAGGTGGAGAGCTTGGCCAGTTTCTGCTCGATCCGTTCCCATTCCTCGAAGGGATATAGTTGAGCAACCTTTCCATCCTGGCTGGTGATATAGAATTGGTTGCCGTACTTCTCGTCGATCACCCGCTTGAACTCGGCCGGAACCTTGACTCGTCCTTTCTCGTCGACCCGAGTTGGGTGATTGCCGCGGAACATTTGCTTTGCTCTTTACCGGGCCAAAAAGCCTTCTGGCAGCAATGCCTGCCACAAGCAGGGGGACAAAAGCGGTGCAAAGACTGCTCAATGCGGGTTGCTTCGGGCTGTTCTTGGGGGTGTCAGCCTTTAATTCCACTGGCGCCTCTCGCCGGTTCACAACTGCCCACGTTCGTCACCGTCGCAACCACTTTGTACCACTTTTGACCACATACTACGCCTAAATTGTTTATTGTCAACAAGAAAGTTTATGGTCGCTGTGGGGTTACAAGTCTCAATCTCAGAAATACAACAAATTGTGGCTAACCGACTAGGTGACCGCAAGATGTTGTGTTAACGGGGCTGGTTCGGGTCCCGGTTCGTGGCCCATCGCGAGCCTCCGGCATGGCTTTTGGCAGAATCGCCACCTGTGGAAATCTCCCCAGACTGCAAAATGGGATTTGGATTTTGGAGGGCCCTGCGGCAACCGGCGAGGATGGGGCCAAGACTCTGCGATCCCCGGAGGAGTGTGCAAAACCATTCACATAGACACGAACCCGAACACAGGATATAGTTCGTTTGCCGCCCAATGACGAGCCGGCGGGGCGCAGTTCCTCCTCAACCCGTGCCAGCATTCGCGGACACCACGAATCGAGTTATCTAAAAGGAAGAGCCAATGGATCCGTTGTTCCGTACTCAGAAACCTATGTGGCTGGGCTTTGCGCTATGCCTGGCAGTTTGCATGATGCTGGCCAAGCCAGCTCACGGCCAGTTCACCCTGGAAAAACTAAGCGTCGATACACTGCACAATTCGGACAGCGTACACCGCACAGAGGTCGAGCCCGACTTCTTTGCCTGGGGCAACACCATCGTCGGCACATTTCACGTCGCCCGTGTGCCCGGATCGATCGGGTGGGGCAGCGGCGACGTAGGCTGGTCGACCTCTACGGACGGCGGAAAAACGTGGACCCACGGCATTCTTCCTGGCCTGACCAAGAACTACAGGAATGGTCCATACGGATGGGCGGCGGACCCTTCCGTTGCCTATGACGCCAAACATGGCGAATGGCTGATTTCCACTCTTCCCCTCGCCGGTCAGGAAAACTCTGGAAAGATCGGCGACGTTGCCGTCAGCCGCTCCTCCGACGGCTTGCACTGGGAAAACCCTGTCATCATCGACAAAACTCATCTCGATGACAAAAACTGGACCACCTGCGACAACACTTCCACCAGTCCCTATTACGGCAACTGCTACACCGAGTGGGATCAGGCTTACGGCAGCGGAGACGTGCTGATGAGCGTTTCCAGCGATGGCGGTAAGACCTGGACAGCTGGCAAGCCCTCGGCAGACCACGCCGGCGGACTGGGCGGCGAACCCGTGGTGCAACCCAACGGCACCGTCATTGTGCCTTTCTCCGGCGGTGGTATCGATGCCTTTCATTCCACCGACGGCGGTAAGACGTGGAGCGACACTGTGGTCATTGCCAGCGTTGACCAACACGGTGAAGACGGCGGCATACGCACCGGCTTCGACATGCCTTCAGCGGCCATCGATGGCTCCGGCAAGGTTTACGTGGCGTGGTCGGATTGCCGTTTTCGTGCCAACTGCGCGTCCAACGACATTGTTATAAGCACTTCCTCCGACGGACAGTCCTGGAGCAGCCCGGTGCGAGTTCCCATTGACCCAGTGAAGAGCACGGTCGATCATTTCCTTCCCGGCATCGGAGCCGATCCTGCTACCTCCGGCGACACGACTCACCTGACGGTCGTGTATTACTACTATCCGGTTTCAAATTGCAATAACTCCTGCAAACTCGACGTGGGATTCACGACGTCGGAAGACGGCGGAAAAACATGGACTGCAGGCAAGCAACTCGCCGGCCCCATGGAACTGACTTGGCTACCCGTGTCGGATGCCGGATACATGGTGGCCGACTACATCGGAGTCACGTATAGCAATGGAGATCCTTTCGGGATTTTCGCGGTTGCCAAGGCGCCGAACGGATCGACCTTGAACGAGGCGATGTACACGACCAAAGAACCGTTGCGCGTGGCCGCAGACGAACCCCGGTTCAGTTCCGCCAACGACAAGCCGGTACCTGGCGCCAAGTCCGACCACGTGATGAAGTTCTATTACGACGATGAGGGCACACGGGAGATTCCAGCCGACAGGCTGATCCCGAGTCCGAATCAGAAGTAAGAATCCGTCAAATTGAAGAAGCCGCCAGCAATTTGCTGGCGGCTTTGCTATTGCCGAAGAATAACTCGGCCGAATTACCAAATGATCTTCGCCCCAAGCTGAATATGGCGAGACCCGCCGGTTCCCAGCACGGGATTCGAAGCTGAACCCAGATCCGGCGTAAAGACGGCCGTCCCCACGGCGGCTGGAACTGACAGATCGGTGTTCATCGAGAAGACGTCAAAATTGGGGTGATTAAGTATGTTGAACACTTCTCCACGCAACTGCATTTTGATCCGCTCACTGAACTTCCACATCTTTGAGACGGAGAAATCCCACTCGCGCAGCCCTGGCCCGCGGAGAGTATTTCGTCCCATATTGCCGAAAGTGCCGGGAGCGGAAGGCGTGATGACCGCGCTTCCCGAGACAAAACAGCCCGGATTTGCCAGACTGCTGAAGCCTGCGAGATTGGCAAAGTTCGGGTTGCCGTTGAGCTGATCGGCGGCTGCCTGACCTCCCGCCGCCATCGCAGCTACGTAGCAGCGCTGTGCGGCTGGCGTGAGTCCGCCGGTTACGTGGCCGTTCGTGTCCGCGCTGAACTGCGACGCGTCGACAAAGGGAATTGGATTAATTGGCGACCAATGTACATCTCCCGGATTCCCCGTGAAATTCCAGCGGTCATTGAACTCGCCTGTCAGGCTGACATCGTCGCCAAAATCGTTGAGAGTATATGGCTCGCCGGCTTCCAGTGTCGCAATCGTAGTTACCTGCCATCCCTCCAGCATCTGTAGCGGCGCTTTGCGGGACGGCAAATCGTAGGCGACGGACAAAGTGAAACGATGCCGAATGTCGTAATCGCCGTTGCCGCGCTCAGCAGCGTAATTCAAACTGTTTTGTGGTCCCAGCGATGGGACGGTGTTGCTGGAGGTATCGATAGCGTGACCGTATGTATAACCCGCCAGCAGGTAGAGCCCATGCGAGTAGCGTTTGGTCAGAGTTACTTGCAAGGAGTGGTAGATCGAGTTTGCCTGATTGCCCAAAACAGTCAGGAAACCAATATACGGAAAACACGGGCCTCCGAGGCCAAGCCCACTGACTGCGCAGTTCGCATTCAGCGGCCGACCGGCCGATTCGCAGTGGTCGCACTCCGCGGGGCTTTCCAGCGGCGACATGGGATTCACCTGGTTGGCATCGACGACGCTGAACAGGTCGACACCGTGATTCCCCACGTAGGCCACCTGTAGCATCGCGGTTGGCGAAAGAGCCTGCTGCAAATTCAGGTTCCAGTTTTCGACGTAAGGAGTGCGCAGATGAGGATCCACGCCGAACACTGAGCACTGGTTGCTGAGGCTGCAGGATTGGCCGGCGGAAGCGGGAAATATTGCTCCAGGCCCGGTTCCCCAGTTGAGCAAACTGGTGTCGGTCGTGCTCACTAGAAAGGCGGTGATAGTCCCGTTGGGCTGAATCGTATTTCCGTATTGATCGACATACGGGATGCCGCTCGGATTCAGGTTCAGCCCGCCGCCGCTGAACATGAAAGTGCGAATCGAGGGCTGCTCAAAGATGATCCCGCCGCCGCCGCGCACGATAGTTTTTCCATTGCCGAACACATCGTAAGCAAAGCCCAACCTGGGCGAAATGTTGTTGTAGCGAGTTGGGTATGGCGAGTCGATCCCTCGGCCGACCTGCACGATTCCGCCCGGTTTCCCGTCGGCGAGCGTGGGAATGTAATTGGCCAGGAGATTACGCGAATCTTTGACCGGGAAGGTCACGTCGTAGCGGAGGCCGAAGTTCAAGGTCAGGTGCTGGGTGGCGCGGTAGCCATCCTGCAGAAACAACCCAAAAGACTTCATGCTCACGTCGCGACCAGGATCGCCGTAGAGGAGCTCCCAGCGGTGCGCATCGCCCGCGAAGAAATCTGTCAGGTCCTCGAAATCGACGCGCCCGCGCCCCTCAGTTGCGCGGAAGTACTTCACATCGCCGTACATGAACTGGCCGCCGTAGCGCAGCGTATGTCTGCCCGCTGTGTACGACGCCGTATCGGACCAGTTGTACGTCTGACTGGGGGTAGTTTCCAACGGCCAGCCTGAGTTGCCTCCCATGTAGTTGAAGTTGTCGGTGCCCGGGTTAATTCGCGGGAACCCGAACAGCAGCGGATTGGTCACGCCCGTGTCCAAACCATAGGTGGTCGGGTTGACGTTGTGGTCCAGCGGAAAAATCCCCTCGTTGAACTTGTTGAAGCTGAAGCGAGTTTCATTGACCCACTTCGAGCCGGGAGTCCAGGTCCAGTCCGCGCCAAAAATCTGAGTGGTTGGACTTGTGGTGGAAAGCCATTCGGGCCTTAGGGGAATCGTGTCCATCTCCACTAGATCGCTACTGCCGTAGAAGTACCGCACGCTGAAGGCATGGCGGTCGTTTAGATGGTAGTCCGTCTTTGCTACCAGGTTGTTGCCGCGGTTGGTGTTAGTCCAGTCGAAGTTGATCGCCGCCGGGTCCGATTGCTTCAGGGTGAAGCCGGGATTCGGCAGGAAGAGCTGGGCAACCTTCAAGCTCAGCGGATTGCACGTGGGCTGACATCCTGCAATGGCATCCACAATGCTGTAATTGGCCGGAATCGAACCAGAAGGCAGTTGCCCGGCGCGCGACGCCAGCGAGACCGTAACCGGGCTGTCGTATACGCCGGGGTTACCGACCTTGTCGCGAATTCCCTCATAGTTGACGAAATAGAACCACTTGTCTTTCTTAATCGCGCCGCCAAGGGATGCTCCGAACTGATGCATGATCAGCGCAGACACGGGATTCGGCACCTGATCGTAATAATTTCGCGCATCGAACGCGCTGTTGCGGGTGAAGTAATAAGCCGTTCCATGCATGTCGTTGGTGCCCGACTTGAGGCCCAGGTTCATAACGACGCCTGGTTTGTCGCCATATTCCGCCGAGGGGCTCTCCTGCGTGTTGAACTCCTGAATGGCGTCGAGCGGCATGAAACTGGCCGGTGTGCCCTGGATGCCTGCCTCGTTCACGACTGATTCGCCATAATAGGCGTCGTTATCGCTGGCGCCGTCGATGTAGAAGTTGTTTTCGTCGGGCCGGTTGCCGTTCGAGGTGATCGACTGAAAGCCTCCTCCCGGAGTGCGCTGAACCCCCGGGTGCAGCGGCAACAGGTTCTGGAAGTCCCGTCCTTGCAGAGGCAGTTCGTTGATGGCCTTGTTGGAAAGCACGCCGTTCAATGTAGTATCCACGGCATCCACCATCGTCTGCTCGGCGATCACTTCGACGGTTTCGTTCACCGCCCCGGGTTGCAGCTTCAGGTCGATGCGGATATTGCGTCCGACTTCAAGAACGACCGCGCTACGCACCGCCTTCTTGAAGCCGGTCGCCTCCGCGGACACGGTGTACGTGCCTGGCTCGAGGTCCGGCGCCACGTACTCACCAGTGCTGTTCGTCACAAGTTTCCGGCTGACATTCGTGCCAATGTTGGTAACAGTAATCTGGGCCTGTGCCAACACGGCACCCGAAGGATCGATGACCATCCCTTCGATTCTTCCCTGGTACGTTTGAGCCGTTACGAGGACGAGGGAAACGCTGGCTGTGACAATCAGTAAAAAGACTCTGCCTTGTGGCTGCATAGGGCTCCTCCGCTACTCGCGAATTGGATCAGAATCACGCCAGTTTGTCAGTGAGCGCTGCGCACTAACTAGTGATGACACGGATTCGGGCGCTTGATGCTGCGAAAGTCGCGCGAATTTCTTCGACCTCAGTAGATCGAACGATCCGCCTGACTGGAGCGGATCACGCCTTGCTCCACGGAAAGCGTGTAGCTGACGCCACCGTCTCCCGTCCATGAAGACAGATCAAAATGAGCGCCCGCCGGAGCCTTGTGGACCGCAATGTCACGGAACGTGAGCGGCTGGTTCTGCTTGCACCCTTCCGGGGCCTGCGTTGGCCGCAAAAAGTAAGCTCCTTTGCCGGATCCCACCACGGTTGCCTTTCCGCCGGGTTCCACCAGCAAGGCTGATTTTTCATCGACTGCAACCTCGCGCGGATTTTTCGCCCAGCCATCCTGGATGAGCCGCGCCAGAAAAACCAGGGTTCGTCCCATGCGATCGCGGACAGCAAAGTGACTGTCTGTAATCGTGTTTTGCAGAAGGGGAATTTTCAGGAAATCGCGGACGACTGTCACCCGCGGGAAGTAGGGATTGGGCAGCGCATCCTTGGAGGTCAATTCGCTGTCATCGGGAGGGTCGTTCAGCGCGCCATAGGAAAATTCTCCCTCAATGGCCAGACCCGCGCTGGTGCCGCCAATCGGCTTTCCCGCCGCCACAGCGTCGTTGATGGCATCCTGCACGGGAGTGGTTTTCCAGAAGTTGACATAACGGGCCTGGTCGCCTCCGGCGATGAAGATTGCTTCGGCGCGGCGGATGATGTCAGCGACTGCTGGATCGAGAGCCGCCAGCCGGTCGGGAATGATCAAGGTGGCTACGGAATTCAGCTTGCACAAGCCATTGACATAGGAGTTGTAGTCATCGTCGCCGTGGGCGCGCAGGATCAGGAAATCTCCGCCGTTCGCCTTCTCACACAGCCAGCGGAAGGCATCGTCCAGATCGCTGCCGCCGCCCATCATGGCAACCCCTGCGGAAGGATTGGTTTGGGCATCGTGTTTCTGCCCGACGCGAATGTATTTGTAGGATTGGGCCTGACCAGAACCGCAGCACAGAAACAAAGTCGCCAGCAAAGAGAAGAGCCAAAGAATTGTGCGTGACATGGTGAAAGACAATATAACGCAACCCCCGGGCAGTTGCCGTGTCCCGCAGCGGTTCGTTGGAACTCGCGGCCCCGTGATTCGCAAAACGCCTGATGAAGAGCGTCCGGCCGGGGAACGTACCGGGTTTGCTCAATAGCTGCAAAGTCTTGCATGTTCGGCAAGGATTTGACCGCAAAATCGGGCCAGAATGAAGTTACCGATTGACTTCAGCGGGCGGGGGAATCAGAATGGCATGGTCGTCGCTCGTTGTGTCTCCTGCCCAGTGGAGTGGAGCTTCTTTAAGCGGCGGCGTAGTACAAAATCAAATCAGCCACAAAGTGAGGACAAGAACTATGAGACGTTTGATTGCGCTGCTGACGATTGTTGCGGCGGCACTGTTCCTAGGTTTGGTTACGTCGCCCGTTGCTATGGCTCAGGACGGGATTCGCACGATTGTTCCTGCATCCAGCATCGAGCATCCCGAGGACATCGGTGTGCGTGCTCACACCAACATCGTGATGGTCATTCCTGACCACGTCGAAATCGGGCCCAACGGCGCTCCGATTGCGGAAAACCCGTTGTCGCTTGCCTGCATTTACAAGCTAGTCAAGCAGACCACGGGCTGCCCCAAGACCAGCAAAGTTCTTCCGACGGGTGGAACCAAGGCCATCGCTCTGGTGGACGCCTACGATAACCCCGACGCAGAAACCGATATCCAAACCTTCGCGACCGCGTACGGCTACGGCACGCCGAACTTCACGAAGGTCAAGGTGGGCAATCCGGGTGCGGACTCGGGTTGGGCGCTCGAAGAATCCCTGGATATTGAGTACGCTTTCGGCATGGCCCCGAATGCGCAGATTTACCTGGTGGAAGCCAATTCAAACAGCTTCTCTGATTTGTTAGCAGCGGAAGACAAGGCGACGTCGCTGTTGCAAGCGGCGGGTGGTGGCGAAGCCTCCAATAGCTGGTGTGGCGGCGATTTCAGCGGCGAGCAACAATATGACTCGCACTTCAAGGGTAAGGGTGTGGTTTATTTTGCCTCGGCCGGCGACTCGGGCGGCCAGGTATGCTATCCCAGCGCCTCGCCTTACGTGGTCTCTGCCGGCGGCACGACCATCCTGCGCAAGAGCAATGGTTACTTCGAGGAAGAAGCTGCATGGAACGACGCCGGAGGCGGACCGAGCCAGTATGAGACCCGCCCGAGCTATCAGAATGTCATCAAGAAGATTGTGGGCACCCACCGCGGCACGCCGGACATCTCCAGCGAGGCGTCTAACGTATCGTACGTGGCCATCTACTCGCAATACGGCTGCGGAGGCTGGTGCGGAGTGGGCGGCACAAGCGTCTCTTCGCCGACCATCGCTGGCATTATCAATGCCGCCGGCGAGTTCAATACTTCGACCAGCGCTGAACTGACAAAAGCGTACAAGGAGTACGGGAACGCGAAACAGTACAAGGAGTACTTCACTAACATTACCCAAGGCAGCAACGGCTATCCGTGCAAGAAGGGCTGGACGTACTGCACTGGCATTGGCTCGCCATTGACGTTAAAAGGGAAGTAAGATTCCGTATCGCTTGCTTCTTCCCTGTGCAACCGAAAAAGCCCGCTCCTGGTGGAGCGGGCTTCTTTGTCTGAGACTGGCTTCTTGATCTGCCCTGACTCAAGAACGCCGCCCCGCCTTGCTCATTTGCCTGCCGCTTGCTCAGCAACCACCTGCTTTCCGTTGGTCCCAAAAAGCTCGGGATGCAAGTAATGGCCCTGCTCTTTTGGCGGCTTTTGTTCTTCCACCTGGATGCGGTGCGCGTTGGCATAGGCATCCTGGCGAATGCCGGTCACCTGCCACGACACCTCGACCCCCGGCTTGCTGGTGCGAATGGTAAAACGGATGTCCTGGATCTTCTTTGCAACTGTCGCCTGCGCCAACGAACCGATTGCCGTCAACTGGTAACGGAAATCCCTGTTCAACGCGTCGAAGTAGTCCGGCAGGTTCACGGTCCGAAGAACCCGAAGTTGTATCCCCGAGCAAGTAAGAACCGAGGTAGTATGGCTCGCCCGAGGTTCCGCTGATCTGGTTTCCAGTCACATTATCCTCGCGGTCCTGATGACGGTCGCGCCGCATGGGAGCCTTCGAACATAGTACTTCTGACTGGAGAACTCCGGCTCTGTTACGTGTCGCTGGTGGCGAGCATTTTGTCGACGGCCGAAAGAAAGGCTTGCATGGTCTGGCATCTATGGTAGACTTCGCGATGGACAGACCTTCTCCCAGGTCTAGCAAAGAGAATGCACCCTCCCGATGCTCTCATAAATCCTTAAGGGATTACGTTAGTTGGACAAGGAGTGGTCTGTTCCCAAAATTCAAAGGAGGACTTTCCATGCGACGTAGTATTTTGCTATTGGCGATTACCGCTGCGGTAATCCTTGCGGTCACACAATTTGCGCCGGCTCAAGATTGGCTGGGCGGAGGTACAGTGGTTGCTCCGCCGAGCACACAAGGGACTCTTGGGATTCCGGTGCACACATACCTGTACGTTGTCATTCCTGAGGGTGGTCCGCAACCAGACCTTCCGTCAGGGGAGAACCCGTATTCCCTCGGCTGCATCTATGGCGTGGTGAAGAAGACGGCCGGTTGCCCGATTACTGGCGGCGTGGTTCCCACGGGCGGAAAGAACGCCATTGCTGTGGTGGAATACGGTTCGACTTCAACCTTGCAAAACGACGTAAAGGTTTTCGACACCACATTCGGTTTGGCGAAAGCCAATGTGACGGAGATTTGCGCCACCGGTGGGTCCTGCCCCAGTAACGATGGCTCGGGCTGGGATCTAGAAACCATGCTGGACGTGGAGTATGCGCACGCCATGGCTCCTCAGGCGAAGATCTATGTTGCCGAATTCTCGAACGACCCCCTTGGAGACGGCGCTGAGACGGATGGTGCGAAGGCCGTGGCTACGGCTGGTGGCGGCGAAGTCTCTAACAGCTGGGGTTACAACGGCGGCGAGTCCTGGTGCGGTTCAGGCAACTGCGAATTGCAATACGACAAGTACTTTGCCTATAGCGGCGTAGTCTTCTTCGCCTCGGCTGGCGATAGTGGGGCGAATCCGCAGTATCCGAGCGTTTCGCCCAACGTAGTGTCCGCGGGCGGAACAACTATTATTCGCAGCAATGGAAAGTACCAGACCCAGCACGGCTGGTCGGGCAGCGGCGGCGGACTCAGTGCCTATGAGCCTCGTCCTTCTTACCAGAACGTGATTAAGGGCATTGTCGGCAGCCATCGCGGTACACCAGACATCTCGTCAGATGCTGACTATCCGGGCAGCCCGGTTGCGGTGTACAGTTCCACATACTGTGGCGGCTGGTGCACGGTCGGAGGCACGAGTGTCGCCTCGCCGACTCTAGCTGGCATCACCAACGCAGAGGGTGATTTCCTCACCTCCACCAAGGCCGAACAGACGAAACTCTACAAGGAGTACGGAAACGCCACGCAGTACAAGAATCTGTTCCTTGACGTTACCGTGGGCAACAATGGCAAACCGTGCACAAAGGGATGGGATTACTGCACCGGCATTGGCGCTCCCAAGACTCCAAAAGGGGAATAACGCATTATCTGCAGTACTTGCTGTTCGCGATTTTCACGCCCTCCCAAGCGGGAGGGCGTTTTTTACGCGGATGATTCGGCCTGTCGTCGCGCGATGGACACGCCTCCCTATTTAACAGGCTCAACCATCACGGCTGTTCCGTAAGCCAGAACCTCAGTGACGCCTTGCATCACTTCCGTAGCGTCATAACGTGCTCCCACTACGGCGTTGCCACCCAGTTCGGCTGCGTGCTGCAACATGATGTCGAAAGCTTCGGCGCGGGTCTTCTCGCAAAGGTTGGTGAGCAGGGTAATGTTGCCGCCGACAATCGTCTGCAGTCCGGCGCCGATCGTGCCCAGGATAGAGCGCGAACGAACTACGATCCCGCGCACTACCCCCAAGGTGCGAACCACCCGGAAGCCGTCCAGCTCAAATTGCGTGGTGACCATGTTGTGGGCAACCATCCTGCCCGGCGCGGTATAACCAGCTGCCATTTGATTTCCTCCGTTGGAGCCAAGTCTGTGGGGCTCTTGCCCGGTCTTACGCTATTCCAATTTCAGCGTAATCACAAATTGGCGAAACGCCACGCGCTTCTACGGCTGAAGTCGTGCCCTTCCCGAAACCGTTTATGAAATAGCTTGAATACAGCCGCGGCCAATCTGCTATGCTGGCGGCGAATCAGCGATGATGGCCACGTCCAAGTGCGGTTTGGAGCTCACCGAGCTCGACGGGCAACTCCCGCCGGGCGAAGTCCATGTCTGGCTGCTGCGGCTTGAATTGGAGGAAAACGCGATCAACACACTCGGCTCGCTTCTCGACTCTGAGGAGCAAGAACGGGTGGCGCGATTCGAGGTGTCATCGGCGAGAAGACAGTTTGTTGCCAGCCGGTCGTTCCTGCGAATCGTGCTGGGGAAATACCTGGGCGTTGACGCTTCGCAGGTGAAGTTTCGTTCGGCCTCCCACGGCAAGCCCGAGTTGGCTGGAAACGCGGCGATCGATTTCAATCTGTCGCATACCGAAGGCCTGACGGCGATCGCGGCCACGCGCGTGGGTGCCGTAGGAATTGATGTTGAAAGGATTCGTGACCAGGCAGACACTTTGGATCTGGCGGATCGCTTCTTCTCCAAGAAGGAAGCGGAATGGATCCGATCGCGAACGGAGCAAGAACGCATTACTTCTTTCTTCGCATGCTGGACGGCGAAAGAAGCCTACGTGAAGGCGCGCGGCGGAGGGCTATCGATTCCGCTGGACGGATTTGCGATCATCCCCGATCGCAACCAGCCAAAGTTGCAACTGGAAGTTTTCGCCGACGCCGCTGAGGCCAAGCGTTGGTTTCTATGTCGGCTGGAGCTGCCCGAAGATTTCAAAGGAGCAGTAGCCGTGGATGGCGCCGTCAGCCGGGTGCGCGTGGGGTGGTTGTCGGCGGCGGCATTGTGAGCGAGGCTGACGCCCGGGCTCGGCCGTCCCTACACAATTCTTGCTATGCCTTCCGTGCGCGGAGGGTGATGTGGGTGACTTCGGGCGGGCAATTCAGCCGGATGGGAACGCGAATGGTGCCCAGTCCGACGTTGGTGTAGAGCGTCAAAGCGCCAAGCTGATAAAGCCCGCGGGGATACTTCCGGCCCAGCGGAGGCAGCCACAACGGGCCGAACCCGGGAAACCAAACCTGCCCGCCGTGGGAATGTCCGGAAAGCTGCAAATCGACCGGGTATTTCACCGTGTGCTTGACCACGTCCGGCTCATGCTGCAGCAGCACCACCGGCTCGCCGGCTGGAATGCCCTTAAGAGCGACATCGAGATCGCCATCGCCGTTCAGGTAGTCGTCCATGCCGGCGATCCATAGACGGGCGCCCGAGCGCTCAATAGGCACGGCGCGGTTGTCCAGCACCGGCAAGTTGTAGAAGTTGAGAATCTCAGTGACCAGATAGCCGTCGCAACTGACGTCGTGATTGCCCAACACACAGAACCGGCCTGCAGGCGAGCGCAGCGGCGTCAGAAGCCGGGCGCAAGGATCGGCGTCCAGAGCGGTGCTGCGGCGGGTATCCAGCAGATCGGGGAACAGCTCTAGAGTGACAAAATCTCCAGTCAATACCATCAGGTCCGGGCGCAACTGGTTAGCCATCTCAACCGCCGCGCGGATGATGTGAGCCCCTTCGTAGCGGTTATAGTGGAAGTCGCTGAGCTGAACGATGGTGAAGCCGTCAAAAGCCTCGGGAAGCCGCGCCAGCGGAATCTCAACGCGAACCACGCGAGGATGGCAGGCCTCCAAAGCACCGTCGGCCAAGACGGCAGCGCCCGCCAGTCCGGCTGTGAGTTGAAGAAATCTTCGCCGCGTTAAGGAAGCCAATTCGAGTTTGTCTCCGTGAGTCGCGCCGTAGCCTGGCAGGATACCCTGCATAGATTGTACCGGATTAGGGAGCCATACCTTCCGGCTGCTTGAAGTGGTAACATCGCGGCGTTATGAAAAAACATTCCTGGTTCGTCATATCGAGTGTGTTTCTGCTTGTTGTTTGCCCTAGCTCGACCGCCGGATGGGCGCAAGCACAGAGCGGCGCAAAGCCCATCGTGCTGCATGCGGCGCGCCTGCTGGACATTGAAAATGGCCGGATTATCAAGCCGGGCGAGATTCTGGTTGAGGGAGAACGGATCGTGGCGGCGGGGACCTCAGTCAATCATCCGAGCGGAGCCGAGATCGTGGATCTCGGAGACCGCACGTTGATGCCGGGACTGATCGATGCGCATATTCATCTGTTCCTGCATCCCGGCGCGGAAGATTTGCAGACCGTGCAAGAGTCGGTGCCGCAGCGAACTATCATAGCGACGCTGGCGGCCCGCGATGACCTGATGGCCGGGTTTACCGCGGAGCGCGATATGGGCACAGAAGGCGCCGGATCGGCCGATACCGCTGTGCGCAACGCGATTACCGATGGCTTGATTCCGGGGCCGCGGCTCCGCATCAGTGGGAACGCCATCAACATTCTTGGCGGGCACGAGGACGCGATGGGTTACAACCCGGAGCAGCACGTGCTTCCGAATGCCACTTACGCCAACAATGCGGCCGAACTGGTTGCGGTGATTCGTCAGCAGTTCAAGGAGGGCGCGGATTTTATCAAGATCTATGAGACAGGGGCAGATTCAGTCCGCGACGGCCAGTTGGTTACTCCGTACCAGTACACGTTGGCGGAGTTGACGACGGCCGTGCAAGAAGCGGCCAGAGTAGGGAAGAAGGTTGCGGTTCACGCCACGGGCGAACCGGGAACGCTCTACGCGGCGCAGGCGGGCGTTGCTTCGATTGACCACGCCGACCAACTGAGTAAGGAAACAATGCGGCTGATGAAGGAAAAGGGAATCTTCGCAGTGCCGACCTTCACCATCTTTGAATATTTTGCGGATCATGCATCGTCTCCGGCGCAAGCGGGACGTGAGCGCGCAGTGTTCGACCTGAAGACAAAGGAATTTCGAGAGCAGTTGGCAGCGGGGGTTCCAATGGCAGTTGGTTCCGACGTCGGACCGTTTCCCCACGGCACGCAGGCGCGCGAGTTGGAGTTGATGGTGAAATTTGGCATGACTCCGCTGGCCGCGCTACAAGCGGATTTGCTCAACGGAGCCAAGCTGTTGGGCTGGGAGGGCCAAATCGGCGCGCTGCAGGCAGGATACTTTGCCGACATTGTGGCCGTGCCCGGCGATCCGCTGCAGGATATCAGCGTGGTAAAAAGTGTTCCGTTTGTGATGAAAGGCGGAGTGGTGTACAGGAAGTAGATTTTGAGGACACATCTTAGTCTAGCTTCGAGATGACGCCTTCGCGGGGGGCAGGTACATTGATGCCCGAGTGAGCCCTAGCTGGATGGGCCGGAAACTGCTGGCCGAAGCTGTCTTACGATCGCTGCCAGCGCCGCGGTCACCGGCGTCTGGCTAGTGTCGATTACCAGGCTGGCTTTGGCGTACAGCGGCTCGCGCTCGGCGAGAATTCGCTTCAGATCGGCCATGGCTTCTGAGCTTTGCGCCATGGGGCGCATATCGCCCTGAGCGATGACACGTTTCATGTGGTCCTCTGGTGTAGCGCGAAGCCACACGGTGTAACAGGTCGCCAGTAGCCGCTTGAACGTCGCCGGCTCTGAGACGATGCTTCCGCCCGTGGCCAATACAAAGCGGGTGTGGTTGGCGAGCAGGTCGTCGAGGCAACTGCGCTCGAAGCGGCGGAAGCCGCTCTGGCCGTAAAGGTCGAACATGGTACTGAGAGGGAGGCCGCTGGCCTTTTCGATCAGGCGGTCGAGCTCGACGAAAGGCACGTCGAGCTTCTTGGCCAAAGCGGCGCCGATGGTGGACTTTCCTGCTCCCCGCAGACCAATCAACGCGACCCGATCGCAGCGTTCTTCCCAGTGAGCTTCGCCGAAGCGTTTTGCCAGCCACTGCTGAACGTCATGCAGTTCGTCGGGTGCAAGCAGGCGAAGAAGTTCGGTGGTGTCCAGCATCTCAGCGGAGGGTTCGCGGCCTTCGAGCACCAGCGACGCGACCGAAACGTCGAGCGCTTTGGCGAGATGACGAAGCAGGAGGACTGAGGCGTTGCCGCAACCGGTTTCCAGTTCCGCGAGAAAGCGCTCCGACACGCCGGACTGTGCAGCGAGCATTTTGCGCGTCAGGCCACGCTGAGTGCGCAGGCTGCGGATGCGCGCTCCCAGGACGGTCAGAAAGCTCTGGTTGCTTAGGTCCGCCTCCGCATAAGCCCGGCTCTTTGGAGATGGGCGCCGGTGCGATTTTGTGCTTGGCATAGAGCTTAATGTTGCGGCTGGCAATGCATAGGTCCCTCGTCGGAAACCTTCGCTGCGCGAAGGGCCCGCTTCCCCAGGATGACAGCGCACAATTTCCTGGCGCGAGCTAGCGCAAGAGGTCGAACTTCAAGTCCACGATAACATCTCGCAAAGGCAGCTTCTCGGTGGCGCAATACCGCGCCAGATCACCGATCAGTTGCCATCCCTCGGAAGTTGGCGCGAGCACGACGTCCTGAAACGGATATTGGCCTTCAATCTGAACGACCCGCGCGCTTTCGAGTTCTTTCAGCAGACTGTACATGGCATCAGGATCAAGGCCGCAGGTCTCGTGTAATTCCGGCAGATATGCTGCATTTTCTCGCCGAGTTGCCGCGTGGGAGCGAGTAGCGAGATCGGCAATGTGAGCCAACAGTTTGCGCGCGCTTGGCGATAAAGGACGAAGAACTGACTCAAAGCTGACGACAGCCGATTGCCTGGCCGCGTCCGGCGTAAAGCCGCAGACGCGAGCAAAGCGCTCGATCGAGGTCGGTTTGGCGTCGATGAAATGCAATCCGCGATCCTTAGTTAAAGCGAACGTATTCGAATTCAATGGGCTGGCCATTAATTCCGCGGGCCGGCGGGGCAATCCAGTTGGCGAATTTGCCCGGATCGAGGACGCGTCCCATCAGGGATTCGACATACTTGTGATCTTCTTTCGAAGGAAGCCACTCGTCGCGGTGCTGATTCCACTCCGTCTCAGTGATGACCTTGCCTTCCGGCGTGATGAATTGTCCGGCAAGCGTGCCAATCTTGCGATGGAACCCCACATGGGGCAAAGTGAAACGGAACGGGATGCCGAAGTTCTCGGGAATCCGGTTCCAGCGGTCGACTCCAGCCTGGATTTCTTCAATATAGTCGTCGCGCAGCTTCGCGTTCAGCGCGTTCAACGCGGGCACGCGCTTCTCGACGAGCGCACCATTCAACACTTCTAAAACCGGGTAATCCTGCTCAATCAGCCGATGGTCGTCCTTTTGACTGGTTTCTTGGAAACGCCCTTTCAAACCCGTGGTGTAGTAAGTAGCGGCGTTGGAGGAGACATCGCCGCCGTACAGATCGAGCGTGACGCTGTAGTGGAAATTGATGAACTTTTGCATGGTGCGCAGGTCGATCACGCCAAACTGGCGGCCGTCAGCGGGATCGGAGAGGCCGTGCTCTTTCATCACTTCACAGGTGCGCTGCAAGGTGCGAGCTATGCCGGACTCGCCAACGAACATGTGATGCGCTTCTTCGGTGAGCATGAAGCGGCAGGTGCGCGAAAGTGGATCGAAGGCGGATTCGGCAAGCGCGGCCAACTGAAACTTGCCGTCGCGGTCGGTGAAGAAGGTAAACATGAAGAACGACAGCCAGTGGCGGGTTTCTTCATTGAACGCGCCCAGGATGCGGGGATTGTCGGCTTGTCCAGAGCGGCGCTGCAACAAATACTCGGCTTCCTCGCGGCCGTCGCGGCCAAAGTAACGGTGCAGAAGATAGACCATGGCCCAAAGATGGCGTCCTTCTTCCACGTTGACTTGGAACAGATTGCGCATGTCGTAGAGCGAAGGAGCGGTCATGCCCAGCGCGCGCTGCTGCTCGACGGAGGCGGGCTCGGTGTCGCCCTGCGTGACGATGATTCGGCGCAGGGTAGAGCGGTATTCGCCTGGAACGTCTTGCCATGCAGGCTCACCCAGATGGTCGCCGAATGCAATCTTGCGGTTTTCATCGCGTGGAACAAGAAAGATTCCCCAGCGGTAATCAGGCATGCGCACGTAGCCGAAATTCGCCCAGCCCTCGCGGTCCACGCTGATGGCGGTGCGCAGATAGACCTGAAGATCGCTGCTGTTGAGCGGGCCCATGTCGCCCCACCACCCTTGGAATCCGGGCTGCCAGCGTTCGAGTGCGCGCTGCAAGGTCTTGTCGCTGGCGAGATCGACGTTGTTGGGGATTCTTTCGCTGTAATCAATCATGACGAACTCCTGTGTATGAGCACGCTAGACGCGCTCCCAGTTGAATTTCGCTTTCGCCCCGGTGCCGTACACCTTCAGTGCGCCGGTGGCTCCGACCGCATTGGGCCGAATGAAGATCCAGTTTTGCCAGGCGGAGAGCCGTCCGAAAATGCGGGTTTCAAGCGTCTCCGGCAAGGCGAAGCGCAAGTTTGCTTCCAGGCCGGTAAGTGCGTCGGGAGAAAGCGCAGCGCGGGATTCGACGGCGAGGCGCAATTCATCGGCCCAGTCGAGATCGTCTGGCGCCGCGGTCACGAGCCCGGCAGTGACAGCTTCCCCGGCCGAGACCCGCTTGCCTTGCAAGCATCGGGCGCGTTCGACGCTGTTCTTATCCTGGCAGAAACGAGACACAACGCGGGGCAGGCCGTTGGCCATATAAAGAGGGCCGAAGTTCATTTCGGACAAAGCCACGAACGTGGCGCCTGGATTGTCGCTGATGCTCAGCATGTACGTGCGGTCCGCGGCCAGCGCCAGTTCGAACAAGGTCCCGGCAAAGCAAGAACCCTCCTCCACCACCGCGTACATGGAACGGGAAGAGACGTCGAGGCGGGACAAAGTCCGGCGCAGCAGGTTGATGACCTCGCGCACGAACCAGTGATTGCGATGCGCCATCAATTGGCGGTCGATTTCGAGAACGGCCTCGGCATTGCCGCTGGTTTTGATGATCCAAAGGCCAAGTTCGAGCTCATTGGTGCGCAAGCTGAGGATGGCGTCGTCGAGTTCGCGCGCCATTTGCAAAGGCCACCAATTGGCGCCGGCGGAGGTAATGTCCTCCAGTGACTTCGCGGTGACGGAATCCGGTGCCTTGACGTGGATCGTAGCAGTGCGCGCGGCGCGATCCAGTTGCGCCTCGACGAACTCGTAGTGGTATCCATTCTCGTCGATCATGCGCTTCAGCGGCGTAAGCGAAATTCCCTGTGTGTTGGCCGGGCGGTCGCTTTGTTGGGCTAGCTCGTGGGTGCGCTTCCGCAAGTGGTCGTTCCATTGCGCCGGCTTGATGATCTCATCGACCAGGCCCCAGTCTTTGGCCCGTTGTCCCTGAACGCCTTCGGAAACGGTGCAGAACATGTCGGCAAGATCGCGGCGAACTTTGCGCTTGTCAGTCACGCGGGTGAGGCCGCCTGTGCCCGGCAAAACCCCCAGCAGTGGCAACTCCGGCAGACTCACCGCGGAAGATCGGTCATCGATCAGCATGATCTCGTCGCAAGCCAGGGCGAGCTCATAGCCGCCTCCGGCCGTTGTCCCATTGCACGCCGCAATGAACTTGATTCCGGAGTTCCGCGAGGCGTCTTCAATTCCATTGCGAGTTTCGTTGGTGAACTTGCAGAAATTTACCTTCCAGGCATGGCTGCTGGTGCCGAGCATATAGATGTTCGCGCCGGAGCAGAACACGCGGCTCTTGGCACTGGTAATCACCACGGTGCGAACTTCGGGGTGCTCGAAGCGGATGCGCTGCAGGGCGTCGTGTAATTCGATATCAACGCCCAGGTCATACGAGTTCAGCTTAAGTTTGTAGCCTTGGCGGATTCCGCCGTCTTCTTTAGTGTCCATGACCAGCGTGGCCACGGGGCCGTCAAACTGCAAATGCCAGTGCTGGTAACGGGACGGATCAGTCTGATAATCAACTCTTGGCGCGGCGATGGATTCTGCAACTAATGTGGCTTCCACGAGAGACTCCTGGGAGAGACGGAGGCAGGGGCTGACATTCATGCACTTTATTACATCTATCTGTTCGGTGCCCTACCCCACTTCGCTCTGGAGTATTTGTATCACAGTGACGCAGAGGGTCACAAGGGCTTTGCGATGAAATTCCGATACATGCAATATAGTACGTGTCAGATTGTCGTCGCACTGCTCGCGGCAACCGGACAGCGCGGTTCTCCCCTGCTAGAACTCGGCATGCAGAGTGGTCCGTTGCACCGGAAATACAACATCTATCTTGATTGAGTCGGCGTGCGCGAAGGGCGAACTCACGAGGCAGTCACGCTAGCGCGGGAATCCAATCCCTCAACCCTGACCGACTATGCAGAAAGAATTGCGCCGCCGGTAACACTGTCCTACAATCCCCTAATGAGCGAACATGAACACCTGGGATCGCTCGCCGATGAAGAGCTGTTGCAGAACATCTGCAAGGGCTGCACCGAGTGTTTTGCCATCCTTTTCCATCGCTATTTCCGGCAGGTGTTCGCGACGGCCTTCCATATACTTCATGATCGCGCCGAGGCGGAAGACCTTCTACAGGAAGTCTTCCTGGCGGTCTTTTTGCAGCAAGAGACTTTTGACAAGACCAGAGGTTCGGTGAAGACCTGGATTCTTCAGTTTGCATACTTCAAGTCTCTGCTCCGACGCCGGTATTTGCGCATCCGGAGTTTCTACCGGCAAGAAGAGATTGCCGAAGAACACCAAATCCGGCTTGCAGACATGCCGGTGCGAGTTCAGGGCATTAGTGCACGGGAGTGGGCGCATTCGGTTCAGAGTGGCGTCGCCACGCTCACTACGAAACAACAACGTACGATTGAACTTGTATACCTAGAAGGTTGTACGCTGCGGGAAGCGGCGGATAGACAACGAGAATCTTTGGCCAATACAAGAAATCATTATTATAGGGGCTTAAAGGTACTGCGAGCCTTTCTGGAAGGAAAAGCGGAGGCCGAGAAGGCCAAGGAACGCGAACTTCGAGCAGGCGAGGGGGCATATCAGTTTGAATCTTAGTTACCGGAGCCACGAACAGTTCGAGGAGCTGTGCGCGCTGGCAGCGATCGGAGAGCTGGACATATCCGAGTTCCGCGAACTGGAGATCCATCTGCTCGATTGCCCGGACTGCCGCGCGCTTTATTCGGATTTCACTCGCATCTCTGCCAGGGACCTTGGTGTTTGGGCAACCCAGAGGGATACCGAAGAGATCGCCACGGTCGGAGTGGAGTTGCTCAATGAGGACGTGCTGCTGGCGCAACTGACCGAACGACTACGTCGAGCGAAGGAGAGCCGGTCAGCGCCGGTGTTACCGCAATCTGAGTATCGACGATCGGACAGCGCTCGCCGGGCTCATGTCTGGCGATGGATTAGATCTCCGGTGCCTGCGTACGCGGCATTAGGGCTTGTGGTTGGAGCCGCGTTGGCACTTGGCGGTTACCGCGTCGGGACGGCGCGGCAGGTGGCTTCACTCGCCCGGCTGCAATCCCAGTTGGCTGAGGCCAACAGTCAAGACCTTGCGAAAGCTCAACCGCTTAGAGCGGCTCTTGATACGAGAACATCTGATAGGGCCGATCTGCTGCGCTCACTTGGCGAGGCTCAGGCTCGATACTCAGGTCTGCTCACCCGTGAACAGACGCTGCAAGCAAAGCTCAATGCATCGGCCGCGTACGTTGACCAACTTGGACAAGACTTGCAGACCGCCAGGACGGTCAATGGTGAGCAGACCAAGGCCCAAGAAGAGACCTCGCAGAAGTTGCAAGTAGCTCTCCGGGAAGTGGATGAGTCGCGCCAAACACAGGTCGAAGCGGTTGAGCGCGCCCAGGAGCAGGAAAAGGTAATAGCTGATTTGAATTCTCGCCTGGATGCAGCGGCGAATGCGCCTTTGGCAAGCAACACTGAAGCAAAGCAATTGATGGGCGCGCGCGACTTGCACATCGTTGACGTCTTCGATGTGGCTGGAAATGGCAAAACCAGCCGGACTTACGGTCGGGTGTTTTTTGTTGAAAAGAAGCTTCTGGTCTTCTACGCGTTCGATCTTCAGGACAAGCGACACAATCGCGCCGCGGCGGGCTTCCAGGCCTGGGGATATCGCCAGCCTAACCTAAGCAAGCCTGAAAATCTGGGTTTGTTTTACGTCGACGATGCATCGCTCAACCGCTGGGTCCTCAAGGTAGACAATCCGCGCGTGTTAGAACACGTGGATGCCGTCTTTGTGACGCTGGAGCCTCCTGAGGGCAGCCGTGTGCCCAGCGGCCGGAAGTTGCTGTATGCCAATCTTGCCGGTACCCCAAACCACCCCTGAGGAGCGCGACAGGGTTCCGAGACCTGTCTGGTAAGACTCACCGAATGGTGGGTTGTGTGAAAGCGGCTGCCGAGGGAAAACCAGTGTTGCGGAGCCCGTACCTGGCGAGTCAACAAGATTTCTTGGCTTCTCGCTGAGAACATTCCAGGACTCCAACGCAATTGTCTGTTAGAAGACTAACCTATCATTCGGAGGCCGTATGCCCCGTCGCATTGTCCGTCTAGTCTACTTCTTGCTCTTCTTCCTGCTCTTCGGCTTGGCCAGTGTAAGTCCTGTGCTTGGCGCTGACACCGGTGCGACGGTCACCGGCCTGGTGACCGATCCGATGGGACGAACTGTGGCTGGAACCACGATTCAGCTGACAAACGTGAACACCGGCGTGACCTACAAAACAGAGTCCAACGAAGATGGCATCTACCGGCTGGGTTCTTTGCTGCCGGGCGTCTACCGGGCGAACGTCGCGAAGGACGGCTTCAAGAGCATCGTCAAAGGAGAAATTGAACTACACGTACAGGATGTAGTTTCCATCAACTTTGCGCTGGAGGTCGGGTCGGTGATGGAGACGGTCACCGTCGAAGCCGGAGTTCCGCAGGTGGAAACGGTGAGTCCCACTGTGGGAGGAACTGTAACCGGCGCGCCTATTCAGAATCTGCCTCTGAACGGCCGCAACGTGTTGGATTTGGCGTTGACAGAGCCCGGTGTGACTCCTGCCGCTGGAAGTCCGCTCGGCGGCTTGTGCGGTAATAAATGCTCGGGGAGTGTAAGTGTGTCTGGAGGCCGTGACAATTCTGTCACTTACCTGTTGGATGGCGGAGACAACACCTCCGTGACGTACGGAATCGCTGTGATAAGCCCCAATCCGGACACGATCGCGGAGTTTCGAATTCTCAACAATAACTACACGGCAGAGTATGGGCGGAGCGCTGGGGGAGTGGTCAGTGTGATTACCAAGTCCGGTTCGAACCGTTTCCACGGAAGCTTGTTCGACTATCTGCGCAACGACGCTTTCAATGCCAATACGTACTTCGACAACGCGGCTGGTCTGCCACGCCCGGTGCTAAAGCGAAATCAATTTGGCGGTACAATAGGCGGGCCGATCGTCAAAGGACGGGCTTTCTTTTTCTTCGGATACCAGGGCCAGCGACAGAACAGCGTTACCGTAGGATCTGAGGTTACAACCTTCACACCTGCAGAATTGAATGGGGATTTCTCTCATTCCGTGAACGGTGGGCCTGATCCGAACGTGGCCAAATTCCTCGAGAGCCACGATTACTTCCAAGCGAGCCCGACCTTGAGGGCCGAGGCAATTATCGATCCCACAAAGATAAACTCTGTAGCGCAGGCCTATATCAAGAACAACCTGATTCCGACCACTGCCAGTGGACTCATCGTGCCTAACGGAACGGCTACCGACGACCGCGACGAGTTTACCGCGAAATTGGATTTCAATGTTAGTCCAAATGACAAACTCACCCTGTCGTTAGCAACCAACCATAATCCCGTGACTTTCCCGTTCCTGCCCGGCTTGACGCCTAACGTCCCCGGGTTTCCCGGTCGCAATCTGTTCGATTCCTATTTTGCAAGTGTTGCCTATGCGAAGACGTTTTCGACCAACGTGTTGAATGAGTTCCGAATGACTGTGCAATATCTTGGCGTCAGCCTGGATTTTCCCGGCCGGCAGCTTCCCGGCCCGGCGGCCATGGGCGTGAATGTTACTCCCGATGACATCACTGGCCCGCCTGAGATCATTCTATCGGCCAGCAACCTCCAGCTCGGATTCAGCGAGAATGGCCCGGCAAAATACGGAGATACCACTTACAACTACGCCGACACATTTACTTGGGTAAGAGGACGGCATACTTGGAAGGCGGGTGGATCTTTAGCCGTGGTACAGAACAACGCTTATTTTGATTTTGCAGTAGACGGCCAGTTCTATTTCTACGGGCCGACTGGTTTCGGCTCCGGAAATGACCGAGCCGACTTCCTGCTGGGGGCTGCTAATCAATATATGCAATATCCAAAGGGGCTAAGTGCGGTTCGCAGCCATGAATACGCTGGATTCGTGCAGGACGAATGGCGAACCACATCCAATCTAGTGCTGACTTTGGGCGTCCGTTATGAGTACAACAGCCCGAAGTGGGACCCTCTGGGTCGCAACTACATGATCATGCCGGGGTTGCAATCAAGGAGGTACCCGCTGGCGCCTCTCGGCCTAGTCTTTCCGGGTGATCCGGGAGCACCCAGGGGAGTGACCTTCCCTGACAGAAACAACTGGGCTCCACGTTTCGGCTTTGCCTGGGATCCTTCCGGCAAAGGCAAAACCAGCATCCGCGGTGGCGTCGGCCTTTTCTATGATGTGCTGCTGGGCCAAGACAATCAAAACCAGAACGGCACACCACCTTTCTTCTCCGCCGCCTTTATTCCCTGTCTGAACCAGACTTGCCAGCCGATCGGTCCTAACAGCGGGCCGCTGCCTTACCTGTCGGATCCATTTGGGGCGTCCGGTACTAAGAATCCGTTTCCCTCCTCCTCTTTGCCGCCGCCGCAGAACTTCAACTTTGCGACTGAGGGACTCTTACCCTTCGGCCCCTCCAGCGTGTTCATCGACCCTCACATGGTGACGCCGTACACCTATCAGTACAACCTCAGCATTCAGCAGCAGCTAAACAGCAGCGTCGCCGCGGAGGTAGGCTACATTGGAAGCTCCTCTCACAAACTGGAAGCTGTCTACGATCGCGATCCGTTCGTCCTGGGGACCAGCACCTATCTTCTGAACACAGAACCGGGATTGCAGATTCCCAATGCCTTCGCTGAAATGCCTTACTCATTTGGGAATGTAGCCAACGCGCATTACAACGGGTTGTTGGCTAGCCTCACGAAGCGCTTGAGCGACTGGCACTCCATGGGTCCGACCTTTTTCACTTTGTCTTATACCTGGTCGCACAACATCGACGACGCCGACGGATATGCGCGCAACAGTCAGCAGGTACCCTATTACAACCACAGCCAATTCCGGGCTTCAGCTGACTCCGACATTCGTAGCCGCCTGGTGTTTAGCGGCGGCTGGGAACTGCCGTTTGCCCATCTCTGGGCCAGTGGGCCCAAGCGCCTAACCGGCGGCTGGAACCTCTATCCCATCGCTTTTGTGCAGTCCGGGCTTCCGATCGATGTGAATGCCGGCTTATTTGTCAACGGCACTCCCGGGCCATCCGGTGCAGGTGATGAAAACTTAGTACGCCCCGACTGGGTGGGCGGCTCTCCCCAAAGTCTCGATCCCCACCCAGTTCGAACCTTTACGGTGAATGGCACCCCCATCACTGGGCACTTTGCCTTCGACCCAACGGACTTGGTGGTGCCACCTTGTTACACCAACGGTACGGCGTGCCCAGCCTTTACCTATGGAACTTTGTCGCGCAACTTTTTCCGTGGCCCCAGCCAGTTCAACTTTGACTTGGCGTTGGAAAAAGACACCCAATTGACCGAGCGCCTTGCGCTGGCTTTCCGCGCCGAATTCTTTAATATCTTGAATCACACGGAGTGGCAAAGTCCCATAAGCTCGATGTCGGTTTACTCTCCTCAGCTCGGACAGATCACGTCGACCTACGATCCAAGAATCGGACAGATGGCACTGCGCCTTATTTTCTGAGGGGATGGAAAGAATCGAGTGCGAACAACTGGCAACCTAATCCGCCCGCGAAATTTTCCAGGAACACTCGGCGCCGGCGTGAGTCACCTGGTTCGAATTTCATTCATGGCGGTGCTGTTGGGCACAGCCATGGCGGCGGCACAAACACGCCGTCCCCCTCCAGCCGATCTCGTGGTCACAGACGCAAAAATCTACACCGAGGATGCACAGCACCGTACGGTCCAGGCGCTGGCTGTGCGGGACGGCAAATTTGTTTATGCCGGAACGGCCGCGGATGCGGCTCTATTCATCGGGCCCAACACCAAGCTTGAGCGCCTTGGCGGGCGGCTTGTGCTGCCCGGCTTGATCGATTCGCACATCCATCCTGCCGGGATCGTCCAACTAGACGTGTGTGACCTGAAAAGCCAACCGAAACCGCTGGCCGAGATCACAGATTTTGTGCGCCGTTGCATTGCGCGCTATCACGTCAAAGCCGGAGAGTGGCTGACGGTGCAGCAGTGGAATTTTTCGGAAGGTAACCAGCCTGACGCGAAGCACCCAACGATACGCGCCGCCCTCGACGTGGCGTCGGCAACCATTGCCATTGAGTTGGCGGGAAACGATGGCCATCACGGTGGTTTCAACAGCGCTGCGCTGGCGCGGGCCAAAAACGCGCAAGGCCAAGCAGTCGGTTTCTCGGCTGCAACCCTGAAGACAGACTTCGCGCAATGGGTAAAGTTGATTGGCATCGACGCGCGCGGCGAACCCAACGGAACGGTTAACGAGAATGCCAGGAGCGCGATGGAGGCCTCATCCGGCCTGTTTGATCTTAGTGATTTGATGAAGGCGCCAGAGCGTGTACTGCGCGTTCTCAATCGCGACGGCATTACCGCCATGCAGGATGCAGCGGTTTCTCCAGACCTTCTTCAGCTTTATGACGCGCTGTACGCCAGGCAACACCTGACCGTTCACGTGAACCTAGCCCAGTTCTATGAACCGGAGGAGTTTCGCGGATCTGATGGCCGGATTGACTACTCGAAAATCGTTGCCCAAGCCCAGAGTGTGCGCGACAAGTACGCCGGCAACCCCCTGATCAAAGCCAATGCCATAAAACTATTTGCTGATGGTGTACTGGAAGGCAACCCCCTTGCCGTGCCGCCCACCGCGCCAGAAAGTCCTTCGATCCGGCCCTATTTGCAGCCCATCTTCGGGCGTGATGAGAAAGGTGACGCGACCTTGAAGGGTTACGTTGACACTGAATGCGATGTTTGCCGGCAAGTTCGGGCTTATCCGGAACACTACAGTGCAGCCAGCGACGTCGAGCGCTTCATGAAAACCAACGGCTATCACCCAGCGCAATGCAATATGTCGAGCGGCAAGTTGCAGCATGAGCGCAGGGTGATCTTGGATTACGTCAAGGCCATGCACCTGGCGGGATTCACCTTGCACATCCACGCCATCGGCGACGAAGCCGTGCGCACTGCCCTTGATGCGATCGAGGCGGCGCGCACAGCGGACGGAATCAGCAGCCAGCCTGATGCTATTGCTCACGCCCAGCTAGTCTCGCCGGAGGACGTGATTCGCATGGGCAAGGACCACATCTATGTTGCGTATACCTATGGCTGGTTTTACACGCAGCCAGCCTACGACCTATCGGTGATCCCGTTTATCGACCACGTAAAGGACGGAAGTTATCGCGCGCTTCACAACCCATCAAATTACTACGAGCGCCAAGCGTACCCGGCGCTCTCCACAAATAAGGCGGGCGCAATTCTCATCGCTGGATCAGATGCGCCAGTGGACAGCCGCGATCCTCGCCCCTTCTACAACATTTGCCTGGGCATCACACGCGCATTGCCTGGTTTGCCTCCCCTCAGCCCGTGGGAGAGACTGGACATTCGCGACATGATCGATGCCTACACGATCAGCGGGGCTCGCGCACTCGGGCGTGAAGCGGAGATCGGTTCTATTGAAGCCGGTAAATCGGCAGATTTCATCGTTGTGAATCAAGACGTTCTTCGGCTGGCAGATACTGGTAACGTGGATGCGATTAGAAACACGAAGGTCTTGCAGACCTGGTTCATGGGGAAGAATGTGTACTCGGCCGGTAATCCCAGTGCGAAACGAACTGCAAGTCAAACACAGTAAGGCGGAGGCAGATCTCTGTTTTCACGGAAAGGCAACTATGAAACGTCTCGGAATGACTTTGCTCTTGTTCTTGGCTGGATCAGTCCTTGCTTGGCCGCAGGATCCTGTTGTGCAACTTCTCGAAAGGTTGACGAATGCTCCCGGCCCGTCGGGATACGAAGAGCCGGTCCGGAAGATCATGGTCGAGCAGATGCAGCCTCTGGCTGACAGCATCAGTTTCGACGGACTGGGATCGGTGATCGCGGTCCAAGGACACACAGGTCCCAAAATCATGCTCGATGCCCATATGGATGAACTCGGAGGCATGATTCGCCGAATTACACCCGACGGGTATTTGACCATGCAGATGCTCGGAGACTGGCTCGATCAAGCACTGGTGGATCAGCGGTGGACCATTATCGGGTCAAAAGGTTCGGTTCGCGCCGTCACCGGAATTCGCGATATTCACGTTGCCCCTGAAGAGGAAACCAAGAAAGTCTTTCCGGCGAATTCCATGTTTCTCGATGTCGGCGCCAAGAGCGAGGCTGAAGTTCGCGCCATGGGTGTCGAACCGGGCGACCCTGTCGTGCCAGACACACCGTTCGCAATCATGAACGGCACACAGAATTACCTGGCCAAGGCATTCGACGACCGCGTGGGCTGCGTGGTGCTTCTCGAAGTCATGCGCCGCTTGCAGCACGAACCTCATGCCAATCAGATTTTCTACACCGCCACCGTCCAGGAGGAAATTGGGTTGCGAGGTGCGGCGACGTCCGCCCAGGTCATCAAACCGGATATAGGAATTGCACTTGAAGTGGGGATCGTCAAAGACGCAGCGGGAACCCACCCGGAGGAAGCTCAGGAGGAGCTGGGCGGAGGACCAGGGTTCTTCTTGTACGATTCAAGCGCCCTGCCAAACCGCAAGTTAGTTACCTTTCTCAAAGAAACGGCCAGCCAGAAATCGATACCGCTCCAATACGACCTGATCAGCAACTATGGTGAAGATGGCGCCGCGATTCAGGCAAGCAACGGGGGCGTTCCGATAGTCAACGTAGTCGTGCCGACGCGCTATACGCATTCGCACAACGGCATCATCAACCGGGCGGATCTTGACCGCACAGTGGATCTGCTTGTGGCCGTACTAGCCAAACTCGACAGCAAGACAGTTCTGCGTTTGCGTGATTTCGCGTCCGCACCGTGACTCCGCAGCGGTCGCTGGAAGCCTGTCACCTGATAGACGGCTGGGCGAGTTAGGCTTGCGAAAAAAGCGGTCAGGCCGCTTTTGCGTCTGACAATCGGTGGCCACGCCTTCGCACTATCCTCCGTGCGGAGATGACCGCCCTTTGAGGATTGTCCTCAGTACCGAACGATTGAAGAGAAGATTAACCGGGCGAATGGCAAAGAACACTCAGGAGAAATGTATGCAGTGGCAGCACGAGCGCCGTCTCGTTTTCGCCGCAGGCCCCGCTGGGAAGGAGTGGTTTTGCGAGCGGTGTTGCTGGAGCCGAAAGCTTTCCGAGAGTCCGGTAGAGCAGCAAGCACTCGCGGGAGACATCAAGGCGCTATTCGACGCTCACGACTGCGAACTTTTCGCGCGGGAGAACTTAAAAAACATGGCAGAAAGCGAGTCTGCCTAGAGGGGCGCACTCTGTTGACATGGGAAACAAAGAACCCGCCCAACCTGCGGTCGCAATGCCTGCCGCGCAGTACCTTCGCATGCCTACTAACCATCAGAAATGCTCATTGGCATACCAGGCAGCAGCAATTCAGCGCTATGCCGATACTCACGGATTCAAGGTCGTACAGGACTACGAGGACCCAGGCAGAAGCGGCGTGACGATGAAACACAGGAAAGGTCTCGCTCGTTTGCTCCACGACGTGGGTCTACGACACTAGTTGATGGGGCAGGTTCCAAGATAGGTCAGTGGACACCGACAGTTCAAAGTGGTTCTGGGATGAATCGGCACATTACGAGTTCGTATGCAAGAGCGCTGGAACGCCCGTTGCCGGCGACGTGGGACAGCAATAACTCTACCCGGTCGGCGTACCCATGCTCTTTAGAATCGACTCGATCTGCCCCACGCTTTCGTAGTCTGTATCGTTTTCAGTGATGAATTCGACACCGTACGTGTAACCATGCCGGCTGCGAACAAAACATCTGACCCTTATCGGCGTGCCCGAATAGGGCGGTGTGAATTCAACCTCGACTTGGTCGGCGGCGGAAAGTTCTACTCCGGCGTACACCGTCATTCCGCCGCAGTTCAGTTCTGAACCCCGGCCTTCCGCGATCGCCACCTTGGTTGGGCGATGGGTAATCAGCCGAACGGGCACGTCCACCGTATAGCGCGTCCAACGCCGTTGGATCGGATACTTGGGTTGTGGCAGAGCGATTCCGTCTCCCATTGCAATACGGTCTACGATAAGAAGGTACGGGGCAACTGTGCTTCTGGGAAGATTACTGAAGTTCAGGGCAGGCGAGATAGGTCTGGGGGAGCTTTCGTTCTTTGTCCCGTTCCACTTGGTTGCCTTAAACTGTTTCAGATTCAGCAACGCGCGTACGAACTCTACGAGCAGCGTGGAAGGACTGACGGTTACGATTTGGAGGATTGGCTTCGGGCCGAGTGCAAGATAAAGGGGACGCAGGCGAAGGCGGCAGCGGCATAGCTTCCGGCAGTCCTCAAGACCGGTTGGCAGGTCGGCGGGGCTTGTCGCAGGTGAAGCTGGCTGCTGTTCAAATGTGCGCCGTCTGACCTGCAATGATTTCCCTCATGTCCGGGCGCTATCGACTTTCGCATCTTCCAGCTACGAGGAGCGGCATGATGGCAAACACCGAGAGCAGCAAGTAATAGGCTGCTCCCGACACGGGGTCCCGGGTGGCAAAATACTGCTTGATCGAGAGACCCCGAATCCAGAGCACGAACCCAAACTCCGCGATGAGCATGAGGACTAAAGCCAGACAACCCATCTCAAGTCGGGCAGACCACATCACGGGTACAGAAAGCAACAGAACTGTCCAACGAGCCGCCACAATAGTGACCGCGAGCATGATGGGCATCTCCACCAGTTCGGCTGTTCTTGTGCCGACGAGAGGGACGAACCACAGTGTGCGGATCGTTCCAAGCGCAAAACCCGCTGCGAACACGAGTACGAAATAGAGTGCGCCCGCCCTCATCAAGTCTCTTCCAGCTACGGTATCCGACGATTACGTGAAGGGGCAGTGACGACAGTCACGTTATTTCGTTACCCTCAAACTCATCTCTGCCGCGAGTCCCTATAAGCCGGTGGTGAACTGAATCGGAAACTCTGGAAGGCGTTCTGACCCGTGCCTCAACCCGTACCGCGGCTGAATCAGGTATACTTGGAACTACCTGATTCGAATGGTCCCCGTCGTCTAGCCCGGCCTAGGACATCGCCCTTTCACGGCGGTAACACGGGTTCAAATCCCGTCGGGGACGCCAAATCTTTATTCTCGGCAACGACGACCCGCGCTTGGCCCACGTCGCCACGAATCCTTCACCAACTTCTCCTTCGAGTCCGCGCACGCATAGACTTCCGGGAGGGCGCGCAGTTGCGAGTTCGAACCGAAGGTCAGGTCGACACGGGTGCCGGTCCACTTGATCTCGTTCGTCTTCCGATCGCGACCCTCGTACACGCCTTCCGAGCCATTGGCGGGCTGCCATTCCGTGCTCATGTCGAGCAGGTTGACGAAGAAGCCGTCGGTCAGCGTCTCCGGCTTGTTGGTGAAGACGCCGTGCTTCACCAAAATCGGCTTGCGCCTCGCCAGGCGCGTGCGTGAGCGGCACGAACATCTCCTGCTGGTGCAGCTTGCGCAGTCGCACGTAGTCCTCACGATGGTGTAGCCGCTGGCGTTGCTGTTGTTCCCTGTGATTCGATTGCGCAGACCGGCGACCCTCCAGCCGCCCTCGATGTGATCGTCTCATCCACACTTCATCCAGTTCTCCGCACCCAGACGAACTGTCACGCATGCTTGGGGCGCTTGCGGGAACAGTCACAATCGATCTGAACCGAGTGCGTTTACGAATGTCTGCAAATTCTCAAAGCGAACAACGATATCCCCGTAACCGCGAGTAAAGTGACGATCCACATCGTGGGCGAGAACAACATTCTCCCCGTTTGAGTATTGCCGGCGGAACGCGTGCAGATTGGTGGCGTCGAAATCGTAAGCCGACCACTTGCATTCGAGCGCAATTGGCCTGCTCCGCCGCCCGGTCAAGATGAAGTCCACTTCGTGGCCACGCTTGTCGCGCCAATACGAGATTTCGCGGGTTTGCTGCCGCGTCATGATCTCGTTCAGCACAAAGTGCTCCCATAGCGCCCCGAGGTCTTCCTGGCGCAAGTCCTGCCAGCCGCGATAATAAGAAACAAAGCCCGTATCAAAGCCATACACCTTGGGCGCAGAAACAATCTCAGTGGGTCGATGTGTGCTGAAGGGACGGATCACGTGCGCGACGAAGGTGGCCTCCAGTACCTTGAGGTAGTTGCTGATCGTTGTGCGGCTCACTTCGCACGGAGCCGTGAATCGAGTGGCTTCGAACAATCCGCCACTTTGAGTCATGAGCAATTCCGAGAATTTCTGGAAGGACGAGCGTCGCTCCAAGCGGAACAGCTCTTGAACGTCCTTGGCCCAGTATGCGTCCATCCACTCCTGGAAGTCGCGCTCCGGGAAACTTTCGGCGAGAAAGAATGGAGGCAGTCCGCCACGCAGGAATCGGTGCCGCAGATCGGGACGCTTGGCGTCTTTCAAGTCTTCCAAACACATCGGCGTAAGCCAGACGTTTCGTTTGCGCCCGGCGAGTGTGTCCTTGAACTTGGCTGACGCCCCGAGAGTCGACGAGCCTGTGGCTAGCACGCGAAGACGGGGATAGTGATCAGCGGCGATTTTAAGCAGTTCGGATGGATTGGGGAGGCGATGGATTTCATCCAGCACGATACGATGATTACCCAGGCCGTCAAGGAAGGCCTGCGGGTCTTCCATCATTCGCCGAGTGCGTGGAAGCTCACAGTCGAAGTATTCAATGTTGGGGAGACTCTGGCAGAGGAAGGTCTTCCCAACACGGCGGACTCCCGCCAACCAGACCACGGAGCGTTCCCGCCAGGCTTGCTCGACGAGTTCTTGCCAGAAATGGCGCCGCACCATATGCATGTATTATTGCACAAAGTGCTACTAAACGACACCTGAACAGCGTATGGTACTGAGGTCGTTATCCCCCCGAGAAATTCCTGGGAGTTTCCGCGATATGAAGCTTTGCGCCCGTCAGGATTGCGTACTGGCCGGGTTTGAGGATGACGTCGGGTGAAGTCCAGTTTGCAGATCCCTGAGCGCTGACGGTGACGTGGTAGGTGATTCCCGGCTCAACATCCTTGAATTGAAAGAATCCGCTATCGTCCGATACGACCGTGCGCGGATCCTCGAGAGCTGGGCCTTCGAGAGCGACGGTGGCGCCCGGAACGGCGTCGTCATTCACATCGACTACCGTACCGACAATAATTCCTGGCTGCGGCTTGGGCTCGTCAGGCAAAGGAGTCAGTTGCTCCTGAGCTTTCAAAATCTCTGATCCACAAAGGCAGACCACGAGTGCAACGACAGGCCACTTCATTGTGCGTCCTCCTATGAATGACGAGATCGCCGGCTTTTTCCTGCTTTCCCGTCTCATCTAGCTGCGCAACTTATATGCCAACCCTACGCGCGCTATCTCACTGGTTGGTATTGAACCGTTGCCGCCCTTTCTGTGGTTGCTTGCCCCAATGTGGGCAGATGTTCATCAGGATCACGCTGCTGTACTGTTGAGCTGCCCGGAGCGGTCAGAAAGATATTCGCGATTTTGTTCTTCAGGCTTAACTCTGCCTGCGTTTGGTTTCCCAAAGTGGGATTTCCATACGTCGGACGACGCAGCCCCAACAATGATCCTGATTGTTAGGCAACGGGCAGCAGTGGCAATGCATTCTGACCCCCAACTATTCAGCGCAAGGCGCTGGCTTCCTACTGCCAAACAGACCGTGTGACTGGCGTCCCGGTCCGAATGCAGGTCCACGAAGTGCGTTCCTCGCGCGAGACACATGGGCGCTAATGCGAAGGAGATAGAGCACGAAAGATAGAGAGACACCATCCCTAATCCTTCGGCTTAGGTCGCCTCGAATCATTTCTTGCTACGCGACGAATTCTTGCCTGTTGTTGTGGCGGGGGTGCCGACGGATGGTTTGCGTTGCCCCAACACAATCCGGGCTACTCGGACGCGCTCCAGTTTCATAGGCTTGCCTTTCACATTGATGTTCACCCCAGTGCCGGTCACCGAAATGAGGTTGCCCAACAGCACCGTTCCGTCGCGCAAGACCACGGTATCGAGCATCAGCGGGTTCAACTCCAGTTCGACGCTGCCGGGCATCGCATTTTCCGCAATTTCCACAGGCGTGCTCTCGGTGGCATAACCCTCTTTGCTGAACTCCAGCACATGCTTGCCGGGAGCGATCGGGAGCACCTGCGGGGTTACGCCGGACTCTTGAGAATCCAGCTTAAGGTTGGCCCCGGGAGGCACGCTGGTGATGCTCATTTTGATCTTCATCGGCTCGTCGGAGGGCAGATGTTGCGGCTGCAATTCCATGCTGGCAAAGGAGCCCAAAGCATGCGCGCTGACCGGGATCTTGACCCGTTGCCCGGCTGCCAAATTGGTGACTTCCAGATATCCTTCGCCCACCCGCTTGCCGGTTTTGTCCAGCAGGTAGAGATAGAAAGAGGCGGAAGGAATCGCTTTGGGGCTGAGGTTTTCCGCCAGGGCCTCACCTAAGTAATCGCTCTGGCCGGAGACGGAATTGATCTGGCGCAACTTGCCCAAGGTGAAGCGCAACATCGTGTCGCTGCCGTTGGGCGGCCACGTCAGAACGGTATCGGCAGCGAGCGCGCTGGCGACTGCCCACAGCAAGAGCACCGCAATAATCCAGATTGGCTTTCGCATCGTGCCTCTATCTTGCCGGGTTCGAGCTGGCCGCACAACCGGAATGTCGCCCATGCGCCCAGGAGTGACTCAATTGAACCCGACGGAAGATTCTATTGCAGAAATGTTCCGTACCGGGAACACTCACTTCGGAGTATCCGTTTAAGCAGAGATTTCTTAGCTGTCCATAACCGCCCGCACCTTGCTCAGGAGAGATTTCCTGGTGAACGGCTTTTCCAGATACTCGATTTCCTGGCCAAATTTCCCGTAATGCTCCAATTGCTGCCCGGCATATCCTGACATGTAAAGCAACTTCATATTGGGCCGGATTTCTCGCAAATGAGCATACAACTCGGTTCCGCTCATGTTGGGCATAATGATATCGGTCAAGAGCAAGTCGATTGGCTGGTGGTAGCCTTGCGCCAGGATCAGGGCGGCGCGTGCATCCTCCGCCCGCAAGACGTTATAGCCAGCAGTCTCCAATAGGTCTACCGCCACTTCCCGCAGACTCGCTTCGTCTTCCACCAGCAGAATGGTCTCCGCTCCTCCCCGAACCGCGTCATCGGATTCTGACTCCAGATATTGTTCGGGTTCTTCGACCCTGGGGAAACAGATCTTGAAGGTGGTGCCCTTGTCCGGCTCGCTGTACGCCCAAATGTAGCCGTCACTTTGTTTCACAATGCCATAGACCGTGGCCAGCCCCAGTCCGGTGCCTTTGCCTGGGCCCTTGGTCGTAAAGAAGGGCTCGAAAATCCGGGGCAAATCATGGGGTGCGATACCACTGCCCGTGTCGCTTACTGATAGCATGACGTAGTGGCCAGGAACCACAGGTCCACGGTACCCATAACTCTCATCGAGATCCACGTCCGCAGTCTCAATGACGATCTTCCCGCCTCCGGGCATAGCGTCTCGCGCATTCACGCCCAGATTCATCAGAATCTGATCGATCTGTCGGGGATCCACCTTGACCTTCCCCAGTTTCTTCTCCGGTTTGAAGGTTAGCCTTACGTCTTCGCCCAATAGCGGTTTCAGCATTTCCAGTGAGCCGTGGACAGCCTTATTAAGGTCAAGAACAATGGGATAGATAACCTGTCGCCGGCTGAAGGCCAAAAGCTGCTTGGTCAGGCTGGCCGCGCGCTCTGCCGCCACTTTGATCTTGGAAATATCGCGGGCCAGCGGGTGAGTCGGACCCACTTGGTCCCTGGCAAGCTCGCTGTAGCCAATAATCGTGCCAAGGATGTTGTTGAAATCGTGAGCGACGCCGCCCGCCAAGCGCCCGACTGCTTCCATCTTCTGGGCCTGTTCATACTGGGCTTCCAGGCGCTTGCGCTCGGTGATGTCCATGTTGGTGCCGATCATGCGCAGCGGTTTGCCGTGCTGGTCCCGGAACGTCCGAGCGACCGCCTGAACGTGGCGGATGGAACCGTTCGGCCACAGGATGCGGAATTCGTCGGCATATTCATGCTCGCCACGGAAGACCGCCTGGATCTCGCTTTCCGCATGAACCTTGTCCTCAGGATGAAGGGCGCTCGCCCATGCCTCGTAGGCTCCGCCGAATTGTTCGCGACGGAGGCCGTAGAGCTCATGCATCGAGTCGTCCCAGACCAGTTTGTTCCTCACCACGTCCCAATCCCAGACACCAATACTTGCGGCCTGCTTCGCCAATTGAAGCCGTTCCGATGACAGTCGCAGCTCTTCCTCCGCCCGCGCCGAGTGCAGCACCTGGGAAGTGATATTCGCGATCCCCTCCAAGAGTGAATCTTCCTCTGCCGAGATCGCCTGCTTGCTGAAGAGCGCCAGCACACCGAGCGGCTCACCCTCGTCACGAACCAGGCGATAGCCAGCAAAGGACACTAGACCCAGTTGTTTGGCCCAAGCCTGATTGTGGACCCTCGGATCGTTGGTCACGTCGTTGGTGAGAAACTTGGGTTCCTCTCCGGCAGCGATCATTCCAATCTTGTAACAGCCAAAGGGCACCCGGCTGTGATCCCCGCCATCAGTATGGGTATAGCGGCCGGAACTAGCCAGCAGATGCAGGCACCGGTCCCGGAACCGGCAGGCGTGCGGCCCCTCCACCACTTGAGCGTGAATGCAACCGGTCTCGCAGCGGTCGCCGGGTCTTATCATCCAGACTCTGGCGAAGTCGGCGCCCACGATCCGCACTACGTTCTCAGTAACGAGCTTGAGCTTTTGACCTATGGGATTCGAGGACAACAAGAGTTCCTGCAATCTGTTGAGCTCGCGAAGCCGCCTTTCGCCAGCACGCGACGCGTCCTCCGCCTTCTTGCGTTCGGTGATGTCCCGCAACACGATGACCGCTCCCGAGATTCGGCCATCCTCGGCAAACCTCGGAGCGCAGGTGCACTCTGCGTAGAAACTCGATCCGTCCTTGCGCCACAAGACTTCATTTTCCGCGCGATGGATGGTGCCACGCCGGATCGCGGCATAGACTGTGCCATCTTCAGGCAGGAACGCGCTGCCGTCTTCGTGGCTGCGCTGCCAGGTCTCGTGCGGCCGGCGGCCGAGAAGCTCCTCTCCGGCGTACCCCAGCATGCGGGCAGCCGATGAATTCACGAAGGTGTGGCGGCCTTCATGGTCGACGCCGAGAATGCCCTCGCCCGCAGACTCCAGGATCGTCGCGTGCGTCCGGCCGAGCTTGCGAAGATCCCTTTCTCTGTCCAGCAAGGCGCCCAGCGTGGTGGATTGCCGGTATTGCGTTAAGGACAGACGCACCGCATAGAGAAAAATCGAGGCGCAGATCGCAAAGGTGCCAACAGTGTGCCAGTGGCCGGTGAAGCGCGCCGCCAGGACTGCCACGCAAACCACCAGCACCGCCCACGCAAGATTGCGATTCAAAATGCCGCCCAGACTTGGGTCTTGGGGGCGACGGTCCGCTTCCGTCTCCTGAGCGGGGCGCCAGGTAGAAGCCACGAAGGCGGCAACGGCGTATGGCACTGTCCAAAAAAGATCGAAGCATGCTCGCCACATGTCGCTGGCATGGGCTTCCAAGTAGTTGCCTACGCCGCCGATCACTCCGTAGACCACCAGAAAGACCAGCAACCTCTTAAGCAGGCTACGGACCGCGCCTGTGCGCGTGAAGGCCAGGCGGAGTGCGCTTGCCACGATCAGAAAAACGTTCTCAACGTTGCCGAAGGTTGGCCCGGCAAAATAGGCGGCAGCGCCTTGTGGCCCTCCTTGGATAACGAAGGAAAACAAGCCCACATAAAGGGCGCCCATGGCGATCCCGACCTGCAAGGTATCAAGCGCCGGAAGCCACTCATCACGCCAGAACTCGTAGTCGCCCCGGATCAGAAGCAGCAGGAGGAGCGGAACCCCGTAACCGCGATACAGGAAATCAAATGCTGAAGCCAGCCATCCCGCGGAACCGATGTAACTAAGGCAGAGGAAAAAGCCATTGGCCGCTGCCCACAGGACAAGAGAGAAACAGAAAAGAAGCCAGAAAAGCTTGGCAAACCCGCTTGCACGCCGGAAAGCCAGCGCTGCGCAACCGATCGCAACGATATTTGCGACAAGCTGCACAGCCTGCGACCAAATCCATCCATGGTGATTCAGCCCGCTCAGTAGAAATCCGATGGCTTGCAGCCCCATCAGCAACACGAAGATCGAAACCAGCCGGACAGTGCCTTTCGCTGAAGCGACCGCAGGTGCTTCGGAAGGGAGCCCGGCAGTAGGCATAGACGGGGAAATCCTTGACCGAAATCTCCTCTTTGACTTCAAGAACCGTATTCATTGTAAACTCGTTCCGCCCGGTCGCAACCAATGCAAAGAGATTTTCAATCTGGGGTGCACGAAGTCTCTGGGTTCATACTGCTGTCTCTTCGGCGCACCTCCTGGTCAGGACTTGAAACGTCTTCGAGGCCATTCTGCCTGGGAACGCAGCCTTCCTTCAACAGGGAAATGGGGATGTGCCATGTCGAGTGGTCGCTCGTTTGCAACTCCCATCCTTCATAGTGACGGCGTGTGCGAGAATTTGTCTTCCGACAATGCGAGGCTTCGCATGAACCTGATCCGCTTCTTTTTAGCGCTGATTGCGGCCGCGGTCTTAGTTGCTTCCGCAGGCGCGCAATCGAAACCAAGCTACGAAGTATTTGCGATCCGCTACGCCACCCTTCCGGACTTCCCGGTTGCGGAGTTGGTCGCGGGCGCCGACCCGGCGCGCAAGCTCGATATCGCGATGATGATCTGGCTGGTGCGCGGCAACGGGCGCAATATTCTGGTGGACTCCGGTTTTTACCACGATCACTTCTTCACTGAGTGGAAGGTGAACGACTTTACCAAGCCTTCCGAGGCGCTCAAGCCCTTGGGTCTGAAACCCGAGGACGTCACAGACGTGATCATTACCCACATGCATTGGGACCACGCCGACGGCATGGATCTTTTCCCCAAAGCCCGCATCTGGATTCAAAAAGACGAACTGCAGTATTACGCCGGCGAGGCTTGGCAATCCAAGGACACGCACGGCGGCATCGACGCTGACGACGTGCTGACGCTGGTACGGCTGAACACCCAAGGCCGGGTTGGGTTGGTGGGTGGCGACGGCCAGGAGGTCATCCCCGGCGTGACCTGCTATACCGGCGGACGGCACACTTACGCCTCGCAGTATGTAGGCGTGAACACTGCAGCGGGAACGCTGGTGGTGGCCAGCGACAATATGTATCTGTACGAGAACCTGGAGAAGCATGTGCCCATTGCTGCGACCCTCGATGCGGTCTCGAATCTGCGCGCTCAGGACCGCATGAAGCAGATCGCTGCCAATCTGAGGCTCATCGTTCCCGGACATGATCCTGCGGTCATGACCAGGTTTCCGGCAGTGGCGCCGGGAGTGGTCAGGATTCAGTAGAGGTGCAACTCGCAGGGATCTTCGATCATCCATGGTGCAGCATGCAACTAACTGTCTATTCTTCCTTTTGGTGCCCCGACTGCCGGGTGGCAAAGCGGTTTCTTCAAGAACACAACATCCCGTACACCGAAATTGATATTGAAAAGACTCCCGGCGCGGCCGAGGAAGTGGTTGACCATACCGGCAAGCGCGCCGTTCCACAATTCGTGATTGATGGCGAGTGGGTGCAGCCGTATCGCCCGGGCGAAGGCTTTCTTTACGAGGAAATGTCGCGGCGTTTGGGGATTAGCCGGAGCTAGGCTTGGCGTGGCGAGAGGGGCGGCTGGTGCGCCCGGAGAGATTCGAACTCCCGACCTATTGCTCCGGAGGCAATCGCTCTATCCAGCTGAGCTACGGGCGCAACCTGACCTCTAGAGTGTACATGCCGGGGCGCGCGAGGATCAATCGGCGCCGGCGATTCGCTACCCAAAGTGCGGTAAAATATCAGCGGTACTTCCAGGGGTGCTACGTGGATTTTCCCGCCAGTCGGCCAATTTCGAGGTTTCAATCGTCCTTTTCGCGGACCCCAGCTCTAATGGCTGCGTTGCTGCTGCTTTGCAGCGCCGGGTTTGCGCGTCCGCAGGATGTCCAGGTTTCCATCTCACCGACGTATGTGGTGGTCCAGGTGGGACAGCAGCAGCAGTTTGTGGCCATGGTGACGGGCACTGGCAATACCGCTGTCACTTGGCAAGTGGACAGCGCGATTGGCGGGATCTCGACAGCAGGTACAATTTCGACGACAGGGTTGTACACCGCGCCCAGCGCGATGCCCAACGTCGCCTCCGCAACAGTGACGGCCGTCTCGCAAGCCGATCCCAGCAAGTCGGCTACGGCGGTGATCACGCTGGTGACGCAACCGGCCACTGGAAACACGTACTATGTTTCGACCTCAGGGAACGATTCTAATCCCGGCACGATTAACCGACCTTGGCGCCACATTCAGCATGCTGCCGACATGGTGCAGGCAGGTGACACCGTGTATGTCCGGCAAGGAGTTTACAGAGAAGTCGTCACCATGAAGTCGTCTGGAAGCGCCTCGGCAGGATTCATCACTTTTTCCAGCTACTCGGGAGAACTGGCTACCCTGGACGGAACCGGGCAGCCGATCCCGAACGGACAGTGGGGTTTGTTTACCATTTCCAGCCAGAGCTACATCGTGATCAATGGCTTTGAGGTTCGCAATTACAAGACCGCGAAAGTGGCAGACGTTCCGATCGGAATCTGGATTTTTGGCCAGGGCAGCAACGTGCAGATCGTGAACAATCACATTCACAATATTGAGACCAACGCGAAGGCAAATCCAAACCTTTGCAACACGGATGCTTTTGGCCTGACCGTGGATGGCACGGTTGGCAATCAGTCGATCAACGCGCTGGTGATCAGCGGCAACGAGGTCGATCACAACAAGACCGGCTGCAGCGAGACCGTCTCCGTAGATGGCAACGTGGAGAACTTTGTCATCTCCGATAATTTGATCCACGATGACGACAACATCGGCGTCGACGCCATTGGATTTGAAAAAGTGTCGCCCAACCCAAAGACTGACCAGGCGCGGGACGGCGAAATTCGAGGCAACACGGTCTACAACATTACTTCCTATGGGAACCCGGATTACGGAAAGCAATACGCGGCCGACGGCATTTACGTGGATGGTGGCACGCAGATCGTGATTGAGCAGAACCTGATCCACAATGTCGATCTGGGTATTGAGATGGCCAGCGAACATCACAATCACGTAACCAGCTACGTCATCGCTCGCAACAACGTGATTTACCTCGACAACAGTAACGGGATTTCCATCGGCGGATACGCCAACCGGGTTGGCGGCACCGATCACTGCACCATCGTCAACAATACGCTTTACGCGGACGGCACCAAGGGAACCAGCAACAATAGCGGCGAGTTCCAGATTCAGTTCCACGCCACCAACAATGTCTATGAGAACAACATTGTTTACGCGAACACCCAGGCGCTCTTCATGAATAATTACACGGCCACGCCACTGCATCCGGCCGCGGTCGACTACAACCTTTACTATTCCAAAGCAGGCGCCGCGAACGGGAACTGGACGTGGCAAGGTAAGAACTACACCGGATACGACACTTACCGGACGAAGACCGGCTTGGACGCAGACTCTCCGCCGTTTTCCGACCCCCAGTTTATCAGCACGGGCAACCCGCCGGACCTGGACATAGAGCCGGGTTCGCCCGCAGTCAACGCTGGGACGAACCTGGGTGAGCAGGTCGTAGGAGCGGTCGATTTCGCGGGCAATCCGCGAGTCGAGAACGGCGAGATCAACATCGGGGCATACGAGCAGTAGCCCAGAGGACAATCCAGAATGTAATTGCCTGCGTTAGGCCCTCACCTGCACGGATACTAACTCCGGGCTGCAGCGTGAATTTCGGATGGATTTGACAGCGTCCTCGGCGGTGAACCTACCCATAATCAGTGCCAGCTTACGGTTGGTGGTCGTCTCGATCGGAGTCCGATCCATCCGCTGCACATATACAGGGACGCGAGCGCCGCTGCGGTTGACTCTCACAAGAAATTTTGTGTTCATCATTTGTATGGTCACAACTTCTATTGTACGCTGTGTGCCGATTCCCTGTTTCGTAGTGCCGGAAGTCTGGCATCCCGCATTGGCAAACAGTGAAAAAGTGGGCGTGCCCATTGGGACACTTCTAAAGAATGTCTGATCAGGTCGCTTCACGAAGAGTTGTGAAAGGGCATGGCTTCAGCCATGCCGCTGAAACCCTCTAAGCAAGCGGCTTTAACCGCCGAGGTTCGCGCCTTCAACGCATCCCGTTTCGCTGGCAAAGACTTAATCAGAGTTTTCCTAAACTCTGGTAGGGGTCCGGTTTGCGACAGGCTTCCCAAAAGGCATAACCACGAAAGTCACATTTTCTGCGCTTCTCATTTGCGTGCCTTCGTATCCTCTGTAGTCATAAAGGAGGCTGCCAGCAAACTGCACCATCACCGAAACTGTCTGCACCTTTGCCGCTGACCCGGGGAGTGGTATGATGAGTGTTGTTTGATAAGCAAGGCTGCGGGCAGGCGGCCCGTCACACTCCTCAGTAGCTCAATGGCAGAGCATCCGGCTGTTAACCGGAGGGTTGTAGGTTCGAGTCCTACCTGAGGAGCCATTCTTTTCTTGGACTTCCGGAAAATCCGCAAAAAGAATCTGGGTCAAACAAGGGTCACGTAAGTTTACTAGGTGGGTACAGGCGCCTATTGAATGCTTGCGGCCTGCTGCTTGACGAAGTTCACCAGCTGCTGCTGAATCCGCCGTTTCGCCTCCATGCCGAGATCGCCGTACACCTCGGAGGTGGTGGCGATGTTCTCGTGCCGCAGAAGCGTCTTGACCTCCTCCAGCTCGAGACCCGCTTCCTTGCCCCAGGCGCTCACCGTGTGCCGGAAGCTGTGCCAGCCGATGTTGGGAAGACCAGCGGCCAAGGCAACCGGTTTGATGTGCGTCTTGAGCAACTGTGCCGGCCAAAACGGGCGTTTCCCCTTCGTGTAGGGAGAGGCGAACACCCAATCGGCGGGGGCACGGTAAATGGTGACGGAGTGCCACTGGCGCAGCAACTCCAACACCTCCTCGGGCACGGGCAAATTGGTTCGGGAAGCTTCGGTCTTGAGCGGCGTTATCCGCCCTTGCACGCAGCCTTGGCGAAATGACACCACGCCCACGTTGAGGTCCAGATCCTGCCACTTCAGCCCGAAAGCTTCGCTGATGCGCGGCCCTAACCAACCAGCAAACGCAACCGCCACCTTCTCGCAAGCGCCCAATCGGGTCAAAAGCAAGAAGAACTCGGCAGCCGTCAACTGCACCGGCTGCTTCTGTCGCTTGGTGGAGCCACGCGGCAGTTCGACACGCTTTTCTCCCATCGGGTTCTGGTTGAGGTAGCCCCACTTGACGGCGAATTTGAACGCGAGCTTCATCACGTTCCAAATGGAGCGCACGGTTTTGGGTGCAAGTCCGTTGACGTTCTTGGGCGAGCGCCAGAGGGATCGCAGCCATTCCTCTATGCCCGCCCGCACCGCAGGCTTGTCGAAATCCCGCAGCCGGTAGCTCTCCCAGCGTGGACGCACCCATCGGTTGAGGACCGACTGGTACGATTTCGCGCAGTGAAAGGAAATCGGCGCCGCGCTGTCCTGCGCGCCGCCAAGAGGAACATCGAGGCACGGGCGGAGGATCTGCTCGATGTAGCGGTCGATCAGCCCGCCCATGGTCGGACATTCCGGGATGAAAGTTTCGGGGTTGGCAGACAGCCGCAGATGTTCCGATGCTCGTTCGGCCGCCGCCTGAGTTGGGTACTGCTCTCGGTTTCCGACGATGGCCTTCCGTCGCCGTTTCCGGCCTCCTTCGAGTTCGAAGTAACGGTAAGCCCATACGTACGGTCCCCGGTTGCGCTGCTCAAGTGTCAGCGTTCCGTGTTGGTACGTTGCACGCCGCTTCGTTTGGTTCATTTACGAACCTCCTGAATACGGCGCAGATGACACTGTGAATTTAGCACGAAACAATCCCCAATCTCGCCGATTCGTGAAAGTGGCCAAACTCGATTCAGCCAGCCTCGTCGAGGTGTGCTGCGGCTGACTCCGCCGCAGCCGAGAATTCGCATCAAGCAGTTTTGCCATTGAGCCACTCGTTGAGAGCGGAGACGCGGAAGCGCCACAATTTGCCGACCTGCACGCCACAGATCTCGCCGTTTCGAGCTAGGCGTTGCAGAGTTTTAGGATGAATTTTGAGCAGAGCGGCAGCCTCATCCGAGTCAAGGAGGGGCTCGAATGCCGGGGACGCCAGTGCCATGATTGGCTGGGTGGACTTCTGATTTGAATCAGCCACTGGGACCTCCAAAGTTTCTGTTACCCGTTTGGAATCGGAGTGCCGGTTCGTAGTTCGGTGACTTCCTGTGGCTAGCGTTCCGCGCCAGCGACAACCGTGCCCTCTAGCGCTGTTGTTACCTCGCAACTCAGGCCACGTCAAAACAAACGTGGTCATCCTTAACGAACGGGAAATGGGGTTGGCCACAACGCCAGGCAGGAATGTCCAAGGCAAAGCCTTGTCTAGCAACGTGCCGTTTGTCACTACAGACGGTACAGGACGGCAGAGTGACAGCGTTGTTGGGTCGGACGAGTATTTCACCAATCGCAGTTTGACTGCCTGTCGGCGGCGATACGCGCAATTCAAGGGACAGTAGCCGAGGCAAAGTCGACCTTCTCTCCCACGCGTTGCCGGATTTCCTTGAGCCAGGCCTTGGGGTTGCTGCCGTGGATGACGCGGGCCATGAATCCCAGCTTCTCCGCGGTATTGTCGCGATTTCGCCGGATGTCTTCCTTCGTGATCCTGGTGTACAGCGCCAGGAAACCGTCCATATCTCGGGGCTTGGCGAAAACGTAAGTGGCATGACCGAGTTGCGGCGTCTCGACGACCACGGCTTTCTCCACATCAAAAATGTATTCGTTGCGGAACAGGTAGGTGCGGCGTGCGCGGCGCGACAGTTCGCGATAAAAGAAAGGATCGTAGTCAGCCCGCCAGTTGATCTGCGCGAGATCGAAATCCCCCGGCAGCCGTAGCGGAGCGCAGAGCTTTTCGAGTTCCGCCTTTTCGACCGCGCGGTGCTCCAAGCACATCCGAATCTGTTCGAAGGCAGCATCGTATTGCCCAAAACGATGATACGTGGCCTGCGCTGCCCGCAGATGCTGCTCGAAATCGACGGGCAGTTTGACCTCCAAGCGGCTGGGCAGCGCCGTTTCCCAACTCACAAGGTTCCACTCGCCCCTGGACTTGCGGCACTTGTCGCTTCGAACAAAAGTCGCATCGACTTCCATTTTGCTGGCCAGCAGATGCTTCCACTGATTCCAAGTGGGGTCCCAAAGAGTATGCAGAAGCGCGGGATCGAGCCAAAACTCGAGCTTGCGACGCGCGTCCCGGCACAGCGCTCGATCATCGTAGAAATCGCACTGGCGCAGCGGCAGGTGGAAGCGCCGTCGTCTTCGTCCCGGCGAAAACGCCAGGATGCGACGAGCGAAAAATGTCTGTCCGTCGCGCGAGCACTCGCCGTTAACGAGCAAAGCGCCAAATCCACCGTAAGGAAATACCGCCGGAGCCTCGGGATCGGCCAGCAGCGAGTCATAGCACGAGCGCAATTCCGGGTGGCCGAGGATGTTGTAGGCTCGCTCTACTGTCCGCTGCGCGTCGAGTGCTGCGTCCGTCGACGCGAGTTCGAGCTGCCGAAGCTTGAAAGCGAGCCGGAGTTCAGCGGGCGCAGCGCGGGAAGAAACCCCCAGAAGCTGATACAAGTTGGGACTCTTCACCTGTGCATCTGCTTGAGGGAGGCGATAGAAGTACGCGCGTAAGATCTCGCAGGGCAGAATGACCGCAGAGATGCCCAGGCGGCCGTCCTGAACCTGCGCGGACACGAAATGCTGCTGCCTCTTGTCCGGCTTGGGGTGGGTGACGTACCCGACCGGCGCCTGGTACAGGCAACGGTCGATCGCGGAGGAGTGAGTTTTTCGAACGTAGATTTCTGCTCCTGTGGCACCTCCCCCAGGAACCGGAAACGTGATTTCGTCGCCGACCCGAATGTGGCGGGCCAGGATCGCTGATACCAGGATCTTGCTGGAGTTTGCGAGCACGCAGAAAGCTGAGTTGTGCTGTCTCTCGATGCTTTGTGCGCGCCCACAACAGATCGGTGACTCGCCCAAGATTACCGAAACCATATTGCCGAGCGAATTCTAAAGCGGTCATGTCTGCAGGTCGAACGTGGGATTCAGCCAACGCTGGCTGGGGTGGTACGCAGGAAAATCCGTAGTGGTGCCACGTCAGCCCATTCTAGAACGAAACGAAACGGCTGACCCGCAACCGACCAGGGATCAGGGGTGATTGGGGTCGACTTTCAGGTAGGCGATCATTAGCACAAGCACGAGCAATCATGGCTTGTGGGAGCTCACGAACCCCATACTGCTCAAACAGAAGTAGTTCGAGATCAAAGGCGGTCAGATTTGCCCGTTGTGAAGGAAGA